>ERZ1066136.10-NODE-10-length-425526-cov-25.620698_pt1 | contig 425526 bp, 359 predicted proteins | sample MGYA00382783_ERZ1066136 | MGnify/ENA primary metagenome ERZ1066136 (study PRJEB33369, sample SAMEA5778366) | biofilm metagenome | biome: Industrial cooling water; feature: Water cooling tower basin; material: Biofilm | place: United Arab Emirates | collected...
TCGTCGAACGAGAAACTCGAAACTTGCTTAACTGATATTTACAAACAGTTTCTAAAACTTGGCTCAGGGTAATCTGGATCAGACTGATAGATAAATGAAAAACCCCAGCCTTAGGAGCATAGTGAAGGTTCCTAACCTGGAGTTTTGACTTAAAGCTTCAATTTTGACTAAGCCCTGTCAGGCTGGCTATCCACCAGCTTACAGCTTGACTTCAATATCAACCCCGGCTGGTAAATCCAGTTTCATCAGGGCATCAATTGTTTTGGAGGAAGGCTGGTAAATATCAATAATCCGATGATGGGTGCGTGTTTCAAAGTGTTCCCGGGAATCTTTGTCAACGTGGGGAGAACGCAGCACGCAATAAATACGACGCTTAGTTGGCAAAGGAATAGGCCCAATCGCTGTAGCGTTGGTGCGATTGGCAGTGTCTACAATTTTTTCACAGGAGGTATCTAGAAGCCGACGATCAAACGCCTTGAGGCGAATCCGAATCTTTTGCTGTTGAATAGTTGCCATTAGAATCAATATCCTTTGGTTGTCAAGGTTCTGTCGAAAATCAGAGCCAAAGCCTTGAATTACGGTTGGCTGCTGACATTAAAACTACCAGTGGCAAGTTGAATAGCCACTGGTAGAAATTAATCAAGGTGGAGGTTACTTGAGGATCTTAGCCACAACACCTGCACCAACGGTACGGCCACCTTCCCGGATAGCAAAGCGCATCCCTTGCTCAATCGCGATCGGGTTAATGAGTTCTACCGTCATTTTAATCCGGTCGCCGGGCATGACCATCTCAGCTTCGCCACCTTCATCGGTCGTGAAATCGCTGATGGTGCCGGTAACATCGGTTGTACGCACATAGAACTGAGGACGATACCCGGGGAAGAAGGGAGTATGACGGCCGCCTTCTTCTTTCTTCAGGATGTAAACTTCAGACTCGAACTTGGTGTGAGGCGTGATAGAGCTAGGCTTGGCGATAACCATCCCCCGCTCAATGTCGGCTTTTTGAATACCACGCAGCAGAACGCCGGCGTTGTCTCCAGCCATCCCTTCTTCAAGACTCTTCTTGAACATCTCGATCCCGGTGACGGTGGTGCTACGGGTATCCCGAATTCCAACCAGCTCAACGGTATCACCAACTTTGACTTTACCCCGCTCAATCCGGCCGGTAGCAACGGTACCTCTACCGGTGATGGAGAAGACATCTTCTACAGCCATCAGGAAAGGCTTATCAATATCCCGCTCGGGGGTGGGAATGTAAGAGTCAACCTCATCCATCAGTTTATAGATGCAGTCAACCCACTCGTTGTCACCTTTTTGGGTTTTAGGATTGGCAGTCATTGCCTCTAACGCCTGAAGAGCAGAACCAGCAACGATAGGAATATCATCACCAGGGAAGTCATAGGAACTCAGCAGTTCACGCACTTCCAGTTCAACCAGTTCAAGCAGTTCATCGTCATCTACCATGTCTTTCTTGTTCAGGAAGACAACCAGACGAGGAACCCCTACCTGGCGGGCCAGGAGGATATGCTCACGGGTCTGAGGCATCGGACCATCGGCTGCTGAAACTACCAGGATTGCTCCGTCCATTTGAGCCGCACCGGTGATCATGTTCTTCACATAGTCAGCGTGACCGGGACAGTCAACGTGAGCATAGTGACGAGCTGCTGTCTCGTATTCTACGTGAGCGGTATTAATGGTGATACCACGAGCCTTTTCTTCGGGTGCAGCGTCAATTTCATCGTATTTTCTAGCAGCCGCCTGCCCCAGAGCCGCAAGGGTCATGGTAATCGCAGCGGTCAGCGTCGTTTTACCGTGGTCAACGTGACCAATGGTGCCAATGTTGACGTGAGGTTTAGTTCTTTCAAACTTTGCGCGTGCCATGAGTTATGTGTCCTTCTTCCTGATTATGCGTTCCCTTTACTCTTAGCGATGATTGCTTCAGCCACACTCCGAGGCACCTCGTCATAGTGGCTAAACTCCATCGTAAATATGCCCCGACCCTGAGTCATAGACCGGATATCTGTAGCATATCCAAACATCTCTGCCAATGGAACCTTTGTAGTTACCTTGGCAAGTCCCTGCTCAACTCCTTGAGCCTCAATCTGCCCCCGACGAGAAATTAGATTACCCATAACGGAACCTAAAAACTCCTCAGGAACCTCGACCTCGACTTTCATCATAGGCTCTAGGAGAACAGGAGAAGCCTTCATCACAGCGTCCTTAATTGCCATTGATCCTGCAATTTTAAACGCCATTTCAGAAGAATCTACCTCGTGGTATGAACCATCGACCATCGTTGCTTTTAGGTCGATGACTGGATATCCAGCAAGAATGCCAGATTCGCAAGCCTCTTTCATCCCCTGCTCAGCAGGCCCAATGTATTCCTTAGGCACTGCTCCACCGACGATTTTAGAGACAAATTCAAATCCACTACCCGGATCACCAGGTTCTAGCTCAATTACGACATGGCCGTATTGACCTTTACCACCACTCTGGCGAACAAATTTACCCTCTGCTTTAACCGATTTACGGATCGTTTCTCGGTAAGCAACTTGAGGAGCCCCAACGTTTGCCTCTACCTTGAACTCCCGTAACATGCGGTCAACCAGAATTTCAAGGTGAAGCTCTCCCATCCCAGCAATAACAGTCTGGTTGGTTTCTGGATCAATACTAACTCGGAAGGTGGGATCCTCTTCTGACAGGGATTGCAAAGCCTTGGAAAGCTTTTCCATGTCTTGCTTGGTTTTAGGCTCAACAGCTACAGAGATAACTGGTTCTGGGATAAATAAAGATTCCAGAATCACAGGAGAATTTTCATCGCAGATAGTGTCTCCTGTAAAAGTATCTTTCAACCCTAGAGCAGCACCTAAATCTCCCGCCCGGAGCTCTTCTACTTCCTGTCGATCGTCTGCTTTCAAGACAATCAAGCGGGAAATCCGCTCCTTTTTGTTCTTTGTTGAGTTTAAAACGTAGCTACCCTTTTTAAGAACGCCCGAGTATACCCGAATAAAGGTAAGCCGCCCATAGGGATCAGCCATAATCTTGAAAGCCAACGCAGACATTGGCTGATCGTCATCGGCACTGCGTTCAACCACTGCTCCATCAGCTAAAGTACCCTGAATCGGAGGAATGTCAATTGGTGCTGGCAGATAATCAATGACGGCATCTAGAAGCAGCTGAACCCCTTTATTTTTGAAAGCCGAACCGCACAGCATGGGAACAATTGTACCGGCAAGGGTTCCCTTCCGTAGAGCAGCTCGAATTTCATCCTGGGTGAGCTCTTCCCCTTCCAGATATTTTTCGGTAAGAGCATCCTCTGTCTCTGCAACAGACTCAACCATCTTTAACCGAAACTCTTCTGCTTGAGCTTTAACTTCTTCTGGAATATCGGTTTCTTGAATATCAGTACCCAGATCGTTCGTGTAGATAAAAGCACGCATTCGCACTAAATCTACAATTCCCTTCAGATTATCTTCGCTACCAATAGGAATTTGAATCGGTACAGCATTAGCTCTCAGACGGGTACGGATCTGGTCATACACCTTAAAGAAGTTAGCTCCAGTCCGATCCATCTTATTGACAAAGACAATTCGCGGAACGTTGTACCGATCAGCCTGCCGCCAAACCGTTTCAGACTGAGGTTGTACACCACCAACCGAGCAAAATACTGCAATTACTCCATCCAGCACTCGCATGGAACGCTCAACTTCAATTGTGAAGTCTACATGCCCAGGAGTATCAATAATATTGATTTGATGGTTCTTCCAACTGGTACTGATAGCAGCGGCAGTAATGGTGATACCGCGCTCCCGCTCTTGTTCCATCCAGTCAGTGGTAGCAGTACCTTCGTGGACTTCACCAATTTTGTGAACGACCCCGGAATAAAACAGGATTCGTTCTGTGGTTGTGGTTTTACCCGCATCAATATGTGCGGCAATCCCAATGTTTCTAATTCGCTCAAGCGGGACTGTACGTGGCACAGTTACCTCCTTAGTCTCTGCCGTAGCAGATTACTATCACTGCTCTGTAAAGATTTTATACTTTTCCCATGGGGATCGGGGGACGTTGTCACCAGAGCCTAGTAACGATAATGGGCAAATGCCTTGTTCGCTTCAGCCATACGATGGGTTTCTTCACGCTTACGAATGGCATTACCCGTTTCGTTGGCTGCGTCCATTAGCTCATTTGCCAATCGACTTGACATGCTCTTGCCGGGACGTTGCCGTGAAAATTGAATCAACCAGCGTAGGGCCAGGGCTGTTCCACGATCGGGACGAACTTCCATAGGTACCTGGTAGGTCGCACCGCCTACCCGACGGGCTTTAACCTCCACCAAAGGAGTTGCGTTTTTAACGGCCCGCTCAAAAACTTCAATGGGATCAGATCCGGTGCGCTGGGAGATAGTTTCGAACGCATCATAAATGATATGGGTTGCGATCGACTTCTTGCCGCTCTTCATAATTCTCCGAATCATCATACTGACGAGACGAGAATTATGAACTGGATCGGGTGGAACAGGGCGTTTTTGAATAACGGTACGGCGGGACATAGTGCTTAAAGACGGAATGATGGTTTGGTAAGGCTGACAAAAATTTGGCGATGGGTAATCATTTCAGTTGGGCTGATTCAGATTGCTTCGAGCAGTTTGACAAAGCAAAGCTGAACAAAGCTGATTGATTTACAGACGAGCCCAACAGATGAGCAAGTGCCGAAATAGTTAGGCAAGCAATGCTGCTTTACTTCGCTTTAGGACGCTTAGCCCCGTATTTGGAACGACCTTGCTTACGGTCTTTAACCCCGGCAGTATCAAGGGTGCCGCGGATAATATGGTAACGAACACCAGGAAGATCTTTAACCCGACCGCCCCGGATCATTACTACGGAGTGCTCTTGCAGGTTGTGACCAATACCCGGAATGTAAGCAGTCACTTCATAACCAGATGTGAGGCGAACCCTGGCTACTTTTCTAAGGGCAGAGTTGGGCTTCTTAGGCGTTGTCGTATAAACCCGCGTACAAACGCCTCGCCGCTGCGGGCAACTCTTTAAAGCTGGGGATTTGGTCTTCTTCTGAGTTTTTTGGCGCTCACTGCGAATGAGTTGCTGGATGGTGGGCATGTTACGGGAGGTGTGCTTGAGTCTTTATCTATCTTTTTCCAAACTTCAATGGTACCGATATTGAACCCTTGGTGTCAATAAGATTTCAATATTCAACTGAATTTTGGCCAAACCTGTTCATTATACTGCAGTGGCTTCTACTTTAGCTAATGCTCTCTACGGAGAAAGAGTTGCCACAACTACAGCTCTGAAGGGCGTTCGGATTGTGGAACCGAAACCCCCCACCCATCAAGTCTTCGGAGTAATCTACAACCAGTTCGTTGAGGTAGGGCAGATGCTCGGCGCGCACGACTATTTGGATCTCTTGATTATTAAATAACTGCTCGTCAGGGTTTATCGTGTCGGCAAAAGCCATTGCGTAAGAGCGTCCCAGACAACCTGCTGATTCAATATTAAGACGCAGGAAAAGCTGGGGATTGTTGCGTTTTGCCTTGAGACGAAGAATTTCTGCCACGGCGGCAGAACTGAGGTGAATCATGGTGGAAAACCAGAGTACTGAAACTACCGGTAAAAACAAAAAGTACTGCTGATCAGCTGTGATCAGCAGTACTTCCTAAAAAATGATAGTGGATTGGAGGTATTTCTAGTTCAGCTTTACTTGGTCCGAGAGTAGTCATCTTGATAGCGGACAATATCGTCCTCACCCAGATATTCCCCATTTTGTACTTCGATTAAGACGAGGTTAATCACACCGGGATTTTCCAGACGGTGAGCGGTACATTGTGGAACGTAGGTGGATTGGTTACTGTTGAGAATTAGTTCTGTATCTCCACAAACAACCTTGGCCGTGCCCGATACGACAATCCAGTGTTCACTCCGATGATGGTGCATTTGTAAACTCAGACGATGTCCTGGCTTGACCTCAATCCGCTTGATTTTATAGCCCCGACCTTCTTCTAAAACCGTGAAAGATCCCCATGGACGTAATTCGGTGGCAGCAACAGATTTTTGACCGAGAGCCAGAGGCAGGGAAGAAGCAGAGGTTTGCAGCATTTCTTGAGTTTGGGCCACAGTTTATCTCCTTGAGAACTGGATTACTTAACCTTCCGAATTCAGGACACTTGAATTGATCTAGATAGGGTAGATTGGCACTATGACAATTAAACAACCTGCCCTTAACATTACTGTCATTTAACTTTTTGTGACGCTGTTTCTATGGTCACGCTATCAGGTTAAAAGTTATGGGGTGGACTGCTGTAAGGGGCTAATCCTGAATTGACTTGTACGCTCCGAAGTCAAGATAGCAAATACTGACGCTGCTCCTGAGGGACGCGGGCTTGGAAGAACAAATTTACATCGAGTCTTTATTGTCTCCTGCCTGGCTTTAAAGAAGCTTTATGAAGTTTTTAGGGGGGAACAAGGGAAGCTTACGGCGTAGGTTGGATAGAAATCCCCAGGCCATTATGAACTCGGGCGGCACTGCGGGGTAATCGATCGAGAATTTGCCCACCCAGATATAGAGTTGTAGAACTGCCACCATCCAAATTAAGAGCATTGACTGCTCCCATCTGTTGCAGTAACCGGGCGGTTTCTTCCAGGCTAGGCCCCCTGCCCTCCAGGCGATTATGAATGGCCACAATCAATAAAGTTCCATCACTGGTCTGTCCGATCGCGCTGCGGCTGGCCCGTTCGGCAGCGAATGCCGCACTAAATCCTTCGGCCCTGGCATCCAGAACAATTTGCCGATTTTGGATCAGCAAGGGACCGGCGGCAATCACCTGGGGGTACCGGTCGAAGTCGGGGGGGAAGATCTTACTGTTGAGCGTGACGGGAGTTCCGGGTAGGAAAGTGGCGGCGGCGGTACGATTAGCTCGAAAAATCAGAAGATAGCCATTAGTGGGGATGGTTACCTCGCTACTTCCGGCGGATCCCAGAGATTGCTGGGCTACGACCCGATCGGATTGTATGGTTACAGCGATTTCGTTGTCAGAGAGACTTCGGTAGGTTGAACCCCAGTCTCTTGTATAACGGGCAATTCCTGCCTGGATATAGGCACTATTTAGGTGGGTGAGGCGAAGCGGGGTTGCCGTGGCAGGGGTGATGGTTTCCTGTAAGGTCAGCCGATCAAATTGAAAGAACCCGGTTGCGTTCCAGGCGATCGCGCCCCGGTTTAGAATGGGTCCGGAGAGCCAGCGTCCATCCAGACGCAGCGCCCCCAGGGGAAACTGATTATTGCGGTTAAAAAACCCTCCATTAATAGCGGCGGTGACTTGAGCCTGTTGAGCGGTCTGAATTAATGGCGAAATTCCTGCCAGCTGGTTGCTATTGGGCAGAATTGGCCGCAAACTGAGTCCCGGTTGCCGGGGATTGACCGTAAGCCAGACAACCGGAAAACGATCGTTCCCCAGGCTGAGAGTTTGAGAGCGCCAGCGCAGGCCAGGCGCCCAGAGAATATCACGATCGACCTGGCCATCGGGCCGAATATCAATAATTACCCGATTCGGGTTCGGCAAACTCCAGATCCGGGGACGCGTATTGGAGGGAATGCCAAGTCGTAGTCTTGTCTGGTTAAGAGCAGGTTCGACTTTGAAGGATTGGACTTGATTGCCGGGTTTAAAGGTCAGGCTCTTGAGCAACTCTGGGTCAATCTGGGCTTCCAGATTCAAAATTAGTTCTTGAGCCTGTTGATCAGACTGCAGGGGAATTGGACGATCGAGTTCCAGAACCAGGCGATCGCCCCAGGGTTGTCTACCCTGACGGATGGCCAGGATTTTGGCGGGAGGAGTGGTTACTTGCAATGTATTGCCCTGGGGCGTGAGTTGCCAGCCATTCTGCCCGAAAATCTCTGTAACATCGAGAAACCGGTGGCTAACGGTTCGTCGGGTAGGCAAGGTAAATAATCGGTTCGTTGGGTCGGAAAACCATTGCACTGGCTGGCGACTGGCATCGTTCGTATTCAGAAGTTCTAGTCCAAACAACTGGAGCAAAGCGGCATCGCTGACGCCAATCCTGGTACTATTGCCAACCTGCCATTGCATCCAGGTACCCGTCAGAGATCGACCATTCAGGCTAACCCGGTTACCTGCCTGCAAGGGCTGGTTGGAACGAGGGGTTTGAGCCAGGTTTGGTACGGTTTGGGCCTCCACCAGGAGGGGAATTGCTACCAGAGTTATCATCGGGAGGGCGGTGAGCAGGAGTGGTAAGGTCAACCGTCCCAGTCTGGGAACTACTGTATCTGTTAAAAAACCATAACCGCTTAGTCCGTTCGTTAAGGGGGTTGGTTTGCAGGTTCTACTCACGCCCGGTTGCTCCTGGATCTTAGTAGACATTAAAGACTTGTAGACAGTAAAGAAAAGAATTGCCCACCAATTTGCCAGAAGATAGTGATTCGGGAACAATCCTGCGAGATTTATTGCTAAACATTCACCGCTAAAGCCGATTGTCAGGAAATCTCAACCTGTTCTTCTGGGGCAGGTACAAATTGAGCAGGACAGGGATTTCGATCGGGTTTTGCTGTATGGGCAGGGATTGCTTGTTGTGAGGATTTTTTATAATATTTTTATCCACCCCGTTACATGGATTACGGCAACTTCATAGTTAGGTGCAATAGCAGGGTTCCATCGGTCATTTTACGGATGCTTTGGGCTTGCTGTTCGCTATTGAATGAATCTGGCAGCTGCTCTCATAAATTTTGGCTGTTACCTTAGCCCGCCTTGTTACCAGTCCAGCGGTAATGATGCTTGTCATGACTTGCTACCTGACCTGAGGTTGACGTATTTCCTGGTACTTTCAGCCTTGATTGCCATCCCTGGGCTTTCAATACCAGTCCCCGCTCATAAACTGACTCAGCTTTCAACAAATGACTCAACCAAACCATTTCATGGGTAAAGCAACTGTGAATCAAGATCAATCATTTAATCAGGGCTCAGATGTGGGATATGCGGGTCAGCGATGGCTGGTAGAAGAGCGTGATGCCTGTGGGGTTGGGTTTATTGCCGATCTGCAGGGCCGGGCCAGTCATCAACTGGTTGTTCAGGCTCTTTCGGCCCTCAGTTGCCTGGAACACCGGGGTGGCTGTAGTGCCGACCAGGACTCTGGGGATGGAGCTGGTTTGATGACAGCTATTCCCTGGGATTTGTTGTCCCCCTGGCTGGCAGAAAAGGGTGTCACGGCAGAAGCCTATAGCCAGGTCGGTGTGGGTATGGTCTTTTTGCCAACGGATGGGGAAGCCGCGTCGCTTGTTCGGCAAGAGATTGAGAAAACTGCCCAGGAAGAGCAATTGACTGTATTGGGCTGGCGAGTTGTTCCGGTTAAGCCGGAAGTCCTGGGGATTCAAGCCCGAGAAAATCAACCTCTGATCGAGCAGGTTCTGGTGCGATCGCAGTTCACGGGAGATCCCCTGGAGCGGCAGCTTTATCTGCTGCGGAAGCGAGTTGAGCGAGCTGTTTTATTAGATATCCAGAACGCTGCAGACTCTGAGGTATTTCGAGATTTCTATATCTGTTCCTTCTCTAACCGCACCCTGATTTACAAGGGGATGGTACGGTCTGCGGTGTTAGGTGAGTTTTATACCGACCTGCAACAACCCGAGTATACGAGTAAGTTTGCTGTTTACCACCGCCGCTTCAGTACCAACACCATGCCCCGCTGGCAATTGGCTCAACCCATGCGGTTGCTGGGTCATAACGGTGAGATTAATACCTTGCTGGGCAATGTCAACTGGATGATGGCCCGAGAAGCAGACCTGGCCCATCCGATCTGGGGAGATCGATTAACAGATTTAAAACCAACGGTCAATCCGGAGAATAGTGACTCGGCCAACCTGGATAACGTCATGGAGTTGCTGGTACGTTCCGGTCGCTGTCCTCAGGAAGCTCTCATGATCATGGTGCCAGAGGCTTACAGGAATCAGCCTGACCTGCTGAATCATCCCGAAATTACCGACTTCTATGAATACTACAGTGGGATTCAGGAGCCCTGGGATGGCCCTGCTTTGCTGGTCTTTAGCGATGGTAAAACCGTAGGAGCGACCCTCGATCGTAACGGTTTACGGCCGGCTCGCTACAGCATTACCCGGGATGGTTACGTGGTTGTGTCTTCGGAAGCCGGGGTCGTCGATTTACCGGAAGCAGAGATCCTGGAAAAAGGGCGACTCGGCCCCGGTCAGATGATTGCCGTGGATTTGGATACCCATGAAGTGCAGAAAAACTGGCAGATCAAGCAACGAATTGCCAGCTCCCAGCCCTATGGAGAGTGGCTACAGGCGAACCGCCAGACAATTAAACCCCAACCCTTCGCGGAAGAATCGCCTCGCCTGGATGGTCAAACGCTCCTGCGCTATCAAACCGCCTTCGGTTATACCGCCGAAGATGTGGAAATGATTATTCAGGAGATGGCTGCTCAGGGTAAAGAGCCCACCTTCTGTATGGGAGACGATATTCCTCTGGCGGTTTTATCAGAGAAGCCCCGGCTTCTGTATGACTACTTTAAGCAACGGTTTGCCCAGGTAACCAATCCGCCGATCGACCCCCTGCGAGAAAGTCTGGTTATGTCCCTGACCATGCAATTGGGGGAACGGGGCAATCTGCTGGAGGCGAAAGCCGATTATGCCCGGATGATTCAGTTAGAATCTCCGGTCCTGGGGGATGCGGAGCTGGCGCAGGTACGCCAGTCGGGACTAAAAGCCACGGATCTGTCTACTTTATTTGAGATAGCGACGGGGCCTGGAGGGTTACAGCGGGCCGTGACCGCTCTCTGTCAGCAAGCAACGGCGGCAGTTCAGGCGGGTACGAAAATTCTGGTTCTGAGCGATCGGGTCAGTCCAACCGGCGATAATGCGGATCTGGGGGGCAACTACAGTTATATTCCTCCCTTGCTGGCCGTAGGCGCAGTGCATCATCACCTGATCCGGCAGGGTCTACGAATGAAAGCGTCCCTGATTGTGGACACAGCCCAATGCTGGAGTACCCATCACTTTGCCTGTCTGATTGGTTACGGGGCCAGTGCGGTCTGTCCTTACCTGGCGCTGGAAACGGTTCGTCAGTGGTGGGCCGATTCTCGGACCCAGACTTTGATGGAGCGGGGCAAGATCAAACAGGCTTCCCTGGCCGCGGTACAGGCCAACTTCCGTAAGGCGATCGAAGACGGTCTGCTGAAAATTCTCTCCAAAATGGGAATTTCGCTGCTGGCCAGTTACCATGGTGCCCAGATTTTTGAGGCAATTGGGATTGGGGGCGATTTACTGCACCTGGGATTTGCCGGTACTGCTTCCCGCTTAGGCGGTTTGAGCGTTGCCGATCTGGCCCAGGAAGTGATGGCGTTTCATTGTCGGGCCTTCCCCGAGCTGAACCTGAAGAAGCTGGAGAACTTCGGCTTTGTGCAATACCGCCCGGGTGGGGAATATCACATGAACAGCCCCGAGATGGCCAAGCATTTGCATAAAGCCGTGGCGACCAAAAACGCCGACCACTACGAGCTGTATCAGCAGTATTTACAGGATCGGCCACCCACGGCTCTGCGAGACTTGTTGGATTTGAACAGCGATCGCCCCGCGATTCCGCTGGAAGAAGTGGAGCCGGTGACCGAAATTGTCCGGCGCTTTTGTACCGGTGGCATGTCCCTGGGGGCCCTATCCCGGGAAGCCCACGAAACTCTGGCGATCGCCATGAACCGAATTGGCGGACGGTCTAACTCGGGAGAAGGAGGGGAAGATCCGATCCGGTTTAAAGTCCTGGATGATGTAGATGCCAGTGGTATCTCGCCGTTGCTGCCTCATCTCAAAGGGCTGCGGAATGGAGACACTGCCAGTTCTGCGATTAAGCAGGTAGCCTCCGGTCGGTTTGGAGTCACCCCAGAGTATCTCATGAGCGCCAAGCAGATTGAGATCAAGATCGCCCAGGGGGCCAAGCCGGGAGAAGGGGGGCAGTTACCGGGCAATAAGGTCAGTCCTTACATTGCCATGCTGCGGCGTTCTAAGCCGGGAGTCACGCTGATTTCTCCCCCACCTCACCACGACATCTATTCGATCGAAGATTTAGCCCAGCTGATCTTTGATATGCATCAAATTAATCCTCTGGCCCAGGTTTCGGTGAAACTGGTGGCCGAGGTCGGGATTGGCACGATCGCCGCTGGGGTGGCCAAGGCCAATGCCGATATCATCCAGATTTCTGGCCATGACGGTGGTACGGGGGCTTCGCCCTTGAGTTCGATCAAACATGCCGGTAGTCCCTGGGAACTGGGTTTGACGGAAGTTCACCGGGTTCTGATGGAAAATGGTCTGCGCGATCGGGTGCTGTTGCGGGTCGATGGCGGCATTAAAACCGGTTGGGATGTGGTCATGGCGGCTCTAATGGGAGCCGAAGAGTTTGGCTTTGGGTCGATCGCCATGATTGCAGAAGGCTGCATTATGGCCCGTATCTGCCACACCAATAATTGTCCTGTGGGGGTTGCCAGCCAGAAGGATGAGCTGCGTAAGCGCTTCCCCGGTACCCCGGAGCATGTGGTTAATTTCTTTTACTTTATTGCCGAAGAAGCCCGCTCCTTAATGGCCCGGTTGGGCTATCGTTCCCTGAATGAACTGGTCGGTCGGGCTGATCTCCTGAAAGTGCGGGAATCGGTGCAGCTAACCAAGACCAGCAGCCTGAATTTAGACTGTCTGATCAAGTTGCCCGATACTCGCAGCGATCGCTCCTGGTTGGTTCATGAAGGAGTTCATAGTAACGGGGCCGTTCTGGATGACCAGATTTTGGGGGATACCGAGATCCAGGCGGCGATTCAGAACCAGGTCAGCGTCAGCAAAACCATTGCAGCGGTGAATACCGATCGCACGATCGGGGCCCGACTGGCCGGTAAAATTGCCAAACAGTACGGTAACAGCGGTTTTAGTGGCCACTTAACTCTTAATTTCAAGGGTAGTGTGGGTCAGAGTTTTGGAGCCTTTAACCTGCCCGGAATGACCCTGAACCTGGAGGGAGAGGCGAATGACTATGTGGGCAAAGGGATGCATGGCGGGGAAATTGTGATTAAACCGCCAGCAGAAGCTACCTATGACGCGTCTCAAAATGTGATCGTGGGTAATACCTGTCTCTATGGCGCGACGGGTGGCCTGCTCCTGGCCAATGGTCAGGCGGGGGAACGGTTTGCGGTGCGTAACTCAAAAGCCCAGGCGGTAGTTGAGGGAGCTGGGGATCACTGCTGCGAGTATATGACTGGTGGCGTGATTGTCGTTCTGGGTCGGGTTGGACGGAATGTCGGTGCTGGTATGACCGGGGGACTGGCCTATTTCCTGGATGAAGATGGCAGTTTCCCGACGAAGGTCAATCCCGAGATCGTTAAGATGCAGCGGGTGATTGCTCCGGCGGGGGAACAGCAATTGAAAGAATTGCTGCAGGCCCATGTCAACCACACCGGCAGTAAGAAAGCGGAACAAATTCTGGCAAACTGGGCCGAGTACCTGCCAAAATTCTGGCAACTGGTGCCACCCTCCGAGAAGGATTCTCCGGAGGCCAACCCGGAGGCTGCACCGGAGAAGGTACTAACTCCTGCTCCATAACTGAGACGGGCGATCCGCCGGATTTTTCTGGCTAAAAAAGGAGGGCAGCATTCTGCCCTCCTTTTTTCATATCGTGGTCTGTATCCTTTGTAGGAGCAAGTTTATAGACCTTTGGGTGGGTTAAAGCCAAAAATTTTGGGGCACCCCTGATAAATTCTCTCAATTAGCAAAGAGAGGATTCATCAAAAGTGCCCCAGGGCGATGAATATTTTGAGGATTGGCGATCGACGTTATTCAGCGGTAGCCAGTTCAGTGCTACCCCGGTTCCGTCGCCGGGTCAGAAGATTGAACAGTTGAATCCCGATCGCCTTGATCAGGTTGCCTTCCAGTTCCTTGAACATGTGCATGTTCATCCCGAAAGCGGCGTTGGCTTCTTCTACGATCTGGTCTGCCGTTGCTTCATCTACTGGGAGCTCATCCAGGGTTTGCCGATACATTTGCTTGAACGCTTTTTCATCGGAAATTTGCTGGAAGGTGTAGAAGGCCAGACCTTCTTCCTCAGAAAGATTCATGGCGTTCTGGGCAATTTTCTTGAGGATTTGGCCACCGGATAGATCACCCATGTAGCGGGTATACAGGTGGGCAATCATCAACTCAGGAGCCGTATCGCCAACTTCGTGAATCCGTTTGACATAGGCTTCCGTGGCTTCGGAAGGAGCGACTTCTGCTTTCCAGTTGGTGCCAAAGTAGTAGGCCAGGTCTTGCTCCAGGCTACCCTTACGGTCTAGTTCGGGGAAATAGAGTTTACCCAGGATGGGATGATGCCGATGCTTGGACATCTCTTCTTCCATCGCTGAATAGACAAAATACAGATTAGCGACCAGTTTCCGGTAAGAGTTTTTTTCGACTGTACCCTTCAAAAAGCAGGCGATAAATCCGGTGTTCTCCGCCATCGTATGGGCTTTTTTCGTGCCTTCACGGAGCTTTGTTGCTAAATTGCTGCTCATTCTAAATGTCTCTACAGTAAATTCAGGTTGTGGCAGATCAGTCCTCACCATCGACGACCCTGGCTTGCCAGGAAAGCAAGGGCAGAATCTAAAATCGCAGTTAAAAAACTACCTAGATTGTTACGTTAGACCGATTTGATGAGAGTTTTTGTTAAAAATTCTAAAGTCGGGAGCCTCAATCGGCCCTGATTTTTCCCATTTTTGAACGAATGAACGAAAGGCTGTAGATCGACAGCGGCCAGAACCTTCAGGAGTTACTGTTTCCGTCACTACAGCCCTTAACTAAAACCAGAGACTGGTTTACAAAATTTAAGAATCTATCCGTTGGAGGCAGTAAGTCGGGGCAGGCCCATGCTGTAATTCAAAACGCGGCTATTCAGGTTGTAAGAAACCTCACCTTTCTGCAACAGAGATCGGACAAAATGCTCTAGATCGGAGCCAATCCGCCGGAGATTGTATTCAGTCAGCTCAGCGCCAGAGTAAGACTCAACCAGTTCATCAAATTTACGGTAGACCTTTTGGAGGGCATCTTCGCTCCAGTTCAGCTCATTGTCGGGGTCAACATCCAGAGTCAGGACATTTTCACTGGGAATGAGTTCATTGTTTTCGACTACGGCAGTAAAGATATGGATATGGCGAGTGGTTGACTTTAGCAGCATGAATTTCCCTGGCTAGACTTGGGTACCTTCTGCTCCTCATTTTAGAGGGCGATCGGTGCTTGCTACCAGTCTTGAACTATAGGGAGCTTAGACGACCTGCTTAGATGATGCTCTAGGCAAACTGAAGTGACTCGGAGGCTGGGCTGAGAGGCGAGGCCGCTTCTGAGCCAGTGGATGCTTGAGAGATGCCTCACCGCGAGGGATTTCTATCAAATTTGGGCATTTAGCAGGAAATATTGGCAAAATCAAATCAGTAATATTTCGATAATCATTTTGCTGTATATTTTCTCCTACTTATTGCTTTGTAAAGATCTCTTCTCTGTTTCCCTCGGCACTTTGAGATAAGGACAGGTTTGTTAATAATGACCTCAGAACCATAGAAGGTGCGGACGATGACTGAAGCAAAAATCAATAAGTCCCGCCGGGTAATAGGGCTGACAGGCGGCATCGGTATGGGTAAGACGACGGTTTCTGATCATCTGGCGACGGTGCATCGCCTGCCTGTTTTAGATGCCGACTGCTACGCCCGGGAAGCTGTAGAACCGGGCTCTCTGATTCTGGAGCAAATTGCCGATCGCTATGGTTCTGGTATTTTGCTGCCCGATGGCAAATTAAACCGCCATCGCCTGGGAGATATTGTTTTTAATAGTTCTTCTGAGCGGCTCTGGCTGGAGCAACAAATTCATCCTTACGTCCGAGAGCGTCTGGTGGAAGCGATGCAAAGCCCACCCCTGAACGATAGCAACCAATATCCAGCCCTCGTCCTGGTCATTCCCTTACTGTTTGAAGCCCGGATGACAGATCTGGTAACGGAAACCTGGGTCATTTCCTGTTCTCCGGAACAGCAACTAGAGCGATTGACTCATCGAGATCATCTGACCCCGGTGCAGGCGCAGGCCCGAATTAATAGTCAGATGGCCATCCAGAAGAAGCTGGTACGGGCCGATGTTGTGTTAGATAACTCCTCAACCGTGGAACATTTGCTGGCTCAGGTGGATGCCCAGCTACAGCTAAAATCTACCGGGTTGGTTGGACAACGGTGTTAACGCTGGAGGAGGCTGCCTGACCTGACGGATCTACCTCATGCCCCTTGACAGGAATTGGGCGATCGCACCCCCTCGCCTACAATTATGAGTGATCTACTTAGTGCGAAAAATCCCTGAGCACGGATCACGGTTTGCAGGGTTCTATAAATACTCAATATGGGCGCAACGTTAGAACAAATTGCCGGCTATCTGGATGCCAAAGGCTGGGCCTATAAACTGGACGAGGAAGAAAATCGGATTCTCACGGGAATACAGGCTGATAACATTGAAAATTTTTTGATCGTAATTCAGCTCGATGAGGATGGCGAATTTTTTGAGTTGTTTGCCCCCCGGGTTCTATCAGGGGTAAAAGACCATCCCCATAAGGCGGCTATCCTTCAAACGATGCTGTCTATTTCCTGGGAAACCAAGATGTTGCAGTGGGAGTACGATCCCTCGGATGGAGAAATTCGGGCCATTATCGAGTTTCCTCTGGAAGACTCTACCCTGACTGAACGGCAGTTTAACCGTTGCCTCTACAGCCTGGTGGAACTGGTGGATGAAATTGCTCTGCCCCGCCTCCAAACTGTGATGGAAACGGGGGATGACCCGGGAGATATTACGGAAGGAGAGAGGCTGCTGCTGCGCTTGCAGGAAGAGTCTCCCGGGTTACTGGATGTGCTGGAGCGGGCCATGGAAGCTCGCAAGCGGCGGGGCCGTCTGCCGCCTGCCTCTTCATGAATCAGGCCGGGGGAAGTGCCCTCAGCCAAGAATGGTGAATTTAATAAAATCGGGAACTTAATTTTTGCAGGCATGGCGGAGCCATGCCTGCAAAAATTACAAATTAGATTTTAACTAATTTGTACTCCTGAGAGGATTACTCGATCGCCTCGCCGCCAACTACCACATCTCGAATCCGCAGGCTGGGGCCACCGCAACCTACGGGTAGACCGCTCTGACCACCCTTGCCGCAGCCACCAGATTCATCCCAGAAAAAGTCATCCCCGATCGCTTCAATATCTGCCAGAGTTTTAAAGGCATTGCCAGAGAGGGTGACATCTCGCACGGGTTCGGCGATTTCGCCTTTGCGGATCATCCAGGCTTCACCGGCAGCAAAGGTAAACATTTCGCCATTGGTCATGCCACCCAGCCAGTTACGGGCATATACCCCTTCTTCGATGTCGTTGAACAAGTCTTGAACGGGGGTTTTGCCACGCTCAATCCAGGTGTTGGTCATCCGCACGATCGGGGGATAGTGATAGTTGAGGCAGCGGGCGTTACCCGTCGGAGTTTCGCCTAATTTGCCGGCGGTTTCCCTGGAATGTAAGCGTCCCACCAGAATGCCATCCTGAATCAGTTGGGTAGTTGTGGCCGGGGTGCCTTCATCGTCGTAGGCATAACTGCCCCGATGTCCTGCCGGTGCTGCTCCATCAAAGATTTGCAACTCCGGCGAACCAAACCGCCGCCCCAGACTCATGACCTCCAGAAGATCCGGGTTTTCGTAGGTCATGTCGGCTTCCGAAAGGTGCCCAAACGCTTCATGGACAAATAGCCCGGAGAGGATGGGGTCAATCACCACGGTATAGGTGTTGCCTTTAACTGGAGGTAAGGCCAGGGAATTAACGGCTCGCTGGGCCGCACTCTGCACCTGAGAGTCGAGGGCTACCAGGTCTTCGTAGGCTTTGCGGGAACCTGTAGTTTCACGTCCGGTCTGCACGGTTTCCCCATTTCGGGCGGTAGCGGCAAACCGCATTTCCATATCTACCCAGGACTGCTCTAACATGGTGCCTTCGGAGGTGGCCAGCAGTACCCGCTGGGCACTGTCTCCGTAACGTACGGAAATGGTTGCAATCTGGGGACTGACGCTGCGGAGAATTTCGCCATAGTGCTGGCAGAGTTCTTTCTTTTGGGCCAGGGAAATATGGCGGGGATCGGTGCCCGTGAGGGGAAGAATGCAGGTGTCTTGAATCGGTGGAACTGTAGCCAGGAGAGTTTCTTCGTCTCCTACCAGGTGGGCCGCAGCGATCGCCTCTTCAATCCGCTCTGGCAGGGTGGCAAGCTGGTTAAAACTGGCAAACCCCCAACCGCCTTTGTGACAGGCCCGCACCTGCCCACCGATCGAAATGCCTTCGGTGAGGGTTTCAATCTTGTTGCCCCGTAACAAAATATCGGAGCCTTCTGCCGCTTCGATCCGAATCGCCAGATAATCAACCCTGGAGCGATAGCGGGCGATCAGGTCAGCCAGAATGTCTTGAATATTGGTGGGCAGGTTGAGCATGGCAGGCCAGGGTGATATTGCACTGCCTTTATTCTGCAATTATTTGCCGCCCCTGACCAGTTCGATCGAGGGCATTTGCAACTTCTTATGGGCTTCCCGGCGAATTTGTCCGGTTTCAATCGCCACAAATAGTTCCCGTAGAGCCTGCAATTCTCGGATTCCATAACCTTTGGTGTCTAAAATCTGCCGAATCAGAGCTTCTGATTCGACACTCAGGTATCCCGTTTGAAAGGCAGATTCGATCAGGATGGTAATCATAACAGCGATCCGGTTGCGTCCAGCTCAGTCTAATATCGGCAATTTTGGCGCGGGTTGGGCTGATTGGGATCAGGGCTGGTTGTGATGTTTACTGGGTTTAGAGGTGATGGGCATCACAGGCCATGAATTCTGGCTGGAAGTTGTTACTTAAACTGTAACGATTCCCACTCTCCTGGAGCAGCGGGAGGATAATAGCAACCATTCTTACCTGGTGTCGGGAATGGCCATTACAGATGCCCGAATCTATCAGATCCTGTTCCTCTCCCTATTTTTACTGGTCGGGTTTGCCACCCGAGACTGGACTCTGCGGCCAGGCATGATTGTTACGGCGATCGCAACCTGTCTGGTGACCCAGGGTCTATTGGCGACCTGGCAACGTGGGAGTCAGGTAGAAACAGCGGTATCTCCTGCCCCGGACGGCAGGGGGGTGATCGCTGGCCAATTCTCCTGGCCAGCGATTTTTTCAGCTCTGGGTTCTCTGGTTTCAGGGATTTCCCTTTCGCCTCTGATTACCTCCCTCAGTCTGAGTTTGCTGTTGCGGGCCGACCACTACTCCACGATGGGCTTAGCCGCCGGTTGTGCGATCGCCAGCAAAAAGCTGGCATCCTTTCGGGGTAAGCATCTATTTAATCCGGCCAATTTTGGCATTATCGTGGCCCTGACGCTTACCCCCGATGCCTGGGTATCTCCCGGCCAGTGGGGGGAGGAGGGCTGGTATGTGCTGCTATTTCTGACGGCAGGTGGGATCGTCTTGCAGCGAGTTGGTCGCTGGGATACAACCCTGGCTTTTCTGGTCACCTATGCCGGTCTGGAAGCCGCCCGGAATCTCTGGTTGGGCTGGACCTGGGATGTCTGGAGCCATCGCCTGATGAATGGTTCTTTATTGCTGTTCGCCCTGTTTATGATCACCGATCCACGGACGATTCCCAACGCCCGATCGGCCCGCTTGCTCTGGGCAGGAGCGATCGCCCTGGTGACTTTTGTGCTGCGTAATGTTTTTTTCATCCCCACCGCTGTTTTTTGGGCGTTGTTTCTGCTGGCACCCCTGACCCCTCTATTAGATTGGCTGTGGCCAGCGGAGCGCTTTACCTGGCGGCCACCCTCATCTCTGTCTGGCCCTGGGGTGTCTGCTGTCCTCTCCGAACCGCCGGTCTGATTGGCTTTCTCGTCCCTCTCATTTTCATCAGCAGTTAATCTATGAAACCTCTACGCCTTTTCGTAAGTCTGCTCCTGGCCTGTCTGGCCTGTCTGGTGGTCGTGCCAGAAGCCTGGGCTTTTTGTGGCTTCTATGTCGCCAAAGCAGATAGCAAACTCTATAACCAGGCATCCCAGGTTGCGATCGCCCGAGCGGGGAATCGCACGGTACTGACCATGGCCAACGATTATCAGGGAGCGCTCAAAGACTTTGCGATCGTGGTGCCGGTACCGGTGGTGCTGCAAAAGGAGCAGGTGAAGGTCGCCAACCCCGGGATTATGGAACGCCTGGATGCTTTCAGTGCCCCCCGATTGGTGGAATATTTTGATTCCGATCCCTGTTCTCCGGTGTATGAGGATATGCCCATGGCGGCTCCTGGGGCGACGATGGGGGGAGGTAGAAGAAGCGGGGGCGCGACCCGGGAATCGGACCTGGGTGTGACAGTAGAAGCCAAATTTACCGTTGGTGAGTACGACATCTTGATTTTGAGTGCCAAAGAATCGGGAGGGCTGGAAACCTGGCTGCTTCAGAATGGCTACAAAATTCCTCAGGGCGCGAAGCCGTTGCTGCAACCCTATATTCGTCAGAAGATGAAGTTTTTTGTGGCCAAGGTCAACTTGCAGGAATTTGATCAGTCTGGCTACCAGAGTTTGCGGCCCTTGCAGATCAGCTACGACTCACCCCGGTTTATGCTGCCCATCCGTCTGGGAATGGTCAATGCCAGGCAGGCTCAAGACTTACTGATCTATATCCTGTCTCCAGAAGGGCAGGCAGAAGTGACCAACTACCGGACGGTGAAAGTTCCTTCAGATACGGAGATTCCGGTATTTGTCAAACAGGATTTCAGTAATTTTTACCGGGCCATGTTCCAGACTGCCTACGAGCGGGAAGACCGGAAGGTTGCTTTTATGGAATATGCCTGGGACATGAGTAACTGTGATCCCTGCTCGGCGGAGCCCCTGCGCCCCGATGAATTGCGTCAGGCCGGGGTGTTCTGGCTGGATGCTCCCCAGGAGGGAATGCCTGCTCCTAATGCCCCAATTTTCCGGCGGCGTCCAGTCTTTAACTCCGGAGTGTTTATTACACGGCTGCATGTGCGCTACACCCGCGATCGCTTCCCCGAAGATTTGATGTTTCAGACCACGGGCAACCGGGAGCAGTTTCAGGGCCGCTATATCCTGCGCCATCCCTTCACCGGGAAGGCTGACTGTCGGGCGGGTCGGGAGTATCGCCGTGCCTTACCTCGCCGATTTGAGCAGGAAGCTCAAACCCTGGCCCGTCTAACGGGCTGGAATATTCGAGAAATTCGGAATAAATTGCCCCAACTCCAGGGTCAGATCATCCCCTGGTGGCAAGAATTTTTCCTCTCCATGACGGGGTTGTAGGGTTTGTAGGGGCTTTTGCTGGGGCGGGTTGGCCAATCCTGAATCATTTCCGGTTTGAGCGATCGCCGCCCTTTTCCCCTAACCGCCCCAGACTTTTTCCATCACGGTTTGAGGGGAAATATCAGCCATCTTGCCGGTCAGGGATTTGATGCCGACAAACCGGTTACTACCGGGTAGTAGCTTGGCTGGCTCCGTTGGCCCAAACAGTGCCAGAGTGTAGGTTTTGACGGCTACGGCCAGATGCATGGGAGCGCTGTCGGTACAAACCATCAAATTTGCTCCAGCAATCATCGCGGCCAATTTGCCAATATCAGGGGGGCTGGTTACCTTCAGTTTGGGATTGGCTGCGGTCAGGGCTGTGACGAAGGCTGTATCATCGGGGCCCTGAACCACAACTAAAGGCAGGTCAGGTTGGCGTTGCTGGAAGTCTTGAAGAATACCCTGCCAGCTCTCGATCGGATAAATTTTGTTGATCCCCTGCTGTCTGGCCAACTCGCTGGAACCGCCATGGAGTAAAACGTAACCGCTACTTTGGATGCCCAGGCGTTGCCGTTCTCCATCGGCCCAATCCAGATCCTTGGCTGGTACACTGATCGCCAGTTCGGGGCAGGGAGTATTAATTTGCAGCCCCTTTAGCAGGTCGTGGTACATGGTGGCAGCGTATTGATCTTTGACCAGGGGCACCGGGTTAGTGAGAAACCCCTCACCGGCGCTACCGGCGTAACCAACCCGGGTGGGAATCCCTGTGAGCCATAGCAAAAATCCGACTCCCCAGTTCTGGCCCAGGGAGAGGGCAATGTTATACTCCCGATCGCGCAGAACCCCTAACAGGTTGCTCCAATCGGCCAGACTATTTCGCCCCTTGAAGTCGAACAAAATCGTTTCCTGCACAGATTTTGATACCCGGTAAGCAGATTTAGCTCTGGGTTCTACTACAACGTCAATCTGGGCTTCGGGGTAGGCCTGCTTCAGATTGTCTAAGGTTGGAAAGAATAAAATTTGATCGCCAATTCCGCCGGGGACAAGGGCTATGATTCGCATAATATTGATACGCTAATTCGCTTTCATTTTAGGGGAAGATCCCGGAAAGTTTTGAGTTTTGCAGGGCACGACCCAGGCTTAAATCAGGGGATCGACAAAAACAGCAGCTGCAGGATTGAAAGTTCCCCCGGTTTAGTACCCTAAGAAAAGGGAAATTTACCCATGCTGAAGCTACAGGTTCCTCCTGGCGTAGCACCCTTTTAAGAAGATTACTCTGGATAGCCCCAGATTTGTTCTGTTTCGAGGAATATTGTGTACTTACTCATTCCAGCCGCCGGTTCGGGTCGTCGTATGGGAAGTAGCCGCAACAAGTTACTGTTGCCGCTGCTAGATAGACCGCTACTTGCCTGGACGCTGCTGGCTGCCAGGGCTTCTCGATCGATTCGCTGGATTGGGCTGGTAGGACAACCCGATGATTTTCCAGATTTCAAAGAAATTATCGTCAGTGTGGGGATGACCAAATCCGTGCATCTGATTCCCGGTGGGGCAACCCGCCAGGAGTCGGTATATCGAGGGTTGCAGGGGTTGCCCGCAGTGGCCCAGAGGGTACTAATTCACGATGGGGCGAGATGTCTGGTGACTCCCGAACTTTTAGACCGGTGCGCCGAGGAACTGACCTCCTGTCCGGGCTTGATTGCGGCAATTCCGGTAAAAGACACGATCAAAGTGGTAGAGCCGACCAGTCATGTGGTCACCAGCACCCCCGATCGCAGCCAGCTCTGGGCCGCCCAGACTCCCCAGGGATTTGAAGTAGAGCAGCTCACCCATTGCCATGACCAGGGAGTGCGCCAGGGGTGGGAGGTTACCGATGATGCCGCCCTGTTTGAGCAATGTGGGTTGCCGGTGAAAATTGTGCCGGGAGAAGAAACCAACCTGAAGGTGACAACTCCCGTGGATCTGGCGATCGCCGAATTTATCCTGCGCCAGCGATCCCTGATTTAGGATGACAAATTAATTAAGACCAAATTTTTAATGGTTAAAAGCTTGGTGGAGCCATGCTTTTAACCATTAAGTTCCGGGGGTTATTCAATTCACGCTGCTCAGGCCTTTGCCCTAGTGGGTGGCTGCCGCTACCCTGGCCGCCAGCATTTTGTTGATATTCTGCAGCAGATTTTTCTCATACAGACCCATATCGTGGTCTTTGATGTTGTCCTGGAGAAAATCTTCCATTCCCCCTTTGACCCGTTCTAAAAACAGATTCCAGAACTTCATGTCTTCAAACATATTGCCAACGGAATCAAAGTAGACAAAGCGCCCAACATGGGCATAAAACATGGCTCGTGGCACTACCCGGGTCACCAGGTCGCTATTGTTGACGAAGCGGAAGGTTCTGGTCTTGAGATGGGCATCAAACCAGCGGGCAAAATTTTGATTGCCCACCCGGGGGGAGCCAAAGGTATAAAGGGCCTGCACTGGCTGGCCCTGGGCCTGTAATTTAGCAGCGGCCAGGGTGGCCAGGGCGGCTCCCAGGCTATGGCCAGTCACCAGCAGGGGTTGTCCGGCTGTGCCAAATTCTTTCAATTTAGCGCTGACTTCATCCCAAACCCGGTTGATCCCATCCCAGAAACCCCGATGAACTAATCCCTGACCACAACCGGAAACCAAAACAATCCGGGCATCGGTCATCCAGTCTCGCAGACACCTGGGTTCCGTACCTCGAAAGGCCAGGACGATCGCATCGTCGTTGGCCATGATGAAGCCCTGGGTGCCATCGCGATCGAAGAAGTGGAAGTGGTGAAACCCCCATTCCAGCGCTGTTGCCTGGATGATAGCAGGGGTCGAGTAGGCCAATCGGGCAGATTTTCCTAACCATAAAGCATTGAGTGGACTGTAACCTTCGGCGTAGGGATCAAAATTGCTCATCAGTGGCTCCAATAGTCGATTGCACCAAGAACCTCCCAACCAGAAGTTGCATCGGCAACGACGGGAACCTCCAGGTTGGGGTTTTCTCAGTATTCCCCCGGATAAGTGCTACAAACCAGTCCGTAAGTATTTCTCAATACTCGGGGGTAAATGGCTACCAACTGACCCTACTTCAAAGATTTCTTCAGCTCCTTGAGCAAAGTTTCTACTTCTCTGGCTGTATCAGCTTTACCCTGTTTTTGATACAGGCGTTGGGCCTGTTCAAAGGCAAAAATTGCCTCTGGGAGACGATTACGGCCTCGCAGGGCTGTTCCCAGTTTGAAGTGGCCGGCGGGATTATCGGGAGCCGTCGCAATCACCTGACGAAAGGCGATGATCGCTGAGAGATAGTCGTTCTGCTCAAGGAACAGGTCGCCAACGGCAAACTGGGCTTCTACCAGGGTCGATTGCAGGGCGGCAGCTCGCTGGTAGGCAATCAGTGCTTCCTGCACCTGGCCCTGGGACTGAAGGATTCTGCCAATTTGGAGCTGGATTACCCCATTGCGGGGTTCCAGGGTGGCAGCCCGCTTGAAGGCAGCCATGCCTTTTTCCAGGTTGCCCTGACCTAACCAGGCGGTGCCTAAATTTACCTGCACACTGGCCTGGCGGGGAGCTAACTGGGCCGCCCGAGTCAGAGGCGCGATCGCATCCTGGGGTCGCTCCTGCTGAATCAAGGTATTTCCCAGTAACTCAAAGGCTCTAAAGTTGCGGGGTTCTAGTTTGGTAACTCGCTGGTAGACTGCGACCGCCTCGTTGAATTGTTTCTGGCGGGTCAAAACAATCCCCAGGCCCAGGTGGGCATTGACATGGCGGGGGTTGATCTGAGCCGCCCGCCGGTAAGCTGTGGTTGCCTCTGGATAATTGCCCAGGTTAGCCTGACTGAATCCCAGGGCATAGTGAAACTCGGCATTGTTGGGTTCGAGAACGATCGCCTGCTGGTAAGCATCGATCGCTGCCTGAAAATTGCCCTGACTGGCCTGAAGATAGCCAATCCCCGAGTAGATTCGGGGGTTTTTATTATCTAACTCTGCAGCCTGCCGATAAACGGCGATCGCCTCCGCAAAATTCTTCCCATCAACAAGTTTGCGCCCTTCTTTCAGCAACTCCGTCACCTGGTCGTTGGATTGGGAGCGGCCCGGGCCGACCTGGGCCTTAACCAGCTGGGGAACCGTGAACTCAATCAGCAACAGGCTGATCAGTAGCGAAATCTGTCTACGTACCATCTAAGTTCCTGAAGTGTTCTTGAAGTTTCTATCGGGACTGTTGCAGAAGCAAGGTTATAGCATCAACTGATCAAAGGCCAGAATAAATTCTTCCCCCTGGGGGTTCGACTTTACCTGGGCAGAGTCAATGTTAACTTTCCCATAGCTGGGGATCAAGCACAATCTCGATCAAATTTCAGGAGCATATTCAGGGGGGTTGCTTCTGCTCAGGGAGAGGATGTCGGGGATACCGCCGGAGCAGGACTGGCCGGAGCAGCTTGAGCAAACCATTTGGCGGCTAATTTCTCAAGTTCCCCGCTGGTTTTCATCCGTTCCAGTACCCGGTTGAATTCTGGTGTTAAGGGCGACCCTTTAGGAAAGGCGATCGCTGAGCCAGAAGGCCCTTCGGAGGGAATCACACTGAAGGCCAGATCCGGGTTGGCTTCGGTAAAGCCGGTTGCTACCGTATCTTCAATAATGGCGGCATCAATGCGTTTAGCCTTCAACTCCTGAATTAAGTCAGGCACTTTGTTCAGTTCTTTTAACTTGATTCCCGGTACTTTTTCGGCAATCTTTTTGGCATCCCCGGCCTGAATCGAGCCCAACTGAACCCCTACGGTTTTGCCGCTCAGGTCTTTGGTGGTTGTCAGGTTGCTGGCCCTGGGAGCGACGATCGTGTTTTTGGCTTCGTAGTAAATGATCGAAAAATCGACATTCTGCTGCCGTTCTGGGGTGGGAGTCATGCCAGCCATGACAAAATCGGCCCGCCTGGCCTGTAATGCTGGAACCAGGCCGTTAAAGTCTGACTCCTGAATTTGCAGGTCGTAGCCCAGTTCTTTAGTGATGGCATTGGCAATGTCTATATCAAAGCCGACAATTTTGCGGCTCCCCGTTTCATAGAATTCGTAGGGCGGATAGTCGGGGGAGGTAATCATGGTCAGGGTTTTTTTGCCCCCAGATCCAGAATTCCCCTGCTCTCCACCGCCACAGCCTGCGATCGTCGTGATGGCCAGCGTCACACTGCATAGGCCGGTGAATATTACACTTCTGCGTTTCATGGGGTTCTCCTTCCAGAACTTAAGCGTTCCACCTAGAACACAAAGGTGGTACGAAGCACCCCAATCACAACATCCGGGTTGCGCTCATCGTGGTTGGGGGCGGTCAACCAGATCACACCGGGGGTAATCGAGAGATTGTCGGTGAGCTGGTAACGGTAAAAGGTTTCTATATGAAAGCCAACGGAGCGATCGCGGCGTTGCCCGAGGGGGTAGCCGATCGCCTGGGCCAGGGCCGAATTGCTGGTGCCGGTGAGACGGGGTTGCATGCCAAACACCACGCCCCCCAGGTTGCCCTTCTTACCCAGATCCGGGAAGCCGATATTGAGAGCGTAGTTCCAGACATCGGCATCTCCTTTGGTGCCGGTTCCCAGGGTGCGGGCGGTTGTATACCCGACCCAGCCCCCCAGGTCTAACCCCGGTGTCACCCGGTAACTGAACTGAATACCATAGTTATTGCCGCTGACTGGCCCCGCGCCGATCACCTTGGCACCATTGCTACCGGCCAGGGTATCAACCCCAAACTCAGGGGAGTAGGAATGCTGATAGAAGAAGCTGAGCTTGAGGTTGCCGGGATTGTAGATCAGGTGGGCGAAGGCGCTATACCCCCCACTGAACAGCCCCAGTTTGGGGTCATTGGGACTGCCACTCTCTGCCTGGTAGCCAAAATCTAGCTGGAAATTTTTAGCCAGGGCATAGTTGAACCCGACCCCGGCCTGATTACCCAGGGGAAACCAGATCGGGTTGATCTGGGCGAAGTTAGACGGAGAGCCGGTCACCTGGTCGTTGAAGGGGGTGATTGGGTCGGTGATGATGCTGGGGTCGATCGAGTTGGCATCTAAATAGACCGTCAGCTTTTCACCGATCGGAAAGCGGTACTGGAGGCGATTCAGGGTAAACTCGCCGCCCTGGGAGACACTGGTAGCCAGAAAGCGAGATTCATCCGTAGGCCCGCTCAGTGGCCCAGCAGGAAACAGGGTGGCGGTGTCGAGGCGGCGCAGATTGGTGGCCTGCAAGCGGGTACGCAACCGGTCTTTGCCAGTAAAGCTGGTGTCAAAGTCGAGGCGCAGCCGGTAGCCGAGATTGGCCTGATTCACATCTCCGGCGGTTTCACCAAAGGCGTCGGCCAGATAAACGGCTAACTCGACTCCCAGTTTGGTGGTGGTAGAAAACTGTTGTTTTTCTAAGGTGGCGGTGCGGGCTTCCAGGGCATCAACCCGCCCCCGCAGGGTGGCCAGTTCCGCTGCAAATTGTTCCTGTAATTGCTGTAACGCCAGCAGGTCTTCTTTTTTAACCAGGTCAGCGGTACCGGCGGCGATCAGCTCGTTGATCCGATCCATGCAGGCATTGACACCGGCAGCAAACTCGTAGCGACTGAGGGCCCGGTTGCCGCGAAAGCTGCGGTCGGGATAGCCAACAATACAGCCATAGCGCTCAACCAGAGATTGCAACGCCTGAAAGGCCCAGTCCGTTGGTCGGACATCAGTAAGTTGAGATACCGATGTTACCTGCTCCAGTTCTGTTTCGCCGGCTTCACCAGGGGGGGCGATCGCCGAACTAACCTCGATCAAGGATGGTGTGGTTTCTGAAACTGCTTCGGCCAGTCCTGGCCCTATCCCCAGCAAACCTGTACCTGTAAGAGCCAGACCCAACCTCAGAGGCAAGACAAGCGGATTATTCATAGCTTTATTTCTCACACCAAAATTAATCATCCGGTGGTTAAACCGCAGACGTAAGGTTCTTAGGGATGATTACAGTTTTCTCTGCCGTTACTTTAAATTTCTCGCCTAAAAGCAACTGTCAGATCTGATAGCTTTGCAATCAGATCTACCTTTTGGTAGAGCAGGGTGAGGTTCCCGTCAAACTCTTGTTTGGCAGGGTTCGGCTGGCAGGAATGGCCTGGAACATCTTGGGACGGCTTCCTGCAAGACTACACCAGGGCTGGTTGGGGTAGGGCTCCCTGCATCTTACCCAACCAGGTGATCAGGTTTTCTAGCTGCTGGTCAGCGTTCATCACGCCCAACCCCCGCACTGTGACTTTGCCGGGGGTATAGACAAAGCGGGAGTGCAGGTGCTCTGGCAGGTTGGCCTTGAGCAGGTTCCAGGCCGGTTCTTCCATGGGGGTTTCCATTACCACATGCTGTTTCCCTTCCGGTTTGATCCGCGAGAAGCCCAGTTGTTTGGCGACCTGCTTCAGTTCCACGATCCGGATCAGTTGCAGGGCGGCGGTGGGCGGTGGCCCGTAGCGATCGGCCCAATCGGCGGCAATCTGGGTGAGTTCCTGTTTAGAAGCAGCGGAGGCGACGGCTCGGTAGGCGCTCATCTTTTGATCCAGATCCGGGATGTAGTCGGCGGGAATGAAGGCCGTCAGGTTGAGGTCGATCTGGGCATCGTCCACCTTGGGAATTTCCTGACCGCGAATTTCGGCGATCGCCTCTTCTAACATTTCGACATATAAATCGAAGCCGATCGCATCCATCTGGCCCGACTGCTCTGCGCCCAGCAGGTTGCCCACCCCCCGGATTTCCATATCCCGTACCGCCAGCTGGTAGCCAGAGCCCAACTGGGCAAACTCTTGAATCGCCCGCAACCGCTGGCGGGCCGTATCGGTCAACTGGCTCTGCTTCGGGTAAAACAACCAGGCGTGGGCCTGAATCCCGGCCCGACCAACCCGGCCGCGCAACTGGTAAAGCTGAGACAGCCCAAACTTCTGGGCATCTTCGATCAAGATTGTGTTGACCCGGGGAATATCCAGACCCGATTCAATGATCGTGGTGCAGACCAGGATATCCGCTTCCCCTTCACTGAAGGTGAGCATGGTCGATTCTAGCTCTGACTCTGGCATCTGACCGTGGGCAATGGCAATTCTGATGGTCGGCACCATTTCTCGAATCCGGGCGGCAATCTCTTCAATCCCTTCCACCCGGGGCACCACATAAAATACCTGCCCGCCCCGATCGAGTTCCTGGCGAATCGCGGTTCTGACCATTTCCGGGTCGTAGGCGGCCAGGTGGGTTTTAATCGGGCGGCGGGAAGGTGGCGGGGTGGTAATCAGGCTCATCTCCCGTACCCCGGAGAGGGCCATATAGAGGGTACGAGGAATCGGCGTAGCGCTCAGGGTGAGAACATCTACCTGAGTCCGGAGGGATTTGATCTTTTCCTTCTGGTTCACCCCAAAGCGCTGTTCTTCGTCTACGACCAGCAGGCCCAGGTCGCGGAACTGAATGCCTTTACCTAAGAGCTGGTGGGTTCCGACGACAATATCCAGCTCACCGGTGGCCAACCGCTGCTGAATTTGCTTGCGTTCTTCGGCGGTGCGGAAGCGGTTGAGCAGGCCCACCTGGATCGGGTAGGGGGCAAACCGTTCCTTTAAGGTATGGTAGTGCTGCTGGGTCAAAATTGTCGTCGGAGCCAGCAGGGCTACCTGTTTGCCAGCGGTCACCGCCTTAAAAATCGCCCGGATCGCTACTTCCGTTTTACCAAAGCCAACATCCCCACAGACCAGCCGATCCATCGGCCGATCGCTCTGCATATCTTTTTTCACATCCTGGACGGCCTTGAGCTGGTCAGGAGTCGGCTGGTATGGGAAGGACTCTTCCATTTCTTCCTGCCAGGGCATATCGGGCGGGTAGGGAAAGCCCACCTGCTGAGCCCGCTGGGCGTAGAGCTGGAGTAGATCCACCGCCACTTTTTTGATCGCCTTGCGGACTTTGCCCTTGGTTTTCTCCCAGGCTTTGCTGGACATTTTGTTGAGTTCTGGCACCGCCTCTCCGGCTCCCCGGAAGCGGGACAGGGAACTGAGCTGATCGGCGGCCACCCGCAGCAACCCATCGGCGTACTGTAAGACCAGATACTCCCGGGTTTCCCGGTTCAGGGTGAGGCTTTCCAGTTTCAGGAAGCGGCCGATTCCGTGGCTCTTATGCACCACGTAATCCCCCGGTTCTAGCTTGTTGGGGTCAACCTGCTTGGAAGCGGCCCGTCGCCGTTTGCGAACGTAGGCCGGGGTGGTCAGGCTATGCTGGCCAAAAAACTCCCGATCGGTCACCACCACCAGTCGGAAGGTCGGCAGAATAAACCCTTCCAGCTCTGCCAGCCCCGAGTATTTGACCGCTACCGGGGTATGCTGCACCTGGAGTTTGTCGATCGCCAGGTAGTCATGGGGGTTGGGGATAAACTGGGCCGGACAGTCATGCTCCTGCAGCAGAGCCACAGAGCGGGAGGGCTGGGCCGATACCAGCCAGATCGAAAACCCCCGATCTCGCTCGCCCCGCAGGGTTTCGGCCAGCCTGCCAAACTGGTGGGGAATGGCGGGTACGGGGCGACTGGCCAGGTTAATCGGGGCAGGCTGGGCCTGACGACTACCCTCCTGGGTGAGAGAACTCAGGGTTTTGATGCTTTCCTCCGCCAGTTCGGTGAGGGAGAGCCGATCGAAACATGCTACTTCCTGCAGCGAGGCGGCAAACGGGCGATGGATCCTGGGGAGGGAAATGCCGCTGCTATCGGCGGTTTCCTGCCAGTGTTCCTCCGCATGATCATACCAGCGATCACCGTGGGCCTGGCACTGTTCCGGCTCATCCAGGGCGACCAGGGTCTGTTCTGGTAAATAGTCGAGCAGGGAAGCGGGGCGCTCAAAGGCGATTCCCAGAAATCGCCGCATCCCCTCGGGCATCTGGCCTTCATCAAATTTTTCCTGGTCCTCTTCTGAGAGGCAGTCCTTCACCCGCTCCTGTTTTGTCGAAGTGAGGGCGGTCTGGACGATCGGGGCAAAACCGGTGGGGGTCAGCACCATCTGGTCAATTCGATCGAGGGAGCGCTGGGTGGCGGGATCAAACTCCCGGATCTGGTCCAGCTCATCCCCAAATAGCTCCAACCGAATCGGCAACTCGGAAGCGACGGGAAACACATCCACAATGTCTCCCCGGCGGCTCCACTGGCCTTCGGTTTCCACCAGGGGCACCCGCTCGTAGCCGAGGCGGGCCAGCTCCTGGCCCAGGGTTTCCAGGTTTAGCTCGACTCCCCGTTTCAGGGTGAGGCAGTAGGGGCGAAACGCTTCTACCGGGGGCAGATGGGGTTGCAGGGCCCGCTCCGTTGCCACGATCGCCAGAGAAGGTGGGCGACCCTGAGCGTCCTGTTCCCGCACCAGATCCGCCAGCACCTGGAGCTGGCCCCAGGTCATTTCTGACTCAGAATCAAAGGGTTCGTAGGGAGATGCTTCGGAAGTCGGGTAAAAATGCACCGTTTGCCAGCCCATGGCTTCCAATTGGGCTGTCCAGCGGCCAGCTTCCTCCAGGGTGGCCGTCACTACCAGCAAAGGACGGGATTCGGCCTGGGCCAGGGTCGAACTGACAATTCCCTTGGGCAACCGGGCCAGACCCGACAGGCGCAGATGTTGCTGCTGTTTTAGTTTGGTCAGCAACTCTGACGTGAGGGGCGATCGCCCGAGGGCACGAGTGATGGAAGAAAATGCCATAGTCCTGAAGTTATCGAATCCGTCGGGATACTCTACCCATGGTAATGATTCACCGGGTATCTCAGAGCAGGTTTTCTAAAGCTGCCCGATCAACCAGCTTCCGCAGGGCAATTTGCGCGAGAATCTAGAGGACATCACAGACAACATTCAGGATGGACATTACAAACGGATTTATCGGAACTATCGGCAACACTCCCCTGATCCGGTTGAACAGTTTTAGCGAAGAGACTGGCTGCGAAATTCTGGGGAAGGCGGAGTTTCTCAACCCCGGGGGTTCTGTGAAAGACCGGGCTGCCTACTACATTATCAAAGAGGCTGAAGAAAAAGGACTACTCAAACCCGGCGGCACCGTGGTAGAGGGCACCGCAGGCAATACTGGAATTGGTCTGGCCCATATTTGCAATGCCAGGGGTTACAAGTGTCTGATTATTATTCCTGAAACCCAGTCCCAGGAAAAGATTGATTTGCTGCGTACCCTGGGGGCAGAAGTGCGGACGGTGCCCGCCGTTCCCTATAAAGACCCGAATAATTACGTGCGACTCTCAGGCCGGATTGCCAGCGAACTGGACAATGCCATCTGGGCTAACCAGTTTGACAACCTGGCCAATCGACGAGCCCACTACGAAACCACGGGCCCGGAAATCTGGGCGCAGACCGGCGGCAAAGTTGATGGCTGGGTGGCTGCGACGGGAACCGGCGGCACTTACGCCGGGGTGGCTCTGTTTTTGAAAGATAAGAACCCCAATATTCAATGTGTGGTGGCCGACCCCTACGGCAGTGGCCTGTATAGCTACGTCAAAACCGGAGAACCCAGTATGGAAGGGAGTTCTATTACCGAAGGGATTGGTAACAGTCGGGTCACCGCCAACATGGAAGGGGCACCGGCCGATGATGCCATCCGGGTAGACGATCGGGAAGCCGTTCGCGTGATCTATCAACTTCTGGAAAAAGATGGTCTGTTTATGGGAGGTTCCGTGGGGATTAACGTCGGAGCTGCGATCGCCCTGGCCAGACAACTCGGCCCCGGCCATACGATCGTCACCGTGCTCTGCGATGGGGGCAGTCGTTACCAATCCAAGTTGTTTAACCGGGAATGGCTGGCTGCTAAAGGGTTGCTGCCTACCTGAATCTGCTCTGGCAGGCCAGTATCTTGATGCCCAGGAGACTGGAGGGCAGGGTTTAGCCAGGGCTCTAGAGCTGTTCAACCCTGGTTAAATCTGCTCCTGTCCCCGGGGCAACCCGGGGGTATTGCTGCAAAACGACTCCACTGCTCCCTGTTGGGGAATTGCCTCGCCCTCTTCCCTAAAAAACAAAAAAATCTCTAGAAGCACAAAACAAACAAAAGATTTTTACCGGAGCCCGAGATTAATTAAATTTTGTATATAGCCGTAATCTTCTATTTTTCTGTAGCTTAAAATACAAAAAGAAAGAAAACATCGTTCATCTTTTCTCCACCGATTTGACGCTAGACTTTGACGCTAGACAGTGATAGAGGCGAGACGGGGTAGAAAGGACGGAAGTAGGGAGAAGTCCCGAAGGAACGCGCCTCATTCTAGACGAGTTATATCGAGGCGAACACTATGAAACTTACCTATCGCGGTGCCCATTATGAATATACTCCTGCAACCGAAGTAGCAGGAGTCAGCGATCGCGCAAATTCTGCTCAGGTACCCTGCCGTTTAATGTATAGAGGGGCCGGTTATCTGGCGAATTCTGCTGTGGAGCCGGTTGTTGATACCAGTCGGCCGGCAGTCAATCTGACCTATCGGGGTGTAGCCTATGCTCTGAACGGCGGTGCGCCGGTTCAGGCCGCTGAGCGTGTGGTTGCTGAACCCGTTGCCACCGCTCGCAGCAAGCGGGCTGCTGTCCAGGCAGCCATGGCTGTAACCCATCGGCAAAACCTGCAACAAAACCTGCAACGGCGGTTGCAAGTTGCCCAGTCTCGGGGTGATCAGCATCTGGTGCAACTGCTAGAAAGTGAACTCCGACAAATTGCCTGGTAAGCCAGGATTGGCCTTAGGTCCAAGGGTTCGTCGGACTGAAAACTGCGCTATTGATTCAGTGGAGAGAGCGGTATGGAAGACTTCCATGCCGCTTTTTTGTGAAATATTTTGCCGATGCTTGAAGAATCAACCCATGGTTGAACCTGCCCTTCCAGTCGCGGGTTGGTTAGGTGTAAACCTCTGCCCAAATCCAGATTTTTAGCCAGGTAGAGAGTTGTATTTCTATTAGGATTAATCCTTTTCCTGATGCTTTCAGCAGCTTCAGAAAAAGATGAATCATCTCTTAAATATGGATATAACATGGTTGGCAGAAAAATCATGATTGCAAGGTAGCTAAAATGGGAAAAAGTCAGGAGCCGAAACCATTTCAGCCGTTTGCCCAACACCTCGTTTCTATCGAAAATCGCCCCGCTTCAGGAGAGCCCAAACCGTTGATCCCTGGGGTTAACTTTTTGCCCGATTCCCTCAAAAACCTCCGGTCGATCGCTGAGAAATTGGCCCTTCCTCTGGTCTGCTTCAGTCTGGTAACACTGCCCGGTTACAGTCAGGAAACCAGTAATCAGGTATTACCGCCGCCACCCCCCCTGGTGCCATCCTCAGACCTGAATCAGGCTCCTGCCCCGACTTCTAGTGCTTTGCCCAGAGAAACCGTGTTTCAGGCTCCTGGGAGCTATCAGTCCACCAATGCCAATCGCTACTGGGTCTATGTGAATGGCGATAGTTCCTATCTCTTAGAGCAGGTGCGGACTGTAGAACCGAAAGCCTTTTTGCAAGAGTTTCAGGGGCGGCGGGTAATTCAGGTTGGTATCTTTAGTACTGAAACGAATGCCCGTCAGCAGATTGAGGCCCTGAATGCCCGGGGCATTACGGCAGACCTGGCAACCAACAATCTTAACTACCCCAATCTCAATCAAGTCGATCGCTACCTGGTGATTGTGCCCGCTGATCGGGCCAGTTTGCCGGTTCTCTCCCAGCAGGCTGTGCGGTTGGGGATTCGTCAGGATGCGATTCAGCAAAGGGATGCTCCCCTTGGCCCCCATCTCCAGATTGGCCCCTTCCCCAGTCATGGCGAGGCGAAGGAAATTAATCGCTACTTGCGTAGTGCCGGAATGGATGCCCGTATCTATTTCAAACGTTAGGATCGGGATTTGCATAAAACCCAGAACTTGATGGTTGAAAGCCTGCAGGAGCCGACCTTTCCCTGAAAAGCTGGTTTTAATGAATTCGTGATCCTTAATAGTCCAGCCATCACAATCCACTGGTTTGATTTTTCGCCCTGTGACTTTTTCCCCCGCACCGAATTCTCGCCTCTCTCAGCTTCAGCAGTGGGTTGTCACTGCTGAACAGATGCGGCAAATTGAGGGACGGGTATTTGCCGCCGGAATGCCCGTTGCCGCCCTGATGGAAAAGGTGGGGGGGCTGCTGGCTGGCCGCGTGCAAGAATTGCTGGGAAATCCGGTGGGTCAAACGGTGGGAGTACTGGTTGGCCGGGGCCACAATGGAGGTGATGCCCTGGTGGTCGCCCGGGAACTGCACTTGCGGGGCTGGAATGTATTGATCTACTGCCCTTTCTCTGGCCTTAAGGACTTAACCGCCGGTCATTATCAATACTGCGCCGGTTTAGGCATTCCCCTGGTCGAGCAACTGGCTCACCTGCAAGGTTGTGATTACCTGATCGATGGGCTGTTTGGGTTTGGCCTGGATCGGCCCCTGGAAGGGGAGCTGGCCCGCCTCGTAGAGCAGATCAATGCCTGGGCCAAACCGGTGATCAGTATCGACCTGCCTTCAGGCCTGGATACCGATAGTGGGCGGGTGATGGGGACGGCTCTGCGGGCCAGCCATACCCTCTGTCTCGGGTTGTGGAAGCTGGGGTTGTTGCAGGAACACGCCCTGGAGTATGTCGGTGCTGCGGAGTTAATTGATTTTGGGTTGCCCCTGGAAGATATCCAGGCCGTGTTAGGAGCAGTCCCTCCTGTGAGACGGGTGACTTCCCCCTGGGCGATCGCCCAGTTGCCCCTGCAGCGTCCGGCCACCACCCACAAGTATGAGATGGGCCATCTGCTGCTGGTCTGTGGTTCTCGCCGCTATGCCGGTGGTGCGATTCTCACGGGTCTGGGAGCCAGGGCCAGTGGGGTGGGAATGCTATCGATCGCCGTGCCCGCTTCCCTCAAACCAATTCTGACGGCCCAACTCCCCGATACCCTGGTGCTTGATTGCCCCGAAACAGAAGCCGGAGCGATCGCCCAACTGCCTCCTGGCCTTAACTTACAAACCTACGATGCGATCGCCTGTGGCCCCGGCCTGACAACGGCGGCAACGGCGGTGGTAGAGCAGGTATTCAGCAGCGATCAACCCCTGGTGTTAGATGCCGATGGCTTAAATATTTTGACCGAGCAGGGAATGCTGCCCAGCTTGCAGGAACGACTGGCCCCCACCCTGTTAACTCCCCACCTGGGAGAATTTCGGCGGTTGTTTCCGCAATTGGCGGTGGAACTCACCTGCCGGGTCACTGCCGTACAGCAGGCGGCCGCCCAAACCGGGGCGATCGTGCTGTTAAAAGGGGCCAGGGTGGTGATGGCCAGTGCCCAGGGAGCGGTGGCGATTAATCCTGAAAGTACTTCGGCCCTGGCCCGGGGCGGCAGTGGGGATGTCTTGACGGGCCTGATCGGGGGGTTGTGGGCCCAGACGGCGGCCCGATCTGTAGACTTCGATCCCTTCCCCCTGGTTGCAGCAGGTGTTTGGTGGCACGCCCAGGCGGGCATTCTGGCAATGGAGGAACGCACCATTTTAGGCGTAGATGCTTCGACCCTGACCCAGTATCTGTTGCCCGCCCTGGTCAGGGCCCGCCTCCAGCCTGACCGCTGCTAAATCCTCTGGTTTTTCTGCTGTTTCAGGTCTGACATCTACCGCTTATGCTATACCAGCTGCAATCCTATCCCCGATCGCCCGACATAATAGTCCCTGAAGGATGGGTTGTGTGTTTTGTAGCTTCTGCTGTCTGGCTCTTAAAACAATCCCTGGATTTTTAAGAAGCCCTCAAATCAGGTAAAAACTGGATTAAACCATTACCCTCACTGAGTTCTCCCCTCACCTTCCCTAGTTGTTTTCCATGGAACCACCCTTTGCAGTACATTTTCCTAACGGCATGCTGGCTCATGCCATTTATCCTGATTCGGAAGCTGACCTGGTTGTCACCTTGCAGGAACTGGGGTTAACGCAACAGCCAACCTTAGTGGTGATCGGTGGGGCCAGTAAACTGAGTGCCGATGACTTTGCCCGGGTACAGCAGCTATTTACGGATGTCTTGGCTCCCCTGGCCCAGAAATGGCAGGCGGCGGTGATCGATGGCGGTACCGATGCCGGGGTGATGCGCTTGATGGGGCAGGCAAGGCAGCAGATTGGGGGAGATTTTCCCTTAATTGGGGTGGCTCCGATCGACCTGGCCACCTTACCGACTCAAACGGATGGCGGTAGCGATGCCGCCCCCCTGGAACAAAACCACACCCATTTTGTCCTGGTACCCGGTTCTAACTGGGGAGATGAATCCCACTGGATTGCCCAACTGGCAACGGCTCTGGCCGGTCATCATCCCTCGGTCACCGTTCTGATTAATGGGGGCGAAGTCACCTGGCGGGATGCCCTGCAGAGTGTGAAAGCAGAGCGAGAGATTCTGGTAATTGCCGGTAGTGGTCGAACGGCGGATATTTTGGCGGCCGCTACCCGGGGTCATGCGACCGATGAGCGGGCTGCTGCCCTGGTCGCCTCCGGTTTAGTCGAAACCATGGATCTGAATGCCGGATTTGCCACGATGACTGCCACGATTGAAAAAATCTTTGCGGCGAAAGGGTAAGATTCTGCAAGGAGTCCGATCGCCATTGACAAAGACATGACCGATCCTGCCGTCGCACCTACCCCACCCCGTAACCAGATTCTCGAAGATGCCTGGACCCGCTATGCCAAATACGACAAAAATGCGCTTTTGGCTCAAAAACGGTTTATTCAGCAACGCAAATGGATCCTTGCTTTAACAGTCACCGCCACCACCCTGGCCGTCTGCTTCTCTTTTTTAGAAACCCGGCTTGACCCGAATGCGGTCTTTTTTGCTCCCTGGCTAACTTACAAATTGCTACTGGAAGGCTTTCATAGTCTGGTAGTGCTGACTCCGATCGTCCTCAGCATCATGGTCGCCGGGTCGGTCAAGTTTAATCTGGGAATTAGCTGGGTGATGCTACGCAGCAGTGCCGAAACCTTAAAGAAAGAAATTTATTCCTTTCGCACCTGTACCGGTGAATATAGCCCCTCGGAGACAGCGACCGAGTCCCGCGAGGTCAAAATGGCCCGCAAGCTGAAGATCGTCAGCAAACGGTTGATGGAAACTCAGGTCAACCAGACGGGGCTGGAACCCTACAAGGGCAATTTGCCTCCCCTCTATGGGACGGCTGACGGAGATGATGGTTTCAGCGATATGTCAGCGGATCAATACTTACACTGGCGGGTAGAAGACCAGTTTAACTATTATCAGAAAAAAGCCGTTCGCCTGAGCCGGGAACTGCAGCGGTTTCAGTGGTTTATCTATGTTTTGGGCGGAGTGGGAACCCTCCTGGCTGCTTTTGGGTTTGATGTCTGGATTGCGGTCAGCAGTGCCCTGGCCGGAGCTTTGACCAGCTTCCTGGAATTCAAACGGGTCGAAACCACCCTGGTTTCCTGCAACATTGCCGCCGCTGACCTCTATGATATTCGGGCCTGGTGGCATGCCTTAACAGCCGAAGAAAAGTTAGACCAGGCCAGTGCCGAAACCCTGGTGAGTAGTGCCGAAGCTGTTCTGCAGACGGAAAATGCCGGTTGGTTGCAAGAAATGCGGGATGCGCTGTCTGAAATCTATGGTCAGAAGAAGGAAGAGGCAGACAAGGCCAAAGGGTCGGATGCCGGTCAGGCCAACCAAAAGCCCGGAGTAGTGGGGGGTGAGGCCGAAACCGCTGGGGCTTCTGGTAGCCTGGTGGCGACGGAAGTGGGGCCGGAACCTGTCTCGCAACCCGCAGTCGAGATAGCCAGTGAAGCGGCATCAGACACCCCGGCTAACCCTGCTGAGTCAGAACCCTCGATCACCAGTGAGGTTTTGTCACCCATCTGAAGCCCGGGCAGGGTTCTACCTTCGGGTAGATATTCCGCCGAAAGAACTTGGGGGAACTGGGGAACGATAACAGGGGTCAACCTGGAATGCAGCCTCGGGCAGAGGCGATCGACCCTCTGAATCAGGGTGCTGCATTCGCGTCAGACCGGTTGATAATGAATCCAACTTAACGGCCCCACCTTCGATTTTCGGCATGAATGTAAACTTTGCTCTGCTTTGCTCCCGCTGGCAATTTGCCCCTGCCCCTGTTCTAAAATTCTGTCTGAGTCGCCTGACTACCACCTCAAGAAGCCTCTCTATCAGTCTGTTAGGTAGTGCCGCCCTCCTGCTGGGGCCGCTTCTTTCTCCCCTGCAGGCCGCTCCTTTAGCCTTTTGCCAGCAGACTCCTGCTGCCATTGCCCAAAAAGAAACCCTGCGCCTGGCAGCCCTGAGGGGCGATCGGGAGGCCCAGCAACGCTACCGCAAGGTACTCAGTCAGCATGCCAGCTATCTGCGTAAGTGCCGCAGTCAGTCCTGGCCGGAAAATCAGGCACTATGGATTCGCCTTTACCCCTGTGATGCTAAATCGGGGGCGCTGGATGCCGTCTTAGACCGGATCGTCAACCGGGGCTATAACCAGGTTTACGTGGAGACATTTTATAACGGCAAAGTTTTACTGCCCTTCAGCAAAAACTCCACCAGCTGGCCTTCCGTCTTGCAAGAACGGGGATTGGAAAAGGTAGATTTGCTGGAGCAGGCTATCCGCAAAGGGCGAGAGCGGGGGTTAAAAACCTACGCCTGGTTGTTCAGTATGAACTTTGGTAGTAGTTACGTGGCCCGCCCCGACAAACAGGAGACGATCGCCCGGAATGGGTTGGGTCAAACCAGTCTGACTGCCCGTACAGTGGCCGGTTTGAGTACGGAACTGGGACAATTTAACCCGGACGAGGCCTTTATTGACCCCTACAGTGTCCAGGCCCGACAGGACTATGCCCAGTTAGTCAAAACCGTGGCCCAATATCGACCAGACGGCATTTTGTTTGATTATATCCGTTACCCCCGGGGCTATGGGGCCGCGTCCGTTGCTGCCAAAGTTCAGGATCTCTGGATTTACGGAGAAGCTTCCCAGCAGGTTTTACTGCGACGGGCTCTCAATTACAAAGGGCTGGGATTGATTTTGCGATTCCTCAACCGGGGCTATATCACGACGGAGGATGTCAACCAGGTGAATGTGCTTTACCCGAAGGAGCGGGAACCCCTGTGGCAGGGGCTCAACCCCAGGCAAAATACCGCTTCTTTGCCTCCCTCCAAACGGGCGGCGACGCTCCAGGCAGGGCTCTGGCAACTCACCCTGGCCCATGCCTTTCAGGGAGTGTTGGACTTTTTGCTGGCAGCGGTGGCTCCCGTTCAGCAGCAGGGAATTGCAGCGGGAGCTGTCTTTTTCCCGGATGGCAACCTGAATGTCGGTCAGGGTTACGATTCGCGGTTGCAACCCTGGGAACGGTTTCCCAAATCGCTGGAATGGCACCCCATGTCCTACGCCGTCTGTGGTCAGAGTAACTGCATCATGGCCCAGGTGCAACGGGTTTTAGGAGCGGCTCCTCCGGGTACCCAGGTTAAACCAGTGCTGGCCGGGATCTGGCAGGCTCCGATCAGCAATCGTCCGCCCCTGGAAGTACAGATGCAGGCCCTCTATCGGATGGCTCCCAAAATCAAATCCGTCAGTCACTTTGCCTACTCCTGGCAGGAGCCCGGTTCCGATCGGGAACGGAAATTTTGCCAGCTTTAGTACCCCGCCCCATCTTGCCCGTTGCATTGCTGCGGTCTAATTGGCCAGTTTTGTCCGCTGAAAATTGACCCGCTGTTTCATCAGATTCAACATACGTGGCACATTGACGGCGGCGCTAAATTCCTGTTCTACAATTTCCCTGCCCCGCTGGCCCATGCGCTGGCGTTGAGCCGGGTTATCCAGCAGATGTTGAATGGACTGTACCAGGGCCTGGGCATCTCCCGGCTCGATCAACCAGCCGTTCTCTCCCGGGCGAATCAGGTCGGGAATGCCACCGACCTTCGTGCTGATCACCGGGCAACTGCTGGCCATGGCCTCCAGGCAAACCCAGGGTACCAGATCACAGGTGGTAGGCAAAACAAACAGGTCTGCCTCTGCATATAGTCGTCGCAGGCGGTCATCTTTGACCGTAATGTTGTTGTAAACAAAAACATTAGGCAGGTGAGCCGCTACGGGTTCCTTTGTAACGAGATGGAGTTCAACCTGGTCGGCAAAGTGTTGTTGATGCACCTGTAGCAGGAGATCGCCGCCTTTTCGTTGAAAATCGTTGCCAACAAACAAAATTTTAGGGTTGGCGGTTGTTTTGGGCGATCGGGGGGGAACTGCCGGCCAATCTTCCAGGTCGAGCCCGACGGGAATGGAATGCACCGTATTATTGGCAACTCCACAATCCTGAGTCAGAATGTTACCCGCCCAGTAAGACATGGGCAGAGACATATCGGCCTGCCGGGCGCGCCAGAGATCCATCCAGAGGCGCAACTTTTGCAGGAAGGGCGATCGCCGCAGCTCGTTGGGATACATGGGATGCCCCTCGGGGTTAATCAAGGGGGTGTCGTCCGTACTGCTGACAATGACCGGATACTGGGCCGCCAGACGACGCAAACTTAAAACCATACTGGGTTCAAACTGGTGAACCATCACCGCATCCAACCGATGCAGCTGTTTGAGAACTGTGCTGGCCTGATAAAGACTGACCGATTGCCAGTAGAGGGGAGAGGGCAATTTTTTCAATAAAGCAGCCTGTTCCTCTGGCACCTGGTAGTTTATTGGTGCCCAGACGCATTCAACCTCCGGATCCCGCTCTGCATATTTACGCAGATTGTTGTAACGGGTAGAGTTGCCCAGGCAAGTTGTCAGAATAAATCCAAATCGGTAGTTAGGCCAATGACTTGTCTCAGGCGATCGCGGCGTTCTTGATTCGGTCAGCATGATTGGGGAACAGATAGGGGAAGTCGCAGCAACGATTCGGTTAAAGGAATGTCTGAGATGTCCAAAATGTCACGCTGTCAGCGCAGCCCTATGCAACCCTGAAAGTATGTGCGCCTTAAGCTATGCCGAAGGAAGACTCTGAATTCCAAACTGAATTCATGATTCTTCCTTCCGCTTTGCCCTATTTGAAATGACAAAAGCGACGTTTAAGACATTCTCATTTGGCGAAATTTCACAGCAAACTCAAACTGCATCTACTGTTGGTTTCGCGCTGATTTACAGAGATTTATGTCTATGACCAGTAAAACTTAATTCCTGCTACCTTTGTATGGAGCAATTCAACTCTTAATCGACGGTTTATATTTGTGTTCTATCTGTGAGTTTTAAAGCATATCATCCTGATTGGAACGGTTTGCTGAGAGAGCGGTGGGGGTTAAAACCCTTTTTAAATCGGAGTTTTACGTACTTTGAAGGGATCTAAGTCTGAGTTGAAGGGTAGCCCATCACTTAAAACACTGAGATTTAATTCGTGGTTCACAGTTTGCTTGAAATTCATCCCGAAAACTACTGAGAACTTATTTTTTCTAGTTTGAAACAGGTATTTTTGAGTTTGTATCAAGCAGATTTAAGACTGTGATCGGGTAAATTATAAAGTTGTCATGATTCTGCTTGAAGAAACTTTGAAGATGGCTGATTTGTTCAGACGTTAACAACAAATTGTGAAATCCAGCAGGATAGCCAGGGTGATTTGATCTGTCCTCGCCGATCGCAGCGATTAACCCACCCTGCCAGATGGTGGCAACCTGTTAATGCCAGGTGGGCTGCAGAGGTGCAGATTGTTGGTTGGACAGCAGAATTTGACTTAGAAGCCGGTTTATTCTGACAGGATGATACTGACGTGATTCCTGGGGAGAGAGGTCTGTGGCAGATGCAACCCATTTGGAGATATTGGCCCAGGGGATTAGCAGTTGGAACCACTGGCGGCAAACCTGTCCTGAGGTAAAACCCAATTTAGTGGGAGCGAATCTAAACCGCAGTAATCTCAGCCTGGTTGACCTGCATGATACGAATTTGAGTGGTGCCAGTTTAATTGGGGATAACTTTAGTGGTGCCAATTTACACCATGCCCATCTGAGTGGGGCGAATCTGACCGGGGCTTCCCTGGCGGGAGATGACCTGGGGGATGCTGAATTGCGGGGAACTACCCTGATTGGGGCCGATCTACAGGGGTGCGATTTGACGGATGCCGATCTGACGGGTGCGAACCTGATTGGGGTAGACCTGACCCGGGCCAATTTAACCCGGGCGAGTCTGCGTAGTGCCAACCTGCGGTATGCCCGCCTGCGGGGGGCAGATCTGACCGATGCCGACCTGACCGATGCGATTTTGAGCAATGCTGACTTAACCGATGCGGTTTTGCCTCCGGCCTGGGCCGAAATAACCAGATAGTTGGGGCTACGCCCTTGCCCCCCGGCTCTAACGTTGCGGCCTGGAACGATCAGGGGCTATACCCAACGGCCCACCACCACCCGAATGGTGCCGTCTTCCAGGATCTGTTCTTCTTCGATCGTGAACCCTTCCTGGGGAGCCGTTGCCAGGAGTTGATGGTAGCCGTACCTCTGGGTCACCTGGTTGAGCCAGCGCTGGGAGTAGGTAGGGCGATCGTACTCAGAGACGATCGCGGTAAAGCTACCGTCGGCCTGTTGTTTGAAGCCAATGTCGTTACTGGCGCCGCCAATATACTGCCGGCGGATAATGACTTCGGCGGTTTCGGGCCGCATATCTCCCTGAAAGCCAAATAAGTGCTGGGGTTTGTCATGGACTTCTACGGTCTTGAACCCTACATCGGCCAGGGCTTTGACCAGCGCTGCCACATTTTTAATTTGAGTTTTCAGGGTTGTGAAGTGAGACATGGGTGATTTGCTAAGAATTACCGCTGGAGTGTTTTGTCAGTTAACCCGTCCCCTGACCTGAGGCCATTATAGCTTTGCCTACCGGCTCTTCTGAGTCAGCTCTGGAGGCTCAAAACCCAGTCGTGTCACTCCTGGTTCCCTTCAACCGAACTAATCCCCCGCTCCAGGGCATAGCGCTTCAGCTCTGTGATCAATTGGGTATCGTTAGAAGCTGGCCTCGCCCCGGCGGTGGCGGCCCAGTGCTTCAGCTGTTCGATCTGCTCCCGGGCGATCGCGGCCAGAGGTACGGTGTCTTCGATCGATCGCAAAATATCTTCCGTGGTAAAGTCCCGTCGGTGCTGAGTTGTGGTCTGGGCAAAGCCTCGATACATGGCATCCACGATGACCTGCTCAATTTCTGAGCCACTGAAGTTGGGGGTCTGACGGGCCAGGAGAGGCAGGTCAAACTCCCGCAGGCGATTGGGGCGCAGGCGTTGCAGGTGCACCCGAAAGATTTCCTGGCGTTCCAGTTCCGTGGGCAGATTGAGGAAAAAGAGCTCATCGAAACGGCCCTTGCGGAGCAGTTCGGCGGGCAGAATTTGAATGTTATTGGCGGTGGCCACAATGAACACAGAGCTGGTCTTTTCCTGCATCCAGGTAATTAAAGAGCCAAATACCCGACGGCTGGTGCCAGAATCTCCATCATTGCCGCTGGAAATATTGCCAAAGGCTTTATCAATCTCATCGATCCAGAGTACGCAGGGAGCCATCGCCTCCGCCAGTTGGATCATCTGGCGCACCCGGCTTTCACTTTCTCCCACGATGCCCCCAAACAGGCGGCCCGTATCTAAGCGCAGCAGGGGTAAACGCCAGTCGTGGGCGATCGTCTTGGCCGAGAGGGACTTTCCTGTACCCTGAATGCCGACCAGGAGTAACCCTTTGGGGTTGGGAATGCCGTAGCGGCGGGCTGCTTCGGTGAAGGCATCCTGACGGCTGCGTACCCAGAGTTTCAGGTTGTCCAGCCCTCCGACATTTTTCAGCGACTCCCGGGTGGTAAAAAACTCTAAAATTCCCGTCTGCCGGATTGCCTGTTTTTTCTCTTCTAAAATCTGCTCAATATCCGATTCATCGATCTGCTGTTTGGCGGCCAGGGCTTTGGCCAGTACCCGTCGAATCCGCGATCGACTCAGGCCCTGACAGGCTTTGATCAGTTGTTCCCGGGCCAGACCCGTGACTTTCAGGCGATCGGGGGCGACCAGTTGGGTCAGGATGTGGTTGATTTCCTGGGCATCCGGGGGCAGGAAGTCGATCACCGTCACTTCATCCATCAGTTCCGACGGGAGTTCCAGGGTTGGACTCAAGAGCATCAGGGTTTTGCGGCTCTGGCGCAGTTCCCGGGTGAGGTTTTTTAACTCCCGTACGATCGGGGCGCTTTTTTCCGTCAGAGGGGGCTTCAGGACCGGATGCAGATCGCGCAACACAAAAATGGTGCCTTCTTCTGCAGCCGCTTTCCCAATCCGGTTCAGGGCCGCCATTACCGAGCCTTTGTCGGTGCCCGTGTCACTCCATCCCCGGACAATATCCCAAAATACCAGGGAACGGGGCGGGTTGCTGAGAGCCGCCACCTGGTGCAACAACTCCTCGGCGGGTTCTTCCTCGGAAGCCACCCCGTAGAGCAGGGAATAACGGGCCCGGATCATCAGATCCAGGTCTTTGACCAGGGTAGGATGGGATGGAGGGCTAGACATGGGTGGAAACGGCTAAAACTTTTTGCCCTGGAGCAGGTAAGTGAGCATTTCGCCCTTGCCCTTGATTGGAATCGACCCCCGTTCTTGAAAGTGGTATTTGTCCTGTAGGCTGCCGTAGGTTGCCTGGGTCACCTGAATTTCACCGGGAATGCCGTGGGACTCCATGCGACTGGCCGTATTCACCGTATCACCCCAGAGGTCATAGATAAATTTTTTGGTGCCAATCACCCCCGCGACCACCGGGCCGGTACTGATACCAATCCGAATACTGAAGGATTCGCCCGTTTCGACATTAAATTTGGTGATCGCCGTTTGCATATCCAGGGCCATGTCGGCTACGGCTTCGGCATGGTCGGCCCGGGGCAAGGGAATGCCACCCACGGCCATGTAGGAATCGCCAATGGTTTTGATTTTTTCGAGTTGGTGAATTTCGGCCAGCTGGTCAAAGGCCGAAAAGATATGATTCAGCAGACTGACCATTTCGATCGGCGATCGGTGGGCGGAAATGGCCGTGAAATTGACGATATCGGCAAACAGGACGGTGGCTTCGGCAAAACTCTCGGCGATCGTACTCTGGGTTTGCTTGAGCTGTTCGGCTACGGGTTGGGGCAAAATGCTGAGCAGCAATCGCTCCGACTTTTCCTGCTCTGCCTTGAGTTTTTCCAGATAGGCCTGCTCCTGGTCCCTGAGGCGTTTTTTCTCCAGGCAGGCATTGATTCTGGCCCGTAACAGGGTGGGATTAAATGGTTTGAACAGATAGTCTTCCGCCCCCAGCTCGATACAGCGGACCACACTTTCAATATCGTCCAGGGCCGAGATCATAATCACCGGAATATGCCGCAGTTGGGGGTCGGCCTTGAGTTTTTCTAAGACTTCATAGCCATTCATTTCCGGCATCATGATGTCACAGAGAATCACATCAAACTGCCGTTCTTGCAGGAGGTCAAGGGCCTGCCGTCCATTTTCTGCCATGACAACGCTATGCCCATTTCGCTGCAAGCGGCGGGAAAGCAAATCTCGGTTTGCTTCAACATCGTCTACTACCAGCATCGAGCCTTGTTCAGGGTTCATTGCCTGACCTCATCTACGCCGCTGACAACTCCCAGAGCATCCCAAATATATCGTAATCTCGCTCCTCGGCGAACTTCGGGCATTATTTTCTCCAGAGAAGGGTGAAAGATGCATCCAGCTCGACCGACCTGAATGGGAGATGACCAAACCCGGGTTCCTCTACCTTGACAAAATCTGGGGCCAGTAAGTAGCTTTACCGATCGGCATTTACACAAGCTTTAGATTTTGCATAAGTTGTGACCAAATTCCGGATTTCTACCAGTAATTTTTCCCGATCAAACGCCCCCTTCTGGACGATTTGTTCGACGCTTCCCTGCAAGCGACAGCGTTCTTCGGGCGTGATGTCTTTAGCCGTCAGGACGATAATCGGAATGGTTCGCCAGACCGGATGGTTTTGAATGGCGGCAACCACGGCAAATCCATCCATCTCGGGCATCATCAAATCCAGCAAAATCAGTTCGGGGCTGGTTTTTCCCAATTGTTCCAGGGCAATCCGACCATTGGCCGCCAGCACCACCTGCCAGCCCTCTTTGTGCAACAACTGTTGCATCATCTGACTTGTGGTCGGGTCATCTTCAACCAGCAATATCTTACAGGGTGGATGTTGACACTGGTAGCGTTTGAGGACGCTGGCTAAACGGCTGCGATCGATCGGCTTGGTCAGGTAGTCAGCGGCTCCCAGGGCATAGCCTTTGTTCTTGTGATCAACCATGGTCACCATGATTACCGGAATCTCGGCCAGGGCCGGGTCAGACTTGAGGGTTGCCAGAGCTGACCAGCCATCGATCTCAGGCATCATGACATCCAGGGTGATGACGTTGGGATGAAGCTCCCTGGCTTTTTGCAGACCGGCTTCCGCCGATAGGGCTGCTTCGACGCGAAACCCCTCTTTACTCAGCAACCGTCCCATTAAGTCTTGCATCGTCGGATCATCGTCAATCACCAGCACCAGCCCCCGATGACCGGTGCTGGGGGTACTATCGACCAGGGTGGCGATCGCCGGCACGGGAGGCTTACTGGGGTCGATTACGGTTTGGGGGATGGTCATTCTGAAGGTGGAACCCTTACCCTCCTGGCTGGTGGCGGTGATATCTCCTCCCATCATCTGGCAAAACCGCTGGGTAATCACCAGGCCCAGACCCGTACCACCATACTTACGGGTGGTAGAAGCATCGGCCTGGGTAAAGGCCTGAAATAGCCGTGACATCTGGTCTGGACTCATACCAATGCCGGTGTCTGCCACTTCAAATACCAGGGAGGGAATGGGGGGGTAGTCGGTTTCGGGCCGCACCTCCTGCTTTTGAATCGTCAATCGAATGGTGCCAGCAGGGGTAAATTTGCTGGCATTACTCAGAAGGTTGAGCAGATTTTGCCGCAGTTTGGTCAGGTCGGCATACATCGTTCCGATATCATCCGGGCATTCTACGATTAAATGATTGCCATACTTCTGTACCAGTGGCTGAATGGTATGGACTACTTCGGTGATTAAGGTTGACAGGTCAAAGGTTTCCAGGTATATATCCATCTTGCCTGCTTCAATCTTAGAGAGGTCAAGAATATCGTTGATTAAGCCCAGAAGGTGTTTGCCTGCGCTGTGAATTTTGTCTAGGTCGGGCACCAGATCTTCCTGGCCAAAATCTACCGCATCTTCCTTGAGCATTTCGCTGTAGCCGATAATCGCATTTAGCGGGGTGCGAAGTTCGTGACTCATGTTGGCCAGAAACTGGCTCTTGGTGCGGTTGGCTTCTTCGGCCCGTTCCTTGGCCTGTTGTAAATCGGCCGCTGCCCGCTGCCGGTCTTGCTGGTATTGTTCCAGGGTGGCCAGCATATTGTTGATGTTGCCGGCTAATTCCGTCAGTTCATCCCGGCCGATCGCCGACACCCGACCTGACAGATCGCCATTGCCACCAATTCCACTGACTTCCTGACTGAGACGGGTGAGTCTCGCCAGAACCAACCGTTCCAGCAGCAGCAGGGTAACGGCACAAAAGACCAGGCCCACCACCAGCAACGACCAGGTGAGAAATTGCACCGTTGCCTGACCCTGCTGGTAGACAGTACGGGGATTGTCAGCCTGAAGAACCAGGGCCGGCTGGTGGTAGAGGTCGTTCAATAGGGCGTAACCGGCGATCGTGGTTTCACTCAGAGGTTTAACCCCGATCTGGGGTTGTCCCGGCAGATCGGCCATTACTGTGACATCGGGGGGCAGGCGATTGATCGAGTGAAGCTGCAGAGGTAACCGCACCACCTTTTCTAAGCGCTCGATCAGGGGCTGGTTGAGATACCTGCCGACTAGCAGGGTACCCCGGATTGGCCCTTCACCGGCACTATTAATGATGGGTCGGGACGCAATCATCATTGGGCCTTCTGGCAGCATGACAATACCCGCATGGTTACTCTCAGGCGAGGCATGGGATATCAAAGAGTCGGTGCTTGTGAGATGCTGCTTGATCGACTCTGGAATCGGCAATTTTTGCTGTCGTTGCAGGTCGTAACCTGTGCCAAACACAACCCGGCCTGATTTATGCACAAACACAATCAGGTTGATCTGCATCATCTCTAACTGAGAATCAATCAGGTTCGATTGAATGAAATCGGGGTTGCCATCTTCGATGAATTGATAGGCATCATCCCAGCTCGACCAGTCGGCAAAGCTATCATTAAATTGCTCCAGATGTTGGGAAAGAACACTCAATACCCCTTTCATCATCTGGCGGGTATCCTGTTCTTCGGCCCGCTGAGAATTGCCCAACAGGAGAGTGGAAGAAATGCCATATAAAGCAGCATTTAAACCCAGGAGCGTGGCTCCAATAATCACCAGTGTTCGGTTACGCAAGGTCATAGGTCGTTTTAAATCGCGATCGCGAGCATATTAAACGCGAGTATTAGAGCGAGTGCAGGCTTTGATCAGCTCCCGCACTTCAACAAGGAACTTTTCGCGGCGGTATCCGCCCTGCTGAAACAGGGTTTCGATATAACCGTTGAGCCACAATCGATCCTCCTTAGAGAACTCTTTTGTGGTGATAAAAATGACCGGGGTGGCGTGCCACTCATCCTGCTGGCGTAGTTTGACAATAAACTCTAACCCTTTCATGGCCGGTGCCATTAAGTCCAGCACGATCAGGTCGGGTTGGGTTTCGCTCAGCAGATCGAGAGCTGCAACAGCCGTATTGGCCGTTGTCACCTGCCAGGTTTCTTTCTCCAGTAGACGCTGCACAATTTGCCGGGTCATCATGTCGTCTTCTACCAGCAGCACCTGGCGGGAGGAAGTCAGGGTGCTATCGACCTGGGTCCGGTACTGGCGTAACAGCAGGGCCAGCCGCTGAAAGTCTGCCGGTGTGGTCAGGTTTTCGGCTAATCCCAGTAACAGATTGAGGTTGGGGTTATTACCGATCTGGGTCATGACGACGGGAATGGCGGCCAGTTCCGGATCGGTTTTCAGGGTCGAAAGTACCACCCAGCCATCGATCGTTGGAATATTGAGATCGAGCAGAATCAGATCGGGTCTGAGTTCCCGGGCTAAGCGCAGTCCCTCTTCGCCGCACCAGGTAGCAACCACCCGCAGGCCTTGCTGGTTCAGGGTTTGTACCATCAGATCCCGGGCCATGCGATCGTCGTTGATCACCAGCACCAGGTTGGCCGACTCCGGCAGAGCCACGGAGGATTTTTCCACCGGGGGTTCTGGCTGTGGGGTTTCCAGCAAGACACTGCTCACCTGGTGATCCACCACATCGATCGGCAGAGTAATGGTAAAGGTCGCTCCCTGACCGGGCAGGCTGGCTAATTGAATGGTGCCTCCCATCATCTGACAAAACTGCTGGCTCAGGGCCAGCCCTAAACCGGTGCCCCCGTACTTACGGGTAGAAGAATTGTCACCCTGATTAAAAACTTGAAAAATCCCCTGCTGGCGATCGAGGTCAATGCCAATGCCCGTATCACTCACACAAAACCGGATCTGGGGGGAGGGGGAGACGGTGGTTGCGGGGGTGTCTGGGGGAAGGGGGTCTTTTTCGACGGTGAGAGTGACCGTCCCCTTGTCTGTAAACTTAATCGCGTTGCTCAGCAGGTTTAGTAAAATCCGCCGGACTTTGTTCAGATCGGCATGCATCGTACCCAGGCTGCGGGGGCAGTTGAGCTTCAGCATATTGCCGCTCTTTTCCAGCCAGGGCTGTACGGTACGCATGATATCAGCCAGCAGCGTGGAGATATCGAAATACTCCAGATAAAGCTCCATCTTGCCCGCTTCGATCTTAGAAATATCGAGAACGTCATTGATCAGACTGAGCAGATGCTTCCCCGACGATCGAATCTTTTCTAGATCGGGCACAAATTCTGCTGCCTGCTCTTGTAATTCTTCCTGCAGGATTTCGCTGTAGCCAATAATCGCATTCAGGGGGGTACGGAGTTCATGGCTCATGTTGGCCAGAAACGTACTTTTAGCCCGGTTGGCTGTCTCCGCAGCAATTTTTTCGGCCTGGAGCTGTTCTAGATAGGCCTGTTCTTTGTCTCGCAGCCGTTTCCGCTCCAGGCAAGCACTGATGCGGGCTTTCAGCAGAGTGGGGTTGAGGGGTTTAAACAGGTAATCTTCGGCTCCCAGCTCGATACAGCGAACCAGGCTATCCAGGTCATCTAAGCCCGATACCATGACCACCGGAGTGTGACGCAGAATCAAATCGCTTTTAAGCGCCTCCAAGACCTGAAAGCCATTCATCTCTGGCATCAAGATATCCAGCAAGATCAGATCAAAGGACTGTTCCCGCGCCAGGTCGATCGCCTGCCGTCCAGTTTCTACCGTGGTCACCACCAGGTCATACTGTCGGAGTTGCCGGGAAAAGTAGATGCGGCTCGACTCATCATCGTCGGCAACTAAAACACGGTTTTCCTGCAAGATCATGCCTTTACCTCTCACCCCAAAAATGCCTGAATCTTACCTAACAGACGGGGAAATTCTACTGGCTTTGTGTCGTAATCATCGCATCCGGCTGCGATGCATTTTTCCCGATCGCCGGCCATGGCATGGGCCGTCAGGGCAATAATCGGAATTGCCTGGGTGGTCGGAGTGGCTTTTAACTGACGGGTGGCTGCCCAGCCGTCTAAGACGGGTAGACTCATATCCATCAGGATCAGGTCTGGGAGTTCGTTGCAGGCCATATCGACTCCCTGTTGCCCGTCAAAGGCCAGCAGAATTTGGTGCCCTTTGCGCTCTAACCGGCGGGACAACATATCCCGATTCATTTCGTTGTCTTCAACCAGCAGGATTTTAGCCATAGGATCACACCTTCACTTTCCGTCGTTGGTGAATACAGGCCGTGACCAGATCCCGCACTTCTCGGAGCAAATCATCCCGGCTGTAGGAGCCTTTCTGGAGGATTTGTTCCACATAGCCATTGAGCTGGAGATGATCCATCGGAGTCAGATCCATCGCCGTAATCACGACGATCGGAATCTGGCGGTACTCTGGCCGACGACGTAGTTCGTGAATAAACTGAAACCCATCCATTTCTGGCATCATCAAGTCCAGCAAAATCAGGTTAGGAATGTTATCGGCCACACTATCCAGGGCAATCCGTCCATTTTCTGCTTCCGTCACAGTCCAGCCTTCTTTCACCAGAATACGGCGAAACATTTCTCGGGTGGCCGAGTCATCTTCGGCAATCAAAACCTGACCCCTGGAGGCATTGTTCTGCGATCGCGGTTGGTATTGGGCCAACAGACTGGCTAACCGTTTGTAGTCGATCGGTTTGCTCAGGTAGTCGGCGGCTCCCAGGGCAAAGCCCAGTTCTTTATTGTCTACCAGGGTCAAAACAATCACTGGAATGGCGGCCAGTTCGGGATCCGCTTTCAGGGCCGAGAGGACTGTCCAGCCATCCATTTTTGGCATCATCACATCCAACGTGATGGCATCGGGTAACAGCTTCTTGGCCAGGTGTAAGCCTTCCTGGCCACCAGAAGCCGTTTCGACTTCAAACCCCTCTTTAATCAGGTAACGGGCCATCAAATCCCGCACCGTCGGGTCATCGTCAATTACCAGGACCGTAGCCCGTTTGGGAGCCTGACGCAGCGGACTATTGGAGGAGGTCGGCCGGGGCAGGACTAATTCTTTTCTGGCTTCATCTACGGTTTTCGGTAGATAGATGGTAAAGGTAGAACCCTGACCGGCCTCACTGACAACGGTAATATCTCCCCCCATCATCTGGCAGAAGCGACGGCTGATGGCCAATCCTAAGCCGGTGCCGCCGTACTTGCGGGTGGTACTGGCATCGGCCTGGGTAAAGGCCTGAAACAGTTTACTGACCTGCTCGGTCGTCATACCAATGCCGGTATCAGATACCCGAAACAGAACTAAGGGCGGCGAGTCAGGATTGAGCAAATCCGATGGTTGCGCCTCGATCGTCAGGGTAATCGTGCCCTTTTCCGTAAACTTGCTGGCATTACTGAGCAGATTGAACAGGGCCTGTCGTACCTTGGTCAGGTCGGCATGCATGGTATCCAGTCCGGCTTCTACTTGAAGAACCAGCTGATTTCCATTTTTGTCCACCAATGGTTGAACGGTGGCCTGGACTTCGGTGACCAGGTCGGGGATACGGAAGGTTTCCAGATAGAGGTCCATCTTGCCCGCTTCAATCTTGGAAATATCGAGGATGTCGTTAATCAGGCCCAACAAATGTTTCCCCGCTCCCCGAATCTTTTCGAGATCTGGCACAATTTCTTCACATCCGATGTCCGCTGCATCTTCCTGCAACATCTCACTGTAGCCAATGATGGCATTCAGGGGAGTCCGCAGTTCGTGACTCATGTTGGCCAGAAACTGGCTCTTAGCATGGCTGGCGGCTTCCGCCGCTTCCTTGGCCTGAAACAGTTCGGCAGCGGCCTGTTTGCGATCGCTGATATCTTTGACAATGCCTTCGTAATAAAGGGGTTTGCCGGTTTCATCCCGAACCAGACGGGCATTTTCTGAAATCCAGATGATTTTGCCATCCCGGCGGTAAACCTGGGATTCAAAGTCGGTGACGGCATCATGCTGTTCCATCAGGTGAATGAACTCGGCCCGTCGGGCTGGCTCGACGTAGAGCTGAGCTTCGATATTGTTGGACAGGTGAGTAATCAATTCCTCCGGGGAGTCGTAGCCATAGATGGTGGCCAGGGCCGGATTGGCACTCAGGTAAACCCCATCGGAACTGGTTTGAAAGATGCCATCTACCGCATTCTCGAAGATACTGCGGTATTTTTCTTCCGCCTGCTGGATGGCTGCTTCGGCCCGTTTGCGTTCGGTGATGTCCATGGTTACACCGGTCATCAATACCGGGTTGCCCTGGTCATCCCGCAGGACATTGCCGCGACTGTTAACCCAGCGGATATTCCCTTCCCGATCGATAATCCGGTACTCGGCGTTGTACTCAACTCCTTCTTCAAAGGCCCGACTTTGAGCCGCTTCCGTCAGGGGCAAATCTTCTGGGTGAATGCATTTGACAAATTCTTCATAGCTGGGTACGAAGGACTCCGGATCAACCCCAAAAATTTCGGCTACTTCCGGTGACCAGGTTTCTTCGCCGGTCACGATGTTCCAGTCCCATGCTCCCATGCGGGCCGCACTCAGGGCCGTTCTCAGGAGGGCTTCCTGGCCCCGCAGTAGCAGCTCAGACTCCTGCCGTTCCAGTTCGGCGGCGGCACGGGTGGCAAAGATTTTTAACATAGAGGTAGCCAGATCCAGATCGGTAATCGGCCGTCGTCCCATAATTGCCAGCACGCCCAGAGGCTTACCGCTGGAACTGGTGAGGCGAATGCCGACATAACTCTCGACCTGTAACTGGATCAGCAACGAATTTTCAGAAAACTCTGGGCGAACATCCTGGGGATAAAGGCAGAGTTCCTGTTCCAATACTTTCTGACAGGGGGTGTGCAGCAGACTGTATGTCAGGTTGGGCAAAATTTCGCCGCGATCGCAGACGACTACGGTTTGGATTTGATCTGCCGTGGCATTGGCCAGTTTGCCAACAAAGGCATAATCGACCTCTAACACCTGGGTTAATTGCTGCACCAGAGATTGAAAGAATACTTCCCCGGTACTGCTAGAAATACTATAAGCAATGCCCTGTAAAGCTTCTTCGATCCGCTTGCGTTTGACAAACTGGCCAATCTGGCCACCGACCGTAGTCATCATTTGCAGCAGATCGGTATCGGGTTGGTGAATTTTGTGACTGAAGAAAGACATCACCCCAATCACCTGGTCGCCGATCTGGAGGGGAAACCCAAAGGCGGCCCGAATCCCTGCCTGGGTTGCCAGTTCTGCCCGGACAAAGGCCGCATCCTGGGTGACATCCGGAATCCAGAGCGCTTCTCCCTCCGCTAAAACTCGCCCGATCAGCCCTTTGCCCGGGGTGAAACATAGGTTCCGGCTGCCCTGTTCAAACTCCGAGGCTTTGACCAGAGAACTACTCCAGCTTTCAACATAGTCTAGAGTTTGGGTGCGAGGATTCAGAATCCAGAGTTCTCCCAGATCCCATTCCAGGGTTTCACAGATTGTTTGCAAAATTTTGGGAGTGGCCTCGTTCAGAGTGACCGTCTCTGCCAGAACGCGGGCCGTAGCGTATTGAACGTTCAACCGTTGTTCAGCTCGGAACCGGGGGTTGCGGCCAGGGCTAGACCCGGTGAATTGTTCAACAACCCCTGCAAGAGGCAGCGTTAAGCCATGAAGAAAGCGAATTAAGAGATTTGGTTCAGATACTCGCTCGAATCTAGTTTGCTTCATTGACGGAGTTGGTTGTAATATCCGTGGCGGCGAACCACGTAGCTTGAATTGGCTCTGCTTATCTATTCGATCGACCTCTGCACCCTCAGTCGTTTTTTTATTATCTATCAGTACTGAAAACCATAGTTCCCCAAAAACTCAGTACGATCACGCGCCCCGGCGGTCAAAATATGAAGCTTTGACGTTGCTGAAACTGTAACGGATGTCATCGAGTCGTCCTGAACAGGAAAATGGGGAAGTGTAGAAATAGTTGAGTAGGGTTCCTGGAGTTTCAAATGGGCCAGCGCGTGGTTAAACGGATCACTTCGATCGCCGTCGGGAGTTTCTTTCTACTGGGGTTGGCCGTAGGTTTACGGACGATCGCCGCGGATTCGGTAAAACCCCCTTCCCAGTCAGCTAAAACCAAAATCTCGGGCCAGAAGCCCTCCCCAACCGCCAATCCCAGGCTGGTTGCTGCCAACCTGCGGTTTGGCTTTAAGTTGTTTTCCCAACTGTTGCGGCGGGAACAGGACGGAAACGTATTTATTTCTCCTTCCAGTGTTTCCCTCGCCCTGGCCATGACCTACAACGGGGCCAGCGGAGAAACCAAACAGGCTATGGCCAGAACCCTGGAAATCAACGGCATGGGTTTGCCGGAGCTGAACCGGGCCAATGCTGACCTCAAGACCCTGTTAGAAAATCCCGACAGCAGCGTGCGGTTAGAAATTGCCAATTCCCTCTGGGCCAGGCGGGGGATTCCCTTCAATTCCGATTTCTTACAGCGGAATCAGACCTTCTACGGGGCCCGGGTGACCGATTTAGACTTTCAAGACCCACAGGCTCCGGCGACGATTAACAATTGGGTCAAGCAAAATACTGAGGGCAAAATCAGTCAGATCATCGAACGGTTGCAATCCGATGATGTGTTGTTTTTAATCAATGCCATCTATTTCAAAGGAGCCTGGACGCACCAGTTTGACCAGCGATCGACGATCGAGAAACCCTTCACCCTGGCCAATGGGCAACGGAAACAACACCCGATGATGGTCAACCGCAGCCAGTATCGGTACTACGAAACGGATCGGTTTCAGGCGGTAAGTTTGCCCTACGGCAACAATCGGGTGAGTATGTATGTCTTCCTGCCCAAGCCGGGTTCTAACCTGACGGAGTTTTACAAAACCCTGACTCCCGAAAACTGGCAACGCTGGATCGCTCAGTTTCGTAGCCAGCCCGGTTTGGTGCAGATTCCCCGGTTCAAGCTGGAGTATGGGGTAGAGCTGAAAGATGCCCTGTCAGCCCTGGGGATGGAGGTGGCTTTTGACCCCAATCGGGCCAGTTTTAAGGAACTGAGTGGGATTCCCACCCAGATCGATCAGGTGAAGCACAAGACTTTTGTAGAAGTGAATGAAGCCGGAACGGAAGCGGCGGCGGCTACTTCCGTTGGGGTTGTGGCTACTTCTGCCCCGATCGGAGAACCCTTTACCATGACCGTCGATCGGCCGTTTTTCTGTGCGATCCGGGACAATCAAACGGGAACAATGTTGTTTATGGGTTCGATTACCGATCCAAAACTGTGAAAGGGGTAGTATGAGACATTCTGTTCTGCTGGGTACGGTTGGCTGGCTGGTGCTAAATTCCTCGCTATTGGTCGCCGCCGGAGGGGCTCAAACCAGTGACTGTGCCAATTACTGGATTAACCCCCGCACTGGTAAAGCAGAATGTCTCGATCGCAACAATTCTACCTCCGCTGCTCCGGCTGCCCCGGCTCCAGTTTCTCCAGCTCCGGCTTCCGCTGCTCCGGCCCCGGCGGCTCCAAAACCGACAGCCACCGCTCCAAGGGGCAGCATTCCCCCGGCCCAGACTTCCGGCAGTATGGTGCAATCCCTGGATCGGCTGAAAGCCTGTCAGCCCTACGCCTTTACTATGGATAATCCTTTATTCAGTGACTCTGCCATGCGGATGATGATTAAAGGAAAGGTCAACGGCCGCTGTCTGGTGGAATATTACCTGCGGCTGGCCGATCAGGAATGGCTCTATGGGCGTTGCCGTTACCGGCCTCAAACCCTGGCCCTGTTGACCGATGCCAAGTCCTACCGGGAAGCTCGCCAGTTTGACCAGAAGGGCAATATTTCAATCTCTGTAGATATGCGTAACCGGCGCGATCGCCTGTTGTCCGAAGGCATGCAGCAAGATTGCCAGTTCTACGAACCCCCGGCCAACCTGCGGCCTAAAACCCGCAGGTAGGGTGGCTCCGCGATAGGCTGGAGAGAGACTACTGGTTCAGGGAATGGCAAGTTCGATCGTTGATATAAAGCTTCAGCAATTAGAAAAATTTGGGGTTTGTCTGGGGTTAGAAACCAGCCGCCGTCTGCTGGCTCAACTGGGGAACCCCGAGCAACGGGTGCCGATCGTCCATGTGGCCGGCAGCAATGGTAAAGGGTCCGTCTGTGCCTACCTGTCTTCAGTGTTGGCCGCTGCCGGTTACCGGGTTGGGCGCTACACCTCTCCCCATCTCATCGACTGGAGCGAACGGATTTGTATTAACGGTCAGCCGATTGCTCAATCTGACCTGGAACAGACCCTGGATCAGGTACTCGCCGCGATTCAGCCCCCAGAGATTGCACCGACTCAGTTTGAAGTGATTACGGCGGTGGCCTGGTTATATTTCGCCCAGCAGCGGGTTGACCTGGCGATCGTCGAAGTCGGTTTGGGCGGTCGTCTGGATGCCACGAATGTCTGCGATCGGCCCCTGGTTTCGATCATTACTTCCCTCAGCATGGAACACTGGCAGCGGCTGGGCCCCACCCTGGCCGATATCGCCCGGGAAAAGGCCGGTATCCTCAAACCGGGGTGTCCGGCGGTGATTGGCCAGATTCCCCCGGAGGCCGCCGCTGTTGTCCAGGCCCGCCTGACGGAATTGGCTTGTCCTGCCGTCTATCCCCAGCCAGCCAGGGATTTGGGCCAGGGATGGGCGGAGTTTTCCAGTGATAGCCAGACGATTCAGTATCCCTTGGCCCTGCAGGGAGCGATTCAACGGCATAATTCTGTCCTGGCGATCGCGGCCCTGGTACTCCTGCGCCAGCAGGGCTGGCAGATTCCGGATGCGGCGATCGTGGCGGGCATGGCCCAGACTGAATGGGCCGGACGGTTACAGTGGTTTCCCTGGCAGACGGGAAAAATTTTGATTGATGGTGCCCACAACCCTGCCAGTGCGGAGGTGCTACGGCAATTTATTGATAGCTTACCGACCATTCCCCCGGTGCATTGGGTGATGGGCATGCTCTCCACCAAAGATCATCGGGAGGTATTTCAGGCATTGCTGCGATCAGACGATTCCCTCTATCTTACAGTCGTCCCCGACCATAGTTCTGCCAATCCAGTCGAACTGGCGCAACTGGCCCGGGCCGTTTGCCCGGAGCTAACCACCTGTCAGGTCTATGCCGATGTTTTTACGGCCTTAGCAGCCGCCACCGCCACTCCTCCCGCAACTGCTGGAGAATACCTGACGGTGCTCTGTGGTTCCCTCTACTTAATTGGCGACTTTTTCCGCCAGGTCAAACAGGGCGGCAGGTTTTAGACTGGAGCTATGGCACCTGGTATTGAAACTCTTCCCGCCGATTTAGTTGACTTAATTGCCGCCGGAGAAGTGATTGACTCTCTGGCCGCCGTGGTACGGGAACTGGCAGAAAATGCCTTAGATGCCGGAGCCACCCGAATTGGAATTGCTCTAGATCTCCAGCGCTGGCGGGTGCGGCTGGCCGACAATGGCTCTGGCATGGCCCTGGAGGATCTGGAGCGGGCGGCAACGGCCCATAGTACCAGCAAAATTCGGGCCCGTCAGGATCTCTGGCAGATCTCCAGCCTGGGGTTTCGGGGGGAGGCGTTACACAGTCTGGCCCAACTGGCCCAACTGGAAATTGCCAGTTGCCCCGCTACCAGCCAGGAAGGTTGGCAGGCACGCTACGACTCCCAGGGACAACCCCTGCAGCTAGAACCGATCGCCCTTGCCCCTGGCACGGTGGTCACCGCCGATCAGATCTTTGCCAACTGGGCCAGCCGCCGTCAGGGGTTACCATCCCCGGCCCAGCAGTTGCGCGCCATTCAGACGACGATTTACCACCTGGCCCTCTGCCATCCCCAGGTGACCTGGCAGGTACAACAGCAGGAGCGAGAGTGGTTCAATCTCTATGCCGGGAAAACCGTTCGCCAGATCTTGCCCCAGATTTTACGGGATGTCCGGTTGGCAGATCTCCAGGAGTGGCGGCAACCCGAACTGGAACTGGCTTTGGGCCTGCCCGATCGCTGCCATCGTCGCCGCCCCGACTGGGTAAAGATAGCGGTGAATGGCCGGGTGGTTCAGCTACCGGAGTTAGAGCAAACCATTTTCACCAGTTTCCGCCGCGCGCTGCCCCGCGATCGCTTTCCCGTCTGTTTTGTTCATCTCCAGGTACCACCGGCCCAGATTGACTGGAACCGCCATCCAGCTAAGGCAGAAGTTTACCTGCACCATCTTGATACCTGGCGGGAGCGACTGTCAGCGGCGATCGACCAGGCCTTGCGCCTGAGCCCCCTCGATTTGTCGGATAGCCTCGATTCGGTGCGGGTCGGCACCCTGTTTAAAGCGGCGGAAACCGTCGGGGGTTATTTACCCCAGCGCCAAATTAATTCAGATGGAGCCTCCAATTTACCTTCCCCGGGTTCCGCTTCCCTCAAGGCCCTGGCTCAGGTGCATAAACGCTATATTCTGGCAGAACACCCGGCGGGGGTCTGGCTGATCGAACAGCATATTGCCCATGAACGGGTTTTGTACGAACAGTTGTGCGATCGCTGGCAACTGGTGCCCCTGGAGCCAGGAATCCTATTGCCCCGGTTAAACCCTGCCCAGGTAGAGCAGTTGCAACGGCTGGATCTGGCGATCGAACCCTTTGGGGAGGAAGTCTGGATGGTACGCACCGCTCCCGCCCTCCTGGCCCAGCGGCCAGATTGTGCCGAAGCCCTGCTGGAATTGAGCCTGGGGGGAGATCTCCAGACGGCCCAGGTGGCGGTGGCCTGTCGCAGTGCGATTCGCAATGGTACAACCCTGACTCTCTCAGAAATGCAAACCCTTCTAGAGCAATGGCAGCAAACCCGCAACCCCCGCACCTGCCCCCACGGTCGTCCCATCTGCCTGACCCTGGAAGAATCTTCCCTGGCCCGCTATTTTCGCCGCCATTGGGTAATCGGCAAGAGTCATGGGATATAACTGAGCCAGTCAGGTTTTCTAGATTTTTGGGTTATGCCTTCCATTGCAGAACTTCTGGCCATTGCCAAGGGACACCACCGCTCGGGCCAGGTTGCCATGGCGACTCAGGTCTACCAGGAGGTCTTGGCCCAGGAGCCAACCCAATCGGAGGCCCTTTACCTGCTGGGGTTGCTGGCTCACCAGTCGGGGGATCTGGACATTGCCATCCAGTATTATCGGCGCTCCCTAGCCTCCCAACCGGCGGCGGAAACCCACAATAACCTGGGCGCAGCTCTGCAACAAAAGGGGCAGTTAGAAGCGGCGATCGGTCATTACCAGGTGGCCTTACGGCTCCAACCGGGGCATGCCAGTGCCAATGTTAATCTGGGAACCACTCTCCTGGCTCAGGGTAACCGGGCTGCAGCAATGGTACGGTTTCAGAGGGCACTGCAACTGAATCCAGCCCTGCCCCAGGCCCATACTAATCTGGCCCACCTGTTGAAGCAGCAGGGCCGGGAAGCAGAGGCGATCGACCATTACCGCAGGGCTTTGCACCTCTGGCCAGATAACCCGGAGACTTACAAGCATCTGGGGGATGCCCTTCAGGAAGCAGGCTGTATGGACGAGGCTCTGGCCCTCTACGATCAGGGGTTGCAACGCCATCCCAGCCATTCCACCCTGCAGGGCAGCCGCCTTCGCACCCTGCTGATTTCCGGCAATCTGCTCCAGGGCTTTGCCGAGTATGACCCCTGGCGATTGGCCCAGCAAGAACGATCGTTTTCCCAACCTGCCTGGGATGGCAGCGATCTGATGGGCCGATCAATTTTGCTCTATAGCGAGACGGGGGCGGGTTTTGGCGATACCCTGCAGATGATTCGCTACGCTCCCCTGGTGGCCGAACGGGGGGGCAGGGTGATCGTAGAGTGTCAGTCGTCTCTGGTGCGACTATTCCAGGAGCTAGAAGGAATCGATACCGTAGTTGCCCGGGGCGATCGCCTGCCAGAATTTCAGGTACAGAGTTCTCTCCTCAGTCTGCCTCTAGTTTTTGGTACAACCCTGGCTACGATTCCGGCTTCGGTGCCCTATATCCGGGTTTCGATCGCCACGAACCAGATAGCTGTCTGCTTACCGGAATCTGGATTTAAGGTTGGATTGGTCTGGGGGGGAGATCCTGACCATCTTCACGATCAAGATCGTTCCTGCCCTCTGGTAGAATTGTTGCCCTGTCTGCAAATCCCCGGTATTACCTGGATCAGTCTACAAAAAGGTAGCCATTGCTCAGAACTAAGCCAGATTCCACCGGATCTGGTGCAAGATTGGAGCCCTTACTTAACGGACTTTGGTGAGACGGCGGCGGCGATCGCCTCGCTCGATCTGGTTCTTACCGTTGATACCGCTGTTGCTCATCTGGCGGGGGCTATGGGAAAACCAACCTGGCTGCTGCTTGCCTATGCCGCCGATTGGCGCTGGTTAATGGAGCGATCGGATAGCCCCTGGTATCCTTCTCTCACCCTGTTTCGCCAATCTCGACGTAATGATTGGAGCGAACTCTGTGAACGGGTAGCCAGGGCGTTAGGTACGTTAGCTGGCGGCTGATCTGCTTCCTTGCTCCATACTGAAGTAGGGACGTTAAACTAACGTCCCTATCAGACCAATCCAGGTTACGGGTCACCTCCGCGTATCAGGCTGCAGCTAGGAGAGCCTTAAACTTTGAGCGAAAAGGATTCTGTCAGAGCGGCCTTTAAAGCTCCAACTTTGTCGGTTTGCTCCCAGGGCAGATCCAGATCGGTGCGGCCCAGATGCCCGTAGGCTGCCACATCTTGATAGAACCGGCCACCCCGCTCTGCAGGCAGGTTTTGCAGATTGAAGGATTGGATGATTCCGGCGGGACGCAACTCAAAGTTATCTTGAACCAGTTGTAACAGCCGATCGTCGCTGATCTTGCCGGTGCCAAAGGTGTCAATCATAATACTTACCGGTCGGGCCACCCCGATCGCGTAACTGAGTTGAACTTCGCACTTCTCAGCCAAACCAGCAGCGACAATATTTTTGGCTACGTAGCGGCAGGCGTAGGCCGCACTCCGGTCTACTTTGGTGGGATCTTTCCCGGAGAAAGCACCGCCACCATGACGGGAATAGCCACCGTAGGTATCAACAATGATTTTCCGTCCGGTTAAGCCAGAGTCACCCTGAGGGCCACCAATCACAAATTTGCCGGTGGGGTTGACCAGGAAGCGAGTATTCTCATCGGGTTGCACTGTTAAGTCCTGAAAGACCGGGAGAACTACCTGTTCCCACAGGTCTGCTTTGATTTTTTCCTGCACCGCTGCATCATCGGTAATGTCTCCAATGGTAGCGGTGTGCTGGGTAGAAACCAGGATTGTGTCAATTCCGATCGGGCGATTATCCTCGTAAAGGATGGTTACTTGAGTTTTGCCATCGGGACGCAGGTAAGGCAATTGGCCCGTTTTTCTGACGACTGCTAACCTGCGAGAAATTCGGTGAGCCAGACTGATTGGCAGAGGCATCAGTTCGGGGGTTTCATTGCAGGCAAAACCAAACATAATCCCCTGGTCCCCTGCGCCAATCTTATCTAAGGCTTCATCGCTGGATTGCTCCCGGGTTTCATGGGCTTCGTTCACCCCCTGGGCGATGTCGGGAGACTGGGCATCCAGGGCGATCATAACCGAGCAGCTATGAGCCGAAAAGCCGCTGTCCACACCGTTATAGCCAATCTCAGCAATTTTTTGACGGGCTAAATCAATGTAGTTAATCTGGGCCTTAGAGGTAATTTCACCGGTAATCAGCACCAACCCGGTGTTTACAACTACTTCAGCTGCAACTCGACTTTTCGGGTCCTGGGTCAACAAGGCATCTAAGATAGTGTCCGAGATCTGGTCACAAATTTTGTCAGGATGACCTTCAGTAACGGATTCGGATGTAAAAAGGTACCGGCGGGACAAGGGCAGCTCCTCTCAGTTAAGGACAAGGACGATCGTGGATTGGTCAGGTGATTATACCATTTGGCCTGGGGTACTGGAGCCAGTCAGTAGAATTACCCATCCTATCTTCATAGTCGGATCAAGTTTGGGCCTCAATCAAATAACGCTGATCTCGGTCAGACTCCTGATCAGGGCGTTGGCTTGACTCAGGCGAGCCGGGTTTGTCCAGCCCCAGGTTACCCCGATCGCCCCTGCTGCCTTACCTGAGCGGGCCATCTCCAGGTCCGCCGTCGAATCTCCCACTACCAGGGTGGCTTCCGGGTCTACCCCCAGGGCTTCACATTGGTTCAAAAAGCAGGTTGGATCCGGCTTGCCGGGGGGATGATCAATTCCCTGGCCCAGAGTAATCAGGTGCTCCAGGTGGTAGCACTGCATGAAGTCCAGAACGTTTTGGGTCGAGTCTGCCGACAGGATACCGGTCTTCACCTGAGCTGTCTGCAACCTCTGAAGTAATTCCAGAACTCCGGGAAACAGGGGGGTGTGGTCGGCTTTACGGGGAAAAACTGCATCTGCTTCAGCAAAGCCCGATCGGGCAATTTTCAGGGCATCCACCCAGTCTCGCCCGGTTTCGGCAATGTAGGCTGCCGCCGCAATTTCGTTTTCCTGTCTGGTGCCCACGGCCAGTAAACCCAAAGGATTGAGTTTGCCGTCCAGAAGCCCGAAGGCCATTAAGAGCGGCTCTTGAACCCCCGGAATTTGGGCATCAATCAGGCGGGCTCGTCTCTGCCCCAGGTGCCGGAGAAACTCCTGGGAATCCGCCAGAGTTCCGTCTTTATCAAAAATGACGGCCTCAATATTGAGAAAGGTGACACTGCCACATTGGAGGGTTGCCATGGAGAAGCTACTCAATTTAAGAAAAAAAAAGAGGGTTTCCCCTCTTTAGCTGTATAAAGATTCTTTCGAGAGCCTATTGGAATCCAAGTCTGGAGAGACTTTTACCCACTAGTCAACGGCAGAGGGCAACTCTTCCAGTTCTTCTGGGGCTGGTTCGGGTTCAGCCACTGCCTGGGCTGCGCCAGCGTTTTGCTGGGACAATACCTGCTCCCGATACTTGGCTGCCATTTCTTCAGCCTTGTCATACACCACCTGGGGGTTCTTGACCATATCGCCTGGTTCTGGCTCTAGTTGCTTGGTCGAGAGGGAAATCCGACCCCGTTCAGCATCCAGGTCAATAATCATGACCTTGACCTCATCGTTAACGTTGAAAACGCTATGAGGGGTGTCGATATGGTCGTGGGAGATTTCGGAGATGTGTAATAGACCGCTGACTCCACCGATATCGATGAAAGCACCGTAGGGCTTGATACCCCGAACGGTTCCGATTACCACTTCGCCCACTTCCAGGCGATTCATCTTCCGCTCAACCAGAGCCCGACGATGGCTGAGAACCAGACGGTTCCGCTCTTCATCTACTTCCAGAAACTTCAGGGGAAGCTCTTCGCCAACCAGATCTTCTTTGGGTTTGCGGGTGCTGATGTGAGAACCGGGAATAAAACCACGCAGACCCTCAATCCGCACCAGGGCACCGCCCCGGTTGGTAGCGAAGACCAGGGAGCGTACGGTTGCGTCTTCTGCTTGAAGTTGACGCACCCGTTCCCAGGCCCGCATATATTCGATCCGGCGGATGGAAAGGGTTAACTGACCATCTTCATTCTCGTCAGCCAGAATGAAAAATTCACGGGTTTCGTTGGATTGCAACACCTCTTCTGGGTTGTCAATCCGGTTGATCGACATCTCCTGGATAGGGATGTAAGCCGCAGTCTTAGCACCAATGTCAATCAGAGCACCCCGTGGCTCGAGACTAAAAACTGTTCCAGCTACGACATCACCGGGACTGAAATGGTAGTCGTATTTGTCGAGAAGAGCAGCGAAATCTGCGTGAGTAAAGCCAACATCTATAGTGGTTGTGTCCTGATTGACCATGCGAATTCGTTTCCTGGTAATAAGCTCCGTAGAAATTTGCCTCCTGTCGATGTATACGCATGTAAAACACACGCAGGTTACACCTACATTCTTCTACTTAATGATTGTAGAAGATTTCTATAAGACAATTTGGCGTTCAGAAGAACCATGATAACCCAATCGGGTGCCTTCGACGCACCTTTTTAGCGATCCCCGTTACAATCTTAGTTTTTTGATTTCAAAAAACTATGCAGGGTTTTACTGGAAGGGAGTCAGAGCCAGGGGATCGGAGTCGGAAGCGGGGGAACCCGAATTGGAGTGGTGGGTGGGGGAAACTCCTCGGGATACACTGGCGGTTTCCTGCAGATGGTTCAGGGTATCTACAAAGTCCCGGATGCCCTGGAATTTTCTATAGACAGAGGCGAACCGGATATAAGCAACCTCGCTCAAGCCACGCAGGTTTTCCAGAACCAGTTCGCCAATTTCAGAACTATTGACATCTCGGACGGCCCGCTGCTGTAGTTCTCCTTCAATTTCGTCCACCAGAGTCTCCAGTTGGGTGGCCGGGATTTCGATCTTTTCGCAGGCCCGGACAATACCCCGCAACAATTTATAGCGATCGAAGGATTCTCGTTCCCCATCCCGTTTAATCACGGTGATCGGAACATATTCGATCCGTTCGTAGGTGGTAAAACGGCGCTCACAGCGGAGACATTCTCGCCTTCTCCGCACACTCTGACCTGCCTCGGCGGAGCGGGATTCTAAAACTCGGTTGTCTGTGTACTGGCAGAAAGGGCACCGCATGATGACGAGGAACTCCGTGCGGAAGGAAGGATTCAGGTATCTAGCGTGGCTATATTACACTGCAAGCCCGAGAATGCAACTAGCCTTAAAAATAAATTGAAGAAATCTGCCCTAATAGATTAATCAGTATCTATGATTATGGCTGATTTATTTTGATTATTTTTTTGCTTTGTATATATTTCGCGAGATGTAACGCTTTCTTGACGGGCTAAAGCGCCCTGTTCTCTAAGTTCAACCTTTTCAAGTTAGCCTTCTGCTTGCAGCGGCTACGATATACAGTTTGTAACCTCCATCTCCTGCAACAGTCAGATGAAATCTGAAGAAAGGGAGTGGCAAAATCTAGTAGATTTATACTACTTCAGAGGAAAATCATGATTGGCGGTATAAAAGACAGTAATCATAATTGGTGGAGACTCAAAGATCTAAAACAAAAACTAGGATAAATAGGTGGTGCATTACCGCCAGTTTTTGATGGTTTTGGGGCTGCGATCGACCTGTTGCTAAGAATCGGTAAAGACTAAATTATGGTGAGGAGTTAAAGAATGCTTCCCTTAGGGCAACATTGATAGAGAGAGGTCAGTAATTCTGCCATCTGGACGAATCGATCGATTTGACTGGGGGCCAGACTGGCTCCTGCTCCAGGATCACAGGACTCTGAGAAGTTTTTCGCTTCTGGTCAGGGGTTTCCGGTGGCTGAGCAGTGATTTAGTTGAGGTTGGTTTGGGTGTCAAGACGCTGGATTTAGAGTGCACTACAGGTTTCTGAACCTCCAAATGGGTGTTTCGATATAGGTCAGGTCATTCACAGACAAAGCATGGTTGATAAGCAGATGCTGTTCCCAGAGAAGTGCATCCGACTCATGGTGAGGGCGTTTTGTCTGAACAGAAGAAAATTGTTCGTCCAACTGCTTTGGCAGCAGGAGAGCGGTGCATGAAAGTCCAATTGAACAATAAGCCCAAACTTCTGGTGGTAGATGACGAACCAGATAATTTGGATTTGCTGTACCGTACCTTCCACCGTGAGTTTAAGGTTCTGCGGGCTGAAAATGGCCCGGCTGCCCTGGAAATTCTGGCCGAGGAAGGGGATGTGGCGGTCATCATTTCTGACCAGCGGATGCCCTTAATGAGCGGTACAGAGTTTCTCAGTCTGACCGCCACCCAATACCCCGACATTATCCGGATTATTTTGACCGGCTATACCGATGTTGAAGATCTGGTAGAGGCGATTAACTCTGGCAAAGTCTTTAAGTATGTCACCAAACCCTGGGATGACGATGAACTAAAAGCGGTGGTGCGGCAGGCCGTCGATACCCATAACGTGCTGAAGGCCAGAACCCGGGAATTGCGGCGATCGCTGCGGCAGGAATCGCTCTTAAATGCCGTCACAAACACGATTCGCAGTGCCCTCAACTCCCGTCAGATTCTCCAGGCGATCGGCGAAACCGTTGGCCAGATGCTGGAGGTGAGCGGTTGTGTGGTCAGAAGTTGTCAGAATGGCCACCTGGAGAACGAGAGTGTTGTTTACCTGGCGGAGTCAGAAGCGACGGACAGTTCCCAGGCGAATCAGTTGAAAGCCCTCCTGACCGAGGCGATCTGGGACAGCCATGGTGTGCAAATTATTCAGGATGCGGAGGTAGACGAACGCCTCCAGGGTGAAGAACCAGAAGTCCAGCGGCGGCAGGAAGTTTACCGGGCCGCTAAGATTCGCTCTAGCCTGATTGTGCCCCTGATCTGTCAGCAGGAAACGATCGCGGTGCTGGCCCTGCATCAGTGTGGCCAGGTTCGGGTCTGGCAGGACGATGAAGTACAACTGCTGGCGATCGTGGCCGACCAGGCAGCCCTGGCCCTTTCCCAGGCGCGGGCTTACGAACAGGTGCGGGCCCTGGCCAAACGGGAAACCCTGATTAATACGATTACCAGTGCCATTCGCTCCAGCCTTGACCCCCAGGAGATTTTTGCCGCCATCACGCAACAGCTGGGCCAGGCTCTCCATGTGGATGGCTGTGCCCTCTCCCTCTGGACCCGGGAAGATGAATTTGTCCAGTGTGTCGGCCTGCATGACTCCAGCAAGATGGGCTGGGTGATTACGCCGGGAGGGCAGGCGGCATCGGTGGAAGAACAGGCTCTCCGGCCCCTGCCCCAATCGACGGTGCCGATCGAAGGGAATCCGGTTCTGCGGCAACTGTTACTGACCCAGCAACCGGTTGTGCTGAATGATCTATCCCAGTACCCGGAAATGACGGTGCCGGAGCTACCTTTTCGATTCCCGGCCCGGGCCTTACTGGTGGTACCGCTGCTACACGATGGTCAGATTATTGGCAGTATCTCCCTGCGGCAAAATAATCAGGCCCGCCACTGGCAGCTGTTTGAAATCGAACTGGCCCAATCCGTGGCAGCCCAGGCGGCGATCGCCGTGCATCAGTCCCGGCTTTATCAAAAAACTCGCCAGCAGGCCGAACAACTGCTGGAACTGGATCGGCAAAAAACAGAGTTTTTCCAGAATATCTCCCACGAGTTTCGCACGCCTCTGACCCTGACCATTGGTCCCCTGGAAACGGCGGTGGCCCAGAAGCAGGGCCTCTCTCCAGAACAGGCGGCGGTAGCCCTGCGAAACTCCCGTCGCCTGCTACGCCTGGTCAACCAACTGCTGGATCTGCAACGGCTAGATGCCGGACGCATGCAGCCCAGCTTCCGGCCCTGTGACCTGGTCGATTTTGTCACCCAGACCGTCGATTCTTTCCGGGCTTATTGTGAGAAAAAAGAAATTACCCTGACCACTAATCTGATCCCCTGTCCCCAGGTCTATCTAGATCTGGAAAAATTTGACAAGGTACTGTATAACCTGCTCTCCAATGCGATGAAGTTTACTCCGGAGGGGGGGAGTATTACGGTCACCCTGCAACCGGCGGGAGACCATTGCCTGCTAAAAGTGATTGATACGGGGATTGGGATTCGTCCCGACCAGATTCCCCACCTGTTTGAACGGTTTCGTCAGGCGGAAGGCTCAGCTAACCGGAGTTTTGAGGGAACCGGTCTGGGGTTGGCGCTGGTGAAAGAACTGGTGGAACTCCATGGTGGCCAGGTATCCGTAGATTCTACCTACGGCTCTGGAACCACCTTTACCATCTGGTTGCAAACCGGGATGTCTCACCTGCCGCCGAATCAGGTAATTCAGGTGCAGGCAGAGGTGCAGATCCATCGGGCCTCCGTAGAACTGGCGGATGTGGAGATGGAGCAGGTAGAAGATGGCCTAGAGGAAAGAGTGATGGCAGAGCCTCCTCCTCAGGGCGAGAACGTCCGGCGCTTACTTGTGGTAGATGACAACCCCGACCTGCGTACCTACGTCTCTGGCATTCTGCGAGATCAGGGTTACGAGGTCTGGACCGCCCGAAATGGTTCGGAAGGGTTCAAAACCGCCCAGACCTATCGTCCCCATCTGATCATTACCGATCTGATGATGCCGCTGGTTTCGGGCCTGGATATGATTCGGATGATTCGGGAAGATGCCGATTTAAAGGGCATTCCGATCGTCCTGCTGACGGCCAAAGCCGACGAAGATACCCGCCTGGAAGGGGTAGAACGGGGGGCCGATGCCTATCTGTCGAAGCCCTTTAGCGATCGAGAACTGCTGGCGGAAGTACGGAATTTGCTGGCCCTGAAGGAGAATGAGCAACGGGTGGCAGAACTGAATACCTATCTGACCGAGTCGGTACTCAACCGCTTTTTGCCGCCCTCCCTGGTACAGCGGGCCGCGAAGGGAGAACTGGTGCTGGATCTGCGTCCCGAACCTCGCATGGTGACGGTGGTATTTACAGACATCGTTGGGTTTACCCAGCTCTCGAATACCCTGCGTTCCCGCAAGGTGGCCGAAATTCTCAACGAGTATCTGGCCGAAATGACCCGGGCTGTGTTTGATAATGGGGGCACGATCGACAAGTTTATGGGCGATGCCATCCTGGCCCTGTTTGGTGCTCCAGAAGAGTTGACTCCCAACGAGCAGGTGCGGCGGGCAGTAGCGGCGGCCCGTCAGATGCAAAAGTCGCTGCATCGCTTGAACGAACGCTGGCAGGAGCAGGGAATTACCCAGGTGCAATTTCGCTGTGGGATTCACCAGGGAACGGCGGTGGTCGGGATGTTTGGTAGTGCCGAACGGGCTGACTATACGGCGGTTGGCCCCAGCGTCAATATTGCTTCCCGGATTCAGGAGGCGGCGGCTCCCGACTGTATTCTGGTGTCGGCGGCGGTAGCCGACTACATGGAAGAAGAGGAAATTACCAAAGGCAGCCCCTTGAAGTTGAAGGGCGTGGATGAAACCGTTCTCACCTTTACGGTCAATCCGCCAGTGCATCATTAGGGCCCGGGTGGGACTGGTCAACCTGGGGCGAGTAAATTTACCCGACCAAACCCCTGGCTAAATGGCACAATGTATCACGTCCGTAGATATGGCGGTGGAGGATACCTTGGCCAGTTCTTACCTGATCTCCTATGCCTGGTTATTAACCGGAGCCGTGAGTGTTCTGGCGATCGGGCCCGCCTTCTCGGCCCCACCCCCACTGAAAGTGGTCTATCCACCGACCAGTCATACAACCACCGCTGACCAGATTTTTTTAATTGGTTCTGCCCCACCCCAGGGCCGGGTTCTGGTGAATGGCCAACCGATTTCCCGTAATGCCGCCGGGTATTTTGCTCCCAGCTTTACTCTAAAACCCGGCCCCAATACGTTTTCGGTACAGTATGGTCAGCAGGAAATTAAGCTGGAAGTGAATCGTACTGGGCGAGAACCCCAGCTATTGCCAGGGGAAACCTTTGCCAGGGGGTCACTGACTCCAGCAGAATCGCTGACCCGCCTACCCGGTGAGTTGCTTTGTTTTACAGCCGTCGCTCCAGTGCCGGCCACGGTAAGCGTCAAACTGGCGAATCAGTTGATTCCCCTGGCGGTTCAGCCCGGGCAGGTGGAGTTACCAGAAAATGCTGCAGTGCTCACCCAGGATAATCGGCCGATCGCTGTCAGTGGTCGTTATCAGGGTTGTACGAAACCCGTTTTGCTGGGCAACCTGGGCCAACCAGAGTTTCAGTTTACGATCGACGGCCAGACCACCCGCCAGACCGTCCCTGGGAATATTCAAATTTTGTCTCCGACTCAGTTAGAAGTGGCGGAGGTGACCGTTGACAGTGGGGCTGCCCGGACGGGGCCCAGCACCGATTATTCCCGCCTGACTCCCCTGCCTAAGGGCACCCGGGCTACGGTGACTGGTTCGGAAGGAGAGTGGGTACGGCTGGACTATGGAGCCTGGATTCGTCGATCGGAAGTACAGATTGTTGCCGCTACGGTACCGCCTACCTCCCGGATTCGCAGCATCCGGGCCAGACAGGTGGAGGGCTGGACGGAGGTGATTTTTCCCTTGCAGGTGCCGGTACCGCTCGCAGTGCAGCAGGGCGATCGCCACTTTACCCTGACCCTCTACAACACGACTGCCCAGACCGATACGATCAAGCTGGATGATGACCCCTTGATTGCCCGTCTGGACTGGCAGCAGACCCAACCCGGCCAGGTGCAATATACCTTTAACCTGAAAACAACCCAGCAGTGGGGATACAAACTCCGCTACGAAGGAACCAGCCTGATTCTATCCCTGCGGCATCCTCCCCAGTCGGTGGCCCGGGCCAGGAAGGGAGGCATGGGGAGCAATTTTTTGCAGGGTACTACCATTCTGTTAGATCCGGGTCATGGTGGCCCGGAAGACCTGGGGGCCACCGGACCTACGGGCCTGCCGGAAAAGACCGTGGCTCTGAAAATTTCCCAATTACTGCGGGATGAGTTGCAGAAGCGGGGAGCCCGGGTAGTGATGACCCGCGATCGGGATCTGGATCTGTCCCTCCGCGATCGGATTGACCAGATCAACCAGATACAGCCGACCCTTGCCCTCAGCCTGCACTACAACGCCCTGCCCGATAATGGCAATGCCCTCAAAACCCAGGGAGTCTCCACCTTCTGGTACAACTCCCAGGCCCATAGTCTGGCCATATTTCTACACAACTATCTGGTCAAAACCCTGAACCGCCCTTCCTACGGGGTTTTCTGGAACAATCTCGCCCTTACCCGGCCGACGGTTGCCCCGGCGGTACTGCTGGAACTGGGATTCATGATCAACCCGGATGAGTTTGTTTGGATTGTCAATCCCCAGGAACAAAAGCGGTTAGCCGGAGCGATCGCCGATGGTGTGAATGCCTGGATTGGCCAGACCCATTAGGTTCGGGAATTGAACAAAACCGGGAACTTAATTTTTCAAGCATGGCGCAGCTACCTTGAAAAATTAGAAGTTTGGGTTTGATTGATTAGGGCTCCTTAGCAAAGGAGTTACCGGCGAGAGCAGACATACTTGAGGGAGGCATCCTCACCGGTACCGGCATCCGTACTGCCCAGAGGCCGTTCATCGCCGTAGTTGTATTCTTTGACAACCCGATTATTTTCGTCAAAGGCTCGGGCAAACCGCATCCGGTAACGTTTTTGCTGACAGTCTACGGAAAGGTAAAAAGCGGTACTGTAGGCCAGTTTGCCCTCCACCGGGAAGGGATCGCCCCCCATAATATAAGACCAGAAGTAACGGATGTTGCCTTTTCTCTGAATTGAGCCACTATCTACATACCAGATTCGTTCTCGCTCATCGGTTAAGACCTTAACCCAACCCTTCGGTCTGGGAGCGGCTTCTGCTCCCGATGCCATGCCCAAATTCAGGGTTGCGATCGCACCCAGCAGGGTGGCAGCCAAACTTAAGGAACAACCAACGGTCTGAAGAGGAGATTTCATAGGGCACTAACTTCACTAATTGCAGGGGACTGGAAAAAACCGGGGTCTGGGTTGAACCAGATAGCAGGAAGGGCCAGAGCCACAGTGGATGGAGGATCCAGCCCGTTTCTTTACTCCCATCTACAGTTCTCTGTCTGATAATTCCATTAAATTCGATTGTGCCCGCAACCCAGAGGTAAATTTCGTCATGGAAGAGACTAATTCATTTCAACCCCAAGATCGGGCAATTATGCAGCGTTGCCTGGAACTGGCAGGCCATGCCCTGGGTAAAACGGCTCCCAACCCTCTGGTCGGTTCCGTGATTGTGCAGCAGGGTGAGATCGTCGGAGAAGGGTTTCATCCGGCGGCAGGCCAACCCCACGCGGAGGTTTTTGCCCTGCGCCAGGCGGGCGATCGAGCCAGGGGGGCCACCCTTTATGTCAACCTTGAACCCTGTAGTCACTACGGCCGCACCCCTCCCTGTGCCGATGCGGTGATTGCTGCAGGGATCAAACGGGTGGTCGTTGGGATAGTAGACCCTAACCCCAGGGTGTCGGGCAATGGAATTGCCCGTTTGCGTCAGGCCGGGATTGAGGTCACGGTAGGCGTGGAAGCAGAAGCCTGCACTCGTCTGAATGAGGCTTTTATTCATCGGATGTTGTACCAGCGTCCCTTTGGCATTTTGAAGTATGCCATGACCCTGGATGGCAAGATCGCCGCTTCTACTGGCCATAGTGCCTGGGTCACCGGCCCCGATTCCCGGGCCCTGGTTCATCAACTGCGGGCCACCTGTGAAGCTGTGATCGTGGGAGGGAATACGGTGCGCCAGGATAACCCGCTGCTGACCAGTCGGCAGGCAGGCTCTACCCCCCTGCGGGTGGTCATGAGCCGATCGCTGGACTTGCCTGACACCGCTCACCTCTGGGATACCACCCTGGCTCCGACGCTGGTATTTACGGAGGTGGGTAGCCGGCCCGAATTTCAGGCCGTTTTGCGACAACGGGGGATAGAGGTGATCGAGCGATCTCCGCTATCCCCGGCGTTGGTGATGACCGAACTGTACGATCGGGGCTGTTTGACTGTGCTCTGGGAATGTGGGGGCCGTCTGGCGGCTGAAGCCCTGAGAACCGGGGCCGTGCAAAAGGTGCTGGCCTTTGTTGCGCCCAAAATTATTGGCGGTAGCACTGCTCCCTCTCCGATCGGTGAGTTGGGATTGACTGCTATGACCGATGCTCTGCGTTTGGAGCATCTGACCTGGCGGGCGATCGCAGACGACCTGCTGGTGGAAGGTTATCTGACCGCAGAGAATTGGGAAACGGCCTCCTCTAAAACCGGCTGAAGGCCGGACTGGTTTCTGGGGGGGCAATGCTTGCCAGACCGAGGGCCTTAGCCTGCTTGGCCGATTTTTTGGCTGCAGGAGTTGAATTTTGAGTTGAAGAACTGGTCGGTGTCGAAGTTCTCGACGGGCCGGGCAAATCATCCCGGGAAGCGGGCACCGACACCGTAGCCGGCAGGGGGTTGGCCGGACTGGGTTGTTGGCTCTGGTTGAAAGCCGTCTGGTGGGATAGCCAGCTCACACCTCCGGCCAGCAGGGCCGCATAGCCGACATAGAGGTGAACCGGATGCAGATGAAAGCCGTCGGGAGCCTTCTTCTGGGAAGGATGCCAGGTCGGGATAACAGCCCCGGCAGAGGGAGGGAGGGGCAGGGAATTGGCCAGTTCAATGCCATTAATTCCCAGAGCTGTTCCAATCCGGCGCAGAAATCCTCGAATGTAGATGTCTTCCGGCAACTTGGCGATATTTCCTGCTTCCAGGTGGGCCAGCTGATACAGCGGAATTTGAGTTCTAAAGTGCAGATGGTGCAGGGAAAGAGATTGGGTCTGCCGCAATTGACTAATTTCCTGACCAATTTCTTGCAACCGGGTTTCCCAGGCCTGTAAGGCCGCTTGAGCTACCTTTTCTCGCTTACTTAAACGCTTCCGTGGTTTTTTGACCAGGGATGGGCTGGCAGGAGTCTCAGGAGATTGTCGATCGAGCCCAGGGGAGGTCAATTCAACGCAGGTCGTAGACTGAGCGGAATTGCTGGGTTCAGTAACGGTGGCGGAACCAGGTGCTGCGGTGATCGGGGCGATCGCTGGAGTGGTAGCCATACCTGGATCAGCCTGAAGGTTTGATGGGTGAGGAGAACTGGGGTCTTTTTTAGTGACTAATTTTTGCATGGCCAGGCGCACTCCGGCTTTCCCGATCGCGGTAACCATGCGATGGATTTGATGGCCCAGATCCTCCGGTAATCCCTGTAAATTGGCTTGAATTTGTCTGTATAGTTCACTGTTGCAAAGTTCTAATTCAAGCTGTTGCAGTAGGGATTTCAATTCTGACAGAGAGATCTCCGCTGTCTCCCCAGGAAACTTCCAACAGTAAGTGACCTCTTGTACCACGCTGTATCTCCTTGAAAATTTTCACTTAAAGCACAGATATAGAATCCCAGGCAACGCTACTTTTTGATTGCTGGTGCTCTACTGGTTGGTACATGAACCCTGAAATGTTAGCTCTACTTCGATCAAACTATTTTGATCAGACTATATAGTCAGCAATTCCTTTCCACCTGAGCTGTGGACAAAATTTTAACTGTTACAAAGTGTTGCCAAAAAAAAGCATGATTGGCTTTCATCTTTGGGCGAGTTGAACTCATTTAAAAGAAACTTTTTTCAGGGGAAAATATTAGCGCCAGCCTGCAGGTTGACCCATCTTGAGCCACAGAAACTCTTGTTTCTATGGCTCTGTTTTGAGATAGCTTATGCTTGTTGAAGCTGATGACTCTTAGAATTTCTTAAATAGTTAGCCTGCCAGTATTGAAGTTGTCAACCTGGGCTCAAAGACCTCCCGGCTTCGTTTCTGGGACTACACAAAAGAGCTGGTACCTGATAGTAAAAAATACTACCCTGTCTGGGCCAGGTGACAAAGTATAGGTCTGTCATGGCTCCTTATATATTAGGCTTGCCATTGCGGGTGATCCGGAAGATTTTGCAGGAAAATGCTGTTTTTATACGAAAAGTATTGGGGCTTTCAGTAAAGCTCAGGTATGAGTCAGGGCCCCGGGAAACCCCTGGGAAGCAGGCTAAAATTCTCGACAAGGGAGATGTCGAGGCACTGACTCAAAAGGTGGCCGTCGGGAGCGTGATCCGTTATCTGAAATGGGCCTGATAGCTTCAGTCTTCATCCATGGCCGGAAAGGTTTCTTCTAAACGCCAGAGTTGATTGCGGTTCTCAATAAACCAGCTCCGGGTTTCAGGGCTAATTTGTCTCCAGACCGCCTCGATCGCCACGTAGGGAGATGAGTAACGATAGCGTTCCCCCAGTCTGTGCAGGTCATCCGCTACGGTTTGAGAAATTCCAAAGGAATTCCAATTGACCTGAATCAACCGCCCTGACAGTCCACTGGCCGGATCATAAACCAGCTGGGCTGTGCGAATTAAATCGGCAAAATGTTTTGGTTGTAATCCGGTCAGTCGTTGAATTTCCAGGGCGGCGTGACTGTCTTGCGGCATGGTTCGTAATTCAAGGGGGACGATCGATAAAGGCATGGATAGGTTCTACCCATAAAAACGAGCATTTCAGGCCAATAAACCCATGGAATTCAAGACTCATCTCAAAAACGATGGCTTGAACAGCCTCCAGAGCTAACCGGGCTGGTCAAATTAGACAAAGGTCTAATGGTTGAAATCGTTGAAGGTTGGGGAGATAAATACTGGAATCGTCAGGTTCAACCCTGAGTATGGTTCTAAGCTTATCCCAGACTTTGTGATCCCAAAATAGATCGGGGCCGATCGCAGATTTTTTTAAGCTGGGGATACAGAATTCGACAAAAAATCACAGAACTTCGCAAATTAGTTCAGTGGTAATAGATCGATTGTAAATAAATCAGCTAACTCAGGGGCAAGATTTGGAAGAACTTCTAAAGGCTGGGCTGAAGCGTGTATTTCTATACTTTTTAGCCCTTCCCGGCATGATTCTATCAAGCTAGGGATCGTAAATTTAAGAAAACCCGGAACTTAATGTTTGAAAGCTCGGCGGAGCTGCGTTTTTAAACATTAAAAATAGTGAATTAGCAATTTCAGAACCTATAAACAGACTACCTGGTATGTGATCGCAGGGTTAAAAAATCCTTTTGACGATTCATGGTTCTGGCAAAAAATCTACCCTAGTCTATAAGGAGCTTCCATGACTGACATCGCCTCCGATCCAAGGCAATCGCTGTACATGAATTTGATCGAACAACTATTAAATTGCCCGAGTGGAGAAGAACCAGCAGTTCTGGATCACCATGCCGATTTGTTGGATGCCGGCCTGGTGCAGGCTCTCACCCAGGTTGCTGCTTACTTCGCCCATCATGATAACCCGGATGGAGCCAGGTTTTTAATCCATGTGGCGCGGCAGCTGGCCATCCAACTGGGCTTATACCCGCAGGTGTCAGAAGTTGCCAGTAGCCAACCTGCAGGGGAGGATTGACAATGATTTCAACTCTGACAGAAACCGATGCTGCCCAACTGGCGATCGACTTTTTGCTATCGGATCTGGAATTTGCTGAGGACGATCGGGAATGGCTGTCGATTCTCAGTTGTCGCTTAGTGGGTGAAAGCTGGTACGTGGCAGAAGTTGGTATCGAAGGACTGCCCGACAAATGGGTGATCCAGGTTTACGACACGGGGGAGTGCGACCCCAGCTATACCTTCTCGTCTCCGATTAAAACCGGTACCACCGATGACCTGGAGGAAATGCCAGAATCGATCGCCAGGGTGCTTGCCAGCGAACGCCTCACCCTGGTTCCCTGAATACCCTGATACTCGGTTGGGGTTCCCTTAAAAGTCAACTCCTCGCTTCAGGTCAATTCCTTTCTCGGCATAGTGTTTGTGGCAGATCATTTCTGAGTGAACCGCGGCCAGGTCAAAGTAAGCCGGGGGATTTTTGCAGCGACCGGTAATAATCACTTCCGTGTCTCGCGGTTTACGCAGGAGGGCCTGGACGATCGGTTCTTCGGGCAGCAGTTCCAGATCGACGGTGGGGTTGAGTTCATCCAGAATGATCGTCTTATACATACCGGAGGCGATGGCGGCTCTGGCGATTTCCCAGCCCCGCTCCGCTTCTACATAGTCCAGCTCCTGCTGTTGTCCCCGCCAGACGATGGCATCTCGACCGCAGCGCTGGTGATCTACTAAGTTGGGATAGCTCTGGCGCAGGGCCGCGATCGCCGAGTCCTCTGTATACCCTGACCCGCCTTTGAGCCACTGCATAATCAGTACCCGGTGGGACTGATCCTGACTGATGCCGCGACCGATCGCCTGCAGGGCTTTACCCAGGGCACTGGTAGATTTGCCTTTACCAGCTCCGGTGTAAATTTCAATCCCTTCGATCCCCTGTTCTTTGGCGGTTGGGTGATAATGGGGACGCATCTCCGAGTGCAGGTCAGCGATATCGATCAGGGGTTGGGGGGCGGCTCTACCGGTCGCAATCACCTCCATGTGCTCTGGCTTGCGCTTTAAGGCACTCACTACCTCATCCACCGACAGCAGACCCAGATCCAGCACCGGATTAATCTCATCCAGAACGACTACGGAATACAGCCCCGAGGCGATCGCTCCTTTGGCGACATCCCATCCTCTCTGGGCTTCCATGCGGTCAAACCGGGTAATGTCATCCAGCCCAAAAAATTCTGCTCTGCCGGTTCGTACCTGGTCAATCAGGTGGGGAAATCCCCGTTGCAGGGCTTCGATCGCCGCGTCTTCGTCATAGGTTCGCCCCGGCCCTTTGAGAAACCGCAACAGCAGCACCCGCGTTTGCCATTCGGCCAGAATTCCCAGACCGATCGACCGTAACACCACTCCCAGAGCGGCCTGAGATTTGCCCTTACCGGCACCGTCGTACACATGAATCTGTCCTGTGATACGCTCAGAGCGTGTCACTGCTGTCCGAATGCCAATCCCAGCCCTTGTCATAGGTTTGAGTAGTTGCTGTTGCTTCATCTTAGCGAAACTGACCAATTCGTTCCTCCGATTGAGAGTTTACGCTATATCTAGTGCCAGTCACGCAAAGAAACACAAATATTTCTGTATATAGAGTTGTTAGCATGGTCGAGGTTCCCCCGGAACAGGAATTAATTATTTGGGAGCAGGCAGTGGCGCTCCGTCCCAATGACCCGAATGCCTACGTTCGCCGTGGTATGGTGCAGTTTAAGTTGGGGCGGGTGTTTGAATCGATTCAAGATTTCGATCGGGCCGAGCAACTGGACAACCGCCTCACCCCCTATCTCTGGCAACGGGGGCTGTCCCGCTATTACCTGGAACAGTTTGCCGAGGCGGCCCGACAGTTTGAACTCGACTTAAAAGTTAATTCCCAGGATGTCGAAGAAAGGATCTGGCGGTATCTTTCCCTGGCCCGGTTGCAGGGGCCGGAGGCCGCCAGGGTAGCATTGCTCCCCGCTGACCAAGAATCTCGACCGGTGCTGCGCCAGATCTACGATTTATTCAAGGGGGACTGTACCGTTGAAGCCGTTCTGGCGATGGGGGAAGAACACGGCGATCGGGGACGGTTTTACAGCCTGCTCTATGTTGGTTTATTTTACGAAGCCGCTAACTTACCCGACCTGGCCAGAATTCATATTGTCAAAGCGGCTAACCAACCTCCTCTAGATGACTATATGTGGCATTTAGCCAGGGTCCATAAGCAACGGCGACGCTGGCCAGATTAAGGTTCCAGGAAACAAAAATTCAACCACTCAGGGGAAGCCCGTTGGTTCAAGCCAGTTGGTAAGATCCCATCACTGAGTCAGAGAATTAGGTACAAGGGTATGAGCCGCCGCCAAACACCCAATCAAAAGGATGCGTATGGGAGCTAACCAGCCGTTTGCTTGGTTCCGGGAGTGGTTGGGACAGAACTGTCATGGCTCCTGGTTACAGTTCTTGCTCAAGTATTTGCCCGCTGCTGCGCCCGCCCCCTCCGCCGAATATTTACGCTGGCAGAACCGGTTTTTCCACGATCGCCTGGGGTTGTCTCTATGGCTGGCCCTGGTGATTTTGTTTACCTTTATTGCCCGAGATCTCTACAACGTTGTCTTTCCTTTACAGGAACTCCAGGGCATCCCGGAACAGATAAAAGGGCTGTGGATGGCTATTGATCTGGTTTTGACCTTGCTCCTGAGTTCCTGTCTGGCCCTCCACCATACGGAATTTGGCCAGCGCCATCCCGGCTGGTTACTGTTGGGGCTGTCCTGGTCAATTACCATCTCCCCCCAGATTTTGGCCGGGTTTCAGGGGTTCCCCCTGCCCGATCTGCTGGCCTGGAGTCTGGTGTTTCTGCTGCAGGCCACCCTGATTCCGGTGCGTTGGGAATTGCATCTGTTATCCCAGGTGGGGCTGCTGGTCTATTTCTATGGGGTCAACTCTTTACTGGGGTTAACCAGCATTCCAGCGACTTTCAAAACTCCGGGTGAGTCGATTTTTTCCCTCACCATCTTCATGTACCTGTTCTGGTTCTGCTTTGTCTGTGACCTGGCGGTTTATCTCTACGAACGTCTGCAACGGGCTGAGTTTGAGTCCCGCAAGCAGGCCCAACTTTTTCTCCATGCCGTGTCCCACGACCTGCGTAACCCGGTAATGGGTATTTCTTTACTGTTGCAAAGTCTGATACGCAAGCGAGAAGAAGTTGTGGTCGTGCCCCGATCTACCTTAGAGCGGATGATCGAAAGTAGCGATCGGCAGCTTAATCTAATTAATTCCTTGCTGGAGGTTTACAACAGCGATATTCGGGGAATTGCCCTGCACCCGGTACCCCTGGCCCTGCGTTCCCTCACCGAATCGGTGACTGCCGACCTGGAGCCGCTGCTTCAGGCCAATCAGGCCAATCTGGTGAATCAGATTTCCCCTGGCTTGCCTCTGGTTCAGGGAGATACGACCCAGCTCTGGCGGGTGCTTTCTAACCTGATTGCCAATGCCCTGCACCATAACCCTCCCGGCATTACTCTCACTCTGACGGCCACCCTGGAATCTGAGGAGCGGATCTGCTGCCAGGTGCAGGACAATGGGGTGGGTATGACCGCAGCAGAATCGAGCCGGGTGTTTGACCTGCATGTACAGGGTGGCAAGTTGGGTCGATCGGTGGGCCTGGGTTTAGGGCTCTATCTTTGCCGTCAAATCATTACGGCCCATGGCGGTACGATCGGCGTTACCAGTCAGGCTGGCAAGGGCTCTACCTTCTGGTTCACCCTACCGATCGCCCCCTTAGAAGCTCCCGTTCTCAGGGCTGGCTGACCACCTGGCTACCGACATTGCCTCCTCGCATGGCCACCTTACGGCTCTCAAACACCTGGAGGACTCCATCGGTGATGATTTTGACAATCTCTGGATCGCAGGTCTGAAGAAACTCTTCTGAACTCAGGGCCCCTTTGAAAAAATCTTTGGCTGCCAAAATTAACTTGCGGGCGGCATTAAAGCCAACGGATTTAATGATGAAGGTGGCTACGGGCGAGTTTTTGATGTCGTAGGAAGACGATTGGCCCCGACCCTTTTCTAACAAACTCAAGACTTCGTCTTCCAGCTCCGTTTCCGGGGGAAAGGGCATGATCGAAATGAAGGGAAGGAAGTTTTCCAGTTGGGCGATCGGCAATCCCAGAAAGGGTAACTCACCCATCATGGTAGCTACGGGAATATCCCGCCCAATCCGGTGGGAGAGGGCTTCGATCACTGCGATCGACAGAAGCTTGCTGCCTAAATACAACCGCGCTACTTCCAGATTGCGCTGGGTCTGCTGAATCAATTGCTGGTAAGTAGTCTCATCGGGTTCATCCTGAAACCGCTGAAATACCAGCTCGGGCCGCAGGAAGTGCATAAACCCCTCCATCTTCTGCAGGGATAACCGGTAGCCATGAACCGTATAGGAGTTGGCATTTTTCAGGTCATGGTTGGTTTCGGGCAGGAGGTTCCAGGTGTTGTCAAGAAAGTCTGCGGAGGAAGAGTAGGCAAAATTTTTCACATCTCGATTAGCAACCCGCACCGATCGCTTAATCACATTGTCCAGTGTTGCGGTGTCCCAGCCTAACTGATAAAGATCATTCACCTGGGCCAGCCGTTGATACAGGCGGTCGCTGGCACTCAAGCCATCGACATTCTTGCCTCGAAAGGGGATGGTCGCTTCAATGCAGGTGGCAATTTCTGCGATCTGAGGAGCAGGGAGGGCATGGCCCAGGGACTTGGCAGCGATAACGGCACTCAAAAACTCATTCTGACCTGCTGTAGGCAGTAAAACCTGACCCGCCATGAACCCAAAAATTGCCATGACCATGGCCACCATGGGGTCATCGGGCAGATCTGTCCGATCCCGAATTACCAACTGGCCGTTAATCTCTTTAACAAAGGCAGAAATATAGCTACTGATGTTGACACTTACCCCCTGGTCAACCTGGACGTACACCAGGTCATGAAACAGGGCCGCCAGAACCTCGATCGCGTCCCCCGACTCTCCCACTTCAAAAATATGTTCTGGGGTGTGAAAAAAACGCCAGGGGCCAGTCATCGTCTGAATAATTAGCTCAGCCGTTCTGCCCAGCAGAACTGGATCGGCCTGTCCGCCAAGGTGTTGAATAGCCCAATTGAGTCGTTCTAAGCAACGCTCTTGATCCTGTAGCAAGACCTGCCCCTGTTGAAGCTCCATAAAATCCTTTCTACCCCAGACGCGTGCAGTGATGCATTCATTTCTTTGCATCCTATCAAGAACATCTCATCATAGATAAGACGTTTCCTGATACCGTAACCAGGTTTTCTACCAATTTAGGTGTTTACCTTAACAAATTCCGTTCAGAATGCCATAGAAATTTGCTTGAAACAGAAGTTATAGCCTTTTCCGGGTAAATCGTTATGGGAAATGGGGTGTATACTGCCCTCCGCTCCCTGAGTTTGTTCAGTTTCCTGGGTTCTCCCCTCAAGGTTTGGGAACGGACTGATAGGATGAAGGAAAGTAAACATCCCTCACTATCCCGGCTCATGTCTCTGGACAACCTGCGCGATCTTTATCAGCAAGTCATCTTAGAACGCTACAAAAAACCCCGACATCGGGGTAAAACCGACCCGGTTCATCGTTACCAGAAAGGTCATAATCCTTCCTGCGGTGACACGATCGAATTGACCCTGAAGCTGAATGATCAGGGGAATCAGATTGATGATGTGCGCTTTGAGGGAGAAGGTTGTGCGATCGCCATGGCTTCGGCGGATTTAATGGCCGAGGCGATGCGTGGCAAAACCCTGGAAGAAGCTCTCCAAATGGTGCAACGGTTTCAGAGTATGATGCAGGGCCAGGACGAGTTTCCCACAGAGCTGCGGAAACTGAACGTGATGCAGGGGGTGTCTCAGTTTCCGGTGCGAATCAAGTGTGCTACCCTGACCTGGCATACCCTGAAAGCCGCGATCGAAGCCACCGAAGCTCAACCGGTGGGGGTTGTCAGTAACGAGTGAGCAGCATCCCTGCCCCCTCCCTACCCCTCGAACCTGCTAGACCGGCAAATTTTTGCTCTGCTGCCGTTGCCATTGGCGGCTGACGCGGGCCATATCGGTTCTGGCCGGTTGAAAATTAGGTTTAATTTCCAGGGCCCGTTTAAAGGATGTAATTGCCTCCTGGGGTTGTTTCAGTTCCCAGAGCAGACGGCCCCGCCAGTACCAGGCCGTATGGTTCTGGGGAGACAACTGAAGGGCCTGCTCAAAGCAGGTGACGGCATCTCCATAGCGCTTTAACCGCGACAGGGCTCCGGCCAGACAGCACCAGATGTCTGCATTGTCTGGTTTTAACCGGAGGGACCGATCATAGGAGGCGATCGCCTCCTGATACCGCCCCAGGGCATTCAGAGTATTGCCCCGCCAGAGCCAGAGCTGAGGATCATCGCAGCGTATTTGACTGGCCCGGTCATAAGCCCCGATCGCCTCCTGGTAGTGCTGTAACTTTTCCAGGGCCCGCCCCTTTTGCAGCCAGTGACTGTAGTCAGTTACCTGGGAAGCATCTTCTTCGGTGGTGATGATGGTTTCTTCCGCCTGATTATCTTCAGCAGGTTGGTTGACGGTGGTTGCCTCTTCCGCCTCCGGTTGGCCCCCTGCCAGGGGGGGCGTTGTGGGGTGGCTGATGACCGTCTCTTCGGCGGGGTGGGCCAGGGGAACGGCCATGGCCTGGTGCTGCAGCAGAGCTTTGTAGTCGGCGATCGCGGCCTTCAAGTCCGATAACCGGAATTCTGAGGTTTGATGGGCCGACGGGCCGTCGGAGACGATGGTTGCATCCTCCTCTACCTCCACCAGAGAGGTCGTTGCAGCTTCCTGAAGTTGGCGAAACACTCGCCGCCGCCCTTCCATCGCAGCCTGGAAGTCTGGTTTCAACTGCAAGGTGCGATCGTAGGAGGCAATGGCTTCTTCGTACTGTTTCAATTTTTCCAGCAACCGACCCCGATCGTGCCAGGCCCAGTAATTGTCGGGTTGAAGTTGCACAACCCGGTAGTAGGAGGCGATCGCTTCTGATTCCCGCTGCAATTTTTCTAGCAGGTTGCCCCGCTTGAACCAGGCAACATGGTCATCCGGTTGAATCTCAACGACTCGATCGTAAGCCGCTACCGCCTGTTCGTAGTAATTCAAATTTTCCAGGGCCATGCCTCGCATAAACCAGGCCAGGGAATCCTCCGGGTTTTGTTGAATAGCCCGATCGCAGGAAGCCAGCGCTTCATCGTAGTGTTGCAGGTGATAGAGAGCATCCACCCGCTTGAGCTTGCTCAGAACTCGTTTGCGGTGGTCTACGGCCAGTTGAAAATCTGGTTTCAGTTGTACCGCCCGATCGTAGGCACTGACTGCCTCATCCAGACGTTGTAAATTTTCCAGAACCTTGCCCCGATCGTGCCAGGCCCAGTAGTTATCTGGCTGTAATTGCACCACCTGCTCGTAAGCCTGCAAGGCCTCCGGGTAACGCTGTAAGTGTTCTAAAGCGGCCCCCCACTTAAACCAGGCGAGATAGTCCTGGGGCTGCAACTGCACCACCTGTTCGTAGGAAGCCGCCGCATCGGCGTAGCGCTGCAAATTTTCTAAGGCAATGCCCCGCTTAAACCAGGCCAGGTAATTGTCGGGTTTAGCCTGAACCACCCGATCGTAGGCCGTAATCGCCTCTTTGTAGCGCTGCCGTTGAAACAGTTCATCCCCCCGTTCTAACCAGGCCAGATGACCGTCAAAACTGACGACCGTAGGTTCCAGTAAGAGGGAGGCGATCGGAGCCGTACTTGTCAATGAACGTAGCACCGTCAGGGCTTCCGTGGCTGAGGAATAGCGTTGACGGAAGTCGTAACGCACCATCTTATCCAGGATATCCGCCAGTTCTGGACTGACCTGCACCTGGTCGCGCCAGATAATTTCACTGGTTTTGGGGTCTTCCTTGAACCGTTTGGGATAAATGCCGGTCAGACATTGAATGGCCAGCATCCCAACAGCAAAAATATCGCTGCTAAACCGGGGTTTGCCAGCCAGTTGCTCGTTGGGCATATAGCCGGAAGAGCCAACAGCTACCGTAACGCTATCGTTGGGATCTTCTGATTGAATGCCAATTTGTTTGACCGCTCCAAAATCAATCAAAATAATCCGTCGATCGCTTTTGCGGCGAATTAAATTGGACGGTTTAATATCCCGGTGTACCACCTGCTGCTGGTGGACAAACTCCAGAACTGTTAAAACCTCCTGTAGCAAATTAATAACTTCGGTTTCAGAAAATTGCTTGTGGGTTTTTAGCTCCTGGCTTAAAACCACTCCTTCAATATATTCCTGTACTAAATAAAAATCTTGGTTGTCCTCAAAGTGGGCAAATAGGCGGGGAATCTGATCGTGGCTACCCAGGGTGTAGAGTACCTGGGCCTCCGTATCAAACAAGCGTCGGGCTGCCTGCAAAGACTCCGTGCTGGTCATCCGAGGTTTCAGTTGTTTGACGACACAGGCAGGATTTCCAGGCAAGTGTAAGTCTGCTGCCAAATAGGTCTGACCGAAACCACCGCCACCCAGATGACGATCGATCTGGTAGCGCCCCCCGAGAATTTTGCCGAGCATAACGTATGGAAGTTGAGGATTTAGACAACTGCGTAGTGATGACTCAGGGGAACTCCTTACCTATTAGTATCAGTTCCAATGTCACATAGCCATTCGTAGCCGCTCCAACTTACCTTTTAGGATTACAGTAAACAGAACCAATGAGTTCCGAAAAATCACTTAAGGATCGCAAAATTAATCAAAACCAAATCTTCTGTTTTTGAAAGCACCGCACAGCCGCGCTTTCAAAAATTAACTGCTGGGGTTAATTAATTTTATGAGCCTAAGTAGAAACAGAGCACCCTGAAATTGACCCAATTTTCTGTGAAACTCTCAACATCTGGTACTCCTAATCCTACTGAGAGGCAGTTGCTGGCAGCTTCATTCCGGTGAAACCGAAGATGTTTCTATCATCTATCAGGGGCACTATTTGAGATACCTCCAATCTAAAGAATTCTATTTCAGATGCAAAGTTTTGAAGAGTCTGTAAAGACTTTCTACTCTAGCAAAGAAATCTGCCGACACTGCTTCTGGTGGGGCAGACGATAGAAGAAGGACAAAGTTCCTACTAGAATTATTCAGGAGCAGTCAGGTAAGCTTGCAGGATCTTCTGAACTTCCGTTTGAGAGTGAAGTTTGTGATTCACCATATACAAGAAGGGCTTGACCCGGACATCGGTCAAGCCAGCTGGCTCCCAGATGGAGAGCAATATTCCTTCTTTGATGGTGGTAATTCGATACTGCAAGTTAGACGATCGCTGGAGAGATTGCATAATCAGGTTAAGCAACAGGGCAGAACACACAGGCCAGAAATAAAGTAGGGTAACCATTCATCACAGGACTGGTCAGCCAGAAACTAACTTCCTCTAGTTACCGTCTATTTTTTCTCAGCCACACACGCCCTCAGCTTACCAAATTTGCCGGTTGACGACCCTGTCTCAATAAATTCTTGCTATGTAGATTAAGTTTCTATGAAGTAGAGCTCTACTTCTAACAAGATTTAAGCTTTGAGCCGGAGCTTAACCTGGTATTTGAGTCAGCAAAGGTTCCAGCCAGGGTTGAAACTGATCTCGCCGAAACACCTGAGCCCGATGGCGGTAATCAAATCTGACCAGGCTGGGAAAGCCATGCTTCCGAACACATTCTCGTAACCAGGAAGCCACCCCTATTCCTTCACTGGGAATCATTTCGGCTTGAAATGGGCCGTACATTAAAACCAGAATACTGTGAGCTTGTAGCGGTGCGTCACGTTCAATTAAACTAGTCAGGCTGGGATGGGAAGAACGACTTTGGGATGCTGGTGGTTCGGCCCATTCTCGGCTGATACGTTCTCGAGAAGATTTACCGGAATCACGCTGCTGGGGGCCGGTAACTCCCCGCTCTAGGGTGGGTTCAACTTGGGACTTACGACGAAGTTGTCTCTGAGGCATAAAACTCCTAATTTTGCAGAATGGCATTTATCCATGGCAAAAAGCCACTTAAATCTCCCCGGCATCGATCGCAGGCGCAGGCAGGAAATTAAGTGGCTAATCCTTGGATGCAATGAAGATGAAGGGAAAAATTCTTTCTAGTTAAATAGTAACCATTTTTTATAGAAGGCGACAAATTTTAAAGAACTTTTTAAAGGAGAAATCGTTAAGTCCATGCTTCGAACCCAGCCAACCCGGTGCCAGTTCCTTAAAAACTCAGGTTTTAGCCCTAAAATCCTGGTTCCTCGATCGTCCGGGCTCTCGACAAACTTTTGGGTCTGGTATCCCAAGCAACTAGACTAGAACGATACAGATCCGCAATTTCTGATACGTTAGCCTGTATTAGCCTATTTTTTAGTTAACGGTGAGACCATGACTGTCTGCGAATATAGGGCAGGTCTAGAAGGCATTCCCGCAACTCAATCCAGCATTAGCTTCGTGGATGGACAGCGGGGTATTCTGGAATATCGGGGAATTCCGATCGAGGAGTTGGCCCAGAGAAGCCATTTCCTCGAAACGGCGTACCTCCTGATTTGGGGCGAATTGCCTACCCAAGATGAGCTAGAGTCGTTTGAGCATGAAATCCGCTATCATCGGCGGCTGAAGTATCGCATCCGCGATATGATGAAATGCTTTCCTGAAAGCGGGCACCCCATGGATGCACTACAGGCCTGTGCGGCGGCCCTGGGGTTGTTCTACTCCCGGCGGGCTCTGGATGACCCAGCTTACATTCGAGCAGCAGTGGTGCGGTTGCTGGCAAAAATCCCAACCATGGTGGCTGCCTTTCAACTTATGCGTAAGGGAAACGATCCGGTACAGCCCCGAGATGATCTGGGTTATGCCGCTAACTTTCTCTACATGCTGAATGAGCGGGAGCCCGATCCCTTTCAGTCGCAGATTTTTGATGTGAGTTTGATGCTCCATGCCGAGCATACGATTAACGCTTCTACCTTCTCGGCGATGGTTACGGCTTCCACCCTGACCGATCCTTACGCGGTGGTGGCTTCTGCGGTGGGTACCCTGGCCGGTCCTCTGCATGGGGGAGCCAGTGAAGAAGTAATCGAGATGTTGCAGGCTATTGGCTCGGTTGAAAACGTAGAACCTTTCCTGGAAGATCGACTGGCTCGGAAAGCTAAAATTATGGGCTTTGGCCACCGAGTCTATAAGGTAAAAGATCCCCGTGCCACAATTTTGCAGCAACTTGCCGAAAAACTGTTCGAGAAATATGGTCGGGACGACTACTACGATATCGCGGTTGCCCTGGAAAAAGCGGTAGAAGAGAAGTTAGGCCACAAAGGGATTTATCCTAACGTTGATTTTTATTCTGGGTTGGTTTACCGCAAGCTCGGTATTCCTACGGATCTGTTTACCCCTGTGTTTGCTATTTCCCGTACTGCTGGTTGGTTAGCTCACTGGAAAGAGCAACTGGGAGAAAACCGGATTTTCCGTCCTACGCAGATCTACACAGGCCTGCATGAGGCTCCTTATATCCCGATCGCAGAACGTTAAGGAGGGGAGGGGCAGGCACCCGAAACGATTCGGATCTGATTAGCATAGGCTTTAGTTTCCTATGTGATGGGCGACACCCCTCTTGCAATTCCCAAATTCCCTTGTAACGATAGTAACAGTGACGATTTTCAGGAACTCTAGCCCCCAGATCATGATCTGGGGGCTTCTTTTTATGCATTCTGGGAGCTATTACCTATCTTTATAGAGCTCGGGCGAATTTATCTATAGCTCTAGCGCTATCTCCCTGAGCCATTCCAGCGATATACTAAGGACGCATAAGCTCTGTAACACCTCTGTTACTAATTCCTTCGGGTTGCGATCGTAGCCCAAGGCCCAGCGGAAACTATTCCCTGATTGAAGGGCAGGTTGGTTGCTACAGAGATTGCTTTTATGAATAACGGGTAGCTGCTTGAGCCAGGTAAACATGAACTCAGGAATTGACCTACAGGAAGTTTTCGTCCGGTCCCTCATGGAGTTGGGACTACCAGCAGGGGCAGCCAAAGCGATTTGGATGCCCTTACCAATGCTACTGATGATCATTGGCGCAACGGTGGGAGTGCTGGTCACTGTTTGGCTAGAGCGGAAAATCTCGGCAGCAGCTCAACAGCGGATTGGTCCAGAGTTTATTGGTCCGCTCGGAGTGCTGGCTCCCGTCGCAGATGGTTTAAAGCTGATCTTCAAAGAAGACGTGATTCCGGCCAAATCGGACTCCCTGCTGTTTACGTTGGGGCCGGTGATTGTGGTAATTCCTGTCTTTCTCTCCTACTTGATTGTGCCCTTTGGCCAAAACCTGGTCGTTACTGATGTGGGAATGGGAGTATTTCTCTGGATTGCTCTTTCCAGTATTGCTCCGATCGGTCTCTTAATGGCGGGTTACGCCTCGAATAATAAGTATTCTCTCCTGGGCGGATTACGGGCAGCAGCCCAATCGATCAGCTATGAAATCCCGCTGGCGCTCTCTGTCCTGGCGATCGTCATGATGTCCAACTCCCTCAGCACGGTTGATATCGTCCAGCAGCAATCTGGTTATGGGATTCTCGGCTGGAATATCTGGCGTCAGCCCGTCGGCTTTTTAATCTTCTGGATCGCAGCTCTGGCGGAGTGTGAGCGGCTACCCTTCGACCTGCCCGAAGCAGAGGAAGAGCTGGTAGCTGGTTATCAGACCGAATATTCCGGGATGAAGTTTGCTCTCTTCTATCTGGGGTCTTACGTTAACCTGGTGTTGTCGGCTCTATTATTTGCGGTGCTTTACCTGGGAGGTTGGGATTTTCCGATTCCTTTAAATCTGGTAGCCAACTGGTTGGGTGTGAGTGAAGCCAACCCCCTGCTCCAGGTAATTACGGCCTCCCTGGGGATTACAATGACCGTCCTCAAAGCTTACTTCCTCGTCTTTTTGGCTATCCTGTTGCGCTGGACCGTTCCCCGGGTGCGTATTGACCAACTGTTAGATCTGGGTTGGAAATTTCTCTTACCTGTTTCCCTGGTAAACCTGCTCCTTACGGCAGCCCTCAAGATTACCTTTCCGGTAGCCTTTGGCGGGTAATCTCTCGACCTTACCCCTCCCCAACCTTTTAGAGAGTGATTTATGCTGAAATTTCTCAAGCAAGTTGGCGACTACACCAAAGAAGCCGTTCAAGCCGCGAAATATATTGGTCAGGGCCTTTCCGTTACCTTTGACCACATGCAGCGTCGCCCCATTACAGTTCAGTATCCCTACGAAAAGTTGATTCCTTCGGAACGGTTTCGGGGTCGAATTCACTTTGAGTTCGACAAGTGTATTGCCTGTGAAGTTTGTGTTCGGGTATGCCCAATCAATCTGCCAGTAGTGGACTGGGAATTTAACTCGGAAACAAAGAAGAAAAAGCTGAACCACTACAGCATCGATTTTGGGGTTTGTATTTTCTGCGGTAACTGTGTTGAGTATTGTCCAACTAACTGCTTATCAATGACAGAAGAATACGAACTGTCAACCTACGATCGCCATGAGTTGAACTTTGATAATGTGGCCCTGGGTCGTTTGCCCTATAAGGTGACCGATGACCCGATGGTCACCCCCCTGCGTGAACTGGCTTATCTGCCGAAAGGGGTGACCGAACCTCACGACCTGCCAGCAGATGCCAAGCGAGCTGGTCTACGTCCAGAGGAAATTCTGGAACAAATGGAAAAGTAATGTAGTGACGGAGACTTGAAACTCGTGAATTTGGCAGAAGGCGTTCAAATTGTTTCGTTTGGCTTGCTGGCTCTGATGATGCTGGGGGCTGCCCTGGGAGTCGTGCTGATCAGCAATATTGTCTACTCCGCGTTTCTTCTGGGTGGAGTGTTCATCAGTATTGCCGGGTTGTATTTACTGCTGAATGCTGATTTCGTAGCGACTGCCCAGGTTTTGATCTACGTTGGGGCGGTCAACGTCTTGATTCTGTTTGCGATCATGCTGGTCAACAAGCGAGAAGACTTCGCTCCCATGCCCAAGGCCTGGATTCGCAAAGGGGCAACCGCTCTGGTGTGTGTTGGCTTGTTTGCCTTACTCAGCACGATGGTGGTTGTCACTCCCTGGGCGCTGTCTGGTCAGCTTCCTATTGGAGATGGGGCGATCGTCGCTATTGGCAAACACTTTTTCTCTGACTTCCTTCTACCCTTTGAACTGGCCTCGGTTCTGTTGCTGATGGCTTTGATTGGGGCTGTAATTTTGGCCCGTCGAGAATTTATTCCCGATGATGCCGTAGCGCCCCTGCAGCAGCCCGTTCTGACCCTGCCAGAACGTCCCAGGGAACTGATTTCTGTCGCCCCCGGGAGTGCTGAGAGAACCATTGCCCGTTCTCCTAATGAGCAGAATAAGTAACTACGTTGTGCCAACGATCGTGTTTCTGAGTTGAGAGCTTTTATGCAACTGCAATACTTCCTGATCCTGTCGGCAGCGCTATTTTGTATTGGCATCTATGGCTTAATCACCAGCCGTAATGCGGTCAGAGTTTTGATGTCGATCGAACTCATGCTGAATGCTGTCAACCTGAATCTGATGGCCTTCTCCAACTATTTAGATGGCCAGGATATTAAAGGCCAGGTGTTTACTACCTTCGTGATAGCGATCGCCGCCGCCGAAGCTGCCGTTGGACTGGCCATTGTGCTGGCGATCTACCGTAACCGTGACACCGTTGATATGGAGCAGTTCAATCTGCTCAAGTGGTAATAGTAATTGCCAACGAGTTTCTTAGTTGTTAGTTGTTAGTAGACTAGCAACTAGCGACTTTTTTTTTTACTGTGCAACTGAAGCAAGCCATTATTGTCCATAAGGCTGGAGATAGTATCAGTCAGCGTTGGGCTGAAAAATCGGCCAGACAACTGGAAAAACTGGGATGCAAGGTGCTGATGGGGCCAAGTGGACCAAAGGACAATCCCTACCCGGTGTTTCTGGCCTCCGCCAGTCAGCCGATCGATATTGCCCTGGTTCTGGGGGGAGATGGTACGGCCCTGAGTGCGGCTCGCAACCTGGCGGTAGATCAAATCCCCATCCTGGCTATCAACGTTGGTGGCCATCTTGGTTTTTTAACCGAATCCGCTGATATTTTTGAAAACTCAGAACAGGTCTGGGAACGGTTGTTGAATGATCGGTTCGCGGTACAGCGCCGCATGATGTTGCAGGCCACGGTGTTTGAAGGGAACCGCACCAACCTCGAACCGATGAGCGATCTGTTTCTGGCTTTGAATGAAATGTGTGTCAAACCAGCTTCCGCCGATCGCATGATCACCTCCATCCTGGAGATGGAAATTGATGGCGAAGTGGTTGATCAGTACCAGGGGGATGGACTGATCGTTGCCACCCCTACCGGTTCTACCTGCTATACCGTCGCGGCCAATGGCCCGATTATTCACCCCGGTATGGAGGCCATTGTGGTCACCCCAATCTGTCCCCTCAGTCTCTCCAGTCGCCCCATTGTGTTACCTCCCGGTTCCGTGGTCAGTATCTGGCCCCTGGTAGATCGAGATTTAACCACCAAACTGTGGATGGATGGGGTGCTGGCTACATCTATCTGGCCGGGGCAACGGGTCGATATCCGGATGGCCAACTGTGAGGCGAAGTTTATTATATTGAGAGAAAATTACTCCTACTACCAGACTCTCCAGGAAAAACTCCAGTGGGCTGGGGCCAGAATTCGCTATAGCAATAACCACCGAAATTAGGCTGAACCCTTGAGGTTGGCAGCAGGTAACAAGCTAAAAATCAGGCCGACACATAACCTACGAGTTCCTCGCTCTGCCATTCCAGGGTGTCACCAATTTTTTCACCAGAGTGGAAGGCGGCCAGCAAAACTTCACTGGTTTTACCCCAGGCAATGCCACCTTCGGCATCCAGACCGATCGCTCCCAGATCTCGCTGATTCTGGTGGGCTTCCTGGAAGGAGCGTTCAAAGGCCATCTGCAGCCCCAGGCCATCGATAACACGCACGACAATCCGGGCAGCCAGGGCCTCATCAAGAATATCTTCCCCAATTCCGGTGCAACTGACTGCCGCCCTGCTGGTGGCGTAGTTGCCCGCAGGGGTGGCCGAATCGCTCACCCGTCCAATTCGCTCGAACCCCTTGCCGCCGGTGGAAGTGCCAACGGCGATCTGGCCGTACTGGTCTAGCACCACGACTCCAATCGTACCCCGGCCGGCATTGTCTTCCACCAGTTCACGTTCGGCCACCACACCGGCCATTTCCCTGGAGAAATTCCCCTGGCGCTCCTGCAGCCATTCCTGTAAGCGAATTTCGGTCATCGGGTCGTAAACGGGCAATTCCAGTTCTCGCAAGAGTTCGGCGGCACCATGATCCGAGAGCACCCGATCGCTGGATTCCTGCAATACCTCCGCCAACTGGATCGGATTCTGCACCCGGGAGACATTGATCACGCCGCTAAACCGTTGCAGGGCTCCATTCATCAGGGAAGCACTCATACGGATCTGTCCATCGGATTGGAGTACCGAGCCAGTACCGGCGTTGAAACGGGGATCATCCTCCAATAGTTGACAACCCTGAACCACTGCTGCCGGAGCGGTTGCCCCAGCCAGGAGTTGGGCATAGACCGATTCAATCACCTGATGCAACGATCGTCGTACAGCCTCCAGGCCGCCCTTGCCTTTGAGTGAACTGCCTGCCCCACCATGAATAATGAGTTTAGGTTGCACCCGATCTCCTGTCATCTTGTCAAAACCTCTAAGCTGTTATGCATAATTACCTGGTGGCCTGGGAACGGTGCCGTCGGCATCGTTCTGAGCAGTATTTCACCTCATTCCAGCAATCTTCCCACTTTTTGCGCCAGGTGAAGGGGCGGTTGCAGACCGGACAGACTTTGGTGGGCAGGTCAGATTTAGACCGGGCACGAGGCATAGGCGGTAGGGATTACGCAGGGTAAAAACACTTCTCTCTATAAAACTTAACATTTATCAGGTCTTGATCTTGATGGTTGCTACTCTCCTGGAGAAAGTCCGCATTGTTCTGGTAGAACCCGCAGGCCCTTTAAATGTCGGTGCGGTGGCCAGGGTCATGAAAAATATGGGATTGCAGCGACTGGTGCTGGTGAATCCCCAATGTAATCCCCAGGGAGATGAAGCCCGGCGCATGGCAGTTCATGCTGGAGATGTGCTGGCTCAGGCAGAGATTGTGATGACAGTGCCAGAGGCTCTAAAAGGATGCCAGAGGGCGATCGCCACCTCCGGTCGTCCGCCCATTCCAACCCTGGCCTTAGAACATCCCCGGGTCGCTCTGCCCTGGCTGGTTGAAGCAGGAGATAGCGAAAGTCAAAGTGCGCTGATTTTTGGGCGGGAAGACAGGGGCCTGACCAGTGACGAATTGAACTACGCGCAGCGGTTAATTCAGATTCCCAGTAGCCCAGCCTATCCTTCTTTAAATCTGGCTCAGGCGGTAGGAATTTGCTGTTATGAATTGAGCCAGATTGCCGACCAGGGAGAATTGGGGGCATCCTGTGGAAAAACAGCCGTTACCCTGACTTCTGCACCGTTGCAACTGCTAGAAGCTTACTACCAGCATCTAGAAAAAGTATTGCTGGAAATTGGTTATCTTTACCCCCATACCGCGAATAGCCGGATGCAAAAATTCCGCCGGTTGTTCAATCGGGCCCTGCCTACAACGGAAGAAGTAGCCCTGTTGCGGGGCATTCTAAGTCAGGTCAGTTGGGCGACTCAGGTCAGAAGTCGTGAGGCCGAAAAGGGGCGATCGGCTCCTGGCCTGGAGGAGACTAAAAATCTGACAAACGAATAATAATTTATTCCTGTCCACCATCATGAGACAGATTTTTTTAGGAAAGATTGGTCTACAATTCTCATAACTTTTTGGTTGTGTTTGGTCGGAGTGTAATCATGCCAGATATGGGCAACTCACCCTATTCATCCCGCTATCGAGAATCCTCTCAGAATCAATCATCCAGGTCGCGGGATGATTTACGGCCTACCCGTTCTGGTTCTGAAGCATCTCGTTCGTCTAAACGCCCCCCTGGGAGACAGGTTCGTACCTCTGGCCAGATGTCCTCTCGAGGGGAATCTGGGGGCTGGTGGCAATCTCTGTTTCAAAAGGAAGACCCCCGGCGAGCCAGCCGACGGGCCAAGTTGAACCAGCAGAAGCGTCCTCCCGTCATTGATCAGGTGGCTTCTGTGAGTTATTTGAAGGCTCTTTCTGACCCTGAACCGAAGCAGCGTCTCCGGCGTGGTTCAGGTACGACCGCCGGTTCCGGCGTGACCAGCCGTAATCTGAGTATTTTACCGGCCAGCGGACGGCATGTAAGTGGGGCTTCCCTGCGGCGGGAGGTGAATGGACGCGCCCGCCAAACCTCCTTGGGAGGCCGTCGAACTCTGGCTCCAGTGGAGGCCGCTCCGGTTTCGGGTCGGGCTGCTACCCGTCCTCCTCGGCGGTCTAACCCAACCCCATCTCGTCCCCAGCCCCGCAGTATTTCGGCGGCGCTCTATGCCACCCGGATGGTGATCTTGAGTGTGGGAATCGGGGTTCTGGCAGGCACTATGCTGTCAGCCTGGGACCCAGCCCACCGATCGCAAAATCCGGCTCAACAGGCCAATAAGTCGGCGGTTTCCGATACGGCGAATCAGGCGGCGGCGCTCATGCCAATTAAGCTGGGCCAGGAAGCAAATGCTTTGAGAGCCTCCCTGGAAGCCTTTGCTCAGCAGAATACTCAGTTTACGCCAGGGGTGTTTTTTCTCGATCTAGATAGTAATTCCTACATGGACTTTAATGGCAGCCTCACCTATGCAGCGGCCAGCACCATTAAAGTGCCGATTCTGGTTGCCTTTCTGCAAGATGTGGACGCAGGAAAGGTGCGTTTAGACGAGATGTTAACTCTGCGTCAGGAGCACATTGGGGGTGGCTCTGGAGAGTTGCAGGGAATGCCCGTTGGGAGCAAGTTTACGGCTCTGGATGTGGCAACCAAGATGATTATCATCAGCGACAACACGGCGACCAATATGATTATTGCCCGCTTAGGTGGGATGGCCAGTTTGAACCAGCGGTTCAAGTCCTGGGGCATGTCTACCACGGTGCTGAACAATCTATTACCCGATCTGGAAGGAACCAATACTACCAGCCCTAAAGATCTATCTCTGCTCATGACTCGGATCAGTCAGGGTGAGCTGATGTCCTTAAAGTCCCGAGATCGACTGTTGGATATCATGGGCCGGACGGTGAATCGCAGCCAGTTACCCCAGGGCTTAGACCCGGGAGCCAGAATCTCCCATAAAACCGGGGATATCGGGGCTCTGATTGGAGATACGGGGCTGGTCGATCTGCCGAATGGCAAGCGTTATGCCGTGACGGTTCTGGTGAAGCGAGGATTCAATGACGATCGGGCTTACGACATCGTCAAGCAGATTTCTCGACTGGTCTATCAGTATGTCAGTAAGCCCCCGGCTCCGCCCCGTCCGGCGGCACCCGCTGCTCAACCCTCTCCCAAGGCCAATCCCACCTGAAGCGGAGAAACGGTTGCTTCCTGAAGCTCCTGATCCGCCTGTTTAATCAATTCCAGGGACTCCCAGACCTGATGCATCAGGCCATCTAGCCCCGTCCGGGCCACCGCAGAAATCAGAAAGACAGGCTGACCGGTTAAGCTCTGCAATTCTCCGGCGATCGCCGTTACCAGGTCGGTATCTGGAAAGGCATCGATTTTGTTCAGAGCCAGAATCTGATGGCGATCGCTGAGCCCCCGTCCGTAGGCCTGGAGTTCATTCTGAATCGTGTGGTAGTCTGCCATGGGATCGGCACTGGTGGCATCGATTAAGTGCAGCAGCAGACGGGTGCGTTCGACATGGCGGAGGAAGTCATGGCCCAGGCCAACCCCCTGATGGGCTCCTTCGATCAACCCCGGGATATCGGCAAAGACCGTGCCATCCCCACTGGGCCGGCGAACCACTCCCAGGTTGGGAATGAGGGTTGTAAAGGGGTAATCGGCAATTTTGGGACGGGCCGCCGAAAGGGCCGAGATCAGAGTAGACTTACCCGCATTGGGTAGGCCAATGATTCCTACTTCGGCCAGCAGTTTCAGTTCTAAACGCAGAAATCGGCTGTCTCCCGGTAAACCGGGCAGGGCTCTCTCTGGAGCGCGGTTGCGATTGCTGAGAAAAGCCTGGTTCCCCAGTCCGCCTTTGCCACCGGTGGCAACGCAGAGAGTTTGCTCTGCTTCTACCAGATCCCCGATAAATTCGTCGGTTTCGGCATCGTAGATGACCGTTCCCCGGGGTACTTCGATAATCAAATCTTCTCCCGAAGCCCCAGTGCGGTTATTCGGGCCTCCTTTCTGGCCATCGTCTGCCTTAAACAAGTGAGAATAGCGAAAATCCAGGAGGGTTTGCAGGTTCTCCACGGCCTTCAAAATTACCGACCCGCCCCTGCCACCATTGCCGCCGGAAGGGCCACCGGCAGGGACGTACTTCTCTCGTCGGAAGGCCACCAGCCCATCTCCGCCATCTCCTGCCTTAACCTGAATTTCTGCCTGATCAATAAATTGCATGGAACCAACCTGAAGCCTGCTTTCCCATCATAGGCAATGGGCGGGAATCGCGACAGCGCTTATCATAGGTTAGTTGCCACCCCCCTGTTTGGACTCGGCATGAAGCTCTGCCTCAATCCCGATTGTCAGAAACCTGAGAACCCGGACAAACTGGAAGTTTGCCGGAATTGTGGTAATCGTCTGCTGTTGAAAGACCGCTACCGGGCGATCGCGGCAATCGGTCAGGGAGGATTTGGTCGGACCTTTCTGGCGATTGACGAAGATAAGCCCTCCAAACCCCGGTGCGTGATCAAGCAATTTCTGCCATTGAACCAGGACGATCGCCATGTCAAAAAAGCGGCCAGTCTGTTTGAGCAGGAGGCAATCCGTCTGGAAGAACTGGGGGATCATCCCCAGATTCCGGCTCTGCTGGCCCATTTCACCCAGGATCAGCGGCAATACCTGATTCAGGAATTTATTGATGGCAAAAATTTGCTGGAGGTCGTAGGGCCCACTGCTCTGAGTGAAGCCCAGGTCTGGGAGGTGCTGGCCAGTCTTTTACCAGTGCTGGAATTTGTCCATGCCCATGAGGTGATCCACCGGGATGTCAAGCCCTCTAACATTATTTTGATGGCTGGCAAGACCCTGACCGGGCACCAGGGAACCAGCGATCGCACGGATTGGGCCGGTCTGCTCCAGATGCTGGCCAGCGAAACCGCCCAGGGATTTCGCAATGGGGCCAGTCCCCTGAACCGGTTTAGCGATCGCTGTCACCTGATCCTGTCCCAGGTAGCGAAACAACTGGTGATCAGCGACTACAACCGGTGTCAGCAGTTAGCGACCCAGTTTGCCGGTTACCCGCATCTGGGGGTTGCCCAGCGGCAGTACCTGATTGCCGATGCCAGTCGCTGGTTGTACGAGATGCGGCGGAAGTACGAGTCTCCCCGGGAAAGTAAAGCCGGTGTCAAACTGGCCCTGGTAGATTTTGGAGCCGCTAAGGCGGCCCGGGGGCTGGCTCTGATGCGTACCGGAACCACAATCGGTAGTCCGGAGTATCTGGCTCCCGAACAGGCCCGGGGGAAGGCGACTTTTGCCAGTGATCTCTATAGTCTGGGAGTTACCTGCCTTTATCTGCTAACTGCGACCTCCCCGCTCGAACTGTTTGATAGTAATCACAACGCCTGGAACTGGCGCAGGTATCTACCTGCCCCGATTAGCGATCGCCTGGGCAATATTCTGGATCGTCTGGTAGAACCGGGGATGGGACGGCGTTACGGCTCGGCCACGGAAGTTCTGCGGGAGCTGGATTTCCCGGAACTGACTCTGGTACCCCGGTCAACGGTGGTTGGAATGCCCCGTTCCAGCCCGATCGCGCCCTTGCAACCGGCCCTCCCCCTGCAGTCTGCTGTCAACGGTGCAGCCCTGACCTCGATACCGGTACCACCCCTGGCTGCCCTGGCTCCGCCTGCAATTGCGCCACCAAAGCCCCGATCGCCTCGCCTCCGGCCCCGCCCTGCTACCTGGGAATGTACCCAGGAGTTTAGTAGTGGACGGGTCAATGCCCTCGCCCTGTGGCCCGATGCCTCTCTCCTGGCCGTCACCAGTGGCACCACTATCAAGCTCTGGGATCTGCAGGCGGGGCAGCCTTTACAGGGGTTAACCGGGCATTTAGACCTGGTAACGGTTCTGGCCATGGGTTCCGATGGCAGATTATTGATCAGTGGCAGTGCAGATAAAAGTATTCGGTTCTGGTATCCCCCCGAAAGGCAACCGGTACGGTCACTTCACCTTCACTCCGACACGGTTTTGAGCCTCGGCCTCAGTGCCGATGGGCAGATGCTGGCCAGTGGTAGTCTCTACGATCCAATTAAGCTCTGGGATTTACAGCAGCAGCAGGAACGGGGGGGGCTCAGTGGTCACAGTGGCCGGATTGAGGCCCTGGCTTTTAGCCCCGATGGCAAGCTGCTGGTGAGTGGTAGCAGCGAAGGCACGATCGCCCTCTGGAACCTGGCGACCCAACAACTGCTGCGGCTGTTACCGGGACATCAACAGGCGATCACCGGTCTGGCCTTCAGTCCCGATGGCAAGACCCTGGCTAGCAGCAGTTGGGATGGTACGGTTAAGCTCTGGAGCAGTAGTACCTGCCGGGAAAAACGCCTGTTGCTGGCGGGGCCAGAGCGGGTAGCAGCCCTGGCTTTTAGCCCCGATGGCAAACTGCTGGCCACGGGCAGCGATCGCCTGAATCTATGGAATCCCCGCAATGGCAAGGAAATAACAACCCTGCTCGGGCATAGCCAGGGAATTTCGGCGATCGACTTCAGTGCCGATGGTAAAACCCTGGCCAGCAGTAGTTGGGACGGTAAAATCCAGATTTGGACCCTTTAACCTGCTTTTGCCTGGACAATCAAATTGGAGCAGGCTAATAAAGATTTGTGAAAGAAAATCAAAATTCTGTTTTTTTGTTTAGAGAATAAAGAAACTGGTATCAAATTTCTCAATTCCCTCAGTAATTTCCCGGCTTTGGTCAGAAGAAGAAGTCTTTTTGAGGCAGGCTTAACGACATCAAACCCTTTATAAACAGTGGTTTTGCGGATTATCCGGAGAAAATAAGAAAATTCTACATAAGCTTTATATAGAGGCTACAAGCATCAGGTCTTAGTAAACTCTCTATGAATTTGTTAATCTCTGCTTGTGGTTTACCTCCCCCTACGGGTAGAACCATGGGTGAAACTACGGTAGAGGAAAGAACAGGTGTCTTCAACGAACACTGGTACGTTAGCGCAGGAGTTATCTCCACTGGTTGGTGAAAACTTTGGCTCCAGTTTGTTGCCCAATGACCCGGTACGCGATATTCGCTTAAAAAATAATCGTAGTCGTTCCTTTTTTGACTCCGTCAACAGTAGTAATCCCAACGACCTGTTTCGCTTTAATCTGTCTCGTACGACCAATGTGCGAGCTGTTCTCAGTCAGCTCAATGGGGATGCTGACCTGATTTTGCTGGATGCTAATAAAACCGTAATTCAGCGGTCAATCCGCAGCGGTAATGCTGATGAAAATATTGATTGGCGGTTGGGCCCCGGTACCTACTACATGGCGGTTTCTGCCCAGGGCAATACCAGCACTGCCTATCAATTAAGAATTTACACCTCTCGCCATAACTCCCTACCCCAGGTTTCCCTGGGACTGGCTAATGATACGGGGGTGAGTGCCAGGGATGGCATTACCAGCGATCCCACGATCGTTGGTCGGATCAATAGCCGTCGCAGTATTGTTGATATTCGGGCCGGGTTTGATCAGACCCCTTACAGTAGCTACCAGAGCGTCATGAGTAGCCTGGGGGATAAGGGCCAATTGCAACTGACGGTAGAGCAACTGAATCGGGTTTACGGGTCTACCCTGACCGATGGAACCCATACCCTTTATCTGCAGGCGATTAACCGCAATGGCGGCATCTCTGAGACGATCGCCTTTACCTTTACGCTGCAAAATGGTTCAACCCAGGCCCAGTTAGAGCTGAGTCAGGCTTCCGATTCCGGGTTTTTAGGAGATAGTAAAACCGTCTACTCTGTGGTTGATCTGGTGGGGCAGACCTACGCCAACGCCACCCTGAATTTGACCCTGCAGGGGAGTAGCCTGAACCTCTCAACCACCGCCGATACCACGGGTCGCTATCAATTTTCCCAGGTCAATCTGGCTCTCGGAGCAAATGTTTTTAACTTCACTGTGCAGGATCAGGCCGGCGGGCAAAAGAGTTTCCAAACTACGATTCAGCGAGAGGCCGTAGACACAAACGATATCGTTCTCGACTGGAACGCGGTGCTGTTGCAGGCGATCGCCACGGACAGAACCCCTCCGCCCAGAGCGGCCCGGGCGATGGCGATCATGAATACGGCCATCTATGATGCGGTCAACTCCATCACGGATGCGGGTAGTACCTACCGGGTGAATTTGAATGCACCCGCAGGTGCTTCAGCAGATGCGGCAGCAGCCCAGGCGGCCTACGCAACCCTTTTGAGCCTGTTCCCGGCCCAGCAGTCGGTCTTTGATGCAGCCCTGATTGCCGCCCTGGCAAAAGTACCCGATGGGCAGGCAGAACAGGATGGGATTGCGATCGGTAATGCTGTAGCCAACGCCATTTTGACCTGGCGCAGTACCGATGGGGCCAATGCCACCGTGGCCTACACACCCGGTTCTACTCCGGGTTCCTGGCAACCAACTCCACCGGCTTTTGCCCCGGCCCTGCTGCCCCAGTGGCCCTACGTCACGCCCTTTGCCATGACCAGTAATACCCAGTTCCGGCCCCCCAGCCCGCCGGTCTATGGTAGTGCCCAGTATGCGGCCGAAATTGAACAGGTCAGACGGTTAGGTAGCAATAACAGTACGGAGCGCACCGCAGACCAGACCCAGATTGCCCTGTTCTGGGCCGATGGTGCCGGAACCTTTACCCCTCCCGGTCACTGGATTAACATTGCCCAGCAGATTGCCCGCGAGAAGCAAACTACGCTCCAGGAAGATGCCCGCCTGTTTGCTCTGATCAGCATTGCGGTTGCCGATGCCGGGATTCTCTGCTGGGATACCAAATACTTCTATAACCAGCTTCGGCCCGTCTCGGCGATTCGAGATACCACAACTCCCAATCTGCCCTGGACTCCTGATCCCACCTGGACTCCTTTAATTGCGACTCCGCCCTTCCCCGATTACACTTCCGGTCACAGTACCTTCAGTGCGGCGGCCAGTACTATCCTGGCCAGGGCCTTTGGCGATAATACGCCGTTCACCACCACGGCCGATGTCAATGCTGGTCTGGGCAATGTCACCCGTTCCTTCAGCAGTTTCTCCCAGGCGGCTGATGAAGCGGGCATGAGTCGGATTTACGGGGGTATCCATGTCATGTCTTCTAACCTGAATGGACTGTCAGCCGGTAGAACCCTGGCTGACTACGTGTTCCAAAACTTCCTGGCTTAAGATCGATCGCCCAGTTTCAGGTCTAAACGCTGTTGGGCCTTCTGCAACAACTCCTGGGGCGACCCCCGACCTAACAGAGCGGCTTCGATCGCCCGTCCCAAACTGTCTGAAATCCGGCTGTAACCAGGGAAAATAGGCCGAGATCGGCCGTACTGGGCCTGGTCTAGAAATACTTTTACCGCTGGTTGACTGGCCTGAAATTGCTGGTAAGCCGGACTGCTGCGGGATTTTAAATTAACCGGCAGGTAGCCCGTGCCGATCGCCCATTGGGTCTGGAAGGGTTCACTGATAACGTACTGAGCAAAAACTTCGGCGGCTTTTTCCCGTTCCGGGCTGGTCTTAAACAGAAACAAATTTTCGCCTCCGGTGACCGTCGCCCGTTGGGCCTGGGCCGGAATCGGTAATACGCCAAAATCTACCCCTGTAGCCTGGAGTTGACCCAGGGTCCAGGGTCCCGAGAGTTGCATGGCGACCTTGCCTGTCAAAAAGCCATCCAGTTCGTAACCCCGTTCTGGCCCCGATAAAATGGCCGACCCATCCCGGAGTAAGTCCTGCCAGAATTGCAGAGCGGCGATCGCCCCGGGATTCACTAGTTGCACCGCCTTGCTCTCTCCCTGGGTCAGATCCCCACCCCCGGCCCACAGAAAGGGCAGCCAGGTAAACACGGTCCATTCTCCTTTGCCCAGGGGCAACACCAGGCCATGCTGGTCAATTTTGCCGTCGCCATTGGTGTCCCGGGTGAGCTGGCGGGCAACCTGGCGAAATTCTTCCCAGGTTGCTGGAAGTTTCTTGATGCCCGCTGCCTGAAACAGGCTGGGTCGGTAAAAGATGCCAACGTTATTGGTGCCAAAGGGAACGGACCAGAGGTGGCCTTCCAGCTCCATGCTGCTACGCAGGGACGGCTCCAGTTGCGATCGTTCTGGAATGGTAGCCAACCAGTCTTCCAGGGGGCGAATGGCATTCAATTCCACCAGTTGGCCGGTCAACATCGGGCCAAACCACAGCATGTCAGGGGCAGCGTTACCGACGACAGCCGCTAAAATCTTGGGGAGTTGCTGGTCTCCCTGGCCAACATAGAGGGATTCCACCTGAATCGTGGGATGGCTCTGGTTGAACTGGTCTACCAATTTTTGCAACACCTCCCGGTTAGGCGGAGGGTTGACTCCCTGCCAGAGGGTGAGATGAATCACCCCATCGGTGGCGGAAGAATTGGGCTGGCATCCGATCAGGCCAAGACAAAGCAGACCAAGGCTGAGCCATCTGCCCAGGCCCGATCGGCCCATGACTGACCTAACCCTACGAAAAAAATGGTTTTGCTTCCCTGGCTGCAATGGCGTATCTCCCGGCTGGAAACAATTAGTACTGTACCAGTGCCCCAAGCTCCCGGAAATTTTCTTTCTAAACTACTCTCCTCCCCGTTGAGGCAGACTGACTGTAACCTTTGTGCCCTGGTTAGGAGTGCTGTCGATGGTGATTTGGCCCTGATGGTTCTCAACGATCGCCTGGGCAATGGCCAGACCTAACCCCGACCCAACCGTAGGTTTTTGGGCCCGGGAGGGGTCTACCCGGTAGAACCGGTCAAACAGGTGGGGTAAGGCTTCCGGCGGAATGCCGATGCCCGTATCACTGATGGTTACCTGGAGGAGGGGCTGGATTGAGCGCCCAGTTTTTTGCAGTTCTACCCGCACTTCCCCGGCGGCAGGAGTATATTGCACTGCATTGCCCACCAGGTTTGTAAACAGGCGGGCCAGTTGATCTCGATCGGCCTGTAGCATGTAACAGGTATCCGTGGCTCCGACCAGTCCGCCCGTACCCCCAGGGGTTGGAGAACGGGGGACAATGGCACCACTTGCAGTCGCTTTTATCGCGGGTTCTAAGACCTCCAATTGAATCTGGATAGCCTTTTCTCCGGCCAGGGTTTGTTGTTCTTCCAGGACTTCTGCCAGCAGTTCATCCAGCGCTACGGGGGTGCGCCGGGGCTGCACAATTCCACTGTCCTGGCGGGCCAGAAACAGCAGGTCATCTACCAGGCGGCCCAGGCGGCGGGTCAACCGTTCTACCACCCGCAGGTGTTGCTGTTGGGTTTCTGGCTCGGGGTTTGGATCGGCCAGAGCGACCTGCACATTCGTCTGGATTACTGCGATCGGGCTGCGTAACTCATGGGAAGCATCGGCGGTAAATTGTTTCAATCGCTGGTACGATTCTCGCACCGGTTCCATGGCCAGACCGGAGAGAAACCAGCCGATCGCCCCCACGGCGGCTACTACCAGGACAGTGCCCACGGTCAGGTCGAGAAACAACTGCCGGGTCGGTTTTGTCACTTCAAACCAGGGGTGACTGACCCGTAAAAAGCCCAATACCTGTCGCCCCACTTCTAGCTTCTGGGTCACCTGACGCAGGATTTGTTCATCGGCCAGATGGACGGTACTGCCGCTGTCCATAAAATTCAGCGGGATGCTGGGCGGCTCGGCAAAGGTAGACCAGAGCAACTCGCCCGTGGGGCTGAACCATTCCAGGTCGATATGGTCATCTTCCTGGGTAATGGCGTTATCCCGAAAACTCGCTTCCACATTCACCCGCAGCCTGCCGCCTTCAGTGTGGGGGTTGACCGGCTCAATCACCAGCGATCGCTGCACCACTTCGACAACATGGTTGAGGGTGTCATCGATCCGCTCAATCAGAGTGCCCCGGACATAGAGAAAAAATCCACTGGCAAACAGCAACAGCAAAACGGCGGTAACGCTGGTATACCAGATGGCCAGACGGCGGCGGGTGGTTTGAAACATAGGGCTAGGCCAGTCCAATTTCGGCTAGGCGTTGTTGCAAATAGGCCCCCGCTGTAATCGCCGGAAAGCGCTGGACTCCGACCCGGGCGATACATCCTGGTAGAGGGGTGAGGTCTACCTCCCGGCGGGGATGGACGAAAAAGGGCATGGAAAATCGCCGTTCCCGATCGTTTCCCGGGTTCACTACCCGATGGGTGGTACTTTTCAGCAGGCCATTGGTCAACTGTTGCAACATATCGCCACTATCTACGATGATCTGGCCCGGCAGGGCCGGAATCCCTAGCCAGGTGCCATCCCGTTGCTGGAGTTCCAGACCAGGGGCGGTGGCCTCACAGAGCAGGGTGATCAGATTGATGTCTTCGTGGGGGGCCGATCGCAGGCTGGCGGGATGGGCCTGGGCCGGAACGGGGGGATAGTGAATCACCCGCAAAATCGTGTCCCCTCCCTGGGTCATCTGAGCTATCAGCGTTTCTGGTTCTCCCAGGTAGAGGGCGCAGGCCTGGAGCAGTTGGACGGCGCAGGCTTCCAACTGGTTATAAAGTTCGTTCATCACTGGCCGAAACCGGGGAACTTCGGCGATGTCGAGATTGGCCCCATAGCCGTCTCCGGCTTCCCGTCCGATATGCCAGAATTCCTTCAAATCGGGAAGGGGATGGTCTTTCGCATGTTCTCTGCCAAACCGGGTAAACCCGCGCTGGCCCTGCAACTCTGGCACTTCGTAGTGGCGTTTCACCGCTTCTGGCAGGCTAAAAAACGCCTCTGTGAGCTGGTAGGCTTGCTGGATTAAAGTCGCGTCAACCCCGTGGTTTACCAGGGCAAAAAAACCGGTATCTTCCAGAGCCTGACCTAACTGGGCGGCAAAGGCTGGCCGATCGCCCCGGCGAAAGTCTTGCAGATCCAGGACGGGGATGGTCTGGGTCGGTGGCATAATCTGAGAAATACTCATCTCTTCTAGCTTACCTATGATGAACGGGCTGATCCTGGTCTATGCGCTGCTCGTCTTCAGCGGCGGAATTTTTGGTTACCTCAAGGCCAGGAGTAAGGTTTCTCTGTTCTCAGGAGTCGGCAGTGGCCTTGCCCTGGCAGCGGCCTGGTATGTCAGTTTGCAGTCGCCCCAACTGGGTCTGGCCCTGGCTGCAGTTCTGGCATTGCTCCTCACCTTTGTTTTCTGGCAACGCTTCCGCAAAACCCAGAAGCTCGTGCCCGCCGGATTGTTGGCCCTGGTAAGTGGGGTTGCCGCCCTCGTCTTTGCGATCGCTTGGTGGGGCCTCAGGGGTTCCTGATCTCTGCCGGACAGCCCGATCTCCGTTTGGCCTCCAGGTATTCGGCCATGATCTGCTGGTAGCGCTCCTGCCCAAAGGTTTTGTAGTGACCGGGGTAAACGACTTCTACTGGCAGTTTTTGCAGCCGTTCGTAGGTGGCAATATAGGTGGGAATATCACTGCCAGGCAGTTCATCCAGCAGTTCCCCATCGTAAATTACATCCCCAGAAAACAGTTCTTTCGCCTGGGGGTCGTAGAGAGCAATACAACCGGGAGAATGGCCCGGTAAATGCAAAATTTCAAAGGCTCGATCGCCCAGATCCAGCAGATCTCCTTCCTCTAGAAGTTGGGTTGGTTCGACTCCCTGCAGGCTGTACTGGGTGGCGGTAAAGCCGGCATAGGGCAGTTGTTCAAAGTGTTCATCAATCACCCACCCCTGTTCGGGGGCACAGAGGGCTGTATAGTCATCTCCCTGGCGCAACGCTTCCGCCTCAGCAGGATGGATGGCTCGCTGATCAAACTCATGCATCCCTCCAGCATGGTCAAAGTGAATATGGGAGGCGATCGCCAGCAGGGGTTTGTCAATTAAACCGGCAATATGCTGCCGCAGACTGGCCACGCCCAGACCAGTGTCAATCAGGAGATCCTGCTTGTCGCCTTTGATTAACCAGAGGTTGGCTCGGTTCCACTCCCAGTAATGGATCTCACTGATGCAGTAGAGCCGATCGTGGATTTTACGAGTGGCAAACCAGTTTTCACTCAGGGCTTTGGCAACCGTCATCTCAGGAAACACTCCCAACAGGTCATTTAATAGCGTGGGTGGCCCTCACTCCGCAGGGAGGTTGTATGAGTCTCCCTACGGAATTTAATTAAATTCTCTACTGACACAGAGTCAGGTTACTTTCGTTAAACCCAACCCGGCTGTTGTAAATCCAGCCTAAACCGGACTTAAAGACGGGGGACTTACTGGCATCTATTTGTACCCAGTTGTACCCATCTGCCGTCGCACTGACCACACTGCCCGTAGTGTTCAGAACGACAGAAACGGTCTGTCCCTTTGCAACACCACCGATCACATTGTCAGGGGTTCCTGCCGCTGGAATTTTGGGCTCCCGCCGCACATTCACAAAATCGGGAGCAACCAGCAGTCGGCAGCCTAAGCGCTCTGGTGGCGGAGTCCCACAGGGTTTGAGTACAGCCGTTTGGATGAACCCGTTGACTGGTGAGCTAATCCGGATAAACCCATCGGCCCCACTACCGGCCAGGGTGACCTGCTGGTTAGGAGCCACCAGACGGAGGGCCGAGCTAATTGTAGAAGCCGTTTCAAAAATCGGGGTAGAACGGTTGGCGGCACGGCACTGTCCGGCTTGAGCCAGGAGTTGGGGGGAGTCAGGGCCAGCAAAAGCGGGACTGGTAATTCCCGTAGCCGCGATCGCGACTCCGGCAACCAGGCATCCCGGTACTTTGATAGACATCATCTTTTTGGGCATTACAAAGCTCCTCAAAGGAGTTAAAAATTAGCCTCAAGAAATTCTTGAGCATTGAGATTCTAATCGCAAAACCCGAGGGGCAAAGTTTTTTCCAGAATCAGTTAAGGGCCTGAGATTTTGTCTGAATTCACCAGGATGCTGGTAGAAGATCTAAACTGCTGTAAGACGATCGCCTTTTATTAAAGTTGTTTAATTGATGGCCCTGATATTCATCGGTTTGATCTAGGCCCTGCCATGTCCCCCTTCAGGTTCCTATGGAAGCACCGCTAGATATTACCTGGCAAATGATCCTGACGGTCATTGCAGGTATTAGCGCCCAGGTGCTGGCAGAGTTTCTCAAACTTCCCGGCATCGTTTTCTTACTATTGTTTGGAATTGCGATCGGCCCTACGGGTTTAGGGTTGCTCCATCCTGATGTGTTGGGGCCAGGGCTGGAAGTGATTGTGGCCCTGCTGGTTGCCGTGATTTTGTTTGAGGGTGGCTTCAACCTGGAACTGCGAGAACTGGGGGAGGTTTCTGGCAGTCTGCGAAATCTGGTTACCATCGGGACTTTAATTACCCTGCTGGGAGGCGGAATGGCAGCCCACTGGTTGAGTGAGTTTCCCTGGTCGATCGCCTTTCTTTATGCTTCTCTGGTGGTAGTCACCGGGCCAACGGTGATCAATCCACTCTTGCGTCAGGTTCAGGTCGATCGCCAGATTGCTGCCCTGCTAGAAGGTGAAGGAGTCTTGATTGACCCCGTCGGGGCAATTCTGGCCGTGGTCGTCTTGAATATTTTGTTAAATGGCGATGCCGAACCCTGGACGGTGGCGATCGGCCTCCTGGCCCGATTGGGAATTGGTGGTGGCATTGGAGTCATTGGGGGTTGGCTGTTGGGCTGGTTTCTCAAGCGAGCCAGTTTCCTCTCCGATGACTTAAAGGCTCTGGTGGTTTTAGCCGGTCTGTGGGGCTGGTTTGGCTTAGCTCAGATGATCCGGAGTGAATCCGGTTTAATGGCTACGGTAGCCGCCGGTATTGTCCTGCGGGCCTCCGGGCTACCAGAAGAACGTCTATTAAAACGATTTAAGGGCCAACTGACGATTCTGGCGGTGTCCGTACTATTTATTTTGCTGGCCGCCGATCTATCGATTCCGGGGGTTCTGGCCCTGGGGTGGGGTGGGCTGCTGACCGTCCTGAGTCTGATGTTCCTGGTTCGTCCCCTGAACATCTGGATTTGCACCTGGAACAGTGGTTTGAGCTGGCGGCAAAAACTGTTTCTGTCCTGGATTGCCCCCCGAGGGATTGTGTCTGCCTCCGTTGCTTCTCTGTTTGCGATCTTGCTGACCCAGCGGGGCATTAATGGTGGCGACTCGATTAAAGCTCTGGTCTTCCTGACCATCATTTTGACGGTTGTTCTGCAGGCGTTGACCGCCGGGTGGCTGGCCAACCTGCTGCGGGTGACCTCCCAGGATGCGGTAGGAGCCGTAATTGTCGGCTGTAATCCCCTCAGTGTGTTAATTGGCAGGTTATTGGCGGAACGGGGCGAACCGGTTGCCCTGATTGACACTGCCCCAGAAGCCCGACAGCAGGCAGAACAGGAAAATCTTCGAGTCTTTATTAACAGTGGGCTGGATACGGATGTCCTGGAAGCTGCGGGGTTGTCTTACATGGGCACGTTTCTGGCGATGACCAACAATGGGGAAGTAAATCTGGTAGTGGCCCAGCGAGCGGCGGAAGAGTTTCGCCCACCCCGGGTGATGGCGGCCGTACCCTGTGATCCCCAGGCCAGTTCCAGTAGCAGTAAATTTCCGATTCAGCAGGCGTTTGCCGATCAGGTGCCGGTCAAAACCTGGAGTCAATATATCAGTGATGGAGCGGTCAAACTGGGAGAGACGATACTGCGGGAAGATGATTTTGCCCTGCAACAAAAATATTTACAGCAACTAATAGCCGCAGGAGAGATGCTACCTCTGCTGTTTGAGCGGCAACGCTCCCTGCAGGTCGTGCCCACCGATCTGGTCTGGGAAATCGGCGATCGCCTGGTCTATCTCCTCCATGACCCCAAACCTAAGTTGCTCAAATTGCTCTCCGGATCAAGCCAGACGCGTCTCAATCCGGAGAAATTGCCCGAGGTAGAAAAAATTCCCCTGCCCGTCGAACTATCACCAACGGTGCTGGAAGAAGTTGCTCAGGATTGAGCCAGTACTTCTGCTTTGCCAGGGGAGCTTACCTCAACACCCTCCTCAGACACTTCCTGGGCGGTAGCAGAGGCAGAGGGCTGGGCCTGGAACAGTTCGCGTTCCTGAACCAGTAACCCGGCCAGATGGGCGATCGCCAGACCGACGGCGGCGAGGGACAGCACATAGCTGTGCAGGGTGTACATGTGAGCTACCGTCACAGAACCCAGGGAACCTCCGGTGAGAATTTCCCGCAGTGTACCCCCCACCAGAGGTATGGACTCAATAATTCCCAGTTCAATCCGTAAGCGCCAGAAGCCAATCTGAGACCAGTCTAAAATCATGGCCGTCCAGCCCAGCCCGATCGCCGTCAGGGTCAATAAAACCCCCGTTACCCAGGCCGTCAACCAACTGCGTCGCAGGCGTTCACCCAAAAACATCACGACAATCTGGATTAACCCCACGACGATTACCCCATTACCGGCGATGTCATGCACCGTTCGCATCAACCAACCAAACGGAATATCGCTGGTCATGGTTTTGAGAGAATCGTAGGCTCCTCCCGCGATCGGTTGATAATAAAAAGAAATCAAAATCCCGCTGGAAGCCGCAATTAGAGTCAGGGTCAGAACTGCAACCGCCAGAATCGTAGAAAGGCGACGAAGCACGAAGGCAAGATCTTTCATGGCTCCAAGATTCTGAGAGAAGTGTTTACTTTTGTAAAACTAATCTAACGAATTATGAAAGATAATTCCACCTGTTTCAGCCCAGCCAGCCGACCCATTCCTGTAACACTTCTGGCGAGCCATACCATGCTCCCCTGGCTTTCGGAGAATGACAGGCTCCTGCCACAACCAGATTATTAGCTCCAGTTAAATGGGCTGCCTCGATCGGGGTAATGCCATCTCCCCAGCAATTACCGTTACCACAGGTAAGTTGGTAGCTGCTATAGGCCAGCCAGCTACGCCAGCGATCGCCATAAATTGCCTTACCTGCGACGCAGACATACTTCACATCCGGATAAAAAGCACCGGGATAGGTCAGGTTCACGAAGTCCAGGTTGGCTCTGGTCCAGCGCTCCTGGCTACTGTGGGGGGTGCCCAGGGTGACCAGGGTGGCCACCTGCAGTCGAGCATGCCAGCGGGGAGCCTGACCAGTTTTAACACCAACGCTGTAGGGCTTTTCTCCCAGATAAATTCGGGCTAACCACCCCCCGGCAGAATGGCCAATCAAATTCACCTTAGCGCTACCATACTGGCGCAGCATGGCCTGTACCGTGGCATCCAGTTGGGCCAAAATCGGAGCCACCGATCGCCCCCCGATCGTCGGCAACCAGTCCTGCCAGCGCAGGGGAACCGTCGTTGCTGGAATTCCCAGGGTTTGTAGTGAACGCTCCAGGCCCTGATAGTCTACTGCTCCGGCCAGGTATCCCGGCAAGATTACCGTTGGTAAGGTCATGGAGTTTGGAGATAACGAAGTATGAAGTACCCTCTCCAATTTAGAATCTAAAGTCTGAAATCTTACTCCCTTTTTATCGTGCCTACTGGTATTCTCTACGGCATCAGTGTCGGCCCCGGCGATCCAGAGTTAATTACCGTCAAAGGCTGGCGCTTACTTCAGAAGGCTGCGATCGTGGCTTTTCCGGCAGGATTGCGCGGTAACCCCGGTGTGGCCGAACAAATTATTCATGGCTGGCTGCATCCTGACCAGATCCGTCTGGCTCTGAATTTCCCCTACGTCCAGGAGATGGAAATTCTGACTGCGGCCTGGCGATCGGCGGCGGAGCGGGTCTGGTATTACCTGGAGCAGGGTCAGGATGTGGCCTTTGCCTGCGAAGGCGATATTAGTTTTTACAGCACCTTTACCTACCTGGCCCAGACCCTGCAACAGATCCATCCAGAAGTTCAGATCCAGTACATTCCAGGAGTCACCTCCCCTCTGGCCGCCGCTGCTGCCCTGGAAATGCCTCTGACAGTGCGGCAACAACGACTGGTGGTTTTGCCCGCTTTGTATACGGTGACAGACCTGGAAACGGCGCTGCAGATGGCGGATGTGATTGTCCTGCTCAAGGTCAGTTCGGTCTATCCGCAAGTCTGGAAACTATTAGAACAGGCCCACCTGCTGGAGCAAAGCTATGTGGTCGAACGGGCCACCCATCCCGATCAGGTCATTCACCGCGATCTGCGAGCCAGGCCCGATCTAAAACTGCCCTATTTCTCCCTTCTGATTGTCCAGGCAACCGCTGTTTCTGGCTAACTCTGGCAACTTTTGGGGCGGCTCTCCCGTCGTTGAATCAGGAAATGCGCGATCGCTTATTTATTAACGAAACTACCCGGGTCGTCGATCGCTTTTAGTAAAGCTCAGGCTACGATCGGCAGGGTGTATCTGGCTCCACTGTTTTTATCAGCCACGCTGACGACTTACCATGTCCCCTATCTCCATGCCCAAGTCCCTTTCCACCTTCCTGACCCAGGAGAATCTGGAAAAAACCCTCTATACCCTGCGGCAACCTGCGGCGGTTGGGGTAATTGCTTCTCTTGGCATTCATGGATTGGGGCTCCTGTCTTTGCCGGTATTGACCCAGGCCAGTAAACCCGACGACGCCCAACAAAAAACCGTCCAGGTTGTAGAACTTTCTCCCGCTGAACAGCTGCGGTTGCCCCAGACGGCATCCCCTCAGATCACCTTCCCTCCTCCTTCCATTCAGTCTCAGGCCCCCACAACGAGCGGTAATAATTTACCTGACCCATCTCTGTTCAACAATTCTTCTGGTCTGGGTAACATTCCTTCCTTCCCTCCCCCACCAGAAGTCTGGAATCCGCCCCTGTTTGATCCGTCCGTTTTCTTTGGTGGCAACTCTCGTCCCGGCAATCGGGAAGCCACAGGGTCCAAAAAAACGGCTGCCAATTCTGCTAAGCCTGCCAAGAAAGAGCCGAAAGAGGAAACCCCTGAAGACAAGCAGGAAACGCCGGCTACTTCCGAGACTCCCAAACCAGATCCAACCACCAGTCCTTCCCCAGAGCCGACGGCTCCTGCCCGTTCCGAAAAACTCACTCAGGAGCAACTCGCTGCCCTCCTGGCCCAGGCCCGACAGAACGCGGCGAATCGGGAGAGCTATACCCTCAATGCGGGGGTAGTCAATGTAGATATTGGCAAGAAAAATGGGGATGACTTTCTTGCTGAAGCCAGGGAGTTGACCCAGGGTAAGTTGAAAGATGATGGCTGGCAACGGGGTAAAGAGGTTACGGGTTTTTATCCCGAGTCGGCCTGTTTGTTTCAGGTCAGTGGCAGCACCTGGATTGGAGCTTTGGTTAAGCCCGACGGCCAGGTTGAACGATCCAAGGTGCTCCTTTCCTCCGGCTACAAGGGCCTGGACAAGGCAGCTCTAGATTACGTTGCCGGTCAAAAATTTGATGCCACAGAAAATTACCAGCTATTCACCATTCCTTTCAAGTTCGAGTATTCTAAGGCCGCCTGTCCTCCCAAGGCTCCAACTCCTCCTCCAGCCTGATATACAAATTTAGACCAGTGAGGGAAAATGGGGCACTAAATCTCTCTTTACCTCATTTCGACGGCTCTATTGGCGTGGAACAGTTAGCTAATTTCTCATTCTCAGGCGCTATGGAACACAAATTAATTAAAACCAAATTGTTAATTTTTGAAAGCGTGGCTCCGCCACGCTTTCAAAAATTAAATTCCGGGTTTTGTTAAATTCACGAGCCTATGAATCTGGAATCTGCCTTCTCGGCCCAGTTACAGGCTTCGGCAGGGCGGTTGTTTGAGCTAATCGATCGGTTTGCCCAGGCCAGGGTGCTGGTGATTGGAGATTTATGTCTGGACGAGTTTCTCACCGGTCAGGTAGAACGCCTGTCCCGGGAAGCGCCAGTTCTAATCATTCGCCACGAAGAAACCCGGCAGGTCCCGGGTGGTGGGGCCAACTCAGTCTATAACCTGGCCAGTCTGGGAGCGCAGGTGTTGGCCGTCGGTTTGGTCGGGGATGATGAACAGGGCAAGGCTTTGTGTCGAATCTTTCAGGACGTCAATGTCGATACGGCCGGCATCTTACTGGACAGAGAGCGCCCCACAGTAACCAAAACCCGCATTTCGGGCCATGCCCGTCAGTCTGTGACTCAACAGATCGTCAGGGTCGATCGCAAATCCGATGAACTGGCCCGTCCAGAACTTCAGCAGCAACTGGCCGACTACATCCGACTACATCGCAGTTCCGTAGATGCTATTGTTTGCTCAGACTATGGCGATGGTACTCTGACTCAACCCGTGATTCGGGCCGCACTGTCCCATCCTCTCTGTGTTGTTGATGCCCAGAAGCAGCCAAAACGCTATGCCGGGGCGACAATTTTTACTCCTAACCTGCCAGAAGCAGAACAGGCGGTTGGTTATGCTCTCACCAACCCTGGGGGTAAGCCCGATTCCGGGCTGATTCGGCGGGCTGGGGAAGATTTACTGGCTCTGACTCAGGCTCAGCAAATTCTCATTACTCGCGGGGAAGATGGCATGAGCCTGTTCGACCAGGATGGCTCTGAACACTACATTCCTGCTTTTAACCGAACCGATGTCTTTGATGTCACAGGAGCGGGAGATACGGTTGTGGCTGCTTTGACCCTGGGCCGAATCGCCGGGGCTTCAGCCTGGGAATCCGCCGTTCTAGGAAATTTAGCTGCCAGTATTGTTGTACGGCAGTTTGGGACTACCACCACTACTCCCTCGGAAATGAAGGCGGCGCTCTATCTACTGTTAGACGAAATAGGATAGAGACTCTGATACAGCGTTTCTCACGCTAGTGAGATACAGGGGGGTATGGGGGCTGCGCCCCCAGCCAGGGGTTCCACCCCTGCACCCCGTTTCCCGTACCTTATTTACATGGGAAAAGCTATAACCAACTGGCTCAGAACGTATTAGGAAATGTAAACAAACATCCGCTGCAAGTTACAAATTATCCTGATATATAGAAAAGCCTCTGCATCAGTCCTTCAGCCCATTTTTAAGAGGTTTGACCAGGGCTTTTTAGCTACTAGAACGTTGCAAAAAAGGAAAAATTCATCCTGGTTCCCATAAAAATTTGCAATCGATCAGTAATTGTGCTGGATCTCTACACTCTCAGAAGCTAATATTCCGTGTTTGCGACAGGGATTTATATAGGGCACTGCTGGCATTCTAAATACGGAAGCCAAAACCCCTAAACGCCCTACCCGGGGAGAGGTGAGGCCAACCAAGTCCCATTTATCCGACTAAGGAATAAAACAATGGCTGTTGAAAAAGTAAACTCCTCCTCTAGCTTGGCTGAAGTCGTCGATCGCATTCTGGACAAAGGTATCGTTGTTGATGCTTGGGTCCGTGTATCTCTCGTAGGTATTGAACTGCTGGCTATTGAAGCTCGCGTTGTTATCGCTTCCGTTGAAACCTACCTGAAGTACGCTGAAGCTGTTGGTTTGACCGCTCAGGCTGCTGTTCCTGCTGCTTAGTAAGTTCGAAGCTGGGAGATTGGCACAGGTTAATCTCCCAGCTTCATTTTTACGGTGGGTATGTGATTCCCAACAGAGGGGGGTTTGAAAATGTCTCTACAAGAGTCCTGGCGGTTACTACGCCAGCAACGCCAGCAGGAGATTGCCCAGCGTCAACAAGTGGTCAATCAGCTTTTGGCAACCAATCGAGAGCAGCGGCTCAACCAGGCATCTCAATTACGCGATGATCTGTCTTTATTTAGGGAGACGATCGCGATCAACGATGCTTCTCGCCGCAGTGACTTTCAAGAATTTCAGTCTGAATTAGAACGCTTCTGTGTTCAACTGCGGTCCGAAACGCGCTCGTTTTTGACCGCTGCCGGTCAGCATCGAGCGATGACGGCTCAAAAGTTGTCTCAGGATCTAGATCTGTTTATGCAGATGCTCCGGCAACAGACAGCACAACTCCTATCGATCGCGGCTATTGAACGTCGCCTGATGGCGCAGCAATTAGAAAAAGAATTAACTACATTTGTTAGTGCTCTGCGTTCTGATGTCCAAAGTTATTTGCTAGAAATGGAAACGGCTCGCTACCGTCGGGCAGAGGAGTTGTCCCAGGAGTTACAGCAAAGCCGACGAGCGCGAGATGCCGAAATGCAGGCAATCTTTCAACAACTGGCAGAATTTCGGGGTGAACTCCGACAGTTTTGTCAAGACCTGCGTCAGAGTGTCTGGGCTGATCAACCCGTAACCAGTAACCCTTCCCCGGCTCCGGTTGTTGCCTCCAAACCAGCGGTGGTAGCCAAACCAGCTCTGGCCTTATCGGTGCCAGTATCTCCAGTTTTACCAGCGACCATCGGTGCTTTCCGTAATGGTGATGAGGTTTCGGTTGTGCCAGCCAAAACCAGCAAGGTACCTGCTAAAGACGCGATTGCCTACGAAAAAGATGTTTATAACTACATCCATCAGACCCATGGTGCGCGCCTCACGGAAATTGAGTCTTCCCTTGGTATCAATCGGTTTCAGGCGGTCGATGCTCTCCGTTTGTTGATCAAGAAGGGCATGATTACTCAGCGTGATCGAATCTACCTGGCTCAGGAAGATCTTGCCCATACCTGAAGCAAAAGTATGGAGGTTAAAAAGCGTCCGCTTTTAGCCTCCAGCCTGATATCTTTCTTCCTTCAATCCAGTCCTTTCTGAGGTTTGTCGTGACTACCATCCTTCGTACCAGCCCCCGGCGATTTGTTAGCACTCCCTCGGTAGAGCGTGTCGCCACTCGGGCTTTGCGCTATCTCCAGTCGGGTTATTCTGTCCATCTGCGTGGGCCTGCCGGAACGGGCAAAACCACTCTAGCCCTGCACCTGGCCGATCTCCTGGCCCGCCCCCTGATGTTGATCTTTGGGGATGATGAATTCAAAACCTCAGATTTGATTGGTAACCAATCGGGCTACACACGCAAAAAAGTAGTGGATAACTACATCCATAGTGTTGTCAAGGTAGAAGATGAACTGCGGCAAAACTGGGTTGACTCCCGCCTGACCCTGGCTTGCCGGGAAGGATTCACCCTTGTATACGACGAGTTCAACCGGTCTCGTCCCGAGGTGAATAACGTTCTCCTATCGGCTTTAGAAGAAAAATTACTGGTGCTGCCGCCGAGTAACAATCGCAGCGAATATATTCGGGTCAGCCCTCATTTTCGAGCTATTTTTACCTCTAATCCAGAAGAATACTGTGGTGTTCACTCTACCCAGGATGCTCTGATGGATCGTCTGGTCACGATCAACATGCCTGAACCCGATGAACTGACGCAACAGGAGATTCTGGTTCAGAAGACTGAAATTAATCGGGTCAGTGCCCTGTTTATCGTGCGGTTAGTCAAGGAGTTCCGTCGTCGCACCGGCAACGAAAAATCCTCCGGCCTGCGCTCCTGTCTGATGCTGGCTAAAGTGTGCCATGATCACGAAATTCTGGCTACTCCTGAGAATGCTGATTTCCGGGACATCTGCTTTGATGTACTGCTGGCCAGGGCCGGGCTACCCCTGGCGGAAGCAACCGCACTGCTGTGGGATCTGCTCAACCATCCTGAAAATTTGGGTCTGGATGAGTTTGATCTGGCCAGTTTGACGGCGGTGGAACCTGCCGTTGTGCCTGCTGCCATTGCCGAAGCTCTGGAAGCTCTGGCCGCTGACGCTACGACCTTGATAGAAACGGCAGTTTCAGAGCCAGCAACCCCAATCATGGCAGACCTCGAAGTTGAGCCCGAACTGGCGGCTATTGCTGAGGCCGAGCCAGAAGCCGAGCCGGATCTGTCAGCTATCGCTGACGCTGAGCCAGAAGCCGAATCAGAACCGGCCACTGAAACCGTAGAAATTCCTTTTTCCCAGGCAATTCTGACCTACCTGAAACAGTCCCACGGGGCCCGGTTATCGCAGATTGAGAAAGCATTACACTTAGACCGGTTTCAGGTAGTAGATGCTCTGCGTTTGTTGACAGAAAAGGGAAGTGTAGTACAGCGTGATCGCCTCTATCTGGTTCAGGAGGCTAACGCATGAGTACTGCAACGCCTACCAGAGGATTACCCACTGCTGCTCTCACCACCAAAGACTCTGCCAGAGCGATCACAACCTCCACTCAGGGTTCGACCCTGGCAGATGTGTTGGAACGGGTGTTAGATAAAGGCATTGTGATTGCCGGAGACATTTCGGTTTCCGTTGCTACGACTGAGTTGCTCAATATCCGGATTCGGTTACTGATTTCTTCCGTGGATAAAGCCCGGGAAATTGGTATCAACTGGTGGGAAAACAACCCCCATTTCAGTGCTCAAACCCAGGGTTTGGTGGAAGCCAATCGCCAGCTGCAACAGCGGGTAGAAAGCCTGGAAGCAGAGTTGCGATCGCTGCGCTTATCCCCCGGAACGCAGACTACCCCAACTCCCAGCAGCGACCAGGCAGAACTTCTGCCAGAAGAGTTGGCCAACGAATTGTAGTCGTCAGTTTTGATTGATTCTCTCCTCAAAAGTTCGATGGATTCACTGGAGAAAGTATCCTTACCAGGGTTGCTTTCTCCTTTTTTTTGGGTTTCCACCTTCAGGGATGGTTGATACCAGGAAAGGTCGGCTAAGTTAGAAACTAAAATTTAGCCTGTATCCTTTGAGCAAGGATTATGTATCGGAGGAAGAGAATGATGCAGAGAACAAAGACAATTGTTCGATTGTCCTGGCAGGCTCTCGGTTCGCTGGCAGGGATTGCAGCGATCTCCGGATTGGCCCTGCCCTCAGCAGTAGCACAAACTCAGCGTCGTCCCGGTATTTTTGACGAAGCCCCTTACAATCGGGCTCCTAAACCAGTACAAACTGCTCCGGGCAATCCGCTGTTACCTCCTAACCCAGAACCGGTGGTGACCATTCAACCGGTGAATGGTAGGGTCAGTATTAAGTTGGCCAACCAGACGACGACGGAAATAGCCTACCAGGTTGTCGGTGATACCCCGCCCCGCAGGTTGGCTGGCAAGACAGATATTACGTTACTCAATCTGAGAACTCAGACTAACCTGACTTTTTACCGACCCGATCGGGGGTTCATTTTGGTGGAGTTAAAACCCTCCGCTACCAGCCCTGAGCAGTTAGAAGTCAGCTTAAGCGCTACCGCAGATCCTAACCAGGGGAAAAATAGCCTTGTAATTGACCCTTCGGGGCAGGTGTATCTCTACTGATGAGTCAAGCAAAACATTCGTAGGATTAATCGATCATGAGCCCGGGGACAGCCAGAACGGTATTAAAAGCTGTTCCCGGGTAGGAGTGTGGCCCAGGCTGGGCCCTTACTCGGCGTTAATAATTTTCGGAACCTTGAAAAACTCTCCATCCCGATCGGGGGCATTCTCTAAAATCGCTTCCCGTTCTGGATACGGTTCACGGTCATCGGGCCGGGTGACGTTACTGACATCAATGGCCCGGGTCGTAGGTGGTACCCCTTCTACATCTAATTCATTCAGTTGCTCAAAGTATTCCAGAATACTACTGAGCTGGCTGGCAAAGCGTTCTTCTTCTGCTTCTGTCAGCTCCAGACGGGCAAGGTGGGCCACTTTATGAACCTGTTCGCGGTCAATCATGAAATTTGATAGAGATAGAAGATAGAGCAAAGAGTAAATCAGGTATGGTCCAGGGACAGGGTTAACCGCCCCTGGGGACGCAATTCCCTAAAAGAACACATCCATTTGAGAGCGGCCCGTTACTTTCAACCAGTTCTGGGCTTCGATATAGTTGTTGGGAGCGTTACGAATCGCTTGCTTCCAATATTCGGCGGCCTGGTCGAAGAACGCTTCCGCCTCTTCGTTTTTGCCCTGCTCCTTGGCCTGTTCCCCCTGGTAGTGGAAAATCACCGCAATGTTATTGAGGGCCTGAGGCATGCGGGGATTGAGTTCCAGAGCTTGATGGTAGTAATCTAGCGCTTTTTCATGTTCTCCGTTGCTGGCATGAATCAGCCCGATATTGTAGAGAACGTAGCTGCGATCGTAATCGTCTTCTTCCAGCTTGAGCGCTTCGTAGTAGTTTTCCAACGCTTCGGCATACTCGCCATCGGCCTGGGCAGACATACCATCGCGGTAATAGGCAAACGCTTCTTTCTCTTTTTTGCTGGCTGGCAGTATCTTCAGAATGATATCTGCCATGACCGTAAAACTTTTATCAATAAAGTTGTCGTTGCGTTGGGATCTGGGCATAAGCAGCTAGTTAGGAGGGCTGGTGATCCGAAAAGCGAGTTGTCAACGTCTATTAGTTTAACGCTGACTGGTCATTGGAGACAGTATCAGCGTTGAATCTGCCGGCGACCGGGGTTCAATTTAACGTAGACGACGGGACGAGATGGGTCTGTCGGGGCCGATTTCCCTCGGCAGATGGCTCCAGGCTGAGGAATGAAAATTCTATACTGGAAGCAGAACGGGGTACTGTTTGGGAGAGAAAGCAGCATGGCTCCAAATTCCGACATCATGCGAGCGGTAGAGGAACTGGACTACCGGGTTACGGTTGGCGATGTGGCAACCCGGGCCGGTCTTGACTTGAATCTGGCTCAGCAGGGACTACTGGTACTGGCATCGGAGGCTAAAGGCCATTTGCAGGTGGCAGAATCCGGGGAAGTCGTCTATCTTTTTCCCAAAAATTTTCGCTCGGTGTTACTCAGCAAGTCTGTGCGCTTACGCCTGAAACAATGGGCATCAGCGATCTGGAAGGTGCTTTTTTATCTGATCCGGATTTCCTTTGGGCTGGTTTTGTTAGCGTCGATCGCCCTGATTGTTCTGGCAATCATCATCATTGCTACTGCCGCCACTGCCAACCAGAATAGTGACGACGATCGGGGCTCCAGTGGGCCAGTTTATCTGCCTAATTTCTGGATGCCAGATTTTTTCTGGGTATTTTATCCGAACTATGACAATCGGCGCTACCAGCGAACTCGTTCCTACGATGACGAAGCGCCCCAGATGAATTTTTTAGAGGCCATCTTCTCCTTCTTATTTGGCGATGGCAACCCTAACCGGGACCTGGAAGAACGTCGATGGCAGGCGATTGGGACGGTGATTCGGAATAATCGGGGGGCGGTTGCGGCAGAGCAAATTGCGCCTTACCTGGATGAGATTGGTGCAGGGTATGCCAGGGAGTACGAGGAATATATGCTGCCGGTTCTGGCGCGGTTTAATGGACAGCCAGAAGTCAGTCCAGAGGGGGCGATCGTTTACCATTTTCCAGAATTACAGGCGACGGCAGCGCAGAGCTGTCCCCGGCCTGTCTCGGCTTATTTACAGGAGTTTCCCTGGCGGTTCAGTCAGGCCAATGCCGGCCAGTTGATGCTGGCTGCAGGGTTGGGAGTGTTTAATTTTGTCGGTGCCCTGGCCCTGGGCAACCTTCTGGCCGATGGCACCGTGGCAGCGCAATTGGGTGGTTTGGTGGCCTTTGTACAATCGATCTATTGGGGGTTACTGGGCTACGGTACCGCTTTTCTGGCGATTCCTCTGCTGCGCTACTTCTGGATTCAGTGGCGGAATCGGCAGATAAATCAGCGGAATGAAGTGCGGCAAAACCGGGCGATCGACCTGAACCAGGGAGATGATACTCTGCAGCGGAAAATTGCCTATGCCCAGGAATTTGCCGCAGAAACGGTGATCGGTACGGAGGATCTGGTCTACTCCACAGAACGGGATTTGTTGGAGCAGGAGGTTGAGCGTTCGGCTCAGATTGATGCTGAGTGGGAACGCCGGTTAGAACAGGGACAGTAAGTTTTGAACAGTTCAAATTCCAGAACATCACCCATAATGCTGAGGATGATTGGTAGGGGTTATGACTGGATTGATTCAAAATGTACTGATTCCGGTGGGAGAGGGATATGAGACGGTCGATTTGCAGATAGAGGCCGATCGAATTGGGGCGATTCAACCTGCTCCACTCCAGACTTCCACTGACAGCTATCCTGATCTGGTTTTACCCGGGTTTGTCAATGCCCATACCCATTCGGTCCAGGCCTGGCAGCGGGGGTTAATTCCCCAGTTACCCCTGGAACTCTGGTTGGCCGATGTTTTAGATACGACTCCGACCACTCTGGAGCATCATTATCTGGGGGCTATCAGTACCGCTGTAGATACCCTGATGTCTGGGGGGACCTGTCTGATTGACCATGCCTATCTGGTGATGGGGAAGGAGGTCGAAACGATCGCGGCCCTGGCCCGGGGTTATAAGGAAGTTGGGATTCGGGCAGTGATTGCTCCTTTGTTGCAGGATCTGCCCTTTGTATTGGGCTTGCCTGGAGGATGTTCCCTGCCCCAGACTGCTGCTCCTTACTCTACGGCGGCGCTGCTGGAAATCCTGGAGAACATTGTCAGACAATGCCATGAACCGCAGGCAGGAATTTATATTGGGGTTGGCCCTACGGGTTTTCAGCGTTGCTCCGATGACCTGATACAGGGTTGTGTCGAGGTGAGTGAGCGCTACAATCTCTGTCGCCATACGCACTTATTAGAAACCCGATCGCAGCAACTGCTGGCTCAGGAGCGGTATGGCCGAAGCGCCGTTGAACATCTGCAACACCTGGGATTTCTCGATCACCGTACCACCCTGGCCCATGGGGTCTGGTTGACTGAGCAGGATATGAAAATTCTGGCGAAAACGGGCTCGACGGTGGTTCACAACCCGGTCAGTAACTTGCGTCTGGGTAGCGGCATTGCACCTATCTTAAAATGTCTGGCAGCCGGAGTGAATGTGGCGATCGGCTGTGATGGAGCGGCCAGTAATGATGGTCAAGATTTGCTAGAAGCGATCAAATTGAGTGCGATTTTGCATAACGTCACGGATTTTGACTACCGCAACTGGTTAACTCCAAAGCGGGTGGTGGAACTGGCTGCCCTGGGGGGTAGCAGGGGAATTAATCTGGCGGATCAAACGGGTTCCCTGGAGGTTGGTAAGCAGGCGGATCTGGTGCGTTACGATCTGGACGATTTATCGATGCTGCCTCAAACAGATGTGTTGCAGCTATTAGTTCTGGGTCGGCCTGATCGAGTAGTTCAGGATGTCTGGGTGGGAGGCAAACAGGTAGTAGCTGAAGGTAAAGTTTTAACCGTTGACGTAGATAATTTGCGGCAGGAATTACGCCTGCGTAATCAATTTGTCAACAAACCGACGTTTACGACTATTCAATCAATTGAAAGTCATTACCGAAGCAACCTTCAGCGGTTTTAGCAGATGGCAGCAAGGGGAGACGTAATCGTGAAATTTCCTGGAGTTGTTAAGGGAAATACCCTTGCTGCCTATTCAAAAATAGTAATTGTTTCGTAAACTTTACTGCGCTTGTATAACTCTTTACAAAAAAGATCACAACTTGAATCACTGCTAAGTAATACTAAAAGAAACAAAGAAAATAATTAAAAAATAATTCTCTTCAAAAATGAAAATCCAGCTGGGAGACATTTTGATAGGGGGCAATGGTGCCCGTTACCGGGTAGTAGAACATCGGGAGGGAGTGGTTTCCCTGATCCGGTTAAATGGCTATACTCTGTTTTCCTGCAAAACCCAGGTCGCAGAGTTTATGTTTCAGGTCAATCCTTCTTTTACTTCTGTTACTTAGAATCACAAATTAATTCAACCTAAATTAAATTCATAATCCTTAGTCTGTTACTTTTGCCCGGTCAGTTCCCACTGCTCAGGCTGAGGCCGAACCAACAGACTGAATTGCGGCTTCCAGGGCGATCGCGACGTGGGTCCAGTGAGTACCTCCCTGGCAGAAAACAACGTAGGGCTCTCTCAGGGGGCCATCTGCTGAAAATTCGGAGGTGCTGCCATCAATGAAAGTACCCCCTGCCATCACCAGCTCACTTTCATAACCAGGCATCTCGCCTGGAACCGGATCCAGGTAAGATCCAATTGGAGAATATTGTTGAATCGCCCGACAGAAGGCAATCAGTTTTGCTGGAGAACCGAGTTGAATGGCCTGAATCACATCCCGCCGGGGTGCCAGGGGCAGGGGGTTGACCGGGTAGCCCAGGCGATCGAAAACAAAGGCTGTCAGATGGTTGCCCTTCTTGGCTTCTCCGACCATCTGAGGGGCAAGAAACAATCCCTGAAACAGTAGACGATTCTGATCAAACGTCGCTCCTCCGGAACTGCCAATACCGGGGGCAGTCAGGCGGCAGGCGGCAGCTTCCACCAGATCGGCCCGTCCGGCCACGTATCCCCCCGCCGTGACGATCGTGCCACCGGGATTCTTAATCAGGGAACCGGCCATCAGGTCAGCCCCTACGGCGGTAGGTTCCCGGTCTTCAATAAATTCACCGTAGCAGTTATCGACAAAGCAGACTGTGTTGGGGTTTTGCTGCTTGACCAGATGAATGATTTTCTCAATTTCACTGATCGACAGGCTGGAACGCCAGGAATAGCCACAGGAGCGCTGGATCAATACCAGGCGGGTATCGGGTTGGATGGCCCGACTTAACTCGTACCAATCAACACTACCGGTTTCCGTCAGGGCCAGTTCACGGTAGCGAATGCCAAAATCCGCCAGGGAACCCTGATTTTGGCCCCGGACTCCAATCACTTCTTCTAAGGTATCGTAGGGGGCTCCGACAACGGCCAGCATTTCGTCCCCGGGGCGCAATACACCATAGAGAGCGCAGGCGATCGCATGGGTGCCTGAGACAAATTGCACCCGCACGGCGGCCGCCTCTGCCCCCACCACTTCGGCAAACACCTGATCTAAGACCTGACGGCCCAGGTCATCATGGCCGTATCCCGAAACCCCGGCAAAATGATGCACTCCGACCCGATGATTGCGGTAGGCTGTCAGCACCCGCCGAAGATTTTCCTTGACCTGTGCATCAATTCCAGAAAAAATTTGAACTAGTGCTTGTTCTGCTTCCCTCAGCAGTTGAGAGCTATCCATCAATCCCTCGTTCCTGGCAATATTTGTCGTGCCTATAGCGGATCGTGATATTAGCACGCTAGCTATATCCCTGTCCTTTTTCTAGAATGGGCGAGGTGTGTGTTAGTAGAACGGGCACCGTAATCCCCATTGAGATGAATGAATGACTGTTGCAATTTCTAAGAAACTTGAACCGGACTGGGGCATTATCATCTACATGGTGATTTTGCATCTGGCAGCCCTGACGGTTTTTCTCCCGGGAACCTTTAGCTGGCCAGCGGTCGGTGTTGCTCTATTTCTCTACTGGGTTACGGGCGGCTTGGGAATCACCCTTGGGTTCCATCGCCTGGTCACCCATCGCAGTTTTCAAACTCCCAAACTGCTGGAGTATTTTTTTGTATTTTGTGGAACCTTAGCCTGTCAGGGGGGGGCGATCGACTGGGTTGGTTTGCATCGGGTTCACCATTTGCATTCTGACCAGGACGCCGATCCCCATGATTCTAACAAGGGTTTTTGGTGGAGCCACATGGGTTGGATGCTCTATAAAACTCCGGCTAAATCTGAGATTCCCCGCTTTACCAGAGATATTGGAGATGATCCGGTTTATCTCTTTTTTCAAAACTACTTCATTCCGATTCAATTTGTTTTAGGCATCATTCTTTATCTTCTTGGTGGTTGGCCTTTTGTTGTCTGGGGTATTTTTGTCCGTTTGATTTTTGTTTTCCATTGCACCTGGTTTGTTAACAGCGCCACCCATCTTTTTGGCTATCGTACCTACGAGTCAGGCGATCATTCCACCAACTGCTGGTGGGTGGCCCTCTTAACCTACGGAGAAGGCTGGCATAACAATCACCATGCATTTCAGCATTCTGCTCGCCATGGGTTGCAATGGTGGGAAATTGACATTACCTGGATGACGATTCAAGTGCTTCAGGTGCTTGGGTTAGCCACGAAGGTGAAGCTGGTAGAAAAAGAATAGGGTTCTTGTCAGGGTATCCCTCGACAAAAGTAATCCGTTGCTAAGTACAGAATCCCTCCATTGGGGGTGAACCATAGAAGGGGCGTTCCTCGGAACGCCCCTTCTATGGTTGGTTAGGATGGCTTGCTAGAACAGGAGGGCGGTTGAGAACCGGCTAAAATTGCCCTCCACCCTGGACAATGTGTTTGACTGTGGTTAAGGTTTCCAGGGTGATCAAACCCCGTCGGTGCCCCTTCTGGTTAGACATCCCTAAGAAAATCGAATCTCCCCGCTTCGGGTTGCGAGAAAAACGGGGAGAGGCGTTGATATAGGTTGAGGCGCTATTCACTCCCAGGGCAAACTGTCGGCCTTCCTGATAAGACTCGGTTACCAGACAGTCGGCATGACCACTGCTATAGAAGTTAATCCAGGCGATCGCCGCTTCTAAGTTATCGACCACCTTAAAGGCGACGACTTTGGCCAGGTATGCCTGTTGCCACTCATGGTCTTCTACCAATCGCAAATCGGGAAATTCTGCCACCAACTCCGCGTCTCCCCGAATTTCAAAGCCCTTTTCCCGCAGGCTGTTCCATAACATCACCAGAGAAGAAGGGTTCTGGTTGCGATGAATCAGCACCTTCTCGATCGCGTTCACCGGATCGGGGTCACTCTGGTGACTGTCTAAAATAATCCAGCGTACGGCATCCAGACTACCCGAGGGCGACCAGTAGAGGTAACAGTTTCCCATAGCCGACTTTAAGACCGGGGCCGTAGATTGCCGGACAATTTGCTGAACCAGACTGGGCCGACCGTAGGGAATAATCAGGTTGACGTACTGATCCTGTACGATCAGGTCACGAACGGAAGTTCCCTGCTCTGAAGCCAGGGACTGAAAACACCCCTCGGGTAAACCGGTTTCTTCGATGATGGCAGAGTAAAGGGCCTGGGCAATTACCAGGTTGGTGTTGCTGGCTTCACTGCCTCCTTTCAGGATTAAACTATTGCCACTTTTGATGCAGAGCCCTGCGGCGATTGCCGCCAGTTCAGGAAAAGCTTCATAAATCAGAACGATTACTCCCAGGGGCATGAGTTGAGAGTAGGTCTGACAGTGATCGATCTGATAGGTGGCATTCATCACCCGTCCGATTGGGTCGGGCAACTCGCTCAGTCGTTGCAAAATTTGGATTGTTGCTTGAATTCGCTCTGGGGTGAGTTTCAGCCATTCTAAAATTAAGTCGGGTACGGCCATTTCCCGACTGGCTTCCAGATCCAGGGTGTTGGCTTCCAGGATTTCATCCTGCTGCTGCTTCAGGGCCTTGGCCATAGCCTGGACAGCGCGACTGCGAACGACCCCCTTCGTGGTTGCCAGACTAACTGAAGCGCGATGGGCCTGTTGAACGGCCTTAATTGGGTCGGAAGGAAGGCTAAATGAGTCAGGTGTCATGGAGCTAACGTCGGTAGGCTAGCAAAACCATCAACGCCGGAATCAAAGCTAGCAACAATAATACTAGTGCCCAGAGAAAGATACCGGAATTGGATGAAGCATTCAGTGCTAACGGTAACCCGATGCTGAGCATGACCAGGATCACGCCCAGGGCGATCGGCAAGTAACTTTCGCTCAGCCCCGGATTGGCTACACTCCATTGATGGCCAGTCCATCGCCAGGCCCGTTTGTACGGATAGCTGGTTGAGAGTTGTTCCAGAATATAACCACTGTCTTCAACTACAAAAATTTGTTGACAGCGATTACAGCCAAAGGCTTCAGTTAAAGCAATTTGAGTCAATCGCCCCCGACGGCGGCAGGGGCAGGGATACTCCTGGGTTAAATCAATTTTTTGGGCTTTTTGAGGTTGCACAGGTGGCAGTAGAACAGAAACGTCTGGCGCAGATCGTTCAGATATCCTAGCTAGAACCGCACCGATTCATCAAACAGGTCTGGGAATGTTTAGCCAGACCTTGAAGATAGCTGGTTCTGGTTGCAACTCTCCGTAGGAGGACTGGCTTAACCAAACCAAAATGGCCTGAAACAGCTCATCTCCGGAGTGAGTTACTACCTGCGATCGCAACTATCGAGGAATTAATCGAATATTATCACCCTCGCCCGGAGTTGGTAACTGACCGTAGATACAAACTACCTGACAAGAAAAATTGTGAGGACTGGGAAGCGGGTAACGCGATTCGAACGCGCGACATCAACCTTGGCAAGGTTGCGCTCTACCACTGAGCTATACCCGCGAAATTCAACGATATTTATAATGTCAGGATATCATGGCGTTGTCAACACCTTTTTCTAAAAAAGTTTGCCATGGACTATATGCATCTCAATGGAATTCGCGCCTACGGCTATACGGGGGCATTGCCAGAGGAGCAGGTGTTAGGTCAGTGGTTCCAGGTCGATTTGACTTTGCAGTTAGATTTCTCAGTGGCGGGGCAGAGTGATCGCTTAGAGCATACCCTCGACTACCGCCAGGTGATCGCTGGAGTGCAGACCCTGGTCAAAACGGCCCACTTTACCCTATTAGAGCGATTGGCAACGGCGATCGCTGAAAGGGTTTTTCAGGTTGCTTCAGAGCAGCGCATCCCACTTGAGCAGGTGCAGGTGCGGTTGACTAAACCAGCTCCACCCATTCCCGATTTTGCGGGGGCCATTGTGATTGAATTAACTCGTCCCTACCCTGGACAAACAGAAACCCCATTGGTCGGAGACAAATGGGGCTAGAGACGCAGTTAGGAGGTATCTCGACATTTAAGGTACTCAGAGAAATAGTAGGTACCCCCATCTCTTAATAAGTTCTTAACGCCCTCCCGCTGGTACATTGCGTTTCCGTAGCATGGATTACGAACTTATGGCTCATCGCTCCAGTTCAGTCAGGCCGGTGCTATTCTGGCCTCCGGCGGACGACCCCCGGTGCTCAATCTATTTGGCAGCGCTATATGCCACAATCGCTATGGGGGCTGAATCTGTTGAGTGACTACTGATATGTCCGGTGCTTGCATACAATCCGGGGAAAGTAATTAAATTCTGGTGCAAGTATTGATCCCATTCTTGGCTAAGCTGCATGTTGGGAATCCTCCTGAATGGACGCTACAAAGTAACTGAAACCCTTGGCAGTGGTGGTTTTGGGCAGACTTATCTGGCGGAGGATAGGCAGCGGCCCGGAGGGTTGCCCTGCGTGGTCAAGCAGTTTAAGCCGGCCCGTCAGGATGCAGCCTTTCTCAACATTGCCCGTCGTTTGTTTTTCAGTGAAGTGGCGATCCTGAAAAAACTGGGTAGTCATGGTCAGATTCCGACTCTGATCGATGACTTTGAAGAGAAGGAAGAGTTTTACCTGGTTCAGGAGTATATTCCAGGGCAGCCTTTGAGTATGGAGTTGAAGGCGATCGCGGGGATGGATGAGGCAGCGGTAATTGGTCTGTTACGAGATGTGCTGCCAATTCTCGAGTTTATTCACCAGAATCAGGTAATTCACCGCGATATTAAACCGGCTAACCTGATCCGGCGACTGGAAGATAACAAATTCGTCTTAATCGACTTTGGGGCAGTCAAAGAAATTCAGACTCAGCTGACAACCCCATCCGGCGAGACGGCACTGACCGTGGCGATCGGTACCCAGGGTTACAGCCCCAGCGAACAGTTGATGGGCAAACCCCGGTTTAACAGTGATCTGTACTCCCTCGGAATGACTGCGATCGAAGCTCTGACAGGGCTCCATCCCGATCAGCTGCCTACCCATCCCATCACGGGGGAAGTGATCTGGCGCGATCGGGTTCAGGTGAGTCCTAAACTGGCAGCCATTTTGACCCAGATGGTTCGCTATCACTTCAGTCAGCGCTACCAGTCGGCCCAGGAGGTTTTGCAGGCTCTAGACCAGCCATCGGAGATGTTTACCCAACCCCTGGCCGGGGTTCCCACCTTAAGTCCAGAGTATCTGGAAACCAGGCTGGTCAATGATCAAGATTCTGCTCCGGGGCCATTGGTGAAGCCAGCCAGATTGGGGCTCCAGGGGATTTGGCGGATCGGCATCGCCAGTCTGGTAGCTACAGGGTGCCTGGTTGGGGCGCGTTCCCTGGGCTGGTTGCAGTCTGCGGAGGTGGGGATTTTAGATCGGATGATTCAACTCAGCCCCTCCACCGGAGCCGATCCGCGACTGCTGGTAGTAGGAATTACAGATAGTGACATTCAGTCTCAAAAACAGTTTCCCTTAAACGATCGCACCGTGGCTGCGGTGATTCGTACCTTACAGTCCTACCGACCCCGGGCGATCGGGGTGGATTTGTTGCGTGATCTGCCCCAGGAACCGGGACGGGCTGACCTATTGAAGGAGCTAAAGGCTCCCAATCTAATTGCTATTTTGAATATGGGAAATGCCCAGGCGGCCCCGACTCCTCCCCCTTCTGGAGTCCCGCCAGAACGGGTTGGGTTTAACGATTTTGTGCTGGATGAAGATGGGGTGATACGCCGCAACCTTTTATTTGCCGACACCTCGACCTCAACCCTGTACTCTTTTTCCCTGCGGCTGGCTCTGGCTTATCTGGCCACCGAGAAAGTGACGTTAAAAGCCGAGAAACCGGGAACCGAAGCAGTACGCCTGGGTAAGGCAATTTTTCATCCCTTACAACGCAATTCCGGGGCTTATCAGACCATCGACGATCGAGGCTACCAGCTCCTGCTCAGGTATCGGGGCCGGGAGGTGGCCCGTCAGGTGAGTGTTACTCAGGTGTTAAACCGCCAACTACAACCAGACTGGGTGCAGGATCGCATCGTTTTAATTGGCACTACGGCGATCAGTGGGAAAGATTTATTTTTTACTCCCTACAGTGCGATCGAAACGGAAACGGCCCGTACTGCCGGGGTCTTACTGCATGCTCAGATGGTCAGTCAGCTGTTAGATGCGGCCCTGGAGGGACGATCGCTGTTCTGGTATTGGCCAGAGTGGGGAGAAACCCTCTGGATTGTCGGATGGGCGGTTTTGGGTGGCACGGTTGCCTGGTTTGTACATCGACCCCTGGCCCTGGCTGCCAGTGGAATAGGATTAATCATTATTCTCGGGGGAGCGAGCTTTGGCCTGTTCTGGGGGCAGGGATGGGTGCCTGTTGTTGCCCCCGCCCTGGCTGCGACGCTGGCTGCCAGCGGGATTATCGTCGATCGGGCTTATCACCGCTAACCCCAGTCAGAGCAACGGTGGTGTTCACGGCAGAAGGGGCTGACTGGGGGAGCGAGTTGGATGATGTCGGGACAGTCACAGGTTAGGTTTCAATCACTTCCAGGTACTGACTATCGAGCAGAAAGGCTCCGCCGGTAAACCGGACTCCCCAGAAACCTCCCGGTCGTCGATCTACCACTACTCCCTCCTCTCCCAAATTGAGAACCGAGGCAGGACGGAGCATCGGCATGGGATCGGCGGTTTTAACGTAGGGTGGAAGCAGAATCAGTCGTACCCGATCGCCTACAGCTAGTTGTTTTGCCATTAGTAAGGTATTCCCCAAATTTTCAGGGTAGATGGATCTGGGCCATTGAACCTGAAGGATGATACCGCTCAACCCACTCTATGGCCTGTTGTCTGTTATCCTGAACCAATTTGCTTGCCAAGGCTCGTGAATTTAATAAAACTGGAAACTTCATTTTTGAAAGCGCGACGGAGCCGCGCTTTCAAAAATGAAGCATTTAAGTTTAATTAATTGCTGGTTCTAAGGAGCCTGCCAGATTTTTTGATGGTATGCTCCCAGGTCGGCGTAGGGATCTTCTCCACCGTGGTTATGGCCATGGTCATGGTTATGGCCATGGTGATGCCCATGATCGTGATTATGGCCATGGTGGTGCCCATGATCGTGGTGGTGCCCATGATCGTGGCTGGAGGCCTGTCCTCCCAGGGCAGACAGACGGAACTTGCACATTTCGCAGTTCATTTGCACCTGCCCCAGTTGGGTTTCTAATTCCCGCTCTCGCAGGACAGAAAACAGCTGAGGATGTAGCCCCATTTCTGGTAAACAGACCATTTCGATCGCGGGAAACTGTGCCTGTTGCTGGGCGGTGATATCAAAAATCTTTTTCACCAGCAGGCCGGTAAACAGGAAGTAGGGCAACACAATAATCCGTTTAGGTTGGTAGAGCCGCGCCCGCCGAAATCCTTCTTCCAGGCGAGGATGGGTGATGCCAATAAAGCAGGTTTCCACGGTCTGATAACCGCTGCCTTCCCAGAGAATGCGTGCCAGTTTGTAGACATCTCCGTTGGCATCCGGATCGCTGGAACCCCGGCCGACAAAAAGCAGGACAGTTTCTTCCCGAGGGATGCCTTGAGGGTTATGGGAGGGTAGATCTAGCTCGGCCAAGCGTGCCTTCCAGAGGTCAAGAATGCCTGGGGTAATGCCAAAGTGCCGCCCATAGTGAAACTTCACCTGGGGATGGCGCTGTCTGGCTCGATCTAACTCGTTGGTCACGTCAAACTTATTATGACGCGCCGCAAACAGCAGCACCGGCAGGACGGAAAGTTCGGTATAACCCTGTTCGACACAGCGATCGACCCCTTCTAGAATCGTTGGTTCCGTCAATTCTAGAAAGCAGGGTAACACGGGCCGCGAGGTATCAAGGGCCTGGTAAGCCGTTGCAAAATCCAGGAGGCTCTGGCGACCATCGGCATCCCGGGTACCATGGCCAATTAGCAGTAAAGGCCGCTGTAAGGGCAGGGGTGGCAACTCTGGCGAACCAGATGGTTGTAAGGTTTGCTCGGACAAACTGGGTGAATCTGAGGTAAGCATAGATGATTAACTCCGTTCCTGTGCAACGCAGGAAATAGAGTGAAAAAGCAGACGGCAGGCATTCTGGCTGGGAATAATTTCCTTACAGTTGCGGCACAGCACCGGACTGATAACCTGGGTCAGGTAAAATTACCGGATTTTCCCTGCACGCCTGCTGTTCACATGTGCCCCGTTATCTTATCTGATCGCCTGAGCCAATCTAAAATCTAAAAGCTGAAACTCCAGAATTGCTCATGCTGCGACAACGGATTAGTGCTTACCTGGAAGACATTGATACACCCCTGGGGCGAGCGATTAACCTGACGATCACAGGGTTGGTTTTACTTTCTTCGGGCATATTTGTGGCCGAAACCTATCCGTTACCAGAACTGTTACGTTCCCAGTTAGATGCGATCGACACGGTAGTTTTGCTGATCTTTGCGATCGAGTATCTGTTGCGACTCTGGTGTGCCGAAAATCGGTTGCGATACTTTTACAGCCTCTATTCTCTGATCGATTTGCTGGCCATCCTGCCTGTATTTATTGGGGTGTTTGACATCAGTTTCATCCGTGTTTTTCGCTGGTTTCGGATTCTGCGACTGTTCCGGTTCATTGAAGGAAGCACGATCTTTGGCTATGTCAGCAGTGAAGATGGAGCGATTTATACCCGAATTGTTTTTACCCTGGTTTCAATTATTTTCGTTTACTCTGGCCTGATCTATCAGGTAGAGCATTTCCGCAATCCTCAAGCTTTTGCTACATTCCTGGATGCGATTTACTTTTCGGTTTCGGCTGTGACGACGGCGGGGTTCGGGGATATCACGCCAATTTCCCAGACCGGTCGCCTGTTGACGGTCATGATGCTTTTGACCGGAGTGGTTTTGATTCCCTGGCAACTTGGGGATCTGATCAAACGCCTGGTCAAAACCACCGATCGCAGCAACTTGCTCTGCAGTAGTTGTGGCCTGACGGGTCATGATACCGATGCCCGGTTTTGCAAGCGCTGTGGAGCCGAGCTACCAGATTCTGCAACTGCTACTATGGCAACATCCCAGGGCGATCGCCCCTGACTGGCTACCAGAGAACTAATTGTGCCGCCGGGTTAAAAAACTTTTGGCAAATTCCCCAGGTCGTTAGAGAAGTGGTCACCAGGGTTGCAAAGGCCAGCATAAACATAATCAACATCTGATAGGCAGCGGCCAGTAACGGATCGGCTCCGCTTAATAACTGCCCGGTCATAATGCCTGGTAGGGTGACTATTCCCACCACCATCATTGTGTTGAGTGTCGGAATCAGGCCTGCCCGAATGGCCTCCCTGCGATACTGGGCCACAGCCTGGGCCGGGGTAGCCCCCAGACTTAGATGGGTTTCAATTTCCAGTTGGCTGCTGTTCAGGGTACTGACCAGGCGCTCACCGGCCAGGGCTGCCCCATTCATCGCATTACCCAGGACAATGCCGGCCAGGGGAATGGCATACTGGGGTTCGTACCAGGTTTTTTGAATCACAAACAGGTTGGTGTAAATCAGGGTAAGCAGGGTGCCGATGAAAATTGCCCCCCCCACGATCGGCAACAACTGAGGAATTTTCTTGCTGATCCGGTTGCGGGCCACGATCGTTGCGGTTGCCAGCATGATGGCCAGCAGGGCCAGGACAATCCAGGGATTTCTCAGGGCAAAGACTGCTGCCAGAACATAGCCAACCACCAGGAGCTGAATAATAGTCCGTCCCGTTGCTATTACCAGGGTTCCTTCCAGGCCCAACTTTTGCCAGGCCGACAGGGCGATCGCCAGACCAATCATGCCGAGGGCCCAAACCAGTTGGATGGGGGATTCCATACCAGCCTTCCAGGTAGTGTCTTCAGACCCTTATCAAACCATATCTTTAGAGTTGCGTAACCGAATCAACCGCCGCCGCATTTCGGGGGAAGCCTGTAATTCAGGAATTTCCTCGGCGGCTACTTCTACCTGCAGGGGTTCCATGTATTCATCGCTGCCACAGGTAAATGCGTCCAGCAGCAGTTCCAGCAGTCTATCCCGATCGGTCAAAGCTCCCTTTTCTTCGAGCAACCTGAATTTGAGATGGATGTTGCACTCGTACACACCTATCTCGGGATTGGTTGGCTGATACTCTCGATCGTGTTTCATTTCCGAAAATCGCCTTACTACTTTGCGAATCAATTCAGGATCAATTCAGGATAAGTGAACTACCTCTAAGCTTTTTTACTTGGCAGGTAATTATCCACTGGTTGTTAGATGAGGGGGCAATTCTTTGATTACGTCTCAAACCTAGCATTCCCCTAAATCGAAAATATCCGCTAAATAGCTGAACTTAAGATGACCTATTTCCCTGGTTTATCAATACTTAAAAATCCCTTTGTCAACCCTTCATGGTGTTAGTTAGTAATACCAACTGCCCGCCCTAACATAATCTTGCTGCCGATTTCAGAGGCTTGAGTTAAAACAATAAACTTTCTATATAAAGCTAAAATTCTCTTTAAATAAACATCACATTAAAGTCTTAAACAATAGCTAGATTCTGGATTCATTTAAGTGCAAAAAATGTTAAATATATCAAAGGATACATAGAGCTCGTCCGTAAAGAATTAGATAATTCAGTTCAGTTTGAATCTTTTGATACAAGCCGATAGATGCCAGGCTCAGGAACGGGCTTTTTCCCACGGCAAAGAATTTTCCCCGGAGCAAAAATCTGGATCAACCCATGCTCCCAGGGCAGAGTCGAGGAGCCTGTTTGCCTGACCACTCAGGTTTTTGGTGGCCCTCACAAGGTTGGTTGGGGTTAAACGATGCGATTTTGCCGCAGGCATTCCTGATACCAGTAAAAGCTGGCCTTGGGAATACGCTTTTGACTGGGGTAGTCGGTATAAACGATCCCGAAACGACGATCGTAGCCCCAGGCCCATTCAAAGTTATCTAGCAGGCTCCAGAGAAAATAGCCTTTGCAGGGGTAGCCTTCTTCCGTCCCTCGATGGACTGCTTTGAGGTATTGTCGCAGGTAGGCAATCCGTTCCAGGTCGATCACTTCTCCCTGGTCGTTAACCTCATCGATCGCGGCGCAACCGTTTTCAGTGATGAAAATTGGCAGGTCTGGGCAGCCCAGGGTTTCGCTGATATGGCGAATACCCCAGTAGAGGGCTTCCGGTACCATCCAGAGCCAGGGCATGTGCAGGCGCGGATAACTCTCTCGAAAATTCAAAACTTCGTAGCCCCGATCGGTGGTCGTCGCCCGCACATAGGTACCCGTATAGATGTTTAATCCCAGGGCATCCAGGGGTTGGTGAATATTTTTCAGGTCATCGGTCTGTATATCGGGGGCATCCGCTCCCAACTGTTCCAGCAGAGCCGGACTGTAAGCTCCGGTCAGCACGGGAAATAAGATTGCGCCATTGGCCCCACAGGTATGAAAAGCCTGCTGGGCGGCCGCGATATGTTCCGGGCTTTCGGCGATCGGCACTGTCACCAGGGGGTTATCTACCAGAGCAACGGAACAGGGCCCGGGAGAAGCGGCCCGGATCGCCTGACAGCAAAGGCCATGGGCCAATATTGCATGGTGGACAGTTTGCCAGATTTCTTTTGAGGTTTTGACCCGGGTTCCGGGGGCGTGGGGTGGGTCTTCTCCCACCTTGTAACCCATCTGGGTGAAACAGGGAATTTCGTTGATTGTCATCCAATGCTGAATACGATCGCCCAGACGGCTCACCACTGCCGTTCCATAGTCAGCAAAATCCTGGGCCATCTCTCGGCTGCGCCAGGAGCCATAGCGGTCTTCTAATGCCTGGGGGCTGTCCCAGTGAAACAGGGTGGCATGGGGGGTGATGCCGTGTTGCCCCAGGCAATCAACTAAACGTCGGTAAAAATCAACTCCGGCTTCGTTAACCCTGCCTCGGCCATCGGGAATGATGCGCGGCCAGGCAATACTGAAGCGGTAATGCTTGATGCCCAGGGCCGCCATCAATTGGATGTCTGCTTCATAACGATGGTAGTGGTCACAGGCCGTTTCTCCCGTATCCCCATTCAGGGTGCGGCCCGGGGTGGCACTGAAGCTATCCCACACACTGGGTTTACGACCAGCTTCGGCAATGGCCCCTTCGATCTGGTAAGCAGCGGTGGCCGCTCCCCAGAGGAAGCCATCGGGAAACTGGTAGCTGGTCATAGGGCGGTTCCAGTGAAAACTTTTTCGGCGGGGCCTGTCATATACAACCGATTATCGGCTTCTGACCAGACAATTTCCAGGGGGCCTCCGGGAAGTTCTACGGTAGCTCTCCGATCACTCTTGCCATTGAGAACGGCGGCGACCAGGGAGGCACAGGCTCCGGTACCACAGGCCAGGGTAATGCCAGCTCCCCGTTCCCAGACTCGCATTTTGAGATAGTCGGAACGGACTACCTGAATAAATTCGGTATTCGTTTTCTTAGGAAACACCGGATGGCATTCAAAATCAGCCCCGATCGCCTCCAGGGAAATCGCTGACACATCATCGACAAAGGTGATGCAGTGGGGGTTGCCCATGCTGACGCAGGTGACCTGCCAGGTTTTACCCGCCACTTCCAGGGGCAAATTCACGACCCTGGCATCGGGGGCGGCCAGGGTGGTTGGGATTTCTCCGGCCAGCAGGTGAGGTTCTCCCATATCTACGGTCACCAGACCGTTTGCTTCTAATTTGGGGCTAATTATGCCGGCCAGGGTGTGAATTTGGTAGGCACGGGGGCTGGTGATGCCCTCTAACTCTGCCGTGAAGCGGGCAAAGCAGCGAATCCCATTGCCGCACATTTCCGGTTCTGATCCGTCGCTATTGAAGATACGCATGGTGTAATCCGTCCCTGCCTGCCCCGGCAGGACAAAAATTACCCCATCTGCCCCAATCCCGAAGTGGCGATCGCACAACTGGATGGCCTGGTCGGGAGTCAACCGGGGTTCAGTCGAGCTGCGGTTGTCCACCAGAATGAAGTCGTTGCCCAAACCGTGATACTTGGTAAACTCAATTGCCATAGAAAATGCCAGAGAAAAATGTAAAGTGGGAAAGCTGAGAAAGGAGACAGCGACAAAGAAAAGGATAAACGGAAGTTATATAGACTTAGTAGAAGAGCGTAAGATTTATCGCTGCGTCAAGGTTTTGTCGATTGAATGATTCAACTACTTTAGGACTTTAGCCATGGCAACGGAGCTGGAAACCGGATTACCCAACATTCGTCAGATTCAAACCATTATTCGGGAAGGCACAGAAGTAGAGTTGAAGCTGGTGACTGGAGATTTGCTGGCCGGTAAAATTCGCTGGCAAGATCCCCATTGTATTGCTCTCTCTGATCAGTATGACCAGACCACGATCGTCTGGCGGCAAGCCCTGGTCTATCTAAAACCTAAAACCTAGCCTCAGGCAGAGGGGCCAGTCTACCTGGGATACTGCCCCTTTCGGCTAAATCCTCCCTAAGGATATCAAGACTCAGAATCTAAAACGCTACTCCTGACTTCCGGGTCTTTTTCCGTGAGATACTCCCGCACCGGTTCCCCAATTCCCAGCTTGCTGATCGCAATCGGCAAACTGGGAACCGGGGTAGGGGCAATCCAGCGGCTGGCCTGGGTGAGGGAATAAAAGCCTCCACACAGAAGCAGCCGATCGCCCGCCTGCAGATCGCTTTTGCCATCCGGGAAGCTGATAAACTTGCTTTCCCGCCGAATGGCCTGGACTAAAACCCCAAATTGTCGGCGAATATGCAGCTCTGCCAGGGTTTTGCCGACTACAGGACTGTTATCGGGAACCAGCAACCACTGACAGGAAGCATTTTCGGTGGGCACCGCCGCTGCCCCCTTGGCCAGCTCATCAAAGGCCGTCAACTCATCCGGTTCTCCTACTACCAGCAGGCGATCGCCGGTTTCTAGCACCGTTTTGCCATCGGGGTAATCGATTTCTTCTGCCGTTGCCCGCTGAATCGCCATCAGGCTCACCCCCGTAAGGCGGCGCAGGTTAGACTCTTCCAGGGTCATGCCTACCAGGGGAGAACTATCTGGTAAGGGATACCATTTACTGTTCATGTCCTGGGTTGCTTCTTTCAACTCCCGGGATACCTGATAGGAAGGTCGTTCCGTCCGCAGCTCCAGATAGTGAGAACTGCGAATATGCTGTACTTCCCGTTGAATAATTGGTAGGGGGACACCAATCCCGGTTAAAAGATGGGAAGACAGTTCCAGACTGGCCTCGAATTCGGGTTGGACAACTTCCTTGGCGCCCAACTGGTAGAGCAGTTCAATATCTTTGTCCTGGTTGGCCCTGACTACCACATCCAGGTCAGGGGTTAGCTCTAAGGCCCGTTTCAAGCAGAGGCGGGTACTCATCGGGTCAGGTAGGGCGATCGCCATACCCTGAGCCGCTTTGACTCCAGCCTTTTCCATCACATGCAGACTGGCGGCATTGCCATAGATGTAAGGAATACCGGCCTCCCGCAATTCCTGAATTCGCCGTTCTGATTGGTCAATGACAATTACCGGGTAGCTGTGTTCTCGCAGCAGTTGGACGATGTTGTGACCAATTCGACCGTAGCCACAGACCACCACATGGTTCTGGCTGGGTAAGTCTTCTGAAACCTCCACAGGCACATCGGTGCGATCGAGGTACTGTTTCAGCCAGGGTAGGGCTTCGGCCCAGGCAAACAACTGGGGAATCAACCGCAATACAAAGGGGGTCAAAACCAGGGTGACCGCTGTGGTGCCCAGAATCAGCAAATAGACCCGTCGGGAAACCAGACCCAGAGATTGCCCTTCACTCGCCAGGACGAAGGAAAATTCCCCAATCTGGGCCAGCCCCAACCCCGTAATCAGGGCTGTCTTCAGGGGATAGCGGAACAGAGTGACCAGGGGAGTAACAATCAGAAACTTGCCAATAAATACGAGGGCGACCAGTCCCAGGATCAGCTCCAGATTGTTCCATAGAAACAGGGGATCAATCAGCATGCCGATCGCTGCAAAAAATAATGTGGCGAAGATATCTCGCAGAGGTTCCACGTAGGTGAGGGTCTGGTCGGCATACTCGACCTCGGAAATCATCAATCCGGCCACGAAGGCCCCCATTTCGATCGACAGGCCCATATGCTCGGTCAGCAGAGCAATCCCCAGACAGAGGGCGACCACTCCCAGAAGAAATAACTCACGGCTTTCGGTGCGGGCCAGCATACGGAGTAGAGGCGGGATTACCCAGATCCCGGCGATGATGGCTCCTCCGGCAAATAACCCGGTTTGCAGGAGGGCCCAGCCCATGGCCAGACCAATTTCTTCCGGGGGCTTGTCCAGGGCCGGTAACACCGCCAGCATCAAACCGAGGGCCAAATCCTGGACAACCAGCATCCCCAGCATTACCTGCCCATGGGGGGTACCGGTTTCATTGCGCTCCATTAAAGACTTCAGGACCACTGCCGTAGAAGACAGGGAGAGAATAGCACCGAGAAACACTCCTTGGGGCGCTGAAGACACCCAGCCCATACCAAGGGCTGCCAGGGTGGTCACCAGGATGGTCAGAGTGATCTGGAGAATTCCGCCCCCCAGGCTGATCCCCTTGACCTTGTTTAACTCGGAGAAAGAAAACTCTACTCCCAGGGCAAAGAGTAAAAAAGCAACTCCAAACTGAGCCAGGGTTTCAACCTGAACCAATTCTTTGATTAAGCCTAATCCGGTAGGGCCAATTACCATCCCGGCCACCAGATAGCCAAGGAGAATGGGTTGGCGGAGCAGGGCGGCCAGCAAACCACCGACTGCTGCTGCGGCCAGTACCGAAACTAAATCAACGATTAACCTGAAATCTTCTTGCACAGAAAGTTTAGATATTAAGAAACGTATTGATCTGTCTAAACTTCAGAATACAAACTTTTCTGGGCTTGCGGGGCTGTCTCCGACAAAAATCTCCATAACACTGGACCCAGGATTACGGCTCAAATTAGAAGTCGGGGATAAAGAGCCCTGGGAACTCGCGCCTGCAAAAAAGAACCGACAGATCGGGGTTGTTGCTCCCAGCCAGGGCAAAATTCTGCGTCCCGGTTCCGTAATATCCGTAGTAACGGAGAGGGCGATGGAAAAGTCACGAAGTTTTGTGCGGAAAATCTTAACTGGATGTGAAAACAAGACCAGAGGACGTTATTCTAGCTGCCAGTGACTTCATCATGCCAATTACTATGCCAACCTTATTGCGACCCCTAACTGGTCGAATGGCAAAAATCGAGCCGCGATCGACTTCCAGGGTAAGGCTAGAAGTCAATTCAGCTCATCAGTTCTCTTTGCAACCTTCCAGAAAGCCCTGGTGTTCTCTTAAAACCGGAGGGCTCGCCCTGACCCTTTCTCCCTGCCTGCTCCTGTCCGGGTTGATCAATCCAGCCGTTGCTTTACAGATAAAGGTATCGCCCGCTAAACCTCAGTTGGGGGACACGCTGGCAGTCACCGTGCAGTACGACAACCTGGAAATTAATGCAACCCCGGTAGTCTCCTTAGGGAAGCAGCAATATCCCACATTTCTGGTGGGTGCCAATCAGTTTCGGGCTTTGCTGCCAACAACCCCTTTAGATCGTCCTGCTACACTACAGATTCGGGCGAGTGGGGGAGGAGAAGAGAAAACGGTAGCAGTCCAGCTCCGGGCCCGCCGCTTTCCCACCCAATCCATCTGGCTTCCCCCCGGTAAAGGGAATGATGGTACCGATTACGAGTTCGATCGGGTAGACGCGTTCAAAAAGTTAGTCACCCCAGAAAAGTTTTGGAAAGGGGCTTTCCTCAAACCCAATCAGGGGCCGATTACAACCGTCTATGGAGTACGGCGCTATTACAATGGGGAATTTGCGAAGGACTACTACCACCGTGGGGTAGACTATGCAGGGGCCCATGGTTCTCCTGTCGTGGCACCGGCGGCGGGTCGAGTAGCCCTTGTAGGCAGGGTTTCCCAGGGTTTCCAGTTACATGGAAATACTGTGGGTGTTGACCATGGCCAGGGGGTGCTCAGTATTTTTCTACACTTGAGCCGAATTGATGTCAAAGAAGGACAATTTGTCCAGGCAGGGCAGGTCATCGGGGCGGTGGGAGCAACGGGGGCATCCACAGGACCACACCTCCATTGGGGGTTGTATGTCCATGGTTTATCCGTAGATCCGCTTCCCTGGCGTACCAGGGGCTTTGAATAACGTTTTATTGAGGCTTGAATTAAGATGTTGCCGATAGACAATTCTGGGGCAAGATTATTCAAGGCTACCCGTCTAGAAATAGGGCTGTGGAGTTTGGAGGCACTATGAGTATCGAGAAAATCGTAGAGCAGGCTCTACAAGATGGTTACCTGACTCCAGCGATGGAAGCAGAAGTTGGGCGAATTTGTGATACGGCATCGGAGCTTTCGATCGAAGAGTATATGGCTCTGGATCGGCTAATGGGGGCATTACTTACGGGAGAAGTGGTGGCAGTTCCCCGGAAGCAGTTTATTAACGTGATGGAAGAATTGGTCTTAACCGAGGCGATTGCCAGAGTTGCCGAGATCGAAGCCACCAGCGATCGCACCCTGGATCTGGGAGACATCGCTGCCTATGCCTTAAACCGTCTGCCTCCCCTCTATGCCACGACGGAAGAAGGAGCTACCTATCAGCGGCAGCGAGCTAAGGAAGAACTCCAGGGCCTGATTGCTCAGCAGGTTGGGGAAGCGATCGCCCGGAACCTTGACCGCCCCGAATTCTTCCCTGAACGTCAGGCTCTTGGTAAAAACTCTGGAGACGAGATCCTGACCCAGGTAAGTGCCCTACTTCAGGCTTACGCTCCCAGCTTTGAGCCGCAGCCCGAACCCTAATGCCGCTGAACGCCTTACAAAGGTTGCGTTCAGGGTTTAACGGTGACCTGAGTACCTTCAGTGACTAACTCGTAAAGGGCTTCCACATCACGGTTCCGCATCCGCAGGCAACCGTGGGATACGGCCTGTCCAACTAATTCTTCCTGGGGCGTACCGTGAAAGCCTAATTCTGTCTGGCCATCCGTCCAGAAGCCAATCCAGCGGCTACCCAGAGGATTGTTCGCACCTGCCTTGACCACCTCTCCAGTAATTGGATGGGCCCAGGTCGGGTTGCGGCGGCGATTGGTCACGTGAAATACCCCGGTTGGAGTTTCCCAACCGGCCTGTCCGATCGCCACGGGGTAGCTGGCTAATACCTTATCCTGCTGAAAAACATAAACTTGCCGCTGGCTCAGGTCTACGGTCAGGGAGGGGCTACTAAGGGCTACAGCCGGTTTTATCGCCGTTGCCACCGTCGCTGAGGTAAGGGTCTGAAGCATTTCCCGCGATTTATTTGAGCCGGACTCAGAGTTGGTTTGGACATTGGCCTGAGTGGCGGTCCGACTGTGCCATTGAATTCCGAGCAAAACCAAAGCTGCTCCTAAACAAAGGAACATAATGCTACGGGGAATTGAGTCGTCCCTAATCGTTACAGCCATCACACCCATAGACGCGATACTAATAATTTAACTGCTTTCGCCCCAAGTAGATGCAGGGTCGGCAAGAGGCTGGCTCAAATCCATGGGGTTTCTAGTTCTGTTCTGGGCTGAACGTAGCGTTAACTGTGATACCAGTACGAGAATGAGAGCATTTCAATAAAAGTTACAGAATCTTTTGTGCAGGTTTATGCGTCTTCAATTAGAACCGGGCACTTTAAGGTTAGCAGATAGATTTCATGGAGAATTCTGCAATAACAGAGTCCAGGGTTGTATCAGCCAGTATCAAACGTGATGGCGCAGGGATACGTAGGTTAGATGGAGGGCGAGGGCCATGAGGGAAAAGTTATTACTAGCCGCCGCTGCTACCTTTGCATTAAATCTGTTGATTGGAATTAGTACCCAATCCGCCGGAACAGTTTCCGGTGCTGGGCCAGTTCCCACCGCCATGGCTCAATTTACCAACCTCAAACCACTTCGTCCTTTCTTTTAAGAGTAAGCGCAGGTTATAGAGGGCTATTACTTAACCATAAAGCCAGAAATCCGCTTCGCTCAAAGGCCTCTGGAGTTAAATATTATTCTTTTGACTCGAGATTTTTTAGTTTCGAGTCAAAATATTTTGTTACTTGATTGAAATCATGCCAAAGGGTGAATTCCCCTGGGGATCAGCGGGGCAAAAATAGGTTTGGTAACTAAAGATATTGTCTTCCCGGCAACGGTTCGGAATCCCAATTTTCTTCTTCTAAAAAACTTGAAATTGTTAATTTTTCCTACCCTGGCTCGGAAAACTATTTAGGTTCAGGAACTTTGATCAGGTAGAAAGCGTCTTGAGGGATGGAATATTTAGAGTAGTTCCGCCCATGCACCAGTCTCTTTCTGCACCCTGGTCACTCATGCAGACGAAAGCTGCTAAAGTACCCGTGCAAGCTGAAAAACTCTCCAATTACGATCTGGTTTTGCAATGTCAGGTTGGGCAGCATCCTGAAAAAGCCGTGTTTTCGGAACTGCTGCGCCGTTATCAATCCCATGTAGACAGGGTGCTTTACCATCTGGCCCCTGATTGGCAGGACCGATCGGATCTGGCCCAGGAAGTCTGGATTCGGGTTTACCGCAATATCAAACGCCTGAATGAACCGGTTAAGTTTCGTGGCTGGCTGAGCCGGATTGCTACCAACCTGTTCTACGACGAGTTGCGTAAGCGGAAACGCAACAATCATCCTTTATCCCTGGATGCTCCCCTGATGGTAGAGGATGGCGAAATGGACTGGGAAATTGCATCAGTAGCTCCGGGGCCCGATGAAGATTTGACGACCCGTGAGTTTTATGACCAGCTCCAGGAAGCGATCTCTGATTTGCCCGAGGCTTTCCGAACGACGATCGTCCTGCGAGAGATTCAGGGTATGGCCTACGAAGAGATTGCCGAAATTACAGGTGTTTCTTTAGGAACAGTCAAATCTCGGATTGCCAGAGCCAGATACCGTCTGCAGTCGCAGCTACAAACCTATCTGGATGGGGGGCTTTAACCCGGTTAAGTTCTTTCTGAAAGTTGAGAATTTTTGCTGGTAGCTTGCCCATAATTGTCAAAGTTAAACCCTCTTATATAATTCTTTGTAGGCGGAACAGATTGTTCTTTGACACCTTCAGCGAGTCATGTAAGAGTGAATGGGATCGTGGGCTGTGAGTAGAGTTGCTGCGTGAACTACTGGGTGCATTCCCTCAATGTGAAGTGATGTTGAAATGACTCCTGATTTTAATTCTTCCAACGAAAACCGTCGATCCCCTGGATCGAGTAATTCAATTCCGGGTCAAACTGTCCAACGTGATCGCTTTGAGTTGCTGAGTGCCTACATCGATGGCGAAGTCACTGCTCCCGAACGAAAACAGGTCGAGGAGTGGTTGGCTACTGACCCGGCTATTCAGCGTCTGCATACTCGTCTTCTGAGATTACGTCAGGGTTTTCAGGCCGTCCCCGTCCCGGCTTCTCAGCAGTCTGTTCAACAAACCGTTGACCAGGTTTTTGCCAGAGTCGAGCGGCGGCCAAAGCGTGCCCTGATTTGGGGAGGGGCGATCGCGGCTCTGGCGGTCGGGGCTGTGGGTAGCCTGTTCCTGGGTGAGCAATCACCCTTAACCCAGTTGGCTCGTCTCAATCAAACTGAAACTCAAACTGCACCGCCCAACGCGGGTAATGAACCTCTCCTGGTAGCGCTGGATCGGCCCCTGGTTGCGATCCCTAAAGCTCCGGTGGTAGTTCCTACTTCCACGGCCGATCAGACTCCGAACCAGCCCTAGGGTGAGGAACCGTTAATCAGAATCTGGTTTGACCGCAGGGGCCTGACATTGTCAGGCCCCTGCTTTTGTAGAAGATCTTTTTAAGTGGCGCTCCATTCTCCTGTGGCCAGGTATTTGCCCCGGAGACGACTTACCTGTTCTGGGGTCATAGTATAGGTCCAGGCTAACCCCAGGGGCTGGCCCTGAGAATCGTACACTTCAAGCTGCTGACGCGTATACTGATGCTCCTCGATCGCCAGGTCTGGATAAAGCTGCTCCATATCTGTTGGATCATGCTGCTCGTAGTCGTCCAGAATTTGCAGAATGGTTACATCCCTGAAGTAGAGTAAGCAGCCTTTCACCGGATCGCCACCCGGGGTCAAAACTGGATACCCCAGGGGCAGGTGATAAAGCCGGCCCTGGACCGTGGCTGGGCTTGATTTCACTACCCGATCGGCGCAAATCCAGTAATTTCTTTCTCCCGGCTTCAGGGTGCCATATACAAAAACGTAAATCATTGACCAGTTTCGGTTTTGATACCTCATCTGGAGATTGTAAAGCTCTTCCAGCTTTTACAATGGAACAGGCAAGCCGTTTGCAGGAGTTGATTACGTGGAGCCCCGTTATAATCCCGAAGTGATTGAGGAAAAGTGGCAGCAGACCTGGGCTGACCAGGGAGTCGATCGGACCCCAGAAGACAGCAGTAAGCCCAAATTCTATGCCCTGTCTATGTTTCCCTATCCCTCGGGTAACCTGCACATGGGCCATGTCCGTAACTACACCATCACCGATGTGCTGGCTCGGGTACGACGCATGCAGGGCTATCGCGTGCTCCATCCCATGGGCTGGGATGCTTTTGGCCTACCGGCCGAAAATGCCGCCATCGATCGGGGAGTTCATCCGGCCAAGTGGACTTATCAAAATATTGCCCAGATGCGCTCAGAGCTGAAGCGCCTGGGGTTATCCTACGACTGGAACCGGGAAGTGGCCACCTGTTCCCCCGACTACTACAAATGGACCCAGTGGATCTTTCTGCAGTTTTTTCACGCCGGGTTAGCCTACCAGAAAGAATCAGCGGTAAACTGGGACCCGATCGACCAGACGGTGTTAGCCAATGAACAGGTAGACAGCGAAGGCCGTTCCTGGCGCTCCGGGGCGAAGGTTGAACGAAAACTGCTGCGGCAATGGTTTCTCAAAATCACTGACTATGCCGAACAACTGCTGAGCGACCTGGATAAACTGACCGGTTGGCCAGAGCGGGTACGCTTGATGCAGGCCAACTGGATTGGTAAGTCTACCGGGGCCTATCTAGAATTTCCGATCGTTGGCCTGGAGGAAAAAATTGGGGTCTTTACCACCCGCCCCGATACGGTCTATGGTGTCACCTACGTGGTGCTGGCCCCAGAGCATCCTCTGACGGCCAGGGTGACGACCCCTGAGCGGCAGGAGGCGGTGGCTGCCTTCGCCAAAGAAATTGCTGACCAGAGCGAACTGGAACGGACCGCGGAGGATCGGCCCAAGCGGGGGATCCCAACGGGGGGTAAGGCGATCAATCCTTTTACGGGCGCAGAAATCCCCATCTGGATTGCCGATTATGTCTTGTTTGAGTACGGAACCGGTGCTGTCATGGGGGTTCCGGCCCATGATGTGAGAGACTTCAAGTTTGCCACGGAGCAAAAATTACCAATCAAAACGGTGATTGTACCGGCCCAAGAAGCAGAAGCCAGCGATCGTCCTGCGCTCCAGGCCGCTTATACAGAGGCCGGAGTGCTGGTCAACTCTGGAGAATTTGATGGTATGCCTTCTCCTGAAGCAAAAACCGCCATCATTCAAAAAGCCGAGCAACTGGGTTGGGGCAAGGCTCGCATCCAGTACCGTCTGCGGGATTGGTTGATTTCGCGGCAGCGTTATTGGGGTGCCCCCATTCCGATCATTTACTGCCCCGATTGCGGTATGGTGCCGGTGCCAGAAGCCGACCTGCCAGTTCAGCTCCCGGAAGATGTAGAACTCACGGGACGGGGGGCTTCTCCCCTGACCCAATTGGCCTCCTGGCTGGAAGTCAAATGTCCTACCTGTGGTGCCCCGGCCCGCCGCGAGACAGATACCATGGATACCTTTATCGATTCTTCCTGGTACTTCCTGCGCTACCCGGACGCTACTAACGAGCAGCAGGTGTTTGACCCGACCAGAACGAACGACTGGATGCCCGTGGACCAGTATGTTGGGGGGATTGAGCATGCGATTCTTCACCTGCTCTATTCCCGCTTTTTTACCAAAGTGCTGCGCGATCGGGGCTTGCTGAATTTTGATGAACCCTTCCAGCAGTTGTTGACCCAGGGCATGGTGCAGGGGTTGACCTACATGAACCCTCGAACCGGCAAATGGATTCCTTCCGCCCAGGTTGATCCGAAAGACCCGAAGGATCCGGAAACCGGGGAAAAGTTGGAGGTTTCCTACAAAACCATGTCGAAGTCAAAGTACAACGGGGTCGCTCCGGCGGAGGTAATCAAGAAGTACGGGGCTGACACTGCCCGCATGTTTATTCTGTTCAAAGCTCCGCCAGAGAAAGATCTGGAGTGGGATGAGGCCGATGTGGAAGGTCAATTCCGCTTTCTGAACCGGGTCTGGCGGCTGGTGAGCGAGTTTGCCGAAACCCGGTCTGAGACAAAGCCCCAATCTGGCGAGTTATCTAAACCCGAGAAAGAACTGCGGCGGGCAATTCACACGGCAATCCAGGCGGTGACGGAAGACCTGGAAGGAGACTATCAATTCAATACGGCGGTATCTGAGTTGATGAAACTGAGTAATGCCCTGGCCGATTCTCCCTGTAAAGATAGTTCTATCTACGTTGAGGGGATCGAAACGTTATTGATCCTGTTAGCTCCCTTTGGGCCTCATATCGCAGAAGAACTCTGGCGCGGCCTGGGCCACACCGATTCAGTTCATGTTCAGCCCTGGCGCAAGGCGGATCCGGCTGCCCTGGTAGCCGATGAAATTACTCTGGTAATCCAGATCCTGGGCAAAACTCGTGGTGCAATTCAGGTTCCGGCCCAGGCTACGAAGGAAGAACTGGAGCGCTATGCCCGCGAATCGGAAATTGGGCAAAAGTATCTGGAGGGTAAGGAAGTCAAGAAGGTGATCGTTGTCCCCGGTAAGCTGGTCAATTTTGTGATTGCTTAGGTTAATCCGATAAAGGCAGGTAGAGCTATCTACCTGCCAATCATCTGGTTGCTGAACAAGTCACTTCAGGCTAACTGAACGGCGGGAGAACCTGCAGGACGATAATCCGGTGGTAACTGGTTCTGCCGCAAACGGACAATTTTAGGAAAATGGACGGAGCATCTTTCGAGCAGTACTGGCGATCGTAGCTCGCAACCTTGCCCGACCCTGATCTGACCAATCAAGTCTATGACATTCGCCAGTTTGGTGATCATCCTGCCCTGGCAGATACTCTCGGTGCCTTAATTCTGGCGGGAGTCAAGACAGCAACCTGTTCGGCCCTCTGGGAATGGGTAGCCGAGGGACGGGAACTGCCTCGACCGGGAGCAAAGACCCTTGTCTTGGATGGAAGAGGGCAGCCTCTCTGCATCACGGAAACAATCGAAGTAACCATTCAAGCTTTCAAGGATGTGGATGACCAGTTTGCCTCCGAGGAAGGGGAAGACGATCGTTCCCTGGAATCCTGGCGCGAAGAACATTGGAAATATTTTTCGCGGGTTCTACCTGAAATTGGTAAACAGCCAACTCCTGATATGTTGCTAGTCTGTGAGCGTTTCCGGTTGGTGTATCAGACACCGACAAATTAAATCAGAGATATGCAAGCCAGCACAAATTTTGCAGGGTGAGGCCTCACCCTGCAAAATTTGCTTATAACCCAAGTTTTTAACCCAGGGAATCCAGATCTAAGGCCTGGGAACCTCCCTGTTCTAGCTGAACCAGGATTTTGCCCAGTTGCCACCAGACCAGCCAGCTGATAAACACGGTCAGAGGCAGGGAGATGAGGTAGGCTAACTTTGTAGAAAACCCAAATACTTCCATACCGGAGGAAAGAAATAGACAAACTCCAAAGGCCATGCCCAGGAATGGTAGGAATAACTGCAAACCCTGAAGGTTAGCCAGGGTACGGGTAGAGCGGTTTTTAGCCCAGTCCCGTACTGATTGTTTGAGAACGGCTTCAAAGGCAACGCCGGAGGCCAGACTGGCCAGTAAACCAGCAACCAGAAGAAAATAAGGTGGCTCAGGCAAGGTGTAGTACACGCAAGATCCTCATCAAACTACGATTCTTTCTTAATAAATGTTAAGCCAGAAGGGAGCAATGCCGCCGTTCCGGCTGTAGAGAATCCTGCCAGAGCGTCGATCGCAGCATTAAACAGGCGGGCCGGTTGTAGATCATCCTTGATCAGATTCCACAGTCGCTGGACTTCTTCTGTATGGAGGCGGTTATCCTCCGTCAGGGCAATCAGGAGTTGCCGCCGTAGAAATTGACCTTCCTCCGAGAGCAGGTACTGCAAACCCAACTGAGCGGTGGGCAGGAGGTCAAAGTTGTTGTCAGAGCGAGCAATGGCAATCAGGTTTTCTAGCCGCTGCCACTGGAAGCGACCATCCTTAAAGAGAACTTCGATCAAGCGTCGCCGCAGGGCAGGAGACTCGCCGGTGAGTAAGCGCTTGGCTACGTAGGGATAGGCGACATCGACGATTTTGAAATCAGGATTGAGGGTAAGGGCCAGCCCTTCCTGAGTAACCAAAGACCGGATAATCAGGGCAAACTTGGCCGGTAGCCGGAAGGGATACTCGTACATCAACTCAGAAAACCGATCGGTAATGGTTTTAAAGTTGAAGTCACGGACACTTTCTCCCATGATATCTCCCAGCACTTCTTCCAGGGCCGGGACGATCGGCGTGATATCGATGTCAGGGGTGAGAAAGCCCAACTTGACGAAATCCTTCGCCAGGTCAACATAATCTTTATTGATCAGATGCACTACCGCATCTACCAGGGTTTCCTTGGCCGATTCCTCCAACTGATCCATCATGCCAAAGTCGATGTAGGCCATCTGGGCCTCAAATTGCTCAGGCCGATTGACTCCTGCCCGATCGCCGGTAGTGGCACAATGGGGAGCCATGGCAAACAGGTTGCCGGGGTGAGGATCGGCGTGAAAAAAGCCATACTCTAAAAGTTGCTGTAAGCCGGAAGTAACGCCGATTTCAATTAAGCGATCACTATCCAACCCCGCTTCTCGTACCCGCTCGGTATCAGTCAGCTTAAATCCATGAATCCATTCCAGGGTGAGAACCCGGTTACTACTGTAGCGCCAGTAAATGGCCGGAACCTTTACCGAAGGGTCATTGCGAAAGTTGGTCGCAAACTTTTCGGCATTGCGCCCTTCATTCAGGTAGTCGATTTCTTCAAACAGCTTGGTACCAAACTCATCCACAATCAGAGTTAGATCATGGCCCAAATTGAGGGGTAGCCAGGGTGATAGCCAACCTGCGGCCCAGCGCATCAGGTAGAGATCCAGGCTCAAAACCGGCATGAGATTGGGCCGCTGAACTTTGACTGCAACTTCTTCACCGGAGTAAAGTCGGGCCTGATAAACCTGACCCAGACTGGCCGCCGCAACGGGTTCAGGAGAGATTTGTAGATAGATATCTTCGATCGAACGCTCTAACTCCGCCTCAATAATGGTGAAAGCGGTTTCGTTTGAAAACGGTGGGAGCTGGTCTTGCAGCTTGACCAATTCATCTAAGAAGTCTTTCCGAACCAGATCGGGACGGGTAGAGAGGGCCTGCCCCACCTTGATAAAGGTTGGCCCCAGGGCAATCAGGATTTTACGCAGTTGCTCGGCCCGATAGGCTTTGTTCGCTTCGGCCCTGCCAAACCACTGGTCAGATTGCAGCCCCAGGAAAAAGCCTAAAAAGGAAAAGAGAATGCGACAGGAGCGCCACACCGATCGCCAGGGACGATACCGGTAATACTGAGCAATGACCGTTGGACTGTAGCGTCTCAATTGATAGAGGGGATGCTGACCCACGCTGACTTTTACCTCTCCGACTAAGAACGGCATACCGTAGCGTCGAGGGCAGCACTGTCAAAACCAGCATAGCCCTCAGTTAATTACAGCATGATGCCTCAGAGTTCCCGAGCTTGAAGTAGGGATCTTTGTTCTTTGCATCTGCTTAACTATAGTATAGAAAACTACAAAGACTCTAGTCTCAGAAATATTTGAAATAAACTTTTATTGCTAAAACCGGGTTGTCCTTGACGGGTTTATTTCTACAATCTAGAGAAGCAGGCCCTGATTCTGGTTCCTGGCTGTCTTCGGGGCAGCATGGCTTAGAAATTCTTGATGAAGAAATGTGTTGTTGCTGCTTGATGCTTCTGCTTTAACAGTCGGGTAAATCAGGGAGAAATCCCTTGTTGAAGTAAAAAATCATAGGAATTGCTATATGAAGAGCAGAGTCTGTCCGCAGGAAGTGATAAACCCAACTGGTTAAGTTTAAGGTAAACAGGATGCTGCTTGCGGTATCAGAAAATTCATTTATTCCTCTGACAAGGACGATTCAGAGCTTGTTAATCGGGTTCTTGCGGCTGGTTTAACTGCCTGTCAAAAGAATTTTGCAGATGTCTCGGCCCTTGTCCCTGGTGTAAGAGCATGCCTGGGAAATTGAGCGGCTGAAATTTCCGTGCAGCAAATCTTCCGGTCACATATTCAGGCTGCAACCCCAGGGGGGAGTACGAGATTACCTTCTTATAACCCCAGGAAAAAACTACTGCTCAACGTGGAACAGTTTGCCAGTTGGTCTGGTTGGAGTAACCCCTGATCTGGAGCATCGCTGAGAGGGCACCAGTCTGCTCAGATTTGCGATCGCTGACTGTGGCCGAAAAAGTTTGTCATCCCAGGGCGAAAGACTATTCCCTAACCTGAAATGGCCCGGGTTTATTACAGGAGGCAATCTTTCAGGCTATAAACAACCTGGTCTTGCTGTTCCTGGGAAAGTTCGGGAAACATCGGCAGAGATAACACTTCCTGGGAAGCCCGCTCCGCTACAGGGAGTTGACCCGGTTGGTAGCCGAGAGATTTGTACGCAGGCTGCAAATGCAGGCAAAGAGGATAGTAAACCATCGTGGTTACTCCTGCCTCTTGTAAGCGTTGCCGCAGGGTATCCCGGAAAGATTCGGCCGGAGCAGAGGATGGGGCGGTAACTCTGACGGTGTACTGGTTCCAGACAGATCTGCCGCCTTCCAGGGGTTGGGGTAGAACCAGAGCTGAAATTGATTGGAGTAAGGCCTGGTAACGCTCCGCCACCACCTGCCGCTGCTGGTTCCAGCCATCCAGGTAAGCCAACTTCACCTGTAAAATTGCGGCCTGAATAGCATCTAGACGACTATTGACTCCCAGTTCTTCATAAAAGTATCCGCCCTGGCGACCATGATCGCGGAGTCGCCGTAAACGGTTGGCAATTTCTGGATCGTTGGTGGTAATAGCGCCTCCATCCCCACAGGCTCCCAGGTTTTTGGTTGGATAAAAACTGAAGCAACCAATCTGGCCTATGCTGCCAACCCGACTGCCGGCCCATTCTGCCCCCGTCGCTTGAGCGCAGTCTTCCACGATCGTCAGGTTGTGAGCCTGGGCGATCGCCATGAGGCGAGTCATATCTACCGGTTGCCCAAACAGGTGTACTGGAATAATTGCTTTGGTTCGAGGCGTAATGGCTGCTTCTACCTGGGCCAGATCTAGATTAAAGGTGTGGGCTTCTATGTCTACAAAGACGGGAGTTGCCCCTACGGCGCTGATCACTTCAGCCGTGGCGACAAAGGTAAAAGGAGTGGTGATGACCTCATCTCCGGCACCCAGATTAAGAGCCCGTAAGGCCAGATAGAGAGCGTCGGTTCCTGAGTTGCAGGCAATGCATTCAGAGGTACCAATGTAATTAGCAAATTGCTGCTCAAAGGTTTCGACTGTAGCTCCGCCAATGTAGCGACCGGAAGCAAGCACATTTAGAGCAGCCGCATTAATTTCTGCACCAATGATTTTGAATTGTTCAGAAACATCAAAAGGGGGAATCTTGTTCACTCAATTACACCACAAGTCTTACTTATTACTTAAGGAGCACAAATTAATGAAAACCAGATTTTGAATTTTTGAAAACGGCGGGTCGCCGCGCTTTCAAAAATTAAGTTGTGGATTTTATTAAATTTACGATCCTAAGATTAAATTTTGCCCGGAAATGGAATCGCATAGCGTTGCTGAGATCACCAGACTGCCAGAGTTTTTTAATTGTTTCAGCAAACCTGACAGGGAGCAAGGGGGCCAGGAAAACCCGTTGCTCTGACTTATTTTTTCTGGATCGTCTCGAAGGGTTCGCTGCCCAGGGGGCTGGGAATCCAACCACTGAGGTTTTTCCGTTGAGCTAAGAGCGGCTGGGCGTGGACGATCGGCAGGCGTAACACCTGGCGATGCAAAATTTCATCCACTTCTCTGTAAAGGTTGGCTCGCGCCGCAGGTTCAGCCGTTGCCCGAGCCTGATTTAGCAGTTGAATCAGGCGATCGTTTTTCCAGTTGCCCAGGTCGCTTGTAGCCCCTGGCCCAAAGTGGGGATAGTAGAAGCTATCGGGGTCGCCGTAATCGGCAGTCCAGCCCAGCATAAACGCCTGGTACCCCGGTGGTTTGCGGCGATCGGCCAGGTAGGCGGCCCAGTCTTTAGTTTTCAGGCTGACCCGGATTCCTACCGCATTCAGGTCTGCTGCGAAGGCCTCGGCCAGGGGTTTGGGAGTGGGAAAATAGGCGCGGGAAACCGGCATGTACCAGAGTTCTAAATCGAACCCGTTGGGGTAGCCTGCTGCCGCCAGGAGTTGCCTGGCCCGTTGGGGGTCATGGGCGTAGGCTGTAACATTTTGCGATCGAGCCCAGGCCAGAGCCGCAGGCAGAAAGTGGGGGTCATGGCTACCGAGGTCGCCCCAAAAGGCTTTGACGATCGCCGGACGGTTGATGGCGTAGGCGATAGCCTGCCGTACCCGGACATCGGCCAGGGGTTTATAGGCTGGATTCAGGGCCAGATACCCGACATTAAACGAAGGTCGAGGGACCGCCTGAAGATTGGCGTCTTGTTTGATTTCTGAGTACTGGTCGGGAGCCAGATCGATGGTGAAATCGATCTGACCAGCCCGGAGTTGGGCCAGACGGGCTGCCGGATCGGTGATGAATCGAATCACCAGCTTTTCTGTTTTGGGCAGTCCGGCCCGCCAGTAGGTCGGATTTTTCTCTAGCAGGATACGATCGCCAGTACGCCATTCCTTAAAGAGGTAGGGGCCAGTACCAACCGCCATAGAACCGGCCGTACCATAGCTGGCTCCGGCTTTCTGTACTGCGGTGGGGCTGGCGATGCCAAAAAAGCCAGAGCCGATCGCGTTGGGAAAGGCTGCAAAGGGTTGTTTCAGGCGAAACCGTACAGTATCAGGGGCGATGACTTCTACTGCTTGCAGCAGGGAGTCTGGTTCTCCCTTGAAGCCGCCAAAAATCTGTTGCCAGACTTCATAATTCTTGCCAGCATTACGATAGCCCTGGGGATGGTTGGGATCCCACCAGCGTTCCACGTTAAATTTGACCGCCGCCGCATCAAAGGGGGTGCCATCATGAAACTTCACGCCCTGGCGCAGGGTGAAAGTCCAGGTTTTGCCATCTCCAGAGGCTTTCCACGCTGTTGCCAGAGCCGGTTCTAACTCTGTGGTTCCCGGCTTAAACTGCAGCAGTCGATCGTAAATTTGATCCTGCACGATGATGGAGTTGCCATCGGTGATGTTCCCCGGTTCCAGATTCACCGGTTGTCCGCCAGAACCATAGACCAGGGCACCCGCTGACACCGGGGTAGAATTGGCTCCGGTATCAGTAGGGGCCTGGAAGGATCGGTTATTAGTACAGCTGCTCAGACCGATCGCCATCGCCAGCAGCAGTAGCAGTAAACGATTTTGGTGCCAGGCGTTGCCTGAGTTTTCCATACCCCTTCCTGTTCCTGGATACGACCTGGGTCTAGCCTTGACGCTGTTGCTGCGCCTGTTTCATCATCTCGACCAGAGTGTAGTGAGCATCTTTGGCATCGGCTAAGACATGGTCAAAGGCAACCCGCACCGGAGTATCGCTGCCATTCACCTGGGTCATCAGGTTCATGCCCTCGGCATCAATGGAAAGCATTTGGGCACTGGTGGCCTCTGGACTGTTGCCAAACACCCTGGCATAAAGAACAACGGCCTCCGCATGGTCATCGTTCATGTGTTTGCAAATGCGATCGCTGACTTCTGGGGAAAAGGTTTCTGCCATAACTAGACCTCCAAATTCCGTCTGTTTGACATTATCAGGCTATTTCAGTTCTTTCTGCGGATGAAGTATTGAGCAGTATTGAGGTTGGGGGTGCGGTAGAGAAACAGTTCTTTGCCATTGGGCAGGGAGTAGATGTGGTAGACCACCTCTGCCACGGTTAACTGTTGCTCCCGGGGAATCCCCCGGTTTTCAGGGAAGAACCCGCCCCGTTGCACCACCCGATAGCCCTGGAGCAGGTTGGCAGCATCGTTGACGATCGCCGCAAAGGAACCCTCAAAGTTGCTATCGGTTTGCAGGTCTGTCAGTTGGCCACCGGATAGAGTGGTGTCCCGTGCCGCCAGTTCCCGCACCTGATTCAGCAGCAAAATTCCCCGACGAGTTTGCGTTTGAGCCATCGTTGGGGGAGCCAGAACTCCCACTATCAGCAGAGCTAGCAATAATCGCAGGGCCATGCCTCGACCCAGCAAGGGGAGCCGAAAACCTGACAACAGTCGCAACGATCGACCTGGGGCAAAGGGCATAATGATTACTCCTCACTGTGAAGTAGTCAGAGCAGAAGCAGGCGGCCTGGAGGCATCACTCTGACATCGAAATACACAATACTGGAAGTAGATTAAGAATGCCAGATGGAGTCAGACATTGTAGCCAGGCGCTTAACCATAGCCAGTCAGTTGAGAAATCATCCTAACCTGACGGTCAGATAACCCAGGGAATTTGTACCATTTGGTTACCGGACAATAACTGCGCCTAAGATCGTAGTACAATTGTTCTGGTTGACCACCTTTACCTGATCCAGTTATGGGCTACGAACACAAGGAAATAAACCAGTCCAGAGTGTCTCTGCCGAAAGCCCTGGGCTTAATGGTAACGGGTGGTGCGGCAACAGCTCTGCTACTGACTTCGGCCGGTCTATGGCAGTCAGGTAGCCAGTTTTTTAACCAGCTTGGGGCCTCTCTTCAGGCCTTCTGGCAACCGGTTCAGACTACTCCCCAGGTGGATGTCCAGGCGATCGTTCTGCAGCAAATTCGAGAAGCCAGTGAACTGACTACGGCGGCTTTTACCATGCAGGCGGTGGTACCTACCAGCCAGGATGCAGCCCTGGGCGGGTTTGTAATTGGGACGACCAAACTTCTCTATATCGCCTACGGAGAGGTACAGGCCGGGGTCGATTTGAGCCAATTAACGCCAGAGAATCTGCAGATCCAGGGAAACCAGATCCGGCTTCGCCTGCCACCCCCAAAAATTTTGGGTAGCAAGATTGATGTAAATAAGTCTCAGGTGTATGACTATAACCGGGGCATGCTGGGGTTGGGCCCCGATGTTGCTCCAGAATTGCAGAGTCTGGCCCAACAAAAGGCTCTACAGAAGATTACCGCCGCTGCCTGTAGTAATGGTCTGCTAGAAAAGGCCAGCGATCGAGCCAGGCTGGTGGTGACCCAGTTGCTCAGTACCGCCGGATATCAATCTGTCAACGTAGAAATTCAAGCCCCCCTGCCCGGGACCTGCCCTCAAGCACCGATAGGAGCAGAGTAACCTGGAAGCAGCGTAACTCTGGCTGGTTCAGTTTTCGTCCTTCACGATGGGCAGACTGACGGTAAAGGTGGTTCCTGAATTCATCTGGCTCTCAACCGTGACCGTACCCCGGTGAACCTCAATGCAGCGCTTGACGATCGCCAGTCCCAGGCCAGTCCCCGGAATGGCCCCTACGTTTTCGGCCCGATGGAAGGACTCGAAGAGATGGGGCAGATCCTGGGGGGGAATGCCGATACCCTGATCGCTCACCTGAAACACGGCATTGTTGACCTGGTAATTTAAGCTCAGCTTGATGAGGCTGGCAGCGGGAGAATACTTGATGGCGTTAGAGAGGAGGTTGCTGAGAATTTGCCGCAGGAGCTTTTCATCGACCCAAACCTCACCCGTCGGAAATTCATGCACAAACGTCAGAGTATGGTTTTTGCCAATACTCAGTTGAATCTGGGCAACCAGTTCCTGACAAAAATGAACCAGATTCAGGGGAGAGGGGTAAAAATCAATCCGGTTGGCTTCTGCCCGTCCAATCAGCAGCACATCTTCCAGGAGTTGGGTCATGTGCTGTACCGTATCTTGAATCAGATGGAGTTGTTCCTGACGCTCCGACTCGCTCCAGAGATGCCCGTAGTACTCCAGCAATTCTGCGGCAGAAAGAATCGTACTCAGGGGGGTACGGAACTCGTGGGAAGTCATGGTGACAAAGCGGGATTTGAGTTCACTGAGTTCTTTTTCTTTCTTCAAGGTTTTGAGCAATTCCTCTTCCAGGCGTTTGCGCTCAGTGATATCTTCAGCTATGCCGGCAATTCGACAGATGACTCCCGCACGATCGAACACAGGCACCGAGCGATCGCGAATCCAGCAAAGACTGCCATCGGGGCGTAGAATTCGGTATTCTGCCTCGTACTTGCTATGAAGTTGGCTGGGCAGCAGGTGTTCAATTCGGGGGCGGTCCTCCGGATGTACCGCCGATAGCCAGGATAGGCCGTCTTTATACATGCTCTCGCAGCTATGGCCCCAGATTTCTTCGTAGGCGGGGCTGATGTAAATGATCTGTTGCTGCACTGGATCGCGTAACCAGAAAACTTCGTCGATACTTTCGGTCAGTTGCCGAAACCGTTCTTCACTGTTAGATAGGGCTTTGAGCAACTGAGCCTGGGCTAAGGCAATACCCGCCTGGTCGGCCAGTTGTTGCAGTAACTCCACCTCGAAACTGCTCCAGGTTCGGGAACGGCCACACTGATGGGCAATCATCAGCCCCCACAGGTTTTGCCCCAGCAACAGGGGCACCACCAGTTTGGCTTTGACATTCAGCTGTCGCAAAAACTCAATGTGGCAGGGGCTGAGGGGGGCGGTTTCGATGTCCTCTACGCTGCGAATTCTGCCCTCGCGGTACAGCCCATGGTATTCACCGGGAAACACCTCCGGTGAAAACACCTGCCCTAACAGACTGTTACAGCCATTCACGATCGCTTCAGTTTCGACTCTGCCGGTGCCATCGGGTAACAGACGGTAGAGTAACACCCGATCGACCTGTAACAGTTGCCGGACTTCATCCACGGTTGTTTGCAAAATTTGTTCTAGATGCAACGACTGGCGAATTTTCAAGGTAATGTCGGCAAACAGGCGAGCGCGTAAACTTTGCCGTTCCAGTTCTGCCTCGGTCTGTTTCCGTTCTGTGACATCAACCACCAGAGACAACACCGAAACTACCTGCCCTGCGGCATCGGTTAACACTGAACTGTACCATTCACAATCAATCACCGAGCCATCTTTTCGGTAGTTGCGACTGGGCCAGGTGTGGCGGGTAGATTTGCCTGGCTGCAGCAGGGGTAAAATTGTGTCCCCAGCGGGCATCTCATCGCAAAAGAATTTCCAGTGAGGTCCCAGTGGCTGCCCCAGAACTTCTGCCGCTGTCCAACCAAAGATGGTTTCTGCTTCCCGGGACCAGCAGGTAATTTGCCGGGCTTGATTCCACTCGATGACTGCGAGGGGTAAATTTTCGATATGGTAATTTAGCCGTTGTAAAGGCGCTTGATCCTGAACTGGAGCCTGTGTTGCTAAGGACTGCCGATCGCAACAGTGGCCTGTCTGATAGGGCTGATGCTGAAATAGCAGCAGCAACTCCCCGGCGGGAGTAGTTGTGACTCTGGCGGTCAGGCCGTGGCCATTGGCTCCAGTGACCTGGAAAGTGGTTGTTACCTGATCGGCCTGGGCCACGGCCTGACGGCATTCTAAACCCTGAGCTGGATTCCAGGTTCCTCGCTTGATCAGTTCCGACAAAATCTGAAACAGATGGGGATTTGTCTGGAGCCAGCTAGCTTCCAGTCCCAAGATGTTTAGCAGGGCTGGGTTGAACCAGACCAGATGGCGGTTGGCATTAAACAGAGCAACCCCATCCTGAATTTGTTCAACCAGGAAAGATAAATTGCTGTGGAAAGAAAAATTTGTCATAGCAGGAAGCCTGGCACCCTCCAGAACGGTGCATCATCCCCAATTGTGTCAGAGTTAGAAATAGCGATGGAGGCTTCAGCCTCGACCTTATAGCCTTTTTTAGGAGCACAACCTTTCCCCTCAGTCTCTCAGTTTCTGGAGGTGGTTGAGGCTTGACTGCCTCTGGATTGGGGCCGGGGGCAAAAATGGCTATAAGCAGGGAAATGGTGCTGGTAGAGGTAGGGGGCTTGGGCGTTTCTACCGTTTTTCCTTGGTGAACGACAATTTGGAGCTGGGTCTAATAGAAGTTGGACAGGTGTGTGAGCTGATGACTGGATGGGCAAACTTGCCGGGAGTGGGAGCAACCGCAGCGGCTAAACTGACTGGCAGATCTTCTCCAGTGTAGGCACAAAGTTGGGATAAGAAATGGCCGCGGCTTCGGCTCGATGAATGGCGGTAGTGCCGCTGGCATTGAGAGCGGCGATCGCCAGGCTCATGGCAATCCGGTGGTCTGTATGGCTATCTACCTCGCTACCGCTCAAAGGGGTTTCTCCGGCAATGTCCAGGCCATCGGGATGCTCGGTCACCTGGGCTCCCATGCGGTTTAGTTGGGTGGCCATGACGGCAATTCGATCGCTCTCCTTCACCCGCAGTTCGGCGGCGTCCCGGATGGTGGTCGTGCCCCGGGCAAAGGTGGCGGCCACCGCCAGAATTGGAATTTCGTCAATCAGACGGGGAATCAGGTCACCACCAATATGGCAGGCTTGAAGCGGTGGTTGGTTCAAACCTCCGGCATAACGTACTCGCAGGTCAGCCACGGGTTCTCCTGCGACCGTCCGGGGATTTTCCTGGGTAATATCAGCCCCCATCATCTCCAGAGCTTCTAAAATGCCGGTGCGGGTGGGATTCACTCCAACATTTTCGATCACCAGGTCAGACCCCGGCACGATCGCCCCTGCCACCAGCCAGAAGGCGGCGGAGCTGATGTCTCCCGGTACGATGACGGGTTGGCCCTGCAACCGGGCAGGCCCCTGAATCGTCACACTATTAGTTTCTGGGTCAACGGTCAGGTTGGCCCCAAAGGCCCGCAGCATACGTTCACTATGGTCGCGGGACAGGGCCGGTTCGGTCACGGTCGTCGGCCCCTCGGTCAGAAGACCGGCCAGTAAAATGCAGGACTTGACCTGGGCGGAGGCGATCGGAGAGGTATAGTGAATCGGTCGCAACCGTTGACCCTGAACGGCCAGGGGAGCCAGGGAAGCTCCCTTGCGGCCCCAAATTTCGGCTCCCATCTGGCGCAGGGGGTCTACCACCCTGGACATGGGCCGCGATCGCAGGGAACTGTCTCCGGTAACGCAAAAAAAGCGTTCACTGTGGGCCGCCAGAATGCCTAACATGAGGCGCAGGGTCGTACCAGAATTGCCCGCATCCAATACTGCGATCGGTTCTTTTAGTTGCCCCAGGCCGATGCCCTGCACTCGCACCAGTTCAGTGTTAAGTTCTGAGATTTCGGCTCCCATGGCCCGGAAGCAGGCCGCCGTACTGCGTGGGTCTTCGCCTAAGAGTAAGCCTTGAATCGTGGTTTCTCCCTCCGCCAGGGCTCCCAGCATCAAAGCCCGATGGGAAATCGACTTATCGCCTGGAATCTGAACCCGCCCTTGCAGGGTCAAACCCGTTGCAGGTCGGGCGATCTGCAACTGATGGTGGGCTCCGGCGGGATTCAGGGAAACTACACTCGGCACTGGCATGGGGATCGGCTAGACTGACGATGGACTGCGTTAGCTATCCTACCGCTTTGTAGGAGCCCTGCGCTGATTATCCTGGCTCTACCCCCGCGAATTCTCTTTCCTTCTCATTCTGGCTCCGTTCCATGTTGACTCACCACCGCCGCTCTGTTTGCCTGTCGTTTGTTTCGACCGACTTACCGGTCTGGTCAGGGATTGAAACCGTTGCAACGCTTTACCAGAAAGACCAGGAACGGTTTCATCTCCTGTTAACAGAACCCTGGGTGCGCGATCGGGAACCCGTTACAGACAATGAAGTAGGGGTGACGACGATTCTGCCGGTTCCCACCCCGCGACTGCTCTGGTTAGAGTTTTCTCCCTACCGGGTCACCCTGACCATGCAGGGAAATGGCAAGTTTAGTTACCGCCACCTGTTTGAGCGCGGTGTGTTTGGCCTCAGCCGTTACTGGCTCCATAACGATTCAAAGAATCCGGCTGAACCCAACCTGCAGACCCAGCAAATTCGTTTGCGAAACTACACTCGCAATTTGATTCTGGAAGGAAAACCGATTCCCAGTTTTCTCCAGATCGAGTACGAACTCTGGTCTCATCAGATGCGCCTGGGGCATTACCTCCTGAGCCTGGAGATTCACAACTAGAGACAAAGGTACAATTTCTGGCCGGAGAATATTGGGATTAGCAAGCCCACTCCCGGTATTTTCCGGTTTGGGGAAAATATAAGACAGGCTGAAACATCCTTAACCTAACTTGATTTCTGACCCTGTTGGGCTTTTTTCAATTGTTGCTCAGCCTTGGCCGCCCACTGACTGTTCCCCTGCTTGGCATAGAGGTCTTTAGCGTACTTTAAGACCTGCTGAGCATCGGCAAACTTGTTCTGGCGCATAAACACCAGCCCCGCCCCGTAATAGGCATTGGCATAGTTGGAGTTAGCCTCTGCTGATCGGCGAAAGGCCTTTAAGGCTCCATTCAGGTCGTTTTGACTGAATAAAATTGACCCCAGGTTGTAATGGGCTTCCGGGTAGTTTGGGTTGATCTGAATGGCTTTCTCGAAAGCCGCCTTTGCTTCCTGGGTTTTGCGCTGTTGCAGGTAAACCAGGCCCATGTGGTAGGCCGGTTCCGGGGCCTTGGGGCTGAGTTCCATGGCCCGTCTGAAGGAACCAAGGGCCCGATCGAAATCCCGTTGTTGCTCCAGCACTAGCCCCAGGTTGTAGTGGGCCAGACCCAACTGTGGGTTGAGTTGTACGGCTCGTTGGAGATAGTCTCGGGCCTGGGGCAAATTATTTCCTTCTAACAGAGCGGCTCCCAGGTTGGCGTAGGCCAGGGCAAATTTGGGGTCGGCCTGGGTGGCCTGGTAAAAGGCGGTTGCCGCTGGCTGGAGTTGCCCTTGCTGGCGCAGGGCCAATCCCAGGTTGTAGTGGGCGGCGGCCATCTTAGGATCGAGCTGGCTGGCCCGCCGGAAAGCCGCGATCGCGTCATTCAGCTTACCCGCCTGGATATATTGCAATCCCTGGTTGACTGCCGTTTCGGCGGCGGTGGGAGTGGCCTGGGCCAGGCGCAGGGGGGCTTCTGGCAGGGCCAGGGCGGGCCTGAACAACCCTTCACTCCCCAGGACTCCGCCGCCTAACAGGACGAGGCTGATCACTTGTGGCATGAACGATCGCAAGGGTCTCTGCATGGTTCTCTGGCCCCAGGGCGGGAGGCGAAAATTTATCTTTGCCATTCTACCGGAGTAAAAATAAAACGATCATGCCAGTCCCAACTTTCTCCTGGGCCAGGACGGCGGGCCACGGCGCTTAATACTTGTTTAATTACTTGTTAAAACAACCTGCACTTTTTACTGGCTGGTTCTCTTAGCACCCCACAATCAAAGTATCAGCCCAGTTACCTGGGATACAAAATGACTGGCTCTAACAAAGGTTGACAGATCGGTTGATAGATCCTGAAAACTGATAGATCAACGGTTCAAAAAGCTGCCATCGCGTTCCAGCCAGGTGCCCTTCCTACTCATTAGCTGGTGAGGTACGTATGAACGAAAAAGTCTTATCGGGCTCCCGAAATGTGGCGATCGTGGGACCCTATCTCAGCGGTAAAACGACCCTTTTAGAGAGCATTTTGTCAGTCACCAATGCCGTTACCCGGCGAGGTCGAGTCCAGGACAAAAATACCGTCGGAGATAGTAGCCCCGAAGCCCGCGATCGCCAGATGAGTGTAGAGGTAAACGCCGCCAGTACTGAGTATGGCGGCGTTTGTTTTAATTTTCTAGATTGTCCCGGCTCCATAGAATTTGCCCAGGAAACTTACAATGCCCTGATTGGGGTTGATGCGGTGGTGGTCGTCTGCGAACCGATCGCCGATCGGGTGATGACCCTGGCTCCCCTGTTTAAGTTTCTGGATGACTGGCAGATTCCCCATCTGGTGTTCATGAACAAGATGGATCGGGCCGATGTCGATTTTACTGAGGTATTGCAGGCCCTGAAGCAGGTTTCCAGTCGTCCCTTAGTGGCTCACCAGTATCCGATCGGGCGGGGTGAAAAACTGGTTGGCTTTATCGACCTGGTGTCGGAACAGGCCTATCATTACCATCCCGGGGCCCCGGCGGATCCCGTGCCCCTGCCCGAATCGCTCCAGGCGCAGGAAAAAACAGCCCGGGCCGAAATGCTGGAAACCCTGGCCGAGTTTGATGATCACCTGTTAGAAGAACTGCTGGAGGATATTGATCCGTCCCAGGAAGAGATCCTGCAGGATTTGAAAATGGAACTGGGAGCCGATCAAATTGTGCCGGTGTTTATCGGGGTAGCCGATCGCGACTTTGGGGTGCGCCCCCTGTTACAGGCCCTGGTGCGGGAGGCCCCCGAGCCAGAAGTAATGGCCGACCACCGGGGGATTACCCTGAATGATAGTGCTCCCCTGGCCCAGGTGTTGAAGACCTACTATTCTCCCCAGGGCGGTAAATTTTCCCTGGTGCGGGTCTGGCAGGGTAGCCTGACCGATGGCATGAACCTGAATGGAGTTCGGGTGGGCGGAATTTATCGTTTGATGGGACAGCAGCAACAGAGCCTGACCAGCGCTCAGGCCGGAGACATTGTTGCCCTCGGGCGGTTAGAAGGGATTAAAACCGGAGATACCCTGACTGCTACGGCACAGCCTGCCGCTAACGAACTGCCCAAGGCAGAGCAAATTGCCCCGGTTTTTGCCCTGGCGATTAATGCTGAAAAGCGGAATGACGAAGTTAAGCTGAGCGGGGCGCTGACCAAACTTCTGGAGGAAGATCCATCCCTGGCCTGGGAACAACATGGCGATACCCACGAAATTATTCTCTGGGGGCAGGGCGAAATTCATATCCAGGTAGCCCTCGATCGGCTGCGGCGCAAGTACAACCTGCCCATGCAGACCCATCTGCCCCAGGTGCCCTATAAGGAAACGATTCGCAAACCTGCTGCCGTCCATGGGCGCTACAAGCACCAGACCGGAGGCCACGGTCAGTTTGGTGATGTCTATTTAGATATCAAACCCCTGCCCCGCGGGGAAGGGTTTAACTTCGACGAAAAAATTGTTGGTGGGGTGGTACCGCGGCAATACATTCCGGCGGTTGAAACTGGGGTGCGAGAATACTTGCACCATGGTCCCCTTGGCTTCCCGGTTGTAGATGTGGCGGTCACCCTGACCAGTGGTTCTTACCATTCCGTAGACAGTTCAGAACAGGCTTTTAAGCAGGCAGCCCGGGTGGCAATGCAGGAGGGCATGGCCAAGTGCGAACCCACTTTGCTGGAACCGATTTTGAACGTGGCCATTTCCGTTCCCACGGATTTCACCTCAAAGGTGCTGCGTCTGGTGAATGGTCGGCGGGGACAAATTCTCGGTTACGATGCCAAATCCGACTGGGCCGGTTGGGATCAAATCGCGGCCCACATTCCCCAGGCCGAGATGCACAACCTGATCGTAGAGCTGCGATCGCTGACCATGGGAGTGGGTTACTTCCACTGGCAGTATGACCATCTCCAGGAGGTACCCGAAAAACTGGCAGAACGGGTGCGTTCCAGTTCTGCTAACGGGAATGGTAAATAACTAGCTCCAATCCTCCGACCCCAGGTTGTCTGGATATTTCAGGGAATCCCCTCAAGGTAGTTACCTCTGCCTTTGAGGGGGTTTCTTGTGCTCTCTTAACCAAACTAAAATCATCCTCCCCTAAGAACTTAATTTTAGTTAAAGGTTTGAGGCTATCGATGGCGGGAGGGCAACCAGTAGCATGGAGGTATCGGAAGGTGGGTTTCTCTCCAGTCCGACCTTCAGACAGACGAGTTTTCAGCTCAGAGGGTGCCATAACTTTAACTTAGATGCAGTGATCGAGCCTGTGTTGTTGTCGTTAACGGCATTCCCATCTCTTTACGTACCGAATATGGCATCTGAACAGCAAGTTAGACAGTACCTCGCCTACTGGTTTCAGCTGGGTAAGAGGGTTTTGGTTCATGGCGGTGAGGAAGCCCTATTGCCCCGTCCGGTGATTCAGGGCGATCGCTATAGTCAGGCGTTTGAAGCCTGCTGGCAACGCATCATCGACCCGGCCTCGGGGGACTGCTATCTAGAATTTACCCATCAGACGATCGCCGAGTTGTTAAGCCCCGCGTGGGAAATCAACCCCTGTTCCCGCTGTTCTATGCCAATTCCGGTGAAGGTGGTTGGGGTGCCCTCCTTAGATTGCCCCTGTGTTGGTCTGCCCGACTGGCCCAATACCGAAATGCCCCAACCCAGGGCACCGGTTAACTCCCAGGCTCTGCTATTGCAAATTCGCGATCGCCTCCGCAGAACCAGTGGCCATTAGGGCCCGGGTAGAGAGCGTCGGATGTGAGGTTCAAATTGCTGCCAGATTAGCAACCGGGCGGCGGGGAATTTCGTAGGTAAAAAAATCACTGGCCATTTCGGTCTGAGGGAAAATTGCTCTGGCTTCCTGCAACAAGTCCTTTAACTCAATGTTATTGCCGGGGGCGTAGCGGGGACTGAAATGGGTCATGATCAGTTGTTTTACCTGGGCTCCCAGGGCTACCTGAGCGGCCATGGTGGAAGTCGAGTGAAGGCGCTGGTAAGCCAGTTCGGCATCCTGATGGGCAAAGGTGGCTTCATGGATTAAAACATCTGCATCCCGGGCCAAATCAACCGCTGCATCACAATAGATCGTGTCGGTACAATAAACCAACTTGCGGCCCATCTGGGTCGGGCCACATAACTCCTTGCCATTGATCTGGCGACCGTCGGGTAGGGTAATTTCTTCTCCCCGCTTTAATTTGCCGTAGAGTGGACCGGAAGGAATTCCCAGGGCCATGGCCCTCTCAACATCAAAATGGCCGGGACGGTCTTTTTCGGCAATCCGATAACCGAAGGCGGGCACCCGGTGCTTCAGCAGATTGCAGGTCACGATATATTCGTTATCTTCAAAAACCACCCCCGGTCTGACGGCATGGACTCTCAGGGGATAGGAAAAATGGGTCTGGGAGTAGCGCCGACAGGCCTTGAGGTAGTCGTCCAGTTCGGGGGGGCCGTAAATATCAATATGCTGAACGTTTCCGGCCAGACCACAACTGGCCAGTAACCCCATAAGGCCGAAGATGTGGTCTCCGTGCATGTGGGTGACAAAAATTCTTGTCAATTGACTGACTCTCAGGTCGCTACGCAGGAGTTGATGCTGAGTCCCTTCACCGCAGTCAAACAGCCAAAACTCTGCGCGCTGCGGCAATCGCAGGGCCACACTGGAGACGTTACGGGCGCGGGTCGGTACACCAGAACTGGTTCCCAAAAATGTGATTTGCAAAATCTATCAGCCTAAATCGTGCGATCGTTCTCAAACTATACTGACATACCCTCAGGCTGAGCGAAGGGATCAGAAGCGGAAACAATCGCGCTAGCTGGCCGTCAACTTTTAAGAAAATTAATAAAAGATCAACCGCTAGATATAGGCCGCTTCCGCTCTAAGAAACTGCCTTTTGCTATACATTTAGGGCTGTTGCCAGGAACTCCGGTTTCAGGGTGGGCTCCATTGTTGCGAAATTGGCTTACATTAACCATTGTTGACAATTATGATCAGGCTGGAATTGTGTTGCGTGAAGCGCGACGATGCCCCTTCTGTGAAGTACCTGGACCGTTGAGGAGATACCAGAAATGACATTGGAACGCTTCCCGGGTTTGCTATTTACCTTGCTACTACTACTCAGACAATCTGGCAGACGGGCCTGGTGGGTGTCTGCCCTGCTCTGGATGGCGGCGATCGCTCCGGCCCAGGCGGTAGATTTGCGGGTGGCGATCGAAGATGGGGTGAGTCAGGTGACCGTTGGTAGTTCTACCCGGGCGATCGTCCGGGATGGCTCGGGCCGTCCCCTGGGAGAAATTGCTGCCATGAATGCCTTTATTGCCCAACCTCAAAAAGGTACCGTTGCCCTCGATCGCTGGCGGGCGGGGCAAATCTGGGTGGAACCCACGGGGGAAGGCTATGTCTTTATCGGAAATCGCTGGTATCGGGGTAAGGCCCAGGTCGTGCCTACAGGGCGGGGCTTGACTGCCGTCAACCATGTCAACCTGGAACATTATCTTTACAGTGTTCTGGGGGGAGAAATGAATGGCAACTGGCCCCAGGAAGCCCTCAAGGCCCAGGCGGTGGCAGCCCGTTCCTACGCCCTGCACAAGCGGCAGCGCTCCAGTAATGGGGTGTTTGACCTGGGAGATACTCCCCTCTGGCAGGTATACCGGGGAATCAGTGATGAATCCGCCGGTACCCAGATGGCGGTCAATGCCACCCGGGGAGAAGTATTACTGGATCAGAATAATCAAATTATTGAAGCGGTCTTCCACTCTTCTGCGGGTGGTTGTACGGAAAACGTTGAAGATATCTGGGTGCAACCCCTGTCCTACCTGCGATCGGTGCGAGAAACCCAGTTTTTTAACGAAGCTTCTCCGGTGGCGCAGTGGACGAAGGACTTTTCCCGCAGTGAGTTGAGTAAACGGATCTCCGGGGTGGGCAATATTGTTTCCCTCGTCCCCGAAAAAACAACTCAGTGTGGTCGAGTGGTCAGTATGCGAGTTACCGGAGATACCGGCAGATCTCGGATTATTCGAGGAGACGAGCTGAGATCGGCCTTAGATTTGCGGAGTACCCTGTTTACCATCAACCCTCAATCGACCGTCAGTGCAGAAAAGCAAAAGTCCCAGTCACCGACGCTGTTTCAGGTGGTCGGGCGGGGCTTTGGTCATGGTTTGGGGATGAGTCAGTGGGGGGCTTACAATCTGGCCCAACAACGGAACGCTAACTATCTGCAAATTCTTGGTGTTTACTACCAGAACACCAAACTCACCCGAATTCAGGAACAGTAGGAAATCAGTTCCCTGCTCAGGTTGCCTGGGAGCCTCTGCCTGTCCCGCCCAATTGGTTAGAAAAAGCAGGTATCTTCTAAACTGGAAGGTACCTGTTTCTTGTGAGTCTGAAATTATGACCGACTCCTACCAGCAGCCCAGTCGGGAGTGGTGGGCCCAGCGCTGGATCGATGTGCTAGAGTCCTTTGGCTGGATTCGGCGGTTGGCTCGAGCCCGGGTTTATGCCCGCGAAGGTAATGTACTGGCGATCGATTTCAAAGGGGCTAAGGTGGCCGCCAGGGTTCAGGGTACTGCTCCCGACCCCTATAAGGTTTCCCTCTCCCTCGATCCCTTCAGTGACGAGCAGTGGGGCTATGTGATTGAGTCGATGGCGGAGCGAGCCATTTTCTCGGCCAAACTACTGGCGGGGGAAATGCCACAAAACATTGAGGAAGTCTTTACAGCCAATGGGTTAAGCCTGTTTCCCTTTACCAAGTTTGATATTCATAGCAAGTGTTCCTGTCCTGACCCGGCCAACCCCTGTAAGCATATTGGAGCCGTCTACTATCTGTTAGGCGATCGCTTCAGTGAAGATCCCTTTGTTTTGTTTCAGTTACGGGGTCGCACCAAGGAACAAATTATTGCCGCTCTACGCCAGATTCGCAGTCGCACCGGAACATCCCTGGGGCAAGTAGACCAGGAGCCTGAAGCAATTGCTGCTCCCTCCCCTCCATCTGGCGATCCCCTGGCTTTGGAGCATTTCTGGGAGTACAGCGAACAACTGGAGTCATCCTTAGTAGTGATTACCCCTCCTGGTAGTGAGACGGTGCTGGATGTCCTGGGGCCTATTCCGCTCAAAGGAGAGCCTACCATGGAGCCCGCCGACACCCAGGCGATGACCCAGGCGGTGATGGACTATTTTAGAGGGGTGTATCAGACTGTCAGCCAGCAGGCGATCGTCACCGCTATGAGTACAGTGGAGCAGGAAAGCTAACCTGCCCGACTTTACATGGCCCCGGCGTTTTTGTTAAAGATCACCAGGATGGTTTTGATAATTAGCTTGATGTCGTACATCAGGCTCCAGTTCTCTTGATATTTCAGATCTAGTCGAACGACATCTTCAAAACTGGTCACACTGGAGCGGCCATTTACCTGCCATTCACCGGTCATTCCCGGTTTAATGTCTAGCCGTTGCCACTGGGGAATTTCGTAGCGTTCTACCTCATCGGGGGTGGGGGGACGGGTGCCCACCAGGCTCATCTCGCCCTTTAACACATTCCAGAACTGAGGTAGCTCGTCCAGGCTGGTTTTGCGGAGAAATCGGCCAACCTTTGTGATTCGGGGGTCGTTGGCGTTTTTAAACAGAGCGCCGCTGGCCTGGTTTTCTACCAGATGTTTTCTCTGTTCGGCATCGGTCACCATAGAGCGGAACTTCCACATACGAAACCGGGTTCCCATCCATGAGCAACGGATTTGGCCAAAGAAAATCGGGCCGGGGCTATCCAGTTTAATGGCGATCGCAATTGGAACAAACAAAATCCCGGTGATCGTTAACCCTGTCAGGGCTCCAACAATGTCTAAAACCCGCTTGGTGCGGCATTTGACAGAGGGGTGGGTGGTAAAGGGCAGTTCGGCTAACTGGGTACCGGGCGAACGATGAACCACTGATTCCGGGACTGCTGTACCGGTTTCTTCGATCGCGAACATGGTGTCTAAACTGGCCAGGGCAAGAATGGTTTTGACCTGGACTGACACATCCCGCAGTACAAGCTTAATAGATTGCTTCTGAGCAATTTTCCAACAGCCGACCAGGGCCCCAATGCCGCTACTATCCATAAAGGTAGTCTGGCTGAAGTCAAGAATTGCAGTTGTCAGATTGGGATTGACCTGGCAAGCCTGCTGAAATGCCTGCTTGAAGTCAACTGCCTGCACCACAGTGAAGGCAGCAGGTACGGGCATTAAACAGGTACTGTCCAGAATCGTCACTTGACCGTTGTTATTTTCAGGTGTTGCCACAGCAATCAATCCGATTCGGTAAACTTTCTCACCTAAAACCAAACTTTCTGTATTATCTTGCAGAACCCGGGGCAGGTGAGTCAGGTGAAATACTGAAATCATTCAGCTTTATCTAGAGCACCCCAGAAAAAACTTAAAGGAAGATGAAACAGGTGGTAAATGGCCTTTACACAATCAACACAAACTTCGCGAGTTTCACGGTTTTTGTTTAAGTTTCCATTCTGCTGCAACTCGATCGATTCCGTAAAAATTTTGCCAAAATTTATCAACCATCCAGGTTGGCATAAGTTTTCTCATTGCGAAAAGCAAAATATCTCCTCCTGTGGCCGCCACATAGCGAGGTTGGGCCTGGGGGGCAGTAAGAGCCTGAAGAATGACTTCCGCGACCCGTTCGGCGGTCCAGGCGTTACGACTGGTTTGCTGTTCTAATCCTTCTAACTTGGCAAAGGCGGCCCGATAGGGGGTGGTAGCAGGGTCAGGAATCACGGCCTCCACTTCCCGGGCAACGCTGGCAAAAAAGTCTGTGCTAACTGGGCCAGGTTCAATCACACTGACCTGAATATTAAAGGGTTCCAGTTCCATCCGGAGGGAGTCACTCAGGGATTCGAGGGCAAATTTGGAGGCGCTGTACAGCCCCCCAAAGGGAAAGGCCACCCGACCCGCCAGGGAACTGACGTTGATAATCCGTCCCTGCCCCCGATCGCGCATCCCGGGAACCACTTTTTGGATCAGAGCCAGAGCCCCCAGGACGTTGACTTGAAACTGCCGCTGACAGGCTTCCAGGGGAATTAACTCGACGGGGCCCATCTGCCCATAGCCGGCATTGTTGATCAAAATGTCTACCCGGCCAAACTGGTCAAACGCTTTGTCGGCCAGGGCTGTGACTTGTTCCAGTTGGGCCATATCCGTAGGTACGGTCAAAACCTCCGCTCCGGCCTGACGGCAGGCGGCGGCTACCCTATCTAACTTGTCAATGTTGCGGGCAGCCAATACCAGACGCAGGTTCTGAAAGCGTTGGGCTAATAAATGGGCCAGGGCCGCCCCAATACCAGTGGAAGCGCCTGTGATCAAAATAACTTGATTAGTTAGAGCAGAGGACATAGCAGGATAGCTCAAAAACGGACAGCTCAAAAGGATGGAGCGTTCTCAGACCTCAGAAGGTAAGTAATGGTGAGATTTTACTACCTGGGGCGATCGGTTCTCTCTATCCGGTTATAGGTTTATCGGGTGAACCTTTTTGTGGCAGCGGCGGTCTAAGGTTTTAGACTGTGAAAATAGGGGAGTGAGCTTCTCAGGTGTTGAGCGTGCCAGATGACTCCTACCGGTTAAAAAAGGGCCAATTCAATACTGGCCAGTTGCCAGCGGAGCCAGCAACTCAGAGCGGGGGCCAGTCGGATCGTGAACTCGTACAGAACTGTGTGCGAGGAGATACTCAAAGTTTTCGCTGGCTTTACCAGCGGCATCAACAGCGGGTGCGATCGATTCTTTACCAGCTCTGTCACCCTTCTCTGCTAGATGATCTGGTACAGGAGGTGTTTTTGCGGGCCTGGAAGGGATTGCCCCGATTTCGGCAAACCGCCCAGTTTTCGACCTGGCTCTACCGAATAGCCTGGAATGTTGCTTCGGATCAGCGGCAGGCTCTCGCCCAGGGGCGATCGCGCCTGCAGGTGATTGGAACCCAGACCCCGACTCAGCAAGAGGCTCCAGATGTCATGCATTTGCATTATCAGGATCTGGTGCAGCGGGGGTTGGCTCACCTCAGCTTTGACCACCGCACCATTCTGGTTTTGCATGACCTGGAGGAGATTCCCCAGAAGCAAGTCTCTGAGATCCTGGGAATTCCTCTGGGCACCGTAAAATCTCGTTTATTCCATGCCCGTGCCGCTATGCGCCAGTTTCTTCAGCAGGAAGGAGTACAGCTATGACTCAAATTCCCCCGGATCGGTTCCGTGACCCCGATGATTCTGCTCCGGATCAGGCGCTATCCGACTTTCTGCGTCAGCACCGATCGGTGGTTCCGCCTGCCCCGAACGATCTAGAAGACCGCTTGCTGGCTCAAGTTGAGGCCCTGCCTCACCGTCACCCTGGCCGGTTTCAACCGCCTCTGGGGCGGCGGGCTTGGGTGGTGCCTTCGGCTCTAGCGGCCAGCCTGATTGCCGGGTTCGTCGGATATCGTGCGGTTCAGCTACGTCAACCCAGTCCTACGGAAATTGCCAGCCTGGAAACCTTCATCGAAACGAACTGGCAAAACACGGTCAACGATTCTTCCGAAAATGACTGGTTGCCTACCAGTGATACAGATACCAATTAAATTTTCTTTGCCGTCATTGAGCTTCAGAGGTTAATTCCATGGCTCCTCGTTATGTTGTTATAATCATCGCCGCTATTGCCACTCTGGGCGGTGCAGTAGCCCTGGCAAAAGCCAATTCGGCGTTTCTATCTCCTCAGTTGCTGGCCCAGGCTCCGATCGAACGGGGGCCAGGGGAACCGGGCTGGTTAAAAGATTTGAATCTGACACCAGAGCAAATTCAAAAAATTCGAGCCCTCCGCAATCAGGATCAAAACCGGTTGAGTCAACAACGAAGGGCGCTGCGGCAGGCCCACCAGGAACTACGGGAACTGATGGCCAGCGATGCTTCGGCGGAGCAGGTGCGGCAAAAGTATGACCAGGTGAAGGCCTTGAGACAGCAACTGGGGGATGCCCAATTTAACAACATGCTGGCCATGCGGGAGATTTTAACGCCGGAACAACGCCGCCAATTTGCTAACCAGATGCAACGCCACCGCGATCGCTTTCGGGGCAGAATGGGAGAAGGACGGCAGGAGCGGTTTTAGTAACGGGTGAGTTTTGGATGGTTGAGCGGGAAATTCAATTTATTTACCTGCATGGGTTTGCCTCCAGTCCCCGATCGCAGAAGGCCAGAGATTTAAAGACGCGCTTTGCCCAGGCTGGAATTTCTCTAATCACCCCCGACCTGAACCAGTCAGACTTTAGCCATCTCACCCTGAGTCGGCAAATTGAGCAGATCGGGAGTCTACTGACAGCCAATCTACCCGTGGTGCTGGTGGGTTCCAGTCTGGGCGGTCTGACGGCGGCCTGGTTAGGAGAAAAATACCCCCAGATAGAACGTCTGGTGTTGTTGGCTCCGGCGTTTGGGTTTCTTGACCACTGGTTGCCCCGTCTTGGCTCGGCCCAGGTTGAGCGCTGGCGCAGGGAAGGGGTATTGCCGGTTTACCACTATGGGGTAGAGCAGATGTTGCCGCTCCATTATTGGTTTGTGGAAGATGCCCGGCAGTACCAGGAAACTGGGTTGCAACGCCCAGTGCCGACTCTAATTTTGCATGGGATGCAGGATGAGGTGATTCCAGTTCAGGCCAGCCTCGAGTTTGCCCGTTCTCGCCCCTGGGTAGAGCTCAGGCAACTACCCAGCGACCATTCCCTGGCTTCTGCCAGTTCTGAGATCTGGCAGGCAATTCAGCAATTTTGCCAGCTCTAAATTTTTCTGCAGGAAGGGCACCGTCAGGGCTCCGCTACCCCTTCATTCACCCATTCCCAGCTCTGGAAGGAGTTAGAAGTGGGTATGCCGAGTCGAGTATAGAGGTCTTTGAGGATCGTATCCGCGAAGTTTGTGGGATGATGAAACTCGATTAACCGTCTGGCCGCTGGACTTATGCGATAGTCAGCACTCTGATCAAGGCTGGCTCTTATCGCCTGAACGACAGAGTCGGGTTCCAGTACCCGACAGGTTTGGCCCAATTGAAAGCGTCGGGTCAGCATACCGGTGTAACCGTATTCATCGACCAGTACTGGACGATGGGCTGTAATAGCTTTCAGCAAGTTGCAGGACAGCCCCGGGCGACTGTACTGTAAAACTGCAGCGACATCAATGGCCGAAAAGCTTGCCTGCATTTCTTCGACACTGAGAAACCGATCGAGCAAAATGATGCGTTGTTGCTGTAGCAGGTCGGCGAACTCTCGCTCCAGAACTTCGCGGTGTTGCGGATAGATAAAGCCTGCCAGCAGCAGGCGATCGGTAGGCTGGGATGTGGCCGCTCTAAAGGCCTGCAGCAACTCTGGAATCGCTTTGCGGTGATCCATCGTGCCGACAAACCCGATATAGCGACCTTCTTCAGGAATATTCAGGAGCTTGCGGGCAGAACTGCGATCGCTGGGTTGCAAGGGTGGTACAGGGTCGGGCAAAAGGCCCGTACGTTTTGCCAGGATAGGATTTTCCCGCAGGATGCATTCGTAAACAACGGGGTTGACCAGAAGCATCCTGGACCAGGGGGCGTAACGCCAGGAAAAGCGGTACACCTGATCTTTTAGATAGTCTTGCCAGTTGTCTACGGTTCCTGCGTATCCGGCATGGAAAACACCGACGGAATGAACGGATTTTGGCAGAGTTTTTCGTCCCAGCAGATTGGTGATCGCCAACATTAAACTCTGGGAGTCTGCCGAGGGAGCTACCAGATAATCTGGACGGACTTGCTCGATCGCCTGCAGGATAGTCTGCATCAGCTGAGCCTGACCACTTAAGACTGGTAATTTGGGTTTAACGGGAAACTCCAACTCCCTGAAATCGACCTCTGCCACAAAAGGAGCCAACTGTTGTTGAAAATTGTCTGAATCCAGATGGGTTCTGGTAATTGTGACAATCACCTGGTCAATCTTGCCTTGATGCTTTAAGTCAATCAGACGGGGCAACAGGGCTTCAATATAGTTGGTATGGTGGCCGCCACAACCATGCTCAAAAACTTGAACTCTCACGCAAGTTGCCTCTTAATGATCGGGATAGCCGGTATGCTCAATCTTAGGAGCGAAAGACAGGCAGGGTAAAGTGAAAGCAACTGCCCTGATGGGGGCTGGAATCGACCCAAATTTGCCCGTAGTGGGAGCGAATGATCCGCTGGCAAAGGGATAAACCGATACCGTAGCCTTCTTTTTCTTCGTCCCGCTTGAGGCGATAGTGGTCTTCAAAAATTCGTTCGCGGTTTTCTTCCGGGACTCCAGGGCCATTATCGCAGATACTGACCTGGACTTTTTGGGTGGTTCGATGCAAGACGGAAACTTGGATCGTGCCGTTCACCGGCGTATACTTAATCGCATTATCCAGCAGGTTAGTCAAGACCTGACGCACCCGTTCCCCATCGGCCAGGACACTGGGCAGATCGGAGGGAATGTCTCGTTCGACAAACAGAGATTTGTTGTCGAAGCGGTCTTGCAGGTCGTTCAATACTTCTAATAGGAGGTTCCCTAGATTGAGTTTCTGGGGTTGAATCCGCAGTTCGGAACTGGTGCCCCGGGCTGCTTGAAGAATATCGGTGATCATTCGATCGATGGCGCGGGTCTGAGTTCGGGCATGCTTGAGCAGTTGGGCAATCAGACTGGAAGTGAGGCGAGAAGACCAGCCTTCTTCGGTACTGTGGCCCATCTCCAGGGTTTCCAGGGCGATCGATGCGGCCGTCAGCGGATTACGCAGGTCATGGGCCAGCATCGAGATAATTTGATCTTTAAATCGCAATTGATGGGCCAGTTCTTCATTTTCTTGCTTGAGTCGAAAAATCTCGTCGGAAAGTTGAATCAACTCTGCCGAGTGGGCGATCGAACTGGTGAAGTGACTGCGGCCTGGCTTTATTTCCTTGAGCGCTGCTTCTTCTTTACTACTGCCCCGCAGGATTGTTGGCGGTTCTACCTCAGAGCTGGTAGGTAGGGGAGAAGTAGCTTTGGATGGGCGGGCCGCATCTAGCTGGGAGGTTTCCCCGAAGCCATCATCGCTACTGCTCTGGTAATAGCTGGGGCTGGCCAAATAGTCTTCTACCAGGCGTTGCCAGTAGGGCCACCAATGCTTAAGCTGAGCCACTAAGTCGGTGCCGGCCAGGGTTTGACGGGGTTCTGGATGAATTTTAATCAGGGCTGGAGTCGCAACGAGACGAAAATGTTCAGCCAGATAGGGTTGTTCCCCCACATCAATGATTTCAAGTTCAAAAGGGTATCCGACGCGCAACTCCTTTAAGGTTGCCTGTACCTGCTGGATTCGCTCCTTTGAACTGGGGCGCTTGTCTACAAACAACAGTAGCTGTAGAGGCATGTCAACACTATTAGACTGCTCAGAAAATGCTTGCATGCCTTCTCTTCAGACCTAACACAGAATAGGAATTCAGCATCAGGGATCGCTTCTCCCAAAACGGGATAGTCCTATTCTTTTACCATATACAGCCTACTCTGTTCTGGGGAATCCTGTCATGACTTCCCCCGTGGCGGCTCCCCGACAGAGTAAAACTGGGCAGGGAGCATGGTGAATGATGTAGTCTTCGGTGGTGGTCAGACGAGTCAGTTGGGGGCGACTTTCTGTAGGGGGTCGCTCGCTTTCTGGTTGCGACCGGCGGGCGATCGCCTTGAGGGGAGAGAGCAATGTGGTCTGGGAGGGCAGATTCAGCCAGCGGCGGGCTGCATGGCTGCCTAAAATGACTAAATCGACCTGGCGCTGCTGGGCCACCTGGCAAATTAAAGGAGCCGCATCCCCGGTTTGTAGAAGGGTGGTAATGTCCAATTGCAGGGAGGCTAAGGCCGCTTTGACGGCCTCCAGTAACTCCTGGCTCTGTTCTTTTTGCACGGCCTGTAGGGACTGACTCAGGTGCCAGCTGGGGGTGGGTGTGACAAAGGGGCCAAACAGGTAGTCCGCATTCAGGGGCGGTTGAATATAGAGAATCGTAACCTGACGAATTCCGGCTGCCACCAGTTGCCGGGTCGCCGCGATCGCCTGCCGGGTGGCCAGGGGATCACTCACGACCAGCAGACCATGGCGCAGGCTGACATCTGTTTCCTGGGGGGTGCCCCGAGCCACCAGAACGCTACAGGGCGCATAGCGGGCGATCGCGGCCGAGACGCTGCCCAGCAACAGCTCCCGCATGCCGCCATAGCCCTGGGCCCCGACGGCGATTAAGCCGGCCTGAATCGAGCGGGCACAGGTGAGAATTTCGGTGACCGGTCGCCCCTGGCGAATTTGTAGATCGATCGGCAAATCCGCTGGAAAGTCTGTGGTCAGGAGTGAAATTAAGGGTTCTGGGGTCGTGGCGTGACCATTCTGCTCGGTGGGCTTAGACAGTGTCACCGTGGCAGAATCTGCTTCCCGTTCCGCCTGGTTTGGCAGTTGGCGACGGCTCAGCCGCTGTCGCCACTGCCCCACGGGGCGACTGCTGGAACGGGGCTGCACCCGCAGCAGGGTGATCAGGGGCCGTCCTGTATTCTTAACCTGGGCAGGGAGAGCCCGGGCGATCGGGTAGAGCAACTGTTGGGCATACCGGGCATTGGGAGAACCATCGGTGGCTAACAACAGAGGTGGAACGAGCAACGGTGAAGTAGGATCTGGCATGGTGTATTAAATGGTGCCCTCAGCAGCTGAAAAGAATTTTTCAGAAGTCACAGAGAAGGGGAGAACGCAGCTGACGACTTTCTACTGACTAAATTACGCGATCGCTACCCCTGTCGGGGTTGATTGTGCCAAAGCTGTAAAATTCTGAATCTGGGCTGTGTAAAGTAAAGATACGTCAACTGGTCGAGACGAACCACCCATGAAAATTCTGGTACTAGCCTGGGAGTTTCCACCCCGCATTGTGGGTGGTATTGCTCGACATGTCTCGGAACTCTATCCCGAAATCGTCAAGTTGGGGCATGAAATTCATCTGATCACCGTTGAGTTTGGTCAGGCTCCCCACTACGAGGTAGTAGATGGAGTGCATATTCATCGAGTAGCGGTAGACCACAGCAATGACTTTTTTCATTGGGTCGTCAATATGAACGAAAGCATGGGCCGCCATGGCGGTAAGCTCCTGCTAGAAGATGGCCCTTTTGACCTGATCCACGCCCATGATTGGCTGGTCAGCGATGCGGCGATCGTCCTCAAACACATGTTCAAAGTGCCCCTGATTGGCACAATTCATGCTACAGAGTTTGGCCGTCATAATGGAATTCACTCTGAGCAGCAGCGTTATATCAGTAGCAAAGAGCGACAGCTGGCCCATGAGTCCTGGCGGATTATTGTCTGTACCAACTACATGCGCCTGGAAGTAGAACGGGCTCTGGGTGCCCCCTGGGACAAAATTGATGTGGTTTATAACGGAATTCGCCCCGAAAAAAAACATCGTCATCCCGAGTTTGACTTCTGGAATTTTCGCCGTCGCTACGCCGCTGATGATGAAAAGATCGTCTACTATGTCGGGCGCATGGCTTACGAAAAAGGTATTTCAGTCCTCTTAAGTGCGGCTCCCAAAGTGATTTCTGAGATGGCCGGACAGGCCAAAATCGTGCTTATCGGCAGTGGTCATGTTCTCCCCGATCTGAAGCATCAGGCCTGGAATCTGGGGATCTGGGACAAATGTTACTTTACCGGCTTTATGTCCGATAGTGACCTGGACAAGTTTCAAACCGTGGCTAACTGTGCCGTGTTTCCCAGTCTCTACGAACCCTTTGGGATTGTTGCCCTCGAGAGTTTTGCGGCCCGGGTGCCGGTGGTTGTCTCAGATACGGGGGGCCTGCCGGAGGTGGTACGCCATGGTAAAACCGGAGTCGTGACCTGGACGAATGACCCCGCTTCCCTGGCCTGGGGAATTCTAGAAGTCCTGAAAAATCCTGGGTTTGCCCAATGGTTAACGGATAATGCCTACGCTGACCTGGATAAGCGGTTCCGCTGGGATAAACTGGCCCAACAGACGGAGGCGGTTTATGGCCGCATTTTGCATGAACGCTCAGAAACGGCCTGGGAGTAAACCCCTAGACCTCCCCTAAAAAGTTTAAAGAGACGATGAAGCCTGGGTGATTCCCCTGGCATCTCCCCTCACCTGTGTCCTAATAAAGAATCTGTATTCCAGTTAGCTAATTGCTGAAATGGAAGTGCTTCCCTGCGGGTTTGACGCGGTTGGGTTGATTTCTCAGACAACGATTAGGATGCCAGGACAATAATATGACAAGAAAAAAATCCTTTACTCAGGCTGGAGTGGCTCTGGTTGCCGGTTGTTTACCGATCGCGATCGGTGTTGTTTTACCAGAATCCGCCGAAGCGGCCACCTTCACGGGAACCTACGTCTTTGGCGATAGCCTCTCCGATGACGGCAACCTGTTTGACCTGACCCGTGGCTTGATTCCCCCATCCCCTTTCTATGCCCAGCGGTTTTCTAACGGGCCGGTCTGGGTTGAGTATCTGGCCCAACGGTTGAATACCCCCCTGTTTAATTTTGCCTATGGTGGGGCCACCTCCGGTCAGGCAAATGTAGTCAATCCCCTGATTCAGCTATTTAATGCCACTGTATTGTTGCCCTTTGGGCAGACCCCCGTACCCCTGGCCCCGGGGGTGCAGACAGAAGTGAATGGATTTTTAGCCAGTTCGCCCCCCTTAGATTCCCAGGCTCTCTACATTCTGTTTGCTGGAGCCAACGATTATCTGGGCGGTGGCATTGCCGACCCAACCATCCCCGTCGCTAACCTCACTAGTGCGATTACGGCCTTAGCCGGAGCTGGAGCCCGCAATATTCTCGTGCCCAACCTGCCAGACCTGGGTAAAGTTCCGGGCACCCTGGGTACAGAAAACTCCCAACCCCTGACAGGGTTAACCCTGGCTCATAATGCTTTTCTGGCCCAAAGTCTGCTCGGTTTACAGAGTACTCTCGGCCCTCAGGTGAATTTAATTCCCCTGGATCTCTATTCCCTGGTCGCAACGGTGACCAATAATCCCACCGCCTTTGGGTTTACCAATGCGACGGATTCCTGCGTCAGCCCCCCGCCCCTTCAGGCTTTAACCTCGGTTCCTCCGGTGATTCCGACAATTTGCTCCAACCCAGATCAGTATGTTTTTTGGGATGATATCCACCCAACTACGGCGGCCCATGCTCAGGTGGCTAACTATGCCTTTTCTACCTTAGAAGCTGAGGCCGTTCCCGAACCTTCTGCCCTGGCCGGACTGGTAGTGGCCGGTGGATTTTTCGGGTTCACTGTCTGGCGGCGGAAACAACAACAGAAAGCCAACTCCTTTGTTGCCACGATCGCCAATCCTCAGGTTGCAACCTGCCTGACCAACGTAGCCGCCGATCGCAGCTAAGGGGCTCGGGTTGGCAAAAGCCAGATTCTGCATGGTTCGTCAGGGCCAGGTTTAAGATGGCATAGAGATGATTTCTGGAACATCTCTATGCTGCCTTCATCAGGGCGAACACTGGGCCAGGCAGTGCATTTGCCGCCACTCCTGCTCAGGGCTGGCGGCAAATGCCAAAGACGGAGGTATAGCCATGCAGGAAAGTACTCTTGCCGACAGGGCCAATCTCACCGTTGCAGAAGAAGCCGCTCACGGGCACCCCCGGAAAGTAGCGCTGAAATAGGCGGGAATCAAAATTTTGTTCTCCATACAGCCCTTCTCCCCGCCCCAGGCAGGAAAACATTAACGCCCCGGCGGCGGCCGGTCGATCGCTCAGTTCATCCCGGCATTTTTGTAACAGCAGTTCCAGGTCCTCCGCTGAAGTCTGGGCATCTCGCAGGTGAAATTGAATCCGCTGCCCCGGTCGGATGCGATCACCAATAGCGATCGCGCCCACCCGAGGATCCACCCCCAGAAGATTTCGAATCAAAAAATCTCCCTGTTCCAGGTCTTGCTTAAACTCATTTTGGGCCACCCCGACAAACAGAGAATGCTGGGCTAAAGCCCGGTCTTCCTCACTCAGGTTCTGAATCAAGTCCTGCAAAATTTCTAGAGGGGTGCGTTTGGTTGAACTGCGAGAACCACCACCTGCGGGGACCAGATCGGAGTCGTCCAGGCCCAATAAAATATTGCGTTCGCCTTCGGTCACCAGGTAGGGTTGACCAATCGGACGGCACCCCTGGGCCACGATGGTTTCCAGCACCACCCGACCAGTCAGGGCTACCCCCACCGTGCCTTCCCGGTATAACTGGTAGTTACAAAATAGGCCGGTATTGTTACCCATAGCCCCAGCACCAGCCAGTCCACCCACCTTGGTAGAATTGGGGTAGGCAAAATCTAAACCCTGCAACAAATCGTTAATTTTGGCGGAGAAAGGGTCAGCTAACAGGACAAATTGGGGTCTTTCTGTTACCGGAATACCGACTAAACCAGCCCAGGCATCTGGTGGACTATCCAGGTCGGGCAGATCTTCCGCCGCAATGTGAAACGCCTGCACCCTGACTCCCGGGAGGACGGCCAGGGTCAAACTCAGAGCCACCTCTCCTTCAATTTCCTGAGACTGGTGGTCAGGATTCATACCGACAATGCCACCCCCACCGCAGCCAATCAGGGGTACGTTGGGCAAATGCTCTCGTAACAGGGGCATTAAACGGGAATATTCACTGGCAAAAGCAGTGGAAATGAATACAAATCCCAGATCCGCCGGTTTTTGCAGTGAAGCCAGAGCCTGATTGACCACTTCTTCGACGGCTGCTTCTAAGGAAGGGCGAGTTGATAGAATGCTGACCCACTGCATGGAGTTGGTAATCGGTTCTACCGTCATAGGCTATCCCTTACATAAGAGAGTGATCACCAGCGTAACCGGAAATGTTTACCTACAACTATATTCTCCTGGTTCCATCCCAGGGGAGAGAAAGATCGGAGCAGGGGGAAAAGGGGGTGTCTCAGGCCAGAATTTTCTCGCCGCTGCCAAAGGGTTACTGTCCGGAGCCAGAGATCTGGTAGGATAGTCTCGCGTTAAGATATGTTTAGGTTGATCTATTTGTGTTAACTATTTTCCGTCTGGTAGTAGTAAACCTTAAGAGATCACGTTTTTTCTAAGTTGCCGCGATCGCCCTTTGTATTACTGGATAATGCAAACGGAATGATTAACCGCTGGGTAGCCGGCATCTGTGCGACATCAAGCAAACTCAGGCAGTGGCCAACCTTGCCTGGACTGACACAAGCGATTGAGACAAACGCCCATGAGTGATATTCAACAAAAGATTCAAGAAGAGCTGGAACAGGCCCGTGCTGTTTGCGATGTAAGCGGTGGCAACTCTCCTGAGTGTGCGGCTGCCTGGGATGCAGTTGAAGAACTGCAAGCTGAAGCATCTCATCAACGACAAGTTAAGCCCAAGAACTCCTTTGAGCAATACTGTGACGAGAACCCGGATGCAGCAGAATGCCGGGTCTATGATGACTGATTGGTAATTCCCTTGGGCAGTTGAAGCGGCTGTCCGCTTCGAGCCTAAAATTGACAGGTAGCTGGGTGTCACCTAGACGCTTAGGCTACTTGTTTTTTTCTGAATGCTTGTTTTTTGAATAGCTATTATCGCGATTCGTTGCAGCATTCACTGTTATTCGTTTTTCTAGTACCTGTCTGGTTTTATGCAATCTCCTCCCTGGCTTCCCGCCCTCGTCTGGACCGATTACCGTCTGGCTCTCCTATTTACCGTGGTGCTGCCCCTGGTATTGCTGGTTTGGGCTTTTGCTCAGAAGGCGGAGGCGATCCAGAGGCTATTAGGGATTTACTGGCGGGTTGCCAGTTTGCTGGCGATTACGGTTTATCTGTTAATTGGGGCTTTGCCGATCGGGTTCGTTTCCGGCTGGTTGGCCCGCATCCTGATACCCCTTGCCCTCTGGTTCTGGGTTGACCTGAACGAAGAAATTTCGGAGCAACCAGCCAGTCCCCTCAAATTAACCTTTACCTCCTGGCGCTGGGCGGTATCGATCTACGGAGTTCTGGGGGCGATCGCCCAAATCCCGGTGTTGCGCTGTGCCTTGATGGGATCAAACCAGGTGGTGGGGCAACCCTTCTGCCGCATCTGGTTAGATCCACCCTGGGCCTTTCGCGAATTTTTCCATAGCTCAACCAAGCCCTATTTTCTGGCCTTTCTGGCCCTGGTTGGTCTTGTGATTTACGTCTTTTACCTGGGCTACTTTGTGCTGTTCCGCCTGGGTAAGCAGGGGCGCTCGGCGGTAGGTCGGTGAGGTGACTGTGCTGTCGCGGTTAGAGCAATTCACGCTGAAGCGTCGCCAGGAAGTGCTGCTGGTCACCGCCGAAGTTGATAGCCAGCTAGAGCAGGTGATGATTTTTAAGGGCTTTTCCAGTTCTCTCACCGGAGCAACGGCCTTCGATCCAGATATCCCGGTTTTACCCTCAGAGGCCAAAATTATGTATATCGATCGCCTCCAGGGACCCTACAATCCAGCCAATCCCTGCTACTTGCAGCAGGGGTTAACCTGGGAAGAAATGCTTCCATTGCTGCTAGAAGCCGGAGTTTAGCAGAGTTTTTTGGCCTGAGATGGAATTATTTCCTGAAGTAGATGTTAAATCCCCGTAAGAAGGATTAGCTATATAACAAAGCTGCACCAAATTCAACAGCAGCGGCTATATTAATTCGATTCTGTAGTCAAACCTCCACTTTGGAAACGCTTTGATTTAGCGATCGCCCCGTCTGCTTTGCTAAAGAAATGTTATTCTCCACTGTGAGTGTGTTGTGTGGGGTTTTAATTTATGGTTCTATCTCCTACCCGGACTCAGGAAGTGAGTCCTACGGGTTCTGCCTCCGTTAAAAGTCAATCGTCCGAGCTAACAGAGGCGTTTTCTCATTTGATTGCGCTAGAACCGGCTGGTAAAGCGGTTCAGCCCGACCCAACCGTTGCCCTCTGGACGGGGCTACCTCTGCCAGATAGTCGTCTGTTTGGCACCGATGGCATTCGGGGACGGGTGGGGGATTTGCTGACCGCGCCCCTGGCCATGCAGGTTGGCTTCTGGGCCGGTCAGGTTTTACAGACCAGCGGCTCACAACCGGGGCCGGTTGTGATTGGCCAGGACTCAAGGAACTCCAGCAGTATGCTGGCCATGGCCCTGTCGGCCGGGTTAACTGCTGCCGGGTTAGAAGTTTGGGATCTTGGCCTCTGCCCAACTCCCGGGGTCGCCAACCTGACCCAACGGATGGGGGCGATCGGTGGAGTGATGATTTCCGCCAGCCACAACCCCCCAGAAGATAACGGAATTAAATTTTTTGGAGCCGATGGCAGCAAGCTCTCGTTGCAGCTGCAGGAGCTGATTGAATCGGCCCTGCGGGGCAAGGCCCAGGAGTTTCTCAGCCTGGAACCGTCATCCTGTGGTACTCACTACTATCGGCCCGAATTAGTCAATCACTACCTGGAAGGAATCCAGGAACCCCTGGCGGCTCTGGGGCATGCTCCCGTCCTGCAGGGGTTGAAAATTGTGCTGGATCTGGCCTGGGGAGCTGCAGCAAAGGTAGCACCCCAGGTATTTCAGGCCCTCGGAGCGGAAGTCATCTGTTTACATGACCAGCCCGATGGTAGTCGGATCAATGTGAACTGTGGGTCAACCCATCTCGCTTCTCTCCAGGCAGCGGTGCGAGAACACCGGGCCGATATCGGTTTTGCCTTTGATGGAGATGCCGATCGGGTACTGGCGGTAGATCCTCAGGGGCGGGTAGTCGATGGAGATTATATTCTCTACCTTTGGGGTAAATCCCTGCGTCAGGCCGAGCAACTTCCTGGTAATACGATTGTTGCAACGGTGATGTCGAATCTGGGCTTTGAGCGGGCCTGGCAACAGCAGGGTGGGACTCTGCTACGGGCCGCCGTAGGGGATCAGTATGTCCATGCCGAGATGGTTCGTTCCGGCTCCGTGTTAGGCGGTGAGCAGTCGGGCCATATTCTCTGTCGTCATTACGGAGTCAGTGGAGACGGGTTGCAGACCGCCTTACACCTGGCTGCCTTAGTGCAGCAGTGGGGTGTTTCTCTGGCTGAGCTGGTAGATCAGAGTTTTCAGACCTATCCCCAGGTGTTGAAGAATGTCCGAGTAGAAGACCGTCAGCGTCGGCTCAACTGGCAGGATTGCGCTCCTTTACAGGCGGCCATTGCCAAAGCTGAAGCGGATATGGGCGATCGGGGCCGGGTTCTGGTGCGGGCTTCGGGAACTGAACCCCTGATTCGAGTCATGGTTGAAGCGGCCACGACCGAGTTGGTCAACCACTGGACAGACCATCTGGTAAGTACAGTGCAGCAACACTTCACGGAGTAGTCTTTTCCTGGGGCGGTGTCGCTCCCGGGTCCCATCAGGGGGTTGGTCCTGCCAGCCCCCTGATGCTTTCAGCCATTAATCTTTTGGCCGTTCTCGGTCAGGAATGCTCACCCCGGAGATACCTGCGATCGCCCGCAGGTTTTGACAGCGCAGGAGTTCCGTAAAACTCAGGCTGGGACGGGCTTCGATCTCAGCCACGGCCTCAATTGCAGTCGTCAGGTGGCGGGCCGCCTCCGTCTCGCTGTAACCCCGGCGCTGGGCTACCTTGAGGGCGGCCTCATCGGCTGCCAAATCCCGTTCTGGACTGCGGTTACTGCGCCAGATCTGGGTACCGGCAATCGCACTCAACGCACCTCCGGCAAGCATACCCACGGCATCTAACTGCACTGCTTCGACCAGAGTGCCGACCATTCCGGCCAGAACTACTCCCTGGTACAGATTGGGTTGGAACCATTTCACCCCCATTACCCAACTCACCGTCCGCAGGATTAAGAGATCCCGTTGGGGGCGAGACAACCGCTCCCAGAGGTCAAAATTGATCCAGATCGGGCGTTCCCGCATCCAGGGTAGGGGAAACGGGCTATCAATCACCAGACGCTGTTCTGGTTTGCTGCTTAATCGGGTCAGCATCCGACCGGAAGCGGGCATGACCTCAAGTAAGCGGCGAATTTCAAAGTCAGGATTCATGGCCATGTTTCTAGAGAGCTTCTAAGCTACCAGCCAGGGCAGAAACCGCCCCCGGCAGGCGATCGGCTCCAGCCTGGGTGGCGGCTACCAGCAGGAGTAAGATCTGGCGAGCAGAGGGACGGACCAGTACCAGACCCCCGACGGGTTGGGTTTGCCCTGCGATCGTCAGGTTTCCCGTCCAGTCGAGTACCACACCCCCTCCCGCTTCCGGTCGTGGCAACCCCGGCTGAAAGCCTTCGCCCCTCTGAAATAGAGTGGTTGCTACCCTGGCCAGCGCATCGTTGTCAGTGCCGGGAACCAGACCGAGCGGGCTACTGATAGGTTGGGTCTGGGCAACGACCGTATAGGCCAGCTGGCCGTCTGGGGCTTCGATTAACACCGAACCGGCCAGGGGGCTGACTCGATACTCGGGCAATACTCCTACCTGAAACCGCCCGGCCGGGTCTCGATAGGTACTGGCTAAAGCGGTCGGGGGAGCAGCAGAAACCGGAGGAGCAGGTAAGGGGGTTGGACTGGGGGAACCCGGAGCCCCCGGGCTGGGGGGACTGACCAGGGGTGGAACGGTTACCGCATCCTGGGCTCGTCCCAGGGAAACAAAGCCCTGATTCCAGATCCCGGGGACGATCGCCATAAAAATAGCCAGAACTATTAACCAGGCTTTTTTTCTCATTTCGTTGCCCTCATCGTCCCAAAATTGCCGGATTACCCAGATCAAATAGACCAGCTACACAGCCAATCATTAAAGTTGCCAGCGTTGCAGCCCAGAGTGCTTTCCAGCCCACTTCCGTAATATCCTGGCGGCGGGAAGGCACCAGCCCAATCAGGCCGCCGACAAAGATGCCAACGGCGGGTAAATGGGCAAAGCCACAGAGGGCATAGCTCAAAATCAGTAACGCTCTGCCACTCAGGACCTGCTGACTGGAGAGACTGGCCAGTTGAAAATAGGCCGGTACTTCCGTTTCTAACACCCGCTGTCCTAGGAGGGTTGAAGCCAGCCAGAGTTCTTGCCAGTTAAAAGAAATGCCGGTCAGAAAGGTAAGGGGTAAAAACAAAGCTCCCAGGATCGTCCGCAGGTTGACCACCTGGAAAAATCTGCCGATCGCCTGCAACAGCCCATTGGAGCTGAGCGCCAGGGAAGCCAGATTGGCAAAAAATAGGTTCACCAGGGCGATTAAACCTAGAACGGCGATTAACAGGGCGGCAATGGCGATCGCCAGTTTGGCCCCTTCCATGGCTCCGACCACGATACTTTCGGTTAAGTTCATTCGGGGTGAACCGGGATTGGTTTCTTCTCCGTTGCTGGGGTCGCTTTCCTCTACCACCTGTCCAAGGGTGCGGGGAGTTTCCGTTTCGGGTACCAGAATTTTGGCCATGACAAAACAGGCGGGGATGGCCATGATCGAGGCCGACACCAGATGCCCGGTAATCGTCGGGAAGACAGGGCGCAGAAAACCGGCATAGAGGGCCAGAACCGTGGAAGCAATGCTGCCAAAGCAGGAAGCCAGAATGGCGCAGAGTTCGCTACGGGTCATTTCTGCCAGGTAAGGCCGCACCACCAGGGTTGATTCAATCCCTACAAAAATATTGGCGGCTCCGCTCAGGGCTTCCGCTCCACTTAAATTCATCGTTCGCCGGAACAGGCGGGCAAACAGGTTGACCAGGGGTTGAATCAGGCCCAGGGCGTAGAGCAGTGACGTCAGGGCCGAAAAGAAAATCACACTGGGTAAGGCCCGAAAGGCGAAAACATAGCCCAGGTTAATATTGTCAGGACTGAGGCGATCGCCGGGAACCGGAATGTAAGGTGGGGTAATGGCCCTGGCTATCCAGCGACCCGCCAGAACTGGCCCTGGGGTGGCATTAAAGTCAGGTACCAGGACTGGCCCAAAGATAAATCTAGCCCCTGCTTCTGTGACATCCAAAATTGCGTTGACGGCATCACTCAGTTGCACCACCAGGGCCCGACTGTAGGGCAGCAAAAACACCAGCAATCCCAGAATAAGCTGTAAGCCAAGGCCCCAGCCAATGACACGCCAGGGGATGACTCGCCGGTTTTCTGAGCCGAGCCAGGCGATGCCACACAGACCTACCATGCCCGCCAACGACAGCAGGTTTAACCAGGGCATTATTTCTCCCGTTTAACGTTGCCACGACTACTCTACCGGAGAAGCAGCCAGGAGGGATCAGCTCCGTTGAGTTTGCTCCTGTAAGATGCGTTCATAGCGTTGCTGATCCTGTTGCCAGGCTGCCAGTAACGCTGGGTCAGAAGGCACCCCTTGCTGCAGCAAAATTACCCCATCTTCCCAGGCCACAATCCCGTACTGATTTTGGGCCACCAGATCTTTAATCAGGGGTACCAGCTGTCTGAAATGCTCCTTTTCCAGGCTAAACACTACCTGATAGCGCTCCAACTGCCACATATCGGCCACCAGGTAGTCTACTCGTTTGACTTCCCGTTGATCGTTGCGAAACTCAAGATAAGGCACCCGCAGTACCTCCCGTCGCCCGGAGACATGGGGCACGATGTAGGTTGTTGCGGTGACGCTGGCCTCCGGGGGAATCTGGTGAATTACCTTCTCTAAATGGGAGGTATGTTCCCACTGACGAGTCAGGGAGACATGCACCCAGGGATTGTAAGAGGCAGGAAAGATAAAATAGAGCGCATCGTGGGGGTTGTAGCAAACGGCAATCAGAGCCGAAACCACGATGCAGCCCTGCCAGAAGCGCTGGAACCTGAGCTTGAAGCGATCGCGATGGGTAGACCACCAGAGGATGGCCCCGTAAAATAAACCGGGCACCAGGGTCATGGCATAGCGGATATGGATTGACAGGGGAGAACTGCCTTTTTGCAAAAACAGTTGCAACATCGGAAACCCGGCAATCACCCAGGAAAAGGGAGCCACTAAGGAGACAAAAGCCAGGGGCAAAGCCTGCACCAGCAGGTAGGGAATTTTCACTTCAGGGCGGCCAAAGACATTGGCCAGCAACCGCACCGGGTTGGAAATGATCGCCCAGAGAATTTCCAGGGTGGTCGCCCGATCGCCCTCGGCATACTGGCCAAACCGCTCCATCATGAACCGGCGGGAAATGTCTTCTGAGAACATGGGCATAAACACGTTGGTAGCCACCACCACATAGCCAAAGGCCAGGGTACAGAGGGCCAGGCCAATTTTGGGATAACGGCGACTGACGATCAGGTACACTCCCACCCCAAACAGCGTGACTCCGGCATCCTGACGGATAATCACGGTCAGGCAGGCCATCAGCCAGAACAACCACCAGATCCGTTTCTCCATAGCCAGGAGCAGGGTGAAGATGAAGATTGGAATCTGACAGAGGTCATGGAAGTTAGAAAAGGTTGGCCCAATTACCGCATTGGCCCCGTAGTAGCCCGCCATCAGCATGAAAGAGAGGGCCGGTTGCAGGTAATGCCTTGCCAGGGCGTACAGAACCAGACCCCCACCCGTAATCAAACCCACCTGGACAAAGGTCAGGGTTGGCGGAAAGGGAAATAACTTGTAAAGGGGCAACCAGAGCAACAGGGCCGGGGTAAAGTGCTGACCCAGGCGGTGGTAATAAACCGCTGGAAACTGGCCATCGTGAACCACATTGGTCGATAAAACCGAAGAGAGCGAACTCTGGAAGAAGCGCCCGTGGGAGCCATTCCAGAAGACCTGATTAAAGATGCCCTGGTCGTAGGAGGCAAAGTAGGTAAAGTAACGGTGCCACCCGATCGCCAGCATGACCAGAAAATAAAGTGCTGCCAGGATCAGAACAGGACGTAGCTCGGGCTGACTGACGGTAGCGACAAAGCGTTTCCACAGGGGAGATTTGAGGCGAAGCATCCGGGTATGTCCTGAAACGACCACCTGTTCCAGCGAGTGATCCCCTGGGACAGGGTTGATGAGACAACTTACGACGATACCCTATGGAATACAGCGAGTAAAGAGACAAATTTATTTATCCCCGGGGGCTCACAGAGGGCCTGGGACTGGCCGGTTTGGGACTGGCGGCGGCAGGGGGAGTGCGTGTGGGTTTGGGGGCATTCTGGGGGGCTACCCGAGCCGGGTTGGTTGCAGGGGCGGCTGGATTGGCCGTGGGAGAAACCGCCGGACTGGGGCTGGCGATCGGAGAAACCGTGGGAGTCACCGTGGGGCTGGGAGAAGCCGCCGGGCTGGGAGAAACCGTCGGGCTGGGGCTGGCAGTTGGTGCTGCTTTTTCTCCCAAAATACTGGGATTACCCGTGTCGTAGAAGCCAGCAATACAGGCAATCATCAGGGTGGCCAGGGTTCCTACAAATAGAGCTTTCCAACCCAGCTGGGTGATGTCTTTGCGGCGGGAAGGAGCCAGGGCGATCGTCCCTCCGACAAAGATGCCAACGGAAGCGACATGGGCAAACCCGGACAGGGCATAGCTAATAATCAAAACCGCTCGATCGCTGAGTTGTCCAGCAGTTCCAGCCAATCCCAGATCCCTGTAGGGGGGGATGGCAGTTTCCAGTAAGCGGCGACCAATAATTACAGAGGATTGCCAGACTTCACCCAGGTCAAAAGAAATCCCCAGGAGCAGGGTGAGGGGGAAAAATAAAGCTCCCAGGATATTTTGCAGCGTAATGATCTGGAAAACCGGGCCGATCGGCGCGGGCAAACCGGCCAGACCCCCGAAAATCTGATTGATTAGAGAAACCAGACCCAGAATCAAGATCAGCACTGCTGCGATCGAGACGGCCATTTTGACGCCATCCAGGGCACCTAAAATAGCGGCATCCAGGGCACTGACCCGTTCGATCGGTTCTCCTCCTACGGTTTCAGTCGGGGCCTTCTCTTCTACGGGTTCCTCATCCACCTGTAACCGGGTGCGGGGATATTCCTCTTCCTCCTCATCCATCTGTAAGGTGGTTCGTTTGGTATGAACGGTTTCCTCCCTGTCTTCCACCGGAATACCCCCCGCTGTCACCGGAATACCCGTTTCTGGCACTAAAATCTTGGACAGCACGAAGCAAGCTGGAATTGCCATAATCGAGGCTGAAACCAGGTGTCCCAAAATGTTGGGAAAAATCGGGCGCAGGAAGCTGACATAAATTGCCAGGGTAGAAGAAGCCGCCGTGCCAAAGCAGCAGGCCAGAATGGCACAGAGTTCGCTGCGGGTCATTCTGGCAATGTAGGGTTTGACGGCGATCGCGGCTTCAATTCCAACAAAAATATTGGCAGCTCCACTCAGGGACTCCGCTCCACTCAGGCGCATTGTCGAGTAAAAGGCCTTAGCAAACAGGTTGGTAATTGCCTGAATCACCCCCAGGTTGTAAAGCAGTGCCATCAACCCGGAGAAGAAAATCACGGCGGGCAAGGCGCGAAAGGCCAGAATATAGCTCAATCTCTCGGTACAAAACCCCGGAATCAGCGACAGCTGGGGGGGAGTACAGGCCGTTGCCCCCTCCGCTAAGGGGCGGAGAATCCAGGAGTCCTGGCCGGCGGGGGGTACCAGATTGGAGCCAAAGACAAACCGGGCACCGGCATCAGCGGCAGTAAAAATGCTGTCGAGCAGGCCACTAAAAATCCTGAGAATTTCCCTGGTGATGGGAAACTGAAACACCAGAAAACCCAGAATGAGTTGTAAGCCAATGCCCCCAATAATGACACGCCAGGGAATGACTTTGCGATCTTCAGAAAACAACCAGGCAACGAGACACAAACCAAAGATGCCAAGAAAGGAAATGGCGTTGAGAAGGGTCATCAGGTTGCTCCTGGCACTCGAACAAATAGGGACATTGCAGCGGTTTCTGCGATCGTCGGAAGATGTTAGGAATCTAACTGCATCGACTGAATGCAATTAAGACAATAACCAAAGTCAGGGGCTTCGGCACAGTTACAATTCAGAATCTTCAATTAAATTAAGAAAACCGTATCTCTGGATAGATGTTTCCATTCCAGTCACCGTCGCCCAAAAACTCTCATGATTTCTTTGCCTGAACGATTGCAGGGCGGGCTTTGGGGGTTGTTGATCGGGGATGCCCTGGGGGTTCCTTACGAATTTCATCCGCCCCAGAACTTACCAGCGATCGCCGATCTGGAGTTCGTTCCCCCTGCCGGATTCAGCAGAAGCTATCCCCAGGTTTTACCGGGTACCTGGTCCGATGACGGAGCCCAGGCCCTCTGCCTGCTGGCTTCCCTGCTGGAGCAAGGCAGAGTTGCCCCAGAGGATCTGGGCCAGCGCTTGCTGCGCTGGTACAGGCAGGGCTACTGTGCCGTCGGGGGTGAGGTATTTGACATTGGTAATCACACAGCCAGAGTTCTACAGGCCATTCAGGCGGGGGTACCAGCCCTGGCCGCAGGAAATCTGGGGCATCAGGCCCGGGGCAATGGCTCCCTCATGCGATCGCTGCCCCTGGTGCTCTGGCATCAAGGGTCGGATGCTGACCTGGTAGCCGCTGCCCATCTTCAATCGGCGGTCACCCATGCCGATCCCTACTGTCAGGTTTGCTGTGCTCTCTATTGCCTCTGGGCCAGACGCTTATTGCAGGGGAACCCGGCAGCCTGGGAAGCGGCGGTCGCCAGTCTGGCTTCCCTATATGAAAGAGAGGCCACCAACCTGGAAATTCTGGAAACGGTAATCCGGCCCGCAGAACCTGCCCTGGGCCAGGGCACCGGCTATGTGATTGATTGTCTGCAATCTGCCCGTCTGGCTCTTGCAGCTGGTAGCTACGAGCAGGTGGTGAAGGCGGCGATCGCCCTGGGAAATGACACCGATACTACCGCCTGCGTTGCCGGAGGTCTGGCCGGAATAAGGGATGGTGTGGCAGCAATTCCCGCCCGCTGGCGCGATCACCTGCGTGGTCAAGAGATTGTGCAACCCCTCCTGACAAAACTGCTAGCGCGTTATCAGAGAAATAGCTGACGGCTGAGAAAACACCGATAATAGGGAAGTCCTCTGTCATATCCGGACGCATGGAAGCCTTTGAACCGACGCCGCCCGACTGGACTCAACCTGCCATCCATACCCACAACTTCTGTTGTCCTACCTGTCGTGCTACCAGTAAGGTTGCTCAAAAGGTGTGGGTCAATCGCCGCTCGCCGGTATTTACTGAAGACTATCGCAAGAAGTGGCAGGAGTTTTACCAGTGTGAGTGTGGTCAGGTCTGGTGGGCCTGGAGTAACGATCGACCCCCTTCAGAGCTGGCTAACCAGCCGCGGGAAATTCCACCACCAGCCAGGGGGTTATTCAATCCCTTTGATGAGTTGTAATAGCTGCTTCTAAACCCATCGAAGGCCAAAACGATTGAAGGTATTCCTACGGGTAGAACTCCCCTTCAGCAGAAGTTTGGATTCATGAAATCTTAAAGGCCGCGATCGCCAAGACTTGGAGGGCGATCGCGGCCTTTTTCCCATGCTGCTTAGCGTTCACTGCCTTTGCCGGGGAGTCACCGATGGAAGTAGTTCTACGTAGCCTGAAAATTAGAGTTCATCGGACTTTCACAAAAGTACGGAACTTTCATCAGGCTGCAACTATTCTTATTTAGGGCGGAATAATGTAGTCAAAGACACAGGATTACCGCCCAACCCTGGGCTCGCGGATACCTGAAATCTCACCACAATTTCTGGAAGGATTGATCAATGCGCTACCGATCGACTGCTGCACTCTCTTTGTCTGTCATGGCTGCCGTTGGCATGACCCTTGCATCCTCTGCCCTGATGCCCAATGCCGCCCAGGCTTTTACCTTAAGTCTTAATCCGCAGTTTGGTAGCACCGAAAATACCGGCGCTACGGCTACCCTGGACTTCGACTTTGTTCAGCAGGGTAATAACGTGTTACTGAACCTGGGTATCCAGAACACCACGAATGGTACTGCTGGCTTAGGGGCGACCCAGGCTACCCTGGTAGGTGTAGCTCTTGATCTACTGGCCGGGCCAGTCACATCGTTTACTTACAACGCTGGTAGTAGCGCTTTCACCAAAACTTACAACAGCCTGAACATTCCCGGTTCCTTTGGCAACATTGTCTTTGACTATGGAATTCGCTCCGCAGGCCCTGGTAACTTTGTCGGTGGCAATCCCCAACAGGGTCTAACGGCTGGCCAATCTTCTATCGTCAGTTTTCTGTTGAGTGGCAGTGGCACCCTGAATGCTGCGGCAGTTGAGCAGAGCTTCTTCTCTGCCTACTCCAATGGCTCCATGAGTGCTGCCGGTCGCTTCCAGCAGGTGAATGCTGGGGGGGGGAGCGATAAGGTACTGGGTGGTAACCCCACTCCTGACAACCCGCCTGCTGCGGCTGTTCCCGAACCTGCGTCGATGCTGGGTATGCTGGCTGCCGGGGCAATGTTCCTGAACCGTAAGAAGCTGCAACAGAAAGCGACCTTAGCCGACTGATAACCCCCGTTGAGTCTGGCGATCGCGGATGGTCTCCAGACTGCCGATGGGAATCGCTGAAATTAGCTGACGAGTATAGTCGCGTTGAGGAGCTCGGTAAATTGCCTCTGAAGGGCCGATCTCCTCAATTTCACCTTTGTTCATCACCATAATGCGATCGCTCATGAACTTGACCACACTCAGGTCATGGGAAATAAAAATGTAGGTCAGGTTAAATTCTGCCTGAAGTTCTTTTAGCAGGTTTAGAACCTGGGCCTGCACCGACACATCCAGAGCCGATACCGATTCATCACAGATGATGAATTTGGGCTTTAAGGCCAGGGCTCGGGCAATACAAATTCGTTGCCGCTGCCCCCCAGAAAATTCATGGGGATAGCGGTTCATCGCGTCCGCACTCAGACCAACCCGCTCCAGCAGATAAGCGGCTTCCGTTCGTTGCTCGCGGCGATTGCCGGGTTTTTTGTGAATCTGCATCGGTTCCATCACCGCCGAGCCTACGGACATTCGGGCATCCAGGGAGCCGAAGGGGTTCTGGAAGATAATTTGCATTTCTCGCCGCAACCGGCGCAGGGCTTCACCCGCCAGTCCGGTAATTTCCCGTCCCTCGAAAAATACCTGACCACTGGCCGGTTTGATTAGCTGAAGAATCGTGCGGGCCAGGGTAGATTTGCCGCAACCCGATTCTCCTACCAATCCCAGGGTTTCGCCGGGATACAGATCAAAGCTGACCCCGTTCACGGCCATGACATAGCGCTTGGTCTGACCAAAAATGCCTCTCACCGGAAAGGCAACCCGCAGGTCTTTAACAGCCAGCAGGGGGGCTTTGGTCTGGAGGGCAGTGAGGCGATCGGCCATTTCCGCATCACTCACTTCCTGGGCCTGTTGTAGAGCTTGATTCACATCGATTTTGCGCTCTTCAATGATTGTTGCCCCGGCAGCATCGGTACTGACTTGCATGAAGTCGGCCACCGTGGGCAACAGCCGCAAGCGACGATCGAGACGGGGGCGACAGGTCAGTAGTCCTTTGGTGTAGGGATGGTTGGGAGCGGAGAAAATTTGCCAGACGGAGCCTGTTTCGACGATTTCGCCCCGATACATGACAGCTACATCGTCGGCAATTTCGGCAATGATCCCCAGGTCATGGGTAATGAACATGATCGACATGCCTCGCCGATCGCGCAGATCCCGCAACAGATCCAGAATGGTCGCCTGCACAGTCACATCCAGGGCTGTTGTTGGTTCGTCGGCAATCAGCAGGACGGGGTCGCAGGCGATCGCCATGGCGATCATCACCCGTTGCATCTGACCGCCGGATAATTCGTGGGGATAGCGATCTAAAAAAGCCAGCTTCTGGCGGGTCACATAGCGGCTCAATTCCCGATTGCCGGGGAGAGCCGCCTCAGGGTCTTGGCGCTGGAGTTCTTCCAGATAACGCCGTTTGATTTCGTCGTCGTCGGGTAACAGGCGCACTTCCTGCAGTCGGTCGATCGCCTCCTGGCGGGCAACCTCTGGGGACACTCTCTTGTGTAACCGAATGGCTTCAACCAACTGAAACCCGATCGTATAGACCGGGTTGAGAGAACTCATGGGTTCCTGAAAGATCATGGAGATCTCCCCGCCCCGGTAATCTTCTAAACGCTGACTCGGTAACTCGGCCAGGTTGACGGGCTGTTCTTGCTCAGAAGAACTCCAGAATAAAACCTGGCCCTGGGTGACTTTACCGGGAACTGGAATCAACCCCATGACGGCCAGGGAGGTGACAGACTTACCGGAACCCGATTCACCTACGATTCCCAGCGTTCGACCCCGTTTGACTTCAAAGGAAATGCCATTAACTGCCTTGATCGTTTGTCCATCGGTTTTAAACTGGACTTCAAGGTTGTTAACTTTCAGAACGGTGTCGCTCATGGAGGTCTGGTACAAAAGTTTCTTGGATTTTAACAGGCTCTCAGCCCGGTTGGGGTTGAGCCAGAAACAGTTTTGACCAGAACGGCAGGGGCGATCGGCAGAGAGCCATTTCACACCCCCAGAAATCGACGGTAAATAGAGTTAATCGCTTTGATATAGGCTTCAGCGGCGGCCTGAAGCATGCTGTTGTGACTGGCACTCGCTTCAAACGTAAAGCCATCGCACTCGACCCCCAGCACAACTTCAACCGGCGAATCAGCGCCCTGCAGCCTGCTGCTGGCAGGAACGAAAAACCGGTTTAAGCTTCGGGGAGGTAACGTGCAGTAGCTATCAATTGCCTGGTCGATCGCCCGTTGGATGGCATCAAAGGCTGTAGAACCTGCTGCTGTCGCCTGCAACTGGGATGCTGCTGGATCTAGCAAAATCACCGTCGCTTCACTATGTTGACTGGCGCTGCTATGCACCTGAAAATCTTCCAGACTAAACCCGGGGGGATGGTTTTGAGCAGAGAAATTGGTCTGATTCAGATGGTCGAGATGAATCAGAAATGCCCTGACTGAAAAAATTCCCATTGTGTAGGTTTCTGGGTGATCTGGTTCGCCTGGCTCCGTGGGAATTGCTCGGTAGAAATAGCCATCGACATGAATCCGGTAGTGGTCTTCTAAGGTTTGAGCGAACTGGTGTGGCTCCCAGGTAACAATTACATCTACGGTACGATCGACGGCACAGGCTAACCGAATGGCATCAAAAAAGTTGGCAGTCTGATGATTGGATGCTTCCTCTAAAATTGTCTGATTGATTTTACAAGTCCTTCTCTGTAGCTTCTCTAGCATGCTCAAGTAGGCTTCCCGGCAGGCTTGATTACCACCTAACTGGTATACATCCCAGAATGTAAAGGCCAGATCAAAGTCAAGTTCTGAGATGTACCAGTTCACAGCAATCTCAGACAACCTGCATAGCATCTCTGTGTAGTAGTGAGTCCACCAGGGATCCCACTGGGAAAGGGCATTATGAAAAACATTAGCCGTCACTAAAGCGGTCGTTAAGCCCCTGGCATACATAGGTTTGAGTTGTTAGCTGGGAATAGATAGCACACTCACTCATCACACTCTAGGTTGGGTGGGGATTCTTCCTTAAACGGCGACTTTGACATCGAGGAAGCCTGTTGCTTTTCCTAACCGGGCAAATTGTCGGTTTGATTGCGGATAAGAACTTTTTCAACCAATTCTTCTAATCGACTGATGCGTTCTTGACCGGTTGGGCTATCAAATTGATTGCGAATTAATGCTTTTTCAACCAGGCTTTCTAACCGATTCATTCGTTCTTTTAGTTCTAACTCCGCTTCTCGATTAACTGCTCCCTGAGAAAGCAGGGTATAAATCGGAGTTGGCATTATTCCTGCCCCCTGATTAGCCCGTCTCAGATCTTGAATTTCTGCTTCCAGACTGGCGATACGATCGTTCTCACTTTCTTTCAACCCCTGCCGTAGCAGGCGGGCAACCAGTTCGGTGACAGAGATGCCATCTATGTCTGCCCGATCGCGCAGATCTTGTAGTAGATCCTCAGGCAGTCTAAAGCTGACTAGTTTCTTGGTTTTATCCATGATCCTGCAGAACTCAACAATGCTGTACGTATGATCGACTTAGACATACGCCGCTATTTATTGTAATGAATTCTGATATACAGGTAATGTTTGGAAACCAGAAATTCGACTAATCTTTACAAACCTGAGCTTGGGACTTCCATCGGAAAACCTGACTGCTTTAGGGAAAAGCTTAAAAAATTGCCAGATTATACAGAATATTAACGGAAACTCCTGATGTTTTCAAGCTTTACCCGAGAACTTCTTGAAGATACAAAAGCTTGACAATGAAATACGAAAAATATACAAATGATATAAGCGCCCCTTCTTATTAGTCAGAGTCAGGAGTTAGCCTTTATGAATTGCCCCTACCGCGAGAGTCTGATGCCCCGATGCGACATTGCCATGCACCCTTACAAGCGATCGGTTGAATACTGCCGGGTCTGTGGAGAATGGCGGAATATTCACCATGTTGGTGAAGAGATGCCTGACATTTTGTGGTTTCTCTTAGGGGTGGGGATTTTGCTATTGGTGCTGCAAGCGGCTATCCCAGAAGCAGAGCCACCGCCTCCGTCAGAGTCGCCCTATGGGTTAGAACTGCGCCAGCCTTAAGGGGGACAAAACCATGCAGAGCGATCGCTACAGCTGGTGGGTGAGGCTCGCGTCTCAAGCGCTGAAATATTTTCTGTTAACCCTGTTTGGTTTTACCCTGGTCTGCCTGCTATCGATGTTGCTGGGAGCCATGAACCTGGCAACCCTACTCCTGGCGATAATGGGGCAGTGGCTGCTTCGTATAGCGGCTCTGATTGCCTGTCTGATGGCCCTGGCGATCGTGGTTGAATCCTTGAGAAATTAAATCTCTGGAAAACTGCAGAATTAAAACCTAAAACTACAACATCGACAGGTCGCCAGCTACTTCCAGGCGGGTGACATGGCTCATAATCGTGAACCGTTCGGCCAGGGTTTCGGAGGTAGAAAGGCTGATCCAGCCCATTTGTTTTAGCAGGTGGATAGCTACGGCATGTTTGGCCCGTTTGGCTCCATCTACTACTTTGATCGCCAGACCCATACCTTCTCCCAGACGACCGATGCACTGGACTCCTTCGGCTCCGGCCTTACTGACCAGCTCTCCCTGGGATAGGCTCATCAGTTCGGTGTCAAATTCTCCTTCACCGGCTACCATTGCGGGGTGATGGGTCATGGCTCGAACGATGCGCTCCATATCCAGGCTGGCTCCCGAAGCTAGCAGGGCGTAGAGGGAGGCAATTTGCCCTAGCTGCAGGAAATAGGTCGGAGCGCCACAGTCATCCCGGGCACTGATGAACTCTTCCCCAGGCATTCGCAGCAACTCGGCTACCTTTTGCAGGATCAACTGCTGCACCGGATGACTGCGTTGTAAATAGTTGTTGAGAGACCAGTTGCGTTGCTGGCAGACTGCCAACATTCCGGCGTGCTTACCGGAGCAGTTATATTCCAGGGGACTGCGCTTACCTGCCGGAATGGGGCATTGCAGTACGGTCGGATCGACATCTGCCCGCCAGAGAACGTTAAAGGCCTGTCGTACCTGCTCTGTTCTGCCCTTGTGAGAACTGCAAATAATGGCCAGATCCCGATCGGTCAAACCGTAGCGTTCCAGGGTGCCCGTTGTGGTCACAGCCATGGCCTGGAAGGGTTTGAGGGCCGATCGTACAAAAGTTGCCGTTTCCGGGTTGCCAGCCACTAAAAGATTTCGCCCCCGGTTGTCACATACAACCGCCTGGACGTGATGTGTCGATTCAACGATGCCTTCCCGCAGTAACCGGACTTCAAGTTCCGCGGTTTGTGTTCGTCTTCCCCTGGTCATGGCTAGGACTCTAACACTGTAAGGGGACAACGGGCCGAAAAGTTCCGAGTTCTGTAAGAAATTGGCTTCAAAGCAAGTTCCAAATCAAACCACCGCTTACAAATGCTACCGCGAGAATCCCAAATGTGCGCTTCAGTCGTTTTAAGATTGGTTGCACCTGGTAGGTGAGAACCAGCCGATCCTGAGTAATCACCTCGGGGGGTTTCGACCACAATTGGCCATCATACCAGCCCGATTCTTCGTAGAATACCGTGGTGTTAGCCAGGCGGGAATGGATATAGGTCCAGCCCAGGTAGAGGCGTAGCAGGGCCAGACAGAGAAATAAACTGGCTCCGGCAGAACCCAGTAGCAAAAATTGGGGCAGATGCTTGGTCGGTGAGAAACTGGCTGCCACCACTGGACCAGCGATCGCCCAACTCCAGACCCAGATCCAGACCATGCGCCGGATATACTGGGGCAGTTCTAAGGTGGCCCAACGGAAATAGCCAGAATCTCGTAGTTCCTGGTATTCATTCAGGGGTTGCTGCTCCGGTGGCACTGGACAGGCAGACATCGAAGACTTCATAGCTGGGTTGTCTGGTAACAAGCGGGCAGTCCTGCTAATAACTCAAAGGCTATCTTTCCAGGCCATCGGGAGTTGCCGGGAAACTATCTGACAGTATAGACGACTTCTGTGGAGAGGAGGCCTGACCGGGGTTAGGGAACTCCCGAGGGCACAAAAAACCCCTCTAATATCTGGGGAGATAGGAGAGGGGCCTTCTTGCTACATCAAGCGGAGAATCGAAACCCAATTTTTGTACGGGACGAGCGGCACTCAGGCCAGTTCGTCTTCCGCTTCCATTCGGGCGGCGGTCACGGCACAAAACGAGAACGCGGCCACAAGGGGCATGGGGGAAGCCATGAAATAGCTGGAAGCTGCTGCCATAACGACACTGAAAGCGGCCGCCCCAAACCAAACTTTTTCTTCGTAAGACATGCCTTTTTCGGCCTTAATGGTTTGTAAAACCTGAGTTGGAATGGGCACAGGCATGACCGAATTGGGAGGGAAAGCCCAATAGCTAGAACGTTCTTTGAACCAATCAGTCCAACCGTTGTCGTTGCACCAATCTTCGATCCATTGTGCTGAGTAGTGATTCATGGTGTCATTCAGGCGGTAGACAGAAACTTAGAGAGTGAATAGCTGGGGAAACCGAACCTGAGCCATGCATTTAGCAGTCATGCATTTCTATGACTCAATTTAGTGAATCAGTTCCGCTTATTTTCCTAAACTACCAGAGCGATCGATGCTCGGGTCCTTAAAGATACTAAAGTTTACGTCTTGAACGAATATTGAAATCTTCCGCAATAACAACTGGAGCAAAAGGATTTATCTTGCTTACAAGTTGTAATTTTGTTTGTTTGGAAAATTGTAAAAAGCCTGCCTGGTAAGGTCTTCGGTCTTCAGAAAGAAAGCCAAGGGGCATAATTCTAAAGAAAGTCTTACTCCCGAAAGAGCGGCTACTTTGAAGAGTTAAAAGCCTGATTCAAGCAGATTATTTTTGCCCTGCTGAGTTTAATTACCTAAGGGTGATTTCTTTGGGATCCAAACAGTATTTTGCTAGGTAATCAGCCTTTTACGTCGAGTGGGCCCTTGGTGGTGAACCCCCTTCCCGCTGCTATAGATTGCTAATTAAAAAACTCTAAATCTTGCAGAATACGGGAGGCAGACAAAGTGGAAAACACGAAGATTTGTAACTCTATGAAATCAGCACTAAAGCCAAGAGTGCCAGTCATGCTCTGGTGATTGCTTATAGGGTCCGAATCCCCTGGATCAACCCCTGGCAAACTCCGGTAAGAAACTTCAGATCGAGGGTTTCTAACTGGTCACTGGCCCTGTGGTAATGGGGATTGCGTAAAAACGAAGTGTCGGTGACCATGATTGCTCGATCGCCCCTGTCCCAGAAGGCGGCATGATCACTGCGGCGGGTGTCGGGGAGAATTTTTCCCCGGTTGGGTACTGGCAACCAGCGACAGGGAACGCCTGCCCGCTCTATCCAGTGACTGAGATGGAGCAAATCGGGCAACGATCGCGGGTTGCCAATCAGGCCGATAAAGTTGCCCTGGGAGGGGTAAATGCGCTTCAGCAGGGGCAAAGGATAGTGCTGAGAATTGGCGGCCTGGGTACAGAAGCCCAGCATTTCCAGGGAGAGCATTAACCGCAGGGGAGTCGGAGGTAGCGATCGGGCGTAGTGGGTGCTCCCCGCCAGTTCGTAGGTTGTTTCTTCCAGGTCAAAGGCAATCAGCCGCACCGGATAGCGGGCCGGGGTGTGGGCCAGAGCCCGGGCTAACTCTAATAACCCGGCAATCCCGGTGGCATTATCGTCGGCCCCTGGAGAACCGGGGACCGTATCGTAATGGGCTGCAACCAGAATCGGAGGTTGTCGCCGCCCCTGCCCTGGCAGGTTCAGGATCAGGTGTTGAATTAGCTGACCCTGAACCTTGAATTCGCAAGTTTCGACCTCGCCCCAGCGACTGAACTGACTACGAATATACTGCTGCACATAAAAATGTCCCGCCGTCGCCAGATAGCAATCTCGCTCCCGAATTACCTCCCGTAAATGGGTTTGTAAGTGTTGCTGCAACTCCATCAGACAAACTCTCCCCGGCCGACCAGAATCACCTTGCCTCCCACCTGAACCTCGATCGCCCCGGCCTTCTCGGCTTTTAGCAACAGTAAAGAAGGTCTGCCCATTTCGTAACCCTGTTCGACCCGGGCTTCCAGATTGGCTGTTCCCAGGTATTCATGCTCGGCCAGGTAGGCGGCAAAACAGCCATTGGCGCTACCCGTGGCCGGGTCTTCGGCAATTCCCAGTAAGGGGGCGAACATGCGGGCACTAAACTGATTGGCCGGGTTACGGGTTTCAGGACAGAAAACAAACACCTCTCTGGCCTGCAGGGGTGCTACCACCTCGGCCAGGCGATCGCTATTCACCTGAACGCGTTGAAGAGCTTCCAGGGAGCGCAAAGGCACAATCAAGAACGGTAGTCCGGTAGAAACCTCCTGAATCGGAAATTGCAGATCAAAATCCCCGGGATCAAGATTCAGAACTGCTGCAAGGGCTTCGACTTCTACCACCTGGCCAAAGGTCGGCGGGTTTTGTCGCATCCAGAGAACCTCAGGCATTCCATTCTGATAAAGCAGGGTCACCGGGATCTGACCGACCGCCAAATTCAAATAGATCTGCTCTACTGGTTGCCGGACGATCGCCTGTTGTAAGACAAAAGCGGTGCCCAGGGTGGGATGGCCGGCGAAGGGAAGTTCTCTGGCCGGGGTGAAAATTCGCACATTAAACCCGCCCTGCTCGGGTTCTGAAGACAGGATAAAGGTGGTTTCAGAAAAGTTGATTTCCCGGGCGATCGCCTGCATCTGCTCGGTCGAGAGATGGGCCGCTTCGGTAAATACTGCCAACTGGTTGCCGGCATACCTGGTTTCGGCAAAGACATCGACGATATAGAAATTCAGGCTGGTCATGGAAGCTGAGAAAATAGCGCTTAGGTTTATCCTGTCACTATGGCACCGCAGGAAGCCGCTGGATCGACCAGATTGGTTAAAAGCCAGGGAGAGTAGGGCATTTGGCCCTGCGTTTTGTGGGAAACCAAAATTTTTATTAACCTCCTGGCTTTTCTCAGTTTGCAAACTCTCTTAAAATAGAGAACGGCTTGAATTACTAGGGGAACCTCATGGCAGAGACGCTATTCTTTAATGCCCTCCGGGAAGCGATCGACGAAGAAATGGCGAAGGACCCAACCGTACTGGTGATGGGTGAAGACGTGGGTCACTATGGCGGTTCCTATAAGGTCACTAAAGACTTGTACAAGAAGTATGGTGATCTGCGGTTACTGGACACGCCGATCGCTGAAAACAGCTTTACTGGAATGGCGGTTGGGGCTGCAATGACCGGCCTGCGCCCAATCATTGAAGGGATGAACATGGGCTTCCTGTTGCTGGCCTTTAACCAGATTGCCAACAACGCTGGCATGCTGCGTTATACCTCTGGCGGCAACTTCAAGATTCCCATGGTAATTCGGGGGCCGGGGGGCGTTGGTCGGCAATTAGGGGCAGAACATTCCCAGCGCCTGGAAGCTTATTTTCAGGCTGTACCCGGCTTAAAGATTGTCACCTGCTCTACGCCCTACAATGCCAAGGGGCTACTCAAGTCGGCGATTCGAGATGACAACCCGGTGCTGTTTTTTGAGCATGTGCTGCTCTACAACCTGAAAGAAGACCTGCCCGAGTCAGAATATTACCTGCCCTTAGATAAAGCTGAAGTGGTACGCAAGGGTAGCGATGTCACGATCATTACCTACTCTCGCATGCGGCACCATGTCATGCAGGCGGTTAAGACCCTGGAGAAAGAGGGCTATGACCCTGAAGTGATCGATCTGCTCTCCCTCAAACCCCTTGACTTCGATACGATCGGGCCTTCGATTCGCAAGACCCATAAGGTGATCATCGTTGAAGAATGTATGCGTACTGGAGGTATCGCCGCCGAACTGATCGCTTCAATTAACGATCGGCTGTTTGACGAGCTAGATGCCCCCGTGATCCGTCTGTCTTCCCAGGACATTCCTACACCCTACAACGGCACCCTCGAAAATCTGACGATTGTTCAACCGGTGCAAATTGTGGAAGCAGTACAAAAGCTGGTAGCCCTGCGGGTGTGATTTCTGAGGGCGGGTTTGGCCGCAGCCATCGGGAATCTGCTGAATTGCGCCAAACCCCTCCCCAGAACTATTTGTGCTTCTCAGGAACACAGCTTCAATAAAACCAAGTTTTTAACTTTTTGAAAGCGCGGTGCCGCGCTTTCAAAAAGTTAAACTTCGGATTTTATAAGTTCATGATCCTTAGGAGGCAGCGCCAATGGGGAATTTGACATCCGCGGGAGGTCTCTGGCCATCAGGACGGATTGCCTGGCCTTCGATGAAGGAGCGCAGCATCCAGGCCATCTCTTCATGCTGTTCCATGATTCCGGTCAGGAAGTCGGCGGTTCCTTCGTCATGGAAGTTCTCAGAACACTGATCAATGTGTTCCCGCAGGTTACGGATGATTTGCTCATGGTCATCGACCAGATTGCTCACCATATCGTAGGCGGCAGGCACATCCCCGGAATGCTCTTTGATAGTGGCAAATTGTAGAAACCCTGCAGCGGTGCCCACCGGGAAGTTACCCAGGGTGCGAACCCGTTCTGCGATCGAGTCAATTGTCTCCGTCAAAATCTGGTACTGCTCTTCCCACAACTGGTGTAGAGAGCGGAATTCGGGGCCAGTTACATCCCAGTGATACTTTTTCGTTTTAATCAGAAGTAAATAAGCGTCCGACAGATCCTTATTTAACAGTTCACACACGCCCTGGCGTTGTTCATCGGTCAAACCAATATTTAACTTACGCATTTCCAGCTATCTCCCATATCACTTTCTCTGCTTAGTAGAACAAATTCTCCGGTGACTGGGCATCGCTCACTTGGAAGATCGTCGATTCCGGGGTTTTAGCCCCTGGGGCAGAGGCCATTGAAGCAAAAAATCTTCTCAAGAGGAGAAATCCCTGGGAGCGTTCCAGGGGTAGCTCAGTCGGTGGGCTGCTACGGGCCCCTGGTCGAGAATTAAGCTTCCACCCTGCCGAAGGTTTGCTTCTGCTTTTACCCGCGTTTTAAGATGGAAGGCTGATGCTGTATAGCAGTACGACTGGAGATTAGGACGGAGGACAGGGGTTCCCTGAGCGGAAAGCTCCCCCACCTCTCTCCCTAAGGTTTATGCGTAGGGCTATAGTTTTTACATGATGTAGTTTGGGAATAGGTATGAGTACGGTAAAGACGATCGCGGACACAGAGTTTGAGACGGAAGTGCTACAGGCAACTCAGCCCGTATTGGTTTATTTTTGGGCTGCCTGGTGTGGGCCCTGCCGCCTGATGGCCCCGGTCATGGACAATCTGGCCAATGCCTATGGTGATCGCCTCAAAATTGTCAAAATGGAGGTTGATCCCAATCCTGATGCCGTAGCTAAGTGCCAGGTAGAAGGGGTTCCGGCCATGCGGTTGTTTCAGTCGGGTAAGTTGCTGGAGTCTACCGAGGGTGCCATTAGCAAGCAAAAGTTAGAGAGCCTGCTCACCCCTCACCTCTAGATACCCCGATTTTTGTGTGTTCGGGAAGGGGCTGACCCGCCGCCTTCCATTCGTCCATTACCACCGAAGGCAGGCGATCGCTGCCACTTCTAAATCTATGCAATTTGCCAACCGTTTAACCCCCCTCCGTTCCAATGTTTTTGCCGATATGGATCAGGCAAAAGCCAGGGCCAGAGCTATGGGGAAGGAGATCCTTGACCTCTCCCTGGGGTCGTCTGACCTGCCCACCGATGCTGCTGTGTTGGAGGCGATCGCCGAGTCTCTCCAGGATTCCAGCACCCATGGCTATCTGTTGTTCCATGGCACCCGGGAGTTTCGCCAGGCGGCAGCGGATTGGTACACCCGCAAGTTTGGCATTGCCGTCGATCCCGAAACCGAAGTGTTACCTCTGATTGGTTCCCAGGAAGGCACGGCCCATCTGCCCCTGGTGGTCTTGAATCCGGGAGACTTTGCCCTGTTGTTAGATCCCGGTTATCCATCCCATGCCGGAGGGGTTTACCTGGCCAGTGGGCAGATCTACCCCATGCCGTTGAAGTCAGAAAATAATTTTCTGCCAGTCTTTGCCGATATTCCCGCTCCCGTACTGGCCCAGGCCCGCTTAATGGTTCTGAGCTATCCCCATAACCCGACGACGGCCGTTGCGCCGCTAGAGTTTTTTCAGGAGGCGGTTGCCTTTTGTCAACAACATAAGCTGGTGCTGGCCCATGATTTTCCCTACGTTGACCTGGTGTTTGATAGGGCCCAGGCTCCCTCGGTATTGCAGGCAGACCCGCAAAAGACCTGTTCGATCGAGTTCTTCACCATGTCTAAGTCTTACAACATGGGTGGTTTTCGAGTCGGCTACGCCATTGGCAATGCCGAACTGATCCGGGCCCTGCGTCAGGTCAAAGCGGCGATCGATTTCAACCAGTACCGCGGTATTTTGAATGGGGCGATCGCAGCTCTGAATGCTCCTCAAGCGGGGGTACAAACCGTGGTAGACACTTTCCGCCGCCGCCGGGATGCCTTTGCCAGTGCCCTGAACCGGATCGGTTGGGAAGTTTCCTCTCCAACGGCAACGATGTATATTTGGGCTAAACTGCCTGACCCCTGGGCCGCCAAATCCGTGGAGTTCTGTGTTCGCCTGGTCGAAGCTACCGGAGTCGCCGTAGCTCCTGGAGCGGGGTTTGGTAAATCTGGAGAAGGGTACGTGCGGTTTGCCCTCGTCCACGAACCGGAAATTCTAGAAACTGCCGTCGATCGCATTGCCCAATTCCTCCGGTAGGGCTGCCGCCGACCTCGTCAAAATCTTGTCGTCAATGCATACCAATAGATTCGGGAGGGACGTTGCAAGCAACATCCCTCCCACAATGAATGAAACTAATTCAGCAACTCAGGGCTGCCCGGGGTTAGTAAACGTAGGCAGAGCTGACCCAGAGGCCATTAGTTAGCTCCCACCAACCGTTAGAACTCTCGCCGGTGGTATACAGCACCGCACCATCGGCGTAACCAGCGCCGATGCCATAGCCCAGGCCGGGGCCATAACGGGCATTGATGCCAATGCCGCTGCTGGTCGATACCGTCACTCTGCGGCCGGGTTCGCCGCCGCCGCCACCGCCGCCGCCACCACCACTGCTGGTATAGGCACCCGCGATCCAACCGCCGGATACTTTCAGCCAGCCATTGCTGGAGCCGTAAACATCAACAACACTACCGTAGGGCAGCCCACCAACCACACTGTAGCCGGTACCGGGGCCAGAACGGATACGTAAGCCAGAACCCGCCGTAACGGTCACGGTGTCAGAAGAACTGCCACCACCACCGCCACTGCCATCGCCGCCGCTACCACCCAGGTTGGTGTAGGACGCTGAAATCCAACCACCCTGCTGGAGTTGAACCCAACCGTTCTGGTAAGCACCCGTCGTAGCGACGATCGCTCCGTCGCTCAGGCCACCAATGATACTGTAACTACTACCGGGGCCAGAACGAATGTTAAGACCACTGTTGGCTTCAACGGTGATAAAGCCAGCGGCTTCTGCTTTAGGAGCATTACCGACTACGGCGACTCCAAGGGCGACAGCCGCCAGGCCGACGCAGGCAGATTCCACGACCATTTTGTTGAATTCTTGCAGGGAGCGAACCTGCGGTTCAGGATTGGGGTCTTCGTGAGCGACATAAGTATGCACTAAGGCAAGCGATTCCATAAATTCCTCTCTACTTTTGGTAAACGCGTCTAGATGAGATGTAACAGCTCGATCGCGAGGGTGTTGGAGCTGTTAGCATCAAAACTAAGCCAGGGAATATACCTAACTCCAGACTCAACACCTGTAATTTCTGAAAAGCCGACGGGCTATTACTAACTCAAACCACGAATTGGATAAGGAAATAGTAATCCTATTAATAAAGCAATTTCCACTGTTAATTGATTTTTGTCAAATCAATTTAATCATCTGACTTATTTTGCTCGAGCAAACGGTTAGTAACTGATCCCTTAAAATCCTGACAGACAAGGGAATAGAGAGAAATTATTTTAATGTTGTGATCCAGAGCAACTCCAGCCACAGGCCGGGATCGCTCTGTTGAATTGTAGTTTCTGGATCTTGAATTAATTGAGTTGCATCCAGGCAGATCACTTCGGTTAACCCCAGATGGCGGGCAATATCGATGAGAATGCGTTTGCGGGTTTGCAGAGCAGCCACAATGTCGCCGGGGCTATAGATGGTGATAGCTTGAAATTGATGGTTGGGATGTCCCCACTCTGTGTCAACCACTCTGACATGGCAGCGTCTTAGCAATTTGCCAACACTGGGATGGACGCGATCGATAATCAACTGAAATTCTTCCGCCAGGTTTCCTTCTGCCAGCATCTCTAACCTCCTTGTACAAAGGCGTTTCAAGGTCGTCCCAGCCCTCTCTAAGAGTGCCTCTGACCAAAAGGGACGTTCCTCGCAACGTCCCTAAATCCACAGGATTCAATTGATCAACCACCTGCTAATGGTTATATCAGGGCGCAAGAAGTTGCCTGTTTTTTAGGGCTTTTATTAAACTTATTAGAGATGTACTCAAGGCTTAGAATGCTACGGGCATCAGCGCTTGAAAATTTTCTGGGGGCGGGGGTGAGGGTATTTATGCCCGGGGGCACTGGTATTTTTCAGACCTGCGATAACCCCTGTTGTGGCGACCTATCCAGCCAGGAGGTCTACCTTGAGTCGGGATAAACAATTGTCAAACTCACGACCGTTAATGATTGTAGGAGCTCTGGCCGCCCTGGCCACAGGGTTTTTTATCTGGAGTCGGCGGAGTTCTTTGCCCTCTTTTCCCAATCTGATTGGTTCTTCTCCCTCACCTAAACCGGTGCCGGTACAGCCCGCCAATCCGCTACCGCCCGAGAATACTACTCCCACCTATAGCGTGCGCCAGATTAACGGATGTAATGGTGTATCGATCGGGGCCAATTTTCGTCGGGCTCCCACCCTGCGATCGTCTGCCATTCTGGGAGTTGTAGGACGGGGCCAGGTGGTACAGGTCACCCAGCAAGTCACCCGAGCGGAGGGCATTACCTGGTATCTGGTGGTCAATCCCTCTCCCCTGCATCCCTCCCTTGAACCTGCGGCTCAAAATTCAACGGATGCTCTGCAATCGGGCTGGATGGCTGAATGTTTTTTGCGCTAATGACTTTCAGTTAGGTCTGATTTCAACGATCGAAGTTCATCGTGCGGAAGCGCTCCTTGGCCGCCGTGAAGGATTCCTGCATTGCCTCTTGAATCCGTTTCGGATCGGGCTTTTTGCCTCCCAGTAAGTCACCAAAGTAAACACAGGCTGCCTCCCCTAAGGCCCAGGTGTAGGCGGCGGCCCAGGAGGCTGCAATCACACTGCCAAAGCCGGGAATGAACTTAACCAGCTCACGCCCGATCGCCTGGGCCAGAAAGCCTCCGGCGATGGCACTCACCAAACCACCGGCCTGGGAGGGAGAAAGGGTTTGGCCATAGAGTTGCCCCAACAAACCCACCATTGAAACCTGGAGGGCCGTCAGAACCGGCATGGTAGTAAAGGGGAGGGGCACGGCAGCCAGAGTGGCAGCCATGATGGCAAAGGGCAAAATATAGCGTCGTCCGGCATCCCGGTAGAGGTTGCCCAGCTGTTGGCCTGCCCCCCTGTCAAGGAGTTGATAGATGGCGCGAGCTTCGGCCTCTGGCAGTAAGTCTCCCAGATTGTGGACGAGGGCTTCCAGACCATAAAAAACTGGGTCAAAGCCATCTTCTTCTAAAGTGAAATCAATCAAGACCACCCGATCGTAAAGCCCCGTTAAGGTTTCCTGCATGGCTACCAGCGATCTCTGAATTGCTGGCAGATCCGGCGGGTAGGGAGGATGGTCGGTCTGCTCCGGGGAGTAGAGTTCATGCAGACAGGTTAGCGCCAGCAAACAGGGAACTTCCGGATGCTTCTGGCGAATTTGAGTGGCAATCTGGCGCAGGGTATCCGTCGCGAAATCGGTGATTTTGACTGTCAGCACCAGCACTCGGGCTCGATCGGGCTGATGGTTTGCCAGTTCGCCCAGCAACTCCTGGACGATCGCATCGGTATCTCGCTTCAGGTCCCCCAGGCCAACCGTGTCGGTAAACAGGAGCAGGGGCAAATCTTCGGTGGGATAACTGTAGCGCTGGGTGTGTTGAGTATGAGGCTTAAAACCCTGGCCCACAATCTCCGATGAAACCCCGGTCAGCCCTCGCACAATGGAGCTTTTACCAGCCTGGGGTTTACCTATTAAGATCGCTTCCGTGGTGGGCAATTCGGCCCGTACTCGCTCCAAAATTTCGGCTACCTGGGCCTCGCTCACACCAAACCAGGAAACCAGGGACCGACTAACCCACTGGGCTGGGGCTGAATTGGCCAAAGCAGTGGAAACATCTTGCCATACCCCGGCCAGACGATCGAAGCGCTGCGGTTTTGGTGCTGGCAACGGGGCAAGAGCAGAGGGCTCTTTCTGCTCTTCGGTAATGTCTGAAGGATTGACTTCAGGCTCAAGCATGGGGGCTGAAATCAGTGAGGGATCAGAGAGTCAGCTACAAGAACCTAAACATCATCCCGGGGCTGGGACTCACTGCTGCCACCGGGGGAAGATTCGTAGAGGGCATCCAGCTGTTCCCTGGCATCTTCAACGCTCATGGAACGCATGACTAAGAGGGGTTCGTTAATCACCCGGCCGGTATCGTCCAGCAATTCTGGATGGGGAACGGGACGCACTCGAGAAGCCTGATTGCCTCGCCCTGCCCAATTGCGGCTGCCATAACCACGCTGAGATTCGATGCCCAGGGTCATCAGATTACGAATTAAATTGCCAACTGCCAGAAATGCCAGGATTGTAAACGCAATGATGTAAAGCAAATGTAATATCATGAGGCTTCCTCTGAAGTAGACTGCTCAGGGGCAGGTTGGGTTGGATTACAGAAAAATTTGCTCAGGCTCAGGCATTAAAGCAAAGAATATATGAGAGCCCTGGACTCTGGTGAAAAATAAGCTTCTATATTAGATAGTCTCTCAAATTTTTCCGAATTTCTACATCCCTTTTTCGGTGGACTCCTGCAGGCGGAACTTGATCGCAATCTGCCAGCATTCTGTAACCAGATGATGCCAGGGGGCCAGCACGGCGGTTTCAATTCCCACCTGGCCACCGGTGGCCCGCAGCAGCATTTGAGCAGTAGCAACTTCCTGCTGAGCCGTAATCACCCGGGCCAGTAAGTCGGCCTGTTGCTCGGGGGCCAAAAATGGGATGACCTCTGCCTCCAAAAGCTGCCGCGATCGGCCAAACCAGTACTGAAAATCATCTAGAAGCGGCTCCAGTAACGACTTCATCAGGTCTGATTCGGAGGAATGAGGATTAAACATGGAGAGAAAATTGTTTTATAAGCTCTTTTAGTCTACTAAAAGCCTTAAGGTTTGTAAAATTTGTTTACATTTGCCTGGTCAAGATCCGGTGGCAAGAGAAGAGGGCCGGTTCTGTAAGATAGAGGTTGGAGCTTTACAGTTGTTTGCTGTGAGAGCTGCCGGTCTGTCATGAATGGATAACAAAAATGTCCGCATCCCCGTCTTCCAACCAGCCTGAATCAAATCAACCTGAGAAAGTTTATCTGCCCCGAACCATGGAGTCAGAATCTCTTAAGAAAATTCGCCACACGACTTCCCATGTCATGGCAATGGCAGTTCAAAAGCTGTTTCCTAAGGCTCAGGTGACTATCGGCCCCTGGATTGAGAACGGATTTTACTACGACTTTGATAGCCCCGAACCTTTCACGGAAAAAGATTTGAAGGCCATCAAAAAGGAGATGTTTCGGATCATCAACCGGAAGTTGCCGGTGATTCGGGAGGAGGTCAGTCGAGAAGAGGCCGAGCGCCGAATTCAGGCAATCAATGAACCCTACAAGCTGGAAATTCTGGCCGATCTGCAGGAGCCGATCACGATTTATCACCTGGGGGATCAATGGTGGGATCTTTGTGCTGGGCCCCATGTAGAAAACACGGCGGAGTTGAACCCGCAGGCGATCGAACTGGAGAGCGTGGCCGGAGCTTACTGGCGCGGCGATGAAACCAAAGCGCAGTTACAACGCATCTATGGCACCGCCTGGGAAACGCCAGAACAACTGGCGGAGTATAAACGCCGCAAAGAAGAGGCGCTCAAGCGGGATCACCGCAAACTCGGTAAAGAACTGGGCCTGTTCATTTTTGCGGATCCGGTTGGCCCTGGTCTGCCCCTCTGGACTCCCAAGGGCACGGTGCTGCGATCGCTCCTGGAAGATTTTCTCAAGCAAGAGCAGCTGAAGCGGGGTTATCTACCGGTAGTGACTCCCCACATTGCCCGGGTAGATCTGTTCAAGATTTCCGGGCACTGGCAGAAGTACAAAGAAGATATGTTCCCGATGATGGCCGATGATGAGGCGGCTAAGGAACTGGAGCAGGGCTTTGTGATGAAGCCGATGAACTGCCCCTTCCATATCCAGATCTATAAAAATGAGCTGCGATCGTACCGGGAACTGCCCATGCGGCTGGCGGAGTTTGGGACGGTCTATCGCTACGAGCAGTCGGGAGAGCTGGGGGGTTTGACCCGGGTGCGCGGCTTTACGGTCGATGACTCTCACCTGTTTGTCACGCCAGAACAGCTGGATGCCGAATTTTTGAACGTGGTAGATCTGATCCTGGCTGTGTTCAAGAGCCTGCAACTGAAGAACTTCCGGGCCCGACTCAGCTTCCGCGACCCCGCATCGGACAAGTACATTGGCTCCGACGATGCCTGGGATAAGGCCCAGGGAGCAATTCGGCGGGCGGTAGAAACCCTGGGTATGGATCACTTCGAAGGGATTGGTGAAGCTGCCTTTTACGGTCCCAAGCTAGATTTCATTTTCCGGGATGTTCTGGATCGGGAGTGGCAGTTGGGAACGGTGCAGGTAGACTACAACCTGCCGGAGCGCTTCGACCTGGAGTATGTCGCTGAAGACGGTACCCGTAAACGGCCAGTCATGATTCACCGCGCTCCCTTCGGTTCTCTGGAACGCCTGATTGGCATTCTGATCGAAGAGTATGCCGGAGATTTTCCCCTCTGGTTGGCCCCTACCCAGGCACGGTTGTTGCCCGTCAGTGAAGAGGTTGTGCCCTTTGCCAAACAGGTAGTGGGTCAACTCCAGGCCTTGGGGATTCGGGCCGAGGTCGATCTGAGTGGCGATCGACTGGGTAAGCTGATCCGCAACGCCGAGAAGGACAAGATTCCGGTCATGGCCGTGGTTGGGGCGAAGGAGGTGGAGGCCAATGCCCTCAGTATCCGCACCCGGGCCAATGGGGAACTGGGTTCGCTGCCCGTAGCTGAAGTTTTAGAACGGATGCAGCATGCCAACCAGAACCACGGAAATTTCTAAGGCACTAACTGCTGCCTGGGTGCGTCACAGTTGTATCTTTGTTCCTCAACTGCCTATGTCCCGTTTCCATCGAATGCTCCCAGCGATCGCCGCTCTGGCGGTAATTGGGGTAGGAGTTCCCGCGAGTGCCGAATTGACTCCCCTAAAGTCCCCAACGCAGGTTAACCAGAAGCTGGCCCAAAATCCCTCCCCGCCTTTTCCCCTGGATGGCAGAGCTGTCTATGTTTCCCGTAATGGCAAATGGCAGGAGGCCATTTTGACGGGCTACAACTGGAACAGTAACGGTGGCTTTCGCTACCGGGTGCTTTACCGGGATAGCAACGCCACGGAAGAGGGGGTGGGTGTGAGCCGGATTATTTCCCTGGCCGACGCGCAAAAGCGGGGAATTGCTAAGGTCGTCTATGACCTCTCGACCCAGGCCGGAATCAATCAAATGGTCGCTGCCCACAATGAATGGCGGAAGCGCTATGGGGTACCGGCCCTGACCTGGTCCCCGGAACTGGCAAAGGTGGCCCAGGATTGGGCCAACCGATTGTTACGGGAAAACCGCTTCCAGCACCGCCCCAATAGCAAGTATGGGGAAAATCTGGCTGCGGCTCAGGGTCAGCAACTCAGTCCGGCCAGGGTTGTGAATATGTGGGGAGAAGAGGTGAAAGATTACAACTACGCCTCTAACACCTGCAAAGCGGGAGCCATGTGCGGCCATTACACCCAGGTGGTCTGGCGTAATACGACTCAGGTTGGTTGCGGCATGGCCCGATCGCAAAACCGGGAAGTCTGGGTCTGTAATTACAACCCTCCGGGAAATTATGTGGGGCAGAGGCCCTATTAGATGGCCGATTTTTGAGAAGGGACGGAGTTGTATTCGATTAGAGTCGATCGCTTGCCAGAAAACTTGTTCCAGTAAAACTGGAGTAATCCCTGGGCCTGGGGAAACTTGCCCAGCATACAGAACAGGGCGTAGAGCAATGCCTGTTTAGAAGGTAGCGATCGGCGGTAATACTTGAAAATTTTGTAGACCATGACCGGGTAGCCTAACAGCAGGAGCAGGCTCAGACCCCTGGTCCACCAGGCAGCAGCGATCGCCACCAGGGGTACTCCCAGGCCCCAGAAAGCGATCCGCCGGACATCCGCGACCCAGTGCCGTTCCGGAGGATCCCCATGCAACCAGGCCCCTTCTGCGTAGGCATGGCCGGCCCGTTGCGATCGCTTCCACCATTGCTGAAACCGGGTCATCTGGGCATCATGCAGGGTCATTTCGGCATCCAGACGGAGAATTTTGCCACCGTTCTGGCGTAACCGAACACAGAGTTCCGGTTCTTCTCCGGCGATCAGGGTGGGGTTGTAGCCTCCTACCTGCTGTAGCGCGGCGACCCGCATCATGGCATCGCCACCACAGGCTTTAGCCTCACCGATCGGAGTGTCCCACTCAATGTCGCAGATCTGGTTGTAAATCGTGGCAGCGGGAAACCGCTCTCGCCGCCGACCACAGACTACCACTACCTCCGGGTGCTGGTTCAGGGTGCGTTCTGCCAGTTCCAGCCAGCCCGGTACTACTTCACAGTCGCCATCCACAAACTGGACATACTCAATCTCGGGGGCGACCTCCAGCAGGCGGGCCAGACCGGCGTTGCGGGCCCGGGCTGCCGTAAAGGGAATGGAGAGATCCAGTTCTACCACCGATACCCCCAGAGATCGAGCCAGATCTACACTGCCATCGGTTGAGCCCGAATCGACGTAGACCATGACTTCTACCTGCCCGACCACCGACTGCAAGCATTGGCGTAGCCGTTGTCCTTCGTTTCGCCCGATCGCCACCAAGCCGATTCGACTCAACCCTCTACCTCCCGGTTTAACTGCGAGTCCCTTTCCAGTACACCACAGGAAATTTGAGAATCAAAGCTAGAGAATTTTAGAAGCGATAAAGTTTTTATCAAGAATTGTCCGGCGATCGCTCCAGCAACCGTCCGGCGGTGCGGAGAATTTGTCCGGCCAGAATGGCCGCCCCAAAACCATTGTCGATATTCACCACACCGACGCCGGCAGCACAGGAATTGAGCATGGTCAGGAGGGGAGCCAACCCGTTGAAGCTGGCCCCATAGCCCACACTGGTCGGCACTGCGATTACCGGGCAACTGGCCAGACCGGCCACCACACTGGGCAGGGCTCCTTCCATCCCCGCTACCACAATCAACACATCGGCGGCATCGATCGCCGGACGGTTGCTGAGCAGGCGATGGATGCCCGACACGCCCACATCCCATAGTCGGCTGACATGAAAACGGCAGAGTTCGGCGGTGATGGCAGCTTCTTCGGCTACGGGCAGGTCAGCGGTACCGGCGGATAAAATGCCGATCGTTCCCGGGTAGAGCGGAGGCAGGGGGTAGGGTTGGGGGGTTTCATTGCGCCCCTGGACGGCACAAATTCTGGCCATTGGGTAGTAGTGTAGCCCTGCCACCCGCTCTTGCAGTTGGCTGTAAACCTCCGGCTCAATTCGGGTGGCCATGACAACGGGGGTCTGGTGCCGCATCACTTCCATGATCTGGGCGATCTGCTCCACGGTTTTACCTGGCCCCCAGATCACCTCCGGGAAGCCCGTTCGCAGGGCTCGATGGTGGTCGATGCGGGCAAAATCCGCCACTGGTTCGTAGTTCAGATATTTGAGTTTTTCCAGGGCCAGGTCAGGGCTGATTGCTCCCTGGGCCACGGCAGACAGGAGCGATCGCAGAGCTTCGGGTTGAGTCACGGGGTCGGACGGGGGTGAACAGCAAATTACAGGTGCAGGCAGGGTCGAATCGTTTCGACTACGGATTGGGCCAGTGCTTCTAGATCATAGCCACCTTCCAGGCCAAACAGGATCCGGGAGGTTAGCTGCAGGCAGGATTGGGTCAACAGGCCATAGTCCTGGGGTTGCAGGGAGATCCCGGCCAGGGGGTCAGCCTGATTGGCATCGTAGCCGGCACTGACGATCAGCAGGTCGGGTTGAAACTGCCTGAGAAACGGGACCAACTGCTGCTCAAAGGCTGCCCCATACTCTGCGATCGTGCTACCCGATGGCATTGGCAGATTTAAAACATTGTCATGCAAGCCTCGCTCGCTGGCGGCTCCCGTCCCCGGGTATTGGGGAGACTCATGCAGGGAACAGTAGACGATGCGGGGGTCGGCTTCGACCAGGGCCTGGGTGCCATTGCCGTGGTGGACATCCCAATCCAGGATGGCGACCCGATGTATACCAGGTTTTTCCAGGGCATAGTAGGCAGCGATCGCCGCATTGCCAAACAGACAAAAGCCCATACCAATGTCTCTCAGGGCATGGTGTCCCGGGGGGCGGGCCAGAACAAAGGCCGGTTGATTCCTTTCCAGGACATGGTCAATCCCATCTAACCAGGCACTGACCGCTAACAGGGCGACTTCGTAGCTGCGGTGGGAAATTGGGGTATCCCCATCTAGGTAACCGCCTCCCCGATTGGCCAGCTGGCGCACCCCATTGATGTAGGTGGGGGTGTGAACCTGTTGTAGCAGGGGCATCAGCGATCGATGTTCCACTGGAGTGGGTTCGTGCCAGGTCAGCTTTTCGGCCCAGGCAACGCTTTGCAAGGCCTGTTTGATGGCTGTCAGGCGTTCTGGCTTTTCGGGATGGAAATACCCCGTTTCATGCAGCAAAAACAGATCCGAATAAATCACTGGCAACATCGCTGAAAAGCCCTTCATCAAAAGGTTTTCCCATCCTACCGCAACTCCTGAAGCGGTGTTGGAGGAGGCGCCGGAAGGCCCCGGGCCCTGGCCCCTGGTACTGGCAACTCTGACCCCAGAGTGTTGTTCTCCTTCTCAGTCTCACTCCGTGTCTTAGCCAGGATTTGCAGGAGGTCTAAGTCGAGGGCTGAAAACCTTGCCAGAAAAGGGTTTTGGCGAGAATTTTTGGCCTCAACAAAACGGCTGATTTTGTCAGGAAATGATACAATTTAGAGGAATATCAGCGATCACCCAATCTGCCGGGGTGGTCAGAGGTGAAGCCAGGAATTGAATCACCTCAGAATTGCCGTGCCTGCATTTTGGAGTTTCTCACAATATGACATTTTCCCAGGACACCCCCCAAGACCGGGTTATTCCTACGGATTTGCGGATTGAGATGTCCCGGTCTTACCTGGAATACGCCATGAGCGTAATTGTGGGACGGGCTTTGCCAGATGCGCGGGATGGTTTGAAGCCAGTGCATCGCCGGATTCTCTATGCTATGCATGAACTGGGCCTCACCCCCGATCGCCCCTTTCGTAAATGTGCCCGTGTGGTCGGGGATGTCATTGGTAAATACCATCCCCACGGTGATACCGCGGTCTACGATGCCCTGGTACGGATGGCCCAGGACTTCTCGATGCGGATGCCGTTAATCGATGGCCATGGCAACTTTGGTTCCGTTGATAATGACCCGCCCGCGGCGATGCGATACACCGAATGTCGCCTGCGACCAATTACGACCAACGGTCTGTTGCAAGATATCGAAGCCGAAACCGTCGATTTTCTGCCCAACTACGATGGTTCGCAGCAAGAGCCGGTAGTGCTGCCAGCCCGGGTTCCCCAACTGTTGCTGAATGGCTCGTCGGGCATTGCCGTTGGGATGGCCACCAACATTCCGCCCCACAACCTGGGAGAGTTGATCGATGGCCTGGTGGCGTTGATTCACAATCCCGATATCACCGACCTGGAGTTGATGCAGTATATTCCTGGCCCCGACTTCCCTACGGGAGCCCAGATCCTGGGTCGTACCGGGATTCGAGAAGCTTATACCCTGGGGCGGGGCTCGATCATCATGCGGGGGGTGACCAGCATCGAGACGATCGAACACCGGGGCCGTCCCGATCGGGAAGCCATTATCGTCACCGAGTTGCCCTACCAGACCAATAAGGCGGCGCTGATCGAAAAGATTGCCGAACTGGTGAACGACAAAAAGATCGATGGGATCTCCGATATTCGAGACGAGAGCGATCGGGATGGCATGCGGATCGTCATTGAGCTGAAGCGGGATGCCTATCCCAGAGTTGTCGTCAATAACCTCTATAAACAGACCCCCCTGCAGGCCAACTTTGGGGCGAATATGCTGGCCCTGGTCAACGGGGAACCCCAACTGCTGAATCTGAAGCAGTTCCTCACGGTCTTTTTAGATTTCCGGATTGAGGCTATCACCCGCCGCACCCGTTACCAGTTGCGTAAAGCTGAAGAACGGGATCACATCCTGCAGGGCTTGCTGATTGCCCTGGAAAATCTGGATGCGATTATTGACCTGATCCGTCATGCTGCCGATGCTCCCACGGCAAAACAGGAGTTGATCGATACCTATCGCCTCTCAGAAAATCAGGCCGATGCGATTCTGCAAATGCAACTCCGCCGCCTCACCGCCTTAGAAGCCGAGAAAATTCAACAGGAACATGCCGAGCTGCAGACCCAGATTGCCGATCTGCAAGATATCCTGGCCCGACGGGAGCGGATTCTCAGCATTATCGAGACGGAAGCTACCCAGATCAAGACGATCCATGCCACACCCCGACGCACGGTGATCGAGCAATCGGAGGATGAACTGGATGATGTTGACCTGATTGCCAACGAAAAAGCGGTGATCTTGCTGACGGAGCAGGGCTATATCAAACGCATGCCGGTCAATACCTTTGAGTCCCAGAGTCGGGCTACCCGGGGTAAGTCGGGCACCCGCATGAAGGAAGATGACGGCGTAGAGCATTTCCTCACCTGCTGCGACCACGACAGCGTGCTGTTCTTCAGCGATCGGGGGGTGGTCTATTGCCTCAAAGCCTACCAGATTCCTACCGGATCGCGGACTTCTCGGGGCACCCCGATCGTCCAGATGTTGCCGATCCCGAGGGATGAAAAGATTACCTCGATCATCCATGTCACCGAATTCAGTAGTGATGAATACCTGGTCATGCTGACCAATAAGGGCTACATCAAAAAGACCGTCCTGACTGCCTTCAGCAATATTCGCACCAATGGCCTGATTGCCATCTCCTTAGAAGAGGGGGATCAACTGCGCTGGGTGCGTCGGGCCAGGGAAGAAGACAGCATTATCATCGGCTCCAGTCAGGGGAGATCGATCCATTTCCGGGCTACCCACACCCAGTTGCGTCCCCTGGGACGGGCTACCCGTGGGGTACGGGCCATGTCTCTGCGGGAAGGCGATAGCCTGGTGGGAATGGATATTTTGCCCGGTCAGATAGTCGCCGATCTGGCCACTGCCCTGGAAGCAGAGGTCGAGGTCGATATTGAAGAACTGAATGGGGACAATGGCGAAGTGGCGGTTGACCTGACTAACGGTGAAGTTGCTGCTGACCTGGCCGGCGAAGAAACCACGGAAGAAACCAGCCGCAGCCTTGGCCCCTGGATTCTGGTGGTGACTATGGGTGGCTATGGTAAGCGGGTACCTGTTTCCCAGTTCCGCTTACAGAATCGCGCCGGTATGGGAATCGTGGCTACCAAGTTCCGCAGGGCTGGCGATCGGTTGGCGGCACTACGGATTGTCAACGAAGGGGAAGAACTGATGATGGTCACCAATCGGGGCATCATCATTCGTCAGGCCGTGGATGCCATCTCTTCCCAATCCCGGGCTGCTACGGGGGTGAGAGTACAACGCCTGGACGAGGACGATGCGATCGTCGCGGTCGCCCTGGTGCCGACCTCCGGTGAAGAATCCACCGATACGGTGGAAGAAGAGGCTACAGAAGAGTAAAACTTTTTGGCAGCCTCAGTTCATTGCAGTGGATGGTAGGGATTTGTTACCTGCACTGTCCCTACCGCAAGCTCTAGATTTAAAATCTCCCCGAAGGAACGGTTGCCAAAATAGTATGATGGCATCCTGCTAAGAGGAGCACAAATTAATTAAAACCAAATTTTTAATTTTGCAAGCAAGGTGGAGCCGTGCTTGCAAAATTAAGTTTCGGGTTTTATTAAATTCACGATGCTAAAGGATTACAGTCTGAGGTGCAATGGTGCTGAGACGGGGACGATCGCTATTTCAATCGCTGGCTGTTTTTTGCCTCTGTTGCCTGCTGGTAATCAGTTGCAGCCGCTCCACTCCCGAGCAAACGGCGGCTCAACGACGCAGTGATCGGATCACCCTGGGAACGACGGCCACCATCAGTACTCTTGATCCCGCCGATGCCTATGCGGTTTTTGCCGGGAACCTGCTTTATAACCTGGGAGATCGGCTTTATACCTATCGCCTGGGTACTACCGAACTTCTGCCCCAACTGGCTACGGCCCTGCCGAAGGTCAGCCCCGATGGTCTGACTTATCAGATTCCCCTGCGTCAGGGGGTGATGTTTCATGATGGGACGCGGTTTGATGCCAGGGCCATGGCCTTTTCCCTCGATCGATTTATTCAGAATGGTGGGTCGCCCTCCTTTTTGCTGGCGGATCTGGTTGAGTCGGTCAAACCGACGGGGGACTATGAGTTAACCATCAAGTTGACCAAACCCTTTGCCGCCTTTCCTTCCCTGCTGGCCTTTTCCGGTGCCTGTGCCGTTTCTCCTGCTGCCTATACCATTAAAGAAGGAGCCTTTGAACCCGAAAAATTTGTCGGCACCGGGCCTTATCGACTGGTGAAATACGGCACCGATCTGTTACGCCTGGATGCCTTTGACCAGTACTGGGGTGAAAAACCGGCGAATCGGGGCATCGATATCCAGTTTTTCTCCAGTCCGGCTAACCTGTTTAATGCCTTCCGCACTGGCGCCGTAGACCTGGCCTATCAAAGTCTGGCGATCGATCAGATTCGTAACCTGCAGGCCAGAGCCCCAGAAACCGGATGGCAGATTCTAGAAAAGTCGGGGAGTGGAATCGATTACCTCACCCTGAATCTCAAGTCCCCTCCCTTAGATCGGCTGGAAGTCCGGCAAATCCTGGCGGCCATGATGGATCGGCCCCTCTTGCAGGAGCGCATTTTTCAGGGGCAGATTGATCCGCTTTACAGTCTGATTCCCTCAGGCCTGGCCGAACAAAAACCCGTATTTAAAGAGCAGTATGGCGATCGCAACATTGCTAAAGCCAGGGATCTCCTGGCCCGGGCCGGTTACTCCAGCCGTAATCCGCTCCGGCTGGAGTTCTGGTACCGCTCCAATGTTACCAATGACCAGCTGGCCGCCGTCACCCTGAAGGCGGTGGCCCAGAAGTATCTACCGGGCCTGGTGCAGTTTGACCTGAAGAGCGTAGAATCGACCACCGCCTACAGAAATCTAGATAAGGGGGTTTATCCGATCTTTCTGCTGGACTGGACCCCCGACTTTTTAGATTCCGACAACTATATCCAGCCCTTTTTAGAATGTAGCAAGGGCAGTGCCACCGCCGGTTGTGAAGAAGGCTCCAGCTTTTTGCAGGGTTCTTTCTACTTCAGCCAGCGGGCTAACCAGCTGATCGATCGCAGCCGTCAAGAGCAAAATCCCCAGACCCGTCAACAACTCTTTGCCGAACTGCAAGACCTGGTAGCGCAGGAGGTTCCTTTCATTCCTTTGTGGCAAAATAAAGATTACCTGTTTGCCCAGAAGTGGTTGCAGGGAGCCAGCCTGGAAGTTACGCAGAAAGTTCCCTTCTGGAGATTGCGGCAGTAACCATGCATGAACCCTTTATTCGCCGGTCGATCGAACTGGCAGAACAGGCGATGGCCAAAGGCAATCAACCCTTTGGTGCCTGCCTGGTCAAAGACGGGGAAGTAATTCTCACGGCCGAAAATACGATCCACAGCAATCACGACAAAACCCAGCATGCCGAGGCCAATCTGGCCAGTCGGGCTTCCCAGACCTTTGACCCGGAAACCCTGGGCCAGGCTACCCTTTATACCAGCACCGAACCCTGTGCTATGTGTGCCGGGGCAATTTTTTGGGCTGGCATCGGGCGGGTTGTCTATGGTTGTTCCCAGGAAGCCTTTGCGGCCTATGCCGGTAAGGCGATCGATATCCCCTGCCGTCTGGTATTTTCCTATAGCCATCGTCCGATCGAGGTGGTAGGGCCAGTTTTAGAGGAAGAAGCGCTCCGGGTGCACCAACAGTACTGGCAAACCGACGATCGCTGAGGGGGTCAGGCTCAGGGCTGGGAGGAATCTGGGGAAGTCATTTTAGGAAACACTAACTCTGGCGGTTTAGACAATGCTGGCTCCAATTGTACGGGGCCGGAAGCAGCTGCCGGACTGAAGTTCTGGTTCAGGGTGGCCACTACGGCCTGACGACCCATGCCCGGTTGCAGGGCCGGGTTGTAGAGAAACTGAATGAGTTTGCGATCGATCGGAGCATAGTCATTTGGGTCTGTCCATCCCTGGTAAAAGATGCTGTCTTGATAGCGCCAGGAATCGTTCATCAGACCGAGGGACTGGGTTAGTTCTTCCCGAATCAGGTGGTTGCGCTCCCGCTGGGTGACCCCGGTTGTAGATACCATTACCCGGGCCCGGCGAATCACCCCCTGGGTATCGGGCCAGGTCCAGAAAAAGCCCAGGTTGCGGGGGCGATAGTTGGGTTCGTAGCGCCGGAACTGGGATTCTGGCACGAAGTAGATCTGCAAATTGGGACTGGGATGGTTATTGTCCCAGGTCAGGCTAACGGCTGAGTTGAGGCCCTCTACCTGCGCCAGTTCCAGATTAATGTCTTGAATCACCTGCCGGAGGGCTGCCTGATCTTCCAGATTGGGAGTGCCATTCACCCGGATAATGATTTTGTCCTGCCATTTTCTGATGCCGCTACGAGCCTGACCAAACTCGCTCCCCAGGGCAATTTCTAGAAAGTAGGATAGGGCTTCGTTGGTTCCACTGGTAGGTTCTACCCGGGCTACCTGAAACTGCCCGGCGGTTGTGGCCAGGTTACGGTTAGCCTGGGCGATCGGCTGTACCAGATCACTGCGAATCCAACCTTTACACCCACTCAGGGGCAGCAGTGCCCGATACCAGACTGCACCTTCTGTGGAGATTGGGTCTGAAATCTGGATCGGGTTGCCCCCAAAAGCTCGGCAACGGATGGTGGATCGGGTGGTTGAATCGGCCCGAATATTGGCCTCTGCCACCCGCACCACAGCCGTTTGGGTTCTGGCAGTCTGAGCCGCAGTCACTCCTGGAACCAGGGGACTGAGCAGGGCGATCACCGCCGTTAACACCTGCAACCCGGTCTGAGCCGAGAAAATCCGTCGCTTCCGGAAAGGGGAGGGGGGGAGCTGATGTTGTTTCATGGAGGAGTCTGAGGATAACAGGGAGGGAGCACCCCGGCGTTTTGACTGGGGATGTCTGATCTGTCGCAGGGATAGCATACTCTCCCGGACAATTTGGCAGGATGTCAGGTTCCTGAACAGAACGCCCCGAAAGCTAGAACGTATGTACTAAATTACCATAGACTTCCGGTTCGTCAACCGGGATCGCTCCTCGCGAGTTAGGCCTCGATCACCACTCTCAGATTGCCACGTTTTTTAGAGACACGGCAGGCGGTAGAATTACCCGATCGCTCAAACTCCAGATCCAGCAGGGTTGGCCCGATTCGTAAATTTTGTAGCGACAGGTAATTAATCGATTCTGGCAGGGCCGGATCGATAATCCGGAGGTAATTGCCGGGAGCATCGGGCACCAGATTGGCCATCATCTGGGCCAGTTGAAAGATACTGCCCGTGGCCCAGGCCTGGGGGGTGCAGGCCACCGGATACTGCACCGGATCATCTTCATCGCTGCGCTCATAGCCACAAAACAACTCAGGCGGTCGGTGGTAGGGTTGGCGGTTGGTCATATCCAGCAGGCCCTGGGCCAGTTCTAGCGCCTGGTCGATCAGGCCGAGGGAACGCAACCCCATGGCTGTCAGAGCGTTGTCGTGGGGCCAGACCGAACCGACATGGTAGCCCATCGGGTTGTAGGCGGGGGAGAGACTGCTGAGGGTGCGGATGCCCCAGCCGTTAAACATATCCGGTGCCCGCAGGCGTTCGGCCACGCTGTAGGCTTTTTCGGGTGTAAAAATTCCCAGATTCAGGCAGTGGCCGGGGTTAGAAGTGATGCTATCGACGGCTTTACCTTCTCCATCCAGGGCCAGGGCGCAGTAGTCCTGGTCTTCCATCCAGAAGTCGCGGTTAAACCGCACCTTCAGATCCCGGGCTTCTTCTTCCCAGCGATCGGCCAGATCGATACGTTTTTTCATACGAGCGATCTGAGCCAGGCGCACCTTAGCGGCGTAGACATAGGCCTGGACTTCACAGAGGGAGATCGGCCCTGTGGCCAGTTGGCCCCGCCGGTTGACGATACAGTCCCCCGAATCCTTCCAGCCCTGGTTGTCCAGGCCCCGCCGCGACTTACGGAAGTAACTCAGGTAGCCGGTCTGCTGGCAACTGCGATCGACCCAGTCCATGGCGGCCAGGGCATTGCTCCAGAGATTTTCCAGGGTTTCGTGGTCGGCGGTCCAGGCAAAGTATTCGGCATAGAGCATCAGCCACAGGGGGGTGGCATCTACGGTGCCGTAGTAAGGCGTGTGGGGAATCTCCTGACAGCGGGCCATCTCGCCAAACCGGATCTCATGCAAAATCTTGCCCGGTTGTTCATCCCGCCATTCGTCATCTACCTTGCCCTGGTACTGGGCCAGAATGGTCAGGGTTTCCCGGGCAATCTGCGGATCTAACATCAACACCTGGGACGAGGCAATGATCGAGTCGCGCCCAAACAGGGTTGAGAACCAGGGCACCCCGGCGGAAAGGGCTTTACCCCGACCAAAGGACTGGCGCAGCAGATAAACATCCTGTTCGGCCCGTTCCAGAATCTGGTTAAAAGTATTTTTGTCCGATCGAATTCGGGTCACCTGCTGTCGCCAGGCCTGTTCTTCCATGACTTCGGCGGCCTTTGCCTGAGCCAGGGTAACCGGAGGCGAGACTACCGAAATAGAACGGTTGGCCGTAAACATTTGCAACCGATAGCCCAGGGTTTGTTTTGCATGGGAATCTAGCTCTAATTGCCAGATCGCGGTATAACCCTTCAGGGTATCGGGCTGGCGATGGACAAAGTCGATGCGTGATTCCATGAGCAGGCCATCTAAGCCCTGGTAGGCCAGAATCATTTCCAGGGGAAGTGGGGCCGGAGAGGGAGTCAGGCGATCGGTGATAGTCACCTCGGTTTCAGGTTCAGTCGGCTCTGCTGCTGGGGAAGTGGCCGATTCGGGAGAGAGCCAGCGCAGGAGCCGCCCCTGGTTTTCCCGACTGTAGCCGCGAATCTCGAACAGGTCTTTGAAATCGGCATCAAAACTGAGGCTAATTTCAATGCTCACCGGTTGGGTGCTGTAGTTGGAAATCTCAATCTCTTCAAACAGCCCCCCATTCAAGACAATTTCCCGTTTAATTCCCAGGGCATCGGCGGGCAGGTGATCGTCCAGCCGGGGGTTGGTGCAGAGAACGGAAAGCACAAAGCCCTTGTTGGCATTGCTACTCAAAAGGGTGGGCGATCGCCCGGCAATTTGCAGTTCCAGGCGGCTGAGAAAGCGGGTGTCTTTGCAGAACAGGCCCATGCTGGAGGTGCGATCGTCGGTGGTGCTACCGCCGATGTTGCCCAGGGTATCCGTTAACAAAAACAGGTCGTCATCCTTCAGGGTCAGGGTCGGTTGGGGGCGTTCTCCCAGGACACTGGCCCATTCGGGCAGGGGGGATTGGTCAACCGGAATAAAGCGTCTGCCTTCAAATTCGAGAATGGATTCTGACATCATGCGGCGTTGTCTGAACTTGTTCAAAAACGACAAAGCAACAGAACTCAAGGCATTCTGTCACTCCTCATTATAGAAATCCCTTTTGCTCGGGCAACGTACTTCCTTCCCCTAGACCGGAGTCGGTTGTTCTTCGGGGATGCTCCGGTTTTCCCGGCTTCCAGGGGCCTGAATTCCCTTTAAAATTAGGGGAAGTAGCCTGATTTTTCGTTTTCCCTGTGACATCGACCAAACCCTTCCCTCTCCTGCAAGACCCGGAGCGCCTGGAAAGCCGCCTCAAAGAGATTCCAGCGGAACCGGGGGTCTATTTGATGCGCGATGGTAGCGATCAGATTCTCTACATTGGTAAGTCCAAGAAGTTGCGAGCGCGGGTGCGTTCTTACTTCCAGCAGGGGCATTTCCATGCCCCCCGGATTGCCCTGATGGTGAAGCTGGTGGTCGAGATTGAGTTTATCGTCACCGATACGGAGGCGGAGGCCCTGGCCCTGGAGGCCAACCTGGTGAAGCAGCACCAGCCGCACTTTAATGTCTTACTGAAAGATGATAAAAAGTATCCCTGGCTCTGTATTACCTGGTCAGAAGCCTATCCCCGGATTTTTATCACCCGCAAACGTCACCTGGGTAAGGGCAAGGATCGATTTTATGGGCCCTACGTGGATGTCGGTCTGTTGCGCCGCACCCTCCATCTGGTCAAGCGGCTGTTTCCCTTACGCCAGCGGCCCCAACCGCTATTCAAAGATCGGCCCTGCCTGAACTATGACATTGGCCGTTGTCCGGGGGTCTGTCAGGCCCTGATCAGTTCGGAAGAGTACCACAAAATTATCCAGAAGGTGGCCATGATCTTCCAGGGTCGCACCCGGGAACTGGAGGATATTTTGACCCAGCAGATGGAGCAGGCGGCAGAAGCCCTCAATTTTGAGCAGGCAGCCCGGATTCGGGATCAGGTGGCCGGTCTAAAATTGCTGTCAGCAGACCAGAAGGTGACCCTGGCCGATGATACGGTGTCCCGGGATGCGATCGCCCTGGCTGCCGACGAACACCATGCCTGTGTCCAACTGTTTCAAATCCGGGCGGGGCGACTGGTGGGGCGGTTGGGATTTGTGGCCGATGCCCAGTCTGGCGAACCGGGGGCTATTCTGCAACGGGTGTTAGAAGAACATTTCCAGACCGTAGACCCGGTGGAAATTCCGGTGGAAATTCTGGTGCAGCACGAACTACCGGAGGCGGAAATGCTCTCGGAGTTTCTCAGTCAGGCGAAGGGGCGGAAGGTGACGATCGTCGCTCCCCAGCGTCAGGTGAAGGCCGAGTTGATTGAAATGGTGGAACGCAACGCCGGGTATGAACTGGCTCGCGCCCAGCGGTTTGCCGATCGCAACGCCCAGGCCATGCAGGACCTGGCCGAACTGCTGGATCTGCCCGACCTGCCCCGGCGGATTGAGGGCTACGACATCTCCCATATTCAGGGTTCCGATGCCGTAGCCTCCCAGGTGGTATTTGTGGATGGCTTGCCCGCCAAGCAACACTATCGCCACTACAAGATCAAAAATCCGACGGTAACCGCCGGTCATTCCGATGACTTTGCTTCCATGGCGGAGGTGATTAGCCGGCGCTTTCGCAAGTTTGCCGCCATGAAAGAAAAGGGAGAACTGGTCAGAAATGACGAAGCTTCCGTGCTAGAACGCCATGTTTCGGCTACCAGTGATTTTCCTGACTTGGTGATGATTGACGGAGGCAAGGGGCAATTGTCGGCGGTGGTGGCTGTCCTGCGAGAAATGAATCTGCTAGAAGAAGTGCGGGTAGTCAGTCTGGCCAAACAACGGGAAGAAATCTTCTTGCCAGGGGAATCCTTGCCTCTGGGTACGGAGGCGGAACAACCGGGAGTCCAACTGTTGCGCCGTCTGCGGGATGAGGCCCATCGGTTTGCCGTCAGCTTTCACCGCCAGCAGCGCAGCGATCGCATGCGTCGTTCCCGCCTGGATGAAATTCCCGGCCTCGGTCAACACCGTCAAAAGCAATTGCTGGCCGCCTTTCGTTCGATCGACTACCTGCGGGAAGCAACCCCGGCCCAGATTGCGACGGTTCCCGGTATTGGGCCGCGTCTGGCCCAGCAAATTTATGACTATTTTCACCCGACCTTTGATGCCGGGGAAACCGGTGCAGACTCAGAGGCTACGGCAGAAGTACGGCCAGAAGTAACCTCCGGGTAAACAGATGGGCGGGACAGAGTTTTCTCTATCTCCCGGCGTGAATCCTGGGACAGAAGCCGTCTGGAGAGACAACTGCTAGATTGAACAGCATTAAAACCTTCTACGATAAATGCTGTTGTACTGCCATGTTTAGCGTTACCTCTCTGGCCAAGGCGATTCAGCCCTTACAACTGAATACCCGGGTTTTAGAAACGGCCTACGAACTCTATCTCCAGGCTCCGGCGGATAGTTACCCCGAAATTAACCTGAAAGAGCTATCACGCAAAACCGGAGTCAGTCTACTGGAATGCCGGAATGCGATCGTTACCGCCAACCAGATGGGCCGCTTCCCCAAATGCTCCCTGGCCTCCTAAGCCTCAGGGAACGGGCTTGAGGAGGGTTACTTTTAGCTTGAAGTTACCCCCCGCGACTTCTCCGAAGGATCGAACCCGAATGTAGTAGGTGCCCGGTTTGCTGATGCGGGTAAACAGCAAAGAATTGGTACTGCCATCGGGGCCATCATCGTTTTCGGCGATCGTAGAGCCATCTCCCCCCAGTAGCGCCACGATCGTATCGAAGTTTTCTGAAGTCAGATCGATCGCCAGCTGGCTCCCCTCTTTGATCTGGAGCAGGTAATCGCGGGCAAACCCTCCCTGGCCGGTGGGAATGTCGGTATTGGACAGCTTATCTGTGACGACCTTGCCGGGAGTCAGGGGGATGGGGTTATACATCCGAGTCTGGGCCGTGGCTGGTAATGGCATCAAGCTGATTACGCTGGCGATCGCAGTGAGAGTCAAGCCAGGCCAACGGGGGGAAGGAGAAAGACAAACCATGCAGCCGATACTTTAGTTTTCCTTAGGATCACAAATTAATTAAAACCAAATTTTTAGTTTTTGAAAGGGTGGTGGAATTGCCCTTTCAAAAATTAAGCTCCAGGTTTTATTAAATTCCCGATCCTTAGCTGAGTATAAGCTGATCTGGAACCCCTGGCTGGTTTAGACGATTTCTGTTAAGCCATAACGGCCTCCGGGAATTGGGTCTGCAGGGCGGGAAAGAGTGGACAGGGTGGTCGATTTTCCAGGTTGTCTGGCTTGTTCCAGGAAAAGGGGGCCTGTTTCGCCGCAGACATCCAGAGGAGCCGCTTGGCCCGGGTCATGGCCACATAGAGGAGACGAAATTCTTCGGCGGTTTTCAGGTTTTTGGCCCGTTCCCAGGCTGTTCCCAGGTCAGGCAGGGTCTGTGCTTCCCCATGCACCCGGGCTCGAATCTGGGCCCGCGCCACTTCTGCCAGGGTAAAATCTCCTAAAAACTGGGCCTGGGGCGGAATCCGCTGGTTCCCCGGAATCATATTTTCATGCAAAAACGGAATAAACACATAGTCCCAGTCCAGGCCCTTGGCCTTATGCATCGTAATAACGGTCAGCCGACCGGGGCAGGTGTACCGTTCTTCGGTGTCATCTATGTCCACCGGGTCAAATTGCTCGGCCCTGACAATCTCCCCCAACACCTCCAAGATGGCCGGGAGGGAGTTGTTACCGGCTACCTGCTGGCTCACCCGTTCTGCTAACTTGTCGGCGGTAGCCAGTTCTGATTGGTCGTATTCCAGGGTTTGGGCCAGGTAGGAGATCAACTGTAAGGGTGGCAACTCTAATCGGGCCCGCAGCAATTGCCGACAAAAATCCCCTGCCCGTTGAGCCGCCTCCGGTTGGGCCGGATCTAACGGCCCTGGATAAAGAAATTGTTCCGGGAAGGGTACCAGGGCATTTAAATCCTGAGGGGGAATTAATTTGCGCTCTGCCAGGGCGCTCAGGGCAGCTTTCAAATGGTCGGGGGAATGGGGCCGCTGGCAAAATTGCAGGAGTCCCCAGATCTGGGCCGGCACATGGGACTGCCGATCGCGTTGCCCGACTTCGTAGACACTCAGCTTCTCGCCGTACCAGCGCTGCAACTCCTGGGCCACAAACCGACCCTGGTCATTGGTGCGAACCAGCACCGCCGCCCGCCCGTTGGGGTCTTGTTTAAACAGCCCGATCGCCCGTTTACCGATGCGTTCTACGGTCTTGTAGATATCCTCCGGGGTATGGAGTTCCAGGCCCTTGCCCTCCGGAGCGGGGTTGGCCCCGGGCTGGGGGTCATCCTTGGGCACCGGTTGAATCAACTGGAGTCGGAAGGGCTTTTCTGTCCGGGCCAGATTCGACTGATTCACCCATTCCAGGGCAAAGTTGGCGGCTGCAATAATTTTGCCGGTGCTGCGCCCAGCCTGGGTCATGGTAGCCAGTCGTCCCAGGCCTTTGCACTGATCGCAAAACTCCCGGAAAAAAATTGGGTCTGCCGGAGTGAAGGTGGAGTTAATTGCCTGGTTGGGATCTCCTACCCGCACCAGATTCAGCCGATCGGGGTGGTGGGGGTGGTGGGGGTCGCTGGCCAAAATTTCCAGGAGCCGGGTTTGCTGGGGGCTGGAGTCCTGGGCTTCATCTTCAAATACGGCAAATACCTGCTGCTGCCAGGTCTGCCGTACCTCGGGATACTCCAGTACCCGCAGCGCGGCCAGGATCATCTCGTCGTAGTCAATCAAATTGCGAAAGCGCAACTGGGTTTGATAAAACTCGTACAAACCGGCGGCGATCGTCAGGGTGGCGTAGGGGTCAGCGATGGCATCGCTCTGTTGCCGCAGGTCGGCCGGGGTCAACCCAGAACTTTTGGCTTCCCGAATCACGGTGGTGGCCAGGGCCGGTAATACCTCGGTTCGCAACACCGATTGCCGTCGCAGGCGTTCGGTTTCTTCCCCATCAAAGCTGCGGCCTTCCAGTAAGAGCTGGTAATGGCGCTGATTGGCCGAGATCCACTGCTCGACACAGGTGCGGATCAAACGATGGCTATGGCTGGGGGTGACCAGGCTGCTTTCCGGGGCTAACCCGGCCAGCTCAGAATGGCTGCGGGCGATCGTCCAGGCCAGACCATGCAGGGTTTGTACGGAAAAGCCCGTAGGGGGCAGGGCCAGTTCTTTCAGGTAACCGCGAATTTTGGTCTTAATGTTAGCGGCCGCCGATCGGGTAAAGGTGACCACCACCAGTTGTCGCCGACTGTGGAGCTGGTGGCGGGCGATGGCGATCGCCGCTGCCATCGCCATCCCCGTCGATTTGCCTGCCCCCGGTACCGCCGCCACCGCCAGGGGGCCTGACTGCCAGTCCGCGATTTCTCGCTGCCCGGAACGGAGACGATGGCGTAACTGCTCAAGCTCAGGGGCGCTGACCACGGGTTAATCTCCTTAGGATCCCTGGGGCTGGGATAGCCCGCTGCTGCCTTCCTCCACCTCCGCAAACAGATCCAGGGGTAAGTGGCCAAAGGTTTCATTTACATCCCCATCGTAGGCCGACTGGCAGGCAATCAGAACTCCCCGGTGCTGGCCCAGGTAACTATCGCTGTGACAGCGTCCGGTTTTCGGGTTGAACTTGACATAAACGACCCCATCCAGAGGCGGAATGCTGGGTTTCTCCTCGTAGCCCAGGGCGCTCAAGTAGGTAGCCAGGGTTGCCTCGGCGACGGCGAGCGTGTCGGCACAGAGGCCAAAAATCTGGTAGTCAGAATGGTGGGCGACGAGGCACAATGCCTGGCGGGTCTGGGCCCGATCGGGAATTTCCGCTGCAGGCAGGCGATCGAGGCAGGTATAACGACGCAACAGGTTGAGGGCTGTGTCTAAGGTCAGTTGGGCTGAATCAGCCCCAGAATCCAGGATTGGCATGGGTTTGCAGAGGGATAACTCCCCCATAGCCTAGCAGTCGATCGGGGGAACTTCAAATTGATAAAGGCTTATTGAAAATTATTTGCAAATGCAGAAGTTTGATATACTTGGGAGCAAGAGCTTATTGAGTATCTTTTTCAATAAGCTGGGTGCGATAGAGGTAAAAGATTGCTCCGATTCTCCAGGTTTTGGGCATCTTAAGGTCAGGTGTTCTGGCTATATCAGGTGATAAGTCCTTCATAGTACTTGTTTTCCCTGCTGGCAACAGGTTGATTGATCAGACCCCTATCCATTCACTTAAGAATTTCTCGCATTTGCTTTGACTCCAGGATGAGCTTTTCTACTCTCAACTCCCTCACGGTCAACCTTTCGACCGTTTCTCGCTGCGATCGCTGGCAGGTCTACCGCCGTCTGCAAGAACTCTCGATTCCCTGCGAATGTCTGGCTGACGGGCAGTTGCATGTCGAGATCAATAGTCTAATGGCCGGTTTGCAGCTGCGTAGTGTGGTCTGGCAACTGACGGCTACTCGTCCAGAGTTGTTGGTCTGGCTGAAGGACTGCTGGCAGGCCTCCGATCGTCCCTAACGCAAAGTTTGATTCACCCCTCACCCCTCACCCCCACCGTGACTATGGGCAAAAAGCAACACCAGAAAGCAGCTTTCCACCTGGAAGGGCGGTTTCTCAGATTTGAGGTAGAAGATGGCTACAAGCTGAAGTGGCTGTTGCTAAGAACTGCCCTGGGCGAATCCAGGATCAAGCTGACCAAAGAGGCTCGCGCTTCTGTAGATCGGGTTCTGATGCCGGGAGATTGGATTCAAATCTGGGGAGAACAAAGTCAGAAGGCCGACGCTCCTGAACCCAAGCTCAAAGCCTATCGCATTGCAGTGGCTTCTCCCCGGAGTGGTGACCAGCCCGGGTCATCAGAACCAAAGCCAGGGAAATCTTCTAAAGAGACAATTCTGGTCTGTCAAAAGTCCGATTGTATGAAGCGGGGCGGCAAGGCTGTTTGTCAGGCGCTGGCCGCGACCTTGCAGGAGCGTGGTCTGGAGGATCAGGTGAGCATTCGAGGTACGGGTTGTATGAAGCAGTGTAAGGCCGGGCCCAATCTGGTGATGCCTGGTAAAACCCGCTATAGCAAGATTACGGCGGCAGAAGTACCCGCGATGATTGACAAACATTTTCCCCCGCCCGTGGCCGAGCCAGTTCCGGCCCCCGTGGCTGCAGCGCTGGTTATTTCTGAACCGGTGATGCTCTAACCCGAAGCAATGCGGATTTAGTTAACCCCTAAAGACAATGGGAGAGGTAGATTACCCCTCCCATTTTTTTAAATCTTGTCTTTAAGGGCCAAATTTTAAGGCTCAGAGGCATGGTTGCCCAGAACTTCATCCTTCAATTGGTTAAACTTACCGGCCAGTTCCTGCCGTCCCGTGGCGGTTCGGAGATAGCGGTAAATAAACCAGGCACTATAACCAAAGCCAATTAGCTCAAAGGACGGTGCCAGCAACGGAATGTCATTGACTGCATCCAGCAAGGCCAGGGTTAACTTGACAGACACGATCGAACCAAAAATCAGACCGATGGTGATAATTGGCCGACGGTATTCTCCGAAAAACTCGCTCAAGTAATCGGGCAAACCAGACAGAAACGTGTAAATACGTTCGCCAATCTGCCGCCACTGTTCGTTGGAGCTTTCCGTAGCGGCTGGTAATAAGAGGGGCTCATCACCATTGACTTCTAAAGCCGAGGGTTCGGCTCCAACTGTAAAGCCTGGATCAGTAACGTTGGAAAATTCAGATTCTTTAACTTCAGGGTCCATATTTATAACCTTGAATTAACAACCAGGAATGCCGGTGCAGGCATTTTACCAGCGATAGAACAGTAACAGAGCCTCAAGACCATTTCGGCTACTTTTCCAACATTAGCGGTACTATCAAACAGTTTTATCATTAGGAAGATAGATAGTTGCGTGCTATCTATTCTGTAGACTTTTCTGAATGCAGGAGCGATTAACTGTTGGCCAATGGGTTTTGAGGAGGCTCTAACGGCAAGCGTCTGGATTATACCTTTATAAATTAAATTTGAACATAAAACTTAGACCAACCGGCTCAAATCAAGCTACCGTCCTCCGTGGCTATCCTCTGATAATCTTAGAAACGCTGCTTTTTATTCCCTGCCTCACCGGAGAAAATTTGGGGTGGCCCGGTTACCAATCGGGGTATCAGCTTCGATCCCAGGGAAACCTGGCTGTAGCTGTGGAAAATGCCCGTTTATGCTTGGCCTGAGTTGAGTAACTTGCCTGGACTGTTAAGTTATTTTCCCTTGAGACGGGGGAACGTTGAATAATGAGGCTGTAAATCAAAGCGCAGGTATGAGTAAACCAGGTCTCTCAAATTTCAGCCTGAGGTTGCCACTAAGTTGTTGTAGGGCGATCACTTTTGCTCCGTTGGAGAAGTAAGACGAATGACTCAGATTCTCGTGATTGAGGACGACTCAAACGTCCGCACGTTAATTCTCAAATTACTCAAGGCAGAAGGATTTGATGCAATTAGCGCCGCAGATGGTCGGATGGGGGTGCAACTGGCGCGGGTTCACGAACCGGATCTGATTATTTGCGATATTATGATGCCCGAGTGCAGCGGGTATGAAGTCCTGGAGCAACTCCGCCAGGATACCGTTACCGCCACAATTCCATTTATTTTCTTAAGTGCCAAGTCCGATCGCACCGACCTGCGTCAGGGGATGGATCTGGGGGCTGACGACTATCTCACGAAGCCGTTTAAGCGGGCTGAGCTGTTGGGGGCTATTTCAGCCCGTCTGTCAAAGCAGGCCGCTGTCACCCAGCCCTATATCAATGAGATGAAACGGGCGGCCCAGACCCTGAGCCAGCTGGCCTACCGGGATCCCCTGACGAACCTGCCGAACCGGATTTTTCTCCATCATCAGTTGCAGGAAGCCCTGCGACAGGCTAAAAAAACGCAACAACTGGTAGCAATCTTTTGTATTAATCTGGATCGGTTTAAAGCCATCAATACGAACCTGGGTTACTCCAAGGGAGATCTACTACTGCAGGCTGTGGCAGAACGCCTGAATCAAACCCTGGCCGATGATGGCATCGTGGCCCGTCTGGGAGGGGATGAATTTAGTCTGCTGCTCACTCAAATCACCACCCGGGAGCAGGCTGCCAGTAAGGCTCAGAAGGTGTTGCAACTGCTGGCCGAACCCTACGATCTAGATGGCCATTATGCCCAGGTGCAGACCAGTATTGGTATCGCCATCTTTCCCGAAGATCATGGTAGTGCCGATCGCCTGCTACACCAGGCTGATACGGCCATGCGTCACGCCAAGCTGCAGGGCAGCAGCAAGTACCAGTTTTATGCCCTGGAGATGGATGCCCTGGCGGCGGAACGTCAATTGATGGAAAGCAAGCTGGATCTGGCTTTAGAAAGGCTGGAGTTTCAGTTGTTTTATCAACCTCAGGTGAACCTGATTACCGGTCGGATTATTGGGGCGGAGGCGCTGCTGCGCTGGCAGCACCCAGAACTGGGCCTGGTCTATCCCGGCAAATTTATTGCCATCGCTGAAGAAACCGGCTTGATTATTCCGATCGGTGAGTGGGCTTTGCGGACGGCCTGTACCCAGGCACGGGCCTGGCAGGTGGCCAATCCCTCCCGGATTCGGGTGTCGGTTAACCTGTCAGCCCGACAGTTTCGCCAGGAAGGGTTGGTGCAGGTGGTGGCTCAGGTTCTGGAAGAAACCCAACTGGATCCCGATCTGCTGGTGTTGGAGTTGACGGAAACCTGTGTCATGGAAAATGTCGAGGCTTCGGTTCTGACCCTGCGGCAGCTGAAGGAAATGGGGGTACATATCTCGATCGATGATTTTGGTACGGGGTATTCTTCCCTGAATTACCTGAAGCGTTTCCCGATCGATACCCTCAAGATCGACCAGTCCTTTGTCCGGGAGGTCACCCTCGATGCCAACGATGCCGCTATTGCCAGGGCGATTATTGCCATGGCCCAGAGTTTGCAACTGAAGGTGATTGCCGAAGGGGTCGAAACTGAGGAGCAGTCTAACTTTCTGCGGCAGAGTGGTTGCCATGCCATGCAGGGTTACCTGTTCAGCCGGCCCTTGCCGGCCCCAGAGTTTGAGAAATTGCTGCTCACCGATCGCCGCCTGTAGTCGGTTGGCCCGGTTACTGCTGGCTGCTGCTGGCAGGATGGCAGATGAGGTCTTCTACCTGGGCGATCGTCGCCAGTTGGGGATTGGTTCCTACCACAATCCTGCCATCGGGCAGAGTGATCAGACCCTGGGCCTCCTGGATTGGGTCCCCCGGTTGCCAGCCGATGGCGGGCAGGTGAGAATTTGATAGCCCCGTCTCAGAGGCCGGAACCGTTGCCCCCCTACCCGGAAGCGGACGCACCTGGGCGATCGGGTAATTGGCGCTGACGGCATCGTAGGGGGTGCGGGGCAGGCCACCGACCCCGGTGACCGTAAAACTACCCTGCTCCGTAGTGCGGCGGGCCAGACAACTGCCAGCCACCACCTGATCGGGGTTAACGAAGTTACTGGCCAGGGAACTCAGGGAATTTTGCAGGAAGGTAAAGTCAGGCACTGAAACCACCCCCTGCACCCCAAACTGGGAACTGGCGGAAATATCTACCCGGCCATTGCCCCGAAACCGGGAGAAGTCGCGGCCAGGGTTTTGTCCAACATTGGCGAAGATATCGGCAATGAATACCGGGGCATTGATATTGATTCTGCCACCCCCCCCAAATACGGCATTGGCCAGGATGTCACTGTCTTCCAGGGCGATAAAAATATTTGAGCTAAAGCTAATACTGCCACCGCCCCCGGCTCCATCAAACACGCTACTGGTAACGGGACTACTGCGGCGCAGACGAATATCCTGGGCGGTGATGGCGATCTGCCCACCCCCGCCCCGTTCGGACGCGGCGGAAATGGTGCTGGCACTGGCCGTCAGGCGATCGCGCAGGTTGATCGTGATCGACCCGGCATTGCCCGTGCCGCTACTCAGGCTGGTCACCCGGCTGCCCCGGGCCAGATCTAGAGCGTTGGCCTGAATGGCGATTTTACCGGCATTCCCCTGGCCTGCGGTGGAGGTGGAGATTTCTGCCTGCTCTAAGGTGAGTTGTCCGGTAGTCACGCTCAGGGCTACGGCGGAACCATTCCCCGTAGCCCGGGCCAGCAGACTGCTGTTACCACTGAGGTTAATGGATCGAGCGGCAGCAACACTGAGGGTACCCCCCTGCCCATCGATCGTGGAAGCCGAAATCTGGCTATTGCCAGTCAGTTGCAGGGTTTGCAATCCCTGGAGTTGGATATCACCTCCACTGCCCTGCTGGGTTTCGGCGGCCAGTCTGGCATTGTTGCTGAGCGTCACGCTGGTAGCTGTGATATCCAGGGCTCCAGCGGTACCACTGGCAGTACTGCTGACGGTAGCCTGGGCTCCAGTATCGATGGTCAATTGAGCCGTGTTAATTTGCATACTACCGGCACTGCCACCCTGGGTGGCTTCGGCCAGCAACCCTCCCCGACTGCCATTGGGTAGGGTACCACTCAGTTGGACTGATTGGGAGGCATTGACCAGAATATCTCCCGCCGTCCCATTTTCGGTGGAGACGGAGATCAGGCTGTTCTGTACCTGCAGGGTTTGCAATCCCTGGAGCTGGATGTCGCCGCCGCTGCCCTGCTGGGTTTCGGCAGCCAGTCTGGCGTTGTTACTGAGCGTGACGCTGCTGGCGTTAATGCTCAAGGCTCCCGCCGTTCCGGCCCCTGTGCTGCTAACCGTCGCCTGGGCCCCATTGGCGATCGTCAGTTGGGAGGTAGCGATTTGTAGATTGCCGGCACTGCCACCCTGGGTAGCTTCGGCGAGCAGGCCAGCGCGACTGCCGTCGGGCAGGGTGCCACTCAGTTGGACTGATTGGGAGGCATTGACCAGAATATCTCCCGCCGTCCCATTTTCGGTGGAGACGGAGATCAGGCTGTTCTGCACCTGCAGGGTTTCCAGGTTATTTAATTGAATCGACCCACTCTGACCGGAGGTGGTAGAAGCGGAAATCCGGGCATCGTTTTGCAGGCTGACCTGGCGGGCATTCAGATTAATCGTGCCTGCGGCTCCGCCGGGGGCCGTACTCTGGGCAAACAGGCCACTATTGGCACTCTGATTGGGGTTGAGGCTATTGCGCTGGTCGATCGACAGATGCAGGGTATAACGATCGGCAGGGTCGGGGACTGTGCCGTCTAACTGCACCAGGCCAGGAACCGGATTGCTGGGAAACTTTCCTACTCCCAGATAATAGGTGCCGGGGGCGGTAAAGGTGTAGTCTACGTAGGAGTCGCGGTTGCCTTCCCCAAAGACCTCATTGCTGCCCCGATCGCTGCCTTCCGGGCGGGAATCGTCGTTGCGCTCCAGCAGGCGACCACTACTGTCAAACAGAAACAATTCCGTATCAAAGCGGGCATTGCCCGCCGGGTCATTGTCGATATCGGCGACAATTCGATTGCCGATCGTGACGTTATCGAGCCGGTACAGATCGTAGGCTCCTCCCTGGCCCTGAATTATGGCGTGGGGCACCGTTGTCGAAAAATCAATCTGAGGAATTGGGTTGACCGCAAACTGGCTCAGGTCAAGGGTCTGGCCCCCACTGATCCAGGGCAGGCTACCGCTGCCGTTGGGCAGAGCTGGGGCCGTAACGAAGCTGGCATTGCGACCAGACAGGGTGACCCGATCGGCATTAATCGTGATCCCGCCGGCCTGACCCAGACCTTCTGCCGCAGTGATCACCTGGCCGCCCCCCGTCAGTTCTAAATTGGCGACATTGATGGTAATTCCCCGGCCATCCAGATCACTGCGGTTCAGGGTACTGAGGAAGGCCCCATCCCCAATCCGTAGGGTTTGCCCCACCCCGGCCCCTCCGGCGGTATTGTTGATGATAATTTCGCCCCCCTGACCACTCTTGGCCGTGTCCGAGGAAGCCAGCAGTCCGCTGAACAGGGGTTGGCCTCCCAGACTGGAAGAACCGGAAACCAGAATATCCGGGGCATTTACCGTGATGCTGCCAGCATTGCCGCCAAATTCTGAGACACTGCCCACTCCGGTGGTACGGGTTTCAACCCGGGCTCCTGTCGTGACATTCACGGCACCACTACTGGCCTGTAGCAAAACATTGCCGCCCTGGCCCAGACCGGCGGTGCTGGCATTAATCGAAGCCCGATCGGCGAGGGAAATTTGCCCACTCTGGGAGGTGACGGTAATGTTACCGCCCAGGCCAGAACCGGGAGTCACCCGCACATTGGCAGGGGGTTGGACATTGCTGAACAAACCGCTGTTCAACCCCTGGTTAAAGTTACGGTCACTGACATTAAAACTGCCGCTGCCCTGGTTTTGCAGGGAAACCTGCAGCAGGTAGGGATCGCCGGAGGCCAGACCGGAACCCGTCACCGGGGTCGGAAGCTGGCCACTTTCTGCCGTTGCCAGGTAGCGGGTGACGGCCAGAACATAGGTGCCCGCGGAATTGAAGTTGTAGGCAATGCGAGAATCAAGGCTGCTGATGCTGCCCCGGTTAGCCGGGAAGAAGTCATCGTTGCTGGCTAACAGCTGACCGGTGACCCGATCGTAGAGAAAGATTTGAGTATCTACGGAACTGGCGGGGTTAGACAGGGTGTTGTCAATGTCAAATACCCCCCGGCTGCCATCCCGAGTGATGGTGAATTCGTAGTAGTCGGTGGTGCCGCCATTGCCGACACTATTGCTGCCCGTCGTGTCGATCACATCGATCGTGGCGGTGGCTGCTGGTGTCCGTTGCACTCGGACATAGCTGGTATCCGGGTTGCCAGATTCTTCCACATTTGGATCCGCCACGGTGAAAAAGCTAAAGCCATTCAGGGAGTAAAGGGGCAGAGCCGGGTTGTTAAAGGGAGAGGTGGGGCTGGGCAGGGGAGAGCGGCCCCCGGCCACGGTGACATTGCCGATCGCCGTGACGCTGATCGCTCCGGCATCTCCAAAGCTGGAACTGGTGGTGAGGATCTGCCCACCCCCCGTCACATTCAGATTATTCACATGAATGGCAATATTGCCGCCCGCCTCACTGCTGCCATTGCGGGCGCTCAAAAACGCGCCATCAGTGATAAAAAGCTCGCCCTGGGGGCTATCTACAGCATTAATTGTGATACTGCCGCTGCCTCCTACGGAGAAAGCATCGGTGGGGTCAGCTGGGTCGGCGGCGGTCACCATACCACTGTAAAGCAGGGAATCGGGGTCAAATCCGGCGATCGTAGCGGTAGTAGAAAAATTCAGCTGGATATCCCCGGCGGTTCCCTGGTCAAAGGTGCGGGTCTGAACCCGGGCTCCTCGGAGCAGCGAGAAGGAACCGGTGGAAATGGTGATATCGCCCCCCGCCGCCGAGCCTCCGGCCTGAACCGCCGTATTGATCAGGCTGCTGTTTTCCAGGGTAACGGCTCCGTTGCCCGTATCGATAATAATGTCGCCCCCCGGTGCGGCCCCTGCGGTGGTGGCGTTGAGGGAGGCCGTATTACTCAGACTGACCTGATTCGCCGTGATCTGAATGGCTCCGGCGGCGGCACTGGTTGCGGTTCCAGTGGTGGCGGTGGTGATCTGGCTGTTGCTATCTAAACTCACGCGGCCCTCGGGGGCGGTGATGGTCACACCGATGCCACTGCTGCCCGTCCCGCTGATACTGGCATCGATGACAGCGGAACCTGACAGGTCGATCGCCCCGCCCCTGGCTGTGGTCAGCGTAATTCGACCACCATTGGCCTGCCCTGAAGAAGCGGTGGTAAGGGAAGCACTGTTGATGGAGATCGTCCCGGCCGTGATGTCAATCACCCCACCATTGCCACTGCCCCGGTTGGTGCTATCTAAAAAGCTGCGATCGATCGTGACAGTACCGAGGTCACTGCTATCTCCAATAAAAATGCGTCCGAACCGGCCCTGACTGGCCACACTGCTGCCTTCCAGGATGTTCACTGCCGTCGCCGCATCCAAGAAAATATCCCCAGCCAGACCATCGGGGTTAAGGTTAGAGGCATTCAGGGAGCTGCCATTGAGGGTGATGGAACCCGTGGCGGAGGTCAGGGTCAGGACACTAAAGCCACCGGCGGCATTATTACTGGTGGCAATGATGTTGCCCGCCGTGATATCTCCGGCGGCATCGAGGGTGACATTGCCCCCCAGGCCATTGATCGACTGGGAGAAAATAGGCCCCCCCGTGGTATCAATCAGACCATTGGTACTGAAGATATTGATATCTCCGGCGTTCCCGCTTCCCCCTAAGGACACCTGCCCGGTTTCGATCGTGCCTGTGATATTGCCTACCAGGGAGCGAATTTGTCCGGTTCGCACATCTCCGGCGGCCTCCAGATTGATCGAACCACTGGTGCCCCCGGCAACACTGGAATACAACCCGGCGGTGGTAATCGTGCCAGCCCGACTGACCAGGGTAATATCTCCGGCGGTGCCGTTTTGCAGGGTAACATTCCCGCTGCCATCGACCAGGCCAATGATTGAACTGAGATAACCGGCGGTTGTATCGATCGCCCCCTCCGCCAGCAAACGAATTTCTCCGGCGGTGCCGCTGGCCGTGCCGGTGTCGATGCCCCCAAACCGTCCAGTGGAGGGGCCGGTGGTAATGCTTCCTTTGGAGTCGAGGTAAACCGGCCCGTAGGCCAGAATCGCCTGACCCAGGGTAATATTGCCGCTCAAGGTGCTGTCGGGCAAATCCTGATTGGTTAACAGGGTTATCCCGGGATTGCCGGAAGTGCCAACCGTAATCAAGCCGTCGATCCTGATATCGGCGCTGGTGGCAACACCGGGGGTGGGAATGCCAAAAAATGCGGTGGTTCCGGCCCGAATATCTAAAACCGGGCGGTTGGTGCCATCGACATCAACCACGGTGCCATCGGATAGGGTGATCGTCGTGTCAATAAAACTGGCGGCGGCCGTATCTACCTCGACATCCCCCAGGATCGTCACACTCCCCCCGGCCAGAATTTGTAAGGAGCCGCCGCTATAGTCAAGCAGGCTAAAATCTCCCTCAACCTGAAAAATTGGGTCGTTGGGGCTAATCAGGCTACCCGGGCTGCCGTCCAGTTGCTCAATCCGCAGGTTCCCCCCACTGGAGTAGTGGGCATCGCCAATCACCGGGTTGCCCGATCGCAGCACCATGTCGCCCCCTGAGATGAGGCGGCTGTCTGGGTGGTTGAGAATTGCAATGTCCAGGCTCTGGTTACCCTGGGTCAGAAGGTTTCTACCCGCCTGGGCGATAAAAGGTGCTGTAGCGCTATCCCGCAGTTGGATGGTATCGGCGGCCTGCAGGGTCAGGTCCCGTCCGGCCCGCAGCTGGCCCTGGAGTTCCAGACGGTTGGCCACCAGGGTCAGATCCTGTCCGGCGGTTAAATTACCCTGATTGGTAATGGTGCCACTGCCTGCAGTCAGGGCGTTCAAAAACAGGGCTCCCGGTTCTACGGCCAGCAGGGTACTACTGTCGGGGGTGGTAGCACTAAATTGCCCGCTCTCTCCCAGGGCAAGGGCACTGGCGGTACTGGCGACAAAGGAACCGGCCACATCCAGGCTGGCATTGGGGCCAAACACAATGCCGTTGGGATTGAGCAGAAACAGGTTGGCATTTCCCAGCACCCCTAAGCGTCCCAGAATCTGGGAGGGGTTGTTGCCGGTAACCCGGGTGAGAATGTTGTTAACACCGGCGGGATTACTGAAGTAAACGCCCCGTCCGGCAGCCACATTAAACTGCCAGAAACTATGAAACAGGTTGGGGCCACGCTGAGCCCCTCCATCTACCCGATCGCCGGGTAACCCGCGAATCACTAAATTTTCCGTCAGGCTGGAAGCTTCGCTGCCGAGGCTGGTATCGGGAGTGAGCTGGGCGCTGCTGCGATCGCCGACCCCAAGCACCATGGCCAGGGTTAAGGTGCCTGCCAGGGCAGAGCAAAATTGCGATCGCCTGTCCTTCTGGTTTTTACCAACGATTTCCACTGCCTTCTCCCGTCTATGCAGTTTGCAACAAAAGCACCCCTGTCCAGTAGCTCTGCCTTAATTGTCACAGGCTGGCTGCTGCGACTTCGGCCTGGAAATCCCAGAGTTGCTGCTATGCCCTGATCTAAACCCGGAGTGACAGAGCCTTACTGAGTAAACCCTGGTGCCATCCGGGACAGGCAGTTGCGGAAAATACTGGGAAGCTGCCCTCCAGCCTAGCCTGAAGTCTGACCATCTGCGAGATCCAGCAGGCAAATTTACATAGTTTATATAGTTGCTATAAGTTACGCCGGGAGATTAATTTGTGGGGAGCTATGCCCTGCCCAGGTTGGCCCGGATCTGGGCAACCCGGGTTTCAAACTCGCTGGCGCTTAAACGCTGCACATTTTGGCCGGGTTCAAAGCAGTAGGCCAGGTAAGCCAGGTCTTGCTTCAGTTCTCCGGTGGTTGGGTCCAGGATTAAGACATCCATGCCACCATCGGCGGAGGGCATAACCTTGAGCGGGCGATCGTCTACCAGAAAATACCAGGGAAAAGCACTATCAGTCATGGATTCGCTGAAAGGGAAAGAATGAATTGCCGCAAAGCAGGGTGGCTTCAGGGGGCAGGGCTCTGTCTCTGCCCCCTTTCTGCTATTGTCTCAATTAGTGTTTCAACACAATCCGGTAGCGGGGCTTCCCATGGCGCAACTTATCCAGGGCGGTGTTCACCTCCTCAAAGGCAAAGTACTCCGTAATCGGTTCCACCCCATGACGGGAGGCAAAATCTAGCATCCGGTTGACCGTCGTGGGGCTACCCAGGGGGCTACCGCCGAGGGATTTTTGCCCGACAATCAGGGGAAAGAGCTGGGTTGATAAAGGATTGGGTACCACCCCCACCAGATGTAACCGACCCTTGGGCCGCAGGGCGGCGATATAGGCATTCCAGTCTAAATCGGCATTCACCGTAGAAAGAATCACATCAAAGGAATTTTCTACGGATTTCAAAGCCTCCGGGTCACGGGAGTTAATGAAATGGTTGGCTCCCATTTCCCGTGCTTCTGCCTCCTTGTCAGGGCTGGTGGAAAAGGCCGTGACATCGCAACCCCAGGCATGGAGAAAGCGCAGTGCCATGTGGCCCAAACCGCCAATTCCAATCACGCCCACCCGATCGGTGGGTTTGATATCTAATTGCACGATCGGGTTAAACACCGTAATCCCACCACAAAAAAGAGGACCCGCATTATCCGGGTTGAGTTCCTCTGGCAGTGGGGTCACCCAGGCCTGGTGCGCCCGAACTTTGTCGGCAAACCCGCCGTACCGTCCGACAATGGTGCCTTCGGCGGTGAGACAGAGGTTCTGGTTGCCCGACATGCACCATTCGCAGCTCATGCAGGAGCGCGAGTACCAGCCCAACCCAACGCGCTGACCCAGTTCCAGGCGGGTTACGTCAGACCCTCTGGCCGCGATCGTCCCAACAACTTCATGACCGGGGACAAAGGGATACTGGGTCAAACCCCAGGCGTTGTCCAGCATACTCAGGTCACTGTGGCAGATACCACAGGCTTCCACCTGGATCTCCACTTCCTGCGCTCCTAAAACACCCGGATCGTACTCAAAGGGCTCTAACTTACCGCCAGGTTGCTGTGCTGCGTAAGCTCGAATCATACATTTTTATCCTCGTGAGGGGGTTGCCCGTCATTCTATCCTGTCTATTTCAGGGGCCCCAGCGACAGGTTGGAGAGTCTTAAGAAAGGTCTGGGCTTCCGGTTCTGGGGATCGGCCAAATTCTCCCACGCTTCCCAGAAAGACCAGTTCTCCCGCCTGCATCAGACCAATCCGGGAGGCCAGATTAAAGGCTTCCTGCAGATCGTGGGTGACAAAAACGACGGTTTTACCCAGTTGCCGTTGCAATCGGCGAAATTCTTGTTGCAAATCCAGGCGGGTAATCGGGTCGAGGGCGGCGAAGGGTTCATCCAGCAGCAAAATCGGTGGATCGGCAGCCAGGGCCCGGGCCACTCCGACCCGCTGCCGCTGCCCTCCAGACAGTTGATGGGGATAGCGATCGGCAAATTCCCCTGGTTCCAGCCCGACCAGATGCAGGAGTTCCTGCACCCGAGTCTGAATTCGTCTGGGTTTCCAGCCCAGCAGCCCCGGTACCAGGCCAATGTTCCGGGCGATCGTAAAATGGGGAAACAGGCCGGTTTCCTGAATCACATAGCCAATTTGCCGCCGCAATTGAATTGCATCCCAGGCGGTGGTGGGTTTACCCTGAACCCAGACTTCTCCACTGGTCGGGGTGAGCAACCGGTTGATCAGCTTCATGGTGGTGGTTTTGCCGGAACCACTGCGACCCAGCAGCACCAGAGTTTCCCCGGCGGCGATCGTAAAGTTCAGGCGGTTGACCAGAGTGCGATCAGCAATGCGATAGCTGACCTGTCTGAACTCAACGCTGTCACCCCTGGCTGCCTCTGCCGCCATAGCCCCTATTCTCCGATACCACAGTCCCTCAAACTTAGCATCTGCTCAACGATTCTTTAATTGTTCCGCCATCGGAAAATGGTGAGTCCTGGGTGGACGGGGCATGATAGGAAGATGTGCTGCTCCAGGGACGAAACCTGATTTCAAGCAGAGGTTACTTCTCAGTTATCCAGCTCATTGCGATCGTCTCTGTGGTGTTTCAACCGTTAGAACCTGCCCATGCTTCAAAATTACGAGGTAAATCGCCTCTACAGACTGGGAATTGTGGCTGCGGGGCTATTGCTCCTGGTGTTGTCACCGGGACTCCTGCCCAATCTCCTCAGTACGAATGGCTTTATTCCCCATGGTCACTGTTACCTCTGGAAGCCGCAACTGGTCTGGTTGCATGTCACTTCAGATCTGCTGATTGGCACGGCTTATATAGCCATTTCTGCGACCCTGGCCTATCTGGTAGTTCAGACCCGCAGAGAAATCCCCTTTCACTGGATGTTTCTGGCCTTTGGGCTGTTTATCACCGCCTGCAGTAGTACGCATTTTTTAGAGGTCGTCACCCTCTGGCAGCCGGTCTACTGGTTATCTGGCGATGTCAAAGTCTTGACGGCGATCGCCTCCGTCACTACTGCCCTGGCTCTCCCTCCCCTGGTACCCCAGGCATTGAAGCTGTTGCAAACGGCCAAAGCTTCTGAAGAACGGCGACAACAGCTAGAAACCGCCAACCAGGAATTAGAAGCGCTTTATCACAAGGTCAAACAGCTAGACCAGGCTAAAACTCAGTTTTTTGCCAATGTCAGCCATGAGCTGCGGACTCCTTTAGCCTTAATTCTGGGCCCGCTGGAAAAATTGCTGGTAGAAGAAGCCCTCACCTCTGAGCAGCGTTACAGCCTGGAACTGGTAGAGCGCAATGCCCGGGGTTTGCTGAATCAGGTCAACTACCTGCTAGATATTGCCCGTCTGGAAATGCAGCAGATGCCTGTCCATTACAGCCAGATGGATCTGGCCCAGGCCACCCGTCTGACGGCGGCATTCTTTGAAACCCTGGCGGAGGAACGGCAAATCGAGTTTTCGGTGGAAACTCCCCCCCATCTGCCCGGGCAGTTAGATGCGGAAAAGTTTCGGCAGATTTTGCTGAATCTATTATCGAATGCCTTCAAATTTACGCCGCTAAGTGGCATGATTCGTCTGACCTTACAGACCGTCTCCTCCGACTCCGCTGCCAGTGGAGCAACGGAACAGGCGGTATTGACGATTCAGGATAGTGGTCCCGGTGTACCGGAGGCACTACGGGAAGCAATTTTTGACCGCTTCTATACCCGGGCCGGGGGAGATACCACCCGGTTTGGCAGTACGGGGTTGGGGCTGGCGATCGTCGAAGAATTAGTAGTGTTACAGGGGGGCACGGTTGTCGTGGGAGATGGGGCGACGGGAGGGGCCTGTTTTACCATTACCCTACCCTTAGTTCCCCCAGCAGGGACGGAAGTGGCAGTCTCTGCTACGGATACCAGTATGGTGAGTGGAGATGCCGTCGTGGCAGAACTCCGGGGGCAGTTGCAGGAGTCGCTACCGCTCAACCCTTCTACTCTGGTCAAAGCCGAGGCCGATCGGCCCCTGGTGCTGGTGGTCGAAGATAACCCGGACATGAACTGGTTTATCAGCACTACCCTGGCCTCAACCTATCGTGTAGCTCGCGCCAGTGATGGTCAGGAGGGGTTAGAGCAGGCGATCGCCCTGCAGCCCGATCTGATTTTGAGTGATGTTATGATGCCCCGCTTGAGTGGAGATCAACTGGTTGCTAAACTGCGGGCCCGGCCAGAACTGGCTCAAATTCCCATCATTTTGCTAACTGCCAGAAATGACACTGACCTGCGGGTCGCTTTGCTGCAGCAGGGGGTGCAGGACTACCTGACGAAGCCTTTCTCGGCAGCGGAGTTGGAGGCCAGGGTCAATAATTTAATTTCCCTCAAGCAGGTACGGCAAACCTTGCAGGCAGAACTGGCCAGCCAGAGCCAGGATGTAGCGGCCCTGGCCAGTGAACTGAGTCTGCGTCAGCAAGAGCTACAGAAGACTCTGGAGGCCCTCCAGGTAAGTGAGGCAAGGTTCCGGCGGGCCACCTTAAATGCTCCTTTTCCGGTGATGATTCATGCCGAAGATGGCACTATTCTCACCCTGAGCGAAACCTGGACGGAGCTAACGGGTTACACCCAGGCGGATATACCGACGATCGCCGATTGGCTGGAACGGGCCTACGGCGGAGGCCAGGAAGCGATTCGGGCCGATATCGATCGGCTCTACTCTCTACAACAACGGGTTGATGAAGGGGAGTATGTGGTCACAACCAGTACCGGGGAACAGCGTATCTGGGACTTTAGCTCTGCTCCCCTGGGTACCCTGCCCGATGGTCGCCGTCTGGTGATCAGTATGGCCCGGGATGCAACAGAGCGGCATTTCCTGGAACGAACTCTGCGGCAGCAAACGGAAGAGTTGGCCAGTATGAACCGGATGAAGGATGAGTTTCTGGCCACCCTTTCCCATGAGCTACGCACTCCCTTAAATTCCATCCTGGGCTGGACCAAACTGCTACAAACCCGCCAGATGGATGCTCTGACTACCAGTCGGGCCCTGGAGACGATCGAGCGAAATGCTCGGCTCCAATCTCAGTTGATTGAAGATCTGCTGGAGATTTCCCGGATTATTCAGGGCAAGCTGCGGCTGAATGTGCAGCCCATGAGTATGGTTTCGGTGGTAGAAGCTGCCCTGAATGCGGTGCGACCGGCGGCAGAGGCGAAGTCAATTCAACTGGAGTTGACTTCGCCTCAGGCCGCTGCTGGCCCCTGGGAACCGGTACTGGGAGATAGCGATCGCCTGCAACAGGTTGTCTGGAATTTGCTATCGAACGCGATCAAATTTACCCCGGAAGGGGGCCAGGTGGAGGTAGAGGTGTCCCAGGGGGCAGGCAGGGACTTGGCCGTTGATTTACAGGCGGCTAGCAGGGATGACTGGCAGATGGTTTCCAGCAACTATGTGCGAATTCAGGTGCGAGATACGGGGATTGGGATTAAACCCGAGTTTTTGCCCTACGTCTTCGATCGCTTCCGGCAGGCCGACAGTTCCCTCACCCGTTCCCATAGTGGTCTGGGCTTAGGGCTGGCGATCGTGCGGCATCTGGTTGAGCTCCATGGGGGCCGGGTCTGGGTCACCAGTGCCGGAGAAAACCGGGGGGCCACCTTTGTTGTGGTGCTACCCCTGTTAAGAGGAACGGCAGGAGTGGAAAATTCCCTGACTCCGACGCGAGCTGCGGAAACAAGTCAGGCCTGTCTGTCTCCCTTGTATGGTCTGCGAGCGCTGGTCGTAGATGATGATGCCGATACCCGCACCTATCTGGAGATGACCCTGGAGGCGGTTGGCATTCAGGTGGTAGTCGCCGACTCAGGCAAGACGGCCCTGACCTACCTGGTTCAATCGGCTTCCGACCATCCCTTCGATATTCTGATCAGTGATATTGGCATGCCGGAACAGGATGGGTATGCTCTGGTGCGGCAAATCCGTACCCTGGAACCTCTCCAGGGAGGACAGATTCCGGCGATTGCCCTGACCGCCTACGCCAGTGAAGAAGACCATAATCGGGCTATCCTGGCGGGGTTTCAATTACATCTGAAAAAACCAGTCGAACCCAGGGAACTGATCCAGGCGATCGCTACCCTGATGGGGCGGACAGCAGAATCACCGGTTCCTTCCTAGCAGGGGTTGACTGGGGAGTTTCAGGGTTTCAGGGATTATTCTCGGTTGGCTCAGCCGAGGCTTCGGAGGTCTGCTCTGAGTCCTCCGGGGCAGCCCCTTCTGGCTCCGATAGGGTGGCCTCTGTCAGAGTGACTTCGATCTCTGCTGGGGAGCCATCTTCTTGCAAAGTTTCGGATAGGGTGGCTTCTGTCAGAGTGACTTCGATCTCTGCTCTGGTTTGCTCCTCTGCCGGGGGTTGGCTGGCTTCGTAGGCAATTTCTGCCTCTACCACCGCATCGGCTGGCAGGAGGGTATCTTCTACCAGTTCTTCTACGATTCCTGCTGCCGCTGGGGGGTCTGAGACTTCTGCAAAAATGCTGTCAAATTCTTCAACGATCTCCGCTGCTCCAAAATTGGTGGTAGCTCCGACCGTATCGACTTCAGTGACAACCTCGGCGGTAATGACTGGGGTTTCTGCCTCGATCGCCGGTTCTGGTTCAGGATCACGGTATTGCTTGCGGACGTAAACCGGTTTGCCGGAGGTTTTTGCTTTGGGTTGGGGAGTATCTTCCCGGTATTGCTTGCGGACGTAAACTGGCTTGCCTGAAGGTTCTGCTGGAACTTCTGGTTCAGAATCGCGAAACTGCTTGCGAACATAGACCGGTTTGCCGGAGGGCTCTGCCGCGGTTTCCGCTTCCGGTGGGCCTTCCCGGAATTGCTTGCGAACATAGACCGATTTACTCTCTTGCGGCTTTCCTCCCTTAAACAGAGATTGCACCTGCTGCCCCAGACCCGCCAGGAACCCTCCCGCTGGTTGAGCCGTTGGAGTTGTCGGGGGGCTGGACTGAGCTGGGATCGGGAGATCGACCGGTTGGGTCGTCGGGGCCGTAGGGGTCGGAGCCGTTTCGCCGCCCCAGGGGTCTGCCTCGATCGCCGGTTCGATGACTGGATCGATCGCCGCCCGGGGGGCAGGTTGCCCCTGGGGGCCAAAGTCTGCGGGAGTCAGGGGAACATATTCTTCGGCTGGGGGTTCGACCGTGACCGGCGGTTTGGGTTTGTTGGCCTGACTGAGGGCCGTCTGCACCCAGATGGTCAGTTTGCTAACCTGTTGCCCTGCCTGCTCGGCCAGCCCCGCCAGGGTTTCGGGATTGGTCAGATTGGTCAGGGTGGTTTTGACTTCCTCCGGTGTCGGTAGGGCCGTTTGCTGCCCGATCGGAGTAATTTGCCGCCGCAATGTCAGGGTTTGCCAACCCAACCAGCCCAGTAAAGCGACACTGGCCGTCTGCCCTAACAACACCCCACCCGTGATCCGTCCGGCGCACACCCAGAGAACCAGGGCGTAAAACAGACCAATGCCACTCCAGATAAAGTCATTTTTGCGATGCACTTCCGGAAAGAAAAACGCCGCCATGTAAAGGCCAAAGCTTCCCAGTCCAACCACCAGTGCCAAAACGTATGCCAGCATAAACGCTGCTCCTGAGCGTAACCCGAAGACTACCTTACACTTTACCCCAGGGGAGAGATGAGAGATGCAGGTTGCAGAGGAAGGATAGGGTTGAGAAGCTGGCTTGATTCATTTGGCCTGACTTCTTAATGTCTTCTTCCAGGCTAACCCGATGGGATCGGGCTACCCTGAAAGGAACGTTGACAGCCCCGGCAATTGCAGAGTTGGCAGAGAGTTTTATGGCACAGAGCTTTGGCGTAATTGGTCTGGCAGTAATGGGGGAAAACCTGGCGCTGAATGTAGAGCGCAATGGGTTCCCGATCGCTGTTTATAACCGGAGTCGAGAAAAAACCGATGCCTTCATGGCACAACGGGCTCAGGGTAAGAATGTTGTGGCATCCTACACCCTACCAGAGTTTGTTGCTTCTCTGGAGCGGCCGCGCAAGATCCTGATTATGGTGAAAGCGGGCTCTCCAGTCGATGTCACGATCGAACAACTGAAGCCGCTGCTGGATGAAGGTGACATTTTGATTGATGGCGGAAATTCCCTGTTCACAGATACAGAACGGCGGGCCAAGGATTTAGAATCTGCCAAGTTCACCTTTATTGGCATGGGGGTGAGTGGCGGTGAAGAGGGGGCATTAAACGGCCCCAGCCTGATGCCTGGTGGCACCAAGGCGGCCTACGAGTTTTTAGAACCGATTCTCACCAAGATTGCGGCCCAGGTAGATGATGGCCCCTGTGTCACCTACATCGGCCCCGGTGGAGCGGGGCACTATGTCAAGATGGTGCATAACGGCATTGAGTACGGCGATATGCAGCTGATTGCAGAAGCCTACGACCTGCTAAAAAATGTTTTGGGCCTGAACCATGAACAGCTCCAGGAAGTATTTGCCGAGTGGAACACTACCGACGAGCTGAATTCCTACCTGATTGAGATCACGGCGGATGTTTTCAAGAAGCTCGACCCCGATACGGGCCTGCCTCTGGTAGAGCTGATTATGGATGCTGCCGGTCAGAAGGGCACCGGTCGCTGGACGGTGAATGATGCTCTGGAACTGGGAGTCCCCATTCCGACGATTATTGCTGCCGTCAATGCCCGAATTCTGTCTTCCTACAAGCAAGAACGGATGGATGCTGCCCAGATTTTATCTGGCCCATCGGCCACCTTCAGTGGGGATGTGAAAGCCTTCGTCGGCAAGATTCGAGATGCCCTCTACTGCTCCAAGATGTGCTCCTACGCCCAGGGCATGGCCCTGCTTAGTGTGGCCTCCAAAACCTACGGGTTTGAGCTGGATCTGGGGGAATGTGCCCGCATCTGGAAGGGCGGTTGTATCATTCGGGCTGGTTTCCTGAACAAGATCAAGCATGCCTTCGATGAAAATCCCAGTCTGCCCAACCTGTTGCTGGCTCCTGAGTTCAAGCAAACCATTCTGGATCGGCAGACGGCCTGGCGAGAAGTCATTGCCACCGCCGCCACCCTGGGCATTCCGGTACCGGCCTTCAGTGCTTCCCTCGATTACTTCGATAGCTACCGCCGCGATCGCCTGCCGCAAAACCTGACCCAGGCCCAGCGCGATTACTTTGGGGCTCACACCTACCAGCGGGTAGATAAGGAGGGTACCTTCCATACCGAATGGACCAAGGTAGATGAAGCTTCGACCCAGATCTCCACTCCTGACAAGGTGCTGGCTGACCAGCCTGCTGCTGCGGCCAAGGATGTGCAGGAGCAGGAAGTTGTCACGAAGTAGTCTAATCTTCCCAGTCTAATTTTTCGACAGTCTTAAGTTGAGAGGGCGCGGTCACCTGTGCCCTCTTTATTTTTGGCAAGATTCGTCTGGTTTCTTACAGGGTAAAGGCCGCCGGAATATAGTCCTGTAACACCAGTTCGTATCCCTGGGCGATCAAAATCTTGCTATCTGGGTTGCCCAGGGCCAGGGGGCCGGCGGGTAGCGATCGCCAGCCTACCAGGGCCAGATCAAAGCGGCAGGGCAGTTGGGCCAGGGTCGGGGCAGTGGCCAGAAACAGTTGGGCGGTTTTCCAGAGTTTCGCCTGTTTGCGATGATCGAGGGCGAGGGCTCCATCGCCATCCCAGTTTCCTTTCTGGCGAGTTTTGACCTCGACAAAGGCCAGGTTAATGAGCCGATCGGGGTGTTCTGCCGCCGGTTGACCGACGATCAGATCCAGTTCGCCCCAGCGACAACGCCAGCGTCTTTGCAGGATCAACCAGCCCTGCGATCGCCACCAGCGGGCCACCAGGTCTTCCCCCAGGTTGCCAATGGTGGAAGCATGATTGTTGGCGGCAGATTCGGAGTTTGAACGGGGCATGGAGATAGATTGCAGTTTGATGGAATCGCGCCAGAAGGGCAACGGATTCAGGTAGTATCAGGATGGCATGATCAGGAGGGTATGATCAGGGCAAACGTAGCGATCTGGTTTTCCCGGCCTGTCATCCTTCACCTCTCTTAATTCAGTCTACAGTCGGTATCAGTACGGCGATGAACAGCAGATGGGCAGCTTTTTCAACTCTCTGGTGGAGCAATTTGGGGGCAGGCAATTTCCTGGCGAACTGGAAGCGACGGGTTTTGCCATTGTTCAAGCCCGTGCTGCTGCTGGCAATTTGTAGTCTTTGCTGGGCCGGGTTGGGGGCACCAGCCCTGGCTGAAGACTATAACAAAGAGTTTCTGGTCGGGGCCGATTTTTCGGGTCGGGTGTTGACCGATTCCAGCTTTACCAAGGCCAACCTGCGGGAGAGTAACTTTAGTCGGGCCGACCTGCGGGGAGTCAGCTTTTTTGGAGCCAACCTGGAGGGGGCTAATTTAGAAGGAGCCGATCTGCGGAATGCCACCCTCGATACGGCCCGGTTTACCAGGGCTAACCTGGCTAATGCCAATTTGGAAGGGGCTTTTGCCTTTAATGCCAAGTTTGAAGGGGCAACGATCTCCGGGGCCGACTTTACGGATGTCGAAATCCGTCAGGATGCCCAGGCCCTTCTCTGCAAAATGGCTTCCGGGACAAACCCGGAAACGGGTCGCCAAACCAGGGACACTCTCAACTGTTTCTAATTTCTCTTTGAAGGTATCGTTTCTTGACTTACGGAGGTCAGGCCTTTTCTCTAAAGGCTAATCTGAAGCAGCCATATTACCTCCCTCCCAGGCTCTACAGCTATGAAAGTCACACCTTTGTTTACCGCCGGGTTGCTCCTTGGTACGGTTGCTTCAGGCTTGCTGCCCCTGCGATCGGCCCTGGCCGCAGATCTCCATTGGAGCTATACCCGTGACTCCTTCAATGATGGCTATGGGGGTGGCATTCTGGGGGCCCAAAGTGCCTACGAAATTTATGGGGCGGGAGTTGCCCAGGATAGCGGTTACCTTTATTTTGCTTTCAATGCCAATATGCCTCTGACCGGAACCTTCGTCCCCGGTGTGAGTGACAGCAATGTGGGATGGGGAGATCTGTTGCTCAACTTCACGGGCCAGAGTTTGCTCAGTGCCAGTAGCAGCGGCAATTTATACGGAATTCGGTTTGCCGCCACGAATGACTCTGGAGTGACCGGAACCGGGGTCTGGCAGGGGGTGACGGCAACCAGCGTGACCTCCACCAATAGCGGGTTTAATAGTCTGTCATCCTACAATAACGCGGTCCTGGGGGCCGGGGGAATTCCTTCCCTGGGGGCCTTTGCCGCCGATGATACTACCTACTTCGACCAGACTGCAGCCGTCTTAAATGTCATGGCAACAGGAACGAAGGTTGGGGAGATCACCTTGCTCACCCAGGAGGTGCTGACCAGCCAGGGGCTTAACTTTGCAACGATCGGGGCGACGGGTTCCCAGACGATCGGCTTTAAGGTGAGTAAGGCCGATTTACCGACCGGTAACTTCATTGCCAGCCTATTTATGGAATGTGCCAACGATGGGGTTGCGCTGCAGTCAGCGGCGGTGCCAGAACCCACGACCATGGCTGGGTTGGCCCTGGCAGGGGGAGGGTTGACTCTCCTGAAGCGGCGGCGACAGCGGCAGTAATTGTCTTTCCGATCTGGCAGGTCGGGGAGAGGCAGCTAGATCTCTCCCACCCAGGGAGTTTTTACCAGGTCTTCAAAGGACACCTGCCGCTGCCGATCCAGCTCTGCAATCCGTTGTTTCTCGTTGTAGATTTTTTGTTGGTAAGACGCGGCCAATTCTGGTTCCAGGAGACAATCCGTCTTTTCCCAGAGTTCCTGAAAGTGGCGGCAGCGCTTTTCACACAGGATGCGCTCCATCGCCGCCGTTGCCGCCCGAATGGTTAGAGGGGCACGCAGGATATCCCGCTTTGTTTTTTCATCCAGTTGAAACAGGGCATAAATTCGCCCCATATCCCCCGGAAAGTCGGTACAGCGATCCTGGAGTTGCATCAGCAGGTCAGGAGTCTGGCCTGGAGTCGTAGGGGGCAGTCCCAGGTTCGCAGCCGTTTGGGTTTCGGCCTCGCGCTCTTCTTGTAAGTCCAGAATATGCCGCCAGATAAACCGATGATGGGAAAAACTGAATTCCAGGTCGTGGGCATCCAGGGCCGCAGCGATCGCGGCTCGCTCTGCCGGAGCATGGAGGTAGAGCCGCAGCAGTTGGGCCTCCGATTCTTCCAGCAGAGTACGATCGCTACGGGTTTGCCACTTCTGAGAGCGACCATGCCACCGTTCCCCCCGCACCTGCAGGCGCAGGTCTTCTTCCAATTGCAGGGTCATGCGACCGTTACCCTGACTAAGTAATTCAGCGCAACGCTGAATATAATGAGTTCGCAGCGTTGCATTTGGGAGATTGCCCAGCAACTTAACAACGGTCTGTACAGCCTGTTGAAACTGGTCTGCCTGGTTTAAGTCCTGACCGGCGATCGCCTGCTGGATCTGCCAATCTAACCAGAGGGGGGCCTGCTCTAGCAGCTGGCAGTAGTCATCTTTGGAGTGAATTTTGAGGAACTCATCCGGGTCTTTTCCCTGGGGCAGGTTGAGGATACGGAGCTGGACTTCTCCCCGGTAGGCCAGAGTTGCCACCTCTCCGATCGCCCGTTCTGCGGCCTGATTGCCGGCCCGATCGGCATCAAAGTTGAAGACAATTCGCTTCGACTCGCTGTAGCGCAACAATTGCCGTACCTGTTGCAGACTCAGGGCAGTTCCCATGGAGGCGACGGCATTGGTAATGCCGCTGGCATGCAGGGCAATCACATCAAAGTAGCCCTCGACCACTACCGCCTGATCCTGTTTGGCGATCGCCGCCCTGGCTTTATCCAAACCAAACAGCAGCTTGCCCTTGTCAAACAGTTCGGTTTCCGGCGAGTTCAGGTACTTGGGTTGCTCATCTCCCAGGGCCCGCCCCCCAAACCCGACGACTCTGCCCTGGAGGTCATGGATTGGGATAATCAGCCGATCGCGGAATCGATCGTAGTAGCCATCGCCATTTTTACGGGGCACCAGCAGTCCGGCCTTGTCTACCAGCTCTACCGGATAATGCTTTTGCTCAACCAGATAGCCATAGAGGGTTTCCCACCCTGCCGGGGCATAGCCCAGTTGAAACTGCTGGATGGTTTCTGGGTTTAAAGCCCGGTTCCCGGTCAGGTATTCTAGAGCCGCTTTCCCGGCAGATTGGTTCAGGGCATGTTCGTAGAACTTGGTGGTCAGGGCGAGAATTTCGTAGAGTTGCTCCCGTATCGATAGCTGCCGCTGAAATTCCTGGCGATCGGCCACTTCCAGGGTTTGCACCGGCACCTGATAACGGCGAGCCAGATCCAGTACCACCTCACTGAAGGGGCGTTTCCCCAGTTCCATCAAAAACTTGATCGCATTGCCCCCGGCCCCACAACTGAAGCAGTAGTAAAACTGTTTGCTGGGACTGACCGAAAAACTGGGGGACTTGTCATCATGAAACGGACAAAGACCGGTGAAGTCTTTACCCTGCTTGCGTAACACTACATGCTCCGACACCACATCCACAATGTCGGCCCGCTGCTTGACCTGCTCGATCGTGTCTGGGTGAAGGCGGGGGACATTCATAGGGGCCGGGGGAAGGGAAAATCAAAGATACAAAGATAAGGGAGAATCCCTGGGAAGTCTATCTATTGTGGCAAAAAAACATTTTTGCTTGGGGCCTGGTTAAATCCAAAAACTTCTCCGGTGGAGGCAGATATTTTTGTTTCCAATTGCGTTTCTTGGTATACAACAAGGGCATGATAGAGGGCGGTGCATGGTTACTAAGTCACCGCTCTGCTAGAGCGAGGGAAAACGGGATCAGATGGGCAGAATCTTTATTTCAGCAGGTCATGGTGGCATCGAGAATGGTGTCGTTGATCCGGGGGCAGTGATTGCTGGCACCACGGAAGCCAGGGAGATGATTTTGACTAGAGATTTGGTCGTCACCGAGTTGCGATCGCGGGGGTTTGAAGTCCTGGCTGTCCCCGATGATTTGAGCCTGGCCCAATCGATTAACTGGATCAACTCCCGGGCCCGTACCGGAGATGTCGCCCTGGAGATTCATGCCGATGCCTTTTCCAGTCCTACGGTGCGGGGCAGTAGTGTGTTTCATATTGCCTTCAACGATCAGCGCAAGGCCCACGCCGAGTTACTTCTGTTAGCCCTGTTACGGCGGGTGCCCCAACTGCCCAACCGGGGAGCTAAACCGGATACGACCACGGGGGTTGGCAGTCTGGCCTTTTGTCGTCAGGTAATTCCCCCTTCCCTGCTGATGGAAATCGGCTTCCTCTCCAACCCCGACGATCGCTACATCATCCAAAACCAGCGGCGGGATGTGGCCCTGGGCATTGCTGATGGGCTGGCCGCCTGGAGTCGGGCTGTCTCGCCACCGGGCCCAACCCCCGCTCCGACCCCATCGCCAACTCCCGCCCCAACTTCTTCTCCTTCTCCCACTCCGACTCCCCTGCCGCCGGGTACCTATCCTGTCTGCAACATCAGTATCAACGGTCAAACCTACGGAGAGAAGGGCATTATTGTGAATGGCAATTCCTACGTTCCGATCGACCTGGTCGATCGCCTGGGGATTGATGTTTCCCGAGATCCGGCGGTGCGGCGGATCAGCTACCGGGGGGTGGTTTATGTCCGGGCTGCGGATCTGCGTAACTACAATATCTCCGTCGGTTGGGATAACCCCAGTCGTACAGTGCTGCTGCGATCGGCGCTACAAATCTGTCCCGGCCAGTTCGATCGAATTGCCGGTCATGGCAATACGACGGAAGTGCAGATGATGATGTTTTTGCGTTCAAACAATGAGGCCGGGCTGGCCCAGTTCCCTGATATCTGTAAGCTGTATCGGGAAGAAGGCAGTCTGGAAGGGATCAACTACGACATCGCCTTTTCCCAGATGTGTGTGGAAACCAACTTCCTGCGGTTTGGCTCAGAACTCAAGCCAGAACAAAACAACTTTGGCGGTCTGGGGGCGGTCGGAGGCGGTGAAGATTCCGCGGCCTTTCCCAGCGCCCGGATTGGCGTGCGGGCCCAGATCCAGCACTTGAAAGCCTACGCCAACAATGAACCCCTGGTGCAGGCGGTGGTTGACCCCCGCTTCCAGTTTGTCACCCGAGGAGTGGCTCCCCTGGTGTCGCAGTTGAGTGGCCGATGGAATGCCGATCCGCAGTATGGGGAAAAGATCATGTCCGTTCTGAAGCGGCTCTATGAATCGGCCGGATTCATGTAAGGGTCGGGAATTTCATAAAACCCGCAACTTAATCGTTGAAAGCGCGGCAGTGCAACGCTTTCAACAATTAAAGGTTTGGTTTTAATTAATTTCTGTTTCTCAGGCTCAATTCAGATCCTGTTGCGGTGGTACCTGGGGTGGTTTGAGGGCCTGCTGTACCGCTGCCAGGGTTCGCGTTGCCAGAGCCTCCAAAGTTTCCCCGGGTTGGTAGGTGATTCGCACATCGGCCTGGTCGTAGAGATCCTGGCGTTGGCCCAGCAAAGTCTCCAGGCGGGTGGTCAGGTCGCCCTGCTGCAACAGGGGCCGACTGGTGTCAGTCTGCAGGCGTTGTTGGAGCTGCTCGATCGGCACATCCAGCCAGACTACGATGCCGTGACGCAGGTAGCTCCAGTTTTCTCGCTTTAAGATAATGCCTCCCCCTGTTGCGACCACCAGACGGGTATAGGCGGAAAGTTCTGCTAATACCTGGGTTTCTAGCTGACGAAATTCTGCTTCGCCGGAGCTGGCAAAAATCTCGCTAACTGGTTGTCCGGCCAGTTGCTCAATCAGGCTATCGGTATCAAAGAAGCGATACCCCAATTGGTTGGCCAATACCTGACCCAGGGTGGTTTTGCCTGACCCCATCATGCCAATCAGATAGAGATTGACCCCCTGCAAAAAGTTTTCCACGATCGCCCCCAACACCAAATCCTTCGTCAGAATAACGCAAACCGTCCCCCAGATTTACCGCGATCGCCGCCAGTCATCCCCAGCATCTTCGTCAAACCAATCATCGGCGCTCTCTTCATCGGGGTCTACCTCGTCTTCCACGGGCTGATTGTAGGGCGGTACAATCACCCGAAATTCGGCATCCACCACACTCTCGGTGCGGCCGACCCCGGTGCCCTTGGGATCTCGGTAGCCGTAGGAGTAAACCGACCCAGAGCGGGAACTGGTTCTGGGAGTCTGGCGGGCTTCGTAGGAACGATCGCGACCAGAGGTGGGGGGTGCCTCGGCCCGGAACCGATCGGTGGGTTCTGGTTGGGGCCGATCGACTTCAGCCTCCTGGCTGTCTTCTTCCCAATCTTCGCCAATCCCGGAGGCCCAGTCGTCTTCGTCGGCTTCACTACTGGCGGCGGCTGGGGTGGGTTTCTGGCTGGCAGCAGCCCGTTCGTAGGCTTCCCAGTTTTTCCAGTCTTCGTCCTCGTCCTCAGGGTCAGAAGGTTTGCTGCCTGGGTTGGTCTGGCTAGAGAAACCGGGGGAGGCGGGCCGGGGTTGGTAGCCAGAACTGCGGTTGAAGCGCATCTGGGCTCTGGCTTCCCGCACTGCAAAATAGTTGGAGGCGCTGAACAGGGCAGTCAGCAGCAAACTGGTGAGAATCCCCGCCGCGATCGCCGCCAGCACCCAGAGGGCCAGGGGCAGGGCGGGAGTGACCAGACCAGCAAAGGTGAGACTGATGGCTGGAGTCCAGTTAGAAAGGGTAAACAGGACTAATCCGGCAGCGATTCCCAGTAGCAGTAACAGACGTAACAGCATGATAAAACCAGGGGGATGGACGCGTAGCTTCAGCCTACTCGATCGCGGGTCGATCGAAACAGGTAAAGCCTCGACCTACAATACAAATTAAGCAACGATACAAAATTTGGGATCCCAATGGCAGAAATGCAGCCGATTCATGTGATTGGAGGCGGGTTGGCAGGAACGGAAGCCGCCTGGCAAATTGCCCGGGCCGGTATACCGGTGATTCTGCATGAGATGCGCCCCCGGCAGCAAAGTCCAGCCCACCACAGCGAAGATCTGGCGGAGCTGGTATGCAGTAATTCTTTTGGGGCCCAGGCCAGCGATCGGGCTTCCGGGTTGTTGCACGAAGAGTTGCGTCGCCTGGGGGCGATTGTGATCCACAAGGCCGACGAACACGCTGTTCCGGCTGGGGGCGCTCTGGCCGTCGATCGGGGGGTGTTCAGTAGCGATCTGACCACTACCCTTGACCGCCATCCGTTAATTGACCTGCGTCGGGAAGAAGTCACCCAGATCCCCTCCGAGGGGGTAGTCGTGTTGACGACGGGGCCTCTGACTACCCCAGCCCTGGCTGCTGACCTGCAACGGTTTACCGGCCTGGAATATATGAGCTTTTTTGATGCGGCCAGCCCGATCGTCGTAGGTGAGTCGATCAATCACGACATTGCCTTTCGGGCTTCCCGCTACGACAAAGGCGAAGCGGCCTACCTCAACTGTCCCTTTAGCCGGGAACAATACCTGCATTTTTGGGAACAACTCTGTCAGGCCGAGCAGGCCGAATTGAAAGACTTTGAGCGGGAAACGGCGAAATTTTTTGAAGGCTGTTTGCCGATTGAAGAAATGGCGCGGCGGGGTGAAGACACCATGCGGTACGGCCCCTTAAAACCCGTCGGTCTGTTTGATGCCCGTCAGGGAGACTTCCGAGCCCCGGAAAACCAGGCCAAACGCCCCTATGCGGTGGCTCAATTGCGTCAGGAAGACCGGGCCGGACAACTCTGGAATCTGGTGGGTTTTCAGACCAACCTGCGCTGGGGCGAGCAAAAACGGGTATTTCGCTTGATTCCCGGTCTGGAAAATGCCGAGTTTGTTCGACTGGGGGTAATGCACCGGAATACCTTCATCAATGCTCCAGAGTTGCTCCAGGCCAGTCTACAGTTTAAGCGGCGAGCCACCCTGTTGGCGGCGGGGCAACTGGTGGGTACCGAGGGCTACACGGCAGCGGTGGCTGGTGGCTGGCTGGCCGGTACAAATGCAGCCCGGCTGGCCCTGGGCCAAACCCCCCTGACCTTACCGGGTACCACCATGATGGGGGCCTTGTTTGACTTTATCAGTTCCGCTTCGCCCAAACACTTTCAGCCCATGCCGCCGAACTTTGGCATTCTGCCAGAACTGTCCAAACGCATCCGCAACAAGCAGGAACGCTACGGTCTGTATCGCGATCGGGCTCTGGCGGATCTCTCTACCTGGATGAGCCAACTACGGGCCGTGGCTTAACCGTCAAGATGACGAACTAATCAAGTTTCAAGGTTGTTCAAATCCGTGATCCTTCGTGGGAGGGGTGGTTGTCGGCCCTGGCAGTCAGGGTCCACTTTTTGTAGCGCTGCTGTGTGGGCAGGCAACCCCGGCTATAGGTGACTTCCTGGCCTCCCACCGAGGTGAACCGGACACACCATTGTTGCTGCCGGTGCTGCCAGTAAACCCACCCTGCTCCGATCGCCAGCAACCCTGCTCCAGTTGCAGCCAGAGCCAATTTTTGCTTGAGACTAAAAGTTTTCATTGACCAGTATGGTTACCCTGAGGAATTGTCTCAACGTCAAGCAACGGTAATTTTCAAGAGTTTCAATAGCCGGGATCATCTCCCAGGGATAAAGTCAACCTCGTTCACCAGCCTCGGACTTAGTCTGGCACAACCTTAATCTCGAGGTTGGACGATGGAAAATAGTCTTAACACTGTCCCCAGTGCCTTCTCTTTAGTAAGACGGTTTAGATGGCAAAGGTCATCCTTCCTGTGAGTTATTTCTCTTATAAGCAACCCTTTTGAGATAGGAGGTATTGGCAGCTACATCCAGTTTCTTCTGCAACGATTCTTCAGATTTTGGGGGCTGAAGGTGCAGCGGGCGAGGTATGAATTTGCCGTCCTTCTGGCGATTAATGTAGGCTTTTTTTAACCTTCGTCGCCGAGCCGATGTCTAACTTCTTTCTGGTTCGCTATGCTCCCGAAATTTTGCAACGAACGGGAGAACACTTGTTTTTAGTTGCCATCGCTATCACCATTGCCACCGTCGCAGGAATTCCCCTGGGGATTCTGATCAGCCGTCAAACCCGTCTGCGTCAGCCGATTCTGGCGATCGCCAATATCTTTCAGACGATCCCCAGCATGGCCCTGTTTGGCCTTCTGATTCCGATTCCGATCATTGGCGGAATTGGACCCACTCCGGCGATCGTCGCCCTCACCCTCTACTCCTTTCTGCCGATCATCCGCAACACCTACACGGGGATCACGGGCATCGACCCGGCGATTCGGGAAGCGGGGCGGGGGATGGGGATGACAGACTGGCAATTGCTGTCTCAGATCGAACTGCCCCTGGCTTCCAGTGTGATTCTGGCCGGGGTGCGGGTAGCGACCGTAATTGCTATCGGAATTGCCACCATTGCGGCGGCGATCGGGGCGAATGGCCTGGGCGTTTTCATTTTTCGCGGCATCTCTGTGGTCAACAACCAGTTGATTCTGGCCGGGGCGATTCCGGCGGCGGTCATGGCTCTGCTGGCAGATTACGGCATTGGCTGGTTAGAACGTCGGTTGCAGGTGAGCGAGAAGCAGCGATGAAACGATTTTTTAGTTTTTTTTTACTAGCGTTGCTGCTGGTGGTGGGTCTGGCCAGTTGTCAGCCCGATCGACAGACGGGGGGTGGCGATATTATCTTGGCCTCTAAGGACTTTACTGAGCAGGATATCTTAGGCGAGTTGCTGGCCCAACAGATTGAGGCTAAAACCGGGCTGAAGGTCGATCGGCGGCCCCGCCTGGGTGGTTCCTTTGTCTGTCATCAGGCGATTACCAGCGGCAAAATTGATGCCTACATTGAGTACACCGGTACGGCCTTTACTGGCATTTTGCAGCAACCGGCCATTTCCGATCCCGAGCTCGTGCATCGTCGTTTGACGGAAGAATATCACCGCCGGTTTAACCTGACCGTGATGCCTTCCCTCGGGTTTGAAAATACCTTTGCCATGATTATTCGGGGGGAAGATGCCCGCCGTTACAATCTGCAAACCCTGTCCCAGGCAGCACGCTATACTCCCCAGTGGCGGGGGGGCTTTGGCTATGAGTTTTTAGAGCGGCAGGATGGCTTTCCGGGGCTGGCAAAAACCTACAATCTGCAGTTTTCTAAGCCTCCCCAGATTATGGATCTGGGGTTGATCTACCGGGCCCTGTTGCAAAAGCAGGTGGATCTTATTGCCGGGAACTCTACGGATGGCCAGATCGAGCGGTTGGGGCTGGTGGTGCTGGCCGACGATAAGAAGTACTTTCCTCCCTACGAGGCGGCTCCGATTCTGCGGGCCGAAACCCTGGCCCGCTATCCCCAACTCAAACCGGCGATCGCCGAATTGGCTGGTAAGATTTCGGCCCGGGAAATGCAGCACCTCAACTATCTGGTAGAAGGTGAATTACGAGATGTCAAAGAAGTGGTGGCTGAGTTTCTCCGCTCTAAGGGCCTGGGGGCCTCTGTCTGAGCCCTGAGTTGACTGGTACTGGAGCGACCGGCAATTCCTTTTGTCAGTTGTTCTGAGGTGAGAGAGGTAATCAGGGATGCCACCATCGGATATTCGCTGATAGCCTGCATGTAGGCGGCAGTGAGATAGTTGGTGTAGCCCGATCGTTCGGCCCCATGGGTTTGAAAAAACGCCACACTCAGGGCATTCATATAACGTCGGGCGATCGCCGGATTGGGGCCAATCACTTCCTCCGGCAGTTGCAACGCTCCCCCCTGGTCCGCCAGGGCATCCAGGGCCGAAAAATGGGTGCCGCGATCGAGCATGACCAGGTATTTACTGGCGGTCGTCAACCAGGTGAAGGGGACAATTTGCTCTACCAAGGCCGGGGCCACCGTATCGGCATTACCCGTAACAATTAACACCGGAATTTTGATCTGACTCAGGCTGGATTGGCCAAACACGGCGCTGGCGATCGGGTTGATCACAAACACCGCTCTCACCCGGGGGTCTTGCAGGGAGTTATGGGTCTGGCCCAGTTGCAATGCCCGACATTGCAGCAACAAAGACAGATTCAGGCCCGTGTCCAGACCCTGGCAATCCAGTCTTAATTGCTCTACGTTAATTGGTGCGCCGGCCAGGGCCAGGGCCGTATAGCCGCCAAAGGACTGGCCAATTACCCCAACCTGCTGCAGGTTGAGTTTGCCCTGCAAGGTCGGATTGTAGGTAGACTGCCGGTCTAACTCGTTTAACACAAAGGTGATATCCAGGGGGCGGTTAATAAACTCCGCTGGTTCTGCCACTTCATTGGCCGTCCCATTTAACAGGGCCTGCATCTGTTTCGCATTACTCCCCGGATGTTCTGGTACCAGCACTGCAAACCCGTAGGAGGCAAGTTGGTGGGCCAGGTAAAGAAAGGTGTTGCGATCGGAGCCCAAACCATGGGATATCACAACGACAGGGGCGGGTTGAGACTGCTCTACGGGCAGATAGATATCTACGGGGATAATTCGACCAGGCAGGCTGTCAGTCACCGCTACCTCCTGGGTAGGGGTGCTACCGGGCAGGGTCGAAACCGTACTGCGGCTCAAATCTACCAGAGTCAGGGTTTGTTTTCGCCAGGTATAGGGTCCCCGCGATCGCAAATCTGCCAGGTCGGCCGGGGCAATGGCCGGCTGACTGGCAATTTCCTCCGCAGCTTCCTGGGTGATCACCCGGGTAGCCCGATTGGTCTGATTCACAACGCCCTCCAGGGCGCTGACAATTTCCAGGCTTTGCTGCACATCGATCCGCAACCCCCGGGTGGGAAATTTCCGCAGGACGTTCAGTAAAGTCAATCCTTCCCGATCGGCGGCGGCCAAAATCAGAGCTGCTCGGATGGCGTTAAACCCCGTTACCCGCGATTCGGTCTGAATCACCTGGCCAATCCGCCGCAACAGGGTTTCTCCCTGGGGGCTGTACAAAAATTGCGAAATGGCCACCGGGCTCAGTTCGGCCCGGGATAGGAGAGCTGTACGCAATTGGGCCAGTTCTTCTGGTTTGGCAAACTGGGCATAGACCGCCAGATCATCGTCAATTACCCCCGTACGGGCGTAGGTTTCCAGGGATGCCACCGGAATCGATCGCTCCAGAATGCCGTAGGCTACAAAGATCCGCTCGGCGGCCTGCACTGGGTTACTGGGAACGAAGCAGCTCAGGCCAGCCAGCAGGCTACCCCACCAGAGACTCCGCCGGAATGGTAATAAAGGACGGTTACGCCTGCACTCTCCGGGGGAGGTAGGGATGGCAAAGGAAACTGGCATGACTCACTCCACAACGCAATGGATTTAGACTGGCTAGAATTTCTTCCAACTAAATCTATCGTCCTTATTCTGGCTTAACCGGAAACCCAATGGCCGGAATTAGGCCGACCTCAGGCTTTTTCGTAATGTTCGTAGGCTGCCACAATTCGCTGCACCAGAGGATGACGGACAACATCTGCCTTGGACAGGCGACAGAAGGCAACCCCTTCTACGGACTGCAAAATTTTCTCCGCTACTGCCAGACCAGAAGCCTGATTCATCGGTAGATCGGTCTGGGTCAGGTCGCCCGTGACGACCATACGAGAACGGAAGCCCAACCGGGTCAAGATCATTTTCATCTGGGCCGGGGTGGTATTTTGGGCTTCATCCAGGATCACAAAGGCATTGTTCAGAGTGCGTCCCCGCATGTAGGCGATCGGGGCTACTTCGATCACCCCCCGTTCCATCAAGCTGGGGATTTTCTCCGGGTCGATAAACTCGTATAGGGCATCGTAAAGCGGCCGCAGGTAAGGGTTTACCTTCTGCTGCAAATCTCCGGGCAAAAAACCCAACTTTTCTCCGGCTTCGACCGCCGGACGGGTAAGAATCAGGCGCTCATACTGATTAGCCAGCAAGGCCTGGACGGCCAGAACCGCCGCTAAAAAGGTTTTGCCCGTACCCGCTGGCCCAATACAGAAGGTCAGATCATGGCTCTGCACCGCCTGAATATACTGGCGCTGGCGAAAGGTTTTGGCGCGAATATCGTCCCCTCGGCGGGTACGGGCCAGGACATCTTTTTGCAAGTCCTGCAAGATATCCTGCTGCTCGGTGTCGAGGGCCTGTCGGGCGGTCAAGATATCTACTCCAGAAATACTGGTGCCCTGACTCCATAGATCGGCCAGAGCATTCACCAGGCGGGCGCTCAGGTCTACCTGGGCTGCTGTTCCTGAGATCAGCAACTCCTGCCCCCGTAACACTACCGTTGCGCCGGTTTGACGGGCCAGAGTCTTGAGATTCTCTTCCCGTTCGCCGGCCAGAGCGATCGCACTTTCAATACTGGGTAGCTGAATCGTTAATGCCTGTGCCATGCCATCACTTCTGTGGTATCCAACCACTATAAACAAAATTACCTGGAACCTTCGGCATCGAAGATTCCAGGCATTCATGGATGCTTAACTAAAAGACTTAGTGGGGTTTCAATTTTGGGGCACCCTTGGGGCCAGAAGAGCGACGGGGGGAAGGGGGACGTTCTCCCCGATCGGGGTCATCACTGTCACCATCACGGCCATGGGGTTGACCGCCAAAAACATCCAGATAGGCGGAATGACCTGCTGCCTGGGCTACCCCTTCCAGCACCGCCCGAATCGCCTGAATATTCCGTCCGCCTCTTCCGAAGACCCGTCCCTTGTCCGAACCTTCAAAGGCCAGCCGTACCCAGACCTTGGCTTTACTCTGGGAGACTTCACAGTCTACCCGCAAGGAATCTGGTACTTCCAAAAATGGCTGTACCAGGAACTTGACCAGCCCGGCATAGTCTGGCGACTTCTTCGCAGATTGGCTTGATGTAGTTTCAGGCATTGACCTGTTCAAAAACGTTCGCTTTATAGAGAAGAGTCCGGACGGTGTCAGTGGGCTGTGCCCCTTCTTTCAGGCGCTTGACGATGCCGGGAACATCTAACTTGACTTCATCGGTGCGGGGATTGTAGAAACCCAATTCTTCTAGGGGGCGGCCATCCCGCCGATCGCGGCTGTTCATGGCCACAATCCGGTAGCTGGCTTCGCGCTTTTTGCCGTATCGCTTTAATCGCAGTTTGATCATGATGTTCTGAGGTCTTCTCCTGAAAATAGCTGATTGGGTGCCAGCCCAAACATTGCCTGTAGCAGCCGGGGTCACTGGTTGGGGAACGTAGGGAGTGAATCGATTTTCGCAAGGAAAACCCCCTACACCTCCAGCAGGTTCGCTGCGTATTGCAGCATATTAGTGTAACACAAACTAATTGTGCGATTCCAGCTGGCGATCGCAAGACCGGGTAAACCTGCTGGCTGAACGGTCTACCCACCTCCGATCGAGGGGGTCAGGGTTAAAGGTTGCCAAAGCCTTTTTTCTTTTTGTCTTTTTTCTTCTTGGGGGCCGAATTACCACCGGGATAACCCCGCCACCCCGGTTGGGGTCGGCCTCCCATTCCCGGCGTTCCGCCCATGCCTGGCATTCCCATCCCGGGCATACCGCCCATGCCTGGCATTCCCATTCCAGGCATGCCTGGAAACCGGCCCTGGCCCATCTGCTGCATCATAGTACGCATCTTCTGGAAGTTACTTACCAGTTCGCTGACATCTTTGTCGCTATGGCCAGACCCCCTGGCGACCCGCCGCCGCCGACTGGGGGAGCCGGCCAGCAAGTCGGGGTTTTTGCGCTCTTCTACGGTCATTGAACCGATCATGGACTCGGCTTTCTTGAGCTGGGTTTCGCCCTGTTGCAGTTGCTCACTACTGAGTTTGCCCATACCCGGAATCAGTTTCATGATGCCGCCCAGGGAACCCATGTTTTTTAGCAGGCGGGTCTGTTTGAGAAAGTCGGTAAAGTCAAACTGAGCCGAGAGGATTTTCTCCTGCATTTTCTCGGCTTCGACCATATCCACTTCTTCCCGGGCCTTTTCCACCAGGGTCAGCACGTCTCCCATGCCGAGAATCCGCTGGGCCATGCGATCGGGGTAAAAGGGCTGCAGGGCTTCTACCTTTTCGCCGGTACCGATAAATTTAATTGGTTGCCCCGAAATCTGCCGAACGGAGAGAGCCGCACCCCCCCGGGTATCCCCATCCATTTTGGTCAGGATGGCTCCGGTAATCCCAATCTGGTCATGGAAGGTCTGGGTCAGGTTGGCGGCTTCCTGACCAGTCATGGCATCCACCACCAGCAACACTTCGTGGGGTTTGACCGTGTTCTTGATCTGGGCCAGTTCGGCCATCATGTCCTGGTCGATCTGCAGGCGACCGGCGGTATCGATGATCACCGTATTAAGACCTTCGGCCCTGGCTTTTTCTACCCCCTGACGGGCAATCTCTACCGGATTGGCATCCTTACCCAGTTCAAACACCGGGACATTGATCTGCCGTCCCAGGGTAATCAACTGGTCGATCGCCGCCGGACGGTAAACATCCGTCGCCACCAGCAGGGTAGAACGATTTTCTTTCCGCAGGTGCAGAGCCAGTTTGGCGGTTGCCGTAGTTTTACCCGTACCCTGCAACCCGGCCATCAGAATGATAGTGGGAGCGGTTTCTGCTTCTGCCAGGGGAGCATTGCTGCCGCCCATGAGTTGGGCCAACTCGTTATAGACAATCTCAATAAACTGCTGGTCTGGACGCACTCCAGCGATGACTTCGGCCCCCTGAGCTTTTTGCTCTACCTCGGCCACGAAACTTTTCACGACCTGAAGGTTTACGTCTGCTTCTAACAGGGCCCGCCGCACTTCACGGACGGCATCCTTGATATTGGCTTCGGAAATCTTATCCTGCCCCCGTAGCTTCTTCCAGGCAGACTCCAGGCGATCGGAGAGCGCTTCAAACATAGGTCGTTTCTTGCCAGCTAGTAAATTTTGTCCACAATAAAAAGGGATCAACCCCGGACATGGATTGGCATGACAGTAAAAATTCTGCCTGCCCTTACATCTTTATCCAGATTAGCGCTTTCAGTGGTTCTGACAGCAGTATTCCGGATTAGATTGCTGTTTCAGTGTATTGCCACAGTTTGGCAGAATACTCGACAATCGAGAAGAGTCGCCGATCGATATCGGCTGTTCCTGAAGTATTCCCCTCTCCGCTTTCGGCTCCGTTATCGTCACCATCCTCGGCAGCAGCATCCAGTCAGGTTGCCAGAGCGACAGGTTATTCAGTTTAGAGTCAATCAACCAAGCCTTTGTGAGGGTAGAGCTATGTCTTCTTTAGAGTCACCTCCCGGTACTGTCTTAGGAAACCAGACCCCTATAGGTTCTGGGACTCAGCCCGTCCTTTCTACCGTACCGGCTGTGCAGGAAGCGCTAGCCAAGCCATTGCTGGTTGAAGCAACGGAGCGATCGGTGGCCAACCAGGAAGTAGAACAACCCTGGCTGAGTTACTTCCAGCAGTGCAGTCGGCTGCTGGTGGCGGTGATTGAACCCGCCACGATGAAATTGCACTATGCCAACGACCATCTCTGTCAACTGGTTGGTCTGGCCAGTACCGGTTCCCGCTTACCGCGCCGGGTAGAAGAATTAGGCACAGCGTTGCAGCACCTGCTCTCTAAGTTAGATAGCGTGGCCGGGTTGCAGCTCTACCGGCGGCATTTGCTGCACCGATTATTCTGTGATTTTTATGGGGTCGAGCCCCGGGGGAGTCGTCTGCTGGATGAAGCGGTGATGGTTTCCCTCCGCAGCCCCCTCTATAAAGAACCCCGCTGTATTGAGTTCTGGCTGCGATCGGAACATCTGAAAATTACCCGTCTGGATTCTCGCCGGGATGAATTTGAAGAACTGGGGTTGGGGCAATTGTCCCTGGCCGAACTGGAAGCTACCCTGGTTGATCCCCAGCAACTGGAGCAGCTAGAGCACAAGCTGGATCTGAAAAACTACCGGGTGGAAGGGCTATTGCTGCTGGAAGGGGTGGATGTCACAGAGCGGGAAGCGATCCAGCGGATTACTCAGTTACTCATCGATCGGGACTCGATTTTGCGACCGCAGAAGTTCCATGAGGTAGACCAGGCGTTACGGTCTTTATTTCGGGCTCAAAATACGGTGATTTTGACGATCGAGGGGGAGCAAACCCGCCTGTTCATGGGTTCCGTCAGTGCCGATTTAGATACCCGCACCTATTCCCTCGAGTCCCTGCGGCACTCCCATTTTCTGCGGGCCGTCAACAGTAATCGGGTGGTGGTGGTGACCGATCTGGCCAGTAACTACAATTCTGAATGTGGTCAGCAATTGGCGGCCCTGGGGGTGCGATCGCTGCTGTTAATTCCCCTGGTGACCCAGCCCGACCCCCGCCATCCCTCCACCGAGCCCCCGCCGGCAATTGGTCTGGTGGGCATTATGAGTAACCAGCCCCAGGCCTTTGATGGCTTAGATTGCCGCTATGCCGAGCAATTAATTCCCGCCTTTGCCGCCGCCCTCACTACGGCCCAGCGCCAACTGGTGCAGCAGCGCTTTATTACCAATATTCATCCGGCGGTAGAATGGCGCTTTCTGCAGGAGGCTGAACGCCGCAGTTTAGGGCTACCGGGGGAGCCGATCGTCTTTACAGGGGTCTATCCCCTTTACGGAATTTCCGATATTCGGGGCTCTTCTAATGAACGCAACCGGGCGATTCAGGCCGACCTGTTAGAACAGTTTCGCCTGGCTCTGGCCGTGGTAGAAGCCTTCTGTCAGATACAGGAAACGGCTCTGGCGAACCAGTTGCGCTTGGACCTGGTAGAACATATTCGGTTGCTAGAGCAGAAGATTACCGTGGATGCAGAGGTGACGGGCCTGCGTTACCTGAAAGAACAGGTGGAGGCCCACTTCGACTACTTTGGCCAGACCGGGGAGGTGGTACAACGGGCGATCGCCACCTACCAGGCGGCCTGTGATAACCCCCAGCAGGCCGTGTATCGGGCCAGGGCCAGCTACGATGCCGGGATCAGCCGAATCAATGCTCTCCTGCGCGAGATCTGGGACAAGTGGCAGCTCAGAATGCAGCAGATCAGCCCCCACTACTGCGATGTGGAATCCACCGATGGCATCGACCACATGATCTACGCCGGGGAGTCAATCTACCCAGGGTTTGGCCGATTTCACCTGTTGAGTCTGCGCTATGAACAACTACGGGCCATGTGTGACTGTGCCAGGGCGACCTTTTCTCTACAGGGGGAGACTGGCACCGAACTCCAGGTGGCTCACCTGATCCTGGTGCAGGATGCCACGGTGGATATTTTTCACGATGAGACGAACGAGCGCCTGTTTGATGTTCGCGGTACGCGAGATACCCGCTATGAAATTGTCAAAAAACGGATCGATAAGGCTGTAGACGATCGCACCCAGATGCGAGTCACCCAACCCGGTACCCTGGCGATCGTTTACTCCACCGAAGAGGAATGGCACGAGTATCAGCAGTACTTCCGGTATTTACATCGGGAAGGCTGGATTAATAACCAGGTAGAACGGGGGAATGTTCAACCACTGCAGGGCGTAGATGGGTTGAAGTATGCTCGCGTTAAGGTTTTACCTGAGCAGCGGCAGGAGCCATAAGGGGTTGGGGCAGGTTGGCCATCTCTATGCTGGGCTTGCAGTTAAACCGCCCAACTGTTCAACCCACCCCCAATCGGAACCGTTAGCCCAGACCCAGCCACTCCAAAATTCCCTGCCCGGTGGCATACTCGATCACCAGAATCAGAGCAAAGCCAATCATGGCAGCTCGCCCATTCAGGCGTTCGGCGTAGTCACTAAAGCCAAATTTCGGATCGTCAAGTTTGGGTTTTACAGAGGGTTGAGGTTGGGTCATAGTGCTACTCTCAATTACTTTTAAGCCAAAAACTAAGCCAAAAACCTATCTCTAAGCTATTTTTCTGGGATAGTTCAGAGCGAAAGTTTACATTTCTTTACGAGTATACTCCGCCGGGCTACCACTAAGGAATTTTGCCGGGATGCCGCCCGATCGCTCAGGAGGGATGCCGCCCTTTCAGGTACGGCTATCTGCCTAAATTTACCCCTTCTAGCCATAGGCAAGGAAGATGGGACGCGGTAAATTAGAGATGAACCTGAATTCACAACTCTTAACAATCTTAATAAAGAGTAAATCCACTTCCAGAGGTGGCTTGCACCCTGTAGATTGGTAACGGCTGTTTGCATTCTGCCTGCACCCTGCAGGTGCCGGGATGGGATGAAACGGGTTAACCCTCTCCGAAAACCTTACGGATGTCTGGTTAGAACATTTCTGAGTTGCCGGTTTTGGATGGGTTCTGGGGCGATCGACGCTTTGCCGCTTCGCCTTCAGTCACAGAACAGAACAGTTCTATAAGAAACGTCTGAGTAGGTACGCTCATGCACAAAAAACTTCTTTCCTTAATGAAGCCATTGCTGAAGCCGATGCTGGCGATCGTGCTGGTGTTGTCTCTGGCCTTTGGCTATGCTGGCGATGCCCAGGCTGCAGCGGGCGGTGGGCGGATTGGGGGTGGATCTTTCCGCGCCCCCACTCGCACCTATGCCCCCCCTCGCAGTTATTCTGCCCCCGGTGGTTACCCTGGTGGTGGCTATGGCTACTTTCCGGGGGGCGGGTTTGGGTTTCCCTTTGTCTTCCCCGTCTTTGGCTTTGGGGGTGGATTTGGTGGCCTGTTTTCCATCCTGATCTTCCTGGCGGTGGCTAACTTCCTGGTGCAAAGTTTCCGTCGCTCCCGTTCCGAAGATGACAGCCTGGATTACGGTGGTGCCAGCCCCACGATTTCCGTCGCTAAATTACAGGTTGGCTTGCTGGCCGAAGCCCGGGAATTGCAGGCCGATCTGAATCGGATTGCTCAAACCGCCAATACCAGTTCCACGGCTGGTTTAGCAGAGGTCTTACAGGAGACTACCCTGGCCCTGCTGCGTCACCCAGAATACTGGGTTTACGGAGGCTCAACGGTACAGCAGTCTCGCTTAGAGGGGGCCGAAGCCCAATTCAACCGACTATTGCTGAGTGAACGCAGTAAGTTCAGTGGCGAAACCCTATCGAATGTCAACAACCAGTTGAAGCAGGCTACCAGCAGTGCATTGACCGTTGCTGAGAAGGGTGAACTGGCTACTCAGGGGCCCGGGGAATATATTGTCGTGACTCTACTGGTAGGCACCCAGGGCAAGCTGGAGCTACCCAAAGTCAACAGTTCTAATGATTTGCGTCAGGCGATTCAACAGATTGGTGGAGTTTCTGGCGATCGGCTGCTGGCTCTGGAAGTCCTCTGGACTCCCCAGGCCGAAGGAGATGTTCTCACCAGTGATGACCTGCTGGTAGAGTACCCTGACCTGAAACTGGTCTAAGTTCAAAGACAATTGCACAACCTGATCAAGGGGGGAGCCTGGGCTCTCCCTTTTTTGCTTGTCTCAGGTGGTCAGCAGCGTTCCTGCAGGGGAATCTACCTCGAGGAATCCAGAATTTGGCTTAAATTCCGTCCCCGGGTGAATCTTCTGGCAATGCTGCCCAGACTCCCTAACTACCGCTAAAATAAGGAAAGGTTCCACTGCGACGTTGGTGACTGCCAATAACGTTTTATGATCTATGCTTTTTGAATTAGGGAACCAAATCGTCTGGCGGCAGTAGACCGGGCTTGTACCCGGAAACTTTAAGCCAAGACCCACGGTACCCACCTGGTTTCGGCCAGGTCAAAAACTGAGGTAAGACGGCGTTGCGGGGAACTGACTAATTTTGCAGAAGGGGGTGCCTTGGAGGTGCCCCCTTTTTAGCGCTTTAAACTGTTCCAATGAAGATTGGTATTAGTGGTTTATTTCTGAAGCCGGCCCTGGTGGGAGGGGCTGAGTTTATGTTGCGGGGTCTGGTGCTGGGCCTGGTGCAGATTCCAGATTTGCAGGTGGTGTTATTTTTGCCCGCAGATAGCCTCGACTGGTTGACTACCCTGACTGCCGGAGATGGGGCACTGGAGGCCTCCTGTCAGAAGCAGTTGCAGGTAATCCCAATTAACCTGCGGCGAAATCGGTTTGTCACAGAATGGTTGGAACTGCCCCCCTGGTACGATCGCCTGAATCTGGATGGCATCATCTACCCCAACTACTTTACGCCCTGGTGCTGGGCCTTCTGGCGGCGGCGACCGCGGGTGGTGACGGTGATTCATGACCTCAATTATTTCTTCTTTCCTCGCCTGTTCTCCCGGGTGAAGGGGCTCTGGCTTTACCTCACCCATCGCCTCACCCTGCTCCAGGCCGATGTGACGGTCACCATCTCAGAGGCAGTGAAGCGGGATGTGGAGCGGGTCTATTGCTGGCAACCCCGATCGCCGGTGGTGGTGATTCCCAATGCCATTCTCTGGGAGCGGTTTGAGCGGCCCCGCTCGCCAGCCCAACCCCTTTCCCAACCGTTTGTCCTGGCTGTTGCCAACCATTACCGCCATAAAAACCTGCGTACCCTGTTGCAAGCCTTTTGTCAGTTACCGCCGGATCTGGCCCATTTCCATCTGGTTCTGGTGGGGCAATTACCGGCTTCCCTGGTCGGTGTGCGTCGAGATCAATGCGATGATCTACCGGCCCTGGCCGCCCAGTTAGGTCTGGGCGATCGGGTGCGGGTGACGGGTTATATCAGCGATGCCGAGCTTGCCTGGTATTACCGCCAGGCCCAACTGATGGTCTTTCCTTCCCTGTTTGAGGGGTTTGGCATGCCTGCAGTAGAAGCCCTGGGTTTGGGGTTGCCGGTGCTCACCACCCGCTGTACTTCCCTGCCGGAGGTCACCCTCAACCTGGCCGAGTATCTGACTGATCCAGAATCGGCAACGGAGATGGCGACCCGCATCACAGAGATGCTGCGCCAGCGCCCCCGGTTTCTGCCAACCCCTGAGGTGGTTGCTCAGATTCGAGCCGCCTATGCTCCCCGCACCGTAGCCCAACGGTTTGTTAATCTGATTTAACCGACTGGCAGGGGAGGGTCACTATAAAAGTCGTGCCAATGCCGGGTTCGCTCTGAATGGCGATCTGCCCCCCGTGGGCTTCAGTACATTGCTTGACGATCGAGAGCCCCAACCCGGTACCGGGAATGGTGCTAACATTGGCCGCCCGGTGAAAATTTTTGAACAGATGGGGTTGGTCGTCTAAAGGAATGCCGATCCCCTGATCTTGGACATAGAAAGTGACTCTGTCCTCTGTATTGACGATTTTCAGGCTGACCTGGCCACCCTCCGGGGAATACTTAATGGCATTGGATAGCAAATTGCTCAGGATATGGTGCAATAACTTGCTATCCAGCAGGTGATAGGTACCTGGGGCAGCAGTCCAGCGATCCAGGCCCAGAGTAAGCTGGTGATGGTTGCTGGCTGTGGTTTGTAAGTCTTCCATCAACCCCTGGCAAAACCCAACCAGAGGCAGGGGTTCGGGATGACAGGTCAGTTTTCCGGCCTCTGCTTCACCGATCACCAGCACCTCTTCCAGCAGTGCACGCATGCGGCCTACGGAATCGCGCGCCCGCTGGAAGTAAAGTTGTTTTTTTTCTGCCGTCAGCTGGTGATTGTGGCGTTCTAGCAGGTCTAAGGAAAACAGAATTGAGCTGAGGGGGTTACGAAATTCGTGGGAGACGATCGAAATAAACTGAGACTTTAGTTCATTGACCTCTTTTTCTCGCTGCAACGCGGTTCGCATCTTCTGCTCGGCCTGATAGCGACTCAGGGCAATTTCGACGGTGGTACTGAGATTGTGGGTATCGAAGGGTTTAGTGATGTAGCCGAAGGGGCAGGTTGCTTTGGCCTGATCCAGGGTTACAGAGTCGGCATGGGCCGTCAAAAAAACGATGGGCAGGTTGTACTGCTCTCGTAAACAGTCAGCCGTCTCGATTCCGTTGTGCTGGCCGCGAATATGAATATCCATGAACACCAGATCGGGCAGACAGTGATCGACCGCTGCCAGGGCAGTTTCGGCACTATCAGCAATGGCACTGACTTCATACCCCAGGCTCAATAGTTGGTGCTGGATGTCCAGGGCGATGACCGGTTCATCTTCGACAATCAAAATGCTGGCCTTTGCCATCTGGTTACTCTCTCATGCGCTGGGGAAGGTGATGCAAAACAGACTGCCGTGGGTGTTGTCTAACACTAGATTGCCCCGAAGTTGGTGAACTAATGCATCGACTAACCGCAGCCCCAGGGATTGGGGCGAAGATGGATGCGTTTGAGGGATACCCCGGCCATTGTCGGCGATCGTCAGGACATAGTGCTGGTTTTGATTCTGGCCAAACCCGATGGTTATCTGTTGGTTGTCAGGAGGGAGGTTTGCAGGCGGTTCACTGACTGCAAAGGCGTATTTAATTGCATTGGAGACAAGTTCATTGATGATCAGGCCACAGGGAATCACCAGATCCACCGCCAGTTCCAGGTCAGCCACCTGGAGTTCCAGGTGAATTGGGGCCGGATGGCTCATATAGGAACGCAGCAGATCCCGGGCCAGATTGCGAATATAGTCCCCAAAGTTGAGTTTGGCCAGACTATCAGACTGATAGAGTTTTTCATGAATCAGGGCCATGGCTTTGATCCGATTCTGGCTTTCTTGAAAGGGAGCCAGGATGCAGGGGTCTTGAATGGCCCCGGCCTGCAACCGCAGCAGACTGGAGACAATTTGCAGGTTGTTTTTGACTCGATGGTGGATCTCTTTCAGGAGAATTTCTTTCTCCCGTAACGAGTTGCGTAGCTGCTCTTCGGCCTGACGGCGCTCTGTGATGTCTTCGATCACCCCCAGGATACCGGTCACTCTGCCATCAATGTCATGGATCGGAATTTTGCTGATGTCGAGCCAGATATAACTACCATCCCTGGCGGGCCGCTGCTTTTGTTCAACAATGTGGAAGGTGGGCGTGTCGGTTGTCATGACCTGCCGATCTAAGCTGCGGAATCGATCGGCCACTTCCGGGTTAGCTAAAAAGTCGTAGTCAGTTTTGCCAATCACGGCTTCCGGGCTGCTGCACTCTGCCGCCGCTGCCCAGTTTTTGTTGCAACCCCGAAACACAAGATCCACATCTTTCCAGAACACCTGCTGGGGAATATTGTCCAGGATCAGCCGCAGATGTTCCTGCTGTTGTCGTAGTTCGGCTTCTACCTGTTTGCGATCGCTGATGTCCATCAGGGTGCCAAACAGACGGGTCATTTTCCCTTCCAGGTCACAGACGGGTTGTCCTGTACAGGAGGCATAGCCCATGGAGCCATCGGCCCGCAGAAAGCGAAAATCAAACTCTCCTGCTTGCCCAGATTTTAAGATCTGGTGTAACTGCCGCCGAACATAAGCCCTATCTCCTTTGTGAACGTAGCGCTTGAGATATTCCCGGTAGGATGGGATGGGCATCCCGGCAGGCAACCCATGCATCCGGAAGGTTTCATCGGACCAGGTACCTCCCTGGGTTTCAACCACAAATTCCCAATTGCCCAGACGGGCTAAGCGCTGAGCTTCGGCCAGAGCCGCTTCACTGCGGCAGATCTTTTCCTGGGCCAGTTTCTGCTCTGTGATTTCCCAGGCGATACCACTCATCCGCACTGGTTGTCCTGCTTCGTTGTAGGATACCCGGTTGTGACTGGCAACCCAATGGAGTGACCCATCGGGATGGATGACCCGATACTCCTGGCAGTTTTTGTCCCGTGGACAGTTATGCAGATCTGCCGTGACGATTTTTACCCTATCGTCTGGATGAACACGCTTGAGAAAGCTGCTGAAGCTGCCGTCGTAGGTGCCTGGGGCAAACCCAAACAGGGCTTCTGTTTGAACCGACCAGACCTGTCGATCGGCTATCAGATCCCGATCCCAGGCTCCCATATTGGCTGATTCCAGGGCCAACCGGAGCCGTTCTTCACTCTCCCGCAGAGCGGCTTCCGCCTGTTTCTGCTCCCCTTCCTGCTGTTTGCGCTGGCTCACATCCGTCTGAATGCCGACGAAATGAGTGAGTTGCTGCTGCTCATCGTAAATCGGAAACAGATTTAATTCGTTCCAGTACAGGGTGCCATCTTTGCGATAGTTGCGTAATACGACGATGCAACCTTCTCCCTGCTTCAGGGCTGTACGAATTTTCTCCAGTTCTGGTTGCTGCCGATCGCCTGCCTGTAGAATCCGACAATTTTGCCCAAGCACTTCTGAGGTGGTGTAGCCGGTCTGAAGTTCAAAGGCTGGATTCACATAAATCACTGGACGGTCGGGTTGCTGGGCATCGGCAATCACGATCGCGCTTTTACTGGCTTTGATTACCTGTTCCCACAGGCGCAGGGTGGTTTCTGCTTTTTGCCGCTCTTTCCGTTCAGTCTGTAATTGCTGATGCAGTTGATTTAGCTGGTTGATTCGTTGCGCTTCTGATCGCTGCAGGTCAGCCTGATACTGCTGCAATTGGGTTTCTAACTCAGCAGTTCTGGCCTCTAACCGGGCCAGAGCATCGGTATCGGGAGAAGATGGGGAAGCCATAGAACGGCAAAGCAATCAGATTAGAGCAGCCCGAAGTTTAGCCTCCTTCCAGGACACTCAGGCCAGGGAATGGGCTATGGGTTTGAGGGATGACTGAGCTTAAGATGCCCCGAAATTGGAGGCAGGCAACGCTGACGCTGCAAGAATTTGCTCGGGCAGGTCAATCGCTCAAAGTTCAGGTTGCCGGTTCAACCCTGACCCGATTCAGTCTCAACTGGCAGGTGGGAACCGCAGGGGTGGGCTGGACGGAGCTAACGGCTTCTACCAGGAGGTAGGTGGGAGCCTGGGCCGATCGCAGGGGAATGGTCAGGTTGGTTGGGCGGGGGGCTGAGTAGTTGGTATCTCTGGTCTGGAGAATTTCCCCCTGCTGGTTGACCAGGGAGGTTCGAAGGGACACAGCGGCACAATCCTCCGGTTGGGCAACCAGTTCACCGGTTAAGCGATCGTGGGTTGTCAATTTCCCCAGGTAAAGAAACGCTGTTTTAGCAACCGGTGCTGGCTGGCTGGCCAACAGTTTGAACTGAAAAGCATTTTGTTCTGACCCCACCAGGCCAATCCCTTCCGTCGATCGCTCTAACAGCATCCAGTCTTGCTGATTACCGGGGCGGTCGCCGACTCCCAGTTGCATTTGATGCAATAAGCGAATCGCTGTGGCACTGGAGGTCGGACGCTGACGTTGATAGATTCTGACCTGGCTCCCGCTGTGGCCGATGGCAAACTGCTCTGGTAGAAGCTTAAAGTCTTGAGCAAACTCCTGGTTCTGGGTAAACACGGTGTGGGGAATTTGTAAAATATCCTGCTCCCCCGCAGGTAAATCCTGGGTGTAGGGAATAGGTAGCAGCACATACTTAGCCCGGAGTAACTCCTGCAAAGGGTACCAGCCACTGGAATCAACCGTGGGTACGGGAACATCCTGGAGCTTCCGGTCGCTATGGCCATACAACTGGGTTTCTGCCCGAAAGATGAAATCGGTACTGAGAGTCCAGTGGGCCCCCGATAGAATCAAGATTGGCTCTGCAGGGGTCGCTATTTGGCGCAGGTAGGCCATTAACCGCACCATTTCTGGGTAATCGGAGCGAATAATCGGCGGTTGATTGCCAGAAAACCAGGGTTGCCAGGTCAGACTTAAACCTGCGGTAGACAGACAAATTCCGGCATTCAGACCAAGAAACAGGCAGAATCCGGTGAGGCTGATCAGGCGTAGGGCCAAAGGCCAGGCCAGGCCAATAAACCAGACGGCTAAGCTTAAGCCCAGGATGGCTTTAGGGGTGAAACCAAGGGTGTAGTGAGGCCCCAGGTAACGTACCGAAAAGCACCACTGCCCTAACCAAAAAATACTCCAGAGAGCAAAAAACCCGATCGCCCGCCGATTGCCCAGGGGCCTGGCCAGGCCAGCGGTATAGCCCACCAGAACCAATAGACTCAGGATCCAGCCATAGTTATGCAAATAGCTCCAGGCGACCTCTGAGGTCGTAGTGGCATAACCGGCGTACAGGGTTTTGTAGTCAGTGGTCAGGGTGGTATAGACCCACTTCCAGGAAACCACCACCAGGGTCAGGGGCACCAGGGCTGTGACGATGCCTAAGCCCCGCAGGTAGCGAAACAGGTAAGCCCCAGCCCGGGGGCGATCGTACCGCCAGAGGCCAGCAACGGTCATAACTCCCAACCCCAGGGCTGCTTGCAAAAACGCCAGCACATCGTAGGCAAAGTGTCGCCGAAAAATAATTGCCAGAGCCAACAACAGACCGACCTGGACGGCTTGCTTGACCCGCTTCAGATCCAGGTCTTGCAGGTAGAGCAGGGCGGCCAGGGCGATTAATAAAGCCCCTCCGACATCGGGATAGCCTCGCAGTAGAGTGATCCAGAGAGTCGGTATTAGCAGGGTGATCAGGGCGGTTGACCAGAAAACCAGACGGGCTGGGGCCTGGATCAGGTAAGTGGCGATCGCTCCCAGCACCAGACTCAGGGGTACCAGGTAAACCAGGGTGAGCCCGAGTACGTAGGTCAAGCGCGATTCTCCCCCAAGCAGAAAAAAGGGTAATAGGGGCAGGGCATAGACCTGGTTATACTCCCGGCTGAGCGATCGGGACACCATGGTTATAGCCTCCAGGGGAGACTGTTTGAAGGCCAGCACCAGCTCAATGGCCATTCTCTGATAGTGGGCCAGGTCAGAGATATAAATGGTTCGTTCACTCAAGACAAAACAGGTGGCAATTCCAATGGCAATTGCACTTAAAACAGCAATACCCAAAAATCTTGCATCTAACCGTTTCAGCAATTGCAGAGCCATAACCTGTCTCAACTGACACCATTCCGCTGAATTTTACTCCTAAAGCGTTTCCCGGAAATAGGTCAGGAGGCGCTTGGAACAGTCTGCTTAAGCAGGGAATATAGCCTGTTTCCTGGAGTTCGGCGAAACACCCAGACCCCAGGGGGCTATGGCACAATGAACAGGATGTGGATTTTCCGGCCGGGGCTTTATGACTAAGTTTGTATTTGTAACGGGAGGCGTTGTCTCCAGTATTGGCAAGGGGATCGTGGCGGCCAGTTTGGGGCGGTTGCTGAAGTCACGGGACTACTCCGTTTCAATTCTGAAACTTGACCCCTACATCAACGTTGACCCGGGTACGATGAGCCCCTTCCAGCATGGGGAGGTGTTTGTTACCGAAGATGGAGCCGAAACAGACTTAGACCTGGGGCATTACGAGCGCTTCACCGATACTTCGATGTCCCGGCTGAACAGTGTCACTACCGGTTCTATCTATCAGGCCGTCTTAAACAAAGAACGCCGGGGAGACTACCAGGGCGGCACCGTCCAGGTAATTCCCCATATCACCAATGAAATTAAAGAGCGGGTTCTGAGAGTTGCCCAGAATACGAATCCGGATGTGGTGATTACAGAGATTGGCGGCACCGTGGGTGACATCGAGTCCCTGCCTTTCTTAGAAGCGATTCGGCAGTTTCGTAAAGATGTGGGTCGGCGCAATGTTCTCTACATGCATGTCACCCTGATTCCCTGGATTCCGGCGGCGGGGGAGATGAAAACCAAGCCCACCCAGCATTCGGTGAAGGAACTCAGGTCGATCGGGATTCAGCCCGATATTTTGGTCTGCCGCAGCGATCGGCCCCTGCCTCCCGGCTTGAAAGAAAAAATGTCGGGGTTTTGTGATGTCCCGGCCGAGTGCGTCATCACTTCCCAGGATGCCCGCAGTATCTATGAAGTTCCCCTGATTTTAGAACGGGAAGGTCTGGCCCATCAGGCGATCGATCTATTGCAGCTAGAACAGCGTACCCCTGATCTGACCCAGTGGGCCACCCTGGTCGAACGGTTGTATAGTCCCAAGTCGCAGATTGAAATTGCCATCGTGGGCAAGTATGTGCAACTGAATGATGCCTACCTGTCGGTCACCGAGGCCCTGCGCCATGCAGCGATCGCCGCCGACAGTCAACTCAATTTGCGCTGGGTCAACTCAGAAGATATTCAAGACCATGGAGCTGCCACCTATTTAGAAACGGTGGATGGAATTGTTGTACCTGGCGGCTTTGGGATTCGAGGGGTAGATGGCAAAATCGCTGCTATCGAATACGCTCGGACCCATAATATTCCTTTCCTGGGTCTGTGTTTGGGCATGCAATGTTCCGTCATTGAGTGGGCCCGTCACATTGCCAGACTGGAAGGAGCCAACAGTGCGGAGTTTGACCCAGAGGTGAAAAATCCTGTGATCAACCTGTTGCCGGAACAGCAGGATGTGGTGGATCTGGGCGGCACCATGCGCCTCGGGCTCTATCCCTGCCGGTTGGTGCCCAATACCCTGGCCTTTAGCCTTTACCAGGAAGAAGTGATCTACGAGCGCCACCGGCATCGCTATGAGTTTAATAACGCCTACCGTAACCTGTTCGTCGAGACGGGCTATACGGTCAGTGGTACTTCTCCCGATGGTCGGCTGGTGGAGATCATTGAGTTACCCAACCATCCTTTCTTTATTGCCAGTCAGTTTCACCCTGAGTTTCAATCCCGCCCCAGCAGTCCCCATCCGCTATTCAAGGGCTTTGTCCAGGCTGCCCTGGGTAAGTCGAAGCCTGGAGTTTCTGCCGGTAACGGCTGCAATGACCCGATCGCCTCTGACCTGACTTCTGTGCAGATTTCTCCGGCTGAGGTATCGTAGATGCGAAAACAACGATAGCAGCCAGCAATCGGGATGGCAGTGAGGAAGGCCTGTGGCTTACTGGATCAAGATTCTTTATGAACGCAACACCCATGTGATTGATTTAGATCGGGTCACAGCCTTCTGCTACCTGCCCAACAATCGAATTTCCCTGGCTCTCCTGGATGGCAACACCACGATCGTCATTAACCAGCAGACCGACTCCATGACTTATCAAACTCTGCTGGATTACATCAAGCAACGCACTGGGTTTTCCCTGCCCTGATAGTCCATCTCGGGAAGTGGCACAAATTGTTGACTTTTACTAAGAGCCGGTGGCTAGACTGAGTCCGGCAGCTTACTGATGGTTATCTATGGCTTCTACCATGCCGGTTGTCGCAGTTCTTCTGCTGGTATTGGGTCTGGCTGATGCAGCGTTAGCAAAACGAGATGGCATTCCTTCCCGGCGAGAGGGAGGAGGATCTCGCCTGGTTCCTGTAATGTCTCAGGAAATTGCCTCCCTCTAGCATCCCTCATAAAGATGATTTAGGCTGGAAGAGATAGAGGTCAGATTGGGAGGCTTTTACTCCCCGGAGTAACTCTGTCTACTAACCTGTTTTGGTGACCTGAATCGGCATGCAGCAACCCGATGAGCAACCCCTGGAAGAAACCTTTAGCAACTTCAAATCCAGTCCCCTCGTTAGAAAAACCTTTTTCGTTGAACTGGGTAGTCTGGCAGCCCTGACCGTCGGTTTGATTGGTTATGGCATTTATCAAGACGCGCAACAGTTCCCTCCTCTCCCTCCACGAGATTCTAAACCGGCTAAGGCCAGCCCTTCTCCCCCGGCCGATCGCCTCCCTGGCGCTGTGCCGCTTCCCCTGCCTGCAGCCAGGTCCCAGACAACTCCCGGTGCCATTCGAGAGATTTATCAGCGGATTCCACAGACCGGTACCTACTACGCCGAAGACCCCCTGTTAAACAGCTTCCGACGAGAAATTGCCGGTTCCAGTCAGCGTCTCTGTATCAAACTGGTGAATGGCCCCATTCCCCCAGGGACGGGGGAGCAGCAGATCATCATCAGCAGCCTTTCCTTTCAAAAAGATGGAATTTATGTGGATGCGACCCAACAAAAGCTCCAGGTTGGTTCTCGCATGACGGAGCTGATTGAGGGGAAGACGGTCTGGCAATTGCTTGAAAAAAAGACTGATACCACTGGTTTGATGGCCGACTGCCTGGCCAGCCAAAAACCCTTTGCTCAAATGGTGACCCCAAACCCCAAATAAAACAAAAGCCTTCTGAATGACGGGTTCAGAAGGCTTATCTAAATTAATGCCGCGGAAATATCAAACAAAGCTGAAAGATTAGGCCTGTCTGGAGTAGTATTCCACCACCAGCAGTTCGTTAATTTGGAGCGCGACCCATTCCCGATCGACGACTCCGTTTACCTTACCAACCAGATTATTTTTATCAAACTCCAGATGGCTGGGGAGATTTGCCAGACCTGGATACATCAGATTGGTTTCGATCATCTTGCGGGAGTGATCTTGATTCCTGACTCCAATCACGTCCCCGGGACGGCACTGGTAGCTAGGAATATTCACAACCCGACCATTCACGGTGATATGTCCGTGGTTGACCACCTGACGGGCCGCCGGAATGGTGGGAGCCATCCCCATGCGAAATACGGTGTTATCCAGACGCATTTCTAGCAGTTGCAGTAACACCTGACCGGTGGAACCTGCTGCTCGACGGGCTCTCCGCACGTAACGGAGTAACTGCTTTTCAGATAGACCGTAATTGAACCGGAGCTTTTGCTTTTCTTCAAGGCGGACAGCGTATTCAGAACGCTTTTTGCGGTTCTGACCATGCTGTCCGGGGGGGTATGCCCGTCTTGGAGTTTTGCGAGACAACCCGGGCAAATCACCCAGTCGCCGCACAATTCGGAGGCGCGGACCTCTGTATCGCGACATTTAACTTCCTCTTATGCTGAAATTGTAGCCAGACCTACCAGTATAAGCCTTTATGTAGGAACTTCAAAACAAATCAGGTAAATTCGCCCGATTTTTTGCGATTTCCTGACTTTCGGCCGGGTGAGCCTCTCAGGTGGCCAGTTTTCGCTGCAGGGCCTTAATGCTGCTGGCCCGTCCGGAAATCGCTACTTCATCTTGATCAAATTGCAGAATAAATTTGCCAGAAAAGAACTTGCTGGGGATGGGGCGTTCGTAGATTTTGTAGTCGTCAAATGCTGAGGTCTGGGTATAACCCATCTCGCTCAGGGCCGTTTCTAACTGGCGGGTGGCGGCTTTTGTCTGGAGAGACAGAGAGATGGAAATATAACGATTGAAGTAGGTGCCAACCCCCCCGGCCAGTAAGCCAAACAGGATGCCGACCTGGTAAGGGTTGCCTACATCCATGCGAGTCTCGGTGGCCTGGGCCACGACAAAGGCCACAATCAAGGTGGTGCCGACAAAATAGTAGAGAAAGGTAGGTAATAGCCCTGGGCCCATCGGCTGCTTGTCTCCTGGTTACAGCAAGGTGATCAAATCATAGATATGGTGCGCCATCTGGAGTTTACTACAGGGGTCGATCGCTTGCTGCTGTCCCTGACGGCTGAGAAAAACGGCCTGGTTAGAATCACTGCCAAAACCGCTACCGGGCTGGTCGATCGGATTGGCGATGATGGCATCTAGCTGTTTTCGTTGCATTTTTTCCTGGGCCGGGGTGACGATGTCTCCATCCTGGGCCGCAAACCCAATAATTTTCTGGTGGGGTTGTTTGCGGCTACCCAGTTCGGCCACCAGGTCGGGAACGGGGGCCAGTTCCAGGGAGGTCGGTAGCGATCGCTTGGGTAGTTTTTGCGGGTGGCTGGTAGCGGGTTTGACATCGGCAACGGCGGCGGCCATGATCGTCCAGTCAGCTGCAGGAAAATGCTCTGTCAAAGCCTGCTGCAGGGCAGCGGCATTAACAACTGGGACTGTCTGGATGGAGGCAGGCAGGGCGGCGAGTAACCCAGATTCGATCGGGGCATGAATCAGGGTGACCTTAGCTCCCCGATGGCTGGCTGCCAGGGCCAGAGCCAGACCCATTTTGCCCGTAGAAGGATTGCCCAGAAACCGCACCGGATCCAGGTACTCCTGGGTACCACCGGCCGTAATCAGGATCGATCGGCCCTCCAGATCTCGCCTGCCTCGGGTGTAGAGCAAAGAATGGAGGTGGCTCAGGATGACAGCGGGTTCGGCCAGACGGCCACTGCCAACGCGATCGCAGGCCAGCAGGCCAGAGCCGGGGGCGATCGGATGATAGCGAGGGTTGGCCAAAACGGTTTGCCAGTTGCGCTGGACAGCCTGCTGTTCCCACATATCGGTGTTCATCGCCGGAGCCAGCAACACCGGGCAGGTAGAGGCCAGAATCGTATTGGTCAGCAGGTTATCGGCCATACCATGGGCCAGCTTGGCCAGGGTATGGGCCGTCAGAGGAGCCAGTAAAAATACTTCTGCCCATTCTCCCAGTTCGATATGCAGGGGGCGACCATGGCTGGGTTGCCAGAAGTCCTGATCCTGGTAGGCCGGATGGCGACAGAGGGTTGCTACGGTCAACGGGGTAATAAATTCCTGGGCGGCATCGCTAAAAATAGCCCGAACTTCTACCCCAGCCTTGGCCAGAGTAGAAATAACTTCACAGACTTTATAGGCGGCAATTCCACCGCACAGGCCAACTAAAACCCGGCTTCCTGGCATGGATGGCTAGGCTTCGTCGTAGGCTTCCATATCCAGTAGGTGGAGGTAGGGTTCGACCAGCTCTGGTCGCCGGAAAGCGACGGCCCGCAGCAGGTGCCAGTCATTCAGACCCTCAAAGGCATTGGGGTATTCGTCTTTTTCCAGCCTTGCAGCCAGTTGGGCGATGTCTTCTACCGTCAACTTCGACACCTTTTCCTGTTCTACATGCATGGTTGCCATGGGGGTTGCCTCCTTGATTCAGGTGTCTGGGATTCAGGGGGCTGGCCATCCTACCTGGATGGGAGCTGACCTGAGAGTCCATCTTTTATTCTACCTTAGTCCGGGGCGGGGGAGGTTTGCTGGGGCTATCCGCTGCTATTTCAGGATGGTTTTAGCAAACGACTGGAGCTGAGTCAGGACGATCGGTTGAATTTCGTGCCCCATATCAAATTCCTGGTAATCCAGGTTCACCTGCAGTTGTCTCAGGCTATCCCGCGCTTCCTGGGCAGATTCTAAAGGAACCACCATGTCCTGCCGGCCATGCACCATCAGCACCGGGGGAAACCGCTCTGTCTGGGGTTGGGGTGGGGCATGCAGGTAGCCACTCAAGACCATCAAACCGGCCAGGGGGAGATCCAGACCGACATCCAGGGTCATGGCACCTCCCTGGGAAAACCCACCCAGAATCGTGCGTTCTAGCGGAACACCGGTTTCGGCTGGCAGGGTGGTCAGGAAAGATAACAGGGCCTGACGACTGGCCGACAGATCGGGCCGATCGCGAAAAGCGGCGGTCGTTTGGAATCGAAAATCAGCCGGAAAGTTGTACCACATTCTGCCTCCCGGCACCTGGGGATGGGGGAAGGGGGCATTGGGAAAGATCATCTGGTAATCTGGCAGATCCAGAAAATTGGCCAGGGACAGAACATCCTGGGCATTGGCACCCCAGCCATGCAGAATCACAATCAATCCGGTTGGTGGGTTGCTCGCAGGGGCAGTAATGGTAATGGCTTCCAGAAGGCTGTTCTCCAGTCGATCGCACTGGTACCCATAATACGAGGTCAGCCCTGAATTCGATTGAGGATTTTGGGGGGTGAAGTCTATCTTTCATTCCTTTTCCGCCGATCGCAGTCAAGCCTCCGCTAAACTGATTGAGGAATTTGGGAGGCATAGAGACATGGCAAGACTGGCATTACTGAGCGTATCTGACAAAACTGGTCTGATTGACCTGGCCCGTAGCCTGGTCGATGAGTTTGGCTTTGACCTGATCAGTAGTGGCGGTACGGCCCAGGCTCTGAAGCAGGCGGGGCTACCGGTTACGAAAGTCTCGGATTACACTGGCTCTCCCGAAATTTTGGGTGGTCGGGTGAAAACCCTGCACCCCCGGATTCACGGCGGCATTCTGGCCAATCGTGACCTGCCCGACCATCTGGCCGATCTGGAAGCCCAGCAGATTCGCCCGATCGACCTGGTAGTTGTGAATCTTTACCCCTTTGAGCAGACCATCGCCCGGGAGGGAGTCACCCTGGCCGAGGCGATCGAACAGATCGATATTGGTGGCCCGGCCATGCTGCGGGCCTCGGCTAAAAACTTTGCCCACCTGACGGTGCTGTGCAACCCGGCCCAGTACGAAGCTTATCTGGCCGAGTTGCGGCAGAATCAGGGGACGGCTTCCCTGGAGTTTCGCCAGGCCTGCTCCCTGGCCGCCTTTCGCCATACCGGAGCCTACGATCGGGCGATCTCCACGTACCTGGAACAGCAATCGGGGGGCGAGGGTTTACCGCAAACCTTTACCCTGGCAGGGCAGCAGGTGCAGGCCCTGCGCTACGGCGAAAACCCCCACCAGCCTGCGGCCTGGTATCAAACCGGGGCTACCCCTTCGGGTTGGGCGGCGGCCACCAAGTTGCAGGGCAAAGAGCTGAGTTACAACAATCTGGTAGACCTGGAAGCCGCCCGCCGGATTATGGCGGAGTTCGTCGCCGAGGGGGATGCTCCGGCAGCGGCAATTTTGAAACATACCAATCCCTGTGGAGCGGCCCTGGGAGAGACGATCGCCGAAGCTTACGAAAAGGCATTTAACGCCGATCCGGTATCGGCCTTTGGTGGCATTGTCGCCCTGAATCGCCCGATCGATGCGGCTACCGCCACGGAACTGACCAAGACCTTTTTAGAATGTGTCGTTGCCCCGGCCTGTGAGCCAGCTGCGGCGGAGATTCTGGCAGCCAAATCGAAGGTGCGGGTGCTATTACTGCCCGACCTGGCCGCTGGCCCCCAGGAAACCGTCAAGGCGATCGCCGGTGGCTTTCTGGTGCAGACTGCCGATGCTATTGTGGCCAACCCCGGACTCTGGAAAGTGGTGACGGAGAAGCAACCGACTCCGGCCCAGATGGAGGAACTTCTGTTTGCCTGGAAGCTTTGTAAGCATGTCAAGTCGAATGCGATTGTGGTTAGCCGCGATCGCACCACCCTGGGCGTGGGGGCGGGTCAGATGAATCGGGTGGGTTCCGTTAAGATTGCCCTGGAGCAGGCGGGGGAAAAAGCTACGGGGGCAGTGTTGGCCAGTGATGGGTTTTTCCCCTTCGATGACTCGGTTCGCACCGCTGCCGCTGCCGGGATTCAGGCGATCGTCCAACCGGGAGGCAGCCTGCGGGATCAGGACTCAATTACAGCGGCGAATCAGTTGGGTCTGGTGATGGTATTAACCGGCATCAGACATTTCCAGCATTAGCCCCCTCAGGAGCACAAATGAATTAAAACCAAATTCTTAAAGTTTGAAAGTAAGGCGGAGCCTTACTTTCAAACTTTAAGTTCCAGGGTTTCTTCAATTCACAATCCTTAGCCGTGCCCCTGCCAGCGTTTCAGGGGTACACAATCAATCTCCAGTTGATCCAGGGCCCGGGCTACGACAAAATCCACCAGATCCTCGATCGAGGTGGGATTGTGATACCAGGCCGGAATGGCTGGAACGATTCGGGCTCCGGCCTCCGCCAGGGTAGTCAGGTTACGCAGGTGAATCAGGCTGAAAGGAGTCTCGCGCGGTACCAGTACCAGCTTGCGGCCTTCCTTCAGTTGAACATCCGCTGCCCGTTCCAGCAGGTCAGAACTGAGACCGGCGGCCAGTTTGCCCACCGTACTCATGCTGCAGGGAATCACCACCATACCCAGGGTGCGAAAGGATCCGCTGGCGATCGTCGCTCCGACATCGCTCCAGGGGTGGCAGGTCAGTTTGCCGGTTTGCTCGACCTGGGCCTGTTGCCGCCAGAACTGCTCCTGCTGTTCCGGTTCCGCTGGCATCCGCAGGCCCTGTTCTGATTGCCAGACCATATAAACGGCCTTGGAAGCCACCAGTTCGATCGGGTAGTCTGCCAGCAGCAGATACCGGATGGCCCGGACGGCATAAATTAGACCAGAGGCTCCGGTAACACCGAGAATCAGGGGGCGGTGAGTCATGAAAAAACAGGCTAAAAGTCTACTCTAACGCGTCTTCCTCCCCCTCTCCTTCGGTAGTTTCTTCGACAAAAATTTCTTCACTGGCCTCGCTGCCACCGCTCACCGCAATCAGATCAATCTGCTGCCGGTAGTAGTCTACGCTCTTCACCTGCACTTCAATCCGATCGCCCAGGCGGTACTGTTTGCGGTTTTTCCGACCGACTAAGGTTTGCTGACGAGAACGGTACTCGTACCAGTCGTCCTTGAGGGAACTGACATGCACCAGGCCTTCGACCAGTAACTCTTCAATTTCGACAAACAGGCCGTAGGACTGTACACCGGTGATCAGGCCATGGAAAATTTCGCCGGTGCGTTCCCGCATCAGCTCCGCTTTTTTCAGCCCTTCCAGGTCGTTTTCCGCTTCCTGGGCGACTTTTTCCCGTTCACTCAGATGTACCACCACGGAGGCAAAGTAAGATTCCAGTTCCTGCTGAATTTCTGGAGGTAAGACATTCCAGCTAATGTTGCCCTGGGCCGAACTGTGACGCAGATTCACCACTTCCTTAGAACGGGTGGATTTGCGATCGCGACCTTCTTCAAATACCGCATGCAGGGTGCGCTGGATCAACAGATCCGGGTAACGTCGCACCGGGGAGGTGAAGTGGGTGTAGCCGTCGGGCAGGGCCAGGCCAAAGTGGGAGCGGGGGGCTGTGCTGTAAAAGGCCGGTTTTAAGGTTTCTAACAGCAGGTAGGTAAGTACCCGTTCGGCATTGGATTCAGCAAACTTCTGGGTAAATTGCTGGTAATCCTGGGAATGCACCGCATCTTCCTGTTGCAACTGCAGTTCAATTCCCATATTGGCCACCAGTTTCATCAACTCCTGCACATCATCCGGATCGGGAGTGGGATGAACCCGGTAGATGCCCGGTACTCCCAGGGTTTGCAGATGGGTGGCGACGGTTTGATTGGCCAGCAACATCAGTTCGGCAATCATGGCATGGGTGGGTACCAGGGGCGAAACCAGCATGGCACCCAGGGCTCCTTCATCGTCGTAGTGAAACTTGGGATTGAACAGATTGCTGTCGTCCCCAGACAGGTCCCCCGAGGCGGGTTTGGCTGGCAGGTTTAACTCAAAGGCACCCCGGTTGCGGCGTTGTTGCTTGAGGGCCTGACTGACGGCAGCCAGTTGCTCCAACCAGCCAAAGATGGGCTCCAGTTCTTGCACATCGACCGCAGAATCACCCGTCGATCGCTCCAAAATGGCCTGGGCCTGGTCGTAGCTAATCTGATAATCAACCCGAATTACCGTGGGTTGAATTTCGTACTCCAGCACCTGTCCTTCCCGATCCAGGGTCACCAGAACCGAAATAGCCAATCGATCCTTGCCCAGCAGGAAGGCTCCCAAATTGCCGGCGATCGCATCGGGCAGCATGGGCACCACCAGATCCTGCAAATACACGGAAGTGCCCCGCTTCTTGGCTTCCCGATCGATGGGGGAGTCCCAATCAACGTAGTGGGCCACATCGGCAATATGAATCCCCAGTTGCCAGTTGCCATCTTCGGTGGCTTCCAGGGTGATGGCATCATCCAGACTGTCGGGGTGGGCGCTGTCGGCCTTGATCGTCAGGGTCGTTAACTCCCGTAGATCCAACCGTTTCTTGATTTCGACTTTGGTGATCTTGGAGGAGAGGGATTTGGCCGCTTCCAGGACTGTTTCCGGGAAGGCCCTGGGGAGATCATGCTTGCAGCAGACAATGTCGATGTCGGCGGCATCGGTATCGCTGCCCAGAACTTGAGCGACTTTGCCCAGGGGGGGATGCTGCCCCAGGGGATAGCGCAATACTTCCACATGAACTAGCTGATTGATGGCTTCTTCTAAATTGTTGCCGTTGGTTTGAAGTTGCAACTTAAACAACAACCGATCGTCCAGGGGAACGGCCCGAAAGCCTTCTTCTACCTGCTCTACCCGGGCCAGTACCGAGGGGTTAGAGCGTTCCAGAATTAACCGCACCTCCCCTTCTGGGCTGCGGCGGCGGCTTCCTTCCTTGGTCACCTTGACCAGTACCCGATCGCCATTCCAGGCATTATTTAACTGACTTTCCCGGATATAGACATCTTCCGCTCCTTCTACATCCTGAATGGCAAAACAAAACCCCTTACTGGAACAGCGCAGTTTCCCTTCTACCACTCCTTCTTCCGTCACCCGTTTGTAACGGCCCCGGTCTTTCACCAGAATGCCGATTTTTTCTAAGGCATCCAGGGCGATTTGCAGTTTACGCAGGCTGGTTTCGTCTTTACATTCCAACTTTTTTTCTAGAACTTTAGGGGCAACCAGCTTATCGTCGGTGAAGTTGGCTAGCAGTTCTGCGATCGAAAATTCCATGCAGCGGTGGTCCTTGTTTGCTTAATTCTGTAACTTGAGTGTCCGTTAACTGTAGGGGAGGGGCAGGATCAGAGAGCTTTGCTGATTAACCAGGCATCAGACAGAATCAGCCCAACTTTGATCGAGAGAGTCCAAAGATGGCCAAATCATAGCCTCGCTTCCGGTTAGAGAACAGAATCTTGATGCCTAACCAATGTCAGGTTCTTCAACAGATTCGCTCTAGAACCGAAAACAACTAGCCAGCAACCCTTGTTCAGGCAGATTGGGAATCATTGAAAATTAACTCAAGCTGAGGCTTAGTTGTCTTTACAGCATTGTCCTCAGACGCTTAAGTCACAACCGGAGCGCAATTCAAAAAATCTTGCTGAAGCTAGATGACTGATGAATTATGCTCTGGAATCAACAAATTCCAACCATTGACAACGGTCACTTTTTTTGGACTCTATTTAATACTTTCGCACTGAATGGAAACCTGTCAAATTCTGTTAGATAATTTCATCCAATATAGGTAGTGAAAATTGCCTGTCTATCGATCGAAATAGCCCTTTAGACGAATTTTCCATCAAAAAATAGAATTTCAGGGGTTGTCGATCGATGAGCCAGGGCTGCCCAGTAGCCCGCTACCGGTACAAACGATCGTACCTGCCAGGTTTGCAAATCTTGCCCATCCCAGCGTTGAACCTGTACCAGGGGTTGGGAAGCGACCAGTTCCAGAGCCTGCAATTTTGTCAGTCCCTCTCCCGTTGCCTTCAAACAGGCTTCCCGCGCTGTCCAATGCTGAAAAAAAGCAGATAACTGTTCTGTCTCGGGTAAACTCTGGATCCTCTGATGTTCTCTGGCCGAGAAAAACCGGCGGGTCAGGTGGGTTAATTCGGCGATTGGGCGCAGAGCTTCCAGGTCAATCCCCACCGGGGTCTGGAGGGTGACTGCCAGCAACAGCCAGGTGCCAGAGTGAGACAGGTTGAATTGTAACGGATGGCTATGGTGGTCGGGGGCCAGAATCGGTTTGCCAGCCGCCATGGTATCAAACCGAAGTTGCTCCGGAGCAAGCTCTAAATACTGACCCAGGCAATGGCGCAGGGTGCCTCTGGCGACGATGAAGCGATCGCGGTCAAGAGGTCGCCGAAATCGGGCAGCTCGTTGCTGTTCATCTTCGCTCAAACTGTTCTGGTAGGCCAGCAGGGAAGTCGGCGGTTGGTGCAGGGGCGATCGCCAGACATGGACTACTGCCTCAGATAGAGATAGGTGGGCTGGAGCTAAGTTCCAGTTGATTTCCCTCGCTGCCCCCATAGTAAACCCGCCATAATGGTTCTGGTTGCCGTTGAAAATGCTACCCTACAGCGATCGATCCCTTTAGTTAGAAGGTTTCTTGCCAACAAAAAAGAGGCCAGACGACCTCTTTCGTAACTGTATGCAGCAAGTAAACAACAAACCAAGCTAACCTGACTGCTGTTAGGATTTTGAATTTAATAAAGCCCGGGTTTTAATTTTTGAAAGCGCGGTGGAGCCGCGCTTTCAAAAATTAAAAATTTGGGTTTGATTAATTTTGGATCCTTAATTTCTTAGAGTAAGCCAGTGTTGGTTCCGGGTTTGCCCGTTGCCAGCTCAACTTTGACAATCTTGCCGCCCATTTTCATGATGCGTTGTTGCTCACGGAACCAGTTGTCGTAGGGAACCAGCTTCGTGAAGTAGGTGTTCTGAAGTTCCCGTTGCGTGCGGATACGGGTCTGGCTGGGAACGCAAGCGGTAACCTTAAACATGCGCATAGGGGTTTTCTCTCCTGGGTGGGATAAAGACGGAACCGATGGAAGAAATTTTTAATCTGAATGGAGGTCAGTAATCGTTGAATTGATTCAGGGCCTCTAAAGTAGCAATTTGAAATTGCTGGTTACAACCAAGGTGGCAAAAGGCTGAAAGTCAGGTATCAATGCTAGACCATCAAAACTAACCTGGAATCAGATAGCCTCTAATGAGCTAACACTCATCCCTGACCTTCAAGCCTTTCAACTGCTTTGAGTCACTGACTGAACCTGAGATAAATACCTCAAAGGTCAATCTTAGAACTCAAGTCTGGAGTTAGCTCAAGCCAGAGGAGATGTAGTCGAGGTAAACACCCATTTCCTTACCAGCATCAGCACCGACTAGACCAGCGGTCACTTCTTTGATCGCTTGGATAGCTTGTACGGTAGCAGCGATGGGTACACCCAGGGAGTTGTAGGTTTCTTTCAAACCGTTCAGAACGCGCTCATCCAGGATGGAAGGATCGCCAGCCAGCATGGCATAGGTAGCGTACCGGAGGTAGTAGTCGAGGTCGCGGATGCAAGCAGCATAGCGACGGGTGGTGTACATGTTGCCACCGGGACGGGTGATGTCAGAGTACAGCAGGGACTTAGCAACAGCTTCTCTGATGATTGCAGAAGAGTTAGCAGCAATGGTGGTTGCAGCCCGAACGCGCAGTTCACCGGTTGCGAAGTAAACTTTCAGCTTTTCCAGAGCAGCGGTGTCCAGGTACTTACCTTGAACATCGGAAGAGTTAATGACAGCAGTAATTGCGTCTTGTGCCATGATTGTTGATTCCTTAAAGAGGGTCTTATGTGTCGAGCTAGAAGTAAAGAGGTCTGGTTGACCTTATTGCAGGGAGCCGACCACGTAGTCGAAGTAGGAACCGGCTTCTGCTGCGTCATCAGAAGACAACAGGGTAGCAGCAACGTTCTTCAGCTCAGCAACACCTGCTGCAACAGCCTCAATGGGGGTACCCAGAGACTTGTACATTTCACGCACGCCAACGATACCGATTTCTTCGATCGGAGTAACATCACCAGCTACTACTCCGTAGGTCACGAGACGCAGGTAGTAGTCGAGGTCACGCAGGCAGGTAGCGGTCAGCTCTTCGCCGTAAGCGTTTCCACCAGGGGAAACAACATCGGGCCGTCTTTGGAACAGACGATCGCCAGCTTGCTTGACGATGCGCTCGCGGGAGTCGGTCAGTACTTGAGCAATCCGCAGGCGCTTTTCGCCGGTGGAAACGAAGCTCTTGATCCGATCCAGCTCACCGGGGCTAAGGTAGCGAGCCTCAGCATCGGCATTCACGATTGCTTTCGTGACAATACTCATTGATGGATTCCTCCAGAAGAATGTAACCGATTGTGTTACTGATTGTGTTTAAATGGGAATTCCCAATTTAGGTTTCTAAGTCTGCTGTCAACCTTACTTAACGCAAGGATTCAGCTGGCGCTTCAACTCTTAGGTTTGAAAAACCGGTTGAGCTTGCCTCTATGAAAACTGACGTTGGTATGGTAAAGCAACCCCTGTCAGCCCAGCGAGTGCAGGAGCTTCAGACTCAGTTACCTTCCGAAATCATTTTGCGGCATTGGGTTCACCGTCCATGATCGACTGTAATAGTTTGTAATATTTATCCTCATGTTGAAGGGAGAAAAGAGGTCGGGTGAGGGATGCAGGATTCGTACTCATGAGCGCAGCATTGCTGGATTACTGGATTGGCGACCCCTGGGGTTGGTGGCATCCAGTCCGGGTGATGGGCTGGAGCATTGAGCGTTACACCCGACTGGTGCTGCGATTTTTTCAGCGGGATTGGCAGCTCAGACTGCTGGGGGTGGTTCTGGCCCTGGGGTTGGTGCTGGGAAGTGGGGGGGCCAGTTGGGTGGTTGTGGCGATCTCCGCCTGGGTGCATCCCTGGTTGGGTCGGGTAACGGAAATTATTCTGCTGGCCAGTTGTTTCGCCGGTAGAAGTTTGCGGGCGGCGGCGGCGGATGTGCTGCAACCTCTGGCTTCCCAGGATCTAGGACAGGCACGTTCTCGGTTGAGTCAGTATGTCGGGCGGGATACGGCCCAGTTAACGGAACCCGAAATCTTGCGGGCGGTGTTAGAGACGGTCACCGAAAATGCCACCGATGGGGTGCTGGCCCCACTGTTTTACGCGATCGTCGGGGTTTTTTTGCCCGCTGTTGGCCCCCTGCCCCTGGCCATGGCCTACAAGGCTGCCAGTACCTTAGATTCAATGGTGGGCTACAAAAAGGCCCCCTACACCGACCTGGGCTGGGCCAGTGCCAGACTGGACGATGCTCTGACCTGGCTGCCCTGCCGTCTGGTGGTGCTGACCCTGGCCCTGCTTGCAGGGAATCCGGCCCGGGTCTGGAAAATTTGTTGCCGGGATGGGCCGCTCGATCCCAGTCCTAATTCTGGTTGGAGTGAGGCTGCTTACGCGGCGGTGTTGCAGGTGCGGGTGGGGGGCACGAACTGGTATCAGGGAATTGCCAGGGTGAAGCCTTATTTGGGGGAGCCAGTGGTTCCCATCACTCCAGAAATCATTGGACAGGCCAGCCGCCTGACCCGGAGCTGTTTTTTACTCTGGTTGGGAATTGCGATCGGGGGTCTGGTTCTGCTCCAGCGTTAACCTGGGACGGAGTGGGAAAAATTGACCCCAAAAGTGAAGGGAGGGAAAGAGCTAAACTCTTCCCCTCCCCAATTCTCCTCAAACCTTAAAACTGCGGCGGGTCGCCTTACTTCTTCAGGCCCTTGGCCATACTCCGGAACATATCCATACTGGTGTCGGTTCGCCGCCGTTCGGCTACCAGATCAACGGTGGGAGCAGAGGTTTCTCCTGTTTGAGCTTCGCCTTCAGCCTGCTGCACGATCGAAGCACTGGAACCTTCAGCTTGCTTCATCATGGCAGATACCTTCTGCACCAGTTCGATCTCGGCATTATTGACGGTCTTGGGAAAGGTGCGCCGAACCGCTTTGGCGGTTCGCATGTAATCGAGGTTCCCCAGACTTTGAGCCTCATCGGCATCGAGATAGAAGGCCGTAGATTCTTGCTTGGCAGCGGGAGCGGGAGTGGGTTCAGGCTTTTGGACGATAACTTCTTCTGCTTTTTGCTTGGAACCGAGAATACCTTTGATAAATCCAACCATGGTGGGTTCTGCTTAGGGTAGGTTACTTTATGTAACAGATTATCAAAGAATATAACGTACTGGTGCGTTTGATTACTCCCGGTTCTAAAGCTTTTGCATAACCGTCGATAAAAGATTGGCCGGTAGTTTTGACAGGCCCAGATTTTGTCCCTTCATGCCAAAGTCGCTATAAAGAGTCCGCATGGTCTGGATCACATGGCTCAACGCAGTGGCGTAAAAATCAGGCTGGTTTTGCCAACCCTGAAGGGCTTGAAGATGGTGCTGCAGGGCCGATTCTAGATAGCCCAGACGGGTGGCTTCCGCATCCGGGGTGGGCTGGTGGGTGGCCACCTGATAATAGGCCAGTCCCAGGTTATTGTGGGTGGCATGCTGGTCAAAGGTCAGGGTCGGTGCCGTATTCTGGTTGGCGATCTGCAGGTAGTGTACGGCCGATAGGGCTGCCTGGTAGGCGGTGATTGCCTGCTGTAACAAATCCCGTCGTTCCTGGCGATTCGTACTATCCAGGTTGGCCAGGTGCCAGTAGGCGGTACCCAGGTTATTTTGAGAGGCGGCGTAGGCGGCCGGGGCCACTTCCAGAGTACGGTAGGTGAGGGCGGCCCGATAAGCAGCGATCGCCTGTTCTAGCCAGTCGGCCGGAGTGGGTAACAGGAGAGAATCGGGCAAACGGCCCGTGACTGCATGGGCGTACTTTTCCCTGGCTTTGCGGGTTTTGTCATCCTTTTCGTGCTGGGCCAGATTCCAGAAGGCGGTGCCCAGATTGTTTTGAATCATGGCATAGAGCAGGGGCTCCCGATCGGGGCTGTAGTAGCGCAGGGCTTCGTAGTAAGCAGCGATCGCCTGTTTCAACCGAAGCACGGGTTGATCATGCTGGGCCAGGTTCCAGAAGGCAGTGCCTAAATTGTTCTGGGTAGCAGCATAGCGGGATGGGTCATCTTCCAACCTGCGATATTGCAGAGCGAGTTCGTAGGCCCGAATCGAGTGCTGCAAAGCGATGGCCGCTTCCCGATAGAGAGCCAGGTCACTGTAGGCTGCCCCCAGGTTGTTTTGCACCATGGCGTAGGTCTGGGGGCGGTTTTGGGGTTGGGTCTGGCCCAGGGCAGCCCGGTAGGCTGCGATCGCCTGTTCCAGGTGGGTCAACCCAGCGGATTGCTGCCGCAGGTGGCGAGACAGTAGCCAGTGCAGATTGCCCAGGTCATTCAAGACATCGGCTCCCGCGGGAGAGGCGGGTTCTAGCCAGGTCAGGGTTTGTTCGTAGGCCAGAATTGCCGTCATTAAGGTTTGTTCTGAAATATCCCCCTGCTCAATCCGTTCTCGATAGAGATGGCCCAGTTCCTGGTAGGCCGCGGCCAGGCTGGAGGCAGGGGCCTTTTCTCGATGCAACTCTTCAATCCCTGCCAGGGCTGTAATGCAGTCATCTTGCTGAGGAGAGTGCCCATTACCCTGAGTAGCCTGCCCCACGGTAGACAGTACCAGACTGGTCAGATCCAGCTCGGCATGAATACGCAGGGGGGGAACCTCTAACTCTGGCAGGATGGTAATGGGTTCTGAAATCGGGGGTACGAGGGGGGAAGGGCCGACGGAGGCGGGAGGTTCCAGGACTTCTACCGATACCGGAGCGGGAGGTGCTTCCGTCGGTAGTCCGGGAACCAGAGGAACGACGGGAATGGCCAGAGCCGGAAGGGGTTGGGAAACCGGATCTTCTGCTTGATCGGCAAGGGCTGGCGGGTCAGGATGCAACGGGGGTAGATCCTGCTCTCCCATATCCCAGCTACTCTCGCTGCTGCTGGCTTCTTCAACCAGCGGGGCGGAAATTTCGTCTGCCGATTCTACTTCCGCAGGCCCTCCTGGCCCCCAGATTTCCGGTTGCAGACGATCGATTTCCCCGACAAAGTGTTTTTGATCCCGGGGAATGGGTAATTGTTCTGGGGTCGGAATCAGGGGAGCGATCGCAACGGGGGTGGGGTCTGCCTCAAATTCAAAAATCGCGGTGCGGTAGTTCCAGAAGCCTGGAGCCGATTGCTGAATTGTATAAAGCCAGGGTCGGGGCAACCAGAGGAGAAGGTTGGACTCAAAACTGGTGAGCAGTCGTTCTACCCGTTGCAGGGAGTCAAGAAATTGTTTCTGAACGGAGGCGGGTTGACGGATCAGTTTCTCAATGCCCAGAATTTGAAAGCTGGGCAACAATACCTTCTGCCTTTCCTCCGGGCTGCTGGTCAGGTTTGGGAAATGCTCGGTCACCCAGCTTTGAATCTGTCCCAGGGGATCAGGCCGATTCAGATTGAGTTCCAGCGTAACCAGGGATGGACAATGCCCTGCCCGGGTTTCTGCCCCCAACTCCAGCAGGAGTTGACTGACTAACCGATCGCGGAGTAGCCAGTTATCGCAGACGGCCAGGAAGACCTGTCGCCGCAGACCCAGGCCGAGGGCTAGCTTCAGGCGCAGATAGCTGTGTTGATTTTGACCGCTGAAGCCACAGTGATCGGCAGGAGCGGAGGAAAGACCGGAAGTAAGCAACGGATCATTTGGGTGCATGACTGAGGGCCCGCCCTGGGTGCACAAACACCACCAGTGGGATACAACCCTTTTTCAGGATTTTTCTGGTAGGTCAGGATGAAAGCCCAATCTTTGCAATTCCGCGATGGCTATTTCTGGCAGGGTTTTTGGCCCCAAACGTGCCCTCGATCGTCCCCGATGGCCAGACAAAAACCGGGCCTCTCGGAGGAGTACCCGGCCAGTTGAGTCGTAGTTGGAGCTGTTTACGACTCCGTAAAAAACTGATGTTAAATAAGCATCGTTATGAAACGGCGACCGCTACAAACAACAGCGACCCTACCAGCAGGATCGCCCCAACACCCAAAATAATGTAGTTCCGCTTTTGCACACCGGTAGGGGGTTCAGCCTGATACATTTTGGGTTCAATGGCGAAGTTGTTCAAACGACCGCCATCTTCGGTGGTATAGCGCATAATTATCCTCAATGTTTTACTTAATGTAACAAGAATTTGTGGAACTATAATCAATTTTTGCAAAAGTAAACCCCCCTTGAGGGGTGGGGCGATGGTGCAGGAGGGGTCAGATTTTTCTGGATCAAGGCTGAAATAATTTACTGGGTCTCAACGCTGAACTGGCCTGGAACGTTAGAATCTGGGGGCTTTATCTGTTTCAGAGGGAGATTTATCTCCCATCAATCGTTCTCCATCCTGCTGCACACCTATGCCAACAATTTTGATCGGTTTTTTAGCCAGCCTGGGGGCTGGTTTATTGACGGTGGTTGGAGCTTTACCAATTTTGTTTATCCCCCGAATTACCCGACGGATGGAGGGAATTTTACTGGGCTTTGGCGGAGGGGTGATGCTGGCGGCTACGGCCTTTTCCCTGCTGGTTCCGGGTACAGAAGCGGCGATCGCCCAGGGTTACCCGAAGGCGGGAGCGGCCCTGATTATGGTGGTGGGAGTTCTGGCAGGGGCCTGGGCTCTGAAATTTATCCATGCCCATTTCCCCCATGAACACTTCTTTAAGGGCAGTGAAGGCGACAATCGCCGCAACCTCACCCGCATCTGGCTATTTATTACCGCCATCACCCTGCATAATTTTCCAGAGGGGTTGGCCGTAGGGGTCAGTTTTGGGTCGGGTAATCTGGCGGAAGGGTTGCCGGTTGCGATGGGAATTGGACTGCAAAATATGCCCGAAGGTCTGGTTGTGGCGGTTGCTCTAATAGCTCAAAACTATTCGCCGGCCTATGCCCTCTGGGTGTGTTTGATCACCGGTTTGGTGGAGCCGATCGGAGGGCTGGTGGGGGCCAGTGTGGTCAGTCTGGGGAATTTTATTTTGCCCTGGGGCATGGCCTTTGCGGCGGGGGCCATGCTGTTTGTGATCAGCGATGAGATTATTCCCGAATCCCACTCGAAGGGGTTTGAGCAGGAAGGGACGGTCGGAATTATGGTCGGCTTTGTCACCATGATGTTTCTGGATGTGGCCTTAGGTTAGACCGTACTGTCGGTAGACCTGACTGGCCGCCCGATGTACCAGAGAATGCCGGTAGACCAGGGCAGACAGATCTTCGGCATAGCCTCCCCCAATCACACAGGCCACCGGATAGCCCTGGGATACACAGGTGGTTAAGACCTGCATTTCTCGGCGGTACAGCCCAGTGTCGGTGAGGGCCAGTTTCCCCAGGCGATCGCCCAGGTGCGGATCAACCCCGGCATCGTACAGCACCAGGTCTGGCTTTACCTGGGTCAGCAGGTCTGGCAGGTAGGCGGCCAGGGTTTGCAGGTAGGCATCATCTTCCATCCCTTCGGGCAGGGGCACATCCAGGTCGCTCTGCTGCTTTGTGCCGGGAAAATTGACCTCGCAATGCATGGAAAAGGTAAACACCCGCGGGTCTTGCTGAAAAATCAGCGCGGTGCCATCTCCCTGATGCACATCCAGATCCACGATCAGAATTTTTTGCACCATTTCCAGCTTCAACAACAGGTGGGCCGCGATCGCCAGGTCATTGAAAATGCAAAATCCGGAACCATAGTCGGGAAAGGCATGGTGGGTGCCTCCGGCGGTGTTACAGGCCAACCCCTGCTGTAAGGCCAGTTTGGCTGTCAAAATGGTGCCCCCTACGGCCACACAGGTGCGGTTCACCAGGGCCGGGCTCCAGGGTAAGCCAATCCGGCGCTGGGCTTTTGCATCCAGGTTGCCCTTGCAGTAAGCCTCTACATAGGAGGGATGGTGTACCAGTTCTAACCACTCCTGGGGGGGCCGTCCCGGAGTATGAAATTGAGCGGCGGTAGCTACCCCTTCCCTCAGCAGGGTTTCGTACAGCAGGCGAAATTTGGCCATGGGAAACCGGTGTCCTGCTGGCAGGGGAGCAACGTAATCTGGGTGATAAACCAGGGGCAAATCCATGGCTACCGGGGAAAGCAGGCTATACCGAAATTGACAGAACTATTATCATAGTAAGTGTTTAAGATTCTTCATAAAAACCGTGCTGACATCCCCCCCGATCGAGCAGGCCGCTTTAGAAAAACTGACCTGGACCTGGAACGACTACAAAATTCAATACACCGTTTTGGGAGAAGGCCGGCCCCTGCTGCTGGTGCATGGGTTTGGAGCCTCGATCGGCCACTGGCGAAAAAATATTCCAGTGCTGGCCGCCGCTGGATACCGGGTTTTTGCTCTGGATCTGTTAGGGTTCGGGGGGTCGGCCAAACCCGCCCTCGACTACAGCCTCGATCTCTGGGAAGCTCTGATTAAGGACTTCTGGGCCGCTCATATCCAAACCCCAACGGTTTTCGTTGGTAATTCCATCGGTGGGTTGCTCTGTCTGATGGTGCTGGCCCATCACTCGGAAATCTCTGCCGGAGCCGTGTTACTGAATTGTGCCGGTGGCATGAACCACCGCCCCGATGAATTAGTCTTACCCCTGCGGCTGGTCATGGCCGGCTTTACCAATCTGGTGCGATCGCCCCGTCTTGGTCCCTTCGTGTTTAATCGAATTCGCCAGAAACATCGAATTCGCCGGACTCTGTTTCAGGTCTACCGTAATCGGGCAGCGGTGACTGAGGAACTGGTAGATTTGCTCTACGCCCCTTCCTGCGATGAAGGAGCCCAGAAGGTATTTGCCTCTGTGTTAACCGCCCCTCCTGGCCCCACCCCGGCAGAACTACTGCCCCAGGTGCAGGCTCCCCTGCTGGTGATTTGGGGAGAAGCCGATCCCTGGACCCCGATCGCAGGGGCCAAAATCTATCAAGAATTTGCCCGCACCCAGGCCCTGAAGTTTGTTTCAATTCCCAATACGGGTCATTGCCCCCACGATGAAAATCCGGAGGCCGTCAATCCGTTGATTCTGGACTGGCTGCGGGAAATCGAGTAAGGCTTAAGGACAAACAGGTTCTGGCGAAGCAGGGAATCGGGAGATAGGGCAGCCCTATCTCCCGATCGAAGCAAGGACTGGGCTTAAGGCGCCGGAGTTGCCGGAGTCGTTGCCGCCGGGTTAGCCGGAGTCGTTTGTTGCTGCTTCCGTAATAGAGCTTCTCGTTTAGCTCTAAACTCTGCCGTGGCGGAGTCTAAGCTTTCTCGTTGTTCCTGGTTAAAGTCATCGGCACTCTTGGAGGAACCCTGCATAGCCCGGTGAATCAGGTCAAACACCCCACCGGAAGCATTGCCGCCCCGGTTCGAGAAGATATCGTTGTTGCTATCGGTTCTCAAATCTTGCAGGGGATCGACGGTAGTTTGGGCCGTGACCGCTTCAACAGAACTGCATACCAGACCGATCGTGGCTATGGCGATCAGAGCCCGCCAACCAAAATTTTGTTGTTTCATTGGTATAAGCCGAGTGGGCATGGGTTCTAACTCCTTCTGAGGGCCTCTATCTACTAATCAATTTACTAATCAAAAAATCTGCTTGTTTCTATGACTTCAATTGTCAGCAAATGCTCCCATGGCGGTAGAACTTACGTGAATATTTTATCATTGGCTCTTCGAGCTGGTCGGCGCTAACTGTCACAGTAAGTGTCACTTCAGCCATTCTGCTGGTAAAACCAGGCCTGTATACTTACGGGAGTAAGTCGATCAGTTCCAGCTCTTAGGGTGGCCTATAGGCTATCTTTATTCAACTCGCTGACGATCTATGAGCCGCGTTATGAGTCAATTTGATCCCATCGATCGGGATAGCGTCTATCCTATCAACCTGGCCCAGGTCTCCTCTGAAGCCACGATTACAGTTTATGAGAGAGCTGTTCTGGCGACCCTATTTCATGCCAACGATGCAGACAAGGTGCTTGAATTGGCTCGTCAGTGGGGATATCAGCAAGACTTTCTTCAGTCAGTCTGGACTGACATCCACCATAATTCCTTTGAATCGGAAGAACCATCCCTTCAGTCCAGGGATAACCTGAGTTAACAGGTGTTCCCTGGACGACAGAAAGCCATCAATTTTGGGTTTAGGCCAGGGTACGCCGCAGGCGCGCCTGAATGCTAATCAAGGCCAGCAGATCGAACGCCAACAAAATCAACAGGGCCATACCCAGGGAAACGGTACCCCAGGGAGCCTGCATTACTACACTGCTGAACGACCAGTCACTATGCAGATAGACGTAGCGAATCGGTTCGATTGCGTAACTCAGGGGGTTGAGGCTGGCCACTACCTGTAACCAACCGGGCATGAAGGAAAGCGGTACCAGAGCGGTACTGGCAAACAGCAGGGGCAGGTTGGTAACGAAAATCACGGCAATTAACTCAATATGACCAGGCAGGGCAAAGGCCAGGCCCAGACTCAGGGCCGTGACTCCCAGAACGAGTAATAAAACGATCAATCCGACCAGGGCCAGACCCAGGGGATTGGGCAGGCCAGACCCGATGACGGCTCCCATCGCCACGATCGCGATCGTCTGGATCAGACTGAGGGTGGTAATAAAAATTGCGGAAGCCGCCACGATCGAAAACCGGGAAACCAGCGGAGCTACCAGCAAGCGATTGAGAAAGCCAAACTCCCGATCGAACATGACCGGCAACCCAGCGTTGAGAGCGCCTCCGAAGGCGGTAAACACAATTACCCCGGCCCCGAGAAACTGCCCATAACTGACGTTATTACCAAACAATCCCTGGGGGGCATTTTGAAACAGAGCCCCAAACAGAACCAGCCACATCAGGGGTTGAATGATGCCCGCAGCCAGGGTAGAAGGTCGCCGCTGTAACTGAATGAACAACCGCCGGGTCAGGGCGATGGTTTCTTGAATAAAATCTCCCAGGGGATTGGTGGCAGGCAACGAGCGAACCGGGGCGCTGCCGTTCAGGGTTGGGTTAGGAGGGGTAATTGTGCTACTCATAGACGGATTTCACCAGCAAAGATTAAACGGTTTAGTAAACTGACCAGCACTTAACGCATATTTTTCTTTCGTTCTGCTTTCTCGTCTCGGCTGTTGGCCGCAGCGATTTCGGCATCTAACAGGGTGCGTCCGGTGGCTGCCAGATAAACATCGTCCAGACTGGGGCGAGACTGGGCAATCCCGAAGGTGGGCAGTCCGGCGGCCTGGAGAGCCTGTTGCACGGTCACCAGGGCTTCGCTCTGAGGCGCGACAACCAGGTTCAAGGAATTGCCCTGGGCACTGTTGATAATCACTTCTTGAACCGTGGGAATGGCCTGGAGCAGCGCTTTTGCCTGTTCCGCTTCTTCTAAGGGAGAAAACTCCCGAATTCGCAGGGTGATGCGATCGCCCCCCACCTGGTCTTTCAGGTTGGAGGGTTTACCCGCAGCAATCACCATTCCCCGATCGATAATCGCCACTCGATCAGCCAGAGCATCGACTTCCTCTAAATAATGGCTGGTGAGTAATACTGTGGTGCCCTGAGCCCGCAGGGAACGGAGAAACTCCCAGACGGCCATGCGGCTTTCAATGTCTAGACCGACGGTGGGTTCATCCAGAACCAGCAGGTCGGGTTGGTGCAGCAGACCTGCAGCCAGATCCAGCCGTTTTTTGAGGCCGCCGGAATAGGTTCCGGTCTTTTTATCGGCGTAGGATTCCAGACCTAGCAGACTCAGTACCGCCTCAATGCGCTCTCTGGCAAAGGCTTTCGGCAGGTGATAGAGGGCGGCTTGCAGTTGTAACAGTTCTCGTCCGGTGAGAACTTTGTCTAAAGCGACTTCCTGGGCGACATACCCCAGATACTGCCGTGCCAGGCGGGGATTCTCTATAACAGAAATCCCAGAGACTTCGACTCTACCGGCATCGGGAGTGGTCAGGGTACAGAGACAGCGCAGTGTTGTGGTTTTACCAGCCCCATTTGGCCCCAATAAACCAAAGATTTCTCCCGGCTCTACCTGAAGGGAAACGTCTTTCACCGCTTCCACGGAGCCATAGCGCTTTTGCAGGTTTTCAATTACGACCGCAGGAGCCATTGCCTCATCCCTGTGTAATCTATACAAATCTCAACAGATTCTGCCTCTATTCTAAGGGATGGGAAGTCTCAGGGATGGACAGGAAATTGTAAGAGTCCGGCCGGAATCGCCAGGGATGGCATCCTGCCGCTATTTGGTAGCAAAACGAATCCCCAGAACCTGAAGATTCCGGGGATTGAGATGAAGCTCAAGAGGTTAGATAACTGGCTTCAAGCCAGAAGTCAGGAAAAGGGCAGAGCCCCTACCAGGGTTTGCAGGTTTTCCGTCAGGAGACTGACCACCTGATGGGTTACGGGCAGGCTATCGAGGGCCATACCGGCACAGAGCAACATTAAATAGAGGATGGAATACTTGAACACCGATCGGGCGACCTGGAGATCCGTCGGGGTTTGCATCAGTTGCCAGGCTTTTTGGATAAAGATTCCACCCAGGAGCAGAGCTATTCCTGCGTAGACCGATCCCATCACATGCAGGGGATAAACCAGCAACAGGGTGACGGGAATCAAAGACAGGGTGTAGAAAAAGATCTGACGGGAAGTAGGTACCTCTCCTTTTACCACGGGCAGCATCGGCACCCCAACTTTGGCGTAGTCTTCTCGAATCATCATAGCCAGGGCCCAGAAGTGGGGAGGTGTCCAGACAAAAATGATGGCGAACAGAACCCAGGCGGCCCAACTCAGGTCCCCGGTCACCGCTGCCCAACCCACCAGGGGGGGGATTGCTCCGGCAGCACCGCCGATCACAATGTTCTGGGTACTGTGGCGCTTTAACCAGTGGGTATAGACGGCCACATAGACGACAATCCCGCTCATGGCCAGACAGGCACTCAGGAGATTGGCAAAAACATACAAAAGGCTAAACGAGAGAGAGGCCAGAACGATCGCAAACACCAGGGCATCCCGGGGTTGGACGCGACCGGAAGGCAGGGGTCGGTGACGGGTCCGCTCCATGATGTAATCGATATCCCGATCGTAAAGGCAGTTAATCGTATTGGCCGATCCCGCTGCAAAGGCCCCACTGATTAAGGTAATCAGCAGCAGGAAGGGATTTACCTGGCCTTCGGCGGCGATCCACATACCGCCAGCCGTCGTGATCAGAAGTAACAGGATGATCCGGGGCTTGGTGAGCTGATAGTAACTCTGGATGACTTGAAGCAAATTTTCGTGGTGGCGGGTGCCAGTCAGGAGTGTTTCTTGCATTCGTGCTTGTCCTAAAAGAAAGGCAACCTGCTGAACCGGGTTAGCAGGAGAGAGTAGGTTAGACAGGCCAGAAAGTCTTGCCCAGCGGTCAGGCGGGTTGACCTTCTGCACTGTCACCCGAGAGAGGAGAGTTGGTTGGAACCGGAGCGACTGTGGCCTGAGGGACAGAACTAAAGGCTTCCCGCAGGGCCAGAACCGTGAAAGCAACGAGGGTACCTAACAGGGCGGCTCCGATCGCCTGATGGGAAACCGTCAGAGGTTCGACCTGTAACCGTAGTTTGAAGGTGGCAACCCCCAGGGCAATCTGGAGACAAACCAGGCCACCGGCTAGATTGGCCAGTTTGCGTAGCCAGGGATGCAGGGCCGGGGTGCGCCAGGCCAGAACCACCAGGAGCAGGGTGGCCAGGGTGGGTGGTACTACCCCCAGAAGGTGACTATTCATGACCAGACACAGACTGGAGGTACTCAAACACTGATGAAGTGCCCACTGAGAACCCACCAGCGCTCCCAATAAACTCTGTAAGTAGACTAAAACTGCGGCGGTCAGGCCCAGCCAGGGAAGTTTGCCAACGCTGCCGGTGCCCTGGTAGGGCAACAGAGCGACCCCGATCGACAGGAGGGTGATGAAAAAGAGCAGGGCCGTTCCCAGGTGAGCCGTCACAATATCAAAGCGGAGTAGCTCGGTGACCGTTAACCCACCCAGAATTCCCTGAAAAATCACCAATCCTAGAGCAAATGTAGTTGCCCAGGGTGTCCATCCCGGCAGGGACCGACGATGCCACCAGGCTAGACTGGCCAGGGCAATGGCAAAGACTCCCATCGAGGAGGCCATGAGCCGATGGAACCACTCCAGGAAGACCTGGAAGTTCATCTGCTGGCGGGGAATTAGCTCACCATAACAAAGCGGCCAATCCGGGCAGGCCAGTCCTGCGTTCATCACACGAGTGGCGCTACCGACTGCCATGAGAAATAGGGTTTCCAGGGCTAACCCCAGGGCAAAGCGGCAAAGCTGTGCCCTGGGGCGGGAGGTAGCCTCGGTGGGGCGATGGAGAGCGAAATCAACCATGGGTTTACCTTCACTGAGATCATCAAACTTTATTTTTTGCTGAGTATTGGCTCAACCAAGATCGATGACGAATTCGATCAAAATATCGAGTTCTGGAGTAACTAGTTATTACTTTAATCACCGTAATCGCAGGACTTAGAACCTTTCGGATTTTCTTTCGATTGATAGGCTAATTGATACGCATTCCTTCACATAAATTTGCGATCGATCTGAGAAATAGTATTTCGATTTACCCCCGGCTCTGGCCTCTCTCTTGCGGCAGATGACCAATCTAGCGTTTGCCTAAATCCTGGTAAAGAAATGGTTTGACTGGAAATTATGGCTATTTCCCTCCGCGGCTTCGATGAACGAAATACCCCTGATTGAATTCCAAAGATATCTGGAAAATTTTTGAATTGTGTTGCATTTAACTGCATTTCTTTTCAGGTTTATGAAGTCGAAGGGTGAAATAAACCATGGGCTGGTTAACTCAATTCTTCCAAAACTTTTAAGATTTTCTCCTGATTTCTTTAGCTCGCTGTCCTCGTGGCAGCATCTCCAATTGTGAACATTCCAAGCACCATCACGACTCTTTTAGCTGGGATCATTCTGACTCTAGTCAGTTTGTGGTACGGCCAGAATCATGGACTGTTGCCAACGGTAGCCTCCCAGGAGGCAGCTCAAATCGATGGGCTGTTTAACACCATGATGACCATCAGTACCGGGCTTTACCTGATTGTGATTGGTACCCTGGTGATAGCGGTGATTCGGTTTCGGCGTAAGCCGGGTGATGACACCGATGGTGCCCCGGTGCATGGCAACATTCCCCTGGAAATTCTCTGGACGGCTATTCCTGCAGTGATTGTTCTGGGTCTGGCTATTTATAGTTTTGATGTCTACAACTCCATGGGTGGCTTTAACCCCCTCGATCACGGTGTTGCCCATGGTCAATCTTCCCGCTCAACGGCCAGCCTGCCTGGTGCGGCGATCGCTGCGACTCTGGATAGTCCACCGGAATCCCTCGCCGAAGGACAGACCCGAAACCAGGAATTGAGCAATCAGGCATCCCAGGATCCGGCCACTGCGGCTGTGCGAGAAAATATTCCGCAATTGAAGGATGCCCCGACCCAGGGCGTTACCTCCGGTCGAGTCGGCCCCACCCCTGATAAAGCCGGGACCTCCCCCGGCCTGACCGTAAATGTGACGGGGTTGCAGTTTGCCTGGTTATTTACCTATCCGGCTACCGGCGTGGTTTCCAGTGAACTCCATCTGCCGATCGGGCAGGAAGTCTTTCTTAATATCACGGCCAACGATGTGATCCATGCCTTCTGGGTGCCAGAGTTTCGCTTGAAGCAGGATGCCGTACCAGGCAGGCAATCGGAACTGCGCCTGACCCCAACCAGACTGGGCGAGTATCCCCTGATCTGTGCCGAGCTATGTGGGCCTTACCACGGAGCCATGAAGACGAAAGCGATCGTCCAGACCGCCAGTGAGTTTGACAGCTGGATGCAGGAACAGGTGGCCAATGCCCCTGGGCTGGAAGAGACGGTTGCTATGGCTGCTTCAGAACAATCTATCGATCGCTTCCTGGCCCCCTACATTCAAGACCTGGGCATTACAACGACGGCTCTCCAGCACTTCCATGCTGCCCACCCTCACTCCTAGCTCTTTTCTCTCATCTCCCTATGACTCAAGCTCAACTGCAAGCTGATGCTAATGCGGCGGCCCACGGCCCAGAAACTGAGGGCCCCCACTGGCGCGAGTTTTTTAGTTTCAGTACCGACCATAAGGTAATTGGGATTCAATACCTGGTCACCACCTTTCTGTTTTATTTAGTCGGGGGTGCCCTGGCCACGGCCGTCCGTACCGAACTGGCTACTCCAGAGGTGGATTTTGTCAGCCGGGAGGTTTATAACAGCCTGTTTACTGTCCATGCCACGGTGATGATTTTCCTCTGGATTGTCCCTGGTACCACGGGCGGCTTTGGTAACTACCTGGTACCCTTGCTAATTGGGGCCAGGGATATGGCCTTTCCCCGTCTGAATGCCCTGGCCTTCTGGTTGATCCCACCCGCCGGGTTACTGCTGCTCAGCAGTTTTCTGGTGGGTGCTCCCGGAGCCGGGTGGACTTCTTACCCCCCCCTGAGTACCAGTACGGCTAAGTTCGGTGAAGCCATCTGGATCATGAGTGTGCTGATTCTGGGGACTTCTTCCATCCTGGCCGCCGTAAATTTCATCGTTACAATCCTCAAAATGCGGACACCGGGAATGGGGCTGAACCAGATGCCTCTGTTCTGCTGGTCCATGATGGCTACCTCCATTCTGGCGATCGTGGCTACCCCAGTTCTGGCCGGGGCTTTGATTCTGTTAGCTTTTGATCTGCTGGTAGGAACCGCCTTTTTCAATCCCACGGGGGGCGGCGATCCGGTGGTCTATCAACACCTGTTCTGGTTTTATTCCCATCCGGCGGTCTACATTATGATCCTGCCGGTGTTTGGCATGATTTCAGAGATTATTCCCGTCCATGCCCGTAAGCCGATTTTTGGTTACAAGGCGATCGCCTATTCCAGTATTGCTATCTGCTTTCTGGGTTTGATCGTCTGGGCTCACCACATGTTTACCAGTGGTACGCCGCCCTGGTTGCGGATGTTCTTTATGATCACCACCATGATCATTGCCGTACCTACGGGGATCAAGGTGTTTAGCTGGTTAGCCACGATCTGGGGCGGTAAGCTGCGCTTAGAAAGCCCCCTGCTGTTTGCCATGGGGTTCATTTCCATGTTTGTCATCGGCGGCATCAGCGGAGTCATGGTAGCGGCGGTGCCCTTTGATATTCACGTGCATGACACCTATTTCATCGTGGCTCACCTCCACTATGTGTTGTTTGGTGGCAGCGTATTTGGCATCTATGCCGGGTTCTACCACTGGTTCCCAAAAATGACTGGTCGGATGCTCAACGAAGCCTGGGGCAAACTCCACTTTGCTCTGACTTTTATCGGTTTCAATATGGCGTTTTTGCCCATGCACAAGCTGGGACTGGAAGGGATGAACCGGCGCATTGCCGAATATGATCCCAAGTTTGCTGCCCTCAACCTGATCTGTTCGATCGGCAGCTATATTCTGGCGGTTTCTACCATTCCGTTTATTGTCAATGCCGCATGGAGCTGGATCTATGGCCCCAAAGCAGGCGACAACCCCTGGAATGGGTTGACCCTGGAGTGGATGACTTCTTCCCCCCCGCCCACCGAGAACTTTGAAGCCGATCCAGTGCTGGCTACCGGGCCTTACGACTATGGTATGGGGCCAGATTCTTCCTTGAGCCTGCACGATCGCACCTTACCTCAGGATGTTCCCTTCTCAGAACCGGGAGATCCGGGGCTTTCTGCTGGCCCCGATTCTACCCTGAGGGCAAAACCCGATCCGGCAGTGGCGGTGCGACCTGAAGATCAGCAGGGCGAAAGCCACAACCGGGAATAAGTCTGGTTTGCGTTATCTCCAAACTCCCGTCCTTTAATCCCCTTCTTTGCTCCATGACTGGATCTACTCTCGACCCCGCTAAGGCAGAACTGAACTACCATCACAGTGACAACTCCGTTGCTGCCCATGGTGTGGCCCATCACGATTTCCGCCTGTTTGGAATTATCGTGTTCCTGATTGCAGAGGGCATGATTTTCCTCGGATTGTTTACTGCCTACCTTACCTTTCGGGCCGTTTCTCCAGATTGGCGACCGGAGGGTGCCTCAGAACTGGAATTGCTGTTGCCGGGACTCAACACGATCGTCCTGATTGCCAGTAGCTTTGTCATCCATAATGCTGACACGGCGATTAAAAAGAATGATGTAAAGGGGTTACGCACCTGGTTTATTGCCACAGCGCTCATGGGTGCGGCCTTTCTCATGGGTCAGCTTTATGAGTACTTCCACCTCAACTTTGGTCTGACCTCTAACCTGTTTGCCAGTACCTTTTACGTCCTCACGGGGTTTCATGGGCTGCATGTCACCTTTGGTTTAGTGTTGATTCTGGCGGTGCTGTGGCGATCGCTCAAACCGGGCCATTACTCGGCGGACCACCATTTTGGCGTGGAAGCTGCCGAAATTTACTGGCATTTTGTAGATGTCATCTGGATCATCCTGTTTCTCCTGCTCTATATCCTGAAATAAAACGATTTAAAGCAGGGGTGGCCAATCCAGAGGGCGTAGATCGGGTTCTACCCAACTTATCCGGGCTTCCCAAGAAAACAGACGATCGGGGCTCCAGTATCGCAAAGGCAACTGCCGATCTCCATACCGGGCGATCAGGCTCTCTGCCAGTTCTGTCAGAGGGCGATCGTCCGGTTGCTTTAAGAACTGGCTGATCGCCCAGATATAGAAGTAGGTCAGGGTTTCATGGTAGCCACCATGGGGAGTCTGGTGAATTCCCCAGGCATGGTTGTAGCGCTGAATGCCCTGGCGGATGAGTTCCGTTGCCTGCTCCAGAGGATAGTGGCTGAGATACCACAATCCCACGATCAGATGGGCCTCATGGTTCCAGTCCTGATGCGGTAACGTACAGGCTTCAAAGTGATGCACCAGGGAAGTGATTGGATCCATGACTGGCAGTAGAATGACTGGCTTGAAGGAGCTGCTTGAAACTACTTCTTGTTGCCTGTCTTTTCCTGGCGGGCCAACATCCTGACGATCGCCTTGCCTATAAAAAAAGGAGCCTGGACTCAGGCTCCCTCTCTAGCAATCAAATTTGGTTAGAGGAGTAACTCACCTAAGGGTTACTTGATCGATACCTTGGCACCAGACTCTTCCAGTTGCTTCTTGGCATCTTCAGCATCGCCCTTAGCAATGCCTTCTTTAACGGGCTTGGGAGCTGCTTCTACCAGATCCTTAGCTTCTTTCAGGCCCAGACCGGTCAGTGCCCGGACAACCTTCAGAACAGCAATCTTCTTATCAGCCGGAACTTCTTCCAGGATGACATCGAATTCGGTCTTCTCTTCCACTTCTTCAGCAGGAGCAGCAGCACCGGGAGCAGCCATCATCATCATGCCACCGGCAGGAGCGGCAGCACTGACACCGAAAGCCTCTTCGATTTGCTTAACTAGTTCAGCGGCTTCTAACAGGGTGAGAGTTTTTAACTTCTCTAAAATTTCATCAGTCGTTGCAGACATGGGAGATTCTCCAGTAATGATTGGTCAAAAATTGAATTTGGAGTCAGCTAACTACCGGGGATACTAACTCCTGGCAGACTTGTGGCTGCTTAAGCAGCTTCCTTGTCTTTGTCGGCCACAGCCTGAATTGCCCGGGCCAGAGATGCGGGTACCTGATCGATACCAACGGCCAGCTTGGTTGCCACACCATTGATAGCACCGGCAATCTGAGCAATCAGCTGTTCCTTCGACGGCAGGTCTGCGATCGCCTTAACATCCACGTCAGATAGCGCCCGACCTTCCATCACACCACCGCGAAGTTCGGTCTTCTTGGTGGCTTTCTGGAAGTCTTGATAGGCCTTCAGCGCACCCCCAACGTCATCCTTGATCAGCAGAAAGGCTGAGGAATCGGACAGGAACTTGGTCATGGGTTCCCAGGTTGAGTCACCTTCGATCGCGATCCGCATCAGCGTGTTTTTGGTGACTTTACAGGTACTACCAGTGGGCAGTAAGCGCCGTCGCAAATCGGTAATTTCCGAAACTGTCAGCCCTTTGTAATTGATGACAACAGCAAGTTGGGCCTGACTTAAAGTCTCTTTCAACTCAGCGACGATCGCCTGTTTATCTTCTAGCTTTCTACCCATAAATGTCTCACCTCCTTAAATTGGGTATGGTTGCTACATCTGTTCAACTCAAGGCAAAACCATGAAAAAACCCCGGCTTCAGAGTCCGGGGTTAATGCAGTGACCTTCAAGGCTAAATTGCCACAGTATCAATGACAATTCAGGAAGGGTTACAAACCTCGGCAGGGAATTAAGCAAAAGCACCTGCTGTCTCTGGTTTTGCTATTAAGTTGTAAAACTTTTCTAAGTCGGTGACCTCTGAACGCAGAAACCTGGTCAACTTATCCTTCGTTAGACTAACACCAAATCTTGTCAACGAACAAAGGATTGGGAAAGTTTTACTGTTGCAGAGGTTTAGGGTTACCAGACCCCTGCGAACAGACCCTACGCTGCGTCGCCTAACTTCAGGTCGCGCAGACCGTTAATATCCAGTTCAATGGAAGGGCCCATGGTGGCTGAAACAAACACGCTCCGCCAGTAACGACCCTTAGCACCAGAAGGACGGTTGCGGTCGATCGTCTCTTGCAGGGCTTTCAGGTTAATCAGCAGGTCTTCAGCAGGGAAGGTTGCCTTGCCAAACAGAACATGGACGATACCGGTTCTGTCAGCCCGAAACTCTAACTTACCGGCCTTAAATTCAGAAATTGCCTGAGGCAGATCGAAGGTAACGGTGCCGCCCTTGGGAGAAGGCATCAAACCACGGGGACCCAACAATTTACCCAACTTGGCGACCTGGGGCATCATGTCAGGGGTCGCGATGAGTAGATCAAAATCCATCATGCCTTTCTGGATTTGATCAATCAATTCTTCGGAACCGGCAATATCTGCTCCAGCATTGCTGGCTTCCGTTACCTTTTCCCCACGAGCGATAACGGCAACCCGGATTGTTTGGCCGGTTCCTTTGGGCAGGGCAACGGTGGTTCTTAACTGCTGGTCGGTATACTTGGGGTCAATTCCCAGGCGAATATGAGCTTCTGCCGATTCTGGAAATTTAGCCGTGGCAGTTTCCTTTAATAAGGTGAGCGCCTCCAGGGGCTGATAGGCCCGTGGTTCTACCTTCTTGTGGAGTTCCTGTAGTCTACGGGAAAGTTTCTTGGTCATAATTAGTTTTGGGGTGCTTAACGAGGGTATCCTCTCCCCCTTCAAAGGGTTTAGTCTTTAACGGTAATACCCATGTTACGGGCGGTACCTTCTACAATGTTCATGGCTGCCTCAATGTCATTAGCATTGAGGTCAGGCAGTTTTGTCTGAGCAATTTCTCGCAATTGGGTCCGGGTAATCGAACCGACTTTCTTACGGTTCGGTTCACCGGAACCTCGATCTACCCCAGCCGCCTTAGCAATCAGCTTGGAGGCGGGAGGAGTTTTGAGAATGAAGGTGAAACTCCGGTCTTCATAGACCGAAATTTCTACCGGAACTACCATGCCAGCCTGGTCAGCCGTTCTGGCATTGTATTCCTTACAAAACATCATGATATTCACCCCATGCTGACCTAAGGCAGGTCCGATTGGGGGTGCCGGGTTGGCTTTACCTGCGGTAATTGCCAACTTAATAACTGCAACTACTTTTTTTGCCATTGACTTCGCTAGCTCTCTTTCTGAACCTGATTAAACTCCAACTCCACGGGAGTATCTCGCCCAAAGATGGATAGCAACGCCTTCAGTTTGCTACGCTCAGGGCTGACCTCGATAACCTCACCTTCAAAATCCTTAAATGGCCCAGATAGAACCAGAATTTTGTCGCCAGGAGCCATATCGATCTTGATAATTGGCTCCTGTTCCTGGGTTTGCTTAAAGATCCGCTCAACCTCAGAGAGGCCGAGAGGCATTGGCTTAACGTGACCTCTGCCTCTGCCATAACGGCGTTTCTGCTCTGCCCCAACAAAGTTGATGACGTTAGGCGTGTTTTTGACAACCTGCCAGCTGTCATCATCCATCACCATTTTGATCAGGACATAGCCAGGAAATACTTTCTCTTCGGTGTTCTGACGACTACCATCTTTGCGAAGCTTAACCGCAGGAGTTTGAGGTATTTCAACTTGAAAAATGCGGTTGGCAACATCCAATGTCTCAATCCGCTGCTCTAGGTTAGCTTTGACGCGCTTTTCGCAGCCGGAAGCAACTTGCACAGCATACCACTGTGCTTGCTCACGAGCGACGTTTTCTAGATCCTCTGGATTATGAGACTCGTCTGATGCAAAAGTCATCCAAACACCTGCTGCGATGCCCAAGCGAAGAAATTATCGACCAAATAAATAAGACTGGCTGAAAGGGTAACCATCAATATGACGGCAATGGACTCACTAATCAGCTGTTGACGGCTGGGCCAAACAACCTTGTCTAGCTCGTCTTTTGTTTCCTGAACAAACCCAGAAACATTGAAGCCAGATTTTGCTTCTTGCACTTCTGCTTCTTTCTTTGTTGCTGCCGCTTCTTTCTTTGCCACGCCCTTTTCCTTCCCGTTAAAAACTGTCAAATGACAATTCAACTGAACATATAGCTTTCCAAGCTGCCGACAAAACTTTATAAAGTAAAGCTTCATCAGAAAACGACTCAGCGCGCCCTGGAGGACTCGAACCCCCGACATCAGGTTTTGGAGACCTGCGTTCTACCAACTGAACTAAGAGCGCTTGTCTGAGTCGCCGCTTTTCTAGTCTATCAAGTTGTTAGAAATTAGTTGCTAATTGCCAGAAAAGAAATCTCCTGCTCTCAGAAACCAATTCTTCAACCTAGAGAGGGCGATCGAACCGTTGCTTCAGGCGAGTAGCCTTACCAACCCGATTGCGTAGATAGTACAACTTGGCACGGCGAACCTTACCGCGGCGTAATACCTTAATGCTTTCAATTCGGGGTGAGTGAACCAGAAAGACACGCTCTACACCTACACCCTGAAAGGTACGGCGAACAGTAATGTTTTGACTGATTCCACTTCCTTTCTTGGCGATAACCACACCTTCATAAGGCTGGGTTCGCTCTTTACCACCCTCCTGGATGATCACGCCGACTTTAACCGTGTCGCCGACATGAATCTGGGGTAGATTCGTTTTCATTTGCTCCGCTTCAATGGAGCGGATAATTTCCTGGGCGTGCATAGGTCTGGCAAAAACTCACAGTCTTTAACTATACCTTAAAGGCGGTTTATATGTCTATAGCCTAGAAAATTTCTAGCTGCCTGCCGGGATAGCATTTGAAATTCTAACAGGTGAAGTGTCAATAAATTTCCAAAAAATCCAAAAATTTCGCTGAAATCAGGGCAACTCTTAAATCCTGCTTAAATCTGAGCCCTTATCCCCCCTGGATGGATTGAATTTCAGAGGAAAGGTGAGTTTACTAAGCTCTTATGAGTAGGAAAAATCTCATCAGAAAAATTAATCCTTAATGGATAGGCGATGGATTATTTATTGAATGGTTCGCTCTTCAAGTATGACTGGCAATGGCTGGTACAACCAACCCTGGCATTGCATATCCCTGACGGTTATTTAAATGTACCAGTGTTGCTGGTGACCTGGATCCTGTCGATCGGTCTGATAGCCGCCGCCTTAAAGCAGGTGCAATCTGAATACCAGGAACGCACGGTGCCATTGATGGGTGTCTGCGCTGCTTTTATTTTTGCGGCTCAGATGATCAACTTTCCGATTCCGGGCGGTACTTCTGGGCATTTGCTGGGCGGCACCCTGGCGGGAGCGCTCCTGGGGCCCTGGGCTGGATCTCTGGTGATGGTGGCAGTATTTATTGTCCAGAGTGTGATGTTTCAGGACGGTGGTCTGACGGCTCTGGGTGCCAACATCTTAAATATGGGGTTGTTGGGTACCTTTGTTGGCTATTACCTGTACCGACTGGTGCGGTTTACGATCGGGCGGGATAAGTGGTTTGGCATGGCTACTGGGGTTGCCATTGCAGCCTGGTGCAGTGTGGTGATTGCCGCCACGATCTGTGCCCTGCAGCTGGCCTTTTCTGGCACTGTGTCCCTGCCCCTCTCCCTGGCGGCCATGACTGGCTGGCATGTCTTGATTGGCATTGGAGAAGCATTAATTTCTGTGGCGACGGTCAGTTACATCTGGAAAACGCGCCCCGATCTGTTTTACGACCGGCCCCAGAAGTTGCGTACTGCGGAACGGCGCTCGCTGATGCCCCGTTAAGTTCAGTTCTTTCCATTTCTGAATTTTTACCTATGGATCTTAATCAAACTCGGAATCGAGCCTTTATCCTGAGCGGATTGGGTATCGCTCTGCTGATTGCTCTGTTTGTCTCTCCTTTTGCCAGTCAAGATCCCGATGGCCTGGATCGGGTAGCCCAGGATCTTCAGTTTGAGGATAAGGCGTTAGAAACGGCCCCCGCCCAAAAACTGCCCTTCCATTCTCTGTTTGAGGAATACCAGATGCGTGGGATGCCCCAGGCCGTTGCCACTCCCCTGGCTGGTCTGGTCGGGACTCTGGCTACCTTTGGCCTGGCCTGGGGCATGGGCAAGCTGGTGGTACGGGGGGAAAATACTGACTCTGAGGACTTAGGTTCCGATGACCTGTCGTGATGGACTTTAAGTGGGGGCGATCGCGTGTTGCTATTGCATATTGGTGCAGTTTGTCTGGATGTTGACAGCCAGCGTCAGACTTTTTGGCATCGGCTGACTCCCCAAACAAGGATTCTTTGCGCCTCCTTAATGGTGCTGGCGATCGTCCTGACCCCCAATGGCCAATGGTTGACCTGGGCCTTTTATGCCGGCTTGATTTTGTCTCTCATGCTGGTTTGCCGCTTGACATGGTCGGTTCTGATTAAGCGTCTGGCGGTTGAGTCAGCGTTTATTGGGGTGGTGGTGCTCGGAACTCTGTTTCGATCGGGGGGCCGTATTCTCTGGCAATGGGGGTGGTTGACTATCACCACCGAAGGGGTGACGGTTCTCGGGAGTGTCGCCCTGAAGGCATTTCTCTGCCTGCTCCTGCTCAATACCCTGACGTTAACAACCTCCGTTCCGGCCCTCCTGAATGCTTTGCTGGTTCTCCGCATGCCCCCTCTGCTGGTCGCAATTCTGGCCTCTATGTATCGCTATATCGGAGTCTTGATCGATGAATTCAGTGCCATGAAGCGGGCTGCCCAATCTCGCAATCTAATGAGTCATAGGCGCTGGCAAAGGATGGTCATTGGCAATATGTTTGGCTCCCTCTTCATTCGCACCTACGATCGTGGTGAGCGTATTCACCAGGCAATGCTGTCGCGGGGCTACCGTGGTCTACCCCCTCTGGCTGAATTACCCAAGAATCGCCAGCACGACATCGGGGTGCTGACCCTAACCCTGGTTCTGGCTCTCCTGGGGCAGGTAATTTATTTAACCGGCTGGTAGCCCCGCAGTTTGATAGGGCCAGGTGAGTATTTTTGCGGCAAATTCATGCATCACAACCCGATTTCGATTACGAATCTCAGTTATACCTATCCCGATGAAACCCAGGCCCTGTGTAATATAAATCTTGCTATTAAAGCGGCTGAGCGAGTAGCTCTGGTAGGGGCTAATGGTTCGGGTAAATCGACCTTACTGCAACACTTTAATGGCATTTTACTGGCCCAGCAGGGATGTGTTGTAGTTGGCGAATATCCGGTAGAACCAAGATATCTGAAAGAAGTCAGAAACTTTGTCGGACTGGTGTTTCAAAATCCGGATGACCAGTTGTTTATGCCAACGGTCTGGGAAGATGTGGCGTTTGGGCCAATGAATCAGGGAATTCGCGGGGAGGAACTCCGAGATCGCCTGTGGAATTCTATGTTGGCAGTCGGATTAGACCCTGAAATTTACGGCGGACGCATGGCCAGCAATCTTTCGGGGGGCGAAAAAAAGCGGGTGGCGATCGCCGGCGTGCTGGCGATGCAACCGCAAATTCTGGTGTTTGATGAACCCTCGGCCCAACTTGATCCCCGTTCCCGACGGCAGTTGATTAATTTACTGGCCCAATTACCCCTGACCCAACTGATTGCCACCCATGATCTGGATCTGGCCCTGGAACTCTGTTGTCGCACGATCGTTTTGAGTCAGGGTCGAGTGGTCTACGATGGGCCGACTGAAGAGATTTTAGGCAACGCCCAACTTCTGGAGCAGTATGCTCTGGAACTCCCCCTGAGTTACAGTCGTCCCTACTGTCAGCTTGATCATGCGCCGGTCGTAGGTACTCCGGTAGGGGTCGCTTAGGATGACAAATTGATTAAAACCAAATTTTTAATTTTGAAAGCGTTGAGCACCGCGCTTCAACCGTTAAGTTCCAGGTTTTATTAAATTCACGACGCTTGGTAATTTCGTTAACTAAGTGTCAAGGTAATGACACGGAATTCTTTCTAGAATTGGTGAATTCCTGCTTGTCGCAGGTAAAGCTTGTTGCTTGCGAGTTATTGCGATCGTCACTTAGTTCAGGTTGTTGTCAGACCTATGCAAGTTTTAATGTTCCTGCGCCGTTACGGAATTCCAGCGCTTTTATTTACCTTGTTTCTGGTGTTAGTTTTGCTGTCGGGGGAACCTGGCCTGACGCAAAGTCTGGCCTCTCCGAATTCATCCTTGCGGACGGAAAGCCCCCCTCCTATCCCCTCTTCTGCTGGGGCGATCGGCTCTCTCACCGATACGGTGCGTAAGACGGTCCTGGATAATGGCCTGACTGTCCTGACCAAGGAAGTGAATACGGCTCCTGTCGTCACGGTACAGGTCTGGTATCGGGTGGGTTCCCGCAATGAGACACCGGGTATCAATGGCATTGCTCACCAGCTAGAACATCTCATGTTTAAAGGGACGAAGGAACGGCCGATTCAGTTTGGTCGCTTTTTTAGTGCCCTGGGGAGTGATTCCAATGCCTTCACCAGCTATGACCAGACGGCCTACTTTGGTACGGTCAAGCGCGATCGCCTGAAAGCGCTCCTCGTCTTGGAAGCCGATCGGATGCGGAACTCGCTGATTGGTGAGAAAGAGCTGGAGAGTGAAAAGCGAGTCGTGATTTCGGAACTCCAGGGTTACGAAAATAGCCCCTCCTACCGCCTGGGACGGGCGGTGATGAAAGCCGCTCTCCCTGACAGCCCCTATGGTCTTCCTGTCGGTGGCACCAAGGCCGATGTTGAGGGGTTTACCGTGGAGCAGGTGCGAAACTATTATCGTCGCTACTACCGGCCTGACAACGCCACCCTGGTGATAGTCGGAAACTTTCAGACGGAGTCTACGTTAGAACTGGTGCGCCAGACCTTTGGTCAGATACCCCGCAGTACTCAGCCCCTGGCCCCAGAGCCGATCGCCCCTGTAGCTAAATCCACCTCCGCCAAAGCCCCGATCGTTCTGCGGCAACCGGGGAGTGCGGCCTTGCTGAATCAGGTGTATCCCCTGCCTGATTTGAGCCATCCCGATGTACCGGCGATTCAGGTGATGGACTATATCTTGACGGGAGGGCGCAGTTCCCGGATTTATCAGGCTCTGGTGGAGTCTGGCCTGACCAGTGATGCCGGAGGCTATGCGGCCAATCTGATGGCGGGGGGCTGGTATGAGTTTTCTGCTACCGCTGCTCCGGGCAAAGATCTGAAACAAATCGATCAGGCGCTGCAGCAAACCCTGGCCGAGTTGCGGGACAAGGGGGTGACGACGGAAGAAGTAGAACGGGCTAAGACTCAATTTAGAGCTTCCATTGTTCTGGGGAACCGGGATATCAGCAGTCAGGCCCAACAACTGGGTGATGACCAGACCACCACAGGAGACTATCGCTATACCGATCGCCTCTTAGCATCTGTGGCCCAGGTCACCGCTGCCGATATTCAGCGAGTTGCCCGTACCTATCTCAACCCCGGCCAGCGTACCGTTGGTTACTTTATCCCGACAACGACCCCTGATCAGGCAGCAGCGCCAGAGGAAAATGCGGCTCAAACCGGAGAAAAATTTAATCCTGGTGCCCCGGTTGACCCGGCGGAGGTAGCTAAATACCTGCCGATCGACCTGGAACAGCAAACTCCCCTGAATCAGGCCCTGCCAGAAAAACTTACCCTAAAAAATGGTTTGTCGGTCTTACTGCTCCCCGATCGCAGTAATCCTACAATCACTTTAAGTGGTTATATCGGGGCCGGAACCGTCTTCGATCAACCAAAAACCGCCGGATTGGCCAGCCTGACTGCGGCTAACCTGATGAATGGTACCCGCAGCCGAGATGCTCTAGAGATTGCCAAAACCCTGGAAAATCGGGGGGCTGACCTGAGTTTTGCCGCCAATCGGGAGGGAGTCAGTATTGAAGCAAGTGCCCTGGCGATCGACCTGCCAATTTTGACGCAAATTTTGGCGGATGTGGTGCAGAATGCCAATTTTCCGGAGGATGAGCTGGAGTTGAGCCGACAGCGGGCCTTAACCAGCCTCAAACTGGAATTGGATAACCCCAACCGTCTGGCCCGTCGCACCTTCCAGCAGGCGATTTATCCTGCTAATCATCCCTTTCATGTTTTTCCTACGGAAGCCAGCCTGAAGCAAATTCGGCGGGAAGACCTGGTGCGGTTTTATCAGCAGCATTATCGCCCCGATACCACGGTTTTGACTCTGGTTGGCGACTTTGATCCAGCCCAGGTACGCAGTCTATTAAATCAGGAATTGGGGAACTGGCAGGTTGCAGACAGCCAACCCCGCCTCACCTTTCCTGAGGTCGCTTTACCTGCCACCACTCAGCGACTCAACCCTGTGTTACCGGGCAAAACCCAGTCCATTACCTATCTGGGCTACCGGGGTATCGATCGCCGGGATCCCCGGTATTACACGGCCCTGGTGTTGAATCAAATTCTTGGGGGAGATACCCTCTCCAGTCGTCTGGGTACGGAAATTCGCGATCGCCAGGGGTTAACCTACGGTATCTATAGTGGGTTTCAGGCTGGTCTTTATCCCGGGCCCTTTCTGATTACCATGCAGACGGCTCCAGAAGATAGCGATCGGGCGATCGCCAGCATTTTGACCTTAATTCAGCAGATTCGGCAACAGGGCTTAACAACGGCGGAAATTGCTGCTGCCAAGCGATCTCTGACCAGTAGTTATCCGGTGGAACTGGCCAATCCAGACAACCTGGCCAGTACGATCCTGATGAACAAAGTTTATGGCCTGGATCTGGAGGAGATTCGTCAATTTTCTGATAAGGTTGCGGCCGTTACCCCGGAACAGGTGAATCAGGCCATCACTGAGTTGCTGCATCCCGATCGCATGGTAATTGTCACCGCCGGGCCGGGAAGCAGTGCCACGCCCCGACCAGTCCGGTGAGCCAGCGGAACCAGGGCAGAAGTGGGGCTGTTGGCTTTGCTTCTGCCTTAAAATCAAAAAACTTTGATTTTAAAGCTCAGGATCGTGAATTTGATACAACCCGGACTTAATTTTTGCAAGCCCGGCTCCGGCCCGCTTTCAAAAATCAAAAATTTGGTTTTAATTAATGGATTATCCTGACGGAATTTCGCTATGAACTGGTTGCTGCGATCGTTGCTCTGTTGCCTGGGTTTCTGGGTCGGGTTTCTGGGTTTATCTGGGCCCGGGTTGGCCGCTCCCCTTTCCCAGGGAGATCTGAGCCGACAGGCTGCGATCGAAGTGCGGGTCAGCCTCAGTAATGAAACCAATCAGCTGAAGTTTATCCCAGACTCTCTAGAATTTCAGTCTGGTAAGCGGTACAAGCTGATTTTGAGTAATCCCAGCAGTCAAAAACATTACTTTACGGCCAAGGATTTTGCTGACGGTTTGTGGACCCAAAAAGTAGAAGCGGGCAATGTTGAGATTAAAGGAGCTATCCATGAACTGGAACTCAAACCCGGGGCTACGGCTGAATGGGTGTTTGTGCCCGTAAAGTCTGGTAGTTACTCCCTGCGCTGCCCGATCTCCGGTCACACGGAGGCAGGGATGACCGGAACTCTCACCATTGCGGCCTCCTCCAAATAGAATGAAAAATTTAGGTTACTTTAAATGAAGTGGCCTTTGCTGGTCGATCGGTTTTGCCCGTCTACGTTCACTCCCTCCAAACTGCATGAGTATCCTTAGCCAATTGCTCAACCAACCTGCCCTCCCTTCTCCGAAAAAGCAACGTCGCGGTATTGAAATTAAGTCTGCCGCTGAGATCGAAATCATGCGGCAAGCTTCCCGGATCGTCGCAACGGTGTTGAAGGAAATTTCTCAGCTGGTAGAACCCGGCATGACTACGGCAGACCTGGATGCCCATGCCGAAAAGCGAATTCGAGAGATGGGCGCAACCCCCAGCTTTAAGGGCTATCATGGATTCCCGGCCTCCATCTGCTCCAGTATTAATCATGAGGTGGTGCATGGCATTCCCAGCCGCAAGAAAGTCATCCGCACCGGAGATGTTCTGAAGGTGGACACGGGAGCTTACTTTGAAGGATTCCATGGTGACTCCTGTATTACCATTGCGGTGGGTCAGGTCACTCCAGAAGCAGCCCGCCTGATCGAAGTGGCGGAAGCTGCCCTCTACAAAGGGATTGAGCAGGTGAGAGCGGGAGCTTTTTTGCTGGATCTGGCCGGCGCGATCGAAGACCATGTCAAAGCCAATGGCTTTGCGGTTGTAGAAGACTTTACCGGTCATGGGGTGGGGCGCAATCTGCATGAAGAACCCTCCGTTTTTAATTTCCGCACCCATGAAATGCCCAATGTCAAACTGCGGGCCGGTATGACTCTGGCGATCGAGCCGATTTTGAACGCCGGGTCTAAAATCACCCGTACCCTGGCCGACCGCTGGACTGCCGTCACGGTGGATAATTCCCTCTCGGCCCAGTTTGAGCATACGGTGCTGGTAACGGAAACTGGCTATGAAATTTTGACCGACCGCAATCTGGTCTAAAAAGACTACCACAGCGGTTTTCAGGGTGGGCGATCGGGTAAGGCGATCGCCCATTTTTTTTGAGGTGTTGACAAAAGAATTTTAATTCTGTAAATTTAGATACAGAAACGAATCGTTCATCTTCCTCCTTTCTGAAATCTCTAGAGTTCCTTAGAAGCTTTCAGTCATGGGAAGACGGAAGTAGGGAAATCATCCCGAAGGAACGCGCCTCAAATCGCAACAACCATTTGGAGGCGGCTATGAAACTTACTTATCGTGGTATCAGTTACGAAACAAATTCTGCTCCTGCTACAGTAATTCCTGTCCCCAGTACCGATATGAAGTACCGGGGAGCCAGTTATCGACGGAACCAGGCAGTCAAAACCGAAGCATTGAATGCAGTTATGACCTATCGGGGGGCTCAGTACAATACCCAGCCCGTGCCTGTTAAGCCCGTTGTCGCGGCAACTCCAGAGCCCTCTATTGCTGAGAAAGCACGGCTTCTGACAGCCAATCACTACCGAACAGCGAAAAAGCGTCAGCAAAGCCTGCTTAATCGGGCCGCAACTGCTGTTGGCTTTACCGGTGATGTTCGTAACTATTGGAACCACATTCAGGGAGATCTCCATCCCCGGTTTCGCCTGGATTACGATCGCAGCCATTCTGCTCTCAGCTAGAGCCACTTTTGATTTCGATTAGTTTGGTGGTTTGACTCGATACAACTAGCTAGACCAAACCGTCCTCTCCGGAGGGCGGTTTTTTTCTAGGATTGCGAATTGAATAGAACCCGGAACTTAATTTTGTCGGCGTAGCTCCGCCACCGGTAAAAATGAAAAATTTGGTTTTAATTGATTTGCAATCCTAAGGAGCGATCCAGCGCCAGTTCGGTCGATTCCAATCGTAAACGCCCTGGATTTCGTACTCTGCGCCGCTGTCAAAGCGAATAATGCAACTGACCTGACGAGGGGCATCGGCAGCTACCTCCAAGGGGAGTTCGGTAATACTGACCACGGTGCAGGGATACCATTCCCGGCTACAGGGGCCTGAGTCCTGCACCCATTCCCACAGGCCATTGGTCACTTCAATCCGATCGCCCACCTGTAAGGAACGCCGATCCCTGGGTTCTAAATTGTAGGCTGCCAGGTGGTCAGGGGTAATTTGATCCAGCCAGGGCATGCCGTACTGCTCTCGCACAAACTGTACAGCACCGGAGTTTTTACCCTGCAGCCAGTCGTTTAACAGAGTTGCTTTCCAGGACACCCCCTGGGTTTCTTGACGACGAATGAATTCCAGAAGAGCCTGCCGTTCCGTTGGGGTTAACTGAGCTAAAGGATTACTATCTGGTTGTTCTTTTCCGGTTTTTTCCCCTGGGTTGCGAGCTTGAGCCTTTTCTAGCAGGATACGCACTATAATTTGCCGCTGGCGATCGCTTAACGGATAACCTGCTGCAGCGCACTGGCTGAATGCGGCCTCTAAAGTAGCCTCAAGCTCAGACGGAGTCATGGAGTAGGCATGAATCGCAAAGGATGGAAGATTAACTTTCTATTATGACAAACCTGATAAAAACAGTATCTTGTAACTTTTCCTACGATTCGGGATAAGCTGAAATTTATTTGTCCTCCTCATACTTTTTCTAAGTTATGCAGTTTCGATCTTTTGTAGTGGCCCTGCTTACGGGTATCCTCTGGGTTCTAACTTCCTGGGTGACCCCCCCGGCCCTGGCCCTGACTCAGATTCGCCTGTTTGACCTGTCTTACCATGAATGTCCCCGAGAACTGGCCCAGGGGGCGGTGACCAGTGGGAGCGCGATGACAGCCCATTGCTTTCTCGTTACCGGTAAAGCCGAAAATACCTCCGGGAAGCCCGTGGTCAATGCAGATATTTTTGGCCGGATTTACGACGCAAACAATGACTCTGTGATGCAAAATCGAACCCGGTTGGGTTCGATCGAGGAAGTTCCACCGGGGATTAGCGACTTTGAGTTGAGGATTTCGGTGCCAGCCAATCAACCGACTCCCCTGAAACTGGAGCAGTTTAAAGCTGCCGGTTTTGTTGGTAAAGTGCGGCGCTAGAGCAGCCCTGATCAGAGATCGCTCCTGGCTAAAGTTTTAAAAACTGGCGCTAAAAACTTAGCCCTACTGTGACCTGACACCAGTAGGGCTAAGTTTGTTAAGAACTATTTGAGACTGAACTGGGAAACAATTGGCCCGGAGCTAGGCATTAAGACCTAGCTGCAGCGTTACGAGCAATTGCGCCACGGAAGGTAGAATCGTTTGCTGCAGGATCTGTAAAAGCAAAAGACCCAGGATCGGTGAGAAATCCAGACCTCCCAGGGGTGGAATAATCGACCGAAAAATATTGAGGTAGGGATCGGTCAACTGACTCAAAATTGAAAAAGGAGGGTCGAACCAGTTGATGTTAGGAAACCAACTTAGCAGGATACGGATAAAAAGCAGCGCCGTATAAATACTAATGAAAGTGGTCAACGTCTGAAACAGCAACAAAACCAGGGAAGTCATAACAGGCTCAGTCCTTTCAGGTCAGATGATTACTTAATTGACTCCAGCGCCTGCCACTGATGGCAAAATCGCTTACAAAGAGTTTAACATTTCCCACTGGAAGCGCAGGTTTGGTTATTTATTCTAAGGTTCTCGGGCCAGAGATCGTTGACTTTCCTCTGGACTGGTAGATTCTACCCCACTTAATTGCTGGCGAACATCATCGATCGCGTCATTCAGCTGGGCGATTTTATCTTCCAGACTACGTCTTGCCGCCTCAATATCACTGTGTCCATTGACAGATTTGAGGGAATGCTTTTTGGTCTTTCCACCCTTAAGGTCATTCTGTTCGGCGGTGAGGCGGGGGTCAGCCTCGGACTCCAGTTCGTCCAATTTCCTGGAAGCTAAAAGGGCCCCAGTGATTCCACCAACGATCCCACCGACGATCGCCCCAAGTAAGAACCCACCTGAAAAGTTATCTCGCTGACTCATTACTGTTTACAATCCTGTACTGCAAAAACGGCTTCCACCGCTTCTTCTCAGCTTAACTGCTGCCGTAAGTAAGGTATTGGCTGGTCTGGTATTTCACTCCCAGAGCTTCAGCCTAACATCTCATGGCCAAACCTGCGTCTCACGTACCAAACGTGCGATCGCCGGCATCGCCTAATCCGGGCACGATGAACCCGTGATCATTTAATCCTTCATCGATCGCGGCGGAATAGATACAAAGACTGGGATAATCGATGCTCAATTTTTGCAATGCCGGGGGAGCCACCACAACGGAAATAATTCGTACATTGGCCGGATCAATACCTCGACTGACCAGTTCGGCCATGGCCGCCATGCTCGTACCCCCTGTTGCCAGCATGGGTTCACTGATCAGAACGCGGGTCTGGGGATCAAACTTTTCCGGTAACTTGTTCAGGTAACAACTGGGTTCGAGGGTTTCTTCATTCCTGACGAACCCAATATGGTAGATAGAGGCCAGGGGTAGGAGGGACTGGGCCCCTTCTAGCAGAGCTAATCCGGCCCTCAAAATGGGCATCACTACGATCGGTACCTCCGGGTTGACGAAGGTCGCCGGACAGGGAGCCAGGGGAGTCTCGACCGTTGTCTCCAGGGTAGGCAACCATTCCCGGGTGGCTTCGTAGGTCAACCAGCGCCCCAGTTCGGTCATGGCTGTCCGAAAGAGAGCCGAAGGGGTTGAGCTATCGCGGGCTACAGCTAGCCAATGCTTAATTAAGGGATGGGGCGGAACGTAAACCCGCAACTGCATAGCCATAGTCGTCAGGCCAGGTAATTTCAGATGATAGTTTGACCCATCATACTCCCATCCCAGGATGGATTTTTCAAGATTTGGGTTGCTGGGAGCCAATCTGGTTCTGCGAGGAGGAGGGAACTGTTGCAGTCATTCTCAGGAATATTGACATAAATTCTCAATAAGCTTATAGTGAATTCAAGTGTTCTCCTCTCTGAAGGATCGGCAGGTGGGATTGGTTAGCAGCCGCGACTAATCCCATTTTTTTGTGCTGATTGCAGGCCCCGACTCCGATACACTGGAAACGTCCCGTTGTTTCAAGTGTGCATGACTGCTTTTTCCCATTCTGCTGCTCAATCTCCAGGGGTTGCCGCAAAGGCCAACCCCGGCGCTGTTGCCACCACTGCTGATTGGGATGCGATCGTGATCGGCTCCGGAATTGGTGGTCTGGTGACGGCAACTCAGTTAGCTGCAAAAGGGGCAAAGGTTTTAGTTCTGGAACGGTATTTAATCCCGGGAGGCAGTGCTGGCTACTTTGAGCGCCAGGGTTACCGGTTTGATGTCGGAGCCTCCATGATTTTTGGCTTTGGGCAACAGGGCACGACCAATCTCCTGACCCGCGCCCTGGATGCTGTAGGCATGGAGATTGAGACGATCCCCGATCCGGTGCAAATCCATTACCACCTGCCCGCAGGGCTGGATTTGAAAGTGCATCGGGACTATGAAAAGTTTTTGCAGGAGCTGATTGCCCATTTCCCGGAAGAGGCGGTGGGGATTCGACGGTTTTACGACGAGTGCTGGAAGGTATTTAACTGCCTGAATGCCATGGAGTTGTTGTCTCTAGAAGAACCCCGCTATCTGATGCGGGTGTTCTTTCAGCATCCCTTTGCCTGTCTGGGGTTAGTCAAGTACCTGCCGCAAAATGCCGGGGATATCGCTCGTCGTTACATCCGCAACCCGGATCTGTTGAAATTTATTGATATGGAATGCTACTGCTGGTCAGTCGTTCCGGCGGAACGCACTCCCATGATCAATGCCGGAATGGTGTTCAGCGATCGCCACTATGGCGGCATCAATTACCCCAGGGGAGGCGTTGGCCAGATTGCACAAAAGCTGGTGACCGGTTTAGAGCAATCTGGTGGCGCAATTCGTTATAAAGCCAGAGTCACTCAGATTGTTCAGGAAAATGGTCATGCCGTTGGGGTGCAACTGGCCTCCGGTGAAGTGTTACGGGCCCGCCGCATTATTTCTAATGCCACGCGCTGGGACACTTTTGAGAAGCTGATCCCGGCAGAGCAGATGCCCACGGCCGAGCGCAAGTGGCAGCGGCGGTATCAAAAATCTCCCAGTTTTTTGAGTCTGCACCTGGGGGTGAAAGCTGCCGCCTTACCTGCGGGTACCGAATGTCACCACATTCTGCTGGATGACTGGGAAACCATGGAGGAAGCCGAGCAGACCATCTTCGTTTCGATTCCGACGCTGCTCGATCCCAGCCTGGCTCCGGCTGACCATCATATTATTCATACCTTTACTCCCAGTTGGCTGGAAGACTGGCAGGGGTTAACGCCGACGCAGTACCAGCAGAAGAAAGAAGCGGCGGCAGCCCGGTTAATCTCACGCCTGGAAAGTATTTTTCCCGACCTCTCCAGTCATCTGGACTATCAGGAAGTGGGAACTCCCCGCACCCACCGGCGCTTCCTGGGGCGGCAAGATGGCACCTATGGCCCAATTCCTCAACGTAAGTTGCCAGGTTTGCTGGGGATGCCGTTTAACCGTACGGCAGTACCGGGCCTCTACTGTGTTGGAGATAGCACTTTCCCGGGGCAGGGATTGAATGCCGTTGCTTTTTCTGGGTTTGCCTGTGCCCATCGGGTTGCCACTGACCTGGGTTTTTAACTGGCCTCATGGCAGAGACAGATGAAAACCTGGAATAATGCAACCGATTAATCTGGTTAATCGTCCATTTAAAAGAATGGATCGCGATCGCAAAAAATGGTGATTTACATCACAAAAGTCAAATTTCAGAAAGTATTTTTCTCTACTATTCCTGTTGGAGAATAACTTTAGATAGAGTTTTTTTGTGATTACCTAAAAAAATTCTCCCGCTAGATACTGGGGGACTCCTGGGGGATCGGATTTGATAGTAGAGAGAGCAAAGCCATGGGGCAGGTTGCTGGCCCAGAGGGGCTCTCTTCTAGAAAATAGTCTTTCTCAAGCCTTCAGAAGTGATTACTTCTGGCAATTTTCTTTTGTGTGATCAGTATCATGCTGATCGAGTTTGAGCTGGGTTATTCTCCAGAAAATCTCTGATTTGTTAATTCCATTCCAGGCGGAGTTTAACAATGAAATCGCTACTAACGATAACTAAAAATTAATCCTAAATTCAGTAATTTATTTGCCAACTTCACGGAAATTGAGTTTTGACTCTGTATTTTGATAGGAAAGATGCATTCATCAAGCGCAGTTCATAGTTATCAATCAGCGCTGGGTAGTTTCCCTTCAGTGGCGGCAAGTTATTGATTTACAGGCAAAGGATAATGCCATGTCGAACTCTGAATTTGTATTCAACAACCCTCTTCATTCTTCTTCGAACAACCCATTCCACGGTATCGGCCAGACTATTTTTAACCCCCTGCGGCAATGGCTAGATAACCTGGAGATCAATGATCCCAAGCTGGCCCGCCGGTTATATCGCCTGATTCCCGGCCAATGCCCCTTTGAGCGAGACATCGTTATCTGGGGTAGGCAGGTGGCTCATATTCCTCCCCTTTGCAAACTGAATCCCTTGTATGAGCAACTGGTCGGTCTACGCTTCCGTTGTCTTTGTTATCTGGTCGATGTTTGTGGAGAGACAATCTAGAGCGTTGTCAGTTGTTGTTCGATGCCGCCCGGATCTAAATCTCGCCCAATAAATACCAGACGGGTTTGGCGGGGTTCTTCCGGTTGCCAGGGGCGATCGTAGAACTGATCAAACCGGTTTCCCACTCCCTGCAAGACCAGCCGCATGGGTTTCTGGGGAACGGCAACAAACCCTTTAATCCGGTAGATTTCCTGATCTTGCACCAGTTGTTCCAGGCGCTGGCGCAACTCTTCGGGGTCAAAGCTGCGATTCAGGATCAGGTGAGCCGAGGTGATATCTTCATCGTGGTCGTGGTCTTCTTCCTGGTCGTGGTGACTGGGGCGACTTTCCAGACTGTCTTCTACCGCCGCCTGGAACCCTAACAACAAATCAGGAGCCAGTTGTCCCTGGGTACTGGCGACAATTTTTACCGATCGCGGCAGTTCTTGCCGCACCAGAGTCTCTACCTGGGCCTGGGTGCTCTGATCCACCAGGTCGGTTTTATTCAAAATCACCAGGTCAGCGCAGGCCAGTTGATCCTCGAAGAGTTCCTGAATGGGAGTTTCGTGATCCAGGTTGGGATCGGCCTGACGCTGGGCTTCCAGGGCTTCCAGATCCCGGGCGATCGTGCCCGTCGAAACGGCTTCGCAATCGACGACCGTAATCACCCCATCGACCGTGGCAGCATTGCGAATTTCTGGCCAGCGAAAGGCTTTAATCAGAGGCTTGGGCAGAGCCAGACCAGAGGTTTCGATCAGAATGCAATCCAGACTATCTCGCCGTTTCAGGAGTTCTAGCATGGTCGGCAAAAACTCTTCCTGCACCGTACAGCAGAGACAGCCGTTGGTCAGTTCGACGATGTTGTTCGTGGCAGGGCCCTCTTCCTCTGGGCAAACCTGACAGCTCCGTAACAGGTCGCCATCGATTCCCAATTCGCCGAATTCATTTACCAGCACGGCGATGCGGCGGCCCTGGTTATTTTGTAAGAGGTGGCGGATCAGGGTTGTTTTGCCACTTCCCAAAAAGCCGGTAATCACAGTGACGGGAATTTTGCTGGCCATAGTTGAACACAATCAAAAGGAAAAAATGGGCAATCAAAAGAGGGGCAATCAGGCCCCGAGGGACGGGCAGGGCGATACCTTGCTTCAGGCTTTTTTGACTTAACCAGCCACTTCTGGATCTGGTTCTACCACTTCTCGTACCCGGTAAATCGGTCGTCCCTGGGATTCGTGGTAGGTTCGCATCAGTAACTCGGCCAGTAAGCCCAGACTGAGTAGCTGTACCCCGGCCAGAAATAGAACCACACCCAGAAGTAACAGAGGCCGGTTAATGCTGGCAGCGTAGGCAATTTTGATGAAGGTTAAGTATAGCCCGATCGCGCTCCCCCCCAAAATCGAGAGCAGCCCAAACATGCCAAACACATGCATGGGTCGGGTAAGAAACTTACGCATAAACCAGATGGTAAACATATCCATCATCACCCGGAAGGTGCGGTCTAAACCGTACTTGCTCTTGCCAAACTGGCGGGCATGGTGGCGCACTGGCAGTTCTGTGATGCGGGCCCCTTCAATGAAGGCCAGGGCCGGCAAAAAGCGGTGCAGTTCCCCATAGAGATTCATGTCTGCCACCAGTTCAGACCGGTAGGCTTTTAAGGAACAACCATAGTCATGGAGTTTCACCCCTGTAACCTGGCCAATCAGCCAGTTGGCGATTTTGGAGGGCAACAGGCGAGTCAGGGCGGCATCCTGGCGATTCTTGCGCCAGCCACTGACCAGGTCATAGCCTTCTTCTAATTTGTCCAAAAGAAGGGGAATATCGCCGGGATCATTCTGTAAATCTCCGTCCAGGGTAACAATCACCCGTCCCTGGGCATGGCTGAATCCGGCAGCCATGGCTGCGGTTTGACCGTAATTGCGGCGGAAAATAACGGCCCGCAGATCCCGCCGCTGCTGGGCTATTTGTTTCAGCAGGTCGGTGGAACCATCGGTAGAGCCATCGTCAACACAGATAATTTCGTAGCGCAGTTGGGCTGCTTTCAAACTGCTGGCGATCGCCTCAACCAGGTGGGGCAGGCTTTCATACTCGTTGTGAATTGGGACGACAACGGACACCTCGTAATCAAATTCGGGAGCGAGACGAAGTTTACTGGCTTCAGAACGAATAGAAAAACCCATGGGAATACCGTAGAAAAATCAGGGCGGGCCGGGAAGTATATGTGCAGTTTACGGAGCTGAGACGAGATTGGGAAGCGTGGAGCGTTAAGTTTATGGGGAGGAATTTAATGGAGTGGAGGCTGTTTGCAACTCTGGACGGTAGGCTGCAACTACCCGTCCGGCCCCCCGCACCTGAGCATAGTAGGTCTGGCTCACCCGATCGCCCTGGGCCGATAACAGATCAATGCCAATGCCATTCCGTCCCTGATCTTTCCCCGAACTGTGAATGTACCGTCCTTCCCCCAGGTACAGACCGACATGGGTCGCTTTGGCGGGAGGGCCAAAAAATATCAGATCCCCCGGTTGCAGATCAGACAGGGCGATCGGCTGGGTAAAGGCTTCTTGCTGATAGGCATCCCTGGGCAACTGAATCCCGGCGGCGGAAAAGGCTGCCTGCATCAGGCCTGAGCAGTCGTAATTGGGGGGAACGGTGCCGCCCCAGAGGTATTCATTCGGCTGAGCCATGGCCGTTTGGAGATAAGCAATTATCTGAGGCAGGCGCTCCTGAATTTCAGAGATCGATAGAGGTTGAGACTGATAGGGAGTCGTTGCAGGTTCCAGGTTTGCCAGATCGGGTACGGCCAACCACCCTGCATAGCCATCTTCACACAGGCATACCGCCAGGGCTGCCGGAGCGGCGGTGGTGGGCAGGGCCGCAATTTGCAGATAACGTCCAGTCGCCGCCTGGGTTGACAGACGGGTGAGCTCTGGCGAGTCGTAGAGGTTTAAGTCAGCCTGACAGCGGTATTGCTGTTGTTTGAGCTGAGTAGGCGGAGTTGCCTGAAGTTGGTCGAGGGAAATCACAATCTTTGCATAACGGGCCACTTTGTTTAGTTTCCGTTAAGGTGAGGATTTCTGTCGATAGGCTGGGGGGTTTCTTCCGGATTGCCCTCCCTGGGAAAGAAGAAGGGAATGGTAGATGCACCCTGATTTCGCCCTCGGCTTCGGCTGGGGGCTTTTATTTTTAAATGGTTGGCTTTTTAAAGGACTGGTTGAGCCGGGGGCGATCGAGACTGTATTAGGCTAGAGACAAACCGGATCGGTGGGGCTGCAGGGATAGATGGGACTGAATCAGGGCTGGACCTATCGGGAACAGGTTGTTCCTGCTGCCGAGCATCAGACGGTTCTCGACTATTACAGCCAGCGCTACCGCCATTCCATCCGGCAGGAGTGGCAGGAACGGATTGAGGCCGGACAGATTCTGTTAGATCAGCGGCCCACCTGCCCAGAAGCTCGGTTGCGGGCCGGGCAGTGGTTGATCTACCAGCGACCTCCCTGGGAAGAACCGATCGTACCCCTGGATTTTTCCCTGCTGTACGAAGACCCGGAGGTGCTGGTGGTGGCTAAACCCTCCGGGTTGCCAGTCCTGCCGGGAGGAGGGTTTCTGCAACACACGCTCCTGGGGCAATTGCAGCAACGCTATCCTGAGGAAACCCCGATTCCGATTCATCGGCTGGGGCGGGGAACTTCCGGCCTGGTGTTACTGGCTCGCACCAGAGCTGCCCGCGCCTGGTTCAGTCAACAGATGCGCGATCGCCAGATTCAGAAGACTTACCGGGCGCTGGCCCAGGGCATTGTTTTACAGGACGAGCTGATCTTGACCCAGGCGATCGGTAAGATTGAGCATCCGGTGCTCGGTCATCTTTACGCGGCTTGCGAGGGGGGACTGCCCGCCTACAGTCAGGGTCGGGTGTTGCAGCGGCACAGGGCTACGACCCTGATGGAGGTGGACATTTTGACGGGCAGGCCCCACCAGATTCGGATTCATCTGGCCAGTGCCGGTCATCCTCTGGTGGGTGATCCGCTCTATGGGATTGGGGGGATACCCTGCCAGGTATTGCCCCTGGCGGATGGTAGCCTGCCTGTCCCGGGGGACTGCGGCTATCATCTTCATGCCATGGCTCTTAAAGCCACCCACCCCAATGGTCAAACCCTGCAGGTCGTCTGTCCGCCGCCGCCCGAGTTGGAAGAGAATTAGAACGGGATATCGTCGAAGTCTGTTTCGGAGGGTGGAGCCTGAACCTTACGGGCCGGTGTTTTAGCCGGGGCTGCAGATCGAGGAGTTGTTGGAACCGGGGGAGCAGACACCGGGGCCGGAGCCGAAAAGGCGGGGCTGGTAGCAGTCATGGTGGGGGAAGTCTCTAGGGCCGTATCGGCTCCCAGACTGTGAATCCGCTGGGCAGTGAGTTCGGCCCGCTTTTCTTTGAAACCTTCCGGACGATCGACGGTATTCATACCCAGACGGCCTTCGATCACGACCCGATCGCCCTCGCGGTAGCGCTCCTGAATCTCCTGGGCCAGGTTACCCCAGCCAACCACCTTGAGCGTTGCAGGAGGATCTTCCGGGCGCAGGCCGGGAAACTGTACCAGCATTTCGGCGATCGGGGTCTGGGTGTCGGAGGTGTAGCGTAGCTCTGGAGCTTGAATAATCTCCGCCATTAAAATGCAGCTATTCATAGGCGCTTTACAGTGGAAAAATCAATAGTCTGGTGGAGCAGTGTGATGGAGCAGTCGAACCGGCGGTAATAGTTGAAGTTACCAGATACTAGCAGACAGCGTCGGGGCGATCCAGGGAAGTTGTGGGCGTGGGTTGGGGTGTAACCCGTTTATCCTGATCAGACTAATTAGGCAGGAAAATTTTTACGCCAGAAATAAACCCTGTAATCTAGTACAATTTTACTATAAAAATAGCTTTTTGCTATCTTGGGTGTCTGGTAAAGGGCCTCAGTAGACTTCCTCCCGGCTATCTTCCGTCATCATCTGGACATCTTCGACGAATTCCTGCACTCTGACCCGGTATTCCCGCAGGATCTCGTCTACCCAGCCCCGATCACTGCTGTTGGCGAAAATATGCACCAGTGGTTCCCCGGCATCGGGTAGAATCAGCACCCAGCTATTGTGCTGGTAGTTAAAAATCTTGACTCCATCTACCAGTTCCAGACAATCGACCGGGTGGGTTTCAACCAGGTGTCGCATCAGGGCTCCCTTGGCGGTCCAGGGGCAACGGACGGTAAAGGTCTTATGGCAAACCCTGGGTAGCTCGGCCCGAATTTGCCCCAGCGATCGCTCCTGAATGGTTAGCATCTCAATCAGTTTGGCGATACAGAACATGGCATCAAATCCGGGATGGAGTTGGGGAAAGATGAAACCCATCTCGCCACTGCCTCCCAACACCACGTTGGGGTTGGTGTGGCAGGCTTCCATCAAGGCCGTCGGGTTGGCTTTGGTGCGAATCACCTGGCCATCATGACGGTGGGCAATCTGTTCTACGGCGCTGGAGGCATGAACCGGAACCACGATCGTACCCCGGGGGTGGTGGGTCAAAATCATCTCAGCCATCAAGGCCGTCAGAATTTCGCCCCGAATTGGGCTACCCGCTTCGTCCACCAGAATCAACTGTTCGCCGTTGGCCGAAACCTGCACGCCAAAATTGGCCTTCAAGGCTTCTACCACATGCCCTAACTGGTTCAGCAGATTTTCCCGATCGGCGTTAGTGGGGGAATTCTGCGTCAGGCTGGCATTGAGTACCACGGCATCGCAGCCAAACTTGGCCAATAGCTGGGGTAAAACTGCGCCGGAGACAGCATAAACATAGTCAATCACCACCTTGGAGCTGCTGTGACGAATGGCTTCAATATTCAGGTACTTCTCAAAGCAGGTGCTGTAGATATCGATCACCTGATTGGCGTAGACGACATTGCCAATTTCATGGATCTGGGCCCGGCGAAAATCTTCCTTGAAGTAGGCTCCCTCAATTTTCTTTTCCCGGGCTTTCGAGATATTGATCCCCTTATGGTCAAAAAATTCGATCAGAATATGGTCGTTGCGATCGGGATGCACCCGGACATGGATGCCCCCGGCAATGGAGAGGGTGGGCACGATCGATCGGGCCACTGGAATTGCCGTTGCTTCCAGGTTTTGCACATTGATCCCAACGGACATCAACCCGGCGATGAGGGATCGGGACACCATACGAGAGATGCTGCGCTGGTCGCGGGACACCGTGACATGGCCGCCGGGTTTGAGGGTCGAGCCGTAGGCCGCCCCTAACTTGACGGCAAATTCGGGGGTAATATCTACGTTGGCCAGGCCTGACACCCCACGTTGGCCAAACAGGTTGCGTTGGGCAGCATGGCCCCAGATCAGGTTAATATTCAGGGTGGCTCCCGGTTCCACCCGTTTGCTCGGCCAGACTCTTACTCCGGGGCTGACCTGGGCCTCCTCACCAACCACCGAAAGCGGCCCTACCACCGCACCTTCTAAGACATGGGCCCGCCGATCGACCCGGGTGCCCCGGGCAATCACACAGGCCCGCAGATGGGCTTCTTCCCCAATAATTGCGCCATTCCAGATGATCGGACGTTTCAGGTCGGCATCGGCCCCGATCGTTACGTTGTCGCCAATAATCGTCCCTGGTTCAATCTGAACCCTCGGCCCAATCCGGCAATTGCTGCCAATTAACACCGGGGGCTCAATTTTGGCGGATGGATCGAGGTAAGTGTTTTGCCCTACCCGCACTCCGGGAAACCGTTCTTCGGCCGTAAAGTCCAGTTTGACTTTATGCAACAGGCCATCGTACTGGGCATCCCGGTAGGCATCCAGATGGCCGACATCGCACCAGTAGCCCTCGGCAATGTAGCCGTACATCGGTTCCCCTTTTTCTAGCAGGAGGGGAAACAGGTCTTTGGAGAAGTCCGTTGCTTCATTGGCCGGCAAGAGATCCAGCACTTCTGGTTCCAGGATGTAGGTGCCCGTATTGACCGTGTCGGAAAAGACTTCACTGGTGGAAGGTTTTTCTAAAAAGCGACGAATGCGATCGTGCTCGTCGGTGATAACCACACCAAATTCCAGGGGGTTGGGCACCCGGGTCAGAATCAGGGTGGCTTTTGACTGGCGTTCCCGGTGAAACCGGATGGCTGCACTCAGGTCAAAGTCCGTAATGCTATCGCCACTGATCACCAGAAAGGTGCGATCTAAGAGTTCAGCAATATTTTTCACACACCCGGCGGTGCCCAGGGGTTGGTCTTCTTCCACGGCATAGGTCATCTGCACCCCAAAATCGCTGCCATCCTGGAAGTAGTCCCGCATGACATCGGGCAGATAATGCAGCGTCGCAATGATTTCGGTGATATGGTGTCGCCGCAACAGGTTCAAAATATGTTCCGCAATGGGACGGTTGAGCACCGGCACCATTGGTTTCGGGAGGTCGCAGGTGAGGGGTCTGAGCCTTGTTCCCGATCCCCCCGCCATCAGAACTGCTCGCATAAGTCCTCCATCCGATTACACAGGAACTTGGGTTACGCCATTCGCAATATAATTCCCCTTCTCTAGTGTCCTACGGGAATGCTGATTCGGGTAAGGTTTGAGAATTGCGATCGTCCCTATGCTAACGATTAGGATAGAACTAGTCGAATTATCTGGACTAACCAGACATCGGATTGTATTACCTACTATTCTTTTGCTGTGCTAAACCCTTGAGGCTTCATCCATGACTACACTGATTGGTTTAATCCTGGCAGGTGTTTATGTTGGTGGCATCTGGAAGTTTTGGACAGGCTTTCGGCGCACCAATTTTAGCCAGGGCAAGATTTATCTGGCCCTCTTCTGGCCTGTCCTGATGTTCAATAAGTCCTATCGGCAAAACTTTACTCGGGCCTTAAAGGGTTAATCGCGATCCTTCTTTTCCCCGAATACCGATCCCTGGAGATTAGCTCCGATCGCCCCAGGGATATTTTTGTAGAATAGGCTCACCCTTCAGCCCAGGTTGCCTGACAGTAATGGCAAAGAAACCATCCTCCCCGCCTCCCTCCAGTTCCAGTGGTTATTTTGGTCTGGGGAATCGTCAACCCGACTGGCAAAACCAGATCGCTCCGGTGGCGGCCCGGTTCAGTCGAGAATATCGGGGAGAGAAGGTGACGCTGCCGCCGGAGGTAGAAGCCATGCCGATCGCCCAGGAACAGCAGGCCGGTCTGCTCCAGGCCAGGCTTGTGTCTCCCTTCTGGCAACTGGCCCAACCCAAGAAAAATCAGGCCTGTCTGGATGTGGGTTGTGGGGTGAGCTTTTTGATTTACCCGTGGCGCGACTGGGAGGCCCTCTTCTATGGTCAGGAAATCAGTACCGTAGCCCGGGATATCCTCAATGCCCGTGGCCCCCAGCTCAATTCCAAACTGTTTAAGGGCGTGACCCTGGGTGGGGCAGACCAGTTGGCCTATCCCGATCGCCAGTTTGACCTGGTGATTGCCACCGGATTTAGCTGCTACTACCCCTCAGAATATTGGGCCCTGGTTTTGTCTGAGGCGAAACGGGTGTTAAAACCCGGTGGTTTCTTTGTCTTTGATGTCCTGGATGAAACCTCTGCCCTGGCCGAGAACTGGGCCATTTTAGAAACCTACAGTGGAGCAGAGGTGTTTTTAGAGCCTGCATCGTCCTGGAAACAGGTGATTCAGGCGAGCCATGGCTCCATAGTCAAGACTCTACCGGGAGAGCTGTTTCACCTCTATAAAGTGAAATTTTGACGATCGCAGTGCCACAACGGGTCTGGTTAATTGGCGGAACCAGTGAGAGTGCCGAACTGGCCCGGCAGTTTCTTCAGCACCAGATTCCCTGTACGGTGACTGTGACGACGGCAACGGCCCAGGCCCTGTATCCTCCCTCTTCTTTACTGCGGGTGGTAGTCGGGCGTTTAGGGCCGACGGAACTGGAAGGGTTTTTGCAGCAGCAGGCGATCGCCGCGATTCTGGATGCTTCCCATCCCTTCGCCGTTGAAGTATCTCACCTGGCTATGGCCGCTGCCACTCAGTACGGGTTGCCCTATCTGCGCTACGAGCGCCCGGGGCAGGCCCTGCCCGCCCATGTTCTGACGGTGCCAGATTACCCAACCCTGCTGGCCACAGATTGGCTGGAAAACCAGCGGGTATTGCTGACGATCGGCTACCGCAACCTGGAACTATTCCAGCCCTGGCAGACGCGAGCCACCTTGTTTGCCCGCATCCTGCCGTCTCCAGAAGCGCTGGAGGCTGCCCTGCAGGCAGGTTTTACCCCTGACCGTCTGGTGGCCCTCCGTCCTCCCCTTTCCCCCGAATTAGAGCGTGCCCTCTGGCAGCACTGGCAAATTTCTCGGGTTGTCACTAAAGCGTCTGGGGTAGCCGGTGGAGAAGTGGTCAAGGCCCAGTTGGCTGCTGACCTGGGGATTCAATTAATTGTCCTTACGCGCCCGCAAGTCTCTTACCTCCAGGTCACCAGCGATCTTGCCACGGCTCTGCAGTTTTGTGAGCGGGTAAGGAAATTTTCCGCGAGATAGAAAAATTCGTGATCCACCAGCGGTCTGGAGCGATCGCCCTGCTGATGATAAATTTGGCCTGGATTTTTTTCTCGTACTCAAGATTCCTGTTAGCAGCATTGCCATCTGGTAAAATTTGTAAGGTTTCTATAACTTTGACCAATGGGATCAACGCAAGCACGGATTGCAATCGACGCAATGGGTGGAGACCATGCCCCGGCGCAAGTAGTTGCGGGTGCGCTCAGGGCACGGGAAGAATTAGGGGTAGAAGTATTGCTGGTTGGCGACCCGGCTCAAGTTGAGGCATCTTTGCAGGAGCATGGCGCAGCCTCCTCGCTGGAGATTGTTCCGGCAGAAGGGACGATCGAAATGGGGGAAGAGCCCCTCAGTGCCCTGCGCCGTAAACCTAAGGCATCGATCAACGTGGCGATGGAGCTGGTCAAGCAGGGACGGGCCGATGCCGTTGTCTCGGCGGGGCATTCCGGTGCTGCCATGGCCGCTGCTTTGCTGCGCCTGGGTCGGTTGCCAGGCATTGATCGTCCGGCGATCGGGGCCGTCCTGCCGACCATGGTTCCGGGTAAACCGGTAATTATTCTGGATGTGGGTGCCAACGTCGATTGTCGGCCCAAGTTTTTAGAGCAATTTGCCTTTATGGGCACGGTCTATTCCCAGTACGTGATGGGAGTGACCGAACCTAAGGTCGGCTTGCTCAACATTGGGGAGGAAGACTGTAAAGGCAACGAACAGGCCCTCCGGACCCATCAGTTGTTGAAGGAAAACAACCAGATTCCGTTCGTTGGCAATGCCGAAGGTCGGGATGTCCTGTCTGGCCATTTTGATGTGATTGTGTGTGATGGCTTTGTCGGCAATGTGCTGCTGAAGTTCGCCGAGGCCGTCGGAGAAGTCGCTTTGCAAATTCTTCGGGAAGAATTGCCCCGAGGCTGGCGGGGTAAGGCCGGTACTGCCCTGCTCAAACCTAACCTGCGGCGAATTAAGCAGCGGATGGATCATGCCGAACATGGCGGTGGTCTGCTGCTGGGGGTGGCTGGTGTTTGCATTATCAGCCATGGCAGCTCCCAGGCTCCCAGCATCTTTAATGCGGTACGGCTTGCCCGGGAGGCGATCGACAATCGGGTGTTAGATCGGATTCAGTCCAAGTACCAGGAAGAAAGTCCGAAATCGGCGGTTGGCGGACAGCAGGCCGACGCTTAAACAGTTACTTACTGGGTTCATTGCGACTGACGGAGAAAGGTTTTGAGACAGGTAGGGTTTGGAATTGCAATTACCGGAAGTGGGTCGGCGGTGCCCGAAACTTCCCTGCATAACGATGGGTTAAGCCAGGTTGTGGAAACCTCCGACGAATGGATCGCTGCCCGTACTGGCATTCGATCTCGTCGTCTGGCAACCCCTACGGAGACGCTGGTGACCCTGGCCACCCGTGCTTCCCAGGGGGCGATCGAAATGGCCGGAATTGCTGCCTCAGATGTTGATCTGATCATCCTGGCCACCTCAACGCCCGATGATTTGTTTGGCAGTGCCGGTCAGATTCAGGCAGCTCTAGGGGCCACCAAGGCCGTTGCCTTTGATATGACGGCAGCCTGTTCCGGGTTTGTCTTTGGGCTGGTGACCGCTGCTCAATTTATCCGCACCGGAGCCTATCAGACGATTTTACTGATTGGGGCGGATGTTCTGTCTCGCTGGGTTGACTGGCAGGATCGGCGCACCTGTGTATTGTTTGGGGATGGGGCCGGAGCCGTCATAATTCAGGCAAATGACCAGGATCGGCTGTTGGGGTTTGAGTTACGCAGCGATGGTAGCCAAAACCACTATCTCAATCTGGCCTACCAGCCCCAACCTCACGATCTGGTTGAGGGCGTGACCCTTGGTCAGGGAACCTTTCACCCGATCACCATGAACGGTCAGGAAGTCTACCGGTTTGCCGTGCGGCGGGTGCCAGAAGTCATTGAAAAAGCTTTGTTCCGGGCCGATCGGACAGTTGAGCAGGTCGATTGGTTGGTGCTGCACCAGGCCAATCAACGCATCCTGGATGCGGTAGGGACGCGGTTGAAAATCCCACCAGACAAAATTGTCAGTAATCTGGCCAACTATGGTAATACTTCCGCCGCCTCAATCCCACTGGCGTTAGATGAGGAAGTGCGACGGGGTAGGATTCAATCAAACCATACAATCATTGCTTCCGGGTTTGGGGCCGGTTTGTCCTGGGGGGCCGCTGTTTTCCAGTGGGGACGTTGACCTCCGTCATTACTACCATCGGGGTGTAGCAACGCCAGCTCCCTGGCAGCAGGTTCGATCGATAGGGTTACAACAGCGCAGGTAGGAGCAGCAACCCATGACCCTCTTATTGGCTGGAGATACGGGTGGTACTAAGACAATTCTGCGGCTGGTCAATGCTGATCGGGCCAATACCAGAACTGGTACCGCCCTGGACTCGCTCTACGAAGCCAGGTATGCCAGTGCCGACTTTCCCGATCTGGTTCCCATGGTGCAAACCTTTCTGGCCGCCGCCACAGATCACCTGGGCCAGCTTCCCAGGCCAGAAAAAGCCTGTTTTGCCATTGCCGGGCCGGTGATCGGAGACAGTTGTAAACTGACCAACCTGGGTTGGTTCTTAGAAGCGCCCCGTCTCAGCCATGCCCTGAATATTCCCCAGGTCGCCCTGATTAACGATTTTGTTGCCGTTGGCTACGGGGTTCTCTGCCTGGAGCCAGCGGATCTGCACACCCTGCAGGCAGGTAAACCTGACCCCGATGCTCCGATCGCAGTGATTGGTGCCGGTACCGGTTTGGGTGAAGGTTTTTTGATCAATCATAATGGCGATTACCGGGTTTATCCGACGGAGGGTGGCCATGGTGACTTCGCGCCGCGTTCGCCGATCGAGTTCCAGCTTTCCCGCTATCTCTTAGAAAAATACCGGTTAGACCGGGTGTCGATCGAGCGGGTCGTGTCGGGTATGGGAGTTGTGGCAATTTACCAGTTTCTCCGCGATCGCAGGACGGCCCCCGAATCCCCGGAAATTGCGGCGGCGATCTGCACCTGGGAGCAGGAATTTGGCCAGAGTGAGAAGACCGTTGATCCCGGCGCTGTGATTGGCCAGGCTGCCCTGGCCGGGCAGGATGTTCTGTCGGAACAAACCCTGCAGCTGTTCGTTGAGTTGTATGGGGCAGAAGCAGGAAATCTGGCCCTGAAGCTATTGCCCTACGGAGGGATGTATGTGGCGGGAGGGATTGCTCCCAAAATTCTGCCTTTACTTACCGATGGCAACTTTCTCAGTGCTTTTGAAAGTAAAGGCAGAATGCGGCCTCTGCTGGAAATGGTGCCCCTGCATATTGTGCTCAACCCCCAGGTGGGGTTGATTGGGGCTTCCCTCTGTGCCGCCCGTCTGGCTTAGGGGTCAGACCAGGGCCCGCCAGGTTTCTCCTGCGACGGTAATCAGGGGGGTTGGCTGGGGATTCAGGGTTTCTGGGGCGGCTCCAGGCGTAATCGAATTGAGGAACCAGATGCCATTCGCGCCATTCTGGGCACCGCCGTAGTTACGCCAGAGAATATCCGCTGTGCCGTTGCCATCAAAGTCATCGGCCCCCTGAATCTGCCAGTTGAGATCACTCACCTGGGGTAGGGTGCTGCCCGTAGAGAACCCGGTAAACCAGAGAACATTTTCCCCAGAAGTGAAGTTACGCCAGAGAATATCGGCTCTGCCATCCCCATTAAAGTCGGCAGTAGCCTGAACTTTCCAGGTATTAGAGGCCAGGGAAGAAAACTGCAGCGATCCTCTGGCAACCGCTCCCTCCATCAACCAGGCCAGATTCTCTCCCGAAGCCAGATTCCGCCAGAGAATATCCAGGTTGCCGTCTCCATCAAAGTCGCCGGTGCCCTGAATCTGCCAGGTCGTACTGGCTACCTCAGTCAGGGAAACTCCAGCCTTAATGGTTGCCCCATCCATCAGCCAGAGAGTATTGCTGCCGCTTCCAGAATTGCGCCAGAGAATATCGGCCTTGCCATCCCGATCGAAGTCTCCAGACCCCTGTATCTGCCAATCTCGGCCCACAACTTGAAGCAGGGTTGCTCCCCCTTTGATCTGGCCCCCATCCATAAACCATAGAGTATTTGTGCCGCTGTCGGCATTGCGCCAGAGAATGTCGGCTTTACCGTCTCCGTCAAAATCGCTGGTAGCCCTGCTGCCATTGCCATTCACAAAGTCATCGTTGGTAATGGAACCCGTCCCCTGGGCCGTGGTGATCGTGGCATTGGTGGGAGCAGACAGGCTGACAAAGAAGGTTTCATTGGCTTCGACCAGGGTATCGCCGATAATCGGCACCTCGATCGTCTGGGTGGTCTGACCGGGGGCAAAACTGAGGCTACCGCTGACCGCCGTATAGTCGCTACCGGCGATCGCCGTATTGTTGGCGGTGGCGTAGTTAACCGTCACCGTCTGACTGCTGGAACCGGTCAGGCTGACGGTGAAAACTGCCACGGTGCCACCGCTGCTCTCGGCCAGACTGACATTGTTGATCGAAAGGCTTGGTAGAACCGGTGGGGCATCATCGTTTGTAATGGTGCCCACCCCCTGGGTCGTCAGCAGGGTGGCATTGGTGGGAGCAGACAGGCTGACAAAGAAGGTTTCATTGGCTTCGACCAGGGTATCGCCGATAATCGGCACCTCGATCGTCTGGGTGGTCTGACCGGGGGCAAAACTGAGGCTACCGCTGACCGCCGTATAGTCACTGCCAGCGATCGCCGTATTGTTGGCGGTGGCGTAGTTGACCGTCACCGTCTGGCTACTGGAACCGGTCAGGCTGACGGTGAAGATCATGGCGCTGAGGCCGCTATTTCCCTCTGTCAGGCTGGCATTGCCGATAACCAGGTTGACCTGGCCTGGTTGCGGGTTCACCAGGGAAGCTCCGGCATTAATGGCGGGGCTTCCGGGAAGCACTGGATAGTAAACCGTATTACCAACCTGCTGCACTGGGCCTAACTGGGGGTCGGTGATCGTAATGCTGCCAGAGAGGGCGGGGCCACTGGGAAACTGGAAGTTGCCGCCAGCATCGTTAAAGGGGCGGTTGGTCTGCTGATTACCGTTAAAGGAAACCCCCGTATTGGCAGAGGTGTTATTGGCAAAAATGGTGTTGCTCACCGTGGCCAGGTTGTCGCTACCCGTGGCCAACCCACCAGAGAAGAGGGCGGAGTTATCGACGATCGTGGTATTGCTCAGGTTAATTGGGCTGTAAGTGGTGATTGCCCCGCCAAAGTTGTTGGGGGCGGTGTTGCCCGCAAAGGTACTATTAACCACACTGGTGGGCGTATTAAATACCCACAGGCCTCCCCCCTGGGCATTGGCAAAGTTGTTGATAATGCTGGAGTTGGAAATAGTCAGAGTGCCACTGCCACTGCTATTGCGGATATGGCCAATGGCTCCGGCATTACCATTGTCCCAGCCGTTCACAATTCCAACGGAACTGTTGTTGCGAAACAAACTACCTTCAATCAAAACGGTATCTTCCGGGTCGGCAAACAGATGCACTGCCCCTCCCGAAGACCGGCTCTGGTTACCCTCAAAGGTACTATTGCGGATTGTGATCGAGTTATTGGCCCGATCGGTGTAGATGGCCCCACCGTAACCTCGCAGAGGCCCGTTGCCAGCGGTACTGAGAACCTGGGCGGCCAGGGTGTCGTTATTGATAAACTGGCTGTTTTCCACGGTGAGCAGGGCGTTAATGGCGTTAATCGCCGCCCCATTAATGCCCCGATTGCCGACAAAACTGCTGTTGAGAATCGTCACCGCTCCCGGGGTAACGGTGGCGATCGCCCCGGCTCCCCGTTCATCATTGGCGGCGATCCCCAGGTTGTTGTTGAACTGGCTACCATTGACCAGCAGGGTTGACTCGAACCCCAGGTAAATAGCTCCCGCTCCCTGGTCGGCCACATTGTCGCTAAAGGTGACATTCTCAACGGTCAAATTAACCCGGAAATCGGCATAAATAGCCGCCCCCCGCTGGGTAGTTCGCCCATTTACCAGAGCAATGTTACGCACAGTCAGATCGCTAAAGTCACCACCACGCAGAATGCCAGTAGTGTTATTACCGCTGATCGTGACCGCAGAACCACCATCGATCGTCAGGGATTTGCTAATCGGCACCTGAATCGCACTACCCAGGGTAATCGTGGTGATTCCGGGGGCAAATACGATCGTGTCTCCCGAGGCCGCATTGGCTACAGCTTCTCGCAGGCTACCGGCTCCACTGTCGGCAGCACTGGTTACTGTCAGCGTCGCCAGTACTCCTTCATAGCGTTCCATCACCTGAGTATCTAGAACGGGTTGCGGGGTAATTTGGCCCAGGCGCACTTCCAGATCCCAATTGCCCCCCAGGGCTTGATTTCCGGTACGGCTGCTAGAGGCTGCGATGTTTGCGCCAGTGAGTTCATGCAACTTCTGCAAAAATCGACTGCCATTTGCCCCGGCGGCTACATTGCAACCATAGAGAAACAGGTCGATCGCCGCCATGGCCGGAGACCAACCGGAAAGGTCAACAAATTGTTCAACGGTGTCGCCATTCAGGTGGGTATTTCCCAGGTAGAGGTGGCCCGGAGATCCATGGGAAAAGATATGTACAGCCTTCAAACCAACCCGCGTCGCCAGAACCGAGGTAATTTGCTCAACTCCGTCCTGAGCTGGGTCGAGCACCTTAACTTCAATCCCGGGGGCGATTCCCTCGGCTAATTGCTGGTAATGGTCGATCGTCGGATCAATGAAAACGATCGTCGAACCACCCTCAAAGTGGCTGGCAGAGAGCTGGCAGGGGTAAGACATAACAAATTCCTCCAAACAGGTCGTCGGGTTGAACCTTGGGTAAATAGGGACGATCGAAAACTTGGCCCTACAGGCAGAAACCATCTACCGGGACGGCAAAATGGTGGGATTAAGGCGATTGCAACCCTGGAAATTTTGGATGGTGAGTACATCTGCCCAGAACTGGGCAGCCATATCACATCAGGTTTAGCTGAACAGGTATTGGCAGGAAAAACAATTTGTGAATGCTATATCGATAGCAATGGTTGTGGTGAGATAACTCAGCCTTCACCGCCCTGAGCAACCCTCATCAATCTATTCGGCAAGACAAAAGTTGAGCAATTGTCTAATACAATCAGCAGCATTCTTTCATGCTGAATTCACTTTAGAGCAGGTTCCAATTCAACTGGGAATTAATCAAGGAAGTGGTAAGCCCCATTCCTGGTAATGCACATCAACCCTGGAATATTCCAGCCATCTTGAATAATTCATGCAGGTGCTTCATCTATCACTGGTTTGATACTGAGTCACGGGAACATCGCTCGAAGTTGAAGATTTGAACGTCGTAACTGTGTAGAAGCCCTGTAAGCCAATTGAAAACTATGATCGCAGCTGCAGGAAGGCTGAGTTCCGCAGCAATTGCCAGTTTTTTGTCCGTCCACTCACCCAAAAGGGTGATGCTATGGCCAGCGAAAGTAAACTTCTCTGGGTCTATATCCCTCAAAAAAAGACTGGGCAACCTTTTGGGGCTACCCAGGCTAATCTGCTTAGGGGGTTACTGGTCTTGAGAAGCAAGCCTCCAGGAGTGGACATGGGATAATTTGGCTACCTGGAGTTTGACCGGTCGGGCCAGATTATGGTTGGGTTGGAGTCACGCCTGGAGGCGCTTCAGACTAGGGGCGATCGTGCCAGTCCTGCCTCCGACCTAAACGGCGTACAACCGATCCAGTTCGAGAAAGGTTTGCAGGAGAACCGTTGTGCCCTGGGCACATTCCTCCGTTGAGGTATATTCATCTTCGGAATGGCTCACTCCGGCCCGACTGGGAACAAAAATCATCCCCATATCGGTAATTCGGCCAATCTCCTGGGCGTCATGGCCGGCCCGACTGGGCAGGGAAGTATAGGGCAGGTTGAAGCGCTCACAGATCTGCTGAATCGTGGTCTGAATTTGGGGAGCTGCCAGGGTGGGCAGAATATGCAAAGTCTCCCGCATGGTAAATTCGGTGCCCGTTGCCTGGGCGATCGCCGTGAATTCTGTTTTTAACTGGGCCACCAGGGTTTCCAGGTGCTCCTGGGACAGATCCCGCAGGTCAATCCGAAAATCGACCTTGCCCGGTACGGTATTGGTCGCGTTAGGGGACACTTCCAGATAGCCAACGGTGGCTACCTGATCTCCGGGAGTTTCCACGCCAACTCGATTGACGGCCAGAACCATCTGGGCGGCGGCGACTAAGGCATCCTTTCGCATGGACATGGGGGTAGTTCCGGCATGGTTCATCCGGCCGGTGACGGTGACAGCAAAGCGGTACTGCCCGACAATCCCCGTGACTACCCCGATCGGCAGGCCGAGGGCCTCTAAGACTCCTCCCTGTTCGACATGGAGCTCGACAAAGGCCGCGATCTCCGAGCGACTGCGTTTTGCCGTGGTAATCTGCTGCCAGTTGCCACCGATCATTTCCAGGCAGGGTTGAATCGGGCGACCATCGAGACGGCAGTAGTAGTCTGGATCGGTGCCCCTGACCTCCCCGGCCATGGCCTTACTACCCAGTACCGATCGCTCTTCATCGGTAAACACAATCACTTCGATCGGATGATCCAGGCGCAGGTGATTTTCCTGTAATACCCGTACCACCTCAATTCCGGCCAGGACTCCCAGGCAACCATCGTAGCGGCCCCCGACGGGAACGGTGTCAATATGAGAGCCAGTGGCCAGGGCCGGTGCATCATCGTACTTCCCTTCATACCGACCAATAATATTGCCCGCCGCGTCAATTCTCACCGTCATGCCAGCTTCCTGCATCCAGCGCTGCACCTGATGCCGAGCCTGCAAATCAGCTTGACTAAAAGCCAACCGGCTGACTCCGCCGTTGGCTAACTGACCAATTTCGGCTAATTGAAAAATGCTCTGTTCCAGACGTTCGGTGTTGATAGCCAGTCTTAAGGCGGGAGAGAGATTCATGGTAGATAGGGGATAAGAGAATTGAATTCGTGGGTGAGGGTTAGCTCACCAGGGTTTGCAGGCGGAAGTTGGCAATCTGATTAATTTCTAACAGGGCGCGGGCCTGTTCTGCTTCGATCGCATGGTCTAATCGTTCCTCAAAGGCTTCTAGAATGCTGGCCTTTGTGTGGTTTTTGACCGCAATAATAAAGGGAAAGCCAAATTTGGCTTTGTAGGCGGCGTTAAGGCTGTGGAAGCGCTCAAATTCCTCAGGGGTTAGACGATCTAACCCGGCCCCGGCCTGCTCTTTGACCGAGGCTTCGGCCATTTTGGCCTTGCTGCCCAGATCGGGGTGGGCTCGGATTAAGGCCAGTTGGGCTTCGGGAGTCATGCCCTGAACGACCCGCACCATGGCCTGATGTAAACCTTCTCGATCGTTAAAGGGGCGGTAGCTCCAGGCGAGCTTGGCGATCGTGGGAGTATCTTCAAAGACAGCTCCCAGGGCTGTCACGAAGGATTCCTGATCCAGTTGATTCAGTTCTGCAATGGTGTAAGGCATAGTCGCAATAGGGTTTCCAGGCTTAACTGCCCCGGTAGGTACTGTAGGCCCAGGGAGAGGTCAGAAGGGGGACATGGTAATGGGCGGTAGCGTCGGCAATCCCAAACTGGATCGGCACCTGATTCAGGAACCGGGGCTGGGGCAGGTCTGGAATCAGGTCAGCAAAGTAATCTCCGACACTGAATAACAGTTCATACATTCCTACCTGTAATTCATCTCCTGACAGTAGAGGGCTATCTGTACGGCCGTCGGTATTTGTGATGACTTTTTTGATGAAATTCTTTTCGCCAGTTGATGGATTGATTGACCAGAGCTGAATGGTCAACCCCGATGCTGCTTTGCCATGCACCGTATCTAAAACATGAGTGGTCAACTTTCCCATAGTGGTTGTTTTTGAATGGCTCTGCTTAATGATTTTTTGCTATTTCAGGGGGCCTGCCAGAATTGTTTTAGTAATTGCCCAAATAATGGTGGTGCCGTCTTCCTGCTTCAGTTCTTCGTACCACTCATCGGTTCGCTGGGGATCTCTACCATGGGTCAGGTCTGCCCGTTTGCGGGCTTTCATAACAATGTCTGCGGCCCGATCTTTGCGTTCGGCTTCGTAACGTTTCAGGGCATCTACCACTCCCAGGTTGGTGGTTAACAGGTAACGGGCCAGCACCTCCGTATCTTCCATTGCCTGACACCCCCCCTGGCCCAGGTCGGGAGCCGTACTATGACCGGCATCTCCCAGCAGGGCCACCCGCCCCCGCACCAATTTATCCAGGGGTTTAATGTCATGAATTGCGATCCGGTTGGTGGTATGGGGGTCAAGCCGCCGGATCAGGGTCTGGACGGGTTCGGCCCAACCCTGGAAAAAACCGCTTAACTCTTCCCGGTACTGTTCGGGTTGGCTGACGCTTCCCTTGGGCAGGGGGACATCAAAGAAGAAGTAGAAGCGATCGCCCCCGATCGGCATCAGGGAAACCCGCTTGTACTCACCTACGAAAGTCACCCAGCTATCCGGGGGAATCAAATCTGGACTGATGGGAACCAGGCCGTTCCAGTTGACGTAGCCGACATACTGGCGCTCCGTCGGATGACCCAGGACATACTGCCGTACCAGGGAATGGGTGCCATCGGCTCCGATCAGCAGATCTCCCGTGGTCCGGCTACCATCTTCAAAAATTGCAGTGGCGCTGTGCTCATCCTGCTCTACGGCGACACATTTAGCCCCCAGGTGTACCCGTTCTGGGCCAAAGGCTTCCAGCAACATTTGCTGCAACTCTGTGCGGGAGACGGGGTAGGGACGCTCCCCTACGGTTTCAATCAGGGGAGACAGGCTGAAGCTGGTCAACACCTCCCCGGTCTTGCCCCGGTACTCCATGCGGGTCATGTAGCCACCAATCCGGGCGATTTCCTTGCCCAGACCTAATCGGTTTAGCACCTTGACCCCATTCGACCAGAGGGAAATTCCGGCCCCGGCAGGGCGCAACTCGCTGACCCGATCGTAAATTTCCACCTCGTACCCTGCCTGACGTAAGGCGATTCCTGTCGCCAGTCCGCCCATTCCGGCCCCAATGATGATGACCTTCAGGTTATCCATGGTGCGCTCCCAGCCTGAAATTCTATTCGGGCAAATAAGTGTTTGTATACTGTATACAATAGCACTGCATACGGTATACAATACAAAAGATCGAACAACGATAGGGGTATTGGGGGCTACAAAACTACCGCTGCTATTCGTTTGTTCCTTCTGCTCAACCCCTCAGGAGTCATTCCCTTGGCACCCCCCTCAACCCTGGCGCTTTCTTCGCCCCTGTTGCAGCGTTCTCAATCGCTGCATGAGCAAACCTACCAGGCTTTGCGGACGGCAATCTTATCGGGTGAGCTGCCCGCAGGAGAACGGCTGGTTGAGACTCAGTTAGCAGACTGGCTCAAGGTTAGCCGCACACCGATTCGGGAAGCAATTCGCCAGCTGCAACGGGAAAATCTAATTCTGGCCGATGACAATGGTGCTCTGCGGGTAGCTTCCCTGTCTGTGCAGGATGCTGCCCATTTGTACGATTGTCGCATTGCCCTGGAACAACTGGCGGTAGAGGCGGCCTGTCAGCAGGTAACGGCCGCGCAGCTGGAGCAATTAGATCTGGCGGTGCAACAGGCCGAGCAGGTGGCGATGGTCGATACCCAATTAACTGACTACCAGCTCCTGCATCTCGATTACCAGTTTCATCGCCTGTTGGCCGAAAGTTCTGGTAACTCCTGGCTGGGGGTGTTGCTTGATCAGGTGTTTGACAAGATGATGTTATTACGTCTGCGGACTGTGCAACATAATCCCCGGGTGTTGGAGATGCGTTGCGAACATCGGCGAATTTTAGCCGCTATCCGCGATCGTGATCCCTCTGCGGCCGTTCTTGCTCTGCGGGAACATCTGACGGCCAGTAAAGAGCGGGTGATCCAGGAAATTAAACAAATCGAACAGGGCCACGGTTAAGCGTTTGCTGTCACCTGGCTCCCGTTTCAACCTGTAACTCTATTGCGATTTCTACTTCCATGAACAGCAAGCGTATTTTTATCTGTGGTTCTGCTCTAAGAGGTCAGCCTGACCACAAAAATCTCGGTTCTGCCAAATTTATCCGAGAAGTCAAAACCGAGCCCCGTTATCGTCTTCACTCCGCCGGGAATGGTTGGCATCCGGCGATCTACGAGGTAGCTGAAGGGGGCATCTCGATTCCCGGGGAAGAATACGAAATTAGCCTGGAAGAATTCAATCAGCTGGCGGCCTCGGAACCTCCTAATATGTATCCTGCCGATGTGGTGACCGAGTCAGGGGACCTGTTGACAGCGTTTCTCTATCCTAAGGAGCTGGTAGAAAAATATAGCTGGGAAGATATCTCCCACTATGGCGGCTGGGCGGCTTATAAGATGGCAACCAGTTCGGTCTGAAGCAGGAGAGAACTATGACGGCTAACCAGTACCCCCGGGATCTGATCGGCTATGGTCGTAATCCACCCCATCCTCAGTGGCCCCAGCAGGCACGGGTAGCCGTTCAGTTTGTGATCAACTACGAGGAAGGGGGCGAAAATTGTATTCTGCATGGGGATACGGCCTCGGAAGCCTTCCTCTCAGAAATTGTCGGAGCCCAACCTTTTTTGGGGCTGCGCCACATGAGTATGGAGTCCATCTACGAGTATGGCAGCCGGGCTGGCTTCTGGCGGCTCTACCGGATGTTTACGGAACGACAATTGCCCGTCACCATTTATGGGATTGCCATGGCTCTGGAACGTAACCCGGAGGCCGTGGCGGCGATGCTGGAAGCCGATTGGGAAATCGCCAGCCACGGCTACCGCTGGATTGACTATAAGTACTTCAATGAAGCCGCCGAACGGGAACACCTGGAAATGGCGATCGCCATTCATACCCGGGTCACCGGCAGTCGGCCCCTGGGCTGGTATACCGGTCGAGATAGCCCCCAGACACGCAGGCTGGTGGTAGAGGCTGGCGGTTTCCTTTACGATGCGGATAGCTACGCCGATGATCTGCCCTACTGGGTGTACGACTATGGCAAGCCCCATCTGGTGATCCCCTACACCCTCGATAACAATGACATGCGGTTTGCTACGCCTCAGGGTTTCAACTCTGGCGATCAGTTTTTTGCCTACCTGCGGGATGCCTTTGATGTCCTCTACGCCGAGGGCGAAACCGCTCCCAAAATGATGAGCATTGGCCTGCACTGTCGGCTGGTGGGCCGACCGGGGCGGGCTGCTGCCCTGGCCCGATTCCTCGACTATGTGCAGAGTCACGATCGGGTCTGGGTCTGCCGTCGAGTCGATATTGCCCGCCACTGGCATCAGCATCACCCACCAGCGTAACCATTCTGCCGGTCTGTCATGCGAGACTAGAAGAGGATGACGGATCGGTGGCAATGCAGGAATCGCAGCAACAATTTAACCCGCTCAATCAGACCAGTGAAAGCCCTGGAGATTGGGCCTGGAAGTTCTGGCCGCTGGTGCCAATTTACCCCTACGGTCATCGTCGCACCCTGCGGCGGGAAGTAGTGCCGGGTCAGGTCTGGACCTTTGATCAGGTGCAGGGAATCTTTTATGTCGTCGTGCCGATTCGGATGACGATCGTCAAAGCGGCGGGTGGGTTGCTCGTCTATGCTCCGATCGCCCCGACTCCCGAATGTATCCGCCTGGTGCAGGAACTGGAGGCCGAGCATGGGCCCGTCAAATATATTGTGTTGCCGACGGTGTCTGGCCTGGAGCATAAAGTGTTTGTCGGCCCGTTTGCCCGCTGCTTTCCCCAGGCCCAGGTGCTCGTCGCTCCCAACCAGTGGAGCTTTCCGCTGAATCTTCCCCTCAGCTGGTTGGGGTTTCCCGGGGGGCGAACTCAGGTGTTACCCGCAGATAGCCAATCCGCTCCCTTAGGGGAAGAATTTGACTATGCAATTTTAGATGTCAACCTGGGAGCCCGATCGTTTGGGGAAGTGGCCCTCTTTCATCGCCCATCCCAGACCTTGCTGGTAACGGATACGGTAGTAGCCATTCCGGCAGAGCCACCGCCGATCGTCCAGTTAGATCCCTATCCCCTGCTGTTCCATGCCAAGGACGACCCCTATCACGTCGTATTTGATACGGCAGCCAATCGTATCAAAGGCTGGCAGCGCATCGCTCTGTTTGCCTTTTACTTTCAACCCGCCGCCTTAGAGACTGTGCCCCTGCCCCAGGCTATTCGCGAAGCCCGACAGGTTCCCGATCGCTCCCGCAAAGCTTACTGGGGAATCTATCCTTTCCGCTGGCGGGCCAACTGGCAGGATTCCTTTCAGCAACTTCGGCGGGATGGCAAATTGCTGGTTGCTCCGATTCTCCAGACTCTGATCTTAAATCGGGCTCCCCAGGAGGTTTTGGCCTGGGCCGAGCAGGTAGCCCAATGGCCGTTTCAACGGATTATTCCCGGTCATCTAGAAGCGCCCCTTAGCGTGACTCCAGCGGAGTTTTACCAGGCTTTTAGCTTTTTAACCAGAGCCCCGATCGACCCGTTACCTGAGGCCGATATCAAGCTGCTGCAAGACATCGATCGAGGGCTGATACGCAGCGGCATTACCCCTCCAGCAAAAGATCGAATTTAGGATTGTGAATTTAATAAAACCCGGAACTTAATTTTTGAAAGCGTGGCTCCGCCTTCAAAAGCGCTATTAAAAATTTGGTTTTGATTAATTTGGGCTCCTTAGCCAGGAAATCCCTCTCGAGGGTTTGTATTTCTCCTTACATTGGCAGAGTTCCAAGGCTTTCTCAGCTTCGGGAAATCCCTAAAAAAACTTAACTTGATCACCCTCCTGTTTCCTCCAGGGGTGGGATTAAAGTCTCTGAAAATTATGCCAATCTTGTAGTATATACAGACGCTTCAGCGCCCAGGAGGCGAAAGCTTATGAAGCCCATCCTATTATCGGCAATGACTGTTCTGGCAACCATGGGACTGGCCCTGCCGGGACTGGCGGAAAATCCGGCCCATGTCCGGCAATTGTTAGAAACCCGAGAATGTGCCGGCTGTGATCTCTCTGGAGCCAATCTGAGCAAAGCTCATTTGTTAGGCGCAGATTTGCGGGATGCCAACCTGCAAGGGGCCAATCTGGTAAATAGTAATCTGGAAGGCGCGGATCTGACCGGGGCTAACCTGCGCGGTGCCAATTTGACGGGAGCCTTTGCCAGCAATGTGGTGATGGATTACGCCAACCTGACCAATGCCAACCTGACCAATGCCAATGTGAGCCATGCCAATACCATTGGGGCAACCATGGTTGGGATCGATATTAGCGGTGCCCTGGTCGAGGGCAGCGGCATCAGTGTCGGTGGTGATTGATCACGGTCCATTAATCTCAGGGAGTTAATCCCGGGAAGTTTGCCTGCAAACCCAGGGACGGGGTTAGACTATCGCTGGTAGTATCCCGTTCATGAGCGATGGCAAAACGCATTGTTGTAACTGGTGTCAGTCGTGGTCTGGGTCGGGCCATGGTCGAAGGCTTTGTGCAGCAGGGGCACATTGTCTATGGTTGTGCCCGGTCTGAAATGGCGATCGAACAACTGCAACAACAGTTCGGTTCTCCCCACGACTTCAGGGCCGTTGATGTGGCCGACGAAGTCCAGGTAAGGGCCTGGGCCAGGCACCTGCTGGAAATCGCTGACCCGCCCGACCTGCTGATTAATAATGCTGCTCTGGTCAATCATCTGGCACCCTTATGGGAGATTTCAGGGCCCGAGTTTTCCCAGCTGATCGATGTCAACATTAAGGGAGTGGCCAACGTAATTCGCCATTTTGTTCCAGCTATGGTGGCTCAAAATCGGGGTGTCATCGTCAATTTCAGCTCCGGTTGGGGCCGCTCTACCTCGCCGGAAGTGGCTCCCTACTGTGCTTCTAAATGGGCGATCGAAGGGCTGACTAGGGCCCTGGCCGAAGAACTTCCTCCCGGTATGGCCGCCGTTCCCCTCAACCCCGGCATCATTCACACCGAGATGCTGGAGATCTGCTACGGCGAAGAAGCGGCCAACTACACCAAACTAAGGGACTGGCAAAAACAGGCAGTACCATTTTTGTTACAGCTCTCTCCCAGGGATAATGGCAGACCCCTGACCGTACCGGCTTAGGATCCCAAATTGATTAAAACCAGATTCAGTTCTGGCTTTGACGAGATTCACGATCTTCAGGGCGATCGCCGGTAAGGCTCCGGCAACTAGCAGTAAACGGGCAAATTTTGGCGGCATCGTTACAATAGCCTTGACCTGTCCTTAGCCCTCTGACCATGCTTCTCTGGATAAAATGCTCCGCCTTTGCCTTTGTTTCTGGTCTGTTGCTGCCCCTGGCCGGGTTAAGCCAACCGGCCCCGACTACCCCTCCGCGAGCCCCAGATCAACAGATCGAGTGTGAACTGCTGGTGGCAGGAGGGGGGCTGGCCGGTGTGGCTACGGCGATCGAGGGTTTGCGGGCAGGTCGTACCGTCTGTCTGACGGAGATCACCGATTGGGTCGGGGGGCAGCTGACTTCCCAGGGAACTTCGGCCCTGGATGAGGTGAGAAAGCAGCGGGCAGAGCTGTTCTATGCCAGGGGATACAACGAGTTTCGCGAGCGAATTAAGGCCCACTACGGCACCCTCAACCCGGGTCAGTGCTGGGTCAGTGTGTCCTGTTTTATTCCACGAGATGCCCAGCAAATTTTGCAGGAGATGTTACGACAGGCCGAAAGCCAGGGCAAAGGGAAGCTCCACTGGTTTCCGGCGACGGTGATTAAAGACCTGCAATACAACCCAACGGGAACCCTGATTGAAGCGGCGATCGCGATTCAGCACCAGCCCGTCCCCGGTACCCCGCCCCTGAATGCGGCACCCCTTTCCCAGACGATCGAAGATGCTTACCGCTACGAAGACTCCCCCCGGTTTCAAAAACGAATTATCCAATTTGTGCCGGCTGTACCCCAAAAACCTGCCTCTACGGCTGCCAGACCAACCAACTGGTTCGTGATTGATGCGACGGAAACCGGGGAATTGATTGCCCTGGCCGACCTGCCTTACCAGCTTGGGTTAGATCCGCGTAGCCCCTTAAACCCCTCTTCTCCCACGGAAACCGGCGATCCCTACTGTGTCCAGGGTCATACTTATACCTTTGCCATGGAGAAGATGGCTGAACCCCAACCCCAATCGATGCCGTCTTTTTACCCCCAGTACGAGCCCTACTATGGCTACGACGAAAATCCCCAAAAAGCAGATTTCAACTATGTCTTCACCTACCGCCGTATCTGGAGCCCGGTGACTGGGGAGAGAATTAAAGCCGGGGGGATTACGGTCACAGCACCGACCCCGGGAGACATTTCGATGCAGAACTGGGTCTGGGGCAACGATTACCGCCCCGGTACCAGTCAAGATAACCTGGTTTACAGTCGAAACCAGCTGCAACAGACCGGCCAGCTTGTTCCCGGTAGTTGGATGGGGGGCCTGCGTACCGATGCCCTGCGGAAAGGGGAAGAAATTGCCCTGGGCTTTTACTACTGGCTGGTGGCCGGTACCAGCGATTCTTTCCTGGGGCCAGGGGTGAAACAACCCGTACCCGACCAGCGCCTGCTGACCGGCCTCGATTCTCCCATGGGAACCCTGCATGGCCTGTCCAAGTATCCTTACATTCGAGAAGCTCGTCGCCTGCTGGGTCGTCCGGCCTACGGATATCCCAGGGGCTTTAGTCTGAGTGAAATTGATATTTCGGCGGCGGATTTTCGCTCTGAGTACTACCGCAACCTGCCCGCTGCTACCTATCGCAGTCTCTGGATCTATCTGGCCGGATTGAACACGGCAGCGGCAATCCAGCAAGATAACCCTGACACCATTGAACGCCGTACCCGATCGCGGATCTACCCCGATTCCGTGGGAATAGCCCAGTACGCGATCGACTTTCATCCCTGTATGGAGTTATCGCCGCCCGAACTTCCCGGTAATCGAGAGCGTCCGGGAGTCCGTCAGGCCCATGGCTCTTCCTATCCCGGGCAGATTCCCCTGCGGGCGATGATTCCCCAGCGATTAGATAATCTGCTGGTGGCAGGTAAGAGCATTGCGACCAGTTATAGTGTGGCGGCAGCCTACCGGGTGCATTCCTTTGAGTGGTCCGTGGGGGCTGCCGCCGGAACCGTGGCGGATTTTGCCCTGAGCCAGGGATTACTACCCCAGCAACTCGTAGATGAATTGCCCCAGCGGGAACCCCAACTGGAGCAACTGCAACGGCAACTACAGGCCAAGGGCAATCCGACGGCGTTTCCCAATACTTCCATCCTGAACTTAAACTGGGAGGAGTGGAAGAGCTGGTAGTTACGAATTAGTCCGATGCAACGCAAACAAAAATTTCCCCATCTGGTGGGGTCTAAGTGGACGGCCCAGCAGAAAGTAGATGGTTGGCGGCATTTTCAGGTCGTAAACCGGAAAAATCAGGGAAGCTGGGTGTTTGCTGAAATGGTGTCTGCCTGCGATCCGTCTGTCCGTTTCTGGGTGAATGCCCGCCTGCTCAAAGATCGATCGCTCTGGCAGGCGGGATGGCAATCGTTACAGGAATCGGAATCCGGCTAGGGAGTTACTTCTCAGTTAGAAGTATGCATTTAATAAAACCCGGAACTTTATTTTTGAAAGCGTTGCTCCGCCACGCTTTCAAAAATTAGAAATTTGGTTTTATTAATTTCTGTTCCTTAGCGTCGCCGACTACCAAAGCTACTCCGCGATCGCGATCGACTCCCACTACTGCCAAAACTGGGACTCCGGTAGCTACGGCTATTAGAGCGGTTGCCCTGGCGCAGGTTACTGGAACCATAGCCCGAGCCCGAGGGACGATTGTTGCCATAGCTGGGGCTGGTTGTTCGGTAGCTGGGGGTGGTGCGGTAGCCCGACTGGCCATAGTTGGGCGATCGCAACTGTCCCGTACTCCGGAAAACCTGACGATTGCGGGTGGCGATCGGCGGTTGCTGGTAGCGACTCTGATAGCGGTTCACCGCCTGACCGTAGGTAGAGCCATAACCACCAAAGCCAGTCATCGGCACGCCCGGCTGGTACAGGGGCGGCACATAGTACTGGGGTCGGAACAGCAGGCTACCCAATGCCTGACCGGCTAAGGCTCCGGCAAAGGGAGTCCAGAAGCTTGGCTCCTGGCGCACAATCACGGTTTCCTGCCGTCCAGTCTGGGGGTCTACTCGGGTATCTGTGACGTTATGGATGTACTCGATCTTAAAATCCTCGGTCAGGTGCAGGGACGGTTGACCCTGCTCAACTTTGAGATAACTTTTTTGACCGGCGGCCACTTCTTCATTGGTTAACCGGGCCATGGGTAAATTGGTTGCCCGAAAGTTAGAAGGTTGTCCGGCTGGAGTATTCAGCAGCATCACCGTGTATTCCCCATTGGCATCATCGTAGGTTGCCTGCTGAACGGGGTACTGCCCATCCGTGATCCGGGTCTGGGCGACGGAACGGCTAGTTTGCTGGGTTGGTTGGGCTTGATTGTTATAAACATCGCTGCGGGAAGGGTCGCCGCAACCTACGGCTGTGACACCCAGGGTCAAGATCATTGAAGCGATGATGAGTTTACGAACCGCTGGTTTAGACATGGTGGGGAAATCAATCAAAAATTAGGATTAGAGCGGAATTAGTTCTGGAAAATGGGCCAGGAGTTGATCGGAAGACAACTCATCCCCAAACTGGGCCGGAGAAAAATGCACCTGGATAGCCCGAAACCGTTCCTGGTAATGGAGGTTGATCAGGGCCTTCAACCCGGCTTTCAGGGCGCTCATACTGGCCAGGTCGGTTTCTAACTCCAGCGACTCACCCTCAAAGGCCACCGTGATCATCACAATCAGATTTCGGGTGACAGGGGCCGAGAGCGGGGCATCCCCTCGATCGGGGGCAAGGGGCGTACTCTGGTACCGTTCGGCAGAGTCGGTAAACAGCTGGTTGACGTAATCTCCCGCTTCTCCCTCATCCCAGAGGACATCTCCTTCATTCGCCGCCGACTGCCAGTAGATGTCAGATTGCAATAGACTCTGACAAATCTCGATGAGGCCCTCTCCCATTACTTCCAGGTCACCATCGGCATCCAGAGCCTGTTGCGCCGCCCGATTTAAAACCCCCAGCAGGGGAGCTACTTCCTCTCCAGCCAGGTGAATAAACATACGGCTGACCACAATTCGGGTTCTGCCAGTCATACGATTGAGGCGATCGCGCCAGGAATTCATCGCTATCTCCGGGGTAAAGGCTGGAACCAATTGGGTTCTTGTTCTCAATCTATCCAGCTCAATGGCTACAGGCTTCTACCTCTGGTTTAGCCTGTCCTCCATAAAGGGAGGGATTCGGGTTTCTAGATAAAACAGTAGAGTTAACCGATAACCACCAGGAATGCAGGTGGAAAAAGCTCTGTAGTCAGGCAGGCAAACGGCTGCCTATTTTACTTTGATGGAAGTGCCAACTTCTTAACCAACAACTGCTTTCAGCGATCCCTTGCCCGGTATTCTAAGATAGAAGTGAAATGACACACCTTATCGGCTTACCGGCTCAATCAGCGATAAGCTACCTTCGTCAGGTTTGACTCGCTCTGCCTGCATCGCCCAGAATTCCCTGAACGCCTTTCCTTAAGCCGTAATGACTCAGCCCGATCGACCCTTTAGCCACCGTTGGATTCTATCGTCTCAAGTGCTTAATCGGGTCAGTCAGGTGATGCAGCAAATGGCTCAGGGGGTGCAGCAGTCTGCTTTGACGATTACCGAAGCCGTACTCCGACCGTTGCCCGATAACCAGACTCAACAACAGTTTACGGCGGTGATTAGCGGCTCCTTTAATGGGTTGTTACTGGCAGAGGCGCTGGCCGATTCTGAAGCCAATTATCTGGTCAGGTTAACCTTTGACCCCCAGGCGATCGCGACCTTTTTGACAGAATTAGATGGCAAGTTAGGGGCTAACCCGGTGGCCCATCGCAGTCTGAAACAGGCGATCCAGCGGTTGCAACCCAACGATAGTGAAATTCAGGCCGCTTTCACCTTGCATCTGGTAGAAGCTCTGACCTCCAGTTCTTCTGATCTCCCCTCCGCCGATGCGGCCTGTGACCATCTGGTGGCTGCGGCTTTGCGCCAGCAGGTAGAACAGGAGCGATTGGTAAACCATGTCACCAGTCAGATTCGTCAGAGCATTGATCTAACGTTCATTCTCCAGACGACAATTCAGCAGGTACAACAACTTTTGCAGGTAGATCGGGTGGTGATCTACGAATTTGCTCCCCTGGAAACAAGTGCAGATTCTTCCGAGCTCAAACAGGCCCCTGCTCAAAATGGCAAAAAACCACTTGTCTATGGGCGAGTTACCTACGAGGCGATCGCCACCGAATCTATTCCGTCGGTTCTTCATCTGGCCGAAGAAAACTATTGTTTTGCCGAATTACCCAATTATCAGGACAAATACTTTAAAGGTTGTATTTTAGCCATCAGTGATGTGGCAGCCACCTACGCCCTATCGCCCTGCCTGCTGGATCTCTTGCAGCGGGCCTGGGTGCGGGCCAAATTACTGGTTCCGATTGTGGTCGAAGAAACCCTCTGGGGATTGCTGATTGCCCATCAGTGCGAAACACCACGACAATGGCAAGACAGCGATCAGGTATTTCTGCAGCGGGTAGCCGAACATCTGGCGATCGCGATCTACCAGGCGAAACTCTATAGTCAGTTGCAACAGCAGCGCGAGATGTTAGAACTGCGGGTGGTCGAACGTACCCAGGAACTGCGGGATGCCCTGGTAGCGGCCCAAACCGCCAGTCAGGCTAAAACTGAATTTTTGGCTGCCATGAGCCATGAACTGCGAACCCCTCTGACCTGCGTGATTGGCATGGCAGAAACCCTGTTACGGGCCCTATCCTCCCCGGCCAATTACGCTTTTCAACCCCAGAAGCAGCAGGACTATCTCAAAATCATTAAGCGTAGTGGTGAACATCTGCTAGAGCTGATTAACGACATCCTGGATATGTCCCAGGTAGAAGCAGGCAAGATGGTTTTGACCATCAGTGAGTTTTCCTTAAGCCAACTGGCCCGCCAATGCCTGCAAAATCTGAGTGAAAAAGCCCGCAGTAATGGTGTGAATCTGCGCCTCGATCTCCAACTCAACTCTGGTATGACCAATGGGCATACCGTTGCCGACGATCGATTTATGGCAGACCATCGCCGCATTGGTCAAATTTTGTTGAACCTTTTGAGTAACGCGATCAAATTTACGCCCCAGGGGGGGCAGGTAATTCTACGGGTCATTGCCAATGCCGACCATGCCGTTTTTCAGGTAGAAGATACGGGGATTGGTATTTCCGATAGCCAGCGGCCTCTGCTGTTTCAAAAGTTTCAGCAGTTAGATGGCTCCTTTCAACGCCGGTACGAGGGAGTGGGGCTGGGACTGGCTCTCACCCGCCAACTGGTAGAACTCCATGGGGGTGTCATTGAGGTAGAGTCGGTGGTGGGGGAAGGATCAACCTTTACGGTAAGAATTCCGGCCCAACCGTTGTCCAAGCTCCGCGATCGCTCCGATGCCACTGTTCCAGAAGCAGTCATTACCCGTCTGGATCAGGCCGACCCCTCCTTTGTCGAAGAAATTGCCAGCGTTGGACGACGGGTGGTTTTAATTGAGGATCAGGATGACACGGCCATGCTGATCTGCGATCTCCTGACAGCCGCAGGGTTTCAGGTGGTCTGGATGGTGGAAGGGGCAACGGCTGTCAAACAGATCGAAATTCTCCAACCAGCGCTGGTAATTACTGATATTCAGTTACCCAGTATTGATGGGTACGAGGTGATCCGGTTTGTCCGTCGCCAGCCTGCCCTGCTCCATACCCGGATTCTGGCGATCGGTCATCTCGCCCTGCAGGCCAGAGATCGTTGTCTGCAAGAAGGGGCAGATGATTACCTGACCAAGCCGATCGATCCCTATCAACTGTTAGATAAAATCTCTTTGATGTTGACGGGCAATGGCTATCGGGAAACGGCAAAACTGGCCCAGGAATGAACTTCCGTGCGTCAGTTGAACCGGTTTGGTTTTATTAAACTCACAATACTTAAGAACCTGCGGTTGCCAGGGCTGCTTCCCGAATCTTCTCAATCCAGCCACTCAGATCATCCGTGTTCAGGCGATAGTTGAGGGGGTGGGCAATCAGACGGGCTGTGCTTTCAAACAACACATTGGTTTCGATCAGGCCGTTTTCTCGCAGGGTGGTACCGGTGGCTACCAGATCCACGATCGCCTCCGACATCCCGGTGATCGGGCCCAATTCTACGGAACCGTAGAGCGGCACAATTTCTACGGGCAGATCCAGGCTATCAAAATACTCCCGGGCACAATGGACAAACTTGGAGGCAACTCGCCCATACAGGGGCAATTCCTGGGCCGATCGGTAAGGACTGGATTGTTTCACTGCTACAGACATGCGGCACTTGCCAAATCCCAGGTCGGCCAGGTGGGCTACCTGGGGGGTTTTTTCCCGCAGCACATCGTAGCCGACAATCCCTAGTTGGGCCTGACCATACTCCACATATACCGGCACATCATGGTTTCGCACCAGTAAGGCCGTGGCCCTGTGGGTTGGATCGGCGATTTGTAATAGCCGGTTACTGGGTTCGAGAAAGGCACTAAAATCGAGGCCGACCGCCTGCAAGAGACGGATACAGTCTTTTAACAGAGCACCTTTGGGCAATGCAACGGTAATCATGGTAACGGTAGCAGTTGAATCAATGACAGGAATTCTTCCCCTTTAGAACATTACCGGATTGCGGGTGAAGGCAGCGTTTAACATTGAGAAGTCCTTTCTCGTTAGTCTGCGGTGCACATTCTTCTGGTTGATGATGAAGCAGAAATGGCTGATCCGATCGGTCAGCTCCTCACCCGCCAGGGTTATAGCGTAGATATTGCCTACGATGGTGAGCGGGGCAATCAACTTGCAGAACATGGGGGGTATGACCTTCTGATTTTAGACTGGATGCTACCCCATCGGTCGGGCTTGGAAATTTGCCAGCGCCTGCGATCGCGGGGAGATAGCACCCCCGTCCTGTTTCTCACGGCTAAGGATACGGTGGACGATCGGGTACAGGGTTTAGATGCCGGTGCCGATGATTATCTAATTAAGCCCTTCGAGTTACGGGAATTGCTGGCTCGGGTGCGAGCTTTGCTCCGGCGCCCCGTGGTTCTAGAACCCCAACCGCTTCCCCGTCTGCGGGTGGGAGATTTAGAACTGGATGTTGCCAACCAGCAGGCTTACCGTCAGGGACGGGCGATCGAACTGTCTGAGAAGGAAACGCAATTACTGGAATACCTGATGCGCCATCCCAACCAGTTGCTTACCCATGACCAGATTCACCAATACCTCTGGGGGGATAACGAGAAACCGACCAGTAATGCTCTGGCCGCTCAAATTCGCTTGCTGCGCCGGAAAATTGAAACGGCTAACGAAGCCCCGCTGATCAGTACGGTCTATGGTAAAGGCTATCGGTTTGGTGGCCCGTCTGAAGGGGGGTGAGGCCATCAGTCCAGATTTTGTAGCAACCAGAAGCCACTGAAGGTCATACCTGAATCATCCGGCTGTACCAGCAAAAAATGTAAGCCCTGGCTGGCCATCTGCCGCTGCTGAAACCCATGAGCCGCCGCCGCTACTTCCTGATCTTCAAAGGTGGCCACTACCCAGCGATCGATCAGGCCAGCCTCCAAAATTAGGCCATCCGGGGCTCCTGGGATGTAACTCAGGGCGACAGGATGGATCTGTTGCAACCAGCGGGCCAACCGCATCGATTGCCTGCCGCCATCAATCACCACGCCGGGGATAGGAGCCGTGGAGGCCAGCCCCAGATGCAGAGGCTTTAAATCTTCTGGCATCTCTAGAATTGGCATCATCCGCCCCTCGAAAGCCTCTACCAGTTCCCCTGCAGCCAGAGCCGCAAACCGCCAGCGATCGCCCCAGAGATTTTCGGCCAGAGGCAAGGGCGGCGGTTTTTCCAGGGCCACCGGGTCGTAGGGTTGGGGGACATAGTTCGGCAGAGTTGGGTACTCTCGGGCCAGGGTTTGCAACCAGGATTTGACCAGTGGAGTACGACGGCTGGGTTCGACCACGATTCCTAAGTCAGGAGCGATCGCCTCCAACAAATTCAAGGTCTGGGGCCGAAATACCCGCAGTCGATCGGGGAGGGCCTGATGCGTCGCCAATTGGTTGAACTCGGCCAGTAACCATTCAGTCGTGGCTGCCGACTGGGGGCAGGAGGCCCGATGTCGAAAAGTTCCCCTGGTATCACAAAGGACTAATTCCCAGAGCGGCTCGGCCCGCTCCGTCTGCAGCGGACGACGATAAAAATCGGCTTCCCAGACCACCGGTCGCATGGCTGATTAATCTTTCAAGGAGAGCATTTGCCGCAGACCGACCCACCCCACGGTGGCGTAAATCACGGCCAGCAACAGCCCATTTAGACCGATCCGCATCCCCGATCGCAGGGCGCTCTCCCGAGCCTGAGACTCCAGTTCTTGCTTGCGGTTACGAATCTGGCTCAGAGCTTGCTCCCGGGAAGGGCCGACCTGGGCCTCTAAGGCTTTCGGATCGGATTGCAGCTTCTTCAATTGTTCCTGTTCCCGTTTGGCTTGAGCCAGTTGATCTCCCTGAACCTGGCCACTTCTGATGGCCTGGTCAATCAAACCTAAGCGGGCTTCCACCTGTCCTTTCAGTTGTTGAACCTGACTGTTCAACTGCGTTTCGGCTTTGTCAGCTTCCTGGGCTACCTGCTTCACCTGATCTTCTACGGCCACCCTGGTCGCATTCACGTTGAGGGGCACCAGCAGCAAAAATATTAGCCCCAGAACGCTGGCCAACCAGAGTCCCGTGAACATTAACCCGCGAGAAGGCTGATTATCTGTTTCAACCGGATTTTGGCTCTGCACCCAACTACCAGCAAAGAAAAACGCCAGCCCAATCAGGGGGATAAAGCCCCGATCGATCAATTGAGTTGTAAAAGCCAGCATCCAGGCATTGTCCTGAAACTTGGCGGAGGTGAGAAATACCCCACAGTCAAGCAGGTAAGACAGAATCAGGGCAATCCCAACCAGCTTCAGAATTAATGAGGTAAGAGGTGCGAGGTTTAGCGTTTTCATTGCCTTTGAGGTGTTCAAGTGGGAGCTAAAAATGGCGCATTTGCCAACCTCTTATAGTAGACCACTGAAGGGGGGGTTCTCAGGATTTGCCGGGGAATTTGATTCGGAAAGAAGATTGAATGTCGGTTAAGATACAGATCACCGTAGGATATTCTGAATGGGATACCAGACGAGGATCAAACCAGGTTCCACCAGTGCTCGATCGGCAATGGTGGTCTCCTCATTGAATGGCAGTCATCGGATTGTGTTGGCAAGTTAACTGCGCTTTCGGAGAAATTGACTTAAGATTAATTCAAATAATGTAACAATCCTTTACTAATTCCCTTCTTTTGAACGACGTATCGACAATACTTTGCCGATATCATGGGCAAATCTGCCTGTCGTTGGGACGAGGTTAAAGTTCTATAAGGTGGTCATGCTTGATGAAGGTGCTTGATCCCCGCTGATGTCAAATCTTTATTTTTAAGTCTCTGATACTATTTGTTCTGGTTTTTACAGCCAATCTAAGGAGAGTCGGCTACCTGTGCTCCAACGTTTTAAGCAAGACCTGAAAAACGACCTGATTGCTGGCCTGCTGGTGGTGATTCCTCTGGCTACAACAATCTGGCTGACGTTTACGGTTGCTACCTGGGTGATTAATTTTTTGACTCGTATCCCCAAGCAGCTTAATCCGTTTGACGACATGAATCCGCTGCTGGTCAACCTGCTCAATCTGGTTGTCGGGTTGGCCGTACCCCTGTTTTGTATTCTCTTGATCGGGCTAATGGCGCGAAATATCGCCGGTCGCTGGTTACTCGATTTTGGAGAGCGCTTATTGCAGGCAATTCCTCTGGCCGGGGCTGTTTACAAAACTCTGAAGCAATTGCTGGAGACTTTGCTGAAAGACTCCAGTAGTAAATTTCGGAGAGTGGTTTTAGTCGAGTATCCTCGGCCCGGTGTCTGGTCTTTAGGGTTTGTCACCGGGGTGATTAGCGGCGAGTTGCAGTCGCACTTTTCTGGTTCCATGTTAGGAGTATTTATTCCTACCACCCCCAACCCAACCACTGGCTGGTATGCGGTTGTTTCTGAGGAAAATGTGATCAATCTTTCCATGCCGATCGAAGATGCGTTTAAAGTAATTATTTCTGGTGGTATTGTTAGCCCCGAATCGGCCATGGTTTCCTCTCTCCCTTCTACTACCAGTAAGAGGGTCTTAGAAACATTCCCCGAAGCGACCCTGCAACCTCTTGCCCTCGAAGACGACCTGTAATTTTTTCTTTCTCGTGCCATTATGCAAGCTCGCCGTATTGCCCGTGAACTGGCACTTTTAAGTATCAGTCAACTGCCCAACAAAACCGATAAGCTCGAAACCCAGCAACTTCAAGATGTCTTGATTGCGGCGGTACGAACCCTGACAACGGAAGCCCACGATGCTCTCGAAACCGCTTCAGCGGAGTTGCAGCAGGGAAGTAGTCGGCTACTCAATAGTGAAACTCGGGCCAATGACGTAGAAAGTGCGCGGGCCATGGTAACGGAGGCGATCGACCGGACTCAGACAGCGATCAACCGTCTGGCTGCTGCAATTGAAGTGCCAGAATTCATTCAACTGGCGAATCAGCAGGAAGTGCGCTCCTATGCCCTGGCCATTATCAGTACCCTGAAAGCCAATCGGGAGGAAGTTGACCGGCTGTTGACCGAAGCCCTGGTAGACTGGCAGCTATCCCGGTTGGCCTGGATCGATCGAGATATTTTGCGAATTGCTGTGACCGAAATTGCTTACCTTGGGGTTCCCGATCGGGTGGCTGTAAATGAAGCGGTAGAACTGGCAAAGCGGTACAGTGGTGAAGATGGGCACCGATTCATTAATGGGGTGCTGCGACGGGTGACCGATCGCCTGAAGGCCGGTACCCAACCGGGGTAAGAAATTTTCTGGGCGTTTCCGCCATTTTTCTTTACAGTAGATCTGGGATTTCCGTTGGCAGTGTGTTCAGGGAAGGGCAATGACGTTTGATTGGTTTCGTCGTCAGTATGATCAAAAGGTTGAACCAGAGCAACCCGTAGAACCGGAAGCAACTCAACCGGAAGTGGCTACCGAAGACAGCTCCCCTGCGATCGCTGAAGATTATTTGAGTTGGGCCAAAGCCGCCTATCAAAATATCCAGAAGCGTCAGGCCGAGGCCGCCGCCACCCAGACTGAGCCAAATCCGGCCCTTGAAACTGAATCGGCACCTGCTGTCGCAGAAGTACCATCCGACCCGGATACCCCGGCGGTAGATGCCTCAGGTGTTGCCGTCGAACCAGAACCCGTAGTTGCCGAACCAGCCCCGGTAGAAGCCGTTGACCCAGAGCCGCAACCAGAGCCGCAACCAGGAGCTGAACCGGGCCCCGTAGAGTCCATCGCTTCGGAACTGCAACCGGTTGCCGAGCCAGATCCCGAGCCGGCTCCTACTCTGCCTTTTTGGGCCCAGTCCGAGGCAGAACGGCAGGCAAGGCTGGAACAACTGCGGGAAACGGCGATCGTCGAACCTGAAATCGAACCCGCTGCCGTCGCTGCCGTCACAACCACTGATCTGACTCCTGACCTGGAAGGGCTGACCTTAGATGAAGGCTTTCTCTGGTCCGCCGAAGTTCTGGCGGCTCAGGGCCGTCGCCCCGATCAGGTATCCGTAGAAGAAATTACCTGGTTGAACCGGCTGCGCCAGGGGCTTGATAAAACTCGGCGGGGGTTGATCAACCAGTTACGGGCGATCGTCGGGCAGGGGCCGCTGAACGAAGATGCGGTCATGGAAATTGAGGCCGCGCTGCTCCAGGCAGATGTCGGTGTGGCCGCAACGGATGCCATCATTGCCGCCCTCCAGAGCAAGCTGCGGGATGAGGTGTTACCCCCCGATGCGGCTCTCACCTACCTGAAGCAAATCCTGCGGGACATGCTGGATACTCCCCTGGAAACTGCTCAAGCTCAGTTTTTCGCTCCCCAAAAAGATGTTCTGAATATCTGGCTGATCACCGGAGTGAATGGGGCCGGTAAGACTACGACTATTGGTAAGTTAGCCCACATCGCCCAAAAGTCAGGCTACAAATGCATGATCGCTGCCGCCGACACTTTTCGGGCTGCCGCCGTGGAGCAGGTTAAAGTATGGGGCAACCGTAGCGGGGTGGAGGTGATTGCCAATCCGGGACAAAACACCGACCCGGCAGCTGTCGTATTTGATGCGATCGCTGCTGCCCAGGCCAGACAGGTAGATCTGCTACTGGTAGATACCGCCGGTCGGTTGCAGAACAAAAAAAACCTGATGGATGAACTCAGTAAAATTCGGCGAATTATCGATAAAAAAGCTGGAGATGCGGTGGTTGAGTCCCTGCTGGTTCTAGACTCTACCCTCGGTCAGAACGGTTTGCGGCAGGCGGAAGTATTCTCTGAAGCGGCCCAGCTGAGTGGGGTGGTGCTGACCAAGTTGGATGGTACCGCCAAGGGAGGAATTGCCCTGGCCGTGGTACAGCAACTGGGGTTACCGATTCGGTTCATTGGGGCCGGGGAAGGGATTGAAGATCTGCGGCCTTTCTCCAGTTACGAATTTGTGGAAGCCCTGTTAAACGGCTAATTCTGCGATCGCTACTGCTAAAACGTCAGGAACAGATTGGGAAATTGCTGGGTAAGTTCTCTGACCCCTGCTAGACCTGACGATATTTGGGGAATCTTTCTTTCTAAAGGTCACCTTAAATATCGATCGCTGGGTGAATTTGGTAGAACGAGATACGCTGCTGGGGATGGTATTCGCTAGAATCTTTGCAAATATTCGGCAACTTTCCCGGAAGTAGGTTATCTTTATTTGACCTCACCAATTTTGTAAAACCTGGTTGGGCAAGTGTTACACTTTGCCAACTGGTTATACCCTTCTGATCGGGTTTACCTACTGTTTATGGTTTGCTCCCCCTGACCCAATGACTGCTGTGCCCCTTCCTCGACAGCCATCTCAGCCATCCGACTCTGCCGGAACCGATCGGGCTGCCAATCGGGCCAGTGGTAATCCTCCAGAAATTACTCCTGTCTTTGCCTTAAAGGAACTGGTAGCCCGTCTGAATCGGGAGCAACACAAAATTCAGGATTTACTCAGTTCCCTGGGTTTTGCCCTTCGCAGTTTTAACAATCTAAATCAGTTTCTGGAGCTGATCCCGTTGATGGCCAGCCGGGTCACCGACTCCGATGGTGGTGCTTTGTTGCTGTTCAAACCCAACGGCCAGATCCGATTGGAACGTCTCCATTGTCAGGATGGTCGCTGGTCCCAGGATATTCGTAAGGCGTTAGAAGCGGCTACCCGCCAGGTGACTGCTTCCCTGGCTCCCTCCGCTTCCAGTGATAGTATTACCCTGCCTCCCGGGGCGATCGCCACCCTCGACCATCAGGTGAGCCACCATCTGGGGGGAAATATTCAACTGTTTGGGACGGCCATTCTGGTCAAAAACACGGAACGGGGCAGGCTCTATGTGTTCAGCCGCGATCCTCAATATACCTGGACCGAAACCCGACAAAAATTAGTCCGTCTGGTGGCTGACCAGACCGCTGTGGCGATCGAAAACGATGAGTTGACCGTCGAACTGCGGAAAAAAGAACGCCTCGATCGGGAACTGGAAATTGGCGCCGATATTCAGTTGCGGCTGTTGCCCCGTCAATGCCCCCGAATTCATGGTATTGACCTGGCGGCCCGTTGTAAAACTGCCAACCGGGTGGGGGGAGACTATTACGACTTCATCCCGGCCAGTTATGACCAGGTGCGTTCTAAGAAAGATGGCGGCATCGAGTATGGTCGCTGGAGTTTGGCGATCGGGGATGTCATGGGCAAAGGGGTTCCCGCCGGATTAATCATGACCATGACCCGTGGCATGTTGCGGGCGGAGGTATTAAATGGTCACTCCCCGGCCCGGATTCTGCAACATCTCAATCGGGTTATGTACGCCGATTTAGAAAACTCTAATCGATTTGTCACCCTGTTCTACTCCGAGTATGACCCCCAGAGCCAAATTCTCTCCTACAGTAATGCGGCTCACAATCCTCCCCTGCTGTGGCAGGCAGCCACCCGCTCGATTAAGCGTCTGGATACCCTGGGAATGCTGATAGGTCTGGATGCCGATACCCATTACCAGGATGCTCAGATTCAACTACAGCCGGGGGACACCCTGATCTACTACACGGACGGCTTTACCGATGCAGCGAACCAGAGTGGCGAGCGGTTTGATGAAGAGAACCTGACCCAGGCATTTCAGTGGGCCTGTGAGCATTGCAAGCAGCCTCAGACCATCCTGGAGTACTTGTTCGATCGGGTTCAGGAGTTTATCGGAACCGAAAACCGCAACTCTGACGATATGACCCTGATCGTAATGCAGGTTAAACCTGGAAGTAATAACTAAAGAACAACTACTGCAATGGGTTTTCTGGTATCCTGTCTGTCTTGAAGCCCGATGACCTTTAACCGGGTTAAAACACTGATTAGCAAGGGAGAGAAAGCAATGTTGATTGCTGTATTGCAAGACGCGACAACTTGGGCGACGGGCATTAACCACTGGGCCGATGCAATCCAGGTAATTCACTGGCATTTCCCCTGGGATCTGGCGCAACAGTTTAAAGAACCCGACATTGCTGGTGATCTTCAGAAAGCCTTTAACAACTTTGTCAAAACCGGTCAAGTCTGGGCCTTTCTGGTTGGAATTATTTTTGGTTACCTGATTAAAGGATTTACCAGTTTCGGTTAAGTTCAGCCGTTGTTTTCGCTTAATGTTTGAGTTTAAATAATTTTTAGTAGAGGCAGACTTAAACCCCGTCTTTGTCTGCCCTACAGGCTTCAAACTTTTATTAAATCGATCGGTTGAGGAGCTGTGTCTGTACACTTCTTGGCTTGGTCTACTTTTCTAAATTCTTTACCTGTCACCATCACCGTAATCAGGGTAAAAGTTCCTTGAGCCAAGATCTTCCCCCATCCTCTGTCAACCCACCTGAAACCTGGAGTCAACGGTTCGAATCGGCTCTCCATCCCGCGATCGTCCGCTTTAACGCCAGTATTGGGTTTGATATCAATTTAATTGAATACGATCTGACAGGTTCCCAGGCCCATGCTCAGATGTTGGCCTATACCGGTATTATCTCTCCAGAAGAGGGCGAACGGCTGGTCAATGGTTTAGAGCAGATTCGCCAGGAATATCGCCAGGGCTTTTTTCATCCGGGTATTGAATCGGAGGATGTCCATTTCGCGGTTGAACGTCGTCTCACCCAAATTGTTGGAGATGTCGGCAAAAAACTTCATACCGCCCGTTCTCGCAATGATCAGGTGGGAACGGATACCCGTCTCTACCTGCGAGATCAAATTCAGCGTATCCGTCAACAACTGAGAGAATTTCAGTCGGTGCTGGTGACCCTGGCGGAGCAGCATGTAGAAACCCTGATTCCCGGTTATACCCATTTGCAGCGGGCCCAACCCTTGAGTCTGGCCCATCATTTGCTGGCCTACTTTGAGATGAGTCAGCGAGACTGGGAACGTCTGGGTGAAATCTATCAACGGGTTAACATCTCCCCCCTGGGTTCCGGCGCGTTGGCTGGCACTACTTTCCCGATCGACCGCCACTACACTGCTAACCTGCTCAATTTCGACGGGGTTTACGCCAACAGTCTGGATGGGGTCAGCGATCGCGATTTTGCGATCGAATTTCTCGCTGCCGCCAGCCTGATTATGGTTCACCTGAGTCGCTTGTCCGAAGAGGTAATTCTCTGGGCTTCCCAGGAATTTAGTTTTGTCACCTTAAAAGACAGCTGTGCCACGGGTTCCAGCATTATGCCTCAAAAAAAGAACCCGGACGTACCAGAACTGGTGCGGGGCAAAGTAGGGCGGGTATTTGGCCATCTCCAGGGCTTGCTGGTGCTGATGAAGGGATTGCCCCTGGCCTACAACAAAGATTTGCAGGAAGATAAAGAGGCTCTGTTTGACGCGGTGATTACCGTCCAGTCCTGCCTGGAGGCCATGACAGTACTGCTCCAGGAAGGTCTGGAGTTTCGTACTGCTCGTCTGCAGGAAGCTGTCAATGAAGATTTCTCTAACGCCACGGATGTGGCGGATTATCTGGCGGCTAAGGGGGTGCCCTTCCGGGAAGCTTACAACCTGGTAGGAAAGGTCGTCAAAACCTCCCTGGCCCAGGGCAAACTCCTGAAGGACTTGACCCTAGAAGAATGGCAAAGTCTGCACCCGGCCTTTGAGGCTGATATCTATGCAGCGATCGCTCCGGCGCAGGTTGTTGCTGCCCGCAATAGCTATGGGGGAACCGGATTTGATCAGGTAAGGCAGGCCCTCGCAATCGCCAAGGCTAAGGTCAGTGATAGTCCGACTCAGGCATAACCCCAGGACTGGAATGGGAGCTGGTTCTGAGTCTACCGCTCCCCTGTAAAGACCCTCATAGAAAAAGCCCCTGCTGCTAAAGCAGGGGCTTTTTTAGTTGTATGTAGCTCAGAAGTTAAGCAACCCAGTTTTTAGCAACTACTTCTGCCAGGTCAACTACCCGCTGGCTGTAGCCCCACTCGTTGTCATACCAGGCAACGACCTTCACCATATCACCGCCCATCACCATGGTTAGGGCAGCGTCAATGATGGAAGACTCATCGGTACCGGCATGGTCGCTGGAAACCAATGGCAGGTCACAGTACTTGAGAATTCCTTTCAGAGAACCTTCTGCAGCTTCTTTGAGAACTTCATTCACCTGCTCGGCGATCGTACTTTTCTCAACCTGAACTACCAGGTCAACGATCGACACGTTAGGGGTGGGAACCCGCAGCGCAATACCATTCAACTTACCGGCCAGTTCGGGGAGAACCAGCGCTACGGCTTTAGCGGCACCGGTAGAGGTGGGTACGATGTTTTGAGCAGCAGCTCGGGCCCGCCGCAGGTCACGGTGGCTGGCATCCAGCAGGCGCTGGTCGCCAGTATAGCTATGGGTGGTGGTCATCGTACCTTTGATGATGCCAAAGTTTTCGTGCAAAACTTTAGCGACCGGAGCCAGACAGTTGGTGGTACAGCTAGCATTACTGATAATGTTGTGCTTCGCATGGTCGTAGTCGTGGTGGTTTACACCCACGACGAAGGTGCCATCATCGCCTTTACCAGGAGCTGTAATCAAAACCTTTTTAGCACCAGCATTCAGATGCTTGGTGGCACCTTCTTTGCTGATGAAAACACCGGTGGATTCGATAATCAGGTCGATATCCCAGGCTTTCCAGGGCAAGTTTTCGGGATTACGATCGGACGTACACTTAATCGTGCGTCCATTGGCAGTAATCGTGTTTTCATCGGCACTGATTTCTGCATCAAACTTGCCTAACATGGTGTCGTATTTCAGCAAGTGAGCATTGGTTTTGGGGTCAGAGGTGTCGTTGATAGCGACTACTTCCAACTGGCTATTTTCTCTAGTCAGCCAGCATCGCATGAAATTGCGCCCAATGCGTCCAAAGCCGTTAATCGCTACTCTAATCACTGCGTCTTGCCCTCTGTCTACTAAATAGATACCTGGTAATCAAAACCGATCATAAGGCTCTAGGGGATACGAGTGCAATAATTCACCCGCCGATGTCAGTTTCAAGCATGATTCTGAATCTGGCTGGTAAAGCCTCGACGAGATCGTGATCCCATCAAACCAGGCTGCACTGTTCAACTAACTCGCCAAGCCTTTGAATAGGTATTTTAACTTATTTGTATAAGTTATTTGCAATTATGTAAAGTCTGATTGTGTCCGGCACCAGTTCCTGAATGGAGCGGCCCTCTCGCCGCCACTGCCGTACCAGACTGGAAGAAATTTCGACCGGGGGCATATCTAACAATTGCCAGCGGATCTCGATCGACCTTGCCGCTAACTGGTTGGCAACCTGCTGGCATTGCTCCCATTGCGTCATGGGAGGCGAACTAGAATTCAGTCTGCGAGGTACTACCAGCCAGGTACATTGCTCTGCCAGGGTTTCCCCCAGATACCATCGAGGCAAGGTTTGAAACGCATCGTTACCAATTAACCAGAACCACTGCACCTGGGGATAGTAGTGCTGCAATCTTTGAAAAGTTCTGGCTGCATAGGACACCCCTGAAGGTTCTACATCCAGGTCTGAGGCGACGAACATGGAACGATCGGCAATGGCCAGACGCACCATAGCCATGCGGTGGTGAAAAGCTGCCACTGGTTCGCCTTTATGGGGTGGTTGGTAAGCTGGCAACCAGAGTACCTGATCCAGGGAACTTTGTTTCAGGGCCGTTTCAGCTACCAGTAAATGCCCTCGATGAATTGGGTCGAAGGTACCACCAAAAACAGCAAGCTTTGCCATGCAGTCAGTCGCCCTAAGACTTGGAGCAGGGGGGTGGAAGGAAGGAGAAAATTACTGATTAATTAAACAACGGAAACTACTGCATCACAGTTGTATTTAGAAGACAGAATATAGCAAGTCTCACGATTGAGGCAGGAGTGGCTGTTCCTGGGTGGAGAATAGGGCTGTATAGAGTAATACCAGAACTGCGGCGCTGACGTAGTTAATTCTGGGAAATAACTATATATTCCTCAAATTTCCTGGAAATTGCTGATTCCCTGAAAAACGCAAATGATTTTTCTTGGAAAAGGAGAAATGAGTTTAAGTCCTATCGGTGAGGGAAAAATAGAAGAGGAATGATATAACTTTCAGGACGATAGGAAAACTTGGTGTAAACCTTATATGAAGAATCCGCCAATTGAAAGAGGCGGTATCCCAGAAAGGTAATCCTTGATATGATAACGCGTGACATTGGTGTGGTGTGTGAGGAGTTGAGATGCTGAATTCGATCGATTTCAGCGGCAGACCATTTCATTTCCTGGGAATCGGTGGAATTGGAATGTCAGCCCTGGCTTATGTATTAGCGAAACGCGAACTGCCTGTGTCTGGGTCGGATCTTCGTCTCAGCCATATCACGCAACGCTTGCAAGAAGAAGGAGTCCATATCTTTTGGAGCCAGGATCCTGGTAATCTCCAGTTTTTTCAGAATGCCGCTAACCCTAACCGTTCCCTGCGGGCGACGGCAGATTCAACGCCATCGGAGGCCAAATCTCAAACCTCACTCCTGACAAAAGACGATTCCTCCAGTGGTGGGTTCCCCACCTCTCAGCCAACCAATTACCTGCCTCAGGTCATTTGTTCGACCGCGATTCAATCCGCTAATGCCGAATATTTAGCGGCCAGAGAATTAGGTTGTCCGATTTTTCACAGATCGGATGTCCTTGCGGCCCTGATGGATGAAGCCCGGGGAATTGCGGTAGCCGGTACCCACGGTAAAACCACAACTAGCAGTCTGGTTGGTTATATGCTGTTGCATTCGGGCTTAGACCCTACGATTATTGTAGGCGGTGAGGTCAATGCCTGGGGCGGCAATGCCCATGTGGGAGCCAGTGACTATTTAGTTGCGGAGGCCGATGAGTCCGATGGCTCCCTGGTTAAAATCGGGGCTGAAATTGGGATAGTTACCAATATCGAGTTAGACCATCCTGACCACTACAGCAGTCTGGATGAAGTCGTTGCCATTTTTTCAGCCTTTGCCGATCGGTGCAAAACCCTGGTGGGGTGTATCGATTGCGCCACCGTTCGCGATCGCCTGCGTCCGACGATTACTTACAGCCTGGATATTAACTCCGGTGCCGATTATACCGTCGATTGCATTACCTACCGGGCAGATGGCACCACGGCTCGGCTGTGGGAGCGAGGTCAGATTCTCGGTCAACTCAATGTTAAGTTGTTGGGGCAGCATAATCTCAGTAATGCCCTGGCAGCGGTGGCCGTCGGACGGCAGTTGAACCTTGATTTTGAAACGATTGCAGCGGCGATCGCAACGTTTGAGGGTGCCCGTCGCCGGTTTGAGCATCGGGGCCTGCATAACAATATTCTGTTTGTTGACGATTACGCTCATCATCCCAGCGAAATTCGGGCTACCCTGGCAGCGGCCCGACTACAAAAGCAAGCCTCCCGTTCTACCCAGCAACGGCGGGTGGTTGCCATCTTCCAGCCCCACCGTTATAGTCGGACTCTGACATTTTTAGATGAGTTTGCCACGGCCTTTGAGGATGCAGATGTTGTTGTTCTGACAGATATCTATAGTGCGGGTGAGCCAAACTCCGGCAATATGACGGGTCAACAGGTGGCTGATGAAATTGCGGCTCACCATCCGGCTGTTTACTACCAACCCTCTTTGCCAGCGGTCAGTAAGTGCTTATCTGAGTTATTAGTTCCCGGTGATTTAGCCCTGTTTTTGGGTGCTGGAAACCTGAATCAGTTGATTCCTGAAGTGATGGCTTTTCACCAACAGGTAGAACAGGGTTTATCCCAGGAATGGTGCAACCACGCTTAACTCTGGGACTGTAATTCTGCCAGTGGCATCGCTTTGATATCTGGCCTGGGCAACCGCAAAATTTGATCACCATGACTCTCTCTTACGATCCTCCAAAAATTACTTCCTTTGCTGGGTTAAACCTCGAAAACCTAAAATCGAAGTCCCCTTCCATTCAACCTGTGCGTTTGTTAGATAACGATTGCTTGATTAAGCCAGGGGTTCCTCTGGCGAAGCTGACATCCTTCCGTGTCGGAGGGCCAGCAGAGTGGTACGTTGCTCCCAAACAACTCGAAGAACTACAGGCCAGTTTTGAATGGGCGAACTCTCAGGGCTTACCTGTTACAGTGTTGGGAGCCGGTTCTAATCTGTTGATTAGCGATCAAGGCTTGCCGGGTCTGGTGGTAGGAACCCGGCGGTTGCGTCGCACCCACTTCGATCCTAAAACTGGTCAGGTAACCGTCGGAGCGGGTGAACCCATTCCCCGATTGGCCTGGAAAGCGGCCAGTCTGGGATGGCAGGGGCTAGAATGGGCCGTTGGGATTCCAGGAACCGTGGGTGGGGCCGTGGTCATGAATGCCGGAGCCCAGGGCGGCTGTACGGCTGATTGTTTGGTCAATGCCGAAGTACTACTACCCGACGGCACAGCCCGGATTTTGACTCCAGCGGAATTACAATACCGCTATCGGTCTTCCAGCTTGCAAGGTAAGAACTGGCTGGTGACCCAGGCCACATTTCAGTTGCAGCCGGGATTTGATCCAAACAAGTTGACTGCTACAACCGAGGCCCACCTGAATCAACGGCGGGCCAGTCAGCCCTACCATTTGCCCAGTTGTGGGAGTGTGTTCCGCAATCCTAACCAGTATAAAGCTGGCTGGTTGATTGAGCAGGCAGGCTTAAAGGGGTATCAAATTGGTGGTGCTCAAGTTGCCGAACGTCATGCCAACTTTATCTTGAACTGTGGTGGTGCAACGGCCAGCGACATTTTCGAGTTGATTCGGTTTGTGCAACATCAAGTCGAGCAACGCTGGTCCCTGCATCTGGAGCCAGAGGTCAAAATTATGGGAGAATTTCAGGCGGCTTAGGATTGCAGTCGGTTGATTTTCTCGAAAATGCTGCCGACTGAATCTGCAATGCCATAATGGAACAATTGGCGATTTAATTCCACTCATACTCCGTAATACGTTATGTCACAAGGACAGGGATTTGGCTTTGGTCTAGGCAAAATGAAAGAGCTGACCGAGGCATTTAAGAAAGCTCAACAGGTTCAAGAAGGGGCAAAGCGCCTGCAGGAAGAACTGGAGCAGATGGAAATTGAGGGAGAATCTGGTGGCGGCCTGGTTAAGGTTGTTTTGAGCGGTAACCAGGAACCTCTGCGGGTAACTATCTCGCCAGATGCCGCTAATGAGGGGGTAGAAGTTCTATCTGACCTCGTTACTGCCGCCATGAAGGATGCTTACAATAAGTCTACGGCTACTATGCGGCAACGCATGGAAGAGTTAACTGGTGGCCTGAATCTGCCTGGCCTGTAACTCGATCGCCAGGGCATGATTCCAGAATCAAATCTGGCAATACCTTTTTAGAGTAGAAGGGACGAAACTTGCTGTCCCTTCTGCTTTGTCGTGTGCTAGTCTTGCCTCCAGACCTCTGAAGAAAGTTATTTCCATGCCTTACAAGCTACTGTTTGTTTGCCTGGGCAATATTTGCCGCTCTCCGGCCGCAGAAAACATCATGAAACATCTGGTTGCTCAGGCAGGCTTGAGTGACCAGATTATCTGTGACTCTGCCGGTACTTCCAGCTATCACATTGGCAGTCCTCCCGATCGCCGCATGACCGCCGCCGCCAACCAGCAGGGAATTGCCATGACCGGTAGTGCCCGGCAGTTTTCTAAGGCAGACCTGGAAGAGTTTGACCTGATTCTGGCGATGGATCGGGATAACTATGCCGGGATTTGTTATCTTGACCCGACAGGTAAGTATCAGGATAAAGTCAAACTCATGGGTGACTTTTGCACCCGCCATAGTTTACGGGAAGTCCCCGACCCCTACTACGGCGGTACGGAAGGGTTCAACCTGGTGATTGACCTGTTGATGGATGCCTGTGAAGGGCTGCTGGAGCATGTCAAGCAAGAACTGGCGGTGCAGCCCCGCTAACTCCAGTTCCACATCACCGGGTTGCTATCGAGGGGATCGGTGACGGCTCTGCCGATCGCATCAATTTCGGCTAGTTCTGCCTCAGATAGTTGAATCGTAGCAGCCTGGGCATTTTCCCTGGCTTGCTCAGCATGACGAACTCCGGTGATCGCCTGGGTCTGGGGTTGGGCGATTAACCAGGCGAGGGCCAGGTTGCCCAGGGTGGTATTGTGGCGATCGGCGATCGGACGCAACTTTTCCAGAGCTTGCTGGGCTCGATCGTAGGTGTCTCCCTGAAATAGTTTGTTCTTGGCCCGGTTATCCGCCGGATCAAACCGTTGCCCCGGGCCAAACTTGCCGGTTAGTAACCCCTGGGCCAGGGGAGAATAGGCCAGAATCGAAATTTTATTAGCAATACAATAGGGCATCCCATCCTGCTCGACATAGCGCCAGAACAGAGAATAGGGTGGCTGCAGACTATCAATCCGGCCATACTGGGCGGCTTCTTCCAGCTGGCTGCGAGAAAAATTGGAAACCCCGATCGCTCGAATCTTTCCCTGTTGTTTCAGGTCATTCAGCGCCTGCATAGTTTCACTAATGGGCACAACCTCACTGCTAAAACTGCCCGCAGGCCAGTGAATCTGGTACAGGTCAATGTAGTCAGTCTGGAGGTTTTTCAGGGAGCCTTCACAGGCCGCAATCACCTGGTCATACTTCAGGTGATTAGCAAAGACTTTGGTGGCGTAAACTGCCTGCCCTCGAACATCCCCCAGAGCCTCAGCCACAATCCGTTCAGAATGACCCTGGCCGTAGACTTCGGCGGTATCAATGGTGGTGATGCCGGCATCAAAGGCGGCACGCAGAGCCCGGATCGTTTCAGCATCTTCAATTCCCACCCACATGCTTTTGCCGGCCTGCCAGGTACCCGTCACGATCGGAGTGATCTGAATCCCGGATGTTCCCAGTTCTCGTGTTTGCATAGGGCGTTCAGTCAGTGTAATGGGTTGCCAACAGGGCGGGCTAAATTAGCCTATCCAGCAACTCACTGTATTGGGAGCTTGCCGGTTCGTCATCTTTCTTCCGTCAGATGTTTATTGTCAGTGCAATTGATAATTTATTTTGCTGAAGATTTTCTGCTCCGGCAAGCTGACTATGGATTTTCAAACTGTTGCGATTACCGGTCCCGAGGGAGAATTTACGGCCTACCTGGGAGTTCCTGAGCATCTTCCCAGGGCGGGAGTTATAGTGATTCAGGAAATTTTTGGCATCAATTCCTTCATCCGGCAGGGAGTTGAACTCCTGACCCGCTCTGGCTACCTGGCGATCGCTCCGGATCTTTTCTGGCGACGGGCGGCCGGGATTCAACTGAATGACCAGGATCCGGTCGATCGGGCGACCGCCTTTGAACTCTATGCTACCTACGACGAAAATCAGGGAATCGCTGACTTGATGGCAACTATGGCTTTCCTGAAGCAGCGCCCCGGTTGTACCGGTCAGGTTGGCAGTGTGGGATTTTGTCTGGGGGGTAAACTCGCTTACCTGATGGCAACCCGCAGCCCTGCCCAATGTAACGTCAGTTTCTATGGAGTGGGGATCGAAACCTGTCTGGCCGAAAGAACCCAGATTCAGACTCCATTGCTGCTGCACCTGGCCGGAGCCGATGAATTCGTCCCCTTGGCAGCTCAGACAGAGATTCAGACAGAACTGCAAGAGAACCCTTTAGTCATCATGTATGGGTATCCTGGAGTGGGCCATGGTTTTGCCCGATCGGGTGGCAGTAATTACAACCGGGTAGCCGCTACCCTGGCCTGGGAGCGTACTCTGGGGTTTTTTCGGCAACACCTGAAATAATCAGGCGGAAGCCTGAAAGCCGGTTTGTCTGGCTAACAGAGGGGCTGCAGTCAGAAGGGTTTGAGTGTAGGGATGCTGGGGGTGGGTGAAAATATCCTGAGTAGCTCCCAGTTCAACAATTTTGCCGGCCTGCATGACGGCAATCCGATCACAGAAAAATCGGGCCACCCAGAGGTCATGGGTAATAAACAGGTAAGTCAGGTTGAAGGTCTGTTTCAAGGCCTGCATCAACTCCAGCACCTGGGTTTGTACGCTGGCATCCAGCATACTGACGGGCTCGTCACAAATAATTAACTGAGGCCGGGTGATCAGGGCCCGAGCGATCGCCACTCGTTGCTGTTGTCCTCCAGAGAGTTGATGGGGATAGCGCTGATAAAACTCTTCGGCGGGGTTGAGGCCCACCTGTTCCAGCATTTTTAGAACTTCAGCCCGGGCTGTTGTTGGGGTCGCCAACTGGTGAATCAGCAGGGGATCGGCAATGCTCTCACCCACGGTCATGACCGGGTTAAGACAGGCCCGGGGATCTTGAAATACCATTTGCATCTGTCGCCGTTGTTGCCGCATTTCCTGACGGTTCAGGCCGGTCAACTCTCGGCCCAGGAACTCGATAGTGCCGGTGGTAGGACGAATTAATTGCAAAATCGTGCGAGACAGGGTACTTTTGCCGCAACCCGATTCTCCGACCAGCCCAAGGGTTTCTCCGGCATAGAGATCGAGGCTGATCCCATCTACGGCCCGGATCACCGACTGCTCTTTAGAGAACAGTTGAGCTACAAAGTTTTGTTCCAGGCTGTAGTGTTGTTTCAGATCGCGCAACTGGAGCAGCACCGGCGCCGGGGATTGGGGGTGGGCCTCGGTGGCAGCAGGAGCATTTTCGACGGGAGTCTGAGCGTCTACATTGATCGCCTGAAGGTGTAAGGCTGCCTGCAGAAGCGATCGCGTGTACTCATGCTGGGGCTGGCTTAAAACGGTCTGAGTCGGGCCGGTTTCGACAAATTTACCGTTGTACATGACTGCGATCCGATCGCAGTATTCCCCAATCATTGCCAGGTCGTGGGAGATGATCAGCAGGGCCATCTGGCGCTCTTTGCAGAGGCGAGTCAGTTCCCGCAGAATTTGGGCCGATACCGTCACATCCAGACTGGTCGTGGGTTCATCGGCCACAATCAATTTGGGATTGAGCAGAATTGCCAGGGCGATCGCCACCCGTTGGCGCATCCCGCCACTGAACTCATGGGGATACTGGCTCCAGCGATTGGCCGGAATTTTGACGGCTTCCAGGGCGGCGATCGCCCGCTCTTTGGCCTGCCGCCGAGTCAGGCCCGGTTGATGGGCGTTGAGGGTTTCCAGACAGTGATCTCCAATGGTCATCAGGGGGTTCAGGCGGGTCATCGGATCCTGGAAAACCAGAGCGACTGCTTCCCCCCGAAACCGTCTTAATTGACCGGGAGACAGCTCGAAGACCGATTGACCGTCAAAGCTAACCCGTCCCTCGATCTGGGTGTCCTGGGGTAACAGGCGCATTACGGCTCGCCCCAGGGTTGATTTACCACAGCCTGATTCTCCCACCAGTCCCAGGGTCTCTCCGGGGTTGAGGCTGAAGGATACATCCTCTATCGCCCAGTTAACCTGCCCTGAGACAGTTGGGGGATAGGCCACCCGTAAATTTTCGACCTGTAACAGGGGATGGGTCATGGATTGCCACTAGTTGCTTGACTGTACGGATTGTCTGGGCCTACTTATCAAATCGCCGCATCAGGTAAGCGACTCCAAAATCTCCATTAGGATGCTTCTCTAAAACCTCTGCGAGTTGAAAGATCTGAGTTGCCAGTTCTGGCCCCAGCTTTTCTACCGTGGCCCGCCGTTCCTGGGAAAGTTGCTCTCGTTCCCGGGTGCAGGTTTGCCATTCGGGGGAGAAGCAATGGTCGATCGCCGTGGTCAAGCCCAACTGGGTTAAAACCTCCCACTCTCCGCGATCGCACCAGATGCCCTTGCAGTTGGGGCACCGCTCCAGATAAAACGGAGTCCGGGTACTGACCTTGGAACGGGCCAGGAAGCAGCTACAATCTGGGCAGAGCGCTGCTTTGGCATCCAGGGGAGCGACGGCACATTCGGCATCTAAAATGCGATCGATGAGGGCAGAAATCCGGCCCACTTCGGGAAAGTTGGCTTTCCATGCCGCGTATTCTTCTGGCGGAATCCAGTGGCCTTCACAGGAGGGACAGCGTTTCGTTGGGAGTTGCCCTTCCAGTTGGCTATCAACCAGTTCCACAATTCGATCTTTGGGGCAATGCACAGCTTCTCTCCCAATCCATCTTTTCTATTTAATCAGGTCGTCTTCTTGCTCAGACAAAATTTTCAGGGTTTAGGAGCTTTAGTTTTAGGGGGAGCCTAATTCTAAAACTCCATCACAATAACGCTTTAACAGCTGCAGGCGATCGCTAATTTGGTGGAGGCGTTGTTGCACTGTATCAGGTTGTTTTGCCGCCCGTAAAAATAGTGCGTCTGTACCAATTAAGCGCAGTTGTTTATTTATTTCAACCTGTAATCCATGCACTCGTAAACCTGTTTCATCGGATAGAGTCTGCAGGTCTAAAGGGAGAATTTGAGTTTGAAAGTAATGGTACAAATTTGTCAGGTGGGATTGCAGGGTTGGGAGATCGATCGTGGCCTGGCCCACCAGATCAAGGGCTTCTTCTACCTGATGGCTAAAAGCGCTGTAGGTCTGCCGATGAAGGGAGAGGGACATGGTTGCTCAGTACCCTGGTTGCTTTCAGTCCTCAAATTTTAGGGTTGGTCTGGGCGATCGAGCAACAAAATTGCTTGCCATTCTCCGGTTTTTTTCAACTAATCAAAACTAAACCGGATTTGCAGAAACCCTTGACCTAAGAAAGATGCTTCCCTCAATTTAGAAAATTATCTATGTAAAGAATCATGTCTGGCTTGCTAAGATAGAAGCTAATCAAGACGCAGCATATTAAAGCAAATAGTGGTTTTGGCCCTGTTTGTTCTTCTGTGGAAAATAATTTTGTTATTTCTGACCCATTTCTGGTGGCTTCCACGCTGTTAAGCGTCAACTTTTGTTTAATATTTTTTAATTTCATCAGGTTGCATATCCTGATAAAAAGACCCAATCTAATCTTAGTTATTAGATTGTATTCTTCAATACATACTGAAGTAAAATCAGCCAATACAAATCACTCATATCCATCACTGAGCCACCCAATCCAGAGTTTTACCCATGAACCTAACGGCTCCCGCATCTGCTATTGAATTTATTCCGCCCGACTGGTTAAAAGAATGCTTGCTACCAGAGCGGTCAGATGACGGGCGCGAGGGTTCTCCGTTGCCTGTCTGTAACACGCCGGTGGCCGAGGCCAACCTGATCTGTCGGGCTTTTGAGTTTGCTTACTGTCTGCATGAAGGGCAGTACCGGGCCTCTGGCGAGCCTTACATTATGCATCCGGTGGCTGTGGCGGGCCTGTTACGGGATCTGGGGGGCGGTAGCGCCATGATTGCGGCAGGGTTTCTGCATGATGTAGTAGAAGATACGGAGGTTACCGCCGAAGAACTGGAGCAGCGATTCGGCAAAGAAGTCAGATTGCTGGTAGAAGGGGTAACAAAACTTTCCAAGTTTAATTTCTCCAGCAAGACCGAGCGCCAGGCCGAAAATTTTCGCCGCATGTTCCTGGCTATGGCTCAGGATATTCGGGTAATCGTTGTCAAACTGGCCGATCGCCTGCACAATATGCGTACCTTGGAGCATTTACCCGACCAGAAGCGACGACAGATAGCCCTGGAAACCCGAGAAATTTTTGCTCCTCTGGCCAACCGCCTGGGGATCGGGCGATTTAAGTGGGAGTTGGAAGACCTGGCTTTTAAGTATCTGGAACCCGAGGCTTACCGCCAGATTCAAGATCTGGTAGCAGAAAAACGGGGCGATCGGGAAGCGGGGTTGGCCCAGATCGTCGAGAGCCTGACCCAGCGGATGACGCATGCTGGCATTAGCTTCGTTGATATCAGTGGTAGGCCGAAACATCTCTATGGCATTTATCAAAAGATGCAGCGGCAGCACAAGGAATACAGCGAGATCTATGATGTCGCTGCCATTCGGCTGATTGTAAAAACCAACGAAGCCTGCTATCGAGCTTTGGCGGTGGTTCATGATATGTTCCGTCCGATTCCAGGACGATTTAAGGACTACATTGGTCTACCCAAGCCCAACCGTTATCAGTCCCTCCATACCGTTGTCATTGGCAGTACGGGTCGGCCTCTGGAAGTGCAGATTCGGACCTTAGAAATGCATCATGTCGCCGAGTACGGGATCGCAGCTCACTGGAAGTATAAGGAAACGGGCAGTTCTAACCCTGCTCAGATGACGACGGAAGATGAAAAATTTACCTGGTTACGCCAGCTTCTAGATTGGCAGAATGACCTGAAAGATGCCCAGGAATACCTGGAAAGCATTAAGGATGGTCTGTTTGATGGGGATGTTTATGTTTTCACGCCCCAGGGCGATGTTGTTTCTCTTAACCGGGGAGCAACGCCTGTGGATTTTGCCTATCGTATCCACACGGAAGTTGGCAATCACTGTGCGGGGGCCCGGGTGAACGGGCGTATGGCCACCCTCGACACTGCCCTGAAAAATGGTGACATTGTCGAAATCATCACCCAGAAAAACTCCCGACCCAGTCTAGACTGGCTCAACTTTGTCGTGACCGCTGGAGCCCGTAACCGGATTCGGCAGTGGTATAAACGATCGAACCGGGAAGAAAATATTACCCGTGGTCGGGAAATGCTGGAGCGGGAACTGGGCAAAAACGGCTTTGAAGCGTTGCTCAAATCGGCCCCCATGCAGGCTACCGCAGAACGCTGTAATTACCACAGTGTTGAAGATTTACTGGCGGCCGTTGGCTACGGAGAGATTACCCTGAACCTGACCTTGAACCGTTTGCGAGACGCGGTTAAGGCCCAACAACCCCTGACCAAGCTGACTGAAGGGAGTCTGACAATTCCGCCAGAACTCTCGCTGCCAGCCCACACTACTAAACCTTCGACCCAGCATCCCCCCAGCAAATCACCGATTATTGGGGTAGAAGGGTTGCTTTACCATATTGCAGGTTGCTGTACCCCTGTTCCCGGGGAGGCAATTATTGGGGTGGTGACCCGCAGTAGTCGGGGCATTTCGATCCATCGCCAGGGTTGCCCTAATGTCGAGCAGGTGAGTGGCGATCGGCTGGTACCGGTGAGCTGGAATGCCAACGAGTTAGACTCTGGTAGACCCCAGACCTATCCGGTGGATATCCAGATCGAAGTGATCGATCGAGTCGGTGTATTAAAAGATATCCTGTCTCGACTCACAGACAACAATATTAATGTCCGCAATGCCCAGGTAAAAACCTACCCTGACCAGACGGCAATAATTGACCTGGGGATTGATATTCGAGATCATGAACAACTGGAACGAACCTTCAGTCAAATTAAAAAATTGAGCGATGTCCTTAATCTGCGTCGCTTGAGTCAGGTCGAAAAAGCGTAATCTGAAGCCGATTTCTACCGTCCCTTCATAGAAGCTTCATTAAACTTTTACTGGATCTTACATAGATCTCTTCTTCCGTGGGTTAAATTGAAGCTATCTCAGTGAGTTCCCTCAAAGTTTTACACTGAGCTGGTATAAGGGTGTATATCCGTATCACCAATCTGATTCAAGTCATTAATCCGGTTCATTACCTGGGCTGATTTTAATGTGACCTGGGTCACTGTTTCCGCGTCTAAACGCTGGTTACCATAAATCTATGGATACTTGATCGGTGTTTAGCCTAAATTTAGATTTACACTGTAGTAAATTGTTTTGAGTGTATCGCGTTTCGCATTTGAGTTTGCTACTTAAGTGCTAAACTGGCTCCGGTTTCAATCAATTATCAGGGCTTGGGAGTCTTAACGCTGTGAGTACCTGGCTAGCTCATCACAATCGACAAGTTGAGCAAGAAGAGCAGCAATTGTACGATCATTTGCTGCAACTGGTTCAGTCCGAACTGCCTAGCCAGTTAATTTCTCGCTTCCGTTCCCTATTCATTGATGGGGTTGGTTATCCCGATTCCGAAATTTCCCTCGTTCTTGAGCGCATCGCTGCTTCCAAAGCCGCCGACCAGGAGTTCCGGTTTGTCCTAAACCGCTGTTGTCATATTCTGATCAACCGCTGGCAAACTCGCCCCCAGCTACAAGCGGCAATTCCAGAGTTGGTCAGTCTGTTTGAAGCACCCCCTTCCCGTCCGGGCCCTGAATATTCCCGTTCTCGCAATGTGAGACGTTTACGGGAGCTGGTTCAAGAATTTACTGAGAGTGAGCAATATCTCACGTTACGTCGTCTCTCCCAGGTCGTTAGCCAGTCTGTTGAAGGAGCTAATCCGACCGGAACCGAGCCGCTAGGTTCCTTGATTCGCCGGTTCCCCTACCTCTATGAGCATTGTCTGGTTTCCGAAGGGAGTTCCTACGAACACCAGCAAACGATTCGCCAGTTGCAAGCCAAAATTCAGCGTCAGTATGAGATTGATCTGTCTCAATATGTGACCTATCAGGTACGACGTTCTCAAATTGCTAGAAGTGCTTCTCCTCAAATGGCAAGCCGGATCTTGCAACCCATTAAGAATCCGACTTTGTTGAGCGATCAAGAGTTGTGCGTGGCGCTCAAACAGTTTGCTGGTAAATCCCAGGGTTCGGAAACCTATCGGGATCTGGCTCAGCGCTTTCTAACCCATAGCAATCAAACTCATTCCTTTGCCGACTTTAAGGATGACCTGTATCATTACCTGACTGCCTCGGTTGATCCAGAGTATGGGCGGCGGCAGTTTAATAACCAGCTGTATACCCAGCTAAAAAATACTCTGCCAGACAGCAATTCTCAAAAGGTAAATGACTTTTTGCTGGTGCGAACCTGTAGCCATCTGCTTAACTTCCTGGTGATCGAAAGCTCTCAACGGCCCAACCACTTTATTTTGATTGATCTGATTTCTAACATTGGCCCGACCGTAACAACCGGCCTGTTGCTCAAAATTGTTTTGCTCTGCCGGAAGGTCAAACCCTATCTGGAAAAGCGTTTCTCTATTTTGTTTAACCATTACGAGTCATCCACGCGCGATACGGTGCAATGGTTGATTAAGGCAATGGAAAACTTGAATGTTGCCCTCAGTACTAACTTCAGTACGATCGATCTATCATTCATTAATCAGATTGCTTGACGGGGGCTATTCGGGGTTAGTGTGAGTTTCCATCTGAGAAAAGTTAGGGTAAGGGGCAGTTTTTGTGTTACCCTAAGCTTTACTGGGGTTTGCTATGCTTAAGGTGAACAGGTGAACTCTGAAGATTTTTTGTCTAACTGTCACATCATTGTTTTCAGGAGAAGATTGTAGGAATGACTCAGGTAGTTCTTGGCGAGAACGAAGGAATTGATTCGGCTCTGCGACGCTTTAAGCGGCAGGTTTCCAAAGCAGGTATTTTAGCTGACCTGAGATCTCATCGGCATTTTGAAACTCCCCTTGAGAAGCGTAAGCGTAAAGCAATCGTTGCTCGCCGGAAGCGTCGCTATAACTAAGCACCTGACCAAAATCTACAATTTACCGTAGATTTCAGGTATGTTTTTCTTCAGAAAGAGCTACAAAAAGAGGGCTAAATCTAAATTTAGATTTAGCCCTCTTTTTGCTTTAGCTGCTACCGGAGGTAGCTTTCTTTTCCAGGACGAGCCTAACTACTTGGGGAAAAGGAGATTATTTACGGTTTAATGTCATCAATTTTGTCTTGAACTTTTTCCAGCGCATCCTGGATTTTGCTTTCTACTGCCGGTGATCCCTTAGCGTTAGAAGGCCGCTTCATATCTTCGATCGCCGCTCTTCCCTGCACTTCGTTCAAACCACCATTATTGGTTTTTTCCTGGGCTTCCTGCAGACTGGGGCCGGGATGACCAGATTCTAGAGGTTCACGGCTGACCTGTTCGTACTTTTTAGCGGCAGAATTGGCAGAAGGGTTGGGCTCATTTCGCATGGGAGCGGCGGTGGCCGGTAATACGGTCGAGAGGATCATCAGAGCACAAATACACAAGCTGAATAGAACCCGCAGGGGGCGGAACGCTGTTAAAACAGATTTCATAGCAATCTCCTCCAGTTATAGAAGTTAGAATTGTTCGGGTTCAGGTGAGCCTGCCAAAGCAGGTTGCCAAACCTTTATCTATCTACTCAAATTAAGAGCTACTTCACATCTGCACCCCGGTGGATCTCATGGGGCTGAGTGATTAACGGCTTCTCTCTCCTGGGGAAGATAATGCTGGCCCTTAAGGGCTGGGCAAAGGTAGGAGGTCAGGAAGGTTGGGATGGCAAATTCATCACCTGGCGGTAATGGGCTTCCAATTGCCTTACGGTGACGGAATGGCGATCGAAATTCCACTGACTATGGTCAAACAACTGTTGTCGTAAGCCTTCCACTTCGATCGTCGTCACCTTACCCTGACTGACAATTTGCTGACCCCTGACCCACACACTATGAATCGCCTGGGCCGGACGACCCAGTACCAGTAATCCGATCGGGTCAGTTCGGGGCAGCAGGGAGAGGCTGGTCAGATCGTACAGTACCAGATCGGCCTGTTTGCCAACGCTGAGGGAGCCCAACTCGGAGGCCAGACCCAGACCTCTGGCTCCTCCCAGGGCAGCCATTTCCACGGCCTGATGGGGGGTAATCCAGTGGTTGTAATCGAAGTCTGTGATGTTATGCAGGATGGTGCCGATTTTAACCGCTTCCAGTAAATCCTGGCCATCATTGCTGGCCGAGCCATCGCAACCAAAGGCAACATTCACCCCAGCCTGACGATATTTCAAAATTGGGGCAATGCCACTGCCCAAGCGAAGATTGCTCAAAGGATTATGGACAACCGTGGCCCGGGTATCGGCCAGGATTTTTATATCGGCATCGTCTAACCAGACACAGTGAGCTAGAGAAGTCCGTTCACCCAGAAAGCCCAGACGTTTGAGATGAGTGACGGCAGAACAGCCATACTTTTCCTGGGCCAGAATTTTTTGGGCCTTGGTTTCGAGCAAGTGGGCGTGCAGGGCTAACCCGTAGCTCTGACTTAACTCAACGCAACCATTGAACAGAGCATCGGAGCAAAGTTGCATGCCCGTGGGAGCCGGTAAAATGTAGATGCCGGCAGCGGGATCATGAAACTGCTTGACAGCGGCTCTGAGCAGATCTAAAGTCTCCCCGGTAGAACGAGCATAGGAGTCAGGTTCAAGCTTGCCATGACCAGGGATACTGGCAGGCAGGGGTTCATCCTGAATTAAGGGAGCGACGAAGGCCCGAATTCCTACCTCCTGGTAGGCTTTAACGGCGGCGGCGATCGTCTCAAACTCCTGGCCGGGGATCATAACCAGATGGTCAACTACGCTGGTGCCTCCCGTTAGCAGGGTTTCAACGGCGGTGCCCAGAGCACTCAGATAAATTTTTTCAGGATCAAGGGGAGTGAAATCATAGAGCTCAGCAATCCAAAGTTCCAGGGGCACTGGAGGAATAATCCCCCGTTGCCACATCTCAGAAGAGTGGGTGTGGGCATTGACAAAACCCGGCAGTAGCAACTTATTTCGCCCATCTATAGCCGTTCCCACAACTTCTAGATTGGGAGCAATCGCAGCAATTCGCCCATCCACGATCTGAACATCGAGGGTTGAATACCCCTGATCACCCGCAACTAAAGCATGTTGGACAGTGAAATTCACAAATATTAAACCTCAAGCAGTTTAGATAATTACTGAGTCTCTGGGAACACAATAACAGGCAAATAGCCCGGAGTAGCTGTTACTCCAGAAAACCCCTATAAGTGCCAGGGCTCTTGCAGATAGCCCACTGACAACAGGGTGCCCCGTTGATTCCCTAATCAGTTGATTCAGTAATAACTTTTTGCCGAACCATCTGTCTGTCCGTCCAGTTTCTTTTTCTCACGCTTGAGATTTTCTTCTAAAAGTTGAATCTGTTCCCGGCGAGCCTCTAACTCTAAAGCCCGTCGATCGAGTTCCTGGCTCTGGAGGGTCAGGGATTGCCGCCACTGCTCGGCCCGTTCGGTCTCCTGCTGTAAGAAGGAAGGGGTGATGCCTGTCACCAGGAATTTTTGCAGGATGTCTAACACCCAGTCTTTGGCATCTTTAATCGAAAGTACCTGACGGCTACTGGATAGCTCTACCAACACCAGTAACCCTTCACTGAAATTAGCAGCCTCAATGGCTGGAATCAGCTCTTCCTCGGTAATGACTATCCAGGCATTTTCAGACCGTTGACGGGCGAGTAAAGCAAGCCCTGCTTTCCCTAAAAACCCTTTCTTCTGTACCTGAGCCAGATACAACATTACCGTTTCTCTCTAAGATAGCTAATTATTAAAAACAACCATAAACTTCTCTCACTTGCTCATCAAGAGAGATATGGCTACCTGGGCAATAACTTTAATTGGGGAAAACACCCAGTTCAACGGTAGTTAGCAGACGCTTGAGTATTAATGAGAGTATAGCTTTTCTAGGCTCAAGGATTTAGCTACCGTTAGTAAATCCCTGGAGATTTGCAAGGCTCAAACAACCTTGACCAACCACAGCAAGCAACCGTAGAAAAGGGCTTTGCACCTGAACGTTACCCCTACCTGATTTGAACCCCTACCTGATTTGATCCATGACAACCTCAGAAGTCAATATTCATAACATATAGCCTTTTCCATGTAAATAAGCTACGGATAATGGAGTGCTGGGGGGTGGAAATCCTTGTAAGGGCGTGGCCCCACCCCTTGATCTCCCTGGCCTGAGAGACGCTATAGGAGGCCGGGGAAAGCCATCTAGAGCGAAGCTACAACCGAATCAGTCGATCGCGCAGAATAGCCGCCTGGGTTTCCAGCTCTGCCTGGGCCGCTCTGGCTCCGGCTACGACTTCCGCTGACGCTTTGTTGACAAACGCCGGATTGTTTAGACGATTAGCCAGGGATGCCATCTCTTTTTCGATTTTCTCTAATTTCTTTTGGAGTTTGGCCTTCAGGGCATCGGTGTCTACCAGGCCAGCCAGGGGAATCAACACCTGTACGGTACCGACTACCCCGACAAACAACTTGCCCGTCTCACCGGGTGCTGCCTCGGTAATGGTCAGAGTTGCCACCCTGGCCAGGTCTTGAATGTAAGATTGTCCCAGGGCGAGAATCTGCTGTTCCTGCTGGTTTTCGGTTTGTAAAATGGCCTCGATTTTCGCTCCTGGTTTGATCTCGGCCTCGGCCCGGAGATTCCGCAGGGTGCGAATTGCTCCAATCAGCAGGTCAAACTGCTGTTCTAGCTCCCGATCGATCAGGTGTGTCGCCACTTCTGGATAGGACTGGAGCGCCAGGGAGCGATCGTCCCCCGATTGGGTCAGAGTATGCCAGATCTCTTCGGTGATATGGGGCATGAAGGGATGCAGCAGCTTGAGGATGCCTTCCAGGACAAAGGCCAGAACTTGCTGGGCAGTCTTGCGGGAAGCCGAATCGTCTCCCTGTAAACGAGACTTGACCAGTTCGATGTACCAGTCGCAGAAATCTCCCCAGATAAATTCGTAGAGGCCTTTAGCGGCTTCGCCCAGACCAAATTTGCTGAAGTAATCGCGGGTCTGGTGAGTCACCTGGTAGAAGCGAGATAAAATCCAGCGATCGGCCAGTTGCAGGTCGGCCTGACTCCAGGAACCAGCCTCTAACTGAGCCGGGGTCTGGCCATCCAGGTTCATCAACACAAAGCGGGAGGCATTCCAGAGTTTGTTAGTGAAGTTGCGGGAGGCCTCCACCGATTCTGACTCGTCGGTTTTACGGTTGTAGGTCAGACGAATGTCCTGTCCGGCCCCGGCTACCTCGCGGATCAGGGTATAACGCAGGGCATCACACCCATACTTGTCGATCAGCAACAGGGGATCAATACCGTTGTTGGCGGATTTGGACATTTTTTTGTTGTTCTCATCCCGCACCAGACCGTGAATATAGACGTTCTGGAAGGGCATTTGACCAGTAAAGTGGCCGGCCATCATGGTCATCCGGGCCACCCAGAAGAAAATGATGTCAAACCCGGTGACCAGAGTGGCGGTGGGGTAGTAGCGTTGCAGGTCGGCGGTGGGTTCGGCCCAACCCAGGGTAGAAAAGGGCCAGAGGCCCGAGGAAAACCAGGTATCCAGCACATCCGGGTCTTGCTCTAGCTGTACTTCCTGGCCAAACTGGCCGATCGCCAGTTCCCTGGCTTCGGCTTCGTTACGGGCCACAACAAAGGGCGTATGGTCGGTAATTTCGCCGCCGGTTTCGCTGATCGCATACCAGGCCGGAATCTGATGACCCCACCAGAGTTGGCGGGAGATGCACCAGTCTCTCAGACTGACCAGCCAATCGCGGTAGACCTTTTTCCAGCGATCGGGGACAAAATCGGGGGAATTTTGCTCATCCAGGCAGGTCAGGGCCCGTTCCGCCAGGGGAGAAATTTTGACAAACCACTGGGTAGAAAGGAGGGGTTCTACGGGCACCTTGCCCCGATCACTGTAGGGTACGGTGTGGCGGTAGTCTTCCACTTTGACCAGGAAGCCTTCCTGCTCTAAGCGGGCCACGACTCCTTTACGGGCGACGAAGCGATCCTGGCCCTGGAAGTCTCCAGCATTTTCATTTAGACTGCCGTCTTTGTTGAGGATATTGATAAAAGGCAGATTGTGCCGTTTGCCCATCTCAAAGTCGTTCGGGTCATGGGCCGGAGTTACCTTGACACAACCGGTACCAAAGCTGGAATCGACATACTCATCGGCAATGATCGGAATCTGCCGGTTCATGATCGGTAGAGTCAGGGTTTTGCCCACCAGAGCCTTATAGCGATCGTCCTGGGGATTGACCGCCACCGCCGTATCTCCCAGCATGGTTTCCGGGCGGGTGGTGGCTACTTCTACATAGCCAGAGCCATCGGAGAGGGGGTAGCGGAAATGCCAGAGGTGGCCATTCACTTCCTGGTTCTCTACTTCCAGGTCTGATACCGCCGATTGACTGGCCGGACACCAGTTGACCAGGTATTGGCCGCGATAGATCAGGCCTTCATCGTAGAGACGCTTGAAGGCTTCCATGACCGCATGGGACAGGGTCTGATCCAGGGTGAAGCGTTCCCGGGACCAGTCGGCGGACAACCCGAGACGGCGCAACTGATTGACGATCGTGCCCCCGGATTCGGCCTTCCATTTCCAGGCCCGCTCTAAAAAAGCGGCTCGTCCAATGTCATCCCGGGTCTTGCCCTCGGCCCGCAGTTGCTTTTCCAGAATCGTTTGTACGGCGATACTGGCATGGTCGGTTCCGGGCAAACAAAGGGTGTTGTAGCCACACATGCGGTGATAGCGCACCAGGGTATCAATCAGGGCCGTGTTAAAGGCGTGGCCCATGTGCAGGCTGCCCGTGACGTTAGGGGGCGGAATTACGATGCAGTAGGGATCACCCGGTTGGTTGGGGTCGGCCTTAAAGACTGCCCTGTCTTCCCAGACCTGTTGCCATCTGGCTTCGGCTGTTTTGGGATCGTACTGGCTGGGAAGGGTGGGAATGGATGCAGTCATGGGTAGGAACGAACTAGGCTGTTTCTTTAAGATATCTAAAATTCTGCCATGTTTGTTCGCCGGTGTCCGCTTAACTGGGCAAGGCTGGCCCCTTTGGCTGCTGACGTTGCCGCCACCGCTGAAACTGCCGATCGTAGCCTTCCCCTTCAGTCTTGTAGGCGTTCCAGCCATGGAAGAACAGGCCCAGGCCCCAACCCAGGAGGGGATAAACTGCCCAGAAATGGTTCACCCCGGTCAGGGTGTTGATCAGACTCAGAAAGGTATTGACCGCCAGAAACGGTACCAGATGGGAACGAAACCGGCGGCGGCGTACCGTGTTGTAGGCCTGCCGTTCCTGCTCTTCCTGGCGCTGGGCCAACCATTCCTGTTCGGCGAAGGCCAGGTTTTCTGGGGAAATTCCCAGTTCCGTCGCCATCTCAGCCAGTTGTTCCCGGGAGACGGTGTTTTCCTGTTGTAAGGTCAGAGCCCGTTGCAAAATTTGCTCCACCTCATCGGAGTGGTACCTCATAGTTGAAAAGCGAGGGAGACTAGGGATTTCCTTGCCATGTTCCATGAAAACTGTGGGGAATCACCCTGGGGAGTTCCAGACTACAGACCGGCCCCGTATCCAGATGGTCTGAGTCAAACACCAAAACTTCACTACGATCGGCGACGCTATTGTAAACTACCGTCACAATCCAGGCTTGCTGTGGGTTGGCAGCATCGGGAGCCACGATCGGCTCACTTGGATAGAGGGTTTCAGCCAGAGCAGCCTCGGTCAGGTTGCCGGTTTCATGGTCAAATCGGGCAATCCCGTTGAATAACTCCTGCAGGGTATCGGCGCTGGCACTGTGAGTCGAGAGGTAGGTGTAGCGGTGGGGTTGACCCACCTGAGCCGGGTGGACTACCGGAAACTCGCAACTGCGGTTAAGAACTTCCTGCCACTCCAGAATTTTCTGGGTTTGCGGATCAATCCGGAGCTGCCAGAGGGTAGAAATAGCCGGAGTTTTCAGCTCTTGACTGGCGACCTCTTTTAACCGTTGATTGGTTTGAAAATCAGGATAACGGGCGATATGGAGGGTGATCGACCCATCGGGCAACTCATAACCGTTGCCAAAGTGCCACTGATACCAGGGCTCTGCTGCCAGCCGACAAACCACCTGCAGGGTATCTCGATCGATCACAATAATCTCGCTTCCTGCCTCGGGCTGCCACTCCAGAGAGTCGCTGTAGGACTGGAGCCGGGCCAACACCGGCAGGGCCTGCATCCGCACCGGCGGAACACAAAAGACTAAATAACGCCCCGCCAGGACAAAATCATGGATGACTGGAAATCCTGGTAGGGAGACGGTTGCTTTTTGCAGCAGGGTGCCCCTGGCATCGCTGCGGTAAACATTCAGGATGCCCTTCAGGCCAAAGGTGATGCCAAAGTTGAAAATATCTCCCGTCCCGGGATCCCGCTTGGGATGGGCAGAATAGGGGATTCCCTCCAAGCCTCTGGGAGTTTCCAGACCGATCGTATCCAGGGTGTCAGGGGTCAGGGCATGGGGAGAGCCGCCTTCCCAGAGGGCCAGCAACCGATCTTCCAGGGCAATCACCGAGGTGTTGGCCGGGTTCTTCAGGGTTTTGCTAAACCGTTCCCAGAGAGAACCGGGGGGCAACATGCCGTAGCCGCCCCAGAGTAAGCGTCCGGCCCGGGTTTCTTCCTGATAGCCCTGGGTCTGGACATAGCGGTAGGTTGCCGTCGCAGACTCTCCTGTGAAATGAACTCGCAGTAAGCCTCCATCCCCGTCAAACCAGTGCCCCATGGTGGTCCCACCCCGCTCTAAACGCCCCGGCCCATTGCGATAGAGACTGCCCCGCAGGTTGGGGGGCAATTGTCCCTGCAGCAGCTTCAGGGGAGTGGCAGCAAATTCACGGGCGGGCTGGGCGATCGCCCTGGCCCAGGCGTTTGTTGAACTGGCGGGAGCGGTACTGACCATAAAAACTGTTGCGAGCTACCTCTACTATCTGCTCATGGGTTGCGAAATGTTGCAACTATCCTAAGTTCTGATGCTCAACGTGCAAGGATCACCCCTTCTGTTAAGATATTGAGGTTGTTCAGCCAAAACGATCGTTGAGTCAGTCGATAAACCTACCGAAGGTAGATGATTTTTTACAAGAACTGGCAACTATCCAGCAAACTAGCTCAAAGCGGATCGCCTTGCTGGGGTCGCGTCACGTTCCAATTACGCACCAGAACTTGATCGAGATGATGAGCTATGCCCTGGTGCTGGAGGGCAACCGATTGATTACCTCCGGCGCTACGGGAACAAACTTTGCTGCAATTCGGGGAGCGCTACGGGCAGATCCAACCCTGCTGACGGTAATCCTGCCCCAGAGTCTCGATCGCCAACCCCGGGAGTCCCGGGACCAGTTAGAACAGGTAATGCACCTGGTAGAAAACCCCGGCAACGATGCCATGTCTTTGGCCGAAGCCAGTGCCCTGTGCAATGCCGAGATTATTTCCCGCTGTCAGCAGTTAATTTGCTTTGCCTTCCATGACAGCCATACGTTGTTAAACACCTGCCGGGAAGCAGAAGAACAACGGAAGATTGTTACTCTGTTCTACTTTGACTAGGGTTTTTCCTCGAGGGATGGATTCCTAAAATCGATCCTTCATGCCTCGCAGGCGAGTAAAGGTCTGAATTTCGTTGCTGGCTTGAGTGACTGAACGCAGGCCCGGATCGTCCCAGCGGAGGAAAGGGTTTGTCCGTTTCTCAACTCCCAGAATTGAAGGAATGGTGGCTTCAGAACGGCTGCGAGCTGCTTTGACTTCCTGCCATCGTTGCTGTAGGGCGACATTGTCTGGATCAACGGTCAGGTTAAATTCCAGATTTTTCAGAGTATATTCATGGGCACACCAGACACGGGTGGTATCGGGTAAATCCCGGATCTTGCTGAGAGACTCTACCATCTGGGTTGGGGTGCCTTCAAACAGGCGGCCACAACCCCCGGCAAACAGGGTATCGCCACAAAATAGTTCTCCCATTTCACTGGTTTGATCTGGCGGAAAGTAGTAGGCAATATGGCCCCGAGTATGGCCGGGAACAAATAAAACTTCCCCCTGGCGATCGCCCAGACTCACCCGATCTCCTTCCTCGAGAAACACCTGCTGGCCCGGAATTCTGCCCCGGTCTGCGGCTCCCCCATAAATCACCAGATTGGGAAACTCTTGCAGGAGGCGAGAGTTAGCCCCCACATGGTCGTGATGGTGGTGGGTGTTAAAAATGGCCACCAGGGGCGCTCCCAGAGATTTGAGAGATTGCAGAACGCCAGAGGCCTCCGCCGGATCGACGACTGCTGCTATGTTCTGGCCCGGGTCATGGAGCAGGAAAATGTAGTTGTCGGTCAGGGCCGGAAGGCGATAAATTTCCATCGTTTTGCCTGTTCAAAATTCAGCCCCATAGCGGTTCTTTGATCAGTGAAGTATGGGGGGTGTGGGGCTTGCGCCCCTTGTTGCAAGATTGGAGTTTTTGCAACACTAGTTTAACGTTCTGGGGATGGACTGAGAGTTCATCAAGTCTTCACTGGAACGCTACTGCCCTTCGCAGAGTTGTTATCAACTTCCTGCTAGAACAAGATCAAGAACAGGGCATACTGATTTAAACAAATGTTTAAGATTGTCAATTCAGGGGGCCGAGGTCATGAGAGCAGTTTCAGGGAAGCCAGATCCAACGATTAAGCAACTCGTCGATCGAATTATCTCATCTGGACAGATGACCCGGCATGAACATCTCAAATTGACTTCCACTCTGCTCTCGGAGCAACGAATTGGTGAGCAGGAACGGATTCAAATCAATCGCATCTTTGACCATGTGCAGACCGGTCGTTTGAAACTGGTTGACTAGGTTTTACTCTGCTGCCTGAAGTAATGCTGGACTATTGCCATAGAGGGCAACAAACCGCCGGAATAACCACATCGTTTCGTGGGTAGAGGCCCGACTAACACTAAATACCCGGTGAATATTCCGTTCTGCCAGTTTTTGCAGGTAGGGCAGATCTTCCACCAGAGTCAGGCAGGCTGCGACATGCAGGACTGCTTTCAGGATTGGTTTGGGCCACTTCAGGTCGCTGTAAATGTCAATCAGCAGCTTGTGCTGGGATAAACCGAGGGGAATGGCATTGAAAATGACGGTCATTCGCTTGTCGTTGTACACGGGAATGCTTAACTCAACCGTGTAGGGAGTCAGGAGGGTGAGGTCAACCTCAACCACTGGCTGTCTCCAGATCCGCAGGGCATTGAAGGGAGAATCAAGCACGGTTTGAAACTTCACGGTGCCACCAATTTCCGTAGCCTGAACGTCACTCACCCGGACGACCCGGAGATTATTCAAGCTGAAACTATGAACGCTTTCCAGATGTTTTAGATTGAGCAGATGGTAGATCTGACAGAGGTGGGAAAAGGGCAGGACATATTCCTGCTGAATTAAATGGTGCGGCTTTAATTCTGCCATTCGTTCGGCGGCCCGGTGTAAATGCTGGCTATACTGTTCCAGTTCCATGCCCATCGCTTCTGCATCAAGCTCCGTAGCTGGGGTTGGAAAAGCACTTTCCGGTTTGAGACAGAGCCAGCCGACAAAAAAGCAGAAGGCGGTGAAAAACTGCAAGAATTCTCCTGCCGATACCCAACCATCAGCAAAGGCGGCGGTGATGCGATCGCAAATTCCAAAAGCCCAGGAAGGAATGCCAAACAGCCAGACTCCATTCTTTAACTGCTCAATCAATTGATAAATCTGACTGAGGGGATTAGTAGTCTGGCCGGACGAACTGCGATGAAAAATCTGGTTAGCCATAGTGATTCCGGTTCCTGGTCTTGGTGACTCCAATGTTTCCTGAAGCCAGGTTAACAATTGTGACAATCACTTGACTTCTATCGCAAGTTGACAAGGTCGATGGTCAATTCCTCAAGCCAGGGAAGTAGGCGGGTTTTGTCGATCGAGCGGTTTCTAATGCCTCGGGGGGAGGTCGGGGCCGAATCGGGTTAACGAAAATGGGAGCAAAGCTGTTTCAAAAGCAGGTTAATAAAGACCTATGAGAGTATTACAAACGATTTCAGCCATTGTGCTGCCTCCTCTGGCAGTTTTTCTGACTCTGGGATTGAGTCCGGCTCTGTTTATCAACATTGGTTTGACCCTGTTGGGGTGGGTGCCAGGAATTATCCATGCTTTCTGGGTGGTGCAGAAGCATTATGAGAACATCGATCGACGGGAAGCCTTTTAGGTAGAAGCGTAAAAAAGAGGTAGGGATACCGGCTCCCTACCTCTTTTCATTAATTTCAATCGGTTGTATACCAGTGGTTGTTTGAACCGGATGGCCAAGCCTTCTGGTTGATTAACCAGGCACTTTCACCTGACGAGCCATATCCAGGAAGGAAGACATATTGGCACCGGGCCGCCGCCGTCCATTGGAACTGGCGGAGGGGGCCAAATAATCGGGGGCAAAGGTGGCTACACTGGGTTTGGGCAGATTTAGAGTATTGGCAACTGCCACGGGCTCAGGAGCCGGCGCTGGTTTGGGAGCTGCCGGTGCCGGTTTGGGAGCAGATTCAGTTTTGGCTGCAGGGGGAGCTGGGGTGGCTTGAGCCGCTACTGGCTCTGCGGCTTTTTCAACGGGAGCGGGAGCAGCATTACCCAGTCCTTTGGCCTCATCCAGTTCTAAAAAGTAGCCAGAGCCTTTTTTGGCTTTGGGGGCAAGGGAGGGAGCAGAATCTGCTTTCTTAGAGCCCAATAATCCTCCAAAAAAGGCTGCAATCCCGGAAATTAAACTACCCAGTAGTTTGAAAATACCACTCATAATTCACTGCTCCTGAAAATCGTCCGATGTCTTGGCGCTAAATGGGAGAAAAATTGCTGTGGGTTAAACGACTATCGTTACCGGTTTGGCTATCAACCCCTAGTTTCTATCGTCACAGATTGTGAGATTTTATCAATGAAAATAGCAATATTTATCGATTTTTTTTAATGAAACTTAATATTGCCTCGATAAACTTAAGGATTGAAATGCCTGGTGCTGTTCTTGCAATTTAATGGGATTTTGATTTGAATAAACTATTCAAACCTCTTCGAGGTTCTGCCTGCATCTCCAGGAGGGATGATTAGAAGTTTTTCGCCATACTATCAGCGCACCAGAATGATCGCTGGAGCTTTACTTTGGGGAGAAAATTTGCGATCGCCAAAGGGTAAGGTTTGATACATTTTTTTATCTGTTTCTCAGAAAAGTAAAATTCTTTCAGCAAAGAAGATGCCGTTGCTATGGGGGCTATTGAATGCTTCCTTGGGGCATTTAACTTACTGGCACAGGGACGATCGTCCTGCGGGTATTGAAACTTAAACTTTGAAGAAGAAGTAATCAGTCATCCCTATGTCAACATTCCCTTCGCGCAACCCGGTTTTGCTGGTTCATGGCATTTGGGATCGGGGAACAATTTTTCAGACAATGGCAACGGCCCTGAAACAACAGGGCTGGTCAACCTATGACCTCGATCTGGAGCCCAACAACGGCGATGCTCCCCTGGAGGCCCTGGGGCAGCAGGTGGCGGATTACATTGAGCAGAATTTTGAGCCTGACACCCCTTTAGATCTGGTGGGCTTCAGCATGGGGGGAATTGTCAGCCGCTACTACGTACAACGCCTGAAGGGATTGGCCCGGGTGCAGCGATTTATCACCCTGTCTTCTCCCCATCGAGGCACCTGGACGGCCTACGGTTCGTTTCGCCCCGGTTGTGTCCAGATGCGGCCAGGGAGTCCTTTTCTAACCGACCTGAACCGTGATCTGCAATTGTTAGACCGGATCAACTTTACTTCGATATGGACTCCCTTAGATGGCATGATCTTGCCCGCCAGTAGTTCTCAATTGCCGGTGGGTCAGGAGGTTAAAGTCTGGGTGCCGCTACATCGAGATATGGTGACAGATTCTCGCAGTATCGGTGCTGTTACCGGGGCTCTGGCTGAACCGATTCGCCAGGTTCAGCCCCTCAGGCTTTAGATCGCCGGGATTCAGAGGTTGGGTAAATTCATCTTGTACTGCCCCTCCGGGTAGGCTGCGGTTGGGTAAGCGCAGGCAGTGTATCGATCGTTGATGGTGATCATAACGACGGGAGCAGAGCTGCAGGAGGCAGGGGCAAACCCCTTCTCAGAAAAAATATTGTTGACCCGATCGAGTACCCGGGGCTTGAGAGGCTGAGCCGGGGCCCGGTTTTCAAACATGGGGGGTAGCAGTTTGGGGGGCGGCGGTGGTGCCGGCAGGATGGGCAACTGAGACAACTGTTGCTTGGTCGCACTGGCAGTGGTGGTGAGGGTTTCTGGGGTGGGGTTGCTATGGCCAAAACCACTCCGGCCCAGGCTGTAGACCCGGCGTTCACAGAGGTTCACCAGGGGGCTGGTCACCGATCGCCCATTGCCCAACTGCACCCTTAACTTGTAGACCGCCGGACATTCTGCCCCCAGCACTACCAGGTTAAATAACTCGCCGTCGGCCACCAGTTGCCGGAAGGAGAGGGGCTGGGGATCGCTGGCAGACCGCTGTAAATCGATCCGGGTAATGGTCTGGCCGGAGTTATTTTCCAGACTAAAAGCCTGATCCCGGGCTACCACCTGGGCGATCGTAGGAAGGGAAAGGCTGGCTAACGGCATGATGGTGATCGCCGTCAAAAGTACCCTGTACTGCATAACTCACCTGACTCCCGGGTCAAAGAAAGTCCCGAATTAACAGGAGTATGCCCCGAAAGGAGGATGAAATACAGTCAGTTCTGAAACAAATTCTGGTGTTTACAACGGAACCGGCAGGTTCAGTGACCTTGTAGATAGGGTGGATAGACCGAGTGATGGTCGTTACTAGTGTTGCAAACACCAAATTTTGCACCATGGGGTTTGGGGGCGAAGACCCCAAGAAGGGGGGAGCCCCTTCATCCCTTATAAAACTTTCGTTTTGCTGTACTAGAGTAAACCGGCTACCCTCCCATCAGTTTTGCCCCAGGTGGCGGGGTAACTCGACCCGGAAGATTGAGCCTTTGTCTACCTCGCTGGTAACACTGATAGCCCCGCCCATTTTGTGGACTAAGAGGTTGGTAATGGTCAGGCCCAGACCGGTACCGGGAAACCGTTTGGATAAACTCTGGTCAATCTGACGAAATTCTTCAAAGATATGATTCTGATCGGCTTCGGCAATACCAATGCCGGTGTCTTCTACTTCCAGTACCAGCAGGTCGGGCCTTGGTTCACTGGCCGTAATCCGAACATGGCCCGTCTGGGTAAACTTAATTGCGTTCGATAGCAGATTGACCAGTACCTGGCGTAACCGTAATCGATCGTTGTAGATCAACGGGTCGGTCAGAGTGAGAGAGAGATAAATTGGCAACTGTTTTTGATCTGCCAGCGATCGCAGCTCAGTTACCGTCATCCGTACCAGCTGAGCCAGGTCAAAGGTTTCGGGAGAAAAGGCTAATCGACCCGTTTCTATCTTGGAGAGATCCAGGATATCGTTAATCAGGGCCAGCAGGTTTTTACCATTACTGAGAATGCGATTGACCATATCCTGCTGCTGGGGCTGGAGCTGCTGTTGCCGTAACAACACCTGGGAAAACCCAATTACCGCATTCATCGGGGTGCGTAATTCGTGGGACATGGTGGCAATAAACTGGGACTTCAAGCGGGCCGCTTCCTGCAACCGGATATTTTGCAGTTCAATCTGTTGCCGTTGCCGTTCCAGTTCAGCGTTTTGTTCTTCCAAAATTTGATTCTGAACTTCCAGCCGTTCTTCCCGTTCTTCCAGGGTGGTGATCAATTGGGCGTTGGTCAGAGATATTGCCGCCTGTTCGCCAACGGCTACCAGCAGGTTGAGGGTTTCCTGATCAAATGCCTGGGGATTGCGCTCGTTGCCGATCGCCAGTACTCCTAACCGACCAACCTGGGCCGATTCGATCGCGACCGCACAGAGGGCTGCCGGAAAGCCAGTGGTGGCTTCCTGCACCAGTCTGGCTCCGCCCCGCTGAAAAATTTCTCCCAGCAGGCCATCTCCCGGGGCAAAGGAATCTTCTAACTGCAACTGGGCAGTCGTAGTGCCGGCGATCGTGGTCACCTCCAGCAACCCGGTGTAGGGGTTTTGCAGGACGACCAGACCAAATTCGGCGGCGGGAACGGCCTCGTTAATGGCTTCTAGCATCACCCGCAGGAGTTCGGGCAGGTTGGTCAGACGCTGGTTCAGCAGATCGCTGAGCCGCTGCAGGGTACGGAGTTGCTGCTGGTGTTCTCCCAAAATAATCAGGGCCTGCCGCAGGTTTTGTTCTGCTTCCTGAGTTGTGCGATAGAGAGTGGCATTGTCTACGGCCAGAGCGGTACGCTGGGCCAGATCCGTTGCCAGTTTCAGCTCAAAGGAGGTGTAGCGGCGAGTCAGGGCACTGGTGCAACAGAAGGTGAGCAGACCAGAACAGCGATCGTGAATTCGCAAGGGCACGGTAATCAGGGAAGTCAGCTCCAGGTCGCGAAAAAACTGGCGCTGGGCCGGGCTGATGGCTGCAGTTTGTAACCATTCTTCCGTGATCTCTGGCACAAAAATGGCCGCCCCGGAAACCAGACAGGGAGTGACCCAGTCTTCTGCTTCCGGGGTAGAAATATACTGCTGGATCTGACTAAACCACTCCTGCCGTGAGGGATCGTGAAAGTTCCAGGCAACCCGTTGCAGATCGCCTTCTAAAGGCATCAGATCAAACCAGCAGGCATCGGCCAGAAACGGCACCGCCAGGTTGGCCAGGGTTTGCAAAATAGTTCTGGTATCGAGGGAGTGGGCCAGCAGGGAACTGGCTTCGGTGAGAAAACGCTGGGCTGCTTCAATCCGTTTGCGCTCAGTAATGTCGAGAAAGGCCCCGACACAGCCCCGGGAATGGCCGTGCTCATCGAACAGAGGGGTGGTGTAGCCAATTACGTTAATCAGGCTTTGATCCTGCCGCAGGATGTCAAATTCCGTATCCCTCACCGGTTGGCCCTGGGTTGCAGCGATTTCCATCGGCAGGTTGGCCAGGGGAATTTCGGCTCCATCGCGGTAGAACCTGTAAGGGGCAGGGTCATCAGTCGTTCTGATAGCAGCATTGTCGGCGGGTCTGATGCCCAACATTTCACTGTAGGCCGGGTTGACGCGAATTGATTGGCAACCCGCATCTTCTGCGATCGCAATTCCGATCGGAATCACATCAAATAAGGTCTGGAGTTCTTCTACTCGCCGTTCTAGCGCCTGATTGAGTTTGACGATTTCCGCTTCCGTTTGCTTGCGGGCGGTGATATCGCTCACAATACCCGACATGCGAAACAGGTTTCCCCGTTCATCCCGCTGGGCTTTGCCCCGGGAGGTGCAGTAACGGTAGGTGCCGGAGACATTCCACAGGCGAAATTCGACATCGAAGGGCGTGCTCTGCTCCATGTGGTCGCGGATCGCATGAAGTACCCGCCGGCGATCGTCCGGATGGATGAGCCGGTAAAAGGCATCGTAGGCGGTGCCTAACTCTTCTCTGGAGATGCCAATAATTTCAAACAGGCGATCGTTGCAAAATACTTGATTGTGACAAATGTACCAGTCCCAGATGCCATCATTGGAGCCTTCCAGCACCAGACGGTAGCGTTCTTCACTTTCCTGCAGTCGCCGGGTAGCTTCGGCAGCCTGAACCTCTGCTCGATGGATCCGGACGGCGTTGTGCAGGCTGCGCGACAGGGGTTCGGGGGCCAGTTTGGCCTTGGCGAAGTAGTCGTAGACCCCGGCCTTCATCAGATCAACGGCAATCTGTTCATCTCCCTGGCCGGTCAAGACAATCATAGGGACTGTGATTCCTGCCTGACGAACCCGATTAATCAGGATCAGGGCATCCCCATCGGGCAGGTAGTAATCGAGAAATATGCAATCGAAGGGGTGGCTCTGTAACTGGGCGATCGCCACCTCGCAACTGTCGGCCTCTACGACTTCAGTACGCACTCCTCCCTTCGTCAAAGCCCGCTTGACTGCCATGCGATCGACGGCATCATCGTCTACCAGGAGAATTTGCAGGGTTTCTTCCATCGTTCACAATTCAGGGTGAAGAAGGCAGATAGGCGTTATCAAGGGAGTTCGCTCAACGTCCAGTACTTGTTGAGAGCCACCATCGTTTCGACAAAATTGGAGAAGGTCACGGGTTTAAGAATATAACCCGCCACATTCAGGTTGTAGGCCTCCACCTTATCACTGTCTTCGTTAGAGGTAGTCAAGACGATCACGGGAGTAGATTTGAGGTCGGAGTCGGCCCGCAGTTCGCGCAAAAACTCGATGCCGCCCATTTTAGGCATATTTAAATCCAGCAAAATCAGGCGGCGGGTCTGGGGAATTGCCAGTTCTCCAGACCCCCGCAGCATATCCAGGGCTTCCAGGCCGTTGCCTGCAACAAATAGTGGGTTTGTGATGTTGTTTTTTTTAAAGGCGCGCTTAACATTCATCACATCCACCTCGTCATCGTCAACAAGAAGGATGTTCAGCACTTTATTTTCTGTCATAACGCTTTATGTAACTTAATTTACTAAACCCTGACCCGCTGTCACCTCACTCAAAAGAAGCATCCCCCGGGGTTTCTAATTTTGCAGGCTTGCTGGTCAGGTCGATGCTTTCCAGAGAAAGCGGAAGGTTGTTCCCTGTCGGGGTTGGGATGCCAGATGGATGGTGCCGCCTTTACTCTCAATAATTTTTTTGACGATCGATAGGCCAATGCCGGTATTTTCTACTTTGTCCCTGGCTTCCAGGGTTTGAAAAATGCCAAAAACCTTGCTGTGATACCTGGGATCAATGCCGGGGCCATCATCCTCTACGGTAAATTCGTAGTCTGTACCCTGCTGGCTAACGCCGATCTGAACTGTGCCGTCGGGGCGATCGTGGTGTTTGATGGCATTGCTCAGCAGGTTGGCAAATACCTGTTCTAAATGCAACCGTTCCGTTCGCAACCTGGGCAGGTGGTTGGGCAGGGTGATAGTAAAGTCGGGCGGGGGAGAGAGGGAATCAATAATTTCCGGTAGCAACTGGTTCAGGTCTACCAATTCCGGTTGTACTTCCAACCGACCAATGCGGGAATACTGCAACAATCCGTCGATCAGGTTTTCCATGCGATGTACCCGGCCCCGCATCAGGCTCATCTGATGGCGCGTGTCGGGGGAAAGGCTATCCTCCAGGTCTTCTTCAATCCACTGAGATAGGTTGGCGATCGCCCGCAGAGGAGCTTTCAAATCGTGGGAGACGACATAGGCGAACTGGTCTAATTCCTGGTTGCGCTTCTCTAAAATTGTCGCTGTTTGGGCCAGAATGCTGCTGGTTTTGACCAACTCCTGGGCCCGATTCTGGGCATCATCTGCCATCTGACGGTACTTTTCTTCGCTTTCTGCCAGGGCCGCCTGAATGCGGCGACGCTCCTGCAACTCTTCCCGGGCAGCCTGAAACAGGCGGGCATTATCGACGGCCAGGGCTGCCTGTTGGGCCAGTTTCTCGGCAAACTCTAAGTCGGTACTGGTGTAGTGCCGCTGGGATTCGGCACTGATCAGGGTTAAGGCTCCCAGGGTTCTTCCCCTGGCCAGGAGCGGCACCACCATATAGGAAACCAGGCCTAACTGCCGCAGAGCCTCTAAATGGGTTTCATCCTGGGCCACCTGGGTCAACAAGCGATCGTCGATCGTCTCGACCAGTTCTGCCTGGCCACTCCGGAGCACCTGGGGTACGCCATGGGGGCTGTCGGGATGGTCTGGATACCGCCGGTTTAACTCGCGGGCCAACTCCACCCTGGCCGGATCAATATGGGCGACTTCTACCTGGCGAATGGTCTGGTCTGGGTCAACGATGCTCAGGGCACACCAATCCGCCAGGTCGGGAACCACCAGCCGCACAATTTTTGCCAGGGTGGTGGAGTAGTTCATCGATCGGGCCAGTTCCCGACTGGCTTCTGCCAGAAAATGCTCCTGCTGGGAGCGCTGTTTCTGTTCGTGTATGTCAGTACAGGTTCCAACCCAGGCGATAATTCTATCCTGGCCATCCTTCAGTGGTAGGGCCCTGCCCAGGTGCCAGCGGTAGGAGCCATCGGCCCGACGCAGGCGGTACTCAATTTCGTAGATGCTGCCACTCTCTAAAGCTCCAGTCCAGGCAGTCACGCAACGGGATAGATCCTGGGGATGGATAATCTGCTGCCATGCCCAACCTTCCGTAGCTTTGGGGGGCATTCCTGTATAGTTAATCCAACCCTGATTCCAGTAATCTACCTGGCCGTCAGGCTGGGCCGTCCAGGCCAGCATCGGCATAGCATCCAGGAGTAAGCGGTACCGTTCCTGCTCCTGTAAGGTAAGGTCTAACTGAGGTAGAACCACTTCGGGGTCGGGGTTACTGGGAACGCCTGCAAGGTCTGGAGCAATAAAAGATGAAAAATCTGGCATAAGCTCAAATCAATACAGTCAATTTGTCGAATATGCTTAACGATCGCACTAAATTTGTCTGTATCTATTAGGAGAGGTTTGAAGTGGCCTCGGCATTTACCAAATGGCATATTTTTCTGACTCAAGACAGATAGATATTTACCTCAGTGGTGAAGTTAAATTTGTATTTGTTAATTCTTGTTCTCTACCTAATAAAGTACGAGGCCGGTAGAGCAGGTCGGTTCTGCAGCCCTCTAAAGTAGAAGTTTAGACGACCTCAGGATCTAGAAAAGGCTATTTAGAATAGGTTCAAACTTGAGATAGATGCTTTGTTTCTGACATCCTGTAATTCTCGGATAGAACTCAAATCTTATTTGCCAACTCCCTATGGTAGAGAAGCTTTAACAAAGACCCTATTTTGTCAACGTTTGCCTAATATGAATTAAAGCAGAGGAAAGCTCCATGGAAGATATCCGTATCACCCTGATAGAAGACCATGATTTAACCCGTGTAGGGATGCGTACCGCTTTACAACAACGGGGTGGATTTAATGTCGTTGGAGAAGCCGCCAACGCGACGGAAGGCTTGAAACTGCTGGAAAGTTCTAAGCCCGATGTGGCTATTGTGGATGTTGGCTTGCCCGATATGGACGGGATCGAATTAACCCGCCGGTTCCGTAAATTTCAAGCCGAACAGGAGGAAGAGAAAGCCTCTACGAAGGTTCTAATCTTGACTCTGCAAGATAATGAAGAGGTCGTGCTGGCGGCCTTTGCTGCTGGGGCTGATTCTTACTGCATGAAGGATGTTAGCTTAGATAGTCTCGCAGAGGCCCTGCGAGTAACGAATGAGGGTAACTCCTGGATTGATCCGGCGATCGCCCGAATTGTGCTACATCAGGCGAGACAGGTGACCTTCGACAGCGATGCCGCCGCCGAAATGAAAACCGTCGCCATCACTGCCGCCGAGCCTGAGTATAACCAGATTATTGAAGCCTATCCCCTGACAGAGCGGGAACTGGAAGTACTGCAGCTGATCGTCGAGGGTTGCAGTAATGCCACGATCGCTGAAAAGCTCTATATCACCGTAGGTACGGTTAAAACCCATGTTCGCAATATTCTGAACAAGCTCTGTGCCGATGACCGGACTCAGGCGGCCGTGAGGGCATTGCGATCGGGGCTGGTGGGTTAAGGCTCGCTTTGTAACCAGCGTCTAATAAACTTCCCCCTTGCTTCTGCGGTAAGGGGGAAGTTCCGTTGAGCATCCCTTCCTCCCTTACTTTTTCATAAAATACTTTTTTATAAAAAAGAGGGATACCGATCGGTATCCCTCCTTGCATCATCTATCTTCTAACCCAACCAACTCTTTAATCGTTCAGCAATCTGGGGGCGGCGCAGTTTACGCATGGCTTTACTTTGAATTTGCCTTACCCGCTCCCTGGAGAGGTTGAACAGACCGCCTACTTCCTCCAGGGTGCAGGGTTTACTGGAAGTCAACCCATAACGGAGGGAGATAATGTCTTTCTCCCGCTGGGTCAGCACATCTCCCAGCACATCCCAGATTTCCTGGCGTAGCATGGTTTCACTCATCTGAGCTTCTGGCGACTGGGTGTCACCATCCTCCAGCAGATCCATCAACTCCGTGTCTTCTCCCTTGCCTACCCGGTGGTTCAAAGAGAGGGATTTGCGCCGTACCTGTTGCAGGTGTTGTAACTGCTCAGGAGTGACTTCCAGCACCCGGGCCAGTTCTTCTTCGGTCGGGTTGCGGTGTAGTTCTTTGCGGAGTTCCCGGTGGGCCTTTTTCAGCTTATTCAGCTTTTCAACAATATGGATCGGCAGGCGAATGGTGCGGGCATCGTTGGCGATCGTGCGAGTAATCCCCTGGCGAATCCACCAGTAGGCGTAGGTAGAAAACTTGTAGCCCTTATCGGGATCAAACTTTTCCGTCGCCCGGTTTAAGCCCAACGCTCCCTCCTGAATCAAATCCAGGAAGGGCACTCCCCGATTCAGGTAACGTTTGGCGATCGACACCACCAGACGCAGGTTAGAACGAATCATTTTACGTTTGGCGACTCGACTGCGATGCAACCGATGCTCTAGCTGGCGCTCTGTCAGGCCCAGGTGTTCTGCCAGTTCTGCCTTACTGGGCAAATGGCCGAGGGTTTTGGCCAGTTGGGTCTGGATCTCTTCCATTTCTACCAGGTAACGAATCCGCCGGGCCAGTTCTACTTCTTCGTCGGGTTTAAGCAGGGGGTAACGGGCCATTTCCTTAAAAAATGCCCCCACCGCATCGTCCGAGCTGGTTTTGCTGTAGCCTGAGGGGCGGGCTGCGGCAATATCATCCGGTTCTAAGCCGGTGACATCCAATTCTTCGATCGCCGCTTCCCCCACCTGCAACAGATCGACATCAACATCTACAGCGGCAATCTCTTCCAGATCGGGTTCTTCCAATTCCAGGTCTGGCTCGGCAGGCATATCGCCATCCACAACGCGCTGGAGAGACTCCAGGGGGTCGAGGCTGGCATCGACCCTATCCAGGTCTGTATCCAGATCCGTATCCAGTTGGGGCGGAAAGCTTGAAGCAGATTTGGCAGAATCAAGCGCTTGATACATAAGCTATGAGTAAAAATTCAAAGGGGGCTAACGAGTCAAAAAAGCTTACTAAAAGGGTGCAGCCGCATTAATCGGCGGAAAACAGGCTTGGGGGTGAGAAAAATCCGGGGCAGAACAGGGGAAGGGCAGGAGAGGAAACAATCGCCGCCTCCGAAGATCTGAGATCCTTTCTGCTAACCTACTGGAAGCTCAAGTTTGGTTTGTTTGTTGAACTACCAATGGTCGATTACGTCGAGATTTCCTGACATAGTTGAAGAAACCAGTACAGACCCGACGGCCGATCGGTAAGTTAGAGCGGTGATTGTGATTTCACGTTGTTATAAAAAGGCTCTCATATTCGTTCCGAAAACCCACTCTATCAATGGTGAGAAACCCGGTCTGTCAGAGGCTAGAGTATGGGAATCCAGCAACACACTCCTATGGATCGTCCGTTTGCTATCGATGCTGAACCCCTGTTCTCTAGTACCAGTCAGGGCAATCCTGGAGGGGTGCTACCGTCAGGGAAGGAGGGGGAGCAGCCATCCCAGACTGCCGCTAAATGGGTGGATGTGCTGGTAGATTGTCCCGGTGCCCAGGGGTTGTTTACCTATGCCCTGCCGCCTCACCTGACCGTTGGGCCCGGTGATATTTTGAGTGTTCCCTTTGGCCAGCAGCAGGTAGGGGCGATCGCCCTGCGGCAGTCTGAGTATCCTCCCAAAGACCTCGACCCAGGCCAGATCCGGCCCGTAGAAGCGGTGCTACAAACCGGGTTTTTCCCGCCTCACTACTGGGAACTTTTGAGCCGGGTGGCCGAGTACTATTGCACTCCACTGATTCAGGTGATTCGGGGAGCCCTGCCCCCTGGCTTACTGGCCCGATCGCAGCGGCGGATTCGTCTTCAGGCAGCAGGCCAGGCACAACATCAGAACGCTGCAGAACGGCTTTCCCCTGGCGCTCAGGCTTTGCTGCACTGGCTGCAGTCCAGTAAAACCGGCGACTATAGCTGGCAGTTTTTACAAAGACAGGTGCCCGGGAGCAGTCGTGGGCTACCAGAGTTGGTGCAGGCCGGACTGGTCGAGAGCTACCTGGAACCTCCCACCCCGGTCAAGGCCCGACAACGGCAGGCCGTAACCCTGGTGGCCCAACCTCCCGCCACGGAATTGAGCCCACGCCAGCAGGAGATTCTGGCCGTGTTGCAACGGCAAAATGGGGAAGTCTGGTTGACCGATCTGCTGCAACTTTGCCGGACCAGTTCTACCACGGTCAAAACCCTGGCGAAACGGGGCTGGGTAATGATTCAACCCCAGGAAGTGTTGCGGCGGGAAGCGACCGGGGCGGTGGCAGCGGATACCGCCAAAGCCCTCACCCCAGATCAGGCCAGGGTGCTAGAGCAACTCCATCGGTTGAGGGGTTTCTGCCAGGTGTTACTCCATGGAGTGACCGGCTCTGGTAAAACTGAAGTCTATTTGCAGGCGATCGCTCCCATTCTCGGGCGGGGGCAATCGGTGCTGGTGCTGGTGCCAGAAATTGGCCTCACCCCTCAGTTGACCGATCGGTTTCGGGCCCGATTTGGGAATCAGGTTTGCGTTTACCACAGTGCCCTATCCGATGGAGAACGCTACGATACCTGGCGACAGATGTTGCAGGGGCCGGCCCAGATCGTAATTGGTACCCGATCGGCGGTATTTGCTCCCCTGGCCAACCTGGGATTAATCGTGCTGGATGAAGAACACGATGGCAGCTTTAAGCAAGACCAGCCCGCTCCCTGCTACCATGCCCGTACCGTTGCCCGCTGGCGGGCCGAACTGGATCACTGCCCCCTGCTGCTGGGTTCGGCCACCCCCTCGCTAGAGAGTTGGGCCGAGTTTCAGGGGGAAGCAGAGTTGACTGATCCTGCCCCCGATCGGGTGTATCTCTCCCTGCCCCAACGGGTTCATGCCCGCCCCCTGCCCCCGATCGAAGTGGTGGATATGCGGCAGGAATTGCATGCCGGTAATGGCTCCATCTTCAGCCGGTGCCTGCGATCGGCCCTGCAAGACCTGCAGGAACGTCGCCAGCAGGGAATTTTATTCATCCATCGCCGGGGGCACAGCACCTTTGTGTCCTGCCGCAGTTGTGGCTATGTGGTCACCTGTCCCAACTGTGATGTTTCCCTGGCCTACCACCATGCCCAGGAAGAATCCCGTCCTGTATTGCGCTGTCACTACTGCAACCATTTGCAGACGGTCCCCAAAACCTGTCCCAGTTGCGATTCCGTCTATTTCAAACATTTTGGCAGCGGCACCCAGCGGGTCGTGCAAGAGTTATCCCGTCTGTTGCCCCAACTGCGAGTCCTGCGGTTTGACAGTGATACGACCCGTACCAAGGGGGCCCATCGGGCTCTGTTAACCCAATTTGCCGCAGGCGAAGCCGATGTGCTGGTGGGGACTCAGATGCTAACCAAGGGTATCGACCTGCCCCAGGTGACCCTGGTGGGGATCGTAGCCGCCGATGGTCTGTTGCATCTGGCCGATTACCGGGCCAGCGAACGGGCGTTTCAAACCCTGACCCAGGTGGCCGGCCGCTGTGGTCGGGGGGAAGAACCCGGTCGGGTGGTGCTTCAAACCTATTCTCCCGAACATGCGGTGATTCAGGCCGTCCGGCAGCATCAGTACAAGTCCTTTGTCACCCCGGAGTTGCAGAACCGGGCCAGTCTCAACTATCCCCCCACGGGGCGGTTAATTTTGTTGCGTCTGAGTAGCCCTAACCCGGTGGCCGTAGAGCGGGCTGCCCAGCGGGTCGCGGCGGCGATCGCCCCCCTAACGGAGGCGGGCTGTGAGGTTCTGGGGCCAGCTCCGGCTACTATTCCCCGGGTGGCCCAGCGCTACCGCTGGCAAATTCTGCTGAAGTTTCCTGCCTCTGTGCCGATTCAGTTGCCCGATCCCGGGGAGTTGCGGGGGCTCTGTTCCAAGCAGGTCAGTCTGACCGTAGATGTGGATCCTCTGGCCGTTCTGTAAGCTCGCTTCAGGAAGGGGTAGAGAGGGAGGCCGTCGGTTGGGCCTGAGCTACTCTGGCTTCCGGCAAAATCAGCATGGCATCTCCAAAGGAATAAAACCGGTAGGCTTCGGCGATCGCCAGCTGATACAGGTCTAACAGGCGTTGACGGCCAATCAGGGCACTCACCAGCATCATCAGGCTCGACTTGGGCAGATGAAAATTGGTGATCAACCCTTCCACAACCCGCCACTGGTAGCCGGGATAAATGAACAGATTGGTCTTACCGCAAAAGGGTTGCAGGGTGCCAGACATAGCGGCAGCGCCCTCCAGCGATCGCACAACCGTTGTGCCCACAGCGATCACCCGCCCGCCCCGGGCCTTTGTCTGGCGAATCTTCTCCACGGTCTGGGCTGGCACATCTACCCATTCCGCATGCATTTGATGCTGCATGATTTCTTCTGCTTCCACCGGCCGAAAGGTGCCTACTCCGACATGGAGCGTCACAAAGGCCTGTTCAATGCCTCGATCGCTGAGAGTTTGCAGCAACTCAGGGGTAAAGTGTAGCCCGGCCGTGGGAGCTGCTACGGCCCCAGGAGTGTGGGCATAAACGGTTTGATACTGTTCTGGCTCGGCCTGACTCTCGGTAATGTAGGGGGGTAAAGGAATCTGGCCCAGGGTTTCCAGACAGTCTTCGATCGGGCGGTCAGAGGTTGTTTCAAATTGCAGAATTCGGCCTCCCGTTGGTGGGTCGGTTTCCATCACGGTGGCCGTTAACAAAAAGTCATTCGGACTGAGGGCTGGAGGTGCTTCCAGATCCTCAGAAGCCTCCCGCTCAGGTTTTCCGCTGGTTCTGGCCAGAGCCCCTTCTGTCTGGGGTCCAAAGAAAATGCGTGCCCCCGGTTTCAGTCGCCGTCCAGGTTTGACCAGAGCCAGCCAGCGACCCATAGAACTATCTTCCGTTGGCTTCGGTTCCAGCAACAACACTTCCACCGGAAGCCCGCTGGGCTTACAACCGTAAAGACGGGCCGGAATCACTCGAGTATTGTTCAATACCAGTAGATCCCCTGCTTGCAGCAAGTCCGGCAAGTCCCGAAAAATCCCGTGGGACTCGGTCTGCTGGTCTCTAACAACCAGTAGACGGGAGCTATCCCTCGGAAAAACAGGGGTTTGAGCAATCCGTTCTGCAGGCAAAACGTAATCGTAAGCTGAGAGTAGCCAGTCCGACTCCATACCGTGATGAAATATCTTTTCCAATATTACTTCCGTAGCATTACGTCTTTAGATAGTAAATTCGACGATGCAGTGTACTTTACCACTGCTTAACAATTGGGTGAAATCCCTCTGTCAGGTTGGGGGCTTTTCCCGTAGTTAGAACTGGTTGCTTCGAGGACTATAGAAGGATAAGCTTGTGCCCGGTTTGGAGGCAGCTATGGATTATCTTTATCACCTCGCCAATGCCAGCCTCACGTTAAGAGTTGTCGAGTACTTACACACTTCCAGTAAGTTACCTGTGCGCTTCATGACCGTTATCCATCAAATCGACGGTTGGATTGTGCGGGTGAAAATGGAACATTACCTGGAACCCTACCAGCATGGTGATTTTCAGGCTTATATGAGCGAACTGGGAATTCCCTGTGAACCGGGAATTCGGGTTCAAATGGCGCTCTGGGGCCTGGAAACTGGACAATCTCCCTTAGATGTGATGCACCGCTATCAGGTGGCGGTCGTTTCCCACGGTACTCCCGATCGGGAAGAAATCGAAGAATTTCGCCAACAATTTGTCCGGGGACTGGGCTACTGCCCCGAAACCCTGGCCTAAAATGCCGGTACCTGGCTGCCTGGTTGCTTCCTCCAGGGCCGAGGCTCAGGATGAAATAAAGCAAAAGCCCTGCTTGCGCTATGTCAAGCAGGGCTTTTAACTTGCAAGCTGGCTCAAGTAAAGATTTCTTAAGAGCTGTAGAAGGAATAACTAAAACGCTGGGGAGATTACTGCATGGGCAGGCGCTTCCTGGATCTGATACTCCGCTTCATCGCCACCGGATCGATTTCTATCTGGGTGGCCGGTTTTAGCTGGTGAACCCGTTCTAGCATTTGCAGGCCATCCAGAACCGCCTCCCGGATCACCACTTCCGTTTCGCGACTCAGCATTAAGCGGAAGTAATCGGCTACCTCCCGGCGCTTACCGGGTTGATTGCCGGTTTCTGGCACGATCGCCGTCAGTTGGCGTACTGCGATCAATCGCTTCAGGGGCTCATCATGGGTCAGGTCGGCCAGCATCTGGTTGTAATGTACCCGATCGCGGCTGGCCTGCCGATTTAATCCCTGCCAGATCAGCAAGACCAGGACAGCCAGGGTGCCCATTCCCTGCAAAATTGCCCCTGAGGCAATCCAATGACTCTCGGATTCGACCCAGATCGAGGTGGCCAGGTAGGTGGTCAGGGTGGCCATGCCGCCTCCGGCGATCGCCAGCACCAGGGGTTGATTGCAGCTATCAATAAATTTCCGCAGGGTGGCCCAGGGAAACTCCAGCTTCCAGTCATGGAGCAGGTAGATCAAAATCATTACTGCCACCCCCATACTGGTAGACAGCACCAACCTGCCATTCCAGTAGAGCAGGGTGGCGGCCCCAGCCGATACCAGCAACCACTTCCCGGCTCCCGACCATTTCCGTACGGGTATCTGCTTCAGGGCTTCAATATTCAGTTCTGAAAGGGGCACCGCCTGGAGCAGACTATTAAAATAGCGCCACTGGAAAGAAGCCTTTGCCACGTTACTAACCTTTGAACCTGAGCTTTGTACGATCGGTGATGGGTTGTGGTCAGCGCTCATCACCTCATCACGCATCACCGCGAAACCGATAACTCAGTATATAGAATATCTGAGTTTCGTGGTTTGAGAGCGGGATTTTCCAGGGGCTTCTCGTTTCTCAACGGGCAATTGCGTTCTGCGAACAAATGCTTCCCTCCTGAGATAGAAGGGGTAGGATAGGCAGGGTGTTCATCGTCCCAGGCTTCTCAATTCAGCAACATTTTAATGAAAAGGTTCAGGCTCCTTGCAGCGTTTACGCTTGGTTTGGCGTTAGTTCTGCTTCCTGCCAGTCGTCAACTGGCAACTCCGGTTTCGGCAATTTCCCCGACCACCCCGATCGGAGTCACCGCTACCACTACGATCGCCCCCCCTCCCGAGGCCAAGCCTGCCCCCCTGCCTGGCCCAGGGCTTAGACTGGCCGAGGCTAACCCAGAACAGGCGGCACCAAATCAGGCTAAATCCTTTGATCAGGTAGTGAAAGGTCTGGAGCGGTTGCCAGGGCTGTTTACCCTGTACCGGGATGGCGCGGCTAACAAGCTCTATATGGAGGTGCAGCCCCAGCAGTTGGGAGTCAATTACCTCTGTACCATCACGTTAGAGTCTGGGATCGGGCAGGCGGGGTTCTACAGTGGCATGCCCCTGGCGGATTTTCTGTTTACCTTAAAGCGGGTAGATGGCAAAGTTCAATTTACTGTACCCAATGTCTACTTTCGCACCAGGCCGGGGGATCCCCTGCAAAAGTCGGTACAGAGAGCGTTTAGCAGTTCCGTCCTGCAGGCGTTGCCGGTTCATAGCATCCATCCCAAACGGCAGAGTTTGCTGATTGACCTGGCTCCCCTGTTTTTAACTGATCTGCCCGCGCTCTCTCCAGTCCTGTCCCAGGTGCTGGGCGCTAATTATGCCCTGGATGCCAACAAATCTTACTTCGCCCCGCCCAGAGCCTTTCCTCTAAATGTCGAATTAGAGTCGGTCTACGGGTTTTCCACCGGTGGTGCGCCAGACCAGTTACCCGCCTATGTCACGGTTTTGCCCGATAGCCGCAGTTTTAACCTGAGAGTACGCTACAGCCTCTCCCAGTTGCCCGATGGGGCGGGCTACCGTCCCCGTCTGGCCGACGATCGCCTGGGGTATTTCATTACTGCCTACCAGAACCTCTCCGATCAATCGGCCCAGGAACCCTTTGTTCGCTACATTAACCGCTGGCGTCTGGAAAAGCAGGATCCCCAGGCAACCCTGTCTCCCCCCAAGCGGCCGATCGTCTTCTGGATTGAAAACACTGTGCCTCCAGAGTATCGAGAGGCGGTGCGGGATGGAGTTTTGATGTGGAACAAGGCTTTTGAGGCGATCGGGTTTAAGGAGGCGATCGTAGTCCGTCAGATGCCCGATAAAGTAGCCTGGGACCCTGCTGATGTGCGCTACAACGTGATCCGCTGGATGAGCTCCTACGATTCGATGCTGCTTGGGATTGGGCCTTCGCGGGTCAACCCTTTGACCGGTGAAATCCTGGATGCCGATATTTTGATTGATGCGAACTTTGCCCGCTTCATGAAACGGCAGTACCGCAATCTGGTGCAGCAGTCATCCCTGCAAGTCCTGCCTTCCCTGGCCCGGCTGACGGGTAATTCTAATATTTGTCGCTATGGCTTAGATGCCCACCACTTGAAACGCAAGCTGTCTTCTACCCTGCCTCCTAACCCTCGCCTGGGTTGGCAAATGCTGAGTCAGTACGATCTCTGTTACGGGGTCGAGGCCGCCCGTCAGCTGGCGATCGGCGCGACGGCCCTGACCATGTTGGGTGAAAAACCTGCCACCTCGGAAGAATTAAACCAGTATGTGCAAGACTTTCTGCGCTCCCTGGTGGCCCATGAGGTGGGGCATACCCTGGGGCTGCGGCATAACTTCCGGGCCAGTGCCATGCTGGCCCCCGGCGACTTGAACAATTCCCAGATTACCCGGACGAAGGGACTGGCGGCTTCTGTCATGGACTACAGTGCCGTCAATCTGGCCCCTGCCGGAACCACCCAGGGAGATTACTTCACCCATACCATTGGCCCCTACGATTACTGGGCCATCGCCTATGGCTATACTCCGGTTGAGCCCGCCCCGCCCCAGGCGGAGGCCGCCCTGCTGCAGGCGATCGCCCGTCGTGCCCCCGAACCTGACCTGGCCTACGCCACCGATGAAGATACCTTTGCCGATCTAGATCCCCTGGTGCATCCCTTTGATATGAGCGCCGATCTGCTCACCTACGCGCCCTGGCAACTGGAAAATGCCCTGGCTATGTGGCACCGTCTGGATCAGCGATCGCCCCGCCGGGGAGAGAGTTTCAATGAAGTGCGGGTCACCTTTGACGATATTTTTGACTACTACTTCCAGTACAGCTATTTCCTCACCTCGTACATTGGAGGCCAGTCTTTTAACCGTTACCGGGGAGGAGATGCGGCCGATCGCTTACCGTTTGAGCCCGTTGCCCCTGAGCAACAGCGTCAGGCCCTGGCCCTGCTGCAAAAATATGTCTTTGATTCCAACCGGTTTCGGTTTTCTGCGGCATTTTTGAATAAGCTGGCTCCCTCCCGCTGGAATCACTGGGGTGAAACGACCGAACTTTTTCCCCTGGAATATCCGATCTACGATCGAATTCTAGATTTTCAGAGCACGATCCTCCACAGCCTGCTGGATCGCGATCGGCTGGCCCGGCTCCGGGATGCTGACCTGAAAACGGTGTCTCAGGAGGTTTTGACCATGCCCGAACTGTTCCAGGGGTTGCAGACGACGATCTGGCGAGACGTGATCGATCCTCCTGGTCGGTTGCGGCTCTCCAGCCTCAGTCGGGGGCTGCAACGGGAACATATGAATACCCTGATCCAGATGGTTCTGCGCCGGGCCAGGGTGCCAGAAGATGCCCGCACCCTGGCCTGGTACAATCTCCGGCAACTCCGGGGAACCCTGGAAAATACCCTGCGGCGGCGGAGTCGGGAGATGGATACCTACACCAAAGCCCACCTGGAAGAAGCCTACGATCGGATTACCAAAGCCCTGACTGCTCAACTCCAGAGCCAATGACCCGGGCCTTCCCAGGCCAATTTCTCGAACCCATTTTCCTTTCCTCCGATTAGGATGGAATAATCTTTGGAATCCTCCCGATGCGTGATTTTCTCAAACATACCCTGGCTACGGTACTGGGCCTGCTGATTTTTCTTGGTCTGAGTGTTGGTGGGTTACTCTGGCTGCTGATTTCTGTTGCCTCCAGGGATACTGGCCCCCAGGTGAAAGATAAATCAGTGCTGGTCTTTGACCTCTCAACTACGATTACCGATGCCCGTCGCAACTCCAATACCAGTGACCTGATCAACGACGTTCTGGCCGGTGAAGATACCAATTCCTTACCCTTAAAGGCGGTGTTGCAGGCGATCGACCAGGCCACCCAGGATAAGCGGATTGTCGGGTTGTATCTCTATGACAATGGCGGGGGTGTGGGGGGTGCCGGGTTTGCCACCTTGAAGGAAGTCCGGGAAGCCCTGGTCCGATTTCGGGCGGCTGGCAAGAAAATCATTGCCTACGATGTCAATTGGCGGGAACGGGAATATTACCTGGCTTCCGTCGCCAATCAGGTTGTCTTGAACCCGATCGGATCGATGGAATTTAATGGCCTGAGTTCTGAGGGAACTTTTTTCGCCGGAGCACTCCAGAAGTTTGGGATTGGGGTTCAGGTAACCCGGGTTGGTAAATATAAATCCGCGGTAGAACCGTTTCTGCTGACCAGGCGCAGTTCCGAGAACCGAGAACAAACCCAGCAACTGCTGAATGACCTCTGGGGCCAGTTTCTTCAAACGACAGGGCAAGACCGCAAGCGATCGGCCCAGCAGCTTCAGGCCATTGCCAATAGCCAGGGAATTCTGGAGCCAGAGGATGCCTTAAAGCAGGGGCTCGTCGATCGCCTGGCGTACCTGGATGAAGTTCTGGCGGATCTGAAAAAGTTGACCGGTGGGGACGAGGGCAATCAAAAAACCTTCCGGCAAATCAATCTCAAGTCTTACATCACCGCTACGGAAGATAGCTCCAAACAAAAACGCAACTCTAAAAATGAGATTGCGGTGGTCTATGCCGAGGGCGAAATTGTCAATGGTCAGGGAACCCGGAGCAGTGTTGGGGGCGATCGTCTGGCCCGGCAGTTACGGCAACTGCGACAGGACGATGATGTGAAGGCGGTGGTACTCAGGGTGAATAGCCCCGGCGGTAGTGTGACGGCCTCGGAAGTGATTCAGCGGGAAGTGATTTTGACCCGTAAAGCCAAACCGGTGATTGTTTCTATGGGGTCAGTGGCAGCTTCTGGGGGCTACTGGATTGCCACCTATAGCGATCGTATTTTTGCTGAACCCAACACTATTACCGGTTCGATCGGTGTATTTGGCATCCTGCCTAACGTTCAAGAACTGGCCAACCGTAATGGGGTCACCTGGGATGCGGTGAAAACTGGCCGATTTGCTGATTTGCAGACGATTTCTCGACCTAAAACGCCCCAGGAGTTGGCGATTATTCAAAAGTCCGTAGACCAGATTTACGACCAGTTTTTGGCCAAGGTTGCCGAATCCCGCAAGCTGAACAAAACAAAAGTGGCGGAAATTGCCCAGGGGCGGGTCTGGTCAGGGCAAAAAGCTAAGGAACTGGGTCTGGTCGATGAACTGGGGGGATTGGAAGCCGCCATCCGAGAAGCCGCCAAACGGGCCAAGCTGGGAAATGATTGGCGTACCGAAGAATATCCCAAACTGCGTAGCCTGGAAGAGCGACTGTTTGAGCGGTTGACTACAGACAACATCAAAGCTCAGATGGCTTCTGACCCCCTGGCTACGGAGTTGAAAAAGATACAGTCTGATCTGGAAGTGCTGAGATCGATGAATGACCCCCGGGGGGTTTATGTCCGCCTACCAATTAATTTCAGAATTGATTAAAGCTGGCGGAAACTTCCGTTTATCAGACGATCGGAGCTTTTGATCCCCGATCGTAGCAATTATTACCACCCGCCCCCAGCCAAAGCTTTATAGATCTCCTAAGGGCGCTGGAGGAGGGTACCTATTTTCTGTGGTTATCAATCAGACAGAGATTTTGTATCAATCCCGGGGAAAGCTTGTGGTTAGAATAGACTTCCCTGTCTCTGCGATTGAAGCCCGGTTTGAATCGACGCTGCTCGATAGAAACCATTAAAAGTTGTTAAAGTTTGTAATAGTAAACTTGTAATAGTAAACGAAGAGTAACGAGACAAGCCCACATTATTTTTGAGGCACCTATGGCTGTCGATTTAGCTCAAGCGGCCCGACAAAAGCCCGCAGCTCAAGATGTTGAGGCACTCAGGCGAGTATTTCAGACGATTCATGCTCGGAGTTGTCCCACATCTTTTAACTTTCACATGCACACCGTCTGCTCCGATGGGCAGCTTCATCCAGAGACCCTGGTGCAGCAGGCAATCGCCATTGGACTGCAAGGTTTTGCAATTACCGATCACCATTCCGTGGATGGCTACCGTTTAGCCCAGCGCTGGCTGGATGAATGTAAACGCACCGCCGCCCTGAACAACGCCCCCAACTATGCTTTCCCTCACCTGTGGACTGGGGTAGAAATTACCTCCAGGCTACTCGAAACGGAGGTTCATATTCTGGGCTATGCCTTCGACCTGGATAGCCAGTACATGCAAATGTATCTCCAGCGGCAAGCCCCCCAGTTTGACCATGCCGAGGCAGAACAGGTGATTGCCTGTATTCATGCGGCTGGAGGAGTGGCGGTGCTGGCCCACCCGGTACGTTATCGCAAAGCGCCCGAACCCCTGATTGCGGAAGCAGCTCGCCTGGGGATTGATGGGGTAGAAACCTACTATGCCTACGACAACCCCCAACCCTGGCGTACAAGTCCCAAGCAAACCCAGCGGGTGCAGGATCTGAGTGCTGCCTACAATCTTTTCAATACCTGTGGTACTGATACCCACGGGCGTAATCTGTTACAACGCCTGTAGCTGGCTGTGGCCGTTACCGCCCCAAGTCTTGAAAGATAATGGCCTCGGCTCGTTGTTCCCCAGGCTCTGCTATTGAAGTCGATCGTGGTGGTGTTGCTCGGGCCGCCGCCTGCTGCTGATAGTAGTCTAAAGCTCGGGCGATCGCGGTCATGCGCCGGTTCTG